>OJHO01000001.1_pt1 | contig 485793 bp, 473 predicted proteins | sample 1595311 | NCBI WGS metagenome assembly OJHO01 (sample SAMN05416879, study PRJEB24817) | seawater metagenome | isolation source: Sea water | place: Canada:Atlantic | collected 2013-11 | reverse complement strand
CGAGATTGCCTCTTGTCTCGTGGGCTCGGAGATGTGTATAAGAGACAGCCCTAACCCTCCCCCTAAATGGGAAGGGGATAAAAATATTTTATTGTCTGCTCCTTCCTCCTTTAAGGGGGAAGGCTGGGATGGGGGTAGTGTGTTCAATTATACTGTTGCGTAAGTTTCATGAGTTTACCCCCACCCTAGCCCTCCCCCTAAATGGGGAGGGGATAAAGCGTGGCAATTTATATTTTATTGTCTGCTCTTTCCTCCTTTAAGGGTGAAGGTTGGGATGGGGGGGGGGTAGTCTATTCAATTATACTGTGTCGTATGTTCCAAGCGTTTACCCCCACCCTAGCTCTCCCCCTAAAAGGGTAGGAGACGCAATATAATGTGTTTTTTCTTCTGGCATAAAAAAGCAGTGGAACTTTCGTTCCACTGCTTTAGTACTTCTTATGTTTTAACTACGTATTATTGGTAATCGCGTAGTTGATCCACATCAAACATTTCTTCAGATACTTCTTCTTCACGATTGTCCCAGTTAGGCGTCATGTAAAGAGTAGAAGAACGCTGTGATACTTCGTTATTAACGATCACTGAACGCCATTGTGCATCACCTATAGAAGGCCTCCAAGCACGTGAATCATCCCAGTTACGCAATGGGTTTCCGCGTGGATCCCATGTCATGTGGTACTGCATGTAATAGAATTCTTTATCGATCCAAGTACGACGTTTTGAATACTGATATTTACCAGTTTTGTCTACTATATCAAGAACCCAAACTGGACGAAGCTCAACTTCCATTGAAGCCCAACCACAGCTAGTAGAATCCATGACTTGTGCGTCATAAACATAGCCAACTTCTGGTGTGGCAAGAATGAATGTTTGCTCAACCAATGTATATTCAAATTTTGATGTGTCAGTTTTTACCCAGTATGCACGCCAGTCGTCCCAAGTTAACTCAATGCCTGAAGCAATTGGATCTTGTGAATCAGACCCTGTTAACAAACGAGTACGACGTAAGCTTGGAATAAACACTTTGAAGTCATCTTCTTTGCCTTCTGCAGCATAACGTTGGCGAACACCTGCTAAACCACGGATATCGTTAGGTTCTAGGAAGAAAATTGAACCACCTTCAATAAATTCTTCTTTGCCATCCGCATCGCCCATTGGGCCAACATTTGAACGACCGTGATAATGCCACCACCATAAGTCAGCCTTATATTCACGATCAAGCTTACCGTCAGACGTACAAGCATTCATTTCAATCGGGCTAAAATCTAGCGTATCTGTATTCACAGAGCTAGCTACATAATTCCAGTTTAATTCCACACCGTTTTTAGGATTTAAAAATGGTATAGCAGTTGCGCCAGCACCAGACATCAACGCATTAGAACCATCTGGATATACTAACGAACCGCCCGTCGGACTAACTTTTATTTCAATGTTTTTATCTCTTAGCTCTTTTGTACCCGCTAAGTAGCCCGTGTGTGGGTAATACGTATTAGTAGGAACAATTTTAACTTGCCCGATATTTCCCCATTCACTACCGATATGGTCGTAAATTTCTTTTGGTAAGTATTCTTTTAACCAAGGGTAGTTCGCTTTGTTTTCAGGTGTAATCACTAAACCCGGCTTTAAGTCTGCTGGTAACTTAGTCTTGTCGATTAAGTCATACGCATCATATCCACGTAGGTCTTTCCATTCTTTCGCTAAAGCAATCGCTTTAGGGTCAGAAATTAGCTTTACCCATTTATCATAGTTAGGGTTGTTTTGCTCAGCGGCAAATGATTTCCATGCTTCAAGCGCTCTATTTGTATCAGCCATTACGGGTGCAGTCACTGATACAGCGGCTGCGAAACCAATTGCGGCTGCAATTTTATTCATTTTCATAATTTAAATCTCCTGTTTTTACTTGCTAAATATTAGACCTATTTACTATCCAATATCTTTCGTTAGAACTGGTAAGTTAATGATATTTCAACAAAGTCAGAATTGTTCAATAGACCTAAAGGAACACTTTCTTTCTTAGCATCAAAATGCATCCACTCTATACGTGGGCGCCAGCTATCACCGAAGTAGTTAAAGTCAACACGTTGACGGTAAAATGTACTGTCATTTGTGAAGTCTTCAATAAACAAACCTTCAAGTACTAATCGTTGATTATCTAACGGAGCACTCCATAAGAACGTCATGTAGTTCTGATGATCTTCAACTGTACTAAAGCCATACGGGGCTTGAGCCATTAAACCTTCATCTGAATCATGTGTGTAGATATCAAATACTTGTAAGCTAGTAAAGATTGAACGCTCTTGAGAATCCCAACCTGGTACCCAGAATGGAAAATCAAAACCAACCATTGTTGAGGTTACATCACTTTTAGTAATTGCACGACTTGGTATTACTGCCAACGCACCTGTTCCAAACTCATTGGGTGTTGTTGCACTAAATGGCACGGTAACTCCAACTGCTCCAGGGTTTACTATAGAACGATTAAAAGGCTTATCAAATTCTTGAGCAATCTCAAAACGCATTGAAGGTGATGAGTTTTTACGTCCAAATTTCATAAAGTCAGCTAAATCACGCGTAAAAGTAAAACCAAGTAACTTTTGACGATAATCATAATCTAACTCAACTTGAGCTGTTACAGAACAAGCTACACCAGCACCACCTGGGTCCAGAATTGGATCATTACAAGCGCCCCCTGTTGCAGCTGTTAGTGGACTAACAATAGGTGCAGCTGCTGCAATTGAACGTAACCAAGCTAAATAGCCACCCGTTGGGCCTAATAAATCTCCATGTACAATAGCTTCCGTATCCGATGCACTAAAACTTGCTGCTGGAGCTATACCACTTGCACCATTGGCACCATCTCCAATATAAAGATCTAAGCCTCGTAATTTAAGTACGGGCAAATCTTGCATACCGTAGAATGCATTAATAGTAGCTAAGCCACCTAATGTTTCAAACTTTAAGCGAAGCGAGTACTCAGCATCTGAAAAACTCAATTTCCGAGCTTCATTTTCAGGAGTTTCGAATGCAAATCCTAGATAGCCAAAACCTGAAACCGGGTCTGTTGAATCTGGCCACGGCAAACCGAATATACCACCTGAACTACGATCTGTAGGCGTCGGGTTGTTTATTATAAATGCAGAGTGGTGGACTTCTGGAACAAAGTTAAATTCTAACGTTGGGCGCTTCATGCCAATCGCTTCAAACGGTGCCGCCATACCTAACTTTTTCAAATTAAAATCGGCTGATAACATCAATGCAGGTATGCGTAGTTCGTCTGAGTCACGGAATACAAATCGTTCACGTAAATCTTGCGCATGGAGCACATCCATTAGACGTAAACCATCTGACTGACCCCAACCACGTTGAAATTTACCAAACTTAACTGTGTATCTACGTTTAGGGTCGCGATATTTTACAGATAGCTCACGAATCACATCTTCCCAGTCATCTAAAACATCTAATTCATTTATTTTTGAACACTGGTTACTACCTGATGCAGAGCAATTAGTATCATTCAAATTATGTGGTAAATTTGTAAGAGGGTTTAGCCCTGCATTTGAACCTGCAAACCCACCGTTTGGCGCATCATAGCTAGTTATTTCTGATTGCAAATCACCACGCAACCAGAAGTTACCAATAAATGACCAACTTTTGTTTGGGCGGTATGTTGTTTTTGATTCGATTAACCAGTTTGCTGGGCCTGCTTTATCCCCTTGACCTGGTAAATCATAAAGGACTGATGCCCCTACTTTAATACGGCCACTTTGGGTTAAGCCCTTAATGCCGGTGTCGATTGCGAATGCCGGTGCGGCAATTGCAAATCCTAATACGGCTGCTAGGCCGGTTTTTATTATTGTCTTCATTTGTTTCCCCTTTCTTCGAAGATATTTCTATTTATATTACAAATAATTTCTAACACGTTATTTATACGCGCTTTTAATTACCAATACCACTTTTTTTTACCACTTTTACAACACTGTTGCTTTGTTGCGACGCATCATTAATCCTTAAATAATGCTTTCGGCCGAAACGCAGTTAACGCGGCGGGTACGAATAATAACGAACCTAGCATATTCATAAATAACACCATGGCTAACAACATGCCCATTTCTGCTTGGAATCGAAGCGGTGATGCAACTGCCCAAGGCATTAACGGTGCAATCATGGTAATTGCCGTGATAAAGATTGCGTTGCCTGCTGTTAAAAATGCACGGTGTACCGCTTCGTGTACGCTTTTAACGTCTAGGTTTCGATACTCTTCTTTAATCCTATCAATCATGTATATGCCATAATCCACACCCAAACCCACACCTAGCGCTGCTAGCGGCAAGGTACTAACGTTTAGGCCCACTTCTTTCCATGCCATAAATGCATAGGTAAGCGAGTTCGCTGTTGCCAAGCTGAACAGCAACACTAAACCTGTTGTTACAGAGCGATAGTACAGCACAATACAGAAGAAAATGACGCATGCGATGGCGACCATTGTTTTAATATTTGAATTAACAATTTCTTCATTCAACGCTTCAACAATACCGACTTGCCCGCCCATATACAAGAAGTCTGCATCACTGATAACTTCTTTTTCATTTGCGAAGAAAGCATCTAGGTTATCCCTCAATTTTTGTATCGTTGGGCGACTATGATCTTCTAAGAAAAATGAAATATTGCCTATTTCCCATTCTTTATTGGTAAAGGCAGCGAAATCACCAGGCTCACCCCTTGAGCGGAACATATAAATATCAAAACCTACTTCTTCTTTCGTGTCTGGAATAATCGCATACGACGGATCACCCTCAAATAACACCGAATTAACTAATTTAATTACTGGGACCAAGCTGATGGCTGGACGTACTTCTTGCATGTGCTCGAATATATAACGATCCATCGCTTCAGTTTGGTGGTACACCGTTGGGTCTAACATCGTATCCTTCTCACCCTCAACATACACTTGAACCATATCCGTACCTAGGAACGAGAAGCGAGAGTTGATGGAGGCTACATCTTGGTTAAAACGCGCTTCTGGCCATAAAATGGCCGAACCTTTAGTATCGCCAACCGTTAAATTACCGGCATACCAGACACCTCCGCCCAGCAATAATGAGGTGATGAAGATCATCGTCCACGCATGATCTTCCATATTAATCACTGCACCCCACATTTTGTTTAGGATAACCGAACCTGTTTTATGCGATTTTGGCGGCTTAATTAAGCACATAACAGCTGCTGCAAAAATGAGCGCTGGTATGACAGACAGTAACCACAGACTACAAATAACAGCTAAAGATTCAATACTTGGAATAGCAACGAGCGCCAGCACACCAAAACCGGCCGCATCGGTAATAATGGCTGCGGTACTTGGCACTAGCAGCAATGCCAAACCTTTTCGTGTACATTCTCTAGTATCTTTTGGCGGCTCATCACAGGCCGAAATATTATCGAGTATTCGCGTGGTGAACTGCACACCGTGCGATAACACAATGGCAAAAATAAACGCCGGCAACAAAATAAGCAATGGGTCCAAGTTATAACCCACAAAACCCATGCCGCCTAACCCCCATATGGTAGCCACGGTAGCAGTAAACATAGGTACGAATACACCAACCCATGTTTTAAAATATAAGAATAATATAATGGCGATAATCAAAATTGATGCCGCTAATATATTAAATACTGAATCTAACGACTGATAAATATAGCCTAAAAGGATAGGGCGCCCAACGAAATTAATTTCTAAATTTTCGCCTTCATACTTTTCGCGCATGTCTAAGAAAAAATTTAGGACCTTGAGTTTATCCACTTCGTCTCTAAAATCGGCAATAATAATGGCTGATGTTTCATCGTTAGATACTTGAATACCACGGTATTGCTTATTAACGAATTGACGTAACCGTGTCATGTCTTTTTCGTTTGCTGGCAAGTCTGGCCACAACAAAGCATCTACGCCCACACGGCCGCCACCACCTGAAATAGCTTTGGTTTTTCTTAAAACTAATGATTGACTTAAATGCCTGTATGTATCCTCGTTGTAGTAAACATCTTCAGCAATTTCTTTGTACTTTTCTAGATACTCTAAGTTATAGATATTACCTTTTTTGTTTTTAACTTCAATTAGCGTTGTGTTTGCGCCGCCGAATTGTTCGCCAAAGCGCAAAAACAATTCAACATTGTTTGCGCCTGCTGGCAACATCTCTTCTAACACCACTTTAAGCGATAACCCTTTATAGGCGTAATAACCAGGAATAATCGTAATAATCGTTAATAAAATTGCGACGAAGACCGGCTTTTTCGAAATAAATGTCGATAATTTATTAATCATTATTTTTCTCCCCAACGGTTTGAAATCAGCTTAACCGCACCGGGTGCCGCTATATTTAATTTGGTATTAAACGTCATATCGGTCGTATTGCCTTTTACTATAAGACCACCTATTCCAGCTGCCCAAATATCACCCGATGGCGTTACACTGACGCCCCCCATCCATATGTATGGCAAAGGAAATTCTTCTGCTGGCTTTAAACTATCAACCGGATAAGTGACCAGAACTGGGGGCTCTTCTTCTGTCAGCTTATCTATCACTTTTTTGGCTTCTTTAACAACTGCCTCAACACCGTCCACAGGTATTTCTACTGTAGGCTCAGACACATTCGCTGCAACCTGTAATAAGGTTGATACGCCAACAACATACGCACGCCCATTTGACGCCGTTGTCACCCCGTATAGATGCTCTTTTATTTCACTGTCTACTCGTGTTACTTGGTAATCTACTTCCGTTTCTGGAAAGGGTACGTATTCTTTTGCTACGTATGCTTTTTTACGACGCTTTGCTTTTTTCATCGCTTTAGCTTCTGCTTTAGCATGCTTCGCTAAACGCATCTTAGTCACTTCATCGCGTTGCTCTTGCGTAGATTGCATCAATGTATAGATACCACCATCCAAACCAACCGCTATTGCACCGTCACCAAAGTAATCCACAGAGAGGAGGGTGCCAGGATCATCATTAAAACTAACCATCCATAAATTTCCAGCATCTTCTGTATGCGCCACCATGCCGAACTCACCCACTAAAATGGCTGTGTTAGCGTCTTTTGCTATAACACCATGAAGCCTTGGTAAATCACGGCCTTCAAAACCTGTAAGATGTTGGCTTTCCCATGTTTTTCCGCCATCTGCTGTATGCCAAATATGCGTATCATGCCCAACTGCCCAACCATTATTTAGGTCTGCAAAGGATATATCTCTTAAATACACGCCTGCATCTGTTTTTTGAATTTCCCATGTTAGCCCAGCATCCGCCGTATGCAGAATAGACCCACGGTGACCAACTGCCCAACCGTTCTGCTCATCAACAAACGACATCTTACGAATTAACTCATTGGTGCCCATGTAAATGCCAGACCACGTTTCGCCGCCATCTTCTGTTTTGAATAAAGACCCCGAATAGCCCGCAATGTAGCCGACTTTATCGCTGGGGAAATCTACGGCGTATAAATTATCTGGCCAGAAGCGATGAAATTTACCTTCTTCGGCCGATGCTTCATCTGCAGCAAAAACAGCTGTGGATAACATACATGCCAAAAAACATGCGCTAATAAAGTGCATAGCCTTATTATTTATACTAAGTGTTTCTTTCACATTTTTCCCCTGTACAACGAAATTATTATCGTAATGTTTTTTTAACTGAATTACCAAAGCAATTTGCTTGCCAAACCTCTCAATCCAAGCAATGAAGCTGTTCTTGTTGATTTTTGTTATACGTACGCTTCGAGCATACTATAAAAGTTTTATTATTTGGTAAAAGTATTTATAGTTATTTACTGATTTTAATCACTTTGATACGTTAGTGCCCAACCTTAAAAGGATACTCAAACCATGACGTTAAGTACCACAGCTATCATTCACCAAACAGGTGACGCCTCAGTTTTTTCTATTGAACAAACAAAGGTCGCTTTACCTGGCGCCCATGAAGTAAACATTACGCATACTGCTATTGGTGTTAACTTTATAGATACGTATTTTCGCTCAGGCTTATATCCTATTGATTTGCCAGCTGTCTTGGGTGATGAAGCAGTCGGCATTATCGACACCATTGGCGACGGAGTTACTGAGTTTTCAGTTGGCCAGCGTGTTGCTTATTCCGCAGCAAAGGGTGGGGCGTATAGCGAACGCCGCACTATAGGCATTAATGAAATTGTTGCCGTGCCCGATGGTATAGACGATAAAGCCATCGCCACCAGCTTATTACGCGGCATGACGGTTGAATATTTGTTTTGTCGATTGTACGAATTAAAAGCGGGCGAAACGATACTCATTCACGCGGCCGCCGGTGGTATTGGCACTATTGCTTGCCAATGGGCTAAGTCCATTGGCGCTACCGTCATTGGCACTGTTAGTTCCGCTGAAAAAGCTGTTATTGCCAAACAAAATGGCTGCGATTTTGTTATTAACTACAGTAAAGAAGACTTTGTTGCCGAAGTTACTAGAATAACCAACGGTAAAAAAGTAGATGTGGTGTACGACGGTGTTGGTAAAGACACGTTTATGCAATCCTTAGATTGTTTGCGTGTTCGCGGGCTAATGGTCAGTTTTGGCAATGCGTCAGGCAAGCCAGACCCTATGGATGTGTTGGAGCTATCTAAACGTGGCTCATTATATTTAACCCGCCCAACTTTATATCACTACACACGAAACCGCGAAGAACTGGTTGAAAGTGCCGCACGATATTTGAACATGTTGGAGCAAGGCAAAATTAATATTCAAGTAGGCAAGGAGTTTGCGTTAAATGATGTTGCTGATGCGCATCGTTATTTGCTTCAGCGTGACCGAGTTGGTAGCCCGGTGCTTATTCCTTAGCTGCCCTGCTTGAGTTTACTTTTCGACCGTATCACCATTAAATCTAGACAGCTCAATTCCGCTACCGACACTCAATAAAACAGAATCCATTTTGTCATGGCTTTTCACGTGATTTCTATAACTATCCGCTGTTTCACGAACACTAGCAGGGTAACGCATATTGTCTGCGGCGATCATCGCACCGTCGGCTAGTTTGGGATAAATCAAGTCGAAGCAGGGGATATAAAACCGTTTCCACAAATCCAATAATACAAAATCGATGGGATCTGATATATCTGCTAATGAGTCGAGCGCATCACCATTTTTAAATTCTACAAATTCCAATAACCCTGCTTTTTGCAGCATATTAGTCGCATAATCTTGCTTTTTAGCATCTAACTCTAAACTTATCACTTTGCCACCGTGTTGGCTAACGGCATCTGCAAACCAAATCGTTGAATAGCCAAACGATGCTCCCACCTCAACCACTGTTTTACATTCTGCTTGCTGAATAAGCAGGTGAAGTAGCTGGCCTGTTTGTGGGCCTACTGGCAATAAAAATTCATCAATTCGCGTATCAAAGTCTTCGCTAGACAGGCTTTTCATTAAGGCATTTTCTTGCTCTGTTCGTACGTGGTATTCATCTAAAACTGACTGAACTTGAGTTCTCATCTTGTCTCCTGTTTAACCGTTACTGTAGGCGCTCTATACCCTGCATAAAAACTACCTACAAAAATTAATACCATGCCGATGATTTGATATACATAGGGCATAACACCAAAAAGTAGTGCGTTAATTATAATGATATAAACGGGCACCGTATTTAAAAACAGCGAAGCGCGTGACGGGCCAATAATCTTCATCCCTTTATTCCAAAACAATAGCGATAATACCGTTGGGCCAATGCTAATAAACAATAATCCCCAAAGAACATTCGCCGTTATCTGAGGTGTTTGAATATAATTCACTTCGAACACGCTCATCGGCATCACCACCACTAATGACAATAGTACACCAACAGCTGTTATAAACAAGGGCGTCATTGTCACCATCGCGTTTTTCCCCATGATGCTATAAACCACCCAACTCACCATGCCCGCTAAAATTAACAAATCACCCACATTAAAGTTAAGCAGTAATAAATTTGAAAACTGCCCTTCACTCAGAATAAACACCAGGCCAAAAATAGACACTACTGCTGCAACCCAATGATGGTAATTCAACCTTTCCTTTAACAACACCGCCGCAAAAAAGGCCATTAACAACGGCGTTAATGAATTTAATAACCCCGCATTCGTTGCCGTTGTATAACGCAAACCGTAATACAAACATGCTTGAAAGCCGACCACACCGGTAAGTGCTAGTGCCGCCATCAACGGCCAGTTTTTAATACCCTGTATTTGTTGCAGCTCACCGCTATGCCTTAACAATAATATAAAAATACTGCCGCCTATAACTAAGCGTGTACTAATAATTGACCAAGGGCCTAAAAACGCAGCCAAATACTGGCCTAACATCATATTACCGCCCCATAACAGTCCGGCTATGTTTAACAGTACGATGGCTTTAAGTGTTTCGTTTTTCACATGACTCCCTTAATAAAAAAGCCCCGTAGAAACGGGGCTTTCAGTATCACACAGATAGTTAGGTTATTAAAAATATACGTTCATATTTTTGCTAATCAACACATTTTGCTTTAACAAAATACGACGCCTTGCCAATTTCAACACACCATCTTCACGGCGCCAAAGATCTTTTCTATTACCAATCAGCGTATCTTCATCACGCTCTAAACGATTGCGATACACCAAGAAGTTGGAATACACCAATACTTCATCTGGATTAGCCGTTGTTTCCACCTCTATATTAGAAATGATATGACAGTAACGCGTTGCAGGATCTTCTGACCATGCCGTACCCGTTTCTAACCGATCAATTCGTTTACCTAATTCCTCTAAATTATCGTTGTAATAGGCCATCCGACTTAAATCGTTCATCTGGTCGGTTTTGTCTTTACGGTAACGCGTTTCGATGCCCGGCATAAAATAATGCACATCAGCCGTCATCATGTCGGTCCATTTTCTATATTCTTCATCATCAAGAAAACGCATTTCTCGATATAGCCGTTGTTCAACTTCTGAAATAAGCTCCACAGACGTTGCCGCTGTCCCTTCTTCTTTAAAATAAGCAACTATACTCATGATGCCTCCTTAAGCCTTTTTCATGCTAGGTATATCGCGCGTTGCGCGACCATTTAGCTGACTTTTATGGCGCTCTGGCACATCATCCCAACCTTGTGCATTCATCATATCTGCCCAACGTTGGTAGAATAGGCGCTGGTTAGAATCATTATATTGACCACGATATATCGTTCCCGGCATATCTGGGTGATCAATTTTTCGGCTAATACCACAGCCGTAATGTAGTTTTTCCTGACGAGTCACCACGCCGCGGTTGACTGTTGTACAGTTTTCCCAATTTTCGCCATCGTCCATTTCAAACGCGCCACCTGGCCCAAAAGTACACATCACACCTTTAGTAATGTCATCTTTAATTTCTTCTGCCATTTCTTTATTCACAATCACAAAGGTTTTAAGCTCTAGCTCATACGGCCCTTTCGGGTTCCATGTTCTAAAGGTATGAATACCCGGTAAAAAAGACACGTTAGGGAAAATTGACGCTGATGCCACCGATCCAAATATTTTTGACCGCACTTCTCCTAACCGTTTAGCCATTTGTGGACGTATGCGCTCGTAATATTCCATCACTTTTGGCCGACCCAATAAGAAAATATCACCAACACCTTCCATACCAAACTCCCAACCATGGCCGTTTACACTGGCATGAAATGAGTTTTGCATATCAACCGGCGGAAAAGGCTCGCCATTGTTCATGGCTCTACAGCCTGAATCGTGCGTCCATCCGGCGTGTAATGCATCGCCAATAAAGTTTTCGACACCAAATTTCCAGTTCGCGCCGATCACTGATTTAATCGTGCCGCCAACAAATTCAGTGCCGCCTTCTTCGTTATCGAGTAGGGCATCTAAATACCAGCGGAAATCGCCTAAAAAAGTTTCAAGCGACGGCGCGGTTTCATCAAACGTTGCGAAAATAAGACCTTTATAACTATCGATTTGCGCTACTTGTTTTAAACCCCAGTCTGCTTTATTAATATCGCCTTCTTCATAGCAATATTCTTCGTGCATACCTGTCAATTCGCCAGCCGTATCAAACGACCAGCCATGATAGTTACAAACAAAACGACGTGAATTACCCGCGTCCGCAAAACAAACTTTATTACCTCGATGTGTGCATGAGTTTAAAAAGGCTTTAACGGTATTATCTTTTTGGCGCACCACAATCACACTGTCTTCACCCATGTGCGTGGTGATAAAATCACCCGGTTTAGGGATTTGTGAGTCGTGCGCTAAGAATAACCAGCATCGAGCAAAAATTTGGTACAGCTCTTGCTCGTAAATAGCTTGATCAGCAAAAATTCTGCGATCTACCCAACCTTTTTCGATATCCATGTATCGACTGTAATCTGGCCTTGGGCCGCTCATGTTTTCTATTGGCATTTAAACTTCCTCGTGTAGTTTTTCTATTTTTCACTCTCAATACTAAAGCGTTATTTTGAATCAATCAATGCTTTAAATCACTAACCAATGCCACCGCCAGCGACATTAATTGTTTCACCCGTTATGTAAGACGCTTCATCCGCCGCTAAAAAACAAATCGCTGCCGCTTCTTCTTCTGGTGTGCCGTAACGTTTCATTGGTGTGTCGCGAATGGTTTGCTCAATCACGCCTTGCATGCCCGCTTTGTCTACCTCAGTCGTTTCGCCCGTATGTCTTGGAATCGCTCGTTCGCCCTGGTCAATACCGCCCGGGTTTACGCAATTTACTCGAACACCGTGTTCAGCTAATTCCAACGCCATACAGGTTGTTATGGCCTGCACCCCGCCTTTAGCAGCGGAGTAGGGCACACGATTTATTCCACGGGTTGCTACAGAACCTACATTCACAATCGCGCCAAATTTTTGTTCCATCATGTAAGGAATAACAGCTCTGCAACACCACAGAGTGGGCCATAGTGACCGGTTAATTTCTTTTTCTATTTGGTCATCAGGGTATTCCCAAAAGGGTTTTGCCCAAATCGTACCGCCCACATTGTGTACCGATACATCAATACGACCAAATGCATCCATCGTTGCTTGCATGACCTTTTTTGCGCCCGCGCTGGTTTCTAAATCGGCCATACAAATCTCAGCAATACCGCCTTCATCGCGTATTTGTTGCTGTACCTGCAAGGCTTGTTCTTCCGCACGATCGGCAATCATCACCTTACCGCCTTCACTTGCAAACCGTAGTGCGCAGGCTTTTCCTATCCCTTGCGCTGCACCGGTTACGACGACGACTTTATCTTTAAAACGTTGCATTTTTACCCCTTTAACGATTTTTGTTTACCTTTGCGCGGTAACCTTTTAGTATTCTCAGTCCAATTTAACCAAAAAACAGGACAAATGAAATGAGTGATGTCACCTTATACGGATTTCCACTAAGCACCTACGTTAGAACAGCCCGCATTGCCTTGGCAGAAAAGGGCGTTGCTTACGAACATTTACCGTTTGAACCCAATACTGACGATATGATGGCCGTTAACCCAACCGGCAAAGTACCTGCGTTTAAACACGGCGATTTTGTTCTTTATGAAACACTCGCCATTACCAACTACATTGACCAAGCATTTGATGGCCCAGCCTTACAACCTGCTGACGCTAAAGAACGTGCTGTGATGAACCAATGGATTAGTTACATCAATGCGTATGTTTTCTCGGCGATGGTGCATGAAGTTATATTATTTAGGTTTGAAATGCTCCCTATGGATCAGGCCGTACTTGATGCTGGTGTGATTAAATCAAAAGACCAGCTTGCCTTATTAGAGGCCACGCTGTCTTCAAACGATTATTTAGCCGGCTCAACCGCTTCATTAGCGGATTTCTTCTTATACCCAATTTTGGCCTATATGGGCATGATTCCAGAAGCGTCTTTATTAGCTGATTACCCAGGCGTAACCGCTTGGAAAGCTCGTATGGAAAGTAAAGACAGCGTAACGGGTTCTGCGCCTCCTTTATAAGCAGCGTCCCTTTGTTATGAAAAAAGCCGCTTTTGCGGCTTTTTTCTCATCCGGCGTTTAAATCACGTGCTAAAGTTTAACGACCGGATTAATTTGTACGCACATGTCACTTTCTATCTCTCAACGGCTATCTATTAAACGCTTCACCAGGGGAGAACCGCCTAAGCACAGTAGCATCCGCCTCAATCATCGGCGCATTTTTATCTTGCCAAGCAAAGGTGGGTTAGCCCTTGGGTCGGTTGTTTTATTAATGCTGATTGCCTCCATTAACTACAACAATAGTATGGGGTTTATATTTACTTTTCTTCTTGCCGCCGCCGCACAGGCATCCACCTTTTATAGTTACAAAAACTTATCGGGTCTTGTCATCTCCATGTCAAAAACACCGCCACTATTTTCAGGCGCTTCGGGTCATATCAATGTATTAATAAAAGAAACTAGCCAGCGTCAACGGTGGGCTATTAGCATAAAACACCAAAAAAATTCAGACGATTTCAACCTACAGGCCTCACAAAACCAAGTCGTTAGTTTGCCAATAACACCTACCAAACGCGGTTGGTACACGCCAGATACGGTCACCTTATACAGCCAATTTCCACTTGGGGTTTTTCGTGCATGGTCTCCATTAAAGTTTAATGCACCCATACTTGTTTATCCCACACCGGTAGACACTGGCCTTTCCACGCCCCTTAAAAACAGTAAAGAAAGTAATGCTGCTATCGCTAGTTTAGACAGCGGAACAGATGATTTTGCTGGACTAAAACCCTACCAAACAGGGCACAGCTACCGGCACATCAACTGGAAAGCCTTTGCCGCAGAAAAAGGCCTCTATACGAACGAGTTTAGTGCTGATCAATCCGCCACCATATGGCTTGATTGGGCGGCCTGTGCACATTTATCGCTCGAAGCTAAGCTATCTCAACTTTGTTTTTGGGTGTTGGCCGCCGAAAAAAATGGGCTGATTTATGGGTTGCGATTAGCAACGGTAACCATTGAGCCCAGTACCGGTTTAAATCATCAACATTGCTGTCTTAAAGCACTGGCTGTGTATGAATAAGCCAATACCGCCTTCAATCACAATACAGCCTGCGCTATTAAAGCTATTGCTGGTCATTGCTACCTTACTTGTGTTGCCCCACAGCCAACACCTAAACCCCACCTTCATTATTGCCGGCTTTGCACTACTGGCATGGCGGGCGTTGACATTATGGTTCCCAAAAACGCTGCCGCATAAATTATTGTTATTGCCGCTTTCAATCGGGCTTGCATTATTGGTATTAAAAACCTTTGGTATGTCGTTAGGCCGTGATGCAAGCAGCAGCCTACTGATTATTTTAATGGGATTAAAGCTATTAGAAAGCCGCACAGCCAGAGACGTACAAGCCGTTATTTACATGTGTTTTTTCGTGTTGATAACCCCTTTCTTATTTGACCAGCGCATAGAATTGGCTTTGTATGCACTCATCATCTTTTTCTTATTATTGTTCGCGCTAATATTGAACAATACTCGAGGGCTCACCTTAAAAACCCCCCCTCTTTTACGCTTATCTGGCCTAGTGTTGTTACAAGCTATTCCACTCATGTTGGTGTTTTTCTTGCTCTTTCCGCGGATGATTGGCCCACTTTGGGCAATGCCGGACAACAACACCGCCATCAGCGGTTTAACCGATACGATCAACCCAGGGCAAGTGTCAAACCTAGCCTTATCTGATGAAACCGCCTTTAGAGTTCGCTTTAAGGGTACGCCGCCAGAACAAAAAGACCTGTATTGGCGCGGCCCCGTTTTTTGGGAAACAGACGGTCAAGCGTGGACATTAACACCGCCTAGAAAAAGCGCGTTTGAACGAGCAAAAGCTATACCGAATAACGCAAATGACTACCAATACACGCTCATGATGGAGCCACATAATCAGTTTTGGGTGTATGCCCTAGACCTTCCAAACAAAGCACCTAACCGAACACGCTTATCGCATGACCATCAATTAATTCTCGACAATAAACTAAGCCGAAATTTATCGTTTGATATCCGCTCTTCCACACACGCTAAAATAACCCAATTATCAAGCGACGATCGGTCCCGAGCATTACTGCTACCGAACAACACAGACAAGCGGGTTATATCATTAGCGCAAACTTGGGTATCATCATCTACTAACCACCAACAGGTTATTAATAAGGCCTTACGGTTTTATAACGATGAGTTTTATTACACCTTAAAACCACCGTCTTTAGGCACCAATCCGGTAGCTGAATTTTTATTCGACACGAAACGCGGCTTTTGTGGCCACTTCTCCACCAGTTTTGCCACACTGATGCGCGCTGCCAATATCCCCGCGCGGCTTGTAGGCGGTTACCAAGGCGGGGTATACAACAAAGTAGGTGATTTCTATGACGTTCGCCAAGCCGACGCGCATGTTTGGGTTGAAGTGTGGCTAGACAATAGCGGCTGGACGCGTATTGATCCAACAGCCGCCATCGCACCTAATCGTATTGAACACAGCATTGATGTGTCACAAAATAGACAAAATGGCGATGTGAACTTTTTACTAACACCCCCAGAGGGCCTAGGAAAATGGGTGCAACAACTTAACTGGATTCTACACAGCGTAGACTACCACTGGCAAAATGCCGTGCTAGCCTACGGCCCCGAAAAACAGCTCGACTTCCTTTCAACGTTTGGAATCATTGATTGGGGAGACATGGTCATTTGGCTATCAATCTTCAGCGGCGTTATTCTATTTATCACCTTGAGTGTCTTATTCTTATTACACGCAACACCAAAAGACACCGTTCAAACCGCTTACCTAAAACTATGCAAACAGTTAGCAAAAAAAGCAGGAGCCCGTAATCATCACGAAACGAGTTCTGATTATTTTAAACGTATTAACACCACGCACCTACATTCAACTACTGAGCTAAACCACTTAAAAAGGCTATATTTAACTGCACGTTATGGAAAAGGGCAGAGCCAAACTTTCATCAATGCAGTGCGGCGGTTTAAACTAAAAAATTAACTTGTTATTAAGAGGAATAGATTTTCCCTGTAATTCATATACATATGGCGTACAACAATTCCCTATAATGCGACAATTAAAAGAAAACGAGGAACTATTAACCTACTTCTATGCTTACCTTAACATAGCGCTATACGGGTTTTATTTCCCTATACAAAAAGATGAGAATATCTCCCCAAGCAAATCATCTGGGGTCATTTTTCCTGTTATTTCTGACAAGGCTTGTTGTGCAAGCCTAAGGTCCTCGGCAAATAATTCGCCTGCTTGATAGCTAAGCAGTTGCTCTAAGCCCGTATTTAAAAGGACCTCTGATCTTTTTAGTGCATCAATATGTCGACGGCGGGCCAAAAAAACATTTTTCTCTTCCGAATCAAACCCTACCTGTTTTTTTAGGTGCTCTGTGAGCAGGTCTATACCTTGTTCTTTTTTGACCGATAACCTTATTTCCGTCTTTTGGTCGTTTGTTCTGATCCCCGCCTTATTCCCCGTTAAATCAATTTTATTAATGACGACGGTTGTTGGTATCTCTTGGGGAATTTCTCTAATCGATATTGCGTAGTCGTTATTTTTATTATCACGGTCATCAACAATAAATAGCACAATGTCTGCACTTGCTATCGCTTTTTTTGCACGCTTAACTCCTTCCATTTCAATAGGGTCGGTGGTTTCTCGTAAGCCAGCCGTATCTATAATGTGCACCGGCATTCCATCTATCTGAATTTGTTCTTTTAGTATGTCGCGAGTTGTTCCAGCAATATCTGTGACGATGGCTGTGTCTTGCTGAGACAGTGCATTCAATAGACTGGACTTACCCGCATTGGGTTTACCCGCCAGCACAACGGTCATCCCTTCGCGTAGCAAGCGCCCTTGTTTTGCTGTATCGGTTACTTTTTTAAAGGTTAGTTGTAATTCTTTTATGATTTTTTTAAGTTCATCACCCGCTAAAAAATCGATATCTTCATCACTAAAATCTATGGCAGATTCTACGTATAACCGCAGATGTGTCAGTTGCTGCTGAAGGTTATTTATTTTATTTGAAAATTCACCTTGCAGGGATTGTTGCGCCGACATCGCTGCCGCTGTTGTTCCGGCATCAATAATGTCAGCTACGGCTTCAGCTTGGGCTAAATCTATTTTGTTATTTAGGAAAGCGCGTTGAGTGAATTCACCCGGTTCGGCAAGGCGAGCACCCAGGGACAATACGCGTTTTAATACCATGTCTAAAACAACCGGGCCACCATGGCCTTGAAGCTCTAACGTATCTTCACCGGTATACGAAGCAGGGGACTGGAAAAAGAGGGCAAGCCCACTGTCTATACTGCTGCCGTCTTGTTGTTTAAACGACTTTAGACTGGCTTGCCTAACTGGGATTTGTGACCCCAGTAATTGTTCACCAATTTGGCTGGTTTGCGGCCCACTGATGCGAATAATACCTATACCCCCACGACCAGCCGCTGTTGCTATGGCGGCAATGGTATCTTGGGGATGATTCATTATAATTTACTTATCTTTTCCAGCTTCAATACGCTTCATAATGAATGTTTGCTGAGCAATTGTTAAGACATTATTAACAATCCAATACAACACCAAACCCGCTGGGAAAAAGGCGAAGAAACCCGTAAACATGATAGGTAATAACTGCATCATTTTCTTTTGCATTGGGTCAACCGGTGCTGGGTTCAACCGTTGTTGCAAGAACATGGTAATACCGTAAATAACCGGCAATATAAAGTAAGGGTCTGCAGCAGAAATATTATCAATCCATAACGCAAAAGGTGCCTGACGCATCTCTACACTTTCAAGCAACGTCCAATAAAGCGCAATAAACACCGGAATTTGAATGAGGATAGGGAAACAACCGCCTAATGGATTAATTTTTTCCGTTTTATACAGCTCCATCATCGCTTGGTTAAGCTTTTGCTTATCGTCTCCAAACTTTTCTTTCATGGCGACGATTCTTGGCTGCACAATCTTCATGTGTGCCATTGATTTATAGCTTTTTTCAGACAACTTAAAGAAGAGGGCTTTAATTGTTAACGTCACTAAAATAATAGCAACACCCCAGTTACCAACAAAGTCGTGATAAAAACTAAGTAACCAGAAGATAGGCTCTGCAATAATGGTGAGCTTTCCATAGTCAACCATTAGCTCAAGCCCAGGGGCTGTTGCTGCTAATTGATCTTGTAATTTTGGCCCTGCATATAATACTGAATTAAATGTTCCGGTTTCGCCCGCTGCGACTGTTTTGCTGGGTGAGTACGCACCAATAACGAACAAACCACCGTCAATTGCTTTCGTGTAATAACTGTATTGATTTTCTTTTTCAGGTACCCAAGCAACGCCAAAATAATGCTGAATCATTCCAGCCCATCCACCTACGGCTTTAACATCAAGGTTTTCATCTTGCATGTCGTCGTAATCAATTTTTTGGTACTTTTCTTCATCGGTATACAAAACACCGCCGGTATACGTGTATATAAACGAGTTAGCCTTTTTTTCTGTAAAGTCATTGCGTTTTAGCTGTAGGTATTCACGCGCTGACCAGCTATTAGTGCCAGCGTTTTTAACCTGTGTTTCTACATCTATTTTATAACTGCCTTTTGTAAATACGTATGTTTTAGTTACTAATACGCCATCAGCTGTACGCCACGTTAGAGGTACTCGTAAGGTTTCGTCTTGAAGCGCATATTTGTTTTGCGTTGTTGACCAAATTGCATGGTGGTTTGGGCTCTCGCCGGCTTCGCTCACAAGGCCTGATTCAACAACAAATATTTTTGGCGCATTTTCATTAAGCAATTGAACCCTTGCGTCCTTACCTTTTTCTTCAGGGTATTCCAAAAGCTGTAACTGACTTATGCCACCACCTTTCGTGTTTATTTCTAGGTTATAAACATCGGTAATAACAGAAATTATTTGGCCTTGTGAAGCGTTTTGAGCCGATTGGTCACTGAGCCCAGACATATTAGGCGCAGAATTAGAACCGCTTGTTTTAGGAATATCAGTTTGCTGCGCGCCGGTATTACCAGACGCCTGTTCTGTAACAACAGGTGCTTCTGGTGGAAGCACGTAGTCTTTTTGCCATGCTTGCCAAATTAATACTGATACGAAAGCTAGCGCCGCAAAAAGTAAGGTTCTTTGATTATCCATGTTTTTTTTCTATCGTTGGAAGGGGGTCTAGCCCACCTGTACATAAGGGCTGACATCTAACCAACCGTTTGATTGTTAAGTAACTTGCGGTAAACACGTTATATTGTTGAAATGCCTGTAATGCATATTCAGAGCATGTGGGGTAAAAACGGCAACGACTTGCCATCATGGGGCTTATAAAAAAGCGATAAAACTTAATTAAATAAATAAATGGTTTATTCATTTTTCAGTAATTTATCAAAGTGTTTATTAATCGAACCCGACAAAACCGCTTTAGATATATTTCCAGCCTTATGTCGGCACAATACGACGATATCAAAGCCCCTTAATGACCCCTTTCTCAAACGGAAAGCCTCTCGAACGACCCGTTTAATCTGATTTCTTAACACCGCCTTCTTTACTTGCTTTTTGGCTATGGCAAGCCCTAGTTTTGCCTGAGGTTCTTTAGAATGTCTAACCAAAACAGTTAGATATTCATCAGAAAACCGTTTGGCGTTTTTAAAAACCCGTGAATACTCATCTGCCGTATTAAGGCGGTCTGCTTTTAAAAAAGTATGTCTTATTTCTTTTTCAAAAATCAAGCAGTTAAGCGAACCCGGCCTTTTGCACGTCTTGCATTAATAATTTTACGACCAGATTTTGTTGCCATACGAGATCTAAAACCGTGTGTACGCGCTCTTTTTAAATTACTTGGTTGGAATGTTCTTTTCATTGTTTATTACTCTTAAATAAATGTTGTTTGGCTAAATATTAATCAAAGTATCTCTCAACCCTGTTGATTGATAAGGTTCTTTGAATGGAAAAAGACCGCGAAGAATACGTTTTATTTCGCATAAAGTCAATGTTTTATTAGTTTTCAAGGCTATCGTTAAATACCAAAACGTTTTTATTAATTGCCTGTGGATAACTTTTTGTTTTAGGTTTATCCTAGACCTTTAAAAAATAACAAAAGGTTTATTGTGTCGTCAATTTGGGAGTCTTGTATTAAGCACCTAGAGCAGGATATTCCTCCTCAACAAATTAATACTTGGATTAGACCACTCCAGGCACAGTACTCAAACGACGGACTCAGCCTCTTTGCCCCCAACAAGTTTGTTTTAGACTGGGTTATTGATAATTATAAAGAAAAAATATCAAATATAATCAATGGTTTAGAAAAAAAAGATGTTCGTGTTTCAATAGCCATAGGTTCAAGCAAAACAACACATACGCGCCCGTCTTTTAATAATCAAAAAACCACAACAAACAAACAAACCAGCGCCGCTTTCCCTAGCAACCTTAATAGTTCGTTCACGTTTGATAACTTTGTTGAAGGTAAATCAAACGCGCTAGCTAAAGCAGCGGCAATACAGGTCTCTACAAACCCTGGCGAAGCAAATAACCCCCTATACCTCTACGGCGGTGTTGGTCTTGGTAAAACGCATTTAATGCATGCTGTTGGCAATTCAATTTTAGCCAATTCACCCAACGCTAAAATTTGCTTCCTTTCTTCAGAACGTTTTGTTTCAGAGATGGTCAGTTCCTTACAAAAAAACAAAATTAATCAGTTTAAAAACTTCTATCGTTCTTTAGATTTATTACTAATCGATGATATTCAGTTTTTTGCAAAAAAAGAACGGTCTCAAGAAGAGTTTTTTCATACGTTCAATACGCTTATTGAAAATAATAAACAAATTATACTAACCTGCGATTGTTATCCTAAAGAAATCAATGGGTTAGAGGATCGGCTTAAATCCCGTTTTGGTTGGGGTTTGCCAATTGCCATAGATCCTCCTGATCTTGAAACACGGGTTGCGATTCTTAAAAACAAGGCCGAACTAAATAATGTTGATTTGCCTGACGAGGTTGCTTTCTTTATGGGCAGCAGAATTAAATCTAATGTTCGTGAATTAGAGGGCGCATTAAGGCGTGTGTTAGCAAATTCAAACTTTACGGGCAAACCAATTACTCTTGATTTCACTAAAGATGCGTTACGAGACCTTATCTCATTACAAGACAAAAGGGTCAGTATTGATAATATTCAAAAAACTGTTTCAGAATATTACAAAATTCGAATCGCAGATTTATTATCTGCTAAACGGACCCGTGCCATTGCTCGCCCTAGACAATTAGCAATGGCCTTGGCTAAAGAGCTAACAAATTATAGCTTACCTGAGATAGGCCACCAGTTTGGAGGCAAGGACCATACAACTGTTTTACATGCTCAACGGAAAATCATTGAATTACGTGAATCAGACCAAAAAATTGATGAGGACTATAAAAACCTGTTAAGAACTCTGTCTCATTAGCAGTAATAACCTGTGTGTATCTATTTAGTTGAATTAATACACAAATTACCCACAGGATTAAAGTGACTTATTCAACTATTTATCATTGAACTAACCATATGTTTTAATTAGCATATTCAGAACAACTAACCGATTTGGCTTCCCTTATAGTAATAATAAGATTTTATATATGAATTTAAATATTAATAAAGAAGATTTACTTGAACCACTAATGAAGGTCATTGGTGTTATTGAAAGAAGACAGACATTGCCTATCTTATCTAACGTTTATCTTAATCTGCAAAACAAAACACTCTCGTTAACGGGCACCGATTTAGAAGTGCAGGTGACAGCAAAAGGGTTTATCGATTCTGACGCTGAAATTAAAACAACATTACCTGGAAGAAAGCTTCTGGATATCTGTCGATCATTACCAGACCAAGCGAATTTAAAATTAAACTTTCAAGAAGGAAAAGTTTTAATTAATTCGGGTAAAAGCAGGTTTGTTCTTAGAACGCTCCCTGCTGCAGAATACCCATTGTTTGATGAACTTCAATATACCAATGAGTTTAGTATTGAAAGAGATGTTTTATTTAAAGCATTAACTAAAACGTCATTTTGTATGGCACAACAAGATGTACGCTATTATTTGAACGGTCTTATGTTGCAAATAATAAATGGTGAAGTTCAAACAGTAGCCTCAGATGGCCACAGGCTTGCATTATTCCAATACCAATCAGGTAGAGACGATCTCTCTATGGAGCAAATAATTTTGCCCAGAAAAGGCGCTCAAGAATTTCTAAAGTTACTTGAGAAAACAGAAAACGACATCTTAATAAAGGTTGCTAAAAACCACATAAACCTTTCTTTAGAGGGTGTACAACTTAACGCTAAATTAATTGATGGCCGTTTCCCTGATTTTAAAAACGTACTGCCTGAAGAAAGTAAACATAACTTCAACATCGAAAAACAAATATTCAAGTCAGCACTGAATCGAGTATCTATTCTTTCAAATGAAAAATACAAGGGCATTCGTTTAGACATGAGCCCACAACTAATGAAAGTGAATGCCAACAACCCAGAGCAAGACGAAGCTGATGAGGAAGTTGTTATTGAATATGACGGCGAAGAAATGAGCATGGGTTTTAACTCGAGCTACCTCATGGATGCGCTTAACGTTATTGAGTCTGACGTTGTACATGTTTCTTTTACTGATACGAACAGCAGTTGCTTGTTGGAAGACCTGAATGACAAATCAAGCAGATTTGTCATTATGCCTATGCGACTATAGAAGAAAAACACGTTATTTTTTATGTTGTCAGACATCAAGATAACCAACATCAGGAACATTAAACAAAGTAATTTAACTTTTTCAAAAAACATAAATATTTTTGTTGGTCAAAATGGGAGCGGTAAAACATCTTTGTTAGAAGGTATTTATTTACTTAGCCGCTCTCGTTCGTTTAGAACACAATCAACGAGTAAAGTAAGAAGTAAGGGGGAAAACGCACTTGTTGTTTATGGATTGGTTGTAGATGAGTTTAGTAAAAACAACATAGCCATAAAGAAAACAAAATCCGACACCCAAATTAGAATTAACGGAAAGGACGAAAAAAGAACATCTGTTTTATCGTCCTTTTTAAAAGTCCATTTAATTCGCCCCGAATCACAAGCCTTGTTAGAAAGGGGGGCGTCGATCAGAAGAACATTTATTGACTGGGGTTTGTTCCACGTGAAACATCAGTTTTTAGAAGACTCCAAAAAATACAACCACACGTTAAGGCAGCGAAACAAGCTGCTTAAACAACAAAAAACAGCAACACTTTCAATTTGGAGCGAGAGCCTTGCGGAATACGGTATAATAGTTGATAAAGCGCGCGCGAGCTATATTGAAGCACTAGCAAATGAGTTTTCTAAAACAACAAAAGCATTACTGGGCGGCATAGACATTCAGCTTAGCTATTCAAAAGGTTGGCCCGAGAGAGAGGCTCTGCTTGATTCACTTAATGGCACGTTAAAAAGAGATTTATTTAAAGGGTACACAACGGTTGGTCCGCACCGGTCAGATTTGGTGTTAAAAGTGAACGGGGTGTTGGTGCAGGATTTTTTATCTAGAGGTCAAATGAAGTTGGCTGTATTGGCGCTTTATTTAGCCCAAGTGAAAATTTCCAATCAATCAAGCAAACAAGATGTTTGTGTGTTGATTGATGACCTGTCAGCTGAACTGGATAGGGATAATTTAAATAAATCGCTAACGTACCTAAATGAAATGGGTGCTCAGGTTTTGATAACCACGACTAGTTTGGAGCCATTTAATAACTGGTTGGCGCTAACAAACACAAAACTGTTCCACGTGGAACAAGGTGTAATTAATGAAGGTGTTTAAGTGAGTGATAAAAAAGAAATAGAAGAGTCTTACGACTCATCAAACATACAGGTCTTAAAAGGACTGGATGCTGTTAGGAAAAGGCCGGGCATGTACATTGGTGACACAGATGATGGTTCTGGGTTGCACCACATGGTTTTTGAGGCTGTTGATAACTCCATAGATGAAGCGTTAGCGGGTTTCTGTTCAGAGGTAGGTGTGATTATTCATGAAGACAATTCAGTTACGATAACTGATGATGGGCGCGGGATTCCCGTCGATATTCATGAGGAAGAGGGGCGATCAGCCGCCGAAGTTATTATGACGGTACTTCATGCTGGGGGTAAGTTTAATGACAATGCGTACAAGGTTTCCGGTGGCCTGCATGGTGTTGGGGTGTCTGTTGTTAACGCCTTGTCGGATACGTTAGAGCTAATCATTAAGCGCGAAGGGAAGGAGCATTATCAAAAATATGAACACGGTGAGCCAGTTGAGCCATTAAAGGTTGTGGGTGAATCAAACACTACTGGTACTTCTTTACGGTTTTATCCGAGCGCCACTATATTTACTAACATAGTGTTTCATTTTGAAGTTTTAGCAAAAAGGTTACGAGAGTTATCTTTTTTAAATTCAGGTGTAAAAATCCGCCTTTCTGATGAACGAACAGCTAAAGAAGAGGTTTTTGAGTACGAAGGTGGTATCAAGGCGTTTGTTAACCATTTGAATAAAAGTAAAACAGGTATTCATGATGAGGTGATCTACTTTAATGTTGAGAAAAACGATGTTGTTGTTGAGGTTGCTTTACAGTGGAACGATTCGTATCAAGAAAGTATTCTTTGTTATACCAATAACATTCCTCAGCGGGACGGTGGTACTCATTTGGCTGGGTTTAGGTCGGGCTTAACTAGAACGCTTAATCAATATATTGAGTCACAAGGTTTGGCGAAAAAACAAAAAGTCACGACCTCTGGAGATGATGCAAGAGAGGGCTTAACAGCGGTCTTGTCGGTAAAGGTACCAGACCCTAAGTTTTCATCACAAACAAAAGACAAGCTGGTTTCTTCTGAAGTAAAGCCCATTGTAGAGTCATCATTGTCAGAGAGTTTAAATACATTTTTGTTAGAGCACCCTTCGGAAGCAAAAAACATTGCTGGAAAGATGTTGGAAGCAGCGAGAGCAAGAGATGCGGCTAGAAAAGCAAGAGAAATGACAAGGCGCAAGTCAGCGCTAGATATTGCTGGCCTGCCTGGTAAGCTTGCTGATTGCCAAGAAAAAGACCCAGCCCTATCTGAAATTTTCTTAGTGGAGGGTGATTCTGCTGGTGGATCTGCAAAACAAGGTAGAGATAGGCGTACTCAGGCTATTCTTCCGTTAAAAGGAAAAATATTAAATGTTGAAAGAGCGCGTTTCGATAAAATGCTTTCTTCTGAAGAGGTTGGAACACTTATAACGGCGCTAGGTTGTGGCATAGGAAAGGAAGAATATAAGCCAGAAAACTTGCGTTACCACAAAATAATCATCATGACGGATGCTGATGTTGATGGTTCACATATCCGGACATTATTATTGACGTTTTTTTATCGTCAAATGCCAGAGCTAATAGAAAACGGTAATGTTTATATAGCCCAGCCGCCTTTGTATAAAGTAAAAAAAGGCAAACAGGAATACTATGTAAAGGATGATGATGAGTTAAATAGTTACTTGTTGCAACTGGCTTTAGAAAAGGCAAGTTTACAAATTAATGAGTCAACACCGCCTATATCGGGTGTGGCTTTAGAGCAAATAGCAAAAGAACACCTTCAAATAGAAAGCATTATTTCTCGTCTTTCATCTCGTTATGACATGGCGATATTAAATGAGTTGATTGCATCGAGCGAACTTGCTGTTGACGACAGTAAGGAAAATATTGCTGACTGGGTTGCTTCGTTAGAAGGTCGTTTAAATGAAAACGATAGTAATCCTACGCACTATGATTTAGAGGTAGAGGACTCGGATAATAGCTGGCAAATAAATTGTCATACAACGTCCCACGGCGTTAAAAAAGAGTTTCCCATTACATCGTTATTTTTTAAGTCTTCGGAGTATAAAAGAATAATGGGTTTTGCTGACACCTTAAAAGGCATGTTTGATGAGAGCTCTTACTTACTGGTTGGCGAGAAGAAACTGGAGGTTAATAACTTTAAACAGGTGTTTGGGTTGTTAATGAAGGAAGCTAGAAAAGGACAACAAATCCAGCGCTATAAAGGGTTGGGGGAAATGAACCCTGAGCAGCTTTGGGAAACAACGCTGGATGCCCAAGCACGTCGTTTATTACAAGTGAAAATAGAAGATGCAATTTCAGCCGACGAAGTGTTTACAACACTAATGGGAGATGAGGTTGAGCCGCGCCGTTTGTTTATTGAAAAAAATGCTTTAGAAGTATCCAACCTAGATGTCTAGAAACTGGAGATAGTTATGCGCTGGAAAGGACGTAAAAGTAGTAGTAATTTAAATGATCAGCGTAATATGCGTGTCAGTGGTGGTGGCGGAGCTGGTGGTGGTATGTTGCGTTTTTTACCGGTGGTTTTTAAGTTTCTAGGGTTTAAAGGCACGGCGGTTGTTGCTGCTGGTGTGATTGCTTATGGTTTGTTTACAGGAAACCTTGGTGGAGTACTGGGTCTTCAGCAACCGTCAGGCCAAACAAAAACAAGCAGTGGGCCTATAAAACAATCCGCGGAAGAACAAGAGTTGGCCCAGTTTGTAGGGGTTATACTTGCTGATACTGAAGAGACCTGGCAGAAGATTTTTAGTCAGCAAGGGAAAACATATAAAGAGCCGAAGTTAATATTATTTAGAGATAAGGTAAACTCAGCATGTGGACTGGGGCAGGCAGCAATGGGACCTTTTTATTGCCCAGGAGACCAACAGGTTTATATTGATTTAGGCTTCTATGACCAATTGAAAAATAAATTTAAGGCGCCGGGCGATTTTGCACAAGCTTATGTTATTGCCCATGAAGTAGGGCATCACGTACAAACTTTATTAGGCGTTTCTGCGTCAGTCCGTAAAGCAAAAAGCGGTCTTAGTAAGACTGAGGCAAACAAACTATCAGTAAAGCAAGAGCTCCAGGCAGATTGTTTTGCTGGCATGTGGGCCTACCATGCAGGTAATGTTAGAAATATGTTGGAAGAAGGTGATGTTGAAGAGGGACTAAGGGCGGCCAGTGCAATTGGTGATGATACCCTTCAGCGCCAAGCAACTGGCACAGTTAGCCCTGATTCTTTTACTCACGGAAGTGCTGAGCAGCGCGTTAAATGGTTCAAGGTGGGCTTGTCTAGCGGGCAACTTAATGCATGTGATACATTCAAATAAATAGGCAAGCTTGTGGAAAAAAATACGATACTAGAAAAAGAAGGCATAAAGTTTACAAAAGAAGAGATGATCGTGTCAGGTAAAAAGATTGCTATCAGTGATATTGAGTCATTTTTTTTAACAGAAGCTAACCCAGCAAGAGATCGCGCTTACGCATTTATTGCTATAGGTGTTGTTTTGTTTGTATTTACATCACGTTGGTTTATGGCGGGTGGCGCCTTGGCTGTGTTGGCTGGCATTGTTACTTTTTTTGACTCAAGAAGGAAATACACGGTTTTTGCTAAAACACAAAAAGGTGACAAAGCGGTAGTTGCAAGTTATGATTTTACAAGAATAAAGAAAATTAAAGAGATATTAAGCGAAAAAACAGCCTCGTAAGACGCGGTTTGCGAAACTTATTCGCTCATACCCTCCATCTGCCCCTCAATCCAGTTTTCTGCCTGCTGATTAAGCTCTCTGGCCGAAATCGACTTGCTATCAATCATTTCTCCAATTTTTACCTGAATGGTACCCGGGTATTTAATGAAAGCTTTTTTTCTCCAATAGCTGCCCGCGTTATGTGCCACAGGAATAACAGGGTAACCTGACTTTTCTGCAAGCAACGCTCCGCCAACCAAATATTTGCGTTTTTCTCCCGGTGCTGTTCGTGTGCCCTCTGGAAAAATTACAACCCAGCGCCCAGACTTTAATCGTTCCGTCCCTTGTTTAATAATTTGCTTAAACGACTTACTTTTTTTAGAACGGTCGATCGCGATTGGTTGGGTAAGGGCGAGAGCCCAGCCAAATAAAGGTATCCATAATAATTCACGTTTTAATACCCAGCATTGTTCAGGGAATATGACTTGGAGAGCAAAGGTTTCCCAAGCAGATTGGTGTTTACAAAAAATAATTCCATTGCCTTTAATATTCTCAGCACCTGTAACTTGAAAATCCAAATGACAAATAACCCTCAGACCTTTTATAACTAACTTGGCCCAGGCGCTAGCGATGCTATATCGAATGCTATAGGAAAAAGGAAAGGACAATAAAACCAGGGGCGCAAAAACAAATAGGGTGACAACTTGAAATGCAAAAAAAACGACAGAACGAAGGCCGAGAATAAAGAGATTATGCGAGGATGGCTTGGGCGGCGTCATATAAATTCTCAAATGTTGGAACATTAAGGTTTGGGTTGGATTGCTGTGTTTTCTTGCCTTTACCAGTTAACACTAAGATTGCTTTTGCATCAACATCAAAAGCAGCTTCTAGATCACGTAAACTATCGCCAACCACAATGGTATTATTGAGTTGAATATTATGTTTACTAGATAATTCGGTCAGTAAGCCGGGCTTAGGTTTGCGACACGCACACTCATCGTCAGGTGAGTGTGGGCAAAATGCAATATCCGTTATGAAGCCACCTTCTTTATTAACTAATTGGTGCAATTTATCGTGCATTGACGTTAGTGTATTCAGCGAAAAGTACCCGCGTCCAATCCCCGATTGGTTTGTGGCAACAAATACACGGTGGCCGGCTTTATGCAGAGCGGCAATGGCATTAATACTGCCGTCTATTGGAATCCATTCATCAGATGACTTTACATATTCATCACTATCAATATTTATGACCCCATCACGGTCTAGAATAATATCAGACTTAACTGGGTTATAAGAATGAATCATTTAAATCATTGAAATATCGGCAATTTTTATAAAATTAGCGTGAATTTTTGCCAATAATGCTAAGCGTGTATGCTTAAGGTTTTCATCATCAGCCATAATAAACACGTGCTCGAAGAAAGCGTCAATAGGCGCTTTAAGCGCAGATAATTGTTTTAGCGCCTCTATGTAATCGTGCTGTTCAATTAAAGGGCTGACCTGGCTTTCAATGGCTTGTAATTGCTTGTGAAGATCAACTTCTTCGTTGTCGTTTAATAAAGCAGCGTCAAATTGATTTGCCACGTTATCAGGCGCTTTTTTTAAGAGGTTTTGAATCCGCTTATTTGCTTCGCCTAAACTTGCGGCCTCATCCATTTGTGCAAACCGTTTAACGGCATCTAGTCGATTCATGAAATCAACAGGTTCCGAACAACCTACGCTAGCAACAGCGGCAAATTGTTCAGCGGTATAGCCTTGGCTTAAAGCATAGCCTTTTAAGCGATCTATCATAAAGTTCAAAACCAGTAACTTGGTCTCATTAGCGTCGAACGTGTGTCTAAATTGTGTACAGGAGAGTGCAATAAGTTTATTAAGGTCTAGTACTAATTTATTTTCAATGATAATTCTTAATACACCCAAGCTGGCACGGCGCAGGGCGAAAGGGTCTTTGTCTCCCGTTGGTAACAAACCAACGCTGAATATGCCGACAACAGTATCAAGTTTGTCTGATAAGGCTAAAACTTTACCGGTTTGAGTAGTAGGTAATGCGCCACCCGATTGTTTAGGTAAGTACTGTTCTTCAAGAGCGGTAGCAACTTCAGTAGCCTCGTTGTTCTCATTAGCATAATAATGGCCAATAACGCCCTGTAAGCTGGCAAACTCACCGACCATATCCGTAACGAGGTCGGTTTTAGATAATTGTGCTGCACGCGCAGCTAGGGTTGCATCAAAACCCAATTGCTCAGCAAACTGGCTAGATAATGCGCTGACACGCTTAGTTTTTTCACCAACAGAACCAAGCTTGTGTTGAAACACGACGTTATCAAGAGAGGGAATACGATCAGCCAACGTCGTTTTCATATCTTGTTGCCAGAAGAATTCTGCATCTGCCAGCCGTGGGCGAATAACGCGTTCATTACCGTGGCTTACGGAGCTTGGGTTAGAACTTTTGATGTTGCTGATGGTAATAAAATAAGGCAGTAACGCGCCGTTATCATCCAGCACAGGAAAGTATTTTTGGTTGATTTGCATGGTGGTAATCAGCACCTCTTTCGGTAGTGCTAAAAAGTGTTCATCAAAACTACCGGTTACAGCAACGGGGTATTCAACTAAAGCCGTAATTTCATCTAATAAGGCGGGTTCTATATGCGCGATTCCGTTAACAGCAGACGCGGCAGCATTGGCCTGTTCTTCAATGATCGCCTTTCGTTTTTCGGTGTTAGCAGTCACATACGCAGCATTGAGTTGCGCTTCATACGCGCGTGCTGATGTAATCGTAATGGCTTCGGGTGCGTGGAAACGGTGGCCGTACGATGTGTTGCCCGTGGTTAAACCAAGCAATTCGGTGGTGATAATATCGCTGCCAAACAGTAAAACAGCCCAGTGAACGGGTCTTACAAAAGCGGCATTAGAGCTTCCCCATCGCATGCGTTTGGCAATGGGTAAGCGAGTTAATGATTTTTCAATAATAGCGGGAATTAACGTGTCGGCTGCTTGGCCTTTTTCTAATTTGTTATAACTTAGCCATTCACCTTTGTCGGTTTTAAGCGTACCCAAGTCACCAAATTCTGCGCCACAACCACGCGCAAAGCCAAGAGCAGCTTTACTGGGGTTGCCTTCTTTATCGTAAGCGGCTACAACAGCGGGGCCACGTTTTTCCACTTCAATATCTTCTTGTGATATTTGTACATCTTCAAGCCAAACAGTTAAGCGGCGTGGGGTGGCAAAACTATGTGCTGTTCCAAAGCTTAAATTGGCTTCATCAAGGCCATCGCAAATACCTTTTAATAGGTTGTCGCGTAACGTATTAAGAGTAGTAGGCGGTAGCTCTTCACAGCCTAATTCAAACAGTAGATCTTTAGAGTCAGACATTATGTATCTCCCCCGTTTTTAAGCATTGGGAAGCTAAGTTCTTCGCGGGAAGCGAAATACGTTTCCGCGACCATTTTAGACAACGTACGAACACGCAGAATAAAACGTTGGCGCTCGGTGACAGAAATCGCGTGGCGAGCATCTAATAGGTTAAATGTATGGGAGGCTTTTAATACTTGTTCGTAGGCGGGTAGTGCTAAGCCTTTATCAATCAATAAGTTACAAGCCGTTTCGCATTCATCAAATTGTTTGAACATATGGTCAACATTGGCGTGGTCAAAGTTAAATTCGGATTGTTCTACTTCGTTTTGGTGGAATACATCGCCATAGGTTACCGGGCCGTTTTTAGTGTTTGTCCAAACGAGGTCATACACACTTTCAACACCTTGGATATACATCGCGATACGTTCAAGCCCGTAAGTAATCTCGCCACTAACGGGTTTGCAATCTAAACCGCCGACTTGTTGAAAATAGGTGAACTGTGTGACTTCCATACCGTTTAACCATACTTCCCAGCCTAAGCCCCACGCGCCAAGCGTTGGTGATTCCCAGTTATCTTCAACAAAGCGAATATCATGTTCAAGCATATCTAAACCCAAGTGCTTTAGGGAGTTTAGGTATAAGTCTTGGATGTCGATAGGTGATGGCTTGATCAACACCTGAAATTGGTAATAGTGCTGTAACCTATTTGGGTTTTCTCCAAAACGGCCATCCGTAGGGCGGCGAGAAGGCTGCACATAAGCGGTTGCCCAAGGCTCAGGCCCAATCGCGCGTAAAAAAGTAGCGGGATGGAAGGTTCCAGCGCCGACTTCAAGGTCTAAAGGCTGCAGAATAACGCAGCCTTGGTCAGCCCAATATTCTTGCAACGCAAGGATAAGTCCCTGGAATGTTTGGAGGTCTTGATTAGATTTTGACACGGTATTTTGACTGAAAAAATAAATAAACGTGAAGTATATCTAATCTGTGCGGGTTTAGCATCAAAAGGCCCTTAATAAGGAGGCGTAGAGTAAACAGCTCACAACAAAAGTCTATCCGGTATAATGCGGCAAATAACATTAATAAGTGAGTATTATGACAACACAACGCAAGGCAGTTGCGCTTATTTCAGGCGGCTTAGATTCATTACTAGCAGCAAAAGTTATGCTGGAACAAGGCATCCACGTGGAAGGTATTAATTTTTACACAGGTTTTTGTGTGGAAGGGCATACGCACGCCATTCGCAAAAAAGACAAAGCAAAGCCGAAACGGAATAATGCGCTATGGAGCGCTGAAACGCTAGGGATTAAGTTGCATATCATTGATGTGATTGACGAATACAAAGATGTCCTGATTAACCCTAAACACGGTTATGGTCAAAATATGAACCCGTGTTTAGACTGTAAAGTGTTTATGGTGGGCAAAGCCAAAGAGTGGGCGGATGAAAATGGCTTTGATTTTATTATTACCGGTGAAGTGATTGGCCAACGGCCGATGTCGCAGCGCCGTGAAACGATGCCGATTATTTCTGCTGAATCGGGTGCTGATGATCGTTTATTACGCCCGTTATGCGCACAGAATTTACCGGAAACCCTGCCAGAACGAGAAGGCTGGGTGAATAGAGATGAGCTACACGACTTTAGCGGCCGAACGCGTAAGCCACAAATGGCGTTAGCTGAAAAGTTTGGGCTTGATGACTATGCTCAACCCGCCGGCGGTTGCTGCTTTTTAACGGATAAAGCATATTCTGTTAAGTTGGCTGATTTGTGGGCTTCACGAGGCAAAAAAGAATACGAAATTGATGACATTATGTTGTTAAAGGTGGGGCGCCATTTTCGACCTAAGCCTAATTTCAAATTAATTGTGGCACGTGAAGAAGGCGAAAATAACTTCTTACAGGGTTATAGAAAACAATTTATCACGTTAAGAACGATGAGCCATAAAGGCCCGTTAACTTTATTGGATGGTACAGTAGAAGACGGTGATTTAGAGTTGGCGGCAAAAATAGTGGCGCGTTTTAGCCAAGGGCGTGATGCAGAGAGTGTTGATGTTGAAGTGGCGGAGTTAGGCGAAGTAATTAAAAGTATTAGTATTAAACCGTTTTCGAATGAAGAGATTCAAGAGGCGTGGCGGGTATGATTGAGTTAGATGCGCGTCGGTTAATGTGTCCTATGCCAGTCATAAAGGCGCAAAATGCTATTAAAACGATGACATCTGGCGACAAACTGCGGGTAACGTGTTCAGACCCTGGGGTTATGCAAGATATACCAGCATGGAGCAGAATTAATGGTCATACCATATTGAAAGCGGAAGAAATTGATCATGAATATATTATTACGATTGAAGTTGGGGATGATTAGTTGGTAGATAGTGCCGAATTAAAGGCTAAAAAGAAAATTACCGTTATTGGCGGTGTGGTTAATCTTGTTTTGTCTATTCTAAAAATAGGCTTGGGCTGGTTAGGGCAGTCTCACGCGTTAATTGCGGATGGTTTTCATTCATTATCTGATTTATTGACAGATGGTTTGGTTTACTTTGCCTCCCATCACGGAAGTCAAGAAGCCGATGAAGATCACCCATACGGACACGCTCGGTTTGAAACGCTGGCAACCGTCATATTAGGCGCAATATTAATTGCTGTTGCTGGTGCTATTGTTTGGGATGCTATTTCGCGCTTCTTTAATGATGAAACATTAACGTATGGTTGGCTAGTTATTGGTGCCGCTGTGGTGTCTATTTTAGCTAAAGAAGTGATGTATCACGTCACCTTAAAAACGGCAAAAGAAACAAATTCTGATTTGCTGAGAGCCAACGCTTGGCACCACAGAGGTGATGCTATATCGTCTTTCGTGGTATTAATTGGGGTTGGATTAGAGATGGCAGGTTATCGTTACTTTGATTCAATTGCTGCGCTGATTGTTGGGCTGATGGTGATAAAAATTGGTTTTGACTTGGTGCTTGATGCGAGTAAAGAGTTGGTAGACACAGCGTTAGCTCCGGATAAGGTTGAACAAATAAAAGAAGTGATCTTAAGTGTTGATGGCGTTAAAGAGCTGCACTTTTTAAGAACCCGTAAAATGGGTGAGGCGGCGTTGGTTGATGTTCATATTTTGGTTTCACCAAAAATCAGCGTATCTGAGGGGCATTTGATTAGTGAAACCGTTCGTTTGTCACTCATTGACCAAATGCCTAACATCGGGGAGGTGATGGTACATATTGATCCTGAAGATGATGAGGTTGCTTCACCGAGTGTTAGCTTACCGGTCAGAAAAGAAATGGTTGCAAGACTAGAAGCTGCTTGGGAGGGTATAGCTGAAAGGGCCCAAGTAAAGCGAGTGAATTTACATTATTTAGACGGAACGGTGTCAGTTGAAATAGAGCTACCGGTGACGATAGCACGTGAAACAAGTGCGTTAGAAGCATTAACAGCATCGTTTGTCAATGCGTCTTTAACCGTGTCTGAGGTGGCCCAGGCGAAGGTGTTATATTCATGATATGCACCAAATTAGTGCAAGGCGAGCAATGTTCGCACCAATGTGGAGCATAAGCCAACTATTCCTAGTAAAGGCTGAACAAAAATACCTTTAAAACAAGGTGTTATATTTTGGCACAAAATATGCAAAAATTGTTTAGCTAACTTTTAAATATTAACTTAACTAATCTGGAGTAACCATGTCAGCACAAGATGTATTAGATTTAATCAAAGAAAAAGACGTAACATTCGTTGATTTTCGCTTTGTCGATACCATCGGTAAAGAACAACACGTAACAGTTCCATCTCACACAATTGATGACAGTGTGTTTGAAGATGGCAAAATGTTTGATGGTTCATCCATAGCGGGCTGGAAAGGTATTAATGAATCAGACATGATTCTAATGCCAGATCCAGAAACAGCTGTTTTAGACCCGTTTTTTGATGATGTTACGTTGATTATTCGTTGTGATGTCGTTGAGCCAACAAACATGTCTGGATATGAAAGGGACCCTCGTTCAATCGCCAAACGTGCTGAAGAATATCTACAATCAACAGGCATTGGTGATACAGCTTACTTCGGCCCTGAAAATGAATTCTTCGTATTTGATGATATTCGTTGGGGTACTGATATGTCTGGTACATTTTATGAAATTGATTCTGAAGAAGCTGGCTGGAATTCAGAAAAATCTTACGAAAGTGGCAATATGGGTCATCGCCCTGGCGTAAAAGGTGGTTATTTCCCAGTACCTCCTGTCGACTCTCTTCATGATATGCGTGCAGCAATGTGCTTAACGCTTGAAGAAATGGGTCAAGAAACAGAAGTACATCACCATGAAGTAGCAACGGCTGGCCAATGCGAAATTGGTACAGTGTTCAACACCTTGGTTAAAAAAGCTGACGAAGTGTTAGAGCTTAAATATGTTGTTCAAAACGTAGCACATGCGTACGGTAAAACAGCGACATTCATGCCAAAACCAATCGTTGGGGATAACGGTAATGGTATGCACGTTCATCAATCTATTTTTAAAGACGGCAAAGCATTGTTTTCGGGTGATTTGTACGGCGGCTTGTCTGAAACAGCGTTGTTTTATATCGGCGGCATTGTTAAGCACGCTAAAGCAATTAATGCGTTTGCTAATGCATCAACAAACAGCTACAAACGTTTAGTACCAGGCTTTGAAGCACCCGTAATGCTGGCTTATTCTGCTCGTAATCGTTCGGCGTCTATTCGTATTCCTTTTGTTGCAAATCCAAAAGGACGTCGTATTGAAGTTCGTTTTGCTGATTCAACAGCGAATCCATACTTATGCTTTTCAGCGATGTTAATGGCTGGCCTTGATGGTATCAAAAACAAAATTCACCCGGGTGATGCGATGGATAAAGATTTGTATGATCTACCGCCTGAAGAAGAAGCGTCTATTCCACAAGTGGCGACGTCATTGGATGAAGCGTTAGATGCATTGAATACAGATCGCGCGTTCTTAACCGAAGGCGGCGTGTTTACAAATGACATGATTGACGCTTATATTGAGCTTAAAATGGAAGAAGTGACTCGCTTACGTATGAGCACTCACCCCGTTGAGTTTGATATGTACTACAGCTTGTAAGCAAAATCTGTAACGTGAGAAAAGCCCCGCATTTGCGGGGTTTTTTTTGCACTATCGGACATGTTTATGGTCTTATATTAGATGGGCACAGAAAAAGGAAAGCAGATGCGAAGAATAGTGACAGTACTTTTATGGTTGTTTATGACGAATACCGTGTATGCAGAAATATATAAGTCTAAAGATGCAGAGGGGAATGTTGTTTTTTCTGATGTGCAGGTTAAGGGTGCTGAAACGGTAAAGCTACCGTCGATTATTACATATCAATCACCTGTACTAAGCAGTAAGACATCGACGAATGCATCGCCATTAATTCAACCAAATCATAAGCCTTATCAACGCTTAACGATTTTGGAACCCGAACAAGAAGGAACAATATTGAATAACGAAGGCGAGGTCACCATACGTTATAGTTTGTCGCCAGTGTTACAAAAAGGCGACTTTGTGCAGGCATTTTTAGACGGTGAATTGCAGGAGGGGGTGGTCCTTAAAGGCCTTGATAGGGGCGAGCACACCATTCGTGTACAGGTGGTGGATGCTAGTGGATACGCTCATGTGACGAGTGATGATGTGAAGTTTTATTTGCAGCGCCAGTCAGTTTCTGTAATTAAAAGGCAAGAACAGGCAAAGAATAAAAAGCGAGAAGTATTTCTTAAACTAAAAAAGCAACGGCAAAGTAAACAATAAAACGAATTTGAGGTTGATTGTAGCGCACCATTTTGGTGCGTATGATATAGTTAATAGTATGACATGACCCCTGTTTTACTGGCGGGTGGTGAAATGGCTCGCTTATTGCTATATGGACTAGATGACAAATACGCCCCCCTCATACGCCGCAGTTGTTGAGCAACTTTCCATTGGTGTTCTTGTGTTTAGCAAGAATAATTGTTTGGTCTATATGAACAACACAGCACAAGAAGTGCTGGAAGTGAGTGGCCGTAAAGCCTTGGGCGTACGCGCTGAACAGTTATTGGAATCAGAGGGTTTTAATATTCAACGTGTTTTAGATAAGGCAAGAGATAAAGGGTTGACTATTAAGCAGAATGTTACGCTTCTAAGTTCACGCGATAAACGCTTTGATATTTCAATTTCCCCCATTACATTCGATAGTGCCATTGAAGGCGGTGTGCTCGTCGAAATAAGTAATTCAGATCATTTTCATGAAATAACGAGAGGCGATGCAATATTGTCTCAAAACAAATTAGCGACAGGTATGTTACGGGGGTTAGCGCACGAGATTAAAAACCCACTAGCTGGGCTTCGAGGCGCAGCGCAATTACTATCGGCTGAACTAAATGACGACCTAAGCGACTATACGAAAGTGATAATAGATGAGGCAAACCGTCTACGAGACCTTGTAGATCGGATGCTGGGTTCAAGCGACGTTGTTAAGCACGAAGAAGTTAACGTGCATGTTGTTTTGGAAAGAGTAAGGCAATTAGTGAAAGCTGAAGCGCTAGACAGAATAACCGTATGCACGGACTACGACCCAAGTATTCCTGACTTAGTATGTGACAAAGATCAGTTAATACAGGCGATTTTAAACATTGTTAAAAATGCTACTCAGGCCATAGAAGGCGAAGGCGACGTTGTACTTAAAACGCGCATACATAGAAACTTTATTATTGGGGAAATGAATTTCAAACTGGGTATCAAAGTAGATATTATCGATAACGGACCAGGCATCAAAGGTGATATGCAAGAAACTGTCTTTTACCCAATGGTCACGACTAAAGCGGATGGAACAGGGTTGGGATTATCTATTGCACAAACGAATGTACAGCGGCATAAAGGGTTGATTGAACTAACAAGCGAGCCTGGAAAAACAGTATTCTCAGTTATTTTACCTTTTGGGGTTGAATATGGACGATAAGATAAGTGTATGGGTGGTGGATGACGATCGGTCAATACGGTGGGTCGTAGAAACAGCATTAAAAAAAGCTGGGCACATAGTTACTTGTTTTCCAGCGGCTGATGGCGTGGTGGAAATGATGGAAAAGGAAACGCCGGATGTTTTAATAACAGATATAAGAATGCCCGGAAAAGATGGGATCGTTTTACTTCAAGAGCTACAAGCTCATTACCCAGATTTACCGGTTATTGTGATGACCGCCCACTCGGATATGGACAGTGCTGTATCGGCCTATGATAGCGGCGCCTTTGAGTACCTACCTAAACCATTTGATATCGACGACTTGCTAAGCCAAGTCGAGCGTGCCTATATTCAAAGTAATACTGCGCTAAGTAAAGGGGAAGTCCCCAGTATGGGAACAAACTCCTCAGGCATTATTGGTGTCGCTCCATCGATGCAAGTTGTGTTTAGGGCAATAGGAAAATTGTCCCGATCAAATGTAACCGTGATGATTAATGGAGAATCCGGCACGGGAAAAGAGCTTGTGGCAAAGGCCCTCCATCAACATAGCCCTCGCGCAGATAATGCCTTTATTGCGCTTAACATGGCGGCGATACCAAAAGATTTAATTGAATCAGAATTGTTTGGCCATGAAAAGGGCGCGTTTACAGGTGCTTTAAGCCAACGAAAAGGCCGTTTTGAACAAGCCAATGGTGGAACACTGTTTTTAGATGAGATAGGCGATATGCCGTCAGATATGCAAACCCGGTTGTTGCGTGTGCTATCGGATGGTGAGTTCTATAAGGTGGGGGGGCATGAGCCAGTCAAGGTTGATGTTCGAATAGTTACAGCAACACATCAGGGGTTAGAAGGGCTAGTTAAAGAGGGGTTATTCAGAGAAGATCTATTTCATCGCTTAAATGTGGTGAGAATAGTGGTCCCACCTCTTAGAGACAGGCGTGAAGACATTCCTTTATTGCTTAACTACTTCTTATCTAGGGCTGCAAAAGAACTGTCAGTTGATATAAAGCAATTACACGGTTCAACGCTTGATTATTTAAAGAATCAAACGTGGCAAGGTAATGTTCGCGAGATTGAAAACTTGTGCCGTTGGTTAACGGTGATGTGCCCAACAAAAGAGATTCAATTAAAAGATTTACCGGTAGAACTATTAGAGAAAGAAGAAGAAATAAGAGTGGGTGGTGATTGGTTAACGTTAGTTAAGAAAGACATAGCCGATATGCTTCAACGGGGTGATACGGATGTCGCAAAAAAAATGGTATCGGCGTTAGAAAAAATATTAATTTACGAGGCGCTTGAATTCACTAACGGCAGGCGTCAAGATGCAGCTCAACACTTAGGCTGGGGCAGGAATACGTTAACAAGAAAAATTAAAGAGCTTGGGGCGTAAAATAGTTTAAATATCAATACTGCCGATGAGCTCTGATAAGACATTGATGTTGTTTAATGCGAGGTAATCCTTAATATCATTATTAATTTTTTTACAGATAAGTGGATTGTAAAATAGCCCAGTTCCTATGCCAATGGCACTTGCCCCTGCAATCATAAACTCTATGGCGTCATTTGCATTGGTAATGCCGCCTTGGCCAATAATAGGAACATTGTGCAGCTTAGCGACTTGATACACTTGATGTACTTTTAATAAAGCAATGGGTTTAATAGCCGGGCCAGATAAGCCGCCTTGAATATTGCCTATAACGGGTTTTCTGGTTTTAGTATCAATGGCCATCCCCATCAAGGTGTTAATAACCGATAGAGCGTCGCTACCGGCATCAATACAACGCCGTGCGCTTTCACCGATATCCGTTTGATTTGGCGACAGTTTGGTAATAATTGGTTTGCTGGTGACGGATCGACACGCTTCCACAACGCGAGCGGACATGTCAGGGTCATTACCGAAGGTCACACCGCCTTCTTTAACATTTGGGCATGAAATGTTGATCTCTATGGCGGCGATAGCCGAATTATCAAATAGTCGGGTGACTTCTTGGTATTCTTCAATCGTAGAACCCGACACGTTGGCGATAAATTGTGTTTCATTCATATCAAGCGTCGGTAAAATGTCATTAACGACTTTATGAGCGCCTGGGTTCTGTAGGCCGATAGCATTAAGCATCCCAGACGATGTTTCATAGACGCGGTGTGTTGGGTTACCTGGACGAGCGTGCAATGTGGTGCCTTTTAGACAAACACCTCCAATATCAGCATGAGAGAAGCCTTCAACCCGGGTATATTCGTTGCCAAAACCAACGCAGCCCGATAACAACACAAGCGGCGTTTGAAAATTTAATCCACAAAAACTAGATGAGAGAATTGAGTTAGGCATGGCGTACTTAAAATGTCATAATTCATGAATTATACCAGTTAATAAAAAGTCTAAAAGCCGATGATTCATGTTGTGTTATTTGAACCAGAAATACCGCCTAATACCGGGAATGTAATGCGTTTATGTGCAAATTCAGGGGCTCGCCTTAGCCTGATACATCCGCTTGGGTTTGAGTTGGATAATAAAAAACTTCGACGGGCAGGTATGGATTATCGAGATTGGGCGGATGTAAAAGAATACCAAAGTTTTAACGAGTTTTTAACGGTTGAAATGCCTAACAATGTGTATGCCTTTTCTCGCTTTGCCAACAATAATTATTCAGAAGTAAGTTATGAAGACGGCGATGCACTCATATTTGGCCCAGAAACTCGCGGATTACCGAGCAGTGTTTTAGAGCAAGTGCCGGACGAAAATAAGTTGTTAATTCCTATGCGGGAAGGTAATAGAAGTTTAAATTTATCAAACTCAGTGGCGGTTGGTTTGTATGAAGCATGGAGACAGCTGGGATTTAAGTAGCTTGCAGAGAAGGGACAACCTTTTGAGCACGTAATAACAGTTTATTAACGGCAATTTCAGGGTCCAAACCCTCGTATAAAATGCGATAAACTTGTGTACAGATGGGCATATCAAGAGCCCACTTCTTACATAATGAATTTACTTCACGGGCGGCATGAATGCCTTCGACTTCTTGGCCGATTGTTTTAACGGCGGTTTGTAGACCTGTTCCTTGGCCTAACTGTAAGCCTAGGCGACGATTTCGAGATTTGTCATCGGTACAAGTTAAAACCAAATCGCCCACGCCGGCTAAACCAAGGAAAGAGCTTTCTGAGCACTGGTGCATATGGCCCAATTGAACCATTTCATTGAGACCCAGTGTTATAAGCGCAGCACGAGCGTTCGCACCAAAACCTAAACCATCCGAAATACCGGCCGCAATGGCCAAGATGTTTTTAATGGAACCGCCAATTTCAGCACTGGCTATATGGTTGCTTGGGAATGCTAAAAAACGTTTGTTTCTTAAAATATCTGCAATGTAACTCGCATCATCAATACTGGGTGAAGCAACAACGATGGCGGTTGGCAAGTCTTGAGCCACTTCAAGCGCAAAGCTAGGGCCAGATATTAATGCCATTTGTGTGTTTTTGCCGAGCTCTTGTTCCACGACTTCATGGGTTAATAAGCCAGTATCGGTTTCGAACCCCTTAGTAATCCAAGTAACAAAGGTATTTTTTTGAAGAAATGGTTTGCACTTGATTAAGGTGCTTCTAAATGCGTGGCTAGGAACGCCAACCATGATGAACGTGTGTTCGGATACGGTTTTTTCTAAATCCTTGCTAGGGGATAGCGTACCGGGGAACGTGATGTTAGGTAAAAAAGTTGTGTTTGCACGATCTTTTATCAGCGACTCGATATGTGTTGGGTTATGACCCCATAGTGTTACATGGTGTCCGCTTCTGGCGAGCATAATCGCCATAGCGGTTCCCCAAGAACCTGCGCCAAGAACAGCAATTTTCTCAGGGACTTTTGTCATGGTTTAGTTGGCCTTACTTTTGTCCATTTTTTGCATTTGTTGAGCATACAAAGCATCAAAGTTAACTGGATTAAGCAACATTTGAGGGAATCCACCTTTTGTAACAAGCTCTGAAACCACTTCTCGTAAGTAGGGGAACAATACGCTTGGGCAGAAGCTGCCTAATAATGGCCCCATTTCTTGATCAGAAAAGCCGCTTACACCGAAAATACCCACTTGGGTCGCTTCAACCAAATAAGCTGTTTTATCATTGTTTTTAACAGTGACTGTTACGGTGATAGATGTTTCGTAAAGGTTTTGCGGGGCCTTATTTGTCTTCGTGCTGAGATTGAGGTCAACATGCGGCTCCCATTTTTCAGTAAACACCATTGGCGCTTCAGGCGATTCAAACGAAATGTCTTTAACGTACAGCTTTTGAATAGCAAATTGTTTTTCTGAGGGTGTTGCTGTTTCTTCTTTTTCTTTATCAGCCATGATTGTGTGCCTTTTAGGTATAAGTTTGAATTACGTTGTAATAGTGGTTATTTTTTGCCAATTTATTTTTTAACGAGAGGCATATTGGCATCTAGCCATGATTGGATGCCGCCATTTAATGCGTTGATATTAGTGAAGCCTTGCTTGCTTAATATCTTACAAGCTTCATCAGCACGCATGCCGGATTTACAGTAAAAAAGTAGAGGCCGTTCGCCATATTTTTTCAACTTCTCTGCTTGATCCTTGATGCTGCTTAAAGGGATATGAACCGCATCAGCGATATGCCCTTCTTTAAACTCACTGGGGGTACGCGTATCGATAACAACAGCATCATCTCGATTGATTAAACCGATAACTTCTGGCGCTGATAGCAGTTTGTACTTTCGAGTAGCATCACTATAAACGGTTTGTAAAAGTAAAATGATGATGAGAAGCAAGGCAACGAACAAGATGATGTGGTTGCCCATAAATTCTATATAGAGATCCATTATGTAATATATTTTTTAGCTTAAGAGGAGAAGGTTTTAAGTAATTGCACTAACTCAATGGTGCTATTACTGGCGACTTTATAAATCACTTGGGTCGCGTTTTTTCGGCAGTTCAAAACGCCTTTATCTCGCATGATGGCGAGGTGTTGGGAGACATTGCTTTGAGACGTACCAACACTATCAATGAGTTCTTGAACGGTTTTTTCACCGTGGCTCAACTGGCAAATTATTTTTAACCGAAGAGGGTGAGCAAGAACCTTTAAGCGGCCTGCAGCCTCGATTATCTGTGTATCATTATTAATAAGGATATCAGGTGCTTCGTTAGACATATGAGATTTCCGGTAAAGTAACGTTAGTTTGCGCATCAAATGCGCGAATATCGTAAAATAATTCTATATACGTATTATCAAGCATTATAACAAGCAAATCATGGAGAAAACATTTTGAATGCCAAATTAACGCCGAAGCCAGTTGTCCTGATGATTTTAGATGGTTTTGGGTATTCTGAATCAACTGAATTTAATGCGATTGCATCTGCAAACACACCCGTATGGGATGCGCTTTGGCGCGAACACCCTCACGCATTATTAGACTGCTCAGGCTCGGCTGTAGGCTTGCCTGACCGACAAATGGGCAACTCAGAAGTGGGCCATTTACACCTCGGTGCAGGGCGATTATTGGCACAAACGTTTACGCGTTTAAATGATGATGTGGCTTCGGGGCAGTTTAAAAAAAATACTGTGCTGAAAGATATGGTTAACAGTGTTGTAGCAGATGAAGCGGCTCTTCACGTTATTGGTCTATTGTCACCAGGCGGCGTGCATAGCCATGAAGATCATATTAAGGCGATGCTAGAAATGGCGGCCGAGCAAGGGGTTAAAAAACTTTACTTGCACGCCATTTTAGATGGCCGGGATACACCACCACGAAGTGCGCAAGCATCGCTAGATAAAATGGACGACACGTTTGTCAAATTAGGTCTTGGAAAAACGGCCTCAGTCATCGGTCGGTTTTATGCAATGGATAGAGATAACCGGTGGGATCGAGTTCAGCAAGCTTATGACTTGATAACGGATGGCGATGCTGCTTTCACTGCTCATTCGGCAACAGAAGCATTATTAGCGGCATACAACCGAGATGAGACGGATGAGTTCGTATTGCCTACCAGTATTTGTTCAAAAGGTGATGAACCTGTGCGGATAATTGATGGCGATAGTGTCGTGTTTATGAACTTTAGGGCAGATAGAACACGAGAACTAACGCGAGCTTTTACAGAGGACGGTTTTGCCGACTTTACAAGGCAGCGCCAAGCGACCATTAAACAGTTCGTTTGTTTAACCGAGTATCACGAAAAGTTTGATTTGCCGGTAGCGTATTTACCGCAAACAATTAGTAATAGCTTTGGTGAAGTCTTAGCAAAAAAAGGGCTAAAACAACTGCGCATTGCAGAAACAGAAAAGTATGCGCACGTTACTTTTTTCTTTAATGGCGGTGTCGATATCCCAAATGAAGGTGAGGACAGAGTGTTGATACCGTCACCAGATGTAAAAACGTATGACTTACAGCCTGAAATGAATGCACCTGAATTAACAGATAAGCTGGTTCAAGCCATTCTATCTAAACAGTACGATGCGATTATTACAAATTATGCTAATTGCGACATGGTTGGCCATACGGGTAATTTTGATGCCGCAGTCAGTGCCGTTGAAGCCATCGATAACAGCATAGGAAGAGTGGTTGCTGCAATAAAAGAAGCGGGTGGAGAAGTCTTTATTACGGCGGATCACGGCAACGCCGAACAAATGTCTGACCCTTCAACAGGGCAAACTCATACGGCGCATACGACTAACCCCGTGCCGTTTTTATATGTCGGTCGCGAAGCAGCATTAGCTTCGTCAGGTGATTTATCAGATGTTTCACCCACCTTATTGATTGCAATGGGGGTTGATATACCCGATGAAATGACGGGTGATAGCCTGCTGATTTTGAAAAACTAAGTAGACCTTTGTATTTTAAAATAGCCTGTTTTTGCTTTCTCCTGCTATCACCAATTCTGGCGATAGCAGACCAAGAAGCGGATAAAGCACAGCAATTAACCGAGTTACGGCAAAAAATGTCGGCGGTTAAACAAACAATGGCAGCTAATCAACAGACGTTGTCTAAAGAAGAAAAGGCGTTACAAAAAGTTGAAACGGACTTAGGCAGGTCGACCAGCATACTGCGAAAATTAAACAGTAAACTCAGTGCTATTAAGAAGAAAATAGCGGGCTTAAAAAACAAACAAGGTGACCTGAAAAACCAAATTACTCAGCAAAAACATAATCTTGCAGAACAGCTTCGTTCTGCCCATGTGATGGGAAAGCAGCAACAAATTAAGCTTTTATTAAACCAAGAAGACCCCAATAAACTCAGTAGGGTAATGAAGTACTATGATATTTTTAACCAAACGCGAATTGAAAATGTTCGGACGTTAAAGGTTGCTATAACAGAACTGAGCCAAGTTGAAGAGCAGCTGGCAAGTGAAAAACTTGCATTAACACCGGTTGTTGAATCTAGGGCGGCAGAGCAACAGACGTTATTGCAATCTAAGAAGAAGCGATCAGTTGTGCTGGCGAGCCTTCAAAAACGTTTAAAAGAGGGAGGCTCAGAGCTTAAGCGTTTACAAGATAACGAAAAAAGGTTGGCAAACTTGTTAGTGAGTATTCGTCAAGCGATTGAAACAATTCCCATTGCGGAGAGTAAAAACAAAGCATTCCAATCACTAAAGGGTAAACTTCGTTGGCCCCTAAAAGGCGCGTTACATAAACGATTTGGCAGCGCACGAAAATCTGGCCGGCTAGACGGTGTGTTAATTTCTGCAAGAGAAGGGACTACTATCAGGTCTATCTCACATGGTAGAGTTGTTTTCGCAGACTGGCTTCGTGGTTACGGCTTGTTATTAATTATTGATCATGGCGAAAGCTATCTCAGCTTGTATGCGTTTAATGAAAGTCTATATAAAGATGTGGGTGATTGGGTGGAAGAAGGTGAATCAGTAGCAACCGTTGGAATTAGCGGTGGACAACAAAAAGCTGGTCTATACTTTGGCATTAGAAAAAATGGAAAACCGGTGAATCCTACTCATTGGTGTCGAGCAGTTAAAAAAGGTCGTGTAGGATAGCGACAGAATATAAATGGATTGGAGTGACTATGAATTTTATGCGTAAAACATTACCCGTTTTAATGGTGGGTGCAGTGTTGGGTGTGTTGGTAAGTGTTGGCGGTATGGTGTTTGCTGAAAAAGAGCCCAATCAACAAATGGGTACGTTACCGTTAGAAGATTTACGCGCTTTCTCCGAAGTGTTTGGGCAAATAAAGGCCTCTTATGTAGAAGAAGTTAGCGACCATGACTTATTAGAAAACGCTATTAAAGGCATGTTGAGCGGATTAGACCCTCATTCAACCTATCTAGATAAAAAAGCATTTACGAGCCTTCAAGAAGGCACCCGAGGCGAGTTCGGTGGTTTAGGTATTGAAGTAGGTATGGAAGACGGTTTTGTAAAAATCGTAGCGCCTATCGATGATACGCCGGCGTATAAAGCCGGTGTTAAATCAGGCGATTTAGTTATTCGACTAGATGAAAAGCCGGTTAAAGGTATGGATTTGGCAGATGCCGTTAAGATCATGCGTGGAAAACCAGGCACTGATATTGTGCTAACAATTATTAGAGAAGGCGAAGAGAAGCCTTTAAAAATCACAATCACGCGAGATATCATTAAAGTGGTTAGTGTTAAAAACCGGATGTTAGAACCGGGTTACGGTTATATACGTATTGCTAGCTTCCAATCAAGAACGGGCTCAAACTTACGCGATGCCATTTCTGAACTTAAAAAGGAAAATAAAGCAGAACCATTAAATGGACTCGTGTTGGACTTAAGAAATAACCCTGGTGGGCTATTAAATGCGGCTGTATCGGTCAGCGATGCATTTCTAACATCAGGCCTTATTGTCTATACACAAGGGCGAATTGAAAACTCTCGGATGACGTTTAAAGCCAACCCAGATGACTTGTTGAAAGGTGCGCCAATTGTCGTGTTAATAAACGGCGGTTCAGCATCAGCGTCAGAAATTGTTGCCGGCGCACTTCAAGACCATAAACGAGCCGTTATTATGGGTCAGCAAAGTTTTGGTAAAGGGTCTGTGCAAACCGTATTGCCAAGTGGCAAACACAGTGCCATTAAACTAACGACAGCACGTTACTTTACGCCATCAGGTCGCTCCATTCAGGCCGAAGGTATCGCGCCAGACGTGGAGTTATCTCGAGTTAAGTTGGAGCAAATTGACGATGGTTATGTACCCGTCAAAGAAAAAGACCTAACCAAGCACTTGTCTAATGGCGAAGCTGAAGAGGCTAAAGAAAAAGAAAATACCAAAAAAGTAAATAACGACTACCCTTTAAACGAAGCGCTTAACTTATTAAAGGGTATTAATATTCTTAAATAAGGCGTGTTATTAGGGCAGCACTATTAAATTAACGACAGTATCAAGATTTCAACAGGGCCTTATATGGGCCCTGTTGTGTATGTTGAGTTATATCCCCCTCTCGGTGCAGGCCGCCAAGAACACCGTTCAATCGCCAGCCATTATCAGTATTATTATTGATGATATTGGCTATCGCCTAAAAGAAGGCAGAGCGATGATAAAGCTATCGCCTGAATTGACCTACGCGATTCTCCCTAATGCGCCCCATACTAAACAATTAGCAAGGCTTGCTCATCAACACGGCAAAGAAGTGATGTTGCATTTGCCTATGCAAGCAACGTCTAATGACAAGCCGGAACAAGGCGCTCTTAGTGTAGAGATGGGCGAGAAAGCCGTGGTGGAGGCGATGCAAAAAGCATTTGCAAACGTGCCACAAGCAGTGGGTATGAATAACCACCAAGGCAGTGTGTTAACACGCCATCCAGGGCATATGGCGTGGGTGATGACAGAAATGAAAAAAAATGGCCGGTACTTTGTCGATAGCCGTACTTCAAAGCAATCCGTCGCAGATATGATTGCAATAGAAAATGGCGTGCCTTCTTTAACCAGAGACGTTTTTCTAGATCATGATATTAACAATGCCAGTATTGAAGCGCAATTTAACCGCTTAATAAAACTGGCCAAGAGTAAAGGCCATGCCATTGGTATTGGTCATCCGCATCCTGAGACATTGAAGGTATTGCGCGATATGTTGCCGAAACTTGAGGGGTTAAATGTTCGGTTGGTGCCGGTTTCAAGGCAGCTAATAAATGGAAAACTTATTCTTACAAAGCTTAGGAAATAACAATGGGTTTAGGTGCAAGTGATGAATCTAAAGGCAGCGAGGTTGATTTTAAGAATCATACTTTTCCAGACTCAATCAATCTGATAACGGACGCTATAGTCGTTTAATTTATTGATCGCTAATTGTGCCGACTCATCGTTTTCAAGTTTAAGCGTATCAAACCCTACACGGGTTAAGTAGAGCGCTTGGTCGGGCAGCACATCCCCAACGGCTCTAATTTCACCAGTAAAGTTGTATTGATTGCGAATTAGCCTACATAGCGAGTACGCTCTGCCGTCAACAAAGTCGGGTATGTTAATGGCGATGATGGCGAAGCAGCTAAGGTCATCTTTAAAACTATGTATATCGGCATCACCATCAACCAATAGGCCTAGGGCTTGTTGGCATGTTTTAAGTGAATCTCGGTTTTCTAGCCAATAGCTTAAGTTGACGATGCTGTTATCAACCAATGACTCATTGTCTTGGTGGGCGTGCCACGCATCATCAATAATGCTTTTGTCTTTAATGATTGTCATAAACCTTATCCTTAAACGGCTGTATGCCAATGCGTTGGTAGGTGTTGGCAAATGTTTCGTTGGTGGTGCGTTGTTCTTTGTAGACGTGAACAATGTCATCGATGGCATCCACGACGTCGGCTTTTGCAATGGCTTTTCCAAGCCGGTCGCCTAGTCTGCTGTCATGACTGTCTGCACCGCCGAGCGTGAGTTGATACCACTGCTCGCCTTTTTTATCGACACCCAAAATACCAATTTCGCCAATGCTGTGATGCCCACAACCGTTCATGCAGCCGGACATTTTCAGACTGATGTTGCCGGTGTCGATGGCGCTGTCGGTAAAGCGGTCAGTAATGCCTTGGGCAATATCAATAGAGCTGGCGTTGGCTAGGCTGCAAAAATCTAGACCTGGGCAGCAAATCATATCGGTAATAGTGCCGATATTGGCTGTGGCGAGTTGAGCTTTGCTGAGCTGTTGCCAAAGGGGAAACAAGTCGCTTTCTAATACATCAGTTAGCGCAAGGTTTTGGTCGTGTGTGGTTCTTATTTGCGCAAAGCTAAATTGATCTGCAAGGTCTGCGACGATGTTCATTTGTTCGGTTGTTATGTCGCCCGGTGCTTGGGTGGGTGATTTTAGAGAAAGAAAGACAACGCGATAGCCGACTTGTTTGTGTTCGATGGTGTTTTGTTTAAGCCACTGTCTAAAAGGGCCGCTGTTATGTTCAGGGCTGCTGACTGCATTTGTGCTTGCGGGTGCTTGATAAGCAAAGGGGGTGAATTGTGCTTTAACCCGCTGAATCGCTTCTGGACTCAACTTTAATGGGCCGTTCTTTATGGTTTCCCATTCAGCGTCTACTTGCGCTTTAAATTTGTCGAGCCCGGTTTCTTTAACGAGTATTTTTATACGGGCTTTATATTTGTTGTCCCTACGGCCAAACAGGTTGTAAGTTCTTAAGATGGCTTCTGAATAGGACAAAATATCTTCTTCGGCAACGAAAGGCGCAATGACTTGGCCAATCACAGGTGTTCTACCCAGGCCACCTCCAACTAATACTTCAAAGCCAATACGTCCCTCAGCATCTTTTTTCACATGCAGGCCAATGTCATGCACTTGTGTGGCTGCACGGTCTTTCGGTGAACCACTGACGGCAAATTTAAACTTCCTAGGTAAATAAGAAAACTCGGGGTGTAATGTGGCCCACTGGCGAATAATTTCGCAATAAGGCCGCGGGTCTTCTATTTCATCGGCACTAACGCCGGCTAGCGGGTCGCAGGTGATATTTCTAATGCAGTTACCACTGCTTTGAATAGCATGCATTTGAACGCTGGCTAAATCGGCAAGAATATCGGGTACTTGTTCAAGTTTTGGCCAGTTGTATTGAATATTTTGCCGGGTGGTGAAGTGACCGTAATCTTTATCGTACTTGTTGGCAATATGCCCCATCATGCGCAGCTGTTTACTCGACAGCAAACCATACGGTATATTGACGCGTAACATAGGGGCATGTGTTTGAATGTATAGGCCATTCATTAAACGTAGCGGGCGAAATTGTTCTTCGGTTAATTCACCGTTTATAAAACGCTGGGTTTGATCACGAAACTCTTCAACACGCTCGTTTATCAGCGTTTGATCAATATCATTATATTGGTACATGGTATTATATTTAAGCGTTGTGCTTATTTTAATGGTGTTGCAGGACAGCAAATATAAGCGCCTTTCCTTATAATTAAAAATAATATTAACCGCTATTTATATAACTAATTAGAATAATTTGTTAAAAGATTCCTTAAATTCCGTTGGTGTTGTTTCGCCCCAGAGTATGCACTTTGATGAGCCGTTATCGCTTGAGTGTGGCAAAACGATTGAACAATACGACATTGTTTATGAAGCCTACGGAACACTAAACGCTGCGGGCGATAATGCGGTATTGGTGTGTCATGCCTTATCTGCGGATCACCATGCGGCGGGGTATCACAGCGAAACAGATAAAAAGCCCGGTTGGTGGGATATTTGTATTGGCCCGGGTAAAGCGATAGATACGAATCGTTTTTATGTGGTATCGCCCAGTAACTTAGGCCACTGTAGTGGTTCAACAGGCCCCCGCAGTATTGACCCGAAAACGGGCAAGGCCTACGGCCCTGAATTTCCAATGGTGACAGTTAAAGACTGGGTTAGGTATCAAAAACGCTTGGCCGACCTGTTGGGAGTTAAACAATGGGCTGCCGTTGCGGGCGGTAGTTTGGGTGGAATGCAGGCGCTACAGTGGTCGATAGATTTCCCTGATTTCGTCAAGCACGCGATTGTTATTGCGTCGGCACCTAAATTATCAGCACAAAACATTGCGTTTAATGCAGTCGCTCGCCAAGCGATTATGTCTGACCCTGATTTCCATGAGGGGCGTTACTATGATTTTGATGTGGTTCCCGCCGGCGGGTTAAAAGTAGCAAGAATGTTAGGGCATATCACCTACCTGTCGGATGATGCGATGGGTGATAAGTTTGGTCGGGCATTAAAGGGCGACAAGTTAAATTATGATTATGGCGTTGAGTTTGAAGTGGAAAGTTACTTGCGTTATCAGGGTGAGTCTTTTGTAAATCGTTTTGATGCCAATACGTATTTATTAATGACCAAGGCATTGGATTATTTCGATCCGGCACTGGAAAAAGATGGCGATTTATCGGCTGTTTTAAAAGACATTCCAACAAAATTCTTTTTGGCGTCATTTACAACTGACTGGCGCTTTTCGCCAGAACGATCTAAAGAAATTGTTAAAGCTTTAACGGATGCAGGCCGTGATGTGAGTTATCTAGAATTCGAATCTAACCATGGCCATGATGCATTCCTGGTTCCCATGAACCATTATTTAGATGCGTTTAAAAGTTACATGAGTAACATTGAGGTCTCGGCATGACGTCGTTAAGACCTGAGTTACAAAAAATATGTGAATGGATTGAGCCGGGGTCGCGCGTATTGGATTTGGGCTGTGGCGATGGCGCGCTTTTAGAATGGTTGCAAGCCAATCGACATATTACCGGTTATGGCTTGGAGATTGATCCTGAGAATGTGCAGGCCTGCCTAACAAAAAAAGTAAATATTATCCAAGCGGATATTGATGTTGGCCTGAGTGATTTTGACAATGGCTCTTTCGACTATGTGATTATGACGCAAGCCTTACAAGCTCTGCAGCACCCGAATAAAACCTTGTCAGAAATGGTTAGGGTGGGCTGTAAAAGTATTATTACGTTTCCTAATTTTGGTTTGTGGAAGCACCGTTTGTATCTGGCGACAAAGGGGCGGATGCCGGTTTCTAAAAACTTGCCTGCACAATGGTACGATACTCAAAACATCCACTTATGTACGGTGAGTGATTTTGAAACATTTTGTAAAGATGAAGCGTTGTCTATATCAAAGCGAGATTTCGTTGACTATACACACCGGTCAGATAGTTTAATGAGACTATGGCCTAATTTACTGGGCGAAGTGGCCTTGTATGAAATTAACGGACAAATAAATGCTAAATAAAAAGTACCTATTTTTACTGTTGTTGCTGCCTTTTTTCGCGCAGGCAAATAACGGCTACAATTTTGATAAATACGTGGTGTACCACAATGCGTTTACAGCGGATACGTTGCCAGCAAGCATGGCGTCGGCCTATGGTATTTTACGTAGCAAATATAAGGGTGTATTGAACCTGTCTATTCAACAAAAAGCCGGTGAAGGCAAGTTTAATAAACCGGTGAATGCGCGTGTAATGGTGAACGCCGTGAATTTAACAGGGCAAATGAAAGAGCTCGAATCACGACGAGTAACTGAAGGTGAGGCTATTTATTATATAAGCGAGTTTAGAGTCTCAAATGAAGAGATAGTTACTTTTAATATAGAGGTATTACCTGAAGGTGAAAAAACGCCGTTGGAATTTAAATTTAAACGACAGTTTTATACAGATTAGTTTTAACTAGGGTTTTATCGATACGCTAGAAAGCTTAAACCGCTTACTGGCTAACGCGATTAATAGTAAAACCGGTATGCCCATTAGCGCAGTAATCAAGAAAAATTGGTCATAGCCTAATGCATCAACCATCGAGCCGGAATATCCTCCAAACACTTTAGGCAATAGCGTCATCAATGAGCTAAAGATGGCGTATTGGACGGCGGTGAACGACATATTGGTGAGGCTTGAGAGGAATGCGATAAAAGCAGCGCTTGCCAAACCGGCGGACAGATTGTCAGCAGAAATAACCATATATAACATCGGCATGCTGTGGCCTGTTTGTGCGAGCAGCATGAATAACAGGTTGGTTAAGGCGGATAATAGCGCGCCTATAAATAGGATGCGCATCACCCCAAAACGTAATACCAGTAAGCCGCCAAGAAAACCGCCAACAAGGGTCATCACCAGGCCAAATGTTTTCACGACGCCGGCAATTTCCGGCTTCGTGTACCCGAGATCTTGATAGAAAATATTTGAAATAACGCCCAAGACGATATCTGAAATTCGGTATAGACAAATCAAGGCTAACAATAACCACGCGAGAGATAAGCCATACCGTTGAAAGAAATCTTGAATTGGCTCTATATAACTTTTGTAAACGATGGCCTTTGAAACAAGGTTGCTGATGACAAGTGCTTTTGCAAAAAGCCCTGCGATGAAGAGGGCAAACGCAAGCCGAAGAAGCTCAACAACAAAGCTCGCTAAGTATTTATTTGAGACAAATATTGCCAACGCATTCGTTGCATTGGTTGTAACGGCTGAGCTGAGATAATAAGTGCCAACGAATCCAGTTACAATCAGAGTGAACAATACTAAAAGTTGTGCATGTTCTCGATTGTTGGAGGTAAGGGTACAGTCGGGGTGTTTGTGGGGCTCGTTGATGATTAGTGTTGTGATGACGCCAATCAACATGATGACGGCCATTGATAAATAAGTAGATTGCCAAGCAACGTAGCTGTATTCACCCATTGATGAGCCAAAATAATCCGCCAATAGTAAAGCGCCTGCCCCGGAAATTATCATGCCGATGCGATAGCCTGCGATGTAGCTAGAAGCCATTAATGCTTGAAGATCCATATCTGCAGACTCAATGCGAAAAGCATCAATCACGATGTCTTGAGTGGCAGACGCAAAGCCCAGCAATATGGCTGCACAGGCCATTAGGGCTAAGCTGTCTTCGGCGGGGTTTAGTGAAGCCATCATTAAAATGGCAACAATAATCATAGCTTGCGACAGTAAAATCCAGCCACGTCGGTGCCCTAACCAGCCAGTAATAAAAGGTATGGGTAACTTATCGACCAAGGGCGCCCAAACGAATTTGAATGAGTAACCTAGGGCGGCCCAGCTAAAGTAAGTGACTGTGGCGCGATCAATGCCGGCTTCTCTTAGCCAGAGGCCTAAGGAAGAAAAAATCAACAATAAAGGAATGCCTGCGGAAATTCCAAGAAAAAGCATGGCAACCACTTGAGGTTGCGAAAAAGCACGAAACGTCGTTAGCCAGCTTTGTTGATACATGAAATTCTGGTACGTTAAATGTCGTAATCAACGATTAACGGCGCATGGTCTGAAAAGCGCTCATCTTTATAGATGCTTGCATCCGTTACCGTTTGTTTTAAGTTGCTGGAAATGACATGGTAATCAATACGCCAACCGGTGTTATTTGCCCACGCTTGGCCACGGTTAGACCACCAAGTATATTGGTCGGCTTCTTCATTAACGAGGCGGAAAGCATCACCCCAGTCTTCATCACCAAATAATTCATCTAACCAAGCGCGTTCTTCAGGTAAAAAGCCGGAGTTTTTTTGGTTGCCGCGCCAGTTTTTTATATCAATTTTTTTATGGGCAACATTCCAATCACCGCAAATGATATGTTTTTTGCCATCGGCTTGTTTATCGCGTAACACAGGCATCAAACGGGCCATCAAATCATACTTAAATGCTTGGCGTTCTTCTTTTGATGAGCCAGATGGCATGTAAATAGAGGATACACATAAATCGCCAAACGTCGCTTCAATAAAACGGCCTTCGGAGTCAAAATCATCCCAGCCTATTGCTTTAGTGACGTTGTCTGGTTTTTGCTTGGAAAATATTGCAACGCCGCTATAGCCTTTTTTTTCAGCTGGATGATAGAAACAGTGGTAGTTGCTAGGCCAAAAGGCATCGCTGATAAGTTGATCTTCTTGGGCTTTTATTTCTTGTAGGCAGAGAATGTCGGCATCTAAGCGCTGCATCCATTCAAAAAAGCCCTTCCGTTCGCCAGCGCGAATACCATTAACGTTTAGTGAAACAATTTTCATAATAAAAAAACTAGCTTATAAATATATCGGTATCATACCGTAGAGCTTGTATGATGAAAGCACTTGATTAACGGCCGTAAATTTCGTATGATGCGCGACCAAGCTAAGGGCGGTGACGCTCAAGTATCAGATTAGAGAATATTATGAAACTAGAAACACATCCGCAGTATAACGAAATTTCAGTTGCTTGCAGTTGCGGCAATACCTTTAAAACAAATTCAACGCTGAGCAAAGAAGAGCTTCATATTGAAGCGTGTTCTGCTTGTCACCCATTTTATACAGGTAAGCAAAGAATCGTTGATACAGCAGGTAGAGTTGATAAGTTTAATAAACGTTACCAGCGCGGATAAGTTTAGAACTAACGTAATATTTTAAAAGTCACCTAAAGGGTGGCTTTTTTTTTGCCCTAAGTAATAGAATGACAAGTGTATATAAAACAGAACGGTTGTTAAATGACGAACAAAACAAACAGTTACACAGTTAAGGCCTTTGGGGTGTTGGTTTTATTAGCATTGCTTGGCGGCTGTGCTGCAAACCCGGCAACTGGAAAGCGTGATTACGTTCTAATGTCAGAAAGCGAAGAGTTAGCATTAGGTCGACAACACAGCAAAGAGGTGCTCAAGCAGTATCGAGTTTATGATGACCCAGCGCTTCAGCAATATGTTCAGTCTGTGGGTGATAAAGTGGCGAAGTTGAGTCATAGAAATAACTTATTTTATAGATTCACGTTGCTGGATAGTACGCAAGTCAATGCTTTTGCCTTGCCTGGCGGCTATATCTACATTACGCGTGGTTTATTGGTGTATTTAAATAGTGAAGCGGAACTGGCCGCTGTTTTAGGGCATGAGTTAGGGCATGTCACAGCACGTCATTCGGTTAGACAGCACAGTATGTCAACAACAACTAATTTATTAGGCGCACTGATAGGTGCAGCATCTGGCGTGCAAGGCGTTGGGCAACTGACTAATATGATCGGTACGGGCATTGTTAGGGGTTATGGCCGAGAGCACGAACTAGAGGCAGATGGGCTTGGCGTTGAATATTTAGCGAGAGCAGGTTATGACCCGGCGGCTATGGAGAAAGTTATAACAACACTTAAAAACCAAGAGCTATTCGACAAAAAAGTAGCGCGAGAACAAGGTCGGGAACCGCGCGCGTATCATGGTGTTTTTTCAACGCACCCAGCTAACGATACACGTTTACAGCAAGTTTTAAGAAAGACATCGGTAAAATATAGGCCTACAAGTAGTAACCAAGGTCAAGATGTTCGGTTTATGCAGAGGTTGGCAGGGTTAACCTTTGGCGATAGTGAAAAAGACGGAATCACAAAGGGAAATACGTTTTACCATACCGATATAAATTTCAAATTTTCATTTCCAAAAGGTTGGCTGTTATCGAATCAGCCGTCAGCTATTCAAATTATGGCGCCTAAAAATGAAGCGTTTATTCAAGTGTCTATGCAGGATTTAAATAAGCGGTTAACGGCTCAACAATTCATGAAAACTAGAATGGGGATTGATAAAACAATTGCTGAACAGGCAATAAGATTGCCGGGCTATAAGGCGTATTCAATTGTAACTAAGGGCAAAACGCCATACGGGCAAAAGAAGGTGAGGGTGACCGTATTGGTTGAGGGGGTCCGAGCCTTCGTTATATTGAGCTCCGCTAAGCACGATAATCAATTTGCGCGATATGACCGTGACTTTTTAAACAGCGCGAAAAGCTTTTCTAAATTAAGCCAACAAGATCGAAAAAAAGCAAAACAACTGTCTTTAGTGAATATTAAATCGAACTCAAGGACTAGGTTCTCCACCTTAGCGAAAAGCTCACCCATTGCTCATCATTCAGAAGACCAAATAAGACTTTTGAACGGTGCGTTTCCAAATGGGAATATAAAAACAGGTGACCTCGTCAAGATAGTTCGTTAGAATTGAGTGTTCAACTGTTTCATTAAGTGGCAAGCTTTGATGTTTGTTAACTTAATGTTCGTTATAAAACTTTCAAGGAGTAAATATGTCTAAAGACACGCTAACATTAACCGATAATTCAACCGGCAACAGTACTGAATTACCTTTATTGCGCGGTTCTCTTGGCAATCCGACGATTGATATTAGTAGCATTCCAAAAGATTTAGATTACTTTACGCATGACCCTGGATTTGGTGTTACAGCAAGTTGCGAGAGTGATATTACGTTTATTGATGGTGATAAAGGTGTTTTACTTTATAGGGGATACCCAATTGAACAGCTTGCATTTAAAAGCGATTATTTGGAAACAGCGTATTTATTGATTCATGGCGAGCTACCAAGCTCGAGCGAGTTAAATGAATTTAAAACCATTATTACCCGCCATACGATGATTAACGAGTCTTTAAAATCATTTTTTAATGGTTTCAGGCATGACGCTCACCCTATGTCTATGATGATGGGTGTGGTTGGATCGTTGGCTGCGTTTTATCACGAAGGTCTGAACATGAATGATGATGAGCACTTGATGGTTTCTGCTCATCGCCTGATATCTAAATTACCGACGATTGCTGCGGCTTGTTATAAACACTCGATTGGCGAGCCAATTGTTTACCCGCGAAATGACCTTGGTTATTGCGAGAATCTAATGCATATGATGTTTGCTGTGCCGTGTGAAGAGTATGTTGTTAGCCCGACGGCTGCAAAAGCGCTGAACCTTTTGTTTATTTTGCATGCGGATCACGAACAAAATGCCAGTACATCAACGGTAAGACTAGTTGGCAGTACAGGTGCAAACCCATTCGCTTGTATTTCTGCTGGTATTGCCGCTCTTTGGGGACCTGCGCATGGTGGGGCGAATGAGGCTGTTTTGGACATGTTAACGGAGATTGGTTCTGTTGAAAATATTCCTGAGTACCTTGAAAAAGCAAAAGATAAAGATGACCCATTTAAGTTGATGGGCTTTGGGCATAGGGTTTATAAAAACTTTGACCCTCGCGCTACGATTATTCGTAAAGTTTGTTATGAAGTGCTGGAAGAGACAGGCATTGAAGACCCTATGTTTGAACTGGCGATGAAGCTTGAAGAAATAGCACTAAAAGATGAATACTTTGTTAGCCGTAAACTGTATCCAAACGTAGATTTTTATTCTGGGGTTATATATAAAGCGTTGGGTATTCCAGTTAGTATGTTTACAGTAATGTTTGCTTTGGCAAGAACATCGGGCTGGGTTTCTCACTGGTTAGAAATGATGGCTGACCCGGATGGCCGTATTGGTAGACCTCGCCAATTGTACAAAGGCCCAGTTTCAAGGGATTACGTGGAACTGTCTGATAGATAGTACGTTTTATTAAAGTAAAAGGCGCACTAATAAGTGCGCTTTTTTATACCTAAGGGTTATTGGGTTAAAACAAATCTTCTATGTTTTGCTGTGAGTCTGCAGAGGAGTTTGAATTGTCGAGCATATTTTGAGGCGCGTATTCTTGCCTAAACAACTCAAAGATAGCATTTGGATTAGAGGGCTCTGTTTTAAGGCCGGTTTCCGAATCAATTAATACGCTGACAATATCGCTGGGCTGAACCAAATTTTGATTAGGTGTGCCTTTCAGCGCTTCACGCATAAAACTAATCCACATAGGTAATGATGCTTTGCCGCCAGTTTCTCGGCTTCCGAGGGAGCGACTGTCATCAAACCCGACCCAAGTAACAGCGACTAATGATGGGTTGAAGCCGCTAAACCAGGCGTCTTTTTGATCATTGGTCGTCCCTGTTTTTCCAGCTAAATCTGTCCTGCCTAGGCTGAGTGCTCGTCGGCCAGTTCCACGCTTTACTACGTCGCGTAATAAAGAATTCATCAAGTAACTTACTTGCGGAGAAAGGACTCTTTCTGCTTGTCTGGGTAGGGTGTTGTTTTGTTCTAGAGTTAGCGTGTTAGATTCATTGTCAATTAACGGCGTGGTCGTGCTAGGAGAGGGTTGTGGTGGTTCGCTGTTTTGTAAGCAAGAGGTACACGCATGAAGTGGGTTTGCTTTAAATAATGCTTCACCTGCAAATGACTCAATTCGCTCGATGAAATAAGGCTCAACTTTAAATCCGCCATTAGCAAAAACTGAATATACGGTGGCCATTTTGTAGGGGTTTGCGTTACCACTGCCCAGGGCTAGAGATAAGTTCTTTGGTAGGTCAGCTGGTTGCAGTGAAAATTTATTGGCGAACTGTCTGACGTATTTAACGCCAACATCTCTGAGGATTCTAATGGATACGAGATTGCGAGAATTAATAAGTGCTTCACGTAACCTGGTGGGGCCATAGAATTTTCCGCTATAGTTTTCAGGGCGCCACTGCTCTTCTAGGCCGGCATCATTAAAAACAACAGGTGCATCGTTAATGAGTGTTGCCGCCGTATAGCCCTTTGTTAAAGCAGAAGAATATAAGACCGGCTTAAACCCCGACCCTGGTTGCCTATTGGCCTGATATGCACGATTGAATTTACTATGGTAATAATCGTAACCGCCTGTTAGCGCTAGAATGCCACCATTTTGAGGATCCATCGCGACTAAAGCACCAGCAGCTTGTGGCACTTGTGATAATTCAAAACGGTTTAAAACAGGGTTAAGGCGTAGACGAATAATGTCGCCAACTTTTAGTATATCAGTAACTTTTTTGGGCGATTTCCCCATTCTTTTTTCATCTATGTAGGGCCTCGCCCAGCTTAGCTCGCCCCATTCGATGATGTGTTCTTGTCGGTCTTTGTTTAGCGTCGTGATGGTTTGAGGTGATACTGTTGTGACAACGGCTGGAAACGTTTCGCCAACGTTCTTAAATTTGGATAATGCGGCAGATACGATTGCTACAGAATTAACCTCGCTTTTATCAATATGCCCTAGAACACCTCTGTAGCCATGGCGTTTGTCGTAATCATGTAGGGCGCTTTTAATGGCAAGGTTTGCTGCATCTTGTTTGCTGCTATCAATCGTTGTGTAAACATTCATGCCAGACGTATAAATTTCGCTTCCATACAATGCGTACATTTCATCTCGCACCATTTCAGCAATATAAGGCGCTTGAAGTTCAATCGAGTTGGTGTTTAATTCTGCAGTAACTGGTTCGGCGAGCGCTTCATCTAGCTCAGGTTGGTCTATATAGTTAAGGTGGTGTAATCGGCCTAAGATATAGTCACGCCGAATTTTTGCTCTATTTGGATTGGACAAAGGGTTATAGGCGGAAGGTGCTTTGGGTAGCCCCGCTATCATGGCTTGTTGCGCTAAGGACAGTTCGTTTAAATTTTTGCCATAATACACTTGCGCTGCTGCTGCAATACCATATGACCGGTGGCCTAAATAAATTTTATTTAAATAAAGCGCGAGAATCTCTTGCTTAGATAGCTCTTGTTCGATGATAAAAGATAATAATATTTCTCGAAATTTTCGAGTGTATGTTTTTTTCTTGGTTAAAAAAAAGTTTCGGGCGACCTGCATGGTTATCGTACTGCCGCCCTGTTTTTTTTCGCCAGTTAAAATCAATTGAACAGCTGCTCGTGCTAGACCAACGTAATCAACGCCGCTATGTTGAAAAAAACGGTTATCTTCAGCTGCTAGAAAAGCATTTATCTGCGTTTTAGGTACATCTTCGTAGGTGATAGGAATGCGTTTTTTTTCACCAAATTGAGCGATAAGTTTATTGTCCTTGCTCAACACCCTAAGAGGTGTTTGGTATTGAACTTCACGAAGCGATTCAACATCGGGCAAGTCAGGAACAATGAAGAATTTAGTATAGAAAAAAAACAGCGTGGCTAAGCCAATAAATAACAAGACCACCCATTTGGCTATACTAATTAATATGTTGGTTTTGGTACGAGTTGGCGTTGTGTTATTTTTGTTCACGTAAGAGTTTAACTATAAAATGATTGTTTATTGTATGTGTATTGTGAATATAATCACATTAACAAGGGGTGAATTTGTTTTTTTTTAAAAAAACCAAACAAAATATAAACTAAAGCTATACTGTAACAAACTATTGTTAGTTGTTGAATTTTAAGCTTGATTATAGAAATGATTTGTAATCAAATTGACTCATATGAATATCGTCTATCTTTTTGACGATAGGAAAGAAGGAAAAAAAGGATGTCTTTTTTCAAACGAAGTAACCCAAACGTATTAGGTATAGATATCAGTACGTCAGCTGTAAAGTTGATTGAGCTGAGCCGACAAGGTTCGAGATACCGTGTAGAGAGCTATGCTGTTAGCGCGCTTCCAGAAAATGCGGTTATTGATAATAATTTTGCGGATATAGACGCTATCGGGCAAGCATTAAAAACGGTTGTTGAGCGTTCCGGTACTAAGTTAAGGCAGGCAGCAGTCGCCGTCACAGGCTCAGCTGTTATCACAAAGGTGATAGCCATACCTAGGCCAGAAAACGACGATGAACTTGTTGGCCAAGTGGAAATGTTAGCAGATCAATACATTCCTTATGCATTAGACGAGGTCAACCTTGACTTTAATGTGATTGGCGATAATGAAAGCAACCGGGACATGGTCGATGTGCAGCTCGCCGCATCTAGAAGAGAAAATATCGATGATAGAGTCGCTGCGTTAGAGATAGCGGGTTTAAAATCAAAGATAATTGATGTTGAGGCTTATGCTTTAGAAAATGCCTACGGGTTACTAACGGATGCGTTGCCAGATTATGGACCAGATGCAACCATAGCCATTGCGGATACTGGCTCCAGCGTAACGACACTTAATATAGTACATAAAAATAAAGTGGTGTATTCTCGCGAACAAGGTTTTGGCGGGAAGCAGTTAACAGAAGAAATTCAGCGCAGATACGGATTGTCATATGAAGAGGCTGGTATGGCTAAAAAACATGGCGGCTTGCCAGATAATTACATAAGTGAAGTGTTAGACCCCTTTAAAGATGTTATGAGTCAACAAATTGGCCGATCATTACAATTCTTTTTTTCTTCTAGTTCTCAGCATAATGTGGATCAAATCATATTGGCAGGTGGCTCATCATCGTTGCCTGGTATTGAGTCGTTAATCGAGGAAAAACTGAGTACGCCAACAACTATCGCCAATCCGTTTGCACAAATGACGTTGGCTGGAAAAATAAAAGCACAGGCATTAAGTAATGATGCGCCAGCAATGATGATTGCAACTGGGCTTGCATTAAGGAGTTTTGATTAATGGCTAAAATTAACTTATTGCCTTGGCGGGAAGAGTTACGCCAAGAGCGCCAAAATGATTTTCTTATTATGCTTGGGATTGGGCTAGTCGTTGCAGCTGTTCTCATGATTGTTGTTCATGTAACCATAAGTAGCATGACTGAAAACCAGCAAAACAGAAATCAATACTTGCAGCGTGAAATAGCTGTTTTTGATAAGAAGATTAAAGAAATTAAAGCGTTAGAAAAAACCAAGCGGCAATTGATTTCACGTATGGAAGTTATTCAGAGGCTGCAAAGTAGCCGCCCAGAGGTTGTTCATATGTTTGATCAATTAGCTCATACGGTTCCTGAAGGGGTCTATTTGACGAAATTTTCACAAAAAGGTAAGGCGCTTAGTATTAATGGTAATGCGCAATCTAATACGCGAGTTTCTGCTTATATGAGGAGTTTAGAGAAATCACCTTGGCTAAAAGGGGCAGACTTAAATGCAATTAAAGCAAAAGGCACAGATGTTAATGGCTTTACGTTAAGGGTCTCTCAAGAGAAAAGTAAAAGTTCCAAGGAGGGAAAATAATATGAAGCTTGACGAGATTAATTGGGATTTTAATGAGGCAGGTAATTGGCCAACACCAATCAAGGCTGGGGCTATTGTTTTATCTTGTATATTGTTAATAGCTGCTTGGGTATATTTTGACACATTGGATCAGAAAGACGTTTTGGAGGCTGAGGAAGTAAAAGAGTTGTCTTTAAAGAAGTCATTTGAAGTAAAGCAACAAAAGGCAGCGAACCTTGATCCTTACAAAAAACAACTGGTAGAGATGAGAGAACAATTTGGGGCTATGTTGCAACAGCTCCCAAATAAAACTGAAGTAGCAGAGCTTTTAGTGGATGTGTCTCAAGCTGGACTGGCTAGCGGTTTGGAGTTCACATTGTTTCAACCGATGGGAGAAGGTAAAAGAGACTTTTACGCTGAAAAACCGATAAAAATTTCTGTTAAAGGTACTTACCATGAGTTTGGAGAATTTGTGAGTAACCTTGCAGCCTTGCCAAGAATTGTTACGTTGCATAATGTTGCATTAACACCTAGTAAAGGCGGTGAAATGACGATGAGTGCATTAGCGAAAACATATCGCTATTTGGATGAGGGCGAAAAATGAACGTTAAATATATAAACCGTTTTTTGTGGTTGCCGATGGTTATGGGATTATCTGTAGCGTCTTCAGGTTGTGTTAGTGATAAATTCGATGATTTAGAGGCTTACGTTGCGAAGGTAAAGCAAAAAAAAGCGGAACCTATTGAGCCGTTACCGGTTATTAAAACGTACGAAGCATTTAGTTATGACGCTGAGGGGTTGCGAAACCCATTTGAACCGGTTGAAGAGCCGCAATCCATAGCTGCAGTGGAAGAAGGTATAGGCCCCGGGCCTGATATTGATCGCTCTAAAGAAGAGTTAGAAGCTTACCCTTTGGATACACTCAGAATGGTGGGTACGTTAGCAAAAGGTGGGCAGCTCTGGGGGTTGATTCGAGCCAATGACGGCGTTATCCACCGTGTACAGCCCGGTAATTATCTAGGACAGAATTTCGGTAAAATTAGCGAAATATCTGATGTGCAAATTAATTTAGATGAATTTATTGCAACGTCAGCAGGACGCTGGCGAGAGCGCCAAGCGTCGTTGGCGATAGCAGAATAATGTGGATGGGGAAGAAAATGAACAATGCAAACAAGGAAAAACTGATGGATAAGCAAGTGCATAAGCAAACAAATATGGTGTTATGGAGCATTGCGTTAATATGTTTAATGTTCACTCAAATGGTTTTTGCGCAAGCGACAAACTTAAACCAAATCCATTTCGCAGGTTTAGAAGGTAATAAAGTTCAAGTTGAGCTGGCATTAGACGGTGAGCCCGGTTTATTGAAGAGCTTTAGTACGGACAATCCAGCAAGAATCGCCATTGATTTGCCTGGCATTGCAAATAATGCAGGAAAAAAATCAATACCTATTAATATTGGTAAAGCGTTGAGCATCAGGGCCGTACAGGCAGGTGACAGAACGCGGGTTGTTTTAAATTTAAGTGAGTCAGTTCCTTATTCAACAAAAATAGAAGGGAACAGTGTATTCATTACATTGAATAGAACAGAGGCTCTTAAAAAAGCGACTTCTTCAGCGGTAGCGGTTGCGCCTTCAACAAGTAATAACGCCTTAGCTGTACAAAATGTAGACTTTAGGCGCGGTGAAAAGGGTGAAGGTCGCGTGTTAGTTAGTTTAAACAGTGCTAGTGCAGTAGTAGATGTTGAAGAACAAGGCGGTAAAATCATAGTCGATATTAAGGGTGCTCAGTTACCAGCAGAATTTGCTAACCGATTGGATGTGTTGGATTTTGCAACGCCTGTCAAAACGGTGGATGTTAAATCGCAAGGTGATAATGCTCGTTTAACAATAACGCCAGTCGGGCTATATGAGTTTTTGTCTTACCAAATGGATGGTTTGTTGACGCTAGAATTTAAACCATTAACCAGACAAGAAAAAGCGACGCTAATTGCAGAAAAGAACCAATACACAGGTGAAAAACTATCGTTGAACTTCCAAAGTATTGAGGTTCGTTCGGTACTTCAGTTGTTAGCAGACTTTACTGATATGAATCTAGTAACCAGTGATTCGGTTGGTGGAAGTGTAACGCTGCGTTTAAACAACGTCCCTTGGGATCAAGCGCTTGAAATCATTTTAAAGAGCAAAGGGTTAGATAAGCGCGTATCTGGCAATGTATTGATGGTTGGACCTATTGCGGAAATAGCGGCTCAAGAGAAACTAGAGCTAGAAGCTAAAAAACAAGTGAAAGAGCTGTCGCCTTTGGTGTCAGAATTTATTGAGATCAATTATGCAAAAGCGGCCGATATTGCGACTCTTTTGCAGTCATCTGATAATACACTTTTATCTGCTAGGGGCGGTGTGACCATTGATCAAAGAACAAACACATTGTTGGTTCAAGAAACGGTTGAGAAACTGATTGAAATAAGAAAAATCATCCTAAGATTGGATAAACCAGTTCGTCAAGTGATGATTGAATCACGTATTGTAATTGCCAATGATGACTTTACACGTGATCTAGGTGTTAGGTTTGGCTTGTCAGGTGTAGATGTAAGCCCTGATAGCGTTGTCTTAGGCGCGGGTGGTTTACCAGGAAACGTCTCACCAGGCGGAGCGGGCCCTATATTTACAACGGCTGGAGGCACAACAGAAAACTTATTGGTAGATTTGCCTGCAAACAACCCAGCTGGCGCAATACAATTCTTAGTAGGTAAAATCGGCAGTGCTGTCTTACAACTTGAATTATCTGCTCTGCAAACAGAGGCAAAAGGCGAGGTTATTTCTAGCCCAAGAGTTATCACTGCAGATCAATCTGAAGCGATTATTAATCAAGGTGTAGAAATTCCGTTTCAGGAGGCTTCTTCATCGGGTGCAACAACTACGAGCTTTAAGGAAGCAGAGCTTCGTTTGACGGTTACGCCGCAAATCACACCAGACGACCATATTAATATGGAGCTTAAAATTGATAAAGATGCGCCAGACTTCTCGAATGTTCAAGCCGGCGGTGTGCCAATTAATACACAAGGTGTTCAGACGACGGTCCTAGTTGATAATGGTGATACAGTCATCTTAGGTGGCATCTACGAAAGGTCTAAAGATAAGAGTGTTAGAAAGGTGCCTTTCTTTGGTGATTTGCCCGCCGTTGGTGTACTATTTAAAAAGACATTTAAGCAGGATAATAGCAGAGAGCTTCTGTTCTTTATCACGCCTAAAATCTTAAAAGAAGGCAGTGTTGTAAACTAATTTTTCGTTAAGTAAAATTGACATGAAGGCAGAGGTTATCCTCTGCCTTTTTTTGTATTGGTCGGTAAAGAAAAAACAGATTAAAATTAACAGCATGGTATAGTTTTGAAAAAAGTGCGCAGTTAAATGGAACAAAAAAATAATATCTACCTTATTGGTCCGATGGCGGCGGGTAAGTCGACTATTGGTAGGTTATTAGCGAATAAATTAAAGCGACAGTTTCTTGATACAGATCAAGAGATTATCAAGTGCACAGGCGTGGAGATTTCGCTAATATTTGAGCTGGAAGGTGAAGATGGGTTCCGAAAGCGTGAGACTGAAAAAATAAGCAAATTGTCTGAATTGGTTAATGTCGTTATTGCAACGGGTGGTGGGGCGGTGTTACGCGAAGAGAACCAGAAGATACTTCGACGAACCGGAAAAATTATTTATTTAACCTGTTCGGTAGAGCAACAGCTTAACCGTACCCGTTCTGATACAAAAAGGCCCTTGCTTCAAACGAAAAACCCTCGTCAAAAGTTAGAACAAATAATGACGGAGCGGGCGCCGATATATAACTCGTTAGCGGATATAACAGTTAGTACGGAAAGAATTAATAGTAAACGTATAATGTCTGCAATTATGGAACAGTTAACGTTATGACGACGCAATTAACCGTTAGTTTGGGCAGTAGAAGCTACCCTATTTTTATCGATGAAAGTCTATTAGATACTAAGAGTATCTTTGATAAATATATTAGTGGTCAGCAGGTTTTAATTATTACAAACGAAACCATTGCACCACACTACTTAGAAACAGTAATAAGCCTTTTTTCTTCAAAGTTTAAAGTTTCAAGTTGTGTGCTACCAGATGGCGAAGAATATAAAACGTTAACGTATCTTAATAAAATATTTGATGCCTTGCTTGAAGGGCGGTTTAATCGCAGTGTTACATTAGTCGCTTTAGGTGGCGGCGTTATTGGCGATATGACAGGGTTTGCTGCTGCAAGTTACCAGCGAGGCGTTAATTTTATTCAAATCCCTACGACGTTACTGTCGCAAGTTGATTCGTCTGTTGGCGGAAAGACAGGTGTAAACCACCCTCTGGGTAAAAATATGATTGGGGCGTTTTATCAGCCTAAGTGCGTAGTGATTGACACAGCAACGTTATCAACGCTCCCAGATAAAGAGTTAAGCGCAGGGCTGGCTGAAGTCATTAAATACGGCGCAATTTGTGATGCAGGTTTTTTTGGATGGTTAGAAGAAAACATGAGTGCATTGTTGAGGAGGGACTCTCAAGCCTTAACATATGCGATTAAGACATCTTGTGAAAAAAAAGCCGACATTGTTGCGCAAGACGAAAAAGAATCAGGTATTCGAGCAACCCTTAATTTTGGGCATACCTTTGGCCACGCTATTGAAGCACATATGGGTTATGGTAAATGGTTGCATGGTGAGGCGGTAGCCGCGGGAATGTGTATGGCGGCCGAATTATCATTTATTTTAGGGTGGTTATCGGAAAGCGAGAAACAACGAATTAAGCAGCTGTGTAAAAAAGCAGGTCTACCCGTTCACAAGCCTAGTCATATGAAAGCAGATGACTTTATTCGCTATATGCAGTCGGATAAAAAAAATGTGTCCAGTGAGATACGTTTTGTTTTGCTAAAAAATATAGGCGAATCAGTGTTGTTTGATGGGGTGGATGACGCATCATTAAGACTCGCTATAGAGAGAAGTCAGGAATAAAGAGTATGGTTACGAATCAAGATAGTCAGCAACCAATATTATTTTTTACGCAAGAACGGCAGCAGCGGCTTGATCTGATTATGCACTTGATTCCTAATAGTCGCCAGCCAGTCTTGCTAAGAGGACCCGATGCAGCCGGAAAATCATTTTTTATAGGCCAGTTTGTTAAACAAGCACCAAAGGAATGGCTTGTTTGCGCGTTAGAAGCTGATGAGTTGTTGGTTTCTGTTTTGGACTCAATAGAGTTAGCGGTCAATACTGTACAGCAGACGGATAAGGCTATTCACTCGAGACTGTCGGCGTGGAGTGATCAAGAGAAAGTGGTTGTTGTGTTGATAGAAGATGCGCAGCTTTTAGGTTCGGAATGCGTTGAGCAATTATTCCAACTTCGCCAGGAATATAGCTGTCTAAGGTTACTCATCACATCATCTGAGAACTTAGGTGACGATGTAGAAGGGCGATGTCAATTGATAGACCTTGAGCCTTTTACACAAAAACAAACAATTGAATACGCTAAAACAAGGGTGAGCTCGAAAGGGCTGAATTTTGTAAATTTGGCAGGCGTTGATGATGTTGTATTGTTTATTGAAACGGGCGGTCTTCCGGGTCGAATAAATGACGTGCTAGATCAAATGCAAAAAAACCCGTTGAGAGACGGAGCAATCAAAAAGCCCTCAAATAAGCTGTTCATAATGTCTGTGGTAGTTGTATCAATTGTGTTGGCTGTGTTTTTAACGTATGGGCTTTGGGGTGAAGATGTTGTCGATGAAGGGCCAGTATTGGCGATTCCTTTAGAGAAGGACTTGGCATCTGGTGAGCACATTAAAAAAACTCACCAAGCGGAGCTAGTTAAAGCGCAGGAGAGCGCAAACGTTTTGACTAAGCCAGTTATCGTTGGTAATAAAGATAATAGGGCTGAAGAGGGCGTTGTAAAAGAAGAGGAAATAACAAAATCTCTTGCGCCTTTAATCGAGCCCTCGCTGCCAGTGATTGAAAAAGCCGTGAAACAAGTGAGCCCGCCAGACGCTGTTAAATCAATTATTACACCACCAGAACCTGACGTTAAGGTGGTTGAAAAGTTAATAAAGAAAACGCCTTTAGCGCTTCATCTTGAATGGATTAAAGCGCAGTCGCCAACAAGTTACACGCTACAGCTGATGGGCGCATCTGAAGAAAAATCGATAAGGCAATATATAGCATCAAAAAAAGACGTTGTTGAGTTGCGTTACTTTCGGCACAAAAGAAATAATGGTGCTTGGTATACCGTCATATATGGAACCTATGCTGATAAGACCTCAGCTGAAGTAGCAGCTAAAAGCTTACCACCGCAACTTAAAAACATTAAGCCTTGGGTAAGGAGTATTGAATCAGTTAACAAAGATTTGTTTCAATAAAGGTTAGTTATACTATTGACTAAGCCTCTGCAGGACTCATGATTGAAAAATAACATGCTTTTCGGCTATAATGTCCGGCCGTACTAAGTATGTTCGGGCTTCTTTTAGCTAACAATAATGGGTTACTTGAGTGAAACAAACCTCTATTCAACAAGCAGGGCTGTATGACCCTGCGTTCGAAAAAGACAGTTGTGGCTTTGGCTTAATCGCGAACATAGACGATAAGCCGAGTCACTGGTTAGTCAAAAAATCAGTCGATTCGTTGGCGCGATTAACTCACCGTGGTGCCATTGCAGCTGATGGTAAAACGGGTGATGGTTGTGGTTTATTATTAAAAACCCCTGTTCAGTTTTTCCGCATTAAGGCTCAAGAACAAGGCATTAAGTTGGCTGACTTGTTTGCTGTTGGTATGGTTTTTCTAAATAGTGATAAAACCTTAGCTGATCAGGCGAAAGAAGTATTACAAGAAGAGATTGAAAAGGAAGGTCTGCCTATTTTGGGGTGGAGAATTGTGCCTACGGATATCAGTGCGTGTGGTCATCAAGCGTTAGCAACGCTACCTGGTATTGAGCAAGTGTTTGTTAATGCAAAAGAAGGCATGGACAATGCTGACTTAGATCGTCACTTATACATTGCAAGACGCCGTGCTGAAAAGAGATTACTTGGTGATGAAATGTTTTACGTGGCGAGTTTAGCGTCAAACGTTATTTCTTATAAAGGCTTGGTAATGCCTGAAAATTTACCGGTTTTTTATACAGATTTAAAAGACCCGACATTAGAAAGTTCGCAGTGTGTGTTTCATCAACGTTTTGCGACAAATACATTCGCACAATGGCGGTTGGCGCAGCCCTTTAGATTTTTAGCCCACAATGGCGAAATCAACACAATTCAAGGCAACAGAAGTTGGGCGCAAGCACGTAGTTATACATTCGAATCTCCGCTTATTCCAAACATGGAAGATATACGCCCATGGGTATCTTCAAGCGGATCAGATTCAAACAGTTTAGATAACATGGTCGATGGTTTAATTGCTGGCGGCATGGATATTTTCCGAGTAATGCGTTTATTGGTACCACCTGCTTGGCAAAACGTTTTTACAATGGACCCTGCATTGCGTGCGTTCTATGAATATTCTTCCATGCATATGGAGCCATGGGATGGACCTGCAGCGATTGTATTAACGGATGGTCGCCATGTGGCGTGCTGTTTGGACCGTAATGGGTTACGCCCTGCGCGTTATGTGGTCACCAAAGATCGTCATATTACCTTGGCGTCTGAAATTGGCGTCTACGACTACAAGCCTGAAGATGTGATCCGTAAAGGTCGTCTAAAACCGGGTGAAATGTTAGCGGTCGATACGCAAGAAGGTACTATATTAGACCCTGAAGACATTGATAATCGTTTAAAGTCTCGCCAACCCTATAAAAAATGGCTGGCTGAACACACAAAACGCTTAAGTACGACACACGATAAAGATCCATTAACGCTGTCACCCTTTGAAAAGAGTGAGCTGGCAGTCTATGAGAAGCAATATCAATTAACGTTTGAAGAGCGTGATCAAGTGCTAAAAGTGCTTGCGAAGGCGGGTCAAGAAGCAGTGGGTTCAATGGGTGATGATATTCCGATGCCCGTTCTGTCTAAAAAAATTAGAAGTCCGTATGACTACTTCCGCCAACAGTTTGCGCAGGTGACTAACCCGCCAATAGACCCATTACGTGAACAAGTTGTGATGTCGTTGATGACCAGTTTTGGCAGAGAGAAAAATTTATTTGAAGAGTCTTCAGATCACGCGCACCGGTTAGAAATAGACTCGCCTGTTTTATCAGCGACCAAGTTAGATGCATTACTTAACCATGAAGACCCTGCATATGACAGCACTGTTATTGGCTTGCATTATGCAAAGGCGTCGATGACGTTAAAAGAAGCCATTCAGACCGTGTGCGATGACGTAGAAAAACAAGTAAAAGCTGGAAAAGTCATCATTGTATTGAGCGACCGACATGCTAAAAAAGGCCTCTTGCCTATTCATGCCTTATTTGCAACCGGTGCTGTTCATCATCATTTGGTTAAAGTTGGATTGCGATGCCAAGCGAATATTGTTGTTGAATCAGCGAGTGTTAGAGATCCCCATCATTTCGCTACCTTAATTGGCTATGGTGCTACCGCTGTTTGCCCGTACCTTGCATATGAAACACTAAAAGACATGCTTGATTCAGGTGATATTGTTGATGTGGCTGAAGATGTTATAGCGGTCAATTACCGAAAAGGTATTAACAAAGGCCTGTATAAGATTATGTCCAAAATGGGCATTTCTACTATTGCAAGTTACCGCGGTTCACAGTTGTTTGAGATAGTAGGTATGCAACGTGATATTGTGGATCTATGTTTTAAAGGCACCATCAGTAGAATTCAAGGCGCAGGCTTTGATGAAATGGAGCAAGAGCAAGAGCAGCTGGCTAAGTTGGCGTGGAATCCTCGTAAGCAAACGGAGCAAGGCGGTTTGTTAAAGTATATACACGGGGGTGAATTCCATGCGTATAACCCAGATGTGGTGAACTCGTTACAAGAAGCGGTTCGCTCTGGCGACATTACTAAATACCGAGTGTATGCGGATGAAGTAAACAATAGATCAGCGTCATCCATGCGAGATATGCTTAAGCTGAAATTGGATGGTAGTAAAGCTATTTCAGTTGACGACGTCGAGCCTGCTGAAGGCTTGTATAAGCGTTTCGATACAGCGGCAATGTCGTTAGGTGCCTTATCACCAGAAGCCCATGAAACACTGGCGATGGCGATGAATAGTTTAGGTGGGCGCTCAAATTCAGGTGAAGGTGGCGAAGATCCAAAACGCTTTGGTACCAATAAGCTGTCAAAAATCAAACAAGTCGCTTCAGGTCGATTTGGTGTGACGCCTCACTACCTAGTGAACGCGGAAGTGCTTCAAATTAAAGTAGCACAAGGTGCAAAACCAGGTGAAGGTGGTCAATTACCCGGTGACAAGGTGAATAAAATGATTGCGACCTTGCGGTATTCAAAACCCGGAGTGGCGCTTATTTCACCACCACCGCATCATGATATTTATTCGATTGAAGATTTAGCACAGCTTATTTTTGATCTTAAACAAGTAAATCCAGATGCATTAGTGTCCGTTAAATTAGTGTCCGAAGCGGGTGTTGGCACCATTGCCGCTGGTGTGGCTAAGTGTTATGCAGACTTAATTACTATTGCGGGATACGATGGCGGCACAGGTGCAAGCCCATTAACATCTGTACGTTATGCGGGCGCGCCGTGGGAGCTTGGCTTAACGGAAACGCATCAAATACTGTTGGCGAATGATTTGCGTGACAAGGTTCGTTTGCAAACAGACGGTGGTTTAAAAACTGGGCTAGATGTTATTAAAGCGGCGATGCTGGGTGCTGAAAGTTTTGGTTTTGGTACTGGCCCAATGGTTGCGATGGGATGTCGTTATCTGAGAATTTGTCATCTTAACAACTGTGCAACGGGCGTAGCCACTCAAGACAATGTTCTGCGACTGAAGCATTACCACGGTGAAGTGGAATATGTAATGAACTACTTCCGGTTTCTTGCTCAAGAAGTACGTGAATGGCTGGCTAAACTGGGTTTTACAACGCTACAAGATATTATTGGCCGCACGGATTTATTGGAACTGGTTGAAGGTGATACCGCGAAACAGCGTGGGCTAAACTTACAACCTATTTTAGATCAAATACCGGGTAATGATATTAAAACCCAGCATTGCATCACGCCACAAAATGATCCGTTCGATAAAGCTGAATTGGCTGAGTTAATGATTGATGATATGCAGTCATCGATTGACGCTAAATCTGGCGGCGAGTTTAACTACCCTATTGGTAATATTGACCGTTCTATTGGCGCACGTTTATCTGGCGAAATTGCTAAAAAGTACGGTAATTTAGGTATGAGTGACGCGCCTATACAAGTAAACCTGCAAGGGTCGGCCGGTCAAAGCTTTGGTGTTTGGAATGCTGGTGGTTTAAACATGACGCTTGAGGGTGATGCTAATGATTACGTTGGTAAAGGCATGGCGGGCGGTAAGTTAGTGTTAAGAGCGCCTGAAGGCAGTGTATTTCAGAGTTCTGAAACGACTATTATGGGTAACACGTGCCTATACGGTGCTACAGGCGGAAAATTATTTGCGTCAGGCTTAGCGGGTGAACGTTTTGCTGTAAGAAACTCGGGTGCACTCGCGGTCGTTGAAGGTATAGGCGATCACGGTTGTGAATACATGACGGGTGGTGTTATTGCTGTATTGGGTGAAACAGGCCTTAACTTTGGCGCTGGCATGACCGGTGGTTTTGCATTTGTATTAGATGAATCACGTCAGTTTGTTGATAAATATAATCATGAGCTAATTGAAATTCATCGTGTGCACAGTGAATCAACCACAGCGCATAGAGCCTATTTAAGGCGTTTAATTGAAGAGTTTGTTAGTGAAACGGGTAGTGTGAAAGGCCAAGACATCCTCGATAACTTTGCTGATTACATACATAATTTCTGGTTAGTTAGCCCTAAAGCGGCTGATGTAAAAACCCTATTAGATTCATTAAGCTCACAAGCAGCTTAAGGTAAAAGAATAACATGGCTAATAATTTTCAATTTGTTGATGTACCGCGTATAGACCCGGAAAAAGTGCCTGCAGAACTTAGAAAGCAGGAATTTAAAGAAATTTACGGTGAATACGGCGCACAGGACGCAGCTGACCAAGCAGACCGTTGTTTACATTGTGGAAACCCTTATTGTGAATGGAAGTGTCCGGTACATAACTACATTCCAAACTGGTTAAAGCTTATTTCTGAAGGTAATTTAATTGAAGCAGCAGAAATGTCACATAAAACCAATTCCTTACCAGAAATTTGTGGACGCATTTGTCCACAGGATAGGCTGTGTGAAGGCGCATGTACGTTGAACGATGAGTTTGGTGCGGTGACGATTGGCTCCATAGAAAAATACATCTCTGATGAAGCGTTTAAACAGGGGTGGCGGCCAGATTTATCGGCAGTTGAGCAAACGGGTAAACGTGTTGCGATCATTGGCGCAGGGCCTGCTGGATTAGGCTGTGCAGATATTTTGGCGCGTAATGGCGTTAAAGCGGTTGTGTATGACAAGTATCCGGAAGTAGGTGGGTTACTAACGTTTGGTATCCCGCCGTTTAAACTAGAGAAAAAGGTCGTTAAAAACCGCCGCGAAATACTTGAAGGCATGGGTGTTGAGTTTATTTTAGGCACTGAAATTGGCACAGATATTCCTTTCCAACAATTAACCGATGAATACGATGCTGTTTTCTTAGGTATGGGCACATATACATACATGAAGGGTGGCTTTCCAGGCGAAGAGTTAGAAGGCGTTCACGAAGCGCTACCTTTCTTAGTGTCCAATATAAATCACTTAATGGGGCTGCAAGAAAGCAACAAAGTGATGGGGCAAGAGTTTGTTAGCATGGAAGACAAACGTGTTGTTGTACTTGGCGGTGGTGATACTGCAATGGACTGCAATCGAACCAGCATTAGGCAAGGCGCAGAAGATGTGATTTGCGCCTATCGTCGTGATGAAGTAAACATGCCGGGCTCTAAGCGAGAAGTAAAAAATGCTAAAGAAGAGGGTGTGCAATTTTTATGGAATCGACAACCTGTAGAAATTATCGGTACTGATAAAGTTGAAGGCGTTAAATTAGTGACCACAAAATTAGGCGAACCTGATGAGCGCGGTCGTAGCCGCCCAGAAGTAGTGCCGGGCACAGAAGAAATAATTCCGGCGGATAGCGTTATTATTGCATTTGGCTTCCAACCTAGCCCAACACCTTGGTTTGCCGAGTACGGCATAAACTTAGATGATAGAGGCCGTGTTATTGCACCAGCAGATGGCGAATTTGCTTTTCAAACGAGTCACAAAAAAGTATTTGCCGGTGGTGATATGGTACGTGGTTCTGATCTAGTGGTGACGGCTGTTTACGAAGGCCGAGAAGCAGCGCAAGGTATTTTAGATTACCTAGACGTTTAATCGTTCGGACTATTCAAAGAGGCACAGGCATGACGGCGTTACAAAATGATTTAATACTAAGAACACTGCGCGGCGAAAATACCGAGCGCACACCCGTATGGATGATGCGTCAAGCGGGGCGTTATTTGCCAGAATATCGAGCAACACGCGCAGAAGCAGGCAGTTTCTTGGATTTATGTAAAAACGCTGAACTCGCTTGTGAAGTAACACTCCAACCGCTAGAACGTTACCCACTAGATGCAGCTATTCTATTTTCTGATATTCTGACAATACCAGATGCAATGGGACTAGGGCTGTACTTTACTGAGGGTGAAGGCCCAAAGTTTGAACGCCCAGTACGTACAAAAGCAGATATTGATAAGCTATTTGTACCGGACCCAAACCAAGAGCTGCAATACGTAATGAATGCCGTTTCAACGATTAAAACAGGTTTAAATGGTCGTGTTCCGTTGATTGGCTTTTCTGGTAGCCCATGGACACTAGCGTGTTATATGGTTGAAGGCAGTGGCAGTAAGAACTTCGCACGTATTAAAAGAATGATGTACGACACGCCCGAGTTGATGCATCAATTACTAAAAATTGTTACGCAGTCTGTTATTTCTTACCTACAAGCGCAAATACAAGCCGGTGCACAAATTGTGATGGTGTTTGATACATGGGGCGGAAATTTAACTACGAAAGATTACGAAACATTCTCGTTGGCTTATAGCAGACAAATTTCTCAAGCATTAAAAGAATTTAATGCTGAAGTGCCACGCATGTTATTCACCAAAGGTGCAGGCACTTGGTTGGAGGCTATGGCTAATGCGGGTTATGATGGTTTAGGTGTAGATTGGACAACAGACTTACGTGATGCAAGAAAATTAACGAAAGATAACGTCGTATTACAAGGTAACCTTGATCCAACAACCTTGTACGCAAGCCCAGAAACTATTCGTTCTAAAGTGCGTGATGTATTAGCCGATTATGGACAAGGGCATAAGCATATCTTTAACTTAGGTCACGGGATTCTGCCAGATATTAACCCCGAGCATGTGACGGCAATGATTGATGAAGTACATCAATCTAGTCCTACTTACCACCAATAAAACTGGGAAAACTAGCGCCAACAAGTCCCTGTGCCAGTTGCTGTTTTTGCGCCTGCTTGGTTAATTGTCATAATGGCGCATTTATCTAAAGCTTGCCCAGCGGCTGGCGTAGCTGTGAGTATGAAAGTTGCTGACGCCACAGCTAATGTATAGTTATATTTAGCGGTACCGTTTCTTGGCGTTTGTTGAAACGGCAATGCAGCGGTATTAATTACTGTACTTGATGAATCTTGGTCATAACGATTAGCTTCAGTAAAGTTGCGCTCCATAAACCCAGACAACTCCATTAAGTCTGCTTGTGCCTTGCTACGATTAGTTGTACGTACGTTTTCAACATAAGCAGGGTATGCAATAGATGCCAATATGCCAATAATTATTACCACTATCATTAGCTCTATCAAAGTAAAGCCGTTATGTTTATTTATATGCGTCATAGCTGTAGTTTTAATGGTTTATTAAATCTTGTTGGGCTTTTATATAGTTATAGTCTTGTTCAGTTAAAATTCTTAATTTTTGTACAATATTAATCTCGTCATTGCTCACTTGTTGGTATTCAACATAATTATGCTCGTCAGTATTAATTTTATTAACAGATATTTCGTTACCAAACGAATTTATAAAGCGACTATTGTCTGTGTATGCCAAGCTCATATCGTCTATAACAATCCTGGATTCTTGCAAATAAATCGCATCAATTCTTCCATAATGTAGCAAGTTTCCCGCATCGTCTTCACTTTCATTTGCTATGGCATTTACGGAAAAAAGCATGCTTGCAAAAAATATAATTTGTATGAATTTATAAGTGCTCATTTTTAAGTACCAATGTCGTTAGTTAGTGATTTATGGATTAGTGTAGTAATTGTTTCCAAGACGTTCGTCTGCCTGTTGATAAGCCACCAGGAAGGGCTGTCTTGACGGGGCGTGTTGTGTTTGTACCTGAGGTATAGCCGTAATTACCAATGGTTGATGTTGCAGAGGCAATGCCAAATGAAAACCGTATGCCGGCAACAGTAGAATCATTTAAATCAATTATGCCATCATTATTTGTGTCAAAGGCATTAATTGTTGGGTTGCCACCAGTTTCAGCATCAAACGCTAAACGCCAACTGCTGCCGCCAGCGGAACATGGCGTTGATGCGGGTGTCGCGGTGTTGACAAACACAAGTCCAAGTAGTTCGAAGGCATCAACGATCACCCTTTCTCCAGATTCAGTTAGGTCAACAAACCAACCTCTGTCAGTGCCTAAATAGCCTACGGTATTTGCTGAAAGAGTTCTGGTGGAGGCTGTTCCTGTTAATGTTTGCTGAACTAAGTTCGAGCTTGATGCAGGGGTTCCTGAATCCCAAATCCCATAAAAAGTTTGTTGATCCGTATTGGCAGCGTCACCGGTTGAAATGTACTGGCCTGTGCCGAAATATACCATATGATTCGGAGCGTTACTTACAGTATCCGTAATCCAGCTAGGCTTAACAACCAAGGGTTTCATTGTGATGGGCTTATTAGTTCCAGTGCCGCTAATAAAACTTGGTGATGCTGAAAAAAGCGGAGACACTGAGTTTGCAACGACCCAGCTAGAACTAGAGGCATTACTAACATCGAAGGCCCACATGTTGCCTACGATATCTCCAGCATAAATTCTGTCTGTTGTTCCATTACCGTCAAGATCAACTAGGGAAGGGGTCGATAATCCGTTTTTTATAGTGGGCGTGCCGACAAGCGTATCGAGTTTAATGTAATCTGTACCAAGCGTCCAGGCCCCATCAATACCTTGCTCAATGAACAGAATAAATAGTTTGGCATTATCTGTGCCACTCGCGTTATAGCCATTACCAAAAATGACAGCCCATTTATTATTGTTCATCATGGTGATTTGGGGGTCACTGTAAGTGAACCCTAAATCAGCATCATGTTGGTCTGTAAATTCCCATAAAACTGTTTCTGCCGCGGCTGTTTGATTGTTTAAAAAATTAGTAGGGTTGCTAACATCCAATGCATAATAGCCCTGACCTCCACCGCTTAGACCACCAATGAGGACAGTGCGCCAAGAAAATGGGCCAGTCGGGTTACTTCTCATGTAAACATCAGCGGCGATTGGTGAGCCGTCAACGTAGTATTTATGGCCGTAATCAGACTCAGTTAAATAGTGTAGACCATCATTTTCTAATGTTGATGCAGGTGAGCTGGGAGTGTATGCAAAAATTTCTTGACCAGTATTAGCATTGAATCCATGAAGCATGCCATCATTAGCACCTACATAAACCATGGGTGTTCTTGGTGATGAAAGCAGTGAACCTTGATAAGTTGAATAGAGTGCATTACCGAAAGGCGAGGCATCTGGCCAATTTGAAATGGGCGGCCCAACAAAGAATGGAGCAGAGTGAATAATGTCACCTAAGCGACTAGCGCGAGTCCGAATTAACCCACCGGACCCTCCTTCATTACTCGTGTCGCCACGAACAAAGTTCAAGCGGTTTTGGCTTAAAGTAAATGGTGTTGACTCTGTGGTTGGTGGCGTGTCTGGGTTTGTTTTAAAGTCATCAACTATTGATGCAAGTGGTTTAGGGTTTGTTGTTTGCCAATTGAATAAAGTACCATCGAGGCTGCCGCTTGAATCGTTGCCCCAGGTATAAATAACACGATTATTTATCATGTCAGCATCAGTTCTAGCGTCTAGTTGGTTGGCTGCATTCCATATAGTACTCGTGGATAGATTGCCCGTATTAGGGTCAATACCAAATGCTTCTAGATTGCCTTTCCAGTCTGTGGTATCAAAACTTGCAAAGAATAGCGCGCTATTTGAAGATAATGATGTGCTGTTAAATGAAACAGCAGCAGCACTACCTTGACGAGATTCAATATCAGAAATTACGTTTTGAAGTGCAACGACTAATGTTTGAGGGTTGCTGGCGGAGAGGAATAACCCTCGGCCATTATAGCTAGCATGTCGTAAATCATCCACAGTTGTACTGGCATTTGCAGATGGCGCAGGCCAGGTGAAGGCGGCAGTTCGGTCTGTTGGGCTGGCACTTAAGGTACCAGATGGACCAAATGCAACACCAAATGTTACTAAGTGTTGTTGATTATTCTCATCGAGATTTTGAGTAGCTGCCCCAGTTTGTATGGCTACTTTACCTGTTAAAGATGTCGCCAAATCCGTTTTATACCACTTCATTGCAATATCACCTAAGGTGTCAGCAGTATTGTCACTATGAGCTGGGTAAACAAAGTTATTGTCTACAGTTTGGTCTTGGTGGCCGACACTAGAGCTACCATTCCACTGTCCATCAGTCATTAACATTGCAAAGTTTTGTTGGCACTCGCCTCCGCCAGCGGCAGAAAGGATGGGGCTTGAAGGTGAGCCAATGTTAAGCCCTGATGGTGTGCCGCTAGACTTGTCAAAATATTGACCCACCCAATCAAGCCGTGATCTTAATGGTGTGCCGCCACCAGAGTTGAAATTAACCACGTCATCAAGTAGCGCTGTTTTATTCGCGGGTATCGACATATCTGTTACCTCAGTGCCAACGCTATTGTTACCGTGCAATGTTGCCATGCCCACTCTGGCACTGGTTGTTGCAACCACTTGGGTAACAGCGGCTTTTGTTGCATGTTCCCTAATTCGGTAATATGAAAACCAGTTTGCAAAGTTAGTTCGTTCCGCAACGCCGTCATTATTGGTGTCAGTTGTTGGTAGAGAATCTGCCCGCTGTACACGAGGGTCTGTATAACCAGTGGTAGCATCACCACCGGGGCATTCGCCAGGGTCATACGTGCCATTTAGGTTGGTATCCGTCCATGTCACAACGGGTGCAGCAGAAAGGTTAATAATGGCATTGTTATGGCCTTCGACTACGTTGTTTTCCCCACTTTGAAAACGAATGCTGCTTCCAGAAACTAAAGGGTTAACCCAGACATTAGTAATGTCCGTCATATCAGGGAAAGGTGTAGATGTTCCTGGCTTGTTGGCCGCCCATGGTTTGTATGTGATAGTTGGGTCGTAGGCCATTAAATTAGCGCCAGGGCACCATTGACGCCATTCTTTATTGTCATCTGGTATCGTGTCATATTCATTGAGCTCGATAATTGCTGAGCTACCTACACCATCTGTCGGCATAGACCAATGCATGCTGCCGGAGTCATCCAGCATAAAAAATATATTTGGCGGCACTTGAGCAGCTACAAAAAGGGGGATATTGCTAAGGGTGCCTGGCGCGGCCTGAACTGGTGAAAGCGCGACTAAAGAAATACAGGCCGTAAAAACAGTTGAATAGAGTGTTTTTAGAGTTAAATGCTTCATATGCTATAGTCCTTACTTAGTTTGTACGTTCATAGACGGATTGGAGAATAACTTGGGTGCCAGGTGAGGCCCCTTGCGCCCTAGCAGTCACTCGAAAAGTTGAAACGGTACCCACTTGAGAGACTTTTTTGATTACATACCGTGGATCCGCAATGCCAAAATTGGCCCCAAAATTAAGGTTTGTTCCTGCGGAATTAACGCCAGACCATAAAGCAGGGGCGGTGTAATCAGCTGGTTCAGGGTGTGCAATATCCAATAGCCCACCTACACCCGGGTAAGTGGGAGCGGGAGACATGATGTAATTTTCAGCTTGTAGTAGGGTTGCTTCCGCAGCCTGAAAAGCCACATTCTGATCGCGATAGTTGCCCGACATCTTTTCTTCAAGTATCGTTGATTGCATGCCCGACACGCCAAGTAAGGTAAGCAGTATCAGCATAATTAGACTGACAAATAATACAGCACCGGATTGTTTTTTATGATTAATTTTCATTTGTGAGCTATCCGCGAAGATTTCTAAGGGCTATGGTTGTGGAAAAAACGCGCCTGATTTTTCTATCTACGGCGGGCGGGGTATACGCCGCTCCAAACACAGAAACAGGGTTAGCTTGTTGAGTTAGGTTGTCTTCGATGGTCATCGCAACAAGGCTTATTCTGACGCTGACAACTTGGGCCATATTTAGACCAACCGTGCCGGCAGGAACATAATAGTTAGGGCTGCCATCAGTGTCGGTATCTTCCCCGTATAAAATTTGTAAGCTTTCAATACCTTCAACAAGCTCACCTGCATTGTTATATAAAGATGGTAGCCCGCTGGCTCCGGCTTGTATTGAGAATGTTTGTGCTGGATCAACGGATGTGGCCGATGCAGGTGCGGCACAAGGAACAACAGTAGATTTTATGACGGTGATGGTGTCCGATATAACGGTTGCCCCATAAATAACTGTTGACTGATTATTTAAACCTGTGATGGCATTAGGCATAAGAAAAGTTGCATCTAAACAAGCTTTGTAATTCGCTTCCCTAACATCACGGGCGATAAACTCTATTGCAAATCGGCCATTCTCCTGTAAACGAGAGAGGTTTTCAGTGACACGGTATGTTTGTTGGTTTGATGTAAAAACCTGTATAACGCCGGCGGTGAGGAACATTCCTAACACCAATGCGACCATTAATTCGACCAATGTAAAGCCGGATTGATTGTGTTTTTTATGCATGGCAATCATTGTATGACGGCAGTAGTTACGAATCGTTTTAAGGCACCATTTTTATCATCTGCCCACCAAATTTTTACAGCGTAAACAGAGCCGAGGCCATCACAGGCATGTAGTGCCGCGCTTGCTCCATCGTTAAATGTGCTATCAAGACAGATAATTGTTTGCCCGCTAGGCAAAATCGTTGAAATGGATCCGTTATAGGCCGCCGATGTCCACTCATACATATCATTCCCAGCCATAGCAGCAGGTGTGCAGCCTGTTGTGGTTGCGCAGTTCGCATCAATGGCGGAAGCTGGTCGGTTGTATAAACCTGCAGCATAGGCAACAGGGTTAGCACGAGCACGGTCAATCATGTCATAAGCAAATAATGTAGCTTGGCTCCTTAAGTAGGCGCTATGGTTGTTTTTAACGCCGGTTAATTGCAAACCGGCAATGCCAAGAATACCAATAGCCAGTACTAGCACGGCTACCATGACTTCTACGATTGAGAAGCCTTTAGAGTTTTTTATAGTTATGGGCATGATGCAGTACCAGTTATGACTCTAGGCCTTCCTAAGGTGTTAATTGTGATGCTTCTAGATTTTGTTATGTCTGCAGCATTTGAGCAGAGCCTAAATGTGTCATTGTCAAAGGGGCCAGAGCCTTGGGGGAGACCACTTGGAAGATAAGCTAACCAGTTGGCGTAGTTATTTCCTGTTTGTAGGGTAAAATTATTAGGTAGAGGGCCATAGGTTCTTAATAAGCAATCTTCTCCTGTCTCGCATAGATTCGCATCGCCATCATCATTGAAAGTACCATTATTATTAACATCGGTAAAAACGTCCCAACCAGCGCTCCACACGTTATTTACCCCACCTTTTTGTAACACAGTCACTTGCGCACCGCGCTTAACCGCTTCACTACGAGCCATATTTAGGGCAGTCGTAAGGTTGTTTGCATTGGTTATGGTTTGATTTTTTTGAACAAATTGTTGAAAACTGGGTACACCAATAGCTAGAACAATGCCTATGATAATAACTGTTGTTAAGAGCTCTATAAGGTTAAAGCCTTTTTGTTTGATGATCAGGGTTTTGTAAAAAGGGGTTTTCATAGTTTGGAGCCTAACAGGTTTTTTTTGAAGGGCTAGTCAAAATCGACGAATGGTATTGTTTGACGGATAAGCGGCATATTTATTCAGTATCAATGAGGTGAATGGTGTCTTCATCCAATCCTGGTGCGGATTCGGAGCCCAGTTTAATCATTAAGCGTACTTCGTTGCTAGAATCGGCATAATGTAAAGCGTCTTCGTAACTGACGTGACCTCCTAGGTATAGATCGTAGAGTGCTTGGTCGAAGGTTTGCATGCCTTGTTCTTTTGACTTTTTCATTAGCTCTTTGAGTTTATGTACTTCGCCTTTGCGAATATAGTCTGATGCTAATGGCGTGTTAATGAGTATTTCGATAACCGCTTTACGGCCTTTACCGTCTATTGTGGGTACGAGTTGTTGGGCAATTAGTGCCTTAAGATTGAGAGATAAATCCATAAACAGTTGTTTATGCGCTTCTTCTGGGAAGAAGTTGATGATGCGATCTAATGCTTGGTTGGCGTTATTTGCATGGAGTGTTGATAGGCACAAATGACCGGTTTCTGCGAATGTTATGGCGTGTTGCATTGTTTCACGGGAACGGATTTCGCCAATTAAAATAACATCGGGCGCTTGGCGTAAGGTGTTTTGTAGGGCTATTTGGTAAGACTCGGTATCGATTCCCACTTCGCGTTGAGTAATAACGCAACCGGCGTGGTCATGAATAAATTCCACAGGGTCTTCAATGGTAATAATATGGCCGCTACTGTTTCTATTGCGGTGACCAACCATGGCTGCAAGTGAGGTTGACTTACCAGTGCCTGTTGCTCCAACAAAAATAATAAGGCCACGTTTAGTCATGGCTAATTCATCGAGAATAGGCGGTATGCCCAGTTGTTCAACAGTAGGAATTTCACTCTCAATACGACGTAATACCATGCCGCAATCATCTTTTTGCACAAAAGCGCTGACACGGAAACGACCAATGCTTGGTCGTTGAATAGCAAACTGACATTCTTTTGTTTCTTCAAATTCCGCCAACTGTTTTTCATCCATGATGTCATGAACAATGTCTTGCGCTTGGCTTGAGCTTAAGCGCGTTTTAGAAACGGCCTGAAGTACGCCGTTCACCTTAATAGTGGGGGACCAGCCAGATGTGATGAATAAATCGGAGGCCTTTTTATGGACCATTAATTGTAATAGTGCATCAAAATCCATTTTAGTTCCTGTAAGTATTAATTTTAGAATTGATCTTTATTTGCCGCTTTTAAGCGCGCATCTTGCCTTGAAATAAGGCCATTTTGCACCAATTCAGTCAAATGCTGATCTAATGTTTGCATGCCATCTTTTCTACTGGTTTGAATAGTGGAATACATTTGTGCGATTTTGTCTTCGCGAATTAAGTTACGAATCGCCGGTGTGCCCGTCATGATTTCCCAAGCGGCCACTCGGCCACCGCCAACACGCTTGATTAGTGTTTGTGCAATAACGGCTCTAAGGGACTCCGATAGCATGGAGCGTACCATGCCTTTTTCGCCTTCTGGAAATACATCGATAATACGGTCAATGGTTTTAGCGGCTGAACTGGTATGCAATGTACCAAACACTAAATGACCTGTTTCGGCAGCGGTTAAGGCCAATCGAATGGTTTCTAAATCTCGCATTTCGCCAACAAGAATAATATCTGGATCTTCACGTAACGCAACGCGCAAGGCTTCACTAAATCCATGCGTATGCTTGTGAACTTCACGTTGGTTAATGAGGCATTTTTTACTTTGGTGCACAAATTCGATAGGGTCTTCAATCGTTAGAATGTGCTCATAGTTATTATCATTCTTATAATCCATTAGAGCGGCGAGGGTTGTGGATTTTCCTGAGCCTGTTGGCCCGGTTACCAGCACAATACCCCTTGGCACGTTGATGATTTCTTTAAATGATTGTGGGCAGCCTAAGTCTTCCAATGTCAGAATATCGACAGGAATGGTTCTAAATACGGCAGCGGCACCACGGTCTTGATTGAATGCGTTGACACGGAAACGAGCAATACCCGGCAGTTCGAATGAAAAATCGACCTCTAAAAATTCTTCAAAATCTCGACGTTGTTTGTCATTCATAATGTCGTAAACGAGGCTATGAACTTCTTTATGTTCTAATTCAGGCATATTAATGCGTCGAATGTCTCCATCAACACGTATCATGGGTGGCATGCCAGCTGAAAGGTGCATATCAGATGCGTTATTTTTTACCCCAAAGGCGAGTAAGTCTGAAATATCCATTTATTTATCCAATTCATTTAGTCGAAAACAAGGTTCAATAGGATATTTATTGGTTGTGACAAACTCAAAATATCGCTAACTTACCCACTTGCAATAAAGTATAGACACGAAAAAAAATTATGCCTCGTTTATTACCCCGTTATTTCGCACAACTAGATAAGGTTTTGAAGCTGTCATTGGAGAGACAAAACGGTGGCGTGGTGCGATTGTTAGCAGTAAGTAAAACCAAACCAGTGGAAGATGTATACACCTTATACAGATCCGGGCAGCGAGATTTTGGTGAAAACTATTTACAAGAGGCATTGCAAAAACAACGGGCGTTGGCACATTTGGCTATTAATTGGCATTTTATTGGGCCAATACAATCAAATAAAACACGTGATATTGCCAACCATTTTCAATGGGTTCATAGTGTTGATAGGTTGAAAGTTGCTCAACGTTTGAATCAACAAAGGCCTGATTATATGCCACCATTAAATATTTGCTTGCAAGTCAATGTGGATGTAGAAGATAGCAAATCTGGATTATTGCTTGAAGATTTAGACGCTGCGATAAAGCCAATGTTGGCATTTAAAAAATTGCGGATTAGAGGCTTAATGGCAATTCCAACGTCTAATCAGTCTATTGAAAATCAACGAAGAGCATTTAGGAAACTGAGAATGGCTAAAGATAAGGCGAATGAACGATTGGGCTTGAATATGGATACGTTATCAATGGGCATGAGTAATGACCTAGAAGCAGCGATTGATGAAGGGGCGACAATCGTGCGAATTGGAACGGCGATTTTTGGCAGTAGAGCATCATGGCGGACGCGTTCTTAAGGTAGAATTAAAGTTAAAATTTTTTAATGGTATAAAGTTGTTATGGATATTCAAAAGATAGGGTTTGTAGGCGGCGGTAACATGGCAAGTAGCCTTATAGGTGGGCTGATTGGTAATGGTTATCCGGCGGATAAAATTACGGTGTCAGATTTAGATGCTGATAAGGTGCAATATTTGGCCGATACGTTTGGTGTAAATATAGCGTTAGGTAGTGCCGAACTTGCTAGTGGTTCAAGCATACTTGTTTTGGCAGTTAAGCCTCAGCATATACAGGTCGTGTCCGAACAAATTGTCGATGCTGTTCAAGCCAATAAGCCTGTCGTTGTGTCTATTGCTGCGGGTATTCGAGAAGAATCATTAGAGCGATGGCTTGGAGGCTCTGTAGCGATTGTTCGCTGCATGCCGAATACGCCTGCGCTAGTGAAGGCAGGAGCAACAGGCCTACACGCAAATAATTTTGTTAGTACAGAACAAAAAGACCAAACAGAATCTTTATTAAGAGCTGTGGGTGTCACTGTTTGGGTTAAAAAAGAAAGCGACTTAGATGCTGTTACAGCGCTATCTGGCAGTGGACCGGCCTATTTTTTCTTAGTAATGGAAGCGTTAGAAAAAGCGGCTATTGATGCGGGATTAGATCCAAAAACGGCACAGTTACTGACGCAAGAAACAGCGTTGGGTGCTGCAAAAATGGCGCTTCAATCCAGTGAGTCTACTGAAACATTAAGGTGCCGTGTTACTTCCCCAGGCGGAACGACGGAAAGAGCCATTGCAGTGATGGAGTCGGGAGGCCTAAGAGATGTTTTGCATGATGCCGTATTAGCTGCTCGGGAACGTTCAGTTGAATTGTCTGACGAATTAGGGAGAATCTGATGCCGGCTGGCTACTTGTCAAACCCCGCTATTTTCTTGGTTAATGCATTAGTGGGCGCGTATATTTTTGTTTTAATTCTTAGAGTATTGTTGCAACTATCTGGGGCCAGTTCGAGTAATCCAATATCTGCGTTTATTATTAAGGTAACGCGATACCCGTTGAATATACTTCGGCCAGTGTTTCCAACCATAAAGAACATAAATTTGGCGGCGATTGTATTAATAATTGTCTTACAAATGCTGATAGGGTTCGTTATGTTGGCTAGCTTGCCGGGTGCAAATAGTTGGGCTATTTTTATTTGGAGCATTTCTGAAATTATCGTTCAAGTTATTAACGTGTTGACCTACAGTATATTTATCTCAATCATTTTGAGCTGGATTAACCCTGGGGTGCAGAACCCGATTACGGAGCTACTCTATAAAATTACCGAGCCAATATTGGCGCCCTGTCAGCGCCTGATACCACCTATGGGTGGCTTAGACTTAAGTCCCATGGTTGCGCTGTTAGGGTTGCAAGTGTTAAAAATGTTATTAATTCCCCCTTTGCAGGCATTAATGTAAGCGTTTGAATTGCTTTAAATTGTCAGCGTTAAAAAGGTAGGCTTTAGCTGCTCAATGTTTTTTTAAAATAAACGGCTATACTCAATAAAAATAATAAACAGTTTGAATGGTGCACCGATGGCGCTAACAAAGGGAATGTGAGTATGGCAAAACAATTTGATAACGAACTTAAAAGTTATGACTTATGGAAGCAGCATGCAGCTAAGTCTATACATGCCTATCAATCATGGCTAGATGACGTGGATCTCAGCGACACAGACGTTGAGATGATGTTGATTAAAAACCTACGTTTGTTAGAAACAAATAATATTACGGTTGCCTTCGCAGCAGAATTTTCTCGTGGGAAAACTGAATTAATTAATGCACTGTTCTTTTCATCAACGGGTGTGCGATTACTCCCGTCCAGCCCTGGTCGCACCACTATGTGCCCTACAGAATTATTCCATGATTCGACAGAAGCGCCTTATTTACGATTGTTGGATATTAAAACAAGGCTAAGTGAAAAGCCGATTGAGAGTTTTAAAAAAGACCCAAAAAAATGGACTCACATTGAATTGGATTGTGATTCTCCAGAGCAAATGCAAGAAGCGTTTCAAGAATTACTGAAAACAAAACTAGTTGGTTCGGATGTTGCCGAGCAGCTTGGCTTGCCAGGTAAGCCAAATGAGGAGGAAGTAGAAGTGCCTTGTTGGCGACATGCAATAATTAGTTTCCCTCATCCTTTGCTTAAAAGCGGGCTCACTATATTGGATACGCCTGGGCTAAATGCACTAGGTTCTGAACCTGAACTCACATTAAGTATGTTGCCAAATGCACAAGCGATGTTTTTTGTCTTGGCAGCTGATACGGGCGTGACACAAAGCGATATGGAAATGTGGGATCAACATATTCAGTCTTATAAAAGCAAACACCCGAATGGTTTGGCCGTTGTATTAAATAAAATTGATACATTGCAAGATGATTTAATGAGCGATGATGAGGTGTCTGCGCTTGTTCATAAACAAACAAGTGAGACAGCTAGATTGCTAGATTTGGATGAACAGTCTATTTTTCCGATATCTGCTAAGCAAGCACTGGTGGGCAAGGTTAAAAACGATGAAAAAATGTTTGAGCTTAGTCGACTAGGTGCCTTAGAGACATTTTTATCAGAAAGGGTGATGCATTCTCAAAAAGATATTTTACAAAGAACTGTCATTGATGAAACGCTGAATAGAACGCAAGCGTCAGAAAAGCTGATTAAAAATAGAATAATTAATGCGTCTAAACAACTAGAAGAGTTGGATTTAATTTTAAATAAAAGTGAAGAAACGACGGAAGAGTTAATTTTTCAAACTAGAAATGAACAAACTGCATATAAAAAGAACCTCGTTCACTTAAAAACTAGTCGTCATTTGTTTAATACCCAAGTTACTGAGTTGTTGAATAACATCAGCTCAACAAGGGCAGAAAGCATTGTTAGAGATGGTAGCGCGCAGATGATTGGTAGCTGGACAAGTATGGGTATCCGTGAGGGAATGACGAACACGTTTGATGGTTTAAATACGTTATTAAATGATACGATTTCTTCTACTAACGCGAGTGTGCAGCTATTAAATTCAATTTATAAGCGCTTTAGAGATGAGCACGACTTCAAATCAGATCAAGGAAAGACCTTTGATGTTTCGCAATACCAACACGAGCTAGAGCAGCTTTTAGAAGAAGGAATTGAGTTTAGTCAAAGTTCAGCCGCTGCTTTAACGGAGCAAAATGCGTTAGCGAAAAGGTTTGTTAATACATTGGGCAATAGTGCTATTCAAATTTTTAAGTCAGCACATGCTGATGTTAAAAAATGGCAAACGTCTGCTATGGCACCGTTAATTTCTGAAGTGAATGAAAAGAAATCCGTCATGGAAAGTCGTTTGGAGAACTTGCGAAGTGTTGCTCAAGGTAAGGAGGCACTGGAAGTGAAAATGGAAGAGGTTAAGACGCTTCAGTCCGTAGCAGAAAAACAGCTTGAAGCATTAGTGGAGATAATGGGGTCGCTTAAAGCCCCAATTGAAAAAATTGTTGAGGAGCCCGCTGTTATCCAAGCAGTGTCTTAATGTAAGTAAAATGGTATTGCTTGGTAAGTTATCAAGCTTTTTTTACTTTAAACATAATATCCCAAACGCCATGTCCTAGGCGATGTCCACGCTGTTCAAATTTTGTGAGTGGGCGGTGTTCTGGGCGATCAACAAAATCAGTCGCAACTATGTTCTCAAAACTCTCATGCTTGTTCAGTGTATCTAGAATATGTTCAGCATAGTTTTCCCAATCAGTGGCAACGTGGAAGATACCGTCAATGCTTAATTTGTCGTGAATTAAGCTTAAAAATTCCTTTTGAACAATTCGTCGCTTATGGTGCCGTTTTTTATGCCAAGGGTCAGGGAAAAAAAGTTGTACGCAGTCTATGCAGTTGTTGGGTATAGCATTGTTTAGAACATCTATCGCATCACAGTCAAAAACACGGATATTGTTTAGCCCTTTTTCCTGAATCAAGCGGAGTAAATGCCCTACCCCAGGTTGGTGAACCTCGATACCAATAAAGTTCTTTTCAGGTGACTCCTCAGCCATTTGGGCAAGGCTGGCGCCATTTCCAAATCCGATTTCTAGCGTCACTGGGTTTTCGTTATTAAATACAGTACTTGGCGATAACACCGTGTTGCTATCAAGACCAAAGAGTGGCCAGCCTGTTTTAAGGGCAGTTGTTTGTCCAGGCGTTAAGCGACCTTCACGTTTAACAAAGCTTTTTATTCTACGGAGCACAGGTTGATTCGTGTTTTGCATACGAATTTTGGCGTATCGTGAGTTTAAATTAAACCGTCAAGAGGCGATGATGCAGATGCATATCGGCGACGAGGCATGCGGCCAGCTAAGTAAGCCTCTCTACCGCTTTGTACCGCTTTTTTCATAGCAGATGCCATAAGAACAGGGTTGTTTGCATGCGCTATGGCTGTGTTCATGAGTATGCCGTCACAACCGAGTTCCATGCCAATAGCGGCATCAGATGCAGTGCCTACGCCCGCATCAACAATAATAGGAACGTTAGCATTTTCGATAATGGTGAGAATGTTGTAGGGGTTGCGAATCCCTAAGCCTGAACCGATAGGCGCAGCCAGTGGCATCACAGCGACACAACCCATTTCCTCTAGTCGTTTGGCAATAATGGGGTCGTCGTTGGTGTACACCATCACGTCAAAGCCTTCTTTAACTAAAATCTCTGCTGATTCTAGTGTGGCAGTAATGTCTGGAAAGAGGGTTTTTTTATCCCCTAGCACTTCTAATTTTACAAGTTTGTGGCCACCCAGAAGCTCGCGTGCAAGACGGCACGTGCGTAGGGCATCTTTTGCGGTAAAGCAACCAGCCGTATTGGGTAATATAGTGTATTTATCCGGCGAAATAACATCGAGTAAGTTAGGCTCGCCAGGGGTTTGTCCAATATTAGTGCGTCTTATGGCGACGGTAACAATATCAGCGCCACTCATCTCAATAGCCGCTTTTGTTTCGGCCATGTCTTTATATTTACCGGTGCCAACTAATAAGCGCGATGAAAAGGTTTGGCCTGCGACGATAAACTCATCAGGTTGGCCACCGCCAATAGCTTGAACGATTTCCACCTGGTCACCATTTTTTAATTGAATATTGGCATATTGATCAGCGGGCTTAATTTCTTCATTAACCTCTGCTGCAATGCGTTGGCCTAAAAACCCCATCTCTTCGACTAGGTTGGCTAGAGTCAACTCATTTTTATAATTAACATTTTTACCGTTAACACGAATGTCCATCAGCTTTTAGCTCTAGTTGTTTGCGGTATCGATATTTTTTGCACGACGATTGCGCACGGCAGTTGCCAGTTGTTCAAGCAGTTGAATGCTGCTGTCCCAATCGATGCAAGCATCGGTGATACTTTGGCCATATACTAGTTCTTGACCGTCTACTTGGTCCTGTCTACCCGCAACTAAGTGGCTCTCTATCATTGCGCCACTAATACGCATATCGCCATTTGATATTTGATCAGCGACATCGTCGCCAACCACCATCTGACGTTCGTGTTGTTTACTACTGTTGGCGTGACTAAAGTCAATCATCATGTGTAAGTTAACACCCGCTCTGCCTAATTCAGCGGCTGCGCTATTGACGCTTTCAGCGTCGTAATTTGGTTGTTTTCCGCCACGCAAAATAAGGTGGCAGTCTTCATTGCCAGACGTTTCAAAAATAGCAGACTTTCCTTGCTTTGTAACCGACAAAAAGTGGTGAGGCCGAATGGCGGCTCCAATAGCGTCGATAGCAACTTTAACGGTTCCATCCGTACCATTTTTAAATCCAACAGGGCAGGATAGGCCAGATGATAGCTCACGGTGAGTCTGACTTTCCGTGGTGCGAGCACCAATGGCGCCCCAGGCAATTAAATCTGAAACATATTGAGGTGTTATTAAATCGAGGTATTCGGTAGCAGCAGAAACACCCATGGAGTTTAATTCGAGCAATAAGTTGCGAGCAGTATGTAGGCCTTTATTAATATCAAAACTATCATCAAGATTTGGGTCGTTAATCAGGCCTTTCCAACCTACCGTTGTTCTTGGCTTTTCGAAATAAACTCGCATCACAATGATAAGGTCATCTGAAAGTGATTCAATATAGGGTTTTAATCGGGAAGCATAATCTAGGGCTGCTTTAGGGTCGTGAATAGAGCACGGGCCAATCACAACAAGCAAGCGATCATCATTGCCATGAAGCACATCGTGTATTGCGCTTCGTACAGACAGTGTTGTTTGTGCCGCTGCTTCAGTTATAGGCAAGTCTGTATGTAGGTTTTCGGGCGAAATAACTTCTTGTAAGTTGATGATTCTTGTATCGTCAGTTTTGATTGTATTCATGAAGTGTTTATTTTTTAGTTAGCCAAATAATTATTCGGATCGAAGTTAGTTATAAAAAAGGCTTAAATGATACTCTAAATCAGCTAGTATTGCTTGGTGTTGTGGAGGGTTAGCGGCTTTGCGTGAGTAAAGTGGTTATTATTACAGTTAGTGAAATCAAATTGGGACATAGAAGCAGTGAAAATCAAGCTCAAAGAATTATATCAACAAGTTATTTCAAATAAAGCATTGTTGCCTGCGGTCCCAACTGTAGGTGTGCAAATCTTACAGGCACTGCAAGCACCAAATTGTAACGTTAAAATGTTCGCCAAGATTATAGGGAATGATGTTGGGTTAACGGCATTTATTTTAAAGACGGCACGAAGTTTAAGGTTTTTAACGCGCACGCAACCTAAAGATCTTGAGGCGGCTATCGTTAGAATGGGCATGAAGGAAACGTATTACCTATCATTGTCTTTTTTATCCAGATCTGTGGTCAGCTCTTCTAATGTGCAAGTAGCCTCATTATTAAAAGAAACACAGTTATTTTCAACAAAACTGTCTGTTATTTCATGCTTTTTAGCAGAAAAAACGAGAAGAATACCAGGCAACGAAGCGATGTTGGGGGGGCTTTTTCAAGACATAGGCGTACCGGCAATTTTAGTAACACTGGAAAAACACCAATTTATTTTAGATGACGAACAAAAGGTTAAAGTCTGTGTGGATCGTTTGGCCCCGTATGTAGGTAGTTTTATATTAAAGCAATGGCAATTAGATGAGTTATTAGAGGTTCCTGAAAACAGAAAAAAATGGGATTTGGATAGAGAGGAAGCGGGTTTAGCAGAATTAATACTAGTGGCCCGTTTTCACGCAATGCTAGGGACAAAAGAATTTAAAGAATGCCCCCCCCTATCGGCAATGCCCGCATTTAATAAATTTAACTTTGGGGACATTGGGCCTGATAACACGCTGCAATTATTGAAAGATTCAAAAGACGAGCTGGACGATATACAGCGATTATTAACGCCATGAAGACGCATAGCTTCATGTTATATTCATACTGACGTTAGTATTATTGTTCGTCTAAAGACGGCGCTATAAGGAGATAGAAGATGGGTAAGTTGTTAAAGATTATTGGTGTTGTTGTTCTGTTAGTTGTGGTGCTTGTTATCGTTGCTCCATTCATCGTTGACCCGAATGATTATCGAGAACAAATCCAATCGGCGGTTAAAGATAAAACGGGCCGTGACTTATCGATAAACGGTGATATGAGTTTGTCGGTTTTCCCATGGATAGGCGTTGGCATAAAGGACGTAAGTATGGGGAACGCAAAGGGCTTTAAGCCCAATCAGTTTGCAGAAATACAAGAAGCGAGTGTGAAAGTTAAACTGTTACCACTTCTTAGCAAACAAGTTGAAGTGAGCACAATTGTACTTAACGGCTTGACACTTAATTTGGCAAAAAATAAGCAAGGTCAATCCAATTGGGATGATATGGCCCAACCTTCTGACGTTGAAAAGCCACAAGATAATCAAGAGAGCGACTCTTCAAGTGCGGCAATCGGCGCCATAGCTATTGGAGGCGTACAAATCGTAGGCGCAAATATTACGTGGGACGATGCTAGCAAAGGTGAAACATACCATTTAACGGATTTTGATTTAACAACGGATGCTCTTTCATTAGGAAACTCTATGGGTGTTGAATTAGCCTTTACAGTAGACAGTAAAAAACCTAAAGCGACTGTTCGGATGAAACTTGCGGGTGACTTGGTGATTAATGCGGATTTAAATAAATTTGATTTCCAAGGGTTGACCATTGCAATTGATGCTGCAGGCGAGCCAGTGCCTAATGGCGCCATGAAAATTGATATTGCCAGCCATTTAGTGGCCGATTTAGCAGGGCGTGGCAGTTTAAGTTTGAACCCCTTGACCATAAAATTTGATGATTCGACTTTATCGGGTAATGCAGCGGTGAATAATTTTGACAAGCCGGCTATTAAGTTTGATTTAGGCGTGGATGACATTAATGTAGACCGTTACTTACCAAAAGCTTCTCAAGCGGAGGGTTCAGAATCTTCTGGATCTGTCGCCCCCCCAGCGGCTGCGGCTCTAATACCCGTGGATACGATTCGAAGCTTAAATATAGACGGGGTATTTAAAGTCCAATCGCTTGTTGTAAATGGCTTAACAGCGAAAGAAGCCAGTGTTAAATTGCTTGCAAAAAATGGTGTGCTTAAAACAGAACAAGGTGTTAAATCGTTCTATAAAGGCAGTTATGCAGGAAAAACGGTCGTTGATGCTCGTCAAAACACACCTAAAATAATTGTTAATGAGCAAGTGACTGGGGTAGAGATTGAGCCGTTATTAATTGACCTGATGGGCGAATCGTCCGTGTCGGGTATTGCTAATATCAAAGCGAACCTAACAACGCGGGGCAACAAAATGCCAGCCATAAAGTCTGCGCTTAATGGTACAGCGGAGTTTAGTTTTAAAGATGGAGCAGTCACGGGTGTTGATGTGGGTGCGTTGCTGAAACAAGCTCAAGCCGTGTTAAAAGGTGACTTGTCTGCAGCATTTGCTAAAGGCAGCGGTAAAACGCCATTTTCAGATATGTCAGGTACGGCTCAAATTAGGAATGGCGTGGTCAATAATAATGATCTTATTGTAGCAACTCCATTAGTGAATGTTAAAGGCAAAGGCAACGCGAGCCTGGTTAGTGAAACGATAGATTACGAATTAACATTACAACGAACAAAAGCGACGACGGAGGCAGAAGCAGGTAGCGACGATGCTAAAAACTTATTAATTCCGGTTAATGTGGCAGGAACATTTGCCGAACCGAAAATTAGCCTTGACGTAAAAGCGATGGTGATGGCAACCCAAAAAGTGAAAATCGATGAAAAGAAAGAAGAATTAAAAGAGAAGATTAACGAAAAAATAGATAAAAAACTTAAAGGCAAAGCTGGCGAGTTATTAAAGGGTAAGGCGGGTGATCTATTAAAAGGCCTGTTTTAGCAAGCAGACAAGACAATTGCCACATCGCGCCTGAACTGTTTCAGGCTCAAGTTTTAAAGTGGTTTGATGTGCATGGCAGAAAAAATCTACCTTGGCAAAAAACGCCCACGCCGTACCATGTTTGGTTGTCTGAAATCATGTTGCAACAAACACAAGTTGCAACGGCCATTCCGTACTTTGAACGATTTATAGAAAGCTTCCCTAGTATTTGCGATTTGGCACAAGCTCCTTTGGATGATGTGCTTCACCATTGGTCTGGATTGGGGTATTACGCGCGAGCAAGAAACTTACATAAAACAGCTGGCATCGTGGTGACTGAGTATGGTGGCGACTTTCCCAATAATATTGTGGGCTTGATGGAGCTGCCTGGCATTGGCCGTTCTACGGCTGGCGCTATCGCAAGCCTGTCAATGGGTTTGCCGGAACCCATTTTAGATGGTAATGTGAAACGGGTGTTAAGCCGGTTTTTTGCTATAGAAGGGTGGACAGGCAGTGCGGCTGTTATGAAGGCGTTATGGGCGTTGTCAGAAACATTAACGCCTACTACAAGAGCAAACCATTACAACCAAGCGATGATGGATTTAGGTGCTACCTTGTGTACCCGATCTAAACCTAGCTGTTGTCGCTGTCCTTTAAGCGCGGGGTGCTTAGCACTAAAAGAGAATAAGGTGGCTGAATTGCCCACACCAAAAAAGCGAGCATCGTTACCGGTAAAAAAAAGGTATTGGTTAGTCTCTAAAAATCAAGATAAGTTTTTCCTTACACAAAACCCTCAGGTAGGCTTATGGGGTGGACTTTGGGTGTTTCCAGCATTTGAAACGTACGATGAATTGTTAGCGTGGGGCTTGAAAAAAGGTATCGATGAGAACAGCATTAGCGAATTAGACGAACAACGGCATACGTTTTCTCATTTTCATCTGGATTACACAGCAATTATTTGTTCAGCTATTGAAAAGCAAATAAAAATATCAGAACCTGAGAGAACATGCTGGTATCAATTCGACAGCCATGTGAAAATAGGCTTACCAAAACCTGTGAGCGGATTGATTCAAGCGCTCTCAAAACGAGACGAAAAATAATTTATGTATTGTCAAAAACTAAAGCGTGAAGCAGAGCCTCTGGACAAGCCCCCATTTCCGGGTGAGTTAGGCCAAAAACTGGTAGAAAATATTTCAAAAGAAGCATGGGGCCTATGGCTGACGCAACAAACGATGCTTATTAATGAGAATCGTTTAACGCCGTTTGAGCCTGAAGCACGTGCTTTATTAAAGGCGGAGATGGAAAAGTTTTTATTTACAGACAGTGCAGAAGCGCCAGAAGGTTACGTACCGCCCGCAAAATAACAGCTGTTTTAAACATCTGTCTTGACTAAATAGCCGCGTCGCTGTTTAATACGCGACCACATCTTTAGATGCCCGGATAGCTCAGTTGGTAGAGCAGAGGATTGAAAATCCTCGTGTCCATGGTTCGAATCCGTGTCCGGGCACCATTTGTTTAAAGCCTCAATTACTTTTGTAGTTGGGGCTTTTTTTATGCGCGTACTAAAGTTGGATTTGTACTTCGCATATCGTTAAATAGCGAGCGGCTCACTTTGTAAAAATTTAGCATAAAGGAGAATAGTCATAAGTTGCAGAGTTGTGGGGTGAGGATTGAAATTAAAAGGCTTAAAGGGGGTGCAGGCCTTTGATTATATTGTGTTAAAAATTTTACGAGGGGGGGGGTGGCTTGGAGTGCCGCTCTATATTCATGTCATAAGGTTATATGACTCATGTCACATAATATATCTTTTATTGTTTGTGTTTTAACAATAAAAGCGTATGTTTTATGCAACACTTATAAAAAAGTGTGTTAATTAACTAGGGGGATTTACATGAATAAATCATTTATTAAAAATAGCGTGGGTTTAGCATTAAGTTCGGCGTTATTACTATCTCAAATTGGTACGGTTCAGGCCTTTAGCTTTCATAATGGTAAGCTTAAAGGGGCGCTTGATACCGATTTAACTTATGCCATTGCAGCTCGTACAGAGGACTCAGATCACGATAAAGAAGGTGCTTACGGCAATAGGATTTTTAAAGATGCGGGTGACATCTTCAGTAATGCTATTCGCGGCTCTAGTACATTAAGTCTAGAGTACGGTGATTTTGGCATGCTTGCGCGAGGTAACTATTTTTACGATCATGTTTATGATAATGAGAACTTAGCAGACCAGGCGCATGACAAGCTGGCTCGAGATTTGTCGCTTACTGATTTAATGGTCTACGGCTATTTTGGTGATAACGACCAGATCAATATTAGACTGGGTAAGCAGGTGATTAGTTGGGGTGAAAACACCTTTATACAAGGTTCAATTAATGACATTAATACCGTTGATCTAAATAAATTAAGACAGCCTGGCCGGGCACTTAAAGATGCGTTTATTGGTACAAACGCAGCCTATATTTCATGGAATGTAAATGATGAATGGACTATCGAGTCTTTTTATCTATTTGAATTTGATCAAATTCAGCTAGACCCAGCGGGTTCATTTTGGACAACATTAGATGCTGTGGGCGCAGGTGGTGGTTTTGATAGTGCTGGCGATGGCGTTGTAGGTGAGTTAGGCGTTGGACCATTTGGCTCACCATCAGGTGCTTGTGTTGCTCCCGATGGTCTAGACGACTGTGGTTTAGTGGGTGGCTCTTTGGTTAGGGTGGGTGATAACTTTGCTAAAGGTGGCCAATACGGTTTAGCAATAAGAAAGTTTTTCCCAGGGTTGTTCAATGGCAGTGAAGTGGCGATTTATTATCAAAGTCTCCATGATCACGTACCAATGATTTCTACTTATTATAATACTGGTACGTTCTTTTTGGATTACGTTGAAAATATCGAACGTTTGGGTATTTCATTTAATACCAATATTGAAGGCTGGGTTATTGCAGGTGAATATCACGTGAGAAAAGATGCGCCTATTCAAATGACAGCACCTGTTTTAAATGGCTTAGGTGCGGGTCCATTCTTTGGTGTTAATTGTGCAACTTGCGTTGCTGGCCAAGAAATTAAAGGCTATGAGCTCGTTGACCGTCATCAATTACAAATGACGTTTCAACGTATTTGGGGTGTTGGATTTATGGGAGCAGATGCTAATAGCACATTAGCTGAAGTAGCGTATGGCTGGATTGATGGTTTGCCAGATAAAAATGAAGCCTTAATTGGGCCATTTAGAACTGTTTTTAATCCGCAAGTGACTGAGCATTTCTGGGGTTTCCAAGTTAAACAGTCATTAACATATGAAGCTGCCCTTTTTAACGTGGCATCAGTTTCTCCTTTCGTGGCGTTTAAATATGATGTGGAAGGTGTGTCTAACGAAATTGTTCCTTTGTTTGTGGATGATAGAAAAGCTTTAACACTGGGGGTGAACTTTGGTTATGGCGGTGGAACTTGGACGGGTGGTTTCAGCTGGACAATGTTTGATGGCGCAGAAGCGATGGCAAACCAAGCGGGTGGCCGTCTAAATGGCCGTACAGATCGCGATTTTGTTCAAGCTAATGTTAGCTATTCATTCTAAAGGAGTAAATAGATGACTACTCAAAAAAGTTTTAAGGAGAAGAACATGATGTTTTTAAAAAATACAATTAAAAAAGCGCTACCAATAGTAGCGGGCGGCTTATTGTTTCCATCGCTTGCATTGGCCCAATTGGGTGATGCAGATATGGCAAAGCTGGGTGTTAGTGGAACAGAACTAACGCCATCTGGTGCAATCCGCGCTGGAAACGCAGACGGCACTATTCCAGAGTGGAGCAGTGAGCCTATTAAAGGTGTAGCAAATGGCTATGGTGATAGTTTGGCTGATCCATTTGCAGATGAGAAGCCACTGTTTACGATTACAGCAAAGAACTATACGGAGTATGCGGATAAGCTAACACCGGGACAAGTGGGAATGTTTAAACAGTATCCTGATACATTCCGTATGCATGTTTATCCAACTCATAGAACGGGAGCAAATGACCCTTGGGTTTACGATGCTACCTTGGCGCAAGCAAAAAATGTGAAAGTTTGTGCAGAGTATGCCAGTAAAGGTGAAATTTGTTTAGATGATGATATTCCTGGTGGCGGTATTCCTTTCCCAATTCCTAAAACGGGGGAAGAGGCGGCTTGGAACCATTATTTATCATTTAGAGGTGTATCAAGCGAGGCTATGGTTAATGGTGCGTTGATTGATTCTAATGGTGGCCGTACAGACGTTGTTATGCATCAACGCCAAACATGGAACTGGTGGGCAAAGGATGGTGGAAAGTTAAGAAGCACTGAATGGTATAAGCGTGATGGTGGCGCTACGTTGTGTGACTCATGGCAAATCAAAAAACCACCGCGCTCTTCAGGTTTAGTGTTTGGTGGCTGTAACTTTGTTGATAACTATGACTTCCAAGTGTATTTATATATACCTGGACAGCGTCGTGTTCGTAAAGCGCCTGAAATTGGGTTTCATGACAGCCCATCGTTTGGTTCTGATGGCCAACGTACGGTAGCAAGTCGCTGGATGCATTGGTTTGGTGGCTCAATACCTCGACACGATTATGCAGCGCCAGTTAGAAAAGAACTATTTGTTCCTTATAACAATTACAAATTAGCGGATAAAGACACTAGTTTTGATGATATTTTTGGCAAAGAGCATGTTAATCAAGATTTAGTACGTTATGAGTTACACCGTGTATGGGTGCTTGATACAACGTTAAAACCAGGGCAACGTCACCTTTATAAGCGCCACACGGCTTATTTTGACGAAGATACTTGGATTGGATTGGCGTATGAAGCTTACGATGCTAAAGACCGTTTATGGCGCGTAGGTGAGCAATACAACACGTTCTTTTATGGCCCGAATGTGACTAGAGCGTTAGGTGATGTGCAAATTGATTTGATCAATGGTCGATATACAACATTCCCTAACTGGCAGTTCCAAGCCGGTAAAGAAATGGGCTTCGGCGGACCTAAAATTGTTTCCAATGAAGATGACATTGGTTACAACATCGATATCTTTACGCCTCAGGGCCTTAGGAAGTTTGGTCGTAGATAAACGTATCAGTTGTTAAGCAGAAATTAAGGAACCAGGGCATTGTTTTATAGCCCTGGTTTTTTTAGCGTTGTTATTGGGGAATAATATGTTTAAAAAGATATTTTGGTGTTTAGTAATCGTCACGTTTAGTGCGCAGGCAGAAGTAGTTCCACGCCCAGCATTAACGATGCCACTGTCAGCCAAAGCGGTGTTTATGGACCTTGCGGTACATAACAAAAAAACATTTGCTGTAGGCGAGAGGGGTATTATTCTCAATTCAACTGACGGCGGCGAGACATGGGAACAAACGCCTTCACCGGTCGATGTTACTTTAACAAATATCGACTTTACACCATCAGGTGAAGGTTGGATTGTTGGTCATGAAGCGACGATTCTGAATTCTTCAGACAATGGAAAATCGTGGAAAATATTAAGGTATAAACCTGAAGACGAACGTTTTTATTTAGCGGTAAATTTCTTTTCGGATCAAGAAGGCTATGTTCTTGGAACAGATGGCGAGCTTTGGAAAACAGAGGATGGTGGTGCGAATTGGTTCTTGACGCTTTTAGCGGTTGAAGACTGGTACCAAAATCATCTATTTGGCGTGGCTAACGCTAAGAATTCATCATTGGTTGTTGCAGAGAGGGGGGGCGTATTTAGTCTCAAGGGTGAGCAGGATAAGTGGCAGGCTGTGCCCTCACCTTATGAGGGCTCTTATTTTGGCGTTGTAACACTGAATAATAATTTTCTTGTTTATGGCATGAGTGGACAGGTTTTTCTCATTAATGCAGAATCATTAGAGTGGAAAAAAATTGATACGCAAACGGATCAGTTTTTGCTGGATGCAACACTATCTGAAGATGGGCAAACAGCAGTTATTGTTGGTAGAGGTGGTATTGTATTAATAATCGATGGTGAAGGGGCGTTAGTAAACAAAATAGAACGAAAAAGTCGCGTAGATTATACGGCGGTAGCGATTCAAGGTGGCCAGATGTATTTAGCATCAATGTCAGGCGGCGTGGAAAATATTCCACTGGCATCATTTATGAATAAGGCGGGTAAATAGCAATGGTTCTCAAACATGATTCTAATCTAGTCCATACCATTTCTGACAGCCTGGCTAATGGCCTGTTAAAACACCGAGTTGTGATTTTAGTGTTGTCATTAGTAACGACACTTTTTTTAGGATATGAGGGGCTTAATCAACGCCTATCTCCAGGATTCGATAAAGCGATACCACTCGGTCACTCGTACATGAAAACATTTACCAGCCACCGCGAGGAGTTTGGCGGTGCGAACCGCGTGACGTTGTTCGTGGAAAATAAGAATGGTGATATGTTTGAGCCTAAGTTTTTCGAAGTACTGGAAAAGATTACGAGTGAATTTCTGGTTATGGACGGCGTGGATGCCCGGACAGTGACCTCATTGTTTACGCCTAATGTTAACTATGTGGCAGTCAGTGAAGAGGGATTTACGGGATCTAAAATTGTGCCAGCTGATTTTGTTGCTACAGCAGAGCGTATTGAGGAGGTAAAGAGTAATTTATTTAAATCCTCTGAAATTGGCAAAACGGTGGCAAAAGATTTATCAGGTGCATTAGTAATTGCTGATCTAATTGAAAACGACCCAGTAACAAACAAAAAAATTGATTATGGCACCTTTACCCAACAGTTAGAAAAAATAAGAACGATCTATGAGACGGATGAAATAAGCATTCATATTATTGGTTTTGCGCCATTTATTGGCGATATTATTGATGGTGCAGAAGGTGTTATCACATTCTTTATTATTACGTTGTTGATTACATTTATATTGCTTATATTTTTTGCAGGGTCTACGAAGCTGGCATTGGCAGTTATTGCCACGGCTTTAGTGTCTGTTAGCTGGCAGTTAGGCATAGTGAAAATATTGGGATACGGTGTCGACCCAATGTCCATACTAGTACCGTTCTTAATTTTGGCTATTGGCGTTAGCCATGCAATCCAAATGACCAATTCTTGGCGGATTGGTGTCGTTAATGGTGAAGATTCTGTCACGGCATCTAGAAATGCGTTTTATAAACTATTCATCCCTGGCGCAACGGCTTTGTTGTCTGATGCAGTTGGTTTTGGGGTGATTATATTGATTGATATTCCCATTATTCGTGAACTTGGCATTATTGCGAGTATAGGTGTTGCCGTTATGTTGATAACGAACAAAATCATGCTGCCGATTTTGCTGTCTTATATTAGTTTTAGTGAGAAAGAGCTGGGGAAAGCTAAATCAGCATTAGAAAGTACAAATTACTCAATATGGCAACGTTTGGCCAAGCTAACCGAAAGGAAAAACGCCACGATTGTATTGCTTGTTGCGATTCTTTTAGGTGGGTATACGATGACTGTGCAAGATCAGTTGATTGTTGGCGATGTAGAAGCTGGAGCGCCAGAGTTTTGGCCAGATGCACGGTATAACATCGATGCAAATGCAATCCAAGCGAAGTTTTCAGTTGGCTTGGATGAGTTAGTGATATTGGCTAAAGCCGATAAAGAAGGTTCTTGTGTTAATTTCGCTGTGATGCAAACTATTGATGATTTTGTTTGGAATATGAAAAATGTTACAGGCGTGCAATCGGTTAAAGCACTCTCGCAAGTGATTCGTGAACGAAACATTGGTAATTATGAAGCGAATCCTAAGTTTTTAGGTATACCGCGTAATGAGGAGATGATTTCAGCCAATATTTACCGCGTAGAAATGTCTCAGGCGCTATTTTCTAATGATTGTACAATTATGCCAGTTACGATTTACCTAACTGATCATCGTTCAGAAACGTTAGAGGGGGTTATGGCGGCAGTTGAGTCATTTAGGCAATCCAATAAAAACCAACATGTGGATTTTGTACCTGCTATGGGTAATGCAGGCATCATGGCGGCAACGAATGAAATTGTGGCTAAAGCTCAAGCTAAAATTGAGATTATCTTGTTTGCGGCAGTGGGTGTATTTTGTTTCTTAACATTCATGTCAATACGCGCCACAATTTGTATTGTTTTACCTTTAGCGCTAGTGGCTTACTTGGCAAACGTAGTGATGGTCTACTTGGGCATTGGGTTAAAAGTCTCAACCTTGCCTGTATTAGCGATGGGCGTAGGTGTTGGTGTGGATTACGGTATTTACCTATTCGCTAGAATGCGGGCGCATATGGCGATTGGAGAATCTTTAAGGAAGTCATACTTTGAATCACTAAAAGAAGTAGGTACGGGGGTTGTGTTTACCTCAGTGACAATGACGCTTGGTGTTGCTACGTGGTATTTTTCAGATTTAAAGTTCCAAGCAGACATGGGTATCCTGTTGGCGTATATGTTCTTCGTGAATATGTTGGGCGCTATTATTCTCATTCCTGCACTGGCTAGTTTTCTTTATCGTGATGAAGGGAAAAAAGTAAATAAATGATATTGAGAGGACTATTTATTGGGTGTTTATTATTTTGTTGGTCTTCAGTTTACGCTAATCCTTCACATGCTTACGTGGATGCGGTGTTAGATGCACTTCAGAAAAAAGGTTTGTTAAGTGTTGACGATGTTAATAACATTAAACAGCAAGCGACAACAGCAAAGCTGGATTCGATAAAACAGTCGAAACAAGAAGCCCCGAAAAACACACAAAGTAGGGTAGCTGCCGTGGCAAAGAAGGCCTCAAAATTCAAAGTGTGGGGGCGTTTACAACCTAGGTATACCTTTGTGCCATCAGAAGATGGCTTAGAGGGTACAAACGGCTTTACATTAAGACGGGCGCGGTTTGGCTTAAAGGGTTACGTTGCCGATAAAGTTGGGTTTCGCTATCAATACGAGGCAGCAAATGAAGTGTCAGGTCTGTCTAATGCGACTAATTTATTAGATGCATGGGTACGCTTTGAACACTTTGATGATTCCATTGGCACGTTTACGATTGGGCAACAATTTATACCAGGCTATACACGGCGACCTCAAGTAACGGCCAGTGTGGAACGTAAGTTTACAGAGTATTTATCCCCAGGAGCTGCCGGAAGAGCACGTGGTATTACTTTAAAAAGAGGTGATTTTGGCTTACCTGAAGCTCATTCATCAGGTCTATTTGGAAATCGTTTGCATTACAGTGTTGGCTTTTTTAACGGCCCCGACTTATCGCTAAATAATGATAATAATGAGACGTTGTTCGGAATTGGTATAGGCATTCGGCCGACAGGGCTTTCTCATAGTGATGATGAATACTCCTTCAATCCGCGCCCATTTACTTATGGGTTTGGTGGTTCGTATAATCAGTCTAAAGACTCTGGGACACTGGATACTCGTTTCCAACCAGTAGGTGTGCGGCTCGATAATGAGTGGTATAGCCTATTTGCAGATGTGCAAGGTGGGCATTGGCGAGGTTGGGTGTCTTGGGCGCTATTCGAATCCGATGCAGAAGGCGCGTTGGCACGGAATACGGACAGTCAAGTAACTGATTCGCTTAGTTCAAGTGCTTTAACGTTAGGATTTAGTAGGGCCTTCGCCCTTAATTCTGATGACCTTGGCGTCGCTTTGGCATTGCAATACCAATATTTAGACAATGAGCACCCTTCAAGAACAATGTTCTTTAGACCGTTAACGGGCCGCTCTGCAGATGAGCTTGCGCGAGGAATGAATAAGGGCGATTTGTATCAGGCAATGTTGACTTGGCAGTTTGATAAAAATGTAAGGCTAATAAATGAGTTATCGTATTATGACCCTGATGACGGAGGCTTTTCATACCCTGCATTTATTAGCCAGTTCCAAATTGATTTTTAGTTGGTGTTAGTTGTGTTCACTAGAAGGGGCGGATAATAATTTTTTTGTAGAAGGGTTCTCTGCTAAATTATTATATGCTGCGTTAGTATTTGGGCTTATTAAAAAGGAGGGTTTGCAAATAATGTTTAAGAGAATTATTTTGGTTGCAACATTACTACTGGTGGCTGCTAGCGCACAAGCTGACTATAAATTAGATAATAAACAGTCTACATTTAACTTTATATCGATTAAAAAAGGCAAGATTGCTGAAACGCATACGTTTAATAAAATAACTGGCAGTATTGCGGCGAATGGCGCAGCCAATATGTCTATTGATTTAAATAGTGTGGAAACGCATATTGCTACAAGAAACGAGCGGATGAAAACAATGTTGTTTGAAACAGTAACGTTTCCAGCTGCTTTAATTTCGACAAACATTGATATTGCTCAACTAGAGGGGCTTCAAGTAGGTGAAATGATGGCCATGCCTGTTGTATTGTCTGTTAACTTGCATGGAAAAAGCAAAGAAATGGCTACGGTATTAAGTGTGGTAAAACTATCAAACAGCGGTGTTTTGGTGACAACAACTAAGCCGATATTGCTTAATGCGTTTGATTTTGGGCTAGACACAGGTATTCAAGCGTTAATGGATGTAGCAAAGTTACCTTCAATAGCGACAGCGGTGCCAGTTAGCTTTTCGCTGGTTTTTAAAAGAGAATAACAGCATATGCCTTGCTGACAGGTAAGGTGGTAGTTTATACGTTAAACTAGCTTGCTCACTCGCTGGACAAGCTATTTTTTTGTTTCATATATGATGCCCGAACCTTCAATACAAAACCTCAGGTCTCTCATCAAACAATGTGCCAGTCACCGTCATCAGGGTTTTAGGCGCAGACTAACGAACCTGAGTAATGAAGGAGGGCCTGACCGAGCTAAAAAATTAACCAAGCTAGGCGCTGATATTCAACAATCCGTCACGGAAGTTGAGAAACGTCACTTAGCCTGCCCAAACATTGATTACCCTGACTTACCAATCAGCGATAAGCGAGATGATATATCAGCGCTGATTGAGCAAAACCAAGTGGTTATTTTATGCGGTGAAACAGGCTCCGGTAAGACAACCCAATTACCTAAAATATGCCTAGAACTAGGCCGTGGGTTTAAGGGCCAAATCGGTCATACGCAGCCTCGTCGATTAGCCGCGATTAGCGTCGCGCAACGTATTGCTGATGAATTGAAAACAGAGCTTGGGCAAGCAGTGGGTTATAAAATTCGTTTTCAGGGGAAAGAAAACGCGCAGACGCTAGTAAAGCTGATGACGGACGGGATTTTGTTGGCGGAAATAAAGTCTGACCCGTTCTTAAGCCAATACGATACCTTAATATTGGACGAAGCGCATGAGCGCAGCTTGAATATTGATTTTTTGCTGGGTTATATGAAGTGGCTGCTGCCTAAACGCCCCGATTTAAAATTGATTGTGACATCCGCAACAATCGACCCAGACCGGTTTTCAAAACATTTTGATAATGCGCCGGTGATTAATGTATCGGGGCGGACATACCCCGTTGAGATGAGGTACAAGCCAGTTGGTGTAGACTCAGAACAAAATGTTGAAGATATGTTACGCGGTATTGTGCATGCAGTAGACGAATTACATCATGATAGAGCGGGTGATATTTTGGTGTTTTTAAGTGGTGAGCGTGAGATCAAAGAGGCCGCCGAAGCACTTAGAAAACACCATTCGGCAAGTTACGATATTTTGCCGCTGTATTCACGACTGAGCGGGAAAGAACAGGCGGCTATTTTCAAACCGCATAAAAAGTTACGCATTGTTTTGGCCACAAACGTTGCAGAAACATCGTTAACAGTGCCGGGAATTCGCTGTGTGATTGATACGGGCCTAGCGCGTATTAGTCGCTTTAGTCAGCGCAGTAAAATTCAACAATTACCAATAGAACCAATTTCTCAAGCCAGTGCAAACCAGCGAGCTGGACGTTGTGGCCGTGAAGCGCCGGGCATTTGTATACGGCTGTATAGTGAAGAGGATTTTCAACAACGGGCAGAGTTTACTCAGCCTGAGATTCTTCGTACTAATTTGGCATCGGTTATTTTGCAAATGAAAGGTTTGCGACTGGCTAATGTGGAGCAGTTTCCGTTTCTTGAGGCACCGGCGGATAAAGTGATTCGAAGTGGTGTTCGCACGTTACATGAACTGGGTGCGTTAGATAATGATGAAAAGCTAACGGCGATAGGAAAGCGGTTAATACATTTTCCGTTAGACCCACAGCTCGGGCGTATGTTGTTGGCCGCGGAAGAGCACCAATGTTTGGAAGAAGTGTTAACAATTGTGTCGGCATTGTCTATTCAAGACCCAAGAGAAAGGCCGGTAGACAAGGCAAAATATGCGGATGAGAAACACAAAGCGTTTGCTAATGAGGCGTCAGATTTTTTATCGTTTTTGGTCTTGTGGCGAGAGTGCCAACAACAAAAAAAGGACTTATCAAATAATCAGTTCCGTAAATATTGTCGCGAATATTTTTTATCGTATATGAGATTAAAGGATTGGCAGGATATTCGTTTGCAGCTGCATGACGTAGCCAAGACCCTAACGCTTTCTATTAACACATCAGAAGCCGATGATGATTCGATTCATAAGGCGTTATTAACGGGCTTGGTCACAAGAATTGGCTTTAAACACGAGCAAGCTGAATATATCGGTGCGAGACAACTAAAGTTTCACATACACCCAGCTTCCATGCTATTTAAGAAAAAGCCGCAATGGATAATGGCAGCGGAACAAGTGGAAACTACACGGGTTTATGGCCGAACCGTGGCCGGGATTAAGCCTGAATGGATTGAGAAAGTCGCCCCACACCTAATCAAGCGTCAATATTACCAACCACATTGGAGTAAAAAGTCTGGTCAGGCAATGGCCTACGAACAAGTGTTGTTATTTGGCTTAGTCATTAGCAAAGGTAGGGTTGTGCCATTGAGCAGAACGGATCAGGCCCACGCTCGCGAGTTATTTATTCGCAATGGTTTGGTAGAACGGGACATGGCATGTTTTGCGCCGTTTTTTAAACAAAACCAGCAATTACTCGAGACGCTGGAATACGACCAACAAAAAGGCCGTCGTGTTGATTTGATGGTGGATGAACAGGTGTTGTTCGATTTTTATGCTGAAAAGTTGCCGACGCATATCGTTAGTTTGGCCTCGCTAAATAAGTGGTTGAAGGGTCAGGCGCAAGCGGATGTACTGTTGCTATCATTGGATGATATTGCTTCCTCACAACACACGGACATGGATCCGAACTTGTTTCCAGATACAGGCTTAATTAATGGCGTTGTGGTGCCGTTTACTTACCGTTTTGAGCCAGGTCATGACGAAGATGGTGTGACGGCAGATATTCTGTTGGCGCAACTTAACCAATTAAGCAGCGAGCCTTTTGAATGGTTAGTGCCAGGTTTATATGAAGAAAAAATCACTGCGCTGATAAAGAGCTTGCCAAAAAGTTTGCGTAAGAATTATGTACCACTTCCAACGACAGTAAATGAGTGTGTTGGGCAGCTAGAGTATGGTGAGGGGCTTTTAATTAACGAGTTGGTTAAGGCACTAAATAGCGTGTCGAAAAATTGCTTAAAGGCGAGTGATTTTGATGTGTCGAAGTTAGATATGCATTTACGCATGACATTTAGATTGCTTGGTGAAAAAGGTGAGTTGGTCGCTGTATCTAAAGATTTAAAAAGTCTAAAAAAACAATACGGAGATAAAGCCGGTCAGCAGTTTCAGTCGTCGTTAAAAAGCGCATTATCAAAAACGGGGTTACGAGATTGGCAGTTTGATAATATCCCTAAGCAGCAAGAAGTTCAGCACAAAGGACAAACGATCCAAGGGTTCCCTGCCTTACGGGATGAGAAAAATGCAGTTGGTCTTACAATGGTGGATTCAGAAGAGGAAGCAAGGTTAGTGCACCAAGCTGGATTGAATCGCCTATTTAGATTGAAATTTACTAAGGAACTTAAAAAGTTAAGCCGACAATCAGCGATAACTACAGCGCATGCGTTCAGCTATCAACAACTTTCAGCACACCCACGTTGTGAGCTATTGCCCGGGGAAGATGTATTCGATGACCTTGTGTATCAATTAGTGGCGAACTTGTTAGAGGGTAAGGATATCCGTTCAGAGCTCGAATTTAATCATGCCGTTAGGCAAAATGGACCTTCAATGTATGCGAAGGGGTATGAACTGTCAGAACAGGTGGCGAAAATATTGACGTTATACCAGGGAGTCAAAAGTGAATTAAACGAGTGGGTTCAACAGAAAGAACTTCACAAAGACTTGTCACATCATTTGTCATGTCTTTGTTATCAGGGTTTCGTTCGCCATGTGCCGGTTGAGCAATTAATGCTGTATCCACGGTTTTTACGAGCGATGCAAACACGGTTAGAGAAAGCGCGTGGGCAATTAGATAAAGATGCCAGTAAAGCCAAGCAAGCTCAGGTGTATGAGAACCAGTTTTGGCAGTATATTACTGAGTACGGAACAAGCGTCGAATCTGAATCATTTCGTTGGTTGCTAGAGGAGTTTCGAATCTCTTTGTTCGCACAACAAATTAAAACGAAAACCCCTATTTCTGAGAAGCGATTACAAAAGGCCTGGGATGCTATTAAGCAGTAAAGCGATTTTTCAGGTGGTGTAACTATTGTTAGTTATTTTCTAGTTCTTGGAAGTGCTTGAACATTAATTTCAATTCAGGAACATTAGCTTCATTGAGAACATTGGCTAGGTCAGAGTCATTTTTTAAAAGCGCGTCTAATCCTTCATTTAATTCAATGACATGGGCGCCAAATTTTTTAGCAATCACTAAAAAGTAAAGATAATGCATGGAGCGGATGAGTAAGCTCGGATTGGTTTGTGCTTGTTTCACAGCCGATAAAAAGGCTAATTGTAGCGATTTGTTGTATTTATCAAGTTGATACTGCCCATTTATTTCTTTACACATAGCGTTCAATGCTATTTTTTGCCCGTCTTCATTAAAGCGTAATTCTGGCCATGGAAGCTTGGCGGTTTCAAGGTTAAATTTTTCTGCATAGGCATTTAAATAACACCAAGCGATGCTTGATGCAATTCTATCGCCAATGGGGCACATATCGCAGTCTGCCATAATTTTTAGCATGGGGATTAAGGCATTTCTAATATCTTTTGAAGAACGGTCGTTTGGTAAATCTTCGAACCCGCGGTAACCAAAACCGGCCAACAAGATAATGCGGGTAATTTCTTTGTAGTTACCTGCTTCAGATAAAAACAAACGGACAGCTGCAGGTTCTATAGCAACGGTGGTCCAAGATATGAACGCTAAAATATCGCCAACAATGGATGACTTCTTGGTCTCTTGCCAGCGTAATATGGCACGTTGGGCCATTTGTTCAGTGATTATTTCATTGTGCATTAACTCGCCAGCCATGCGGTAAATAACAGGGTTAAAGGCGGTGTCACCAAAATCATCAACGTTGCCAAGGGTCAGGCATTGTTTGAAGTACAGGGCAAGAAGGTAATCATGCCACTGCCTATTGGAAAAACGAATCTTATTGTGCCCAGTGGTAATAAAAAGTGTTCGTTGTACTAGGCCTGAAATGAAATAGTCCTCATTTAATAACGCTAGGCTTGTGTTAAGTTGTTCGTTCTCTCCTTCAAGTTGATTGGATTGTAAAAATTGGCTCCATTCATCAGCAATACCTTGAATTTCGGTTTTAACTTGTTTCAAACTCAATTCGCCTAACGCTTTTCTAAAGAAAACCCAGGCAACCAGCATCAGTGCAATAAGTAAATGTTCACGGTTAATGACATCACCATTAGGTAGTATTCCGCCTTCCAAACTGCTTTTTCTTAAAATAGACTCAATAGATTGACCGACGATGTGTGTGGCATTTAGGTCACTTCCGTTAATGCCGGGCATATCATCTAAAGACGATAAAATAAGTGGGGTTAATACGATATCTAATAGGTCTTTGTTTTTTACAAAATCAAGCCAAGCTCCGCAAATAGGGAAAGCATTTTTTGCTTCTTCAATAGTCAGTGGAGATACTTCATAGACGTCTTTGGTTGAGTTTGCATAGCGTTCAACATCTGGAAGGCTGCTTCTGCATACAGTTAAAATTGAAAATTTAGGGTTGTTTCGGTACCGCTTGGACGCCTTTTTAATAAGATTTAGCATATGAGCGTTGCTAATGTCGTTGTGCAACGCTAGAAATTCATCTAATCCGTCAAATAATATGCATACAGCTTGTGTTTCAAACCTAGGCATGACTTTTGTGGAGCGAAAATCCCGAGTTGGGAAGAGTTCGCGGACCCAGTTTTCATGCCATGCCCATAGGCTATCCCAATTTAATTCTGAATTTACTTCAAGACCAGACAGCATTTGTAGTGGCACAGAAAAAGGGATGACTTGTTGGGGGTTCGGGTTGATTAGATAATCGAATGATAATTGCTTTAACAGAGCGCGCATAACGGTGGATTTACCTGCCCCGCCACTGCCTGTGAGTAGGGCTTGGTGTGGGAAGTTATTCTTGTTATTGCTCAAGCGTTTATAAATCGCATTAAAGACGCTAAGTTGGCTTCCTTTGTTGCTTGCTTCGTCTGTTGATCCACCGATGAGTGTGTGGGTGCCAAGCTCTTGGTCCAATGAATCCAGCTTACGTAAGATGGCGGCAGCATGAGTGACAAGGTGATAATTATCGCCGGAATAGCCGAAAACCTGAGAAACGAGAATGTCCATGATAGGACCATTTTTATGCTCAGGAATTTTAACGCTGTCGTGATTGCCGCGAAATGTTAGCTGTTGACCTGACATGCTATTTGTTGGGACAGCAATGTCTGAGCCAGCGAGTAGATCAAATGAGACTGGATGGGGCAGCTGGTTCTTTGCGGATGAAGTGAGTGCGTTTTCACTCTTTTCATGTAAATCCGTTAACCAAGGGTTTCCATGACGTAAGGTATCAATAATCTCATTTTTGCCAACGTCTGCGGCGCCTTGAGTAATTGTTCGAATAAGGTTTAAAAAAGGCTTGGCCAGAAGGTAGACGTATTTGTAGGCCACTTGACCAATTTTGGTTAACGAGGGGTCGCCCCCGTAGTGCGGTACGGCAATATTGACGACACGGGGCGTTTTTAGCCATAACGCAGTGCTGTCTTCAAAAATAAATGTTTGGTTATCTATTTGATTTGAAATGTCGTTAAACGATTCTGTTAAGAGATGTTTTACAACCAGTCCGCCAGTGCTATGCGTAATAAAAATAATGAAGTTGTAGCTAGAATAAGCGTTTTCTAAACATGTTTTTAAATCATTTGACGCTTGGGGAACACTGGCCTTTTGCCATAAGCCCGCAGCATAAGAGAAGTTTAGGATATCAACATTTGAGCCGATGCGTTCTGATAGCCATTGCGGTGTTTCGCTCCATGTTTCAGCAGGGCTGCCAAAAATACCATGAACAAAAACAACTAGAATATCTGGGCGGTACTTCTTTGCGCTTTTGTCAGCTCCATGAAAAAGGCCGTAACGTGTTTCTTGAGTCCAGAATTCCATAGTGTTCTTCTTATGTTCGATGTTTCGTTTATATTAGAACAGTAAGTTTGCTTGTTTCTTACCAAGAGTGCATTGTTTTTTACAATAAATACGTAGATTAGTTGTTTAGTAAATAATGAGTGACGTTTAGGGCCTATGCTGAACCAATATCCAAGGTAATACAACGACAGACCAAAGATTGCTTTCACCCTTTGACCATTCCATTGCCTCTTCGTTAGAAACGCCAGCTAAGCGATTCTCCACCAGCCATTGTTCAACGATAGGTTTGTTATCGTTAGATACCTCAAGTGCCGCATCAACAAGATCCAAGTCGTTAGCAACACGAATTAAATGCCCTTTAGCAAAAAAACGTTCTAAGTCTTTCCAGTCAATTTCGGCTGTTTCAGTGTGTAAAGCGTGCCATTTTTCTGATTTATTGTCCATGTGCTCATTTTACAGCGATTGTTCAGTACATTCATATTACAAAAAACATATGTTTTTTGGTAATATGCATATAAATTACATAGACAGGAACGCTTCAATGGAAAACTTTACACCCTATACTTCGTTGGCAGGTGGTATTTTGATTGGTATTAGCGCCAGTATTTTGATGTTACTTAATGGTCGTATTGCGGGCATTAGTGGCATTGTCAGTGGTATTTTTAATGGGTCATCACTGCATGAAAAGTTATGGCGTTTAGCCTTTGTGGTGGGTCTTATTGGTGGCGCATTTGTGTACGCGAATTATTACCCTGTTAATATTGAACCACGTGAGCATATGACAACGGCTTTATTAGTTGCTGGCGGTCTGATTGTTGGGTTTGGTACAGCAATGGGTGGTGGCTGTACCAGTGGACATGGTGTGTGTGGTATGTCGCGTTTTTCTTTACGGTCAATAACCGCAACGATGACTTTTTTAATTAGCGGTATAGCGACAGTCTATTTAGTTAAGACTTTTCTAGGAGCATAATGATGAAAACGATATTAAGTGCGTTGTTAGCAGGTACTGTTTTTGGTGTGGGTTTAACGTTATCTGGAATGGTTGACCCAAACAAAGTGGTTAACTTTTTAGATATTACGGGTAATTGGGACCCCAGTTTAATGTTCGTATTAGGTGGCGCTGTTATTACAACAACGATTGCTTACCGGTTTATATTTGCGCAAGATAAACCCTTGTTTGATGAAGACTTTCATTTGCCGACGTTATTGAAAATAGACAGTAAATTGCTAAGCGGTTCAATTATGTTTGGCATTGGCTGGGGATTAATTGGGTATTGTCCTGGGCCTGCGGTAGCCAGTATTGGATTTAGGCCAGAAGAACCATTAATCGTTGTGGCTTCAATGTTAGTTGGTATGCTGCTGTTTAGAACCATTGCAAGGCTAAGAGCGTAAGTAGTAACAATCTGTCACTACAAAAAGGCCGCGTATTAACGCGGCCTTTTTTGATTCTTTGTAGTAAGTGCTAATCAGCATTTTTAGCTGAGCTAATACCGAAAGGTAAATAGGCAGGGCACCAGTTAATTAGTGCAGTACCTAAAGGGACAAGGCCAACAGCGCCCCATAAATTTTGTGCGTAAACACCCCAGCCAATTATGGCAAGACCAACAATAATTCTTAATGTTTTATCCATTCCACCAACGTTTGCATTCATTTTATTCTCCTAATTAAGTTAAGCTAGTGAATAGTAAGTGAATGACAAGAGGCTGTCTGTATCATAGTTACATAGCGTTGGGTTATTTGCTTTGTAGGTAGGCTTTGTTCTGTAATGTAATATGTCCGCGGCCTAGTGTTATGGCGCTGTCTGCCGAAAATGTTTCAAGAATACGACTAATAACCACTCTGTTCGTACCTAGTTCATGGCTGATTTGTTCGTGGGTGATGTTCATGGTGTCACCTTCGTTTTCACAGTTCTCTAGAATAAATCTCGCAATGCGGCTGTCCATTCGCTGGAAGATGACTTGGTCAAATGTATTTAGTATGTCAGTTAGGCGCCCTGAAAGAGATTGAAAGATGTAATCTCGTAATATACTGTGCTCATCGGCCCATTTTTTAAATAAGGCAGATGGAATCATTAAGGCAGTAAGCTCGGTTTGTGTTGAAGCAAACGCGGGATAGCTCTTTTGGCTTAAAATAGAAAAAATAGTTAAAATACAACTTTGTTGTTCGTGAATATTGAATAACGTGACCTCTTTGCCGGTATCGCTCATTTTATATACGCGAACAGAGCCAGATAGCACTATAAAAAACCACTCACTATTCATTCCTTCGTACGCAAGTTCTTGCCCTTTCGGGAACGTTTTTATTGAGGTGTTAGATGCAATATCTTCAATTAAGGAAGGGCTTGCAGCAGCAAACATGGGGAGGTTTTTTATGAGCTCAATGTCTGCGTGCATTTTTTATCCCAGTAACATTCTAATTCCGACAACAATGAGGATAACAGAAAATACTTTTTTTAAAATGCTGGTGGGAATCTTGTGAGATAGGTGTACGCCTAGCGTTGCAGAAAACAGGCTAGAGATACTAATGCCTAAAAAGGCAGGAATATTAATGTAGCCAATGTTGTAAGCGGGTAAGTTTTCAGCATGTGAACCGATGATAATAAAACCAAGCACTCCGAAAATGGCAATCGGTAGGCCACAAGCACTGCCCAGTGCAATAGCCTTAGTCATTGGGATATTGTGCCAAATCATGTAGGGAACGGTTATTGTGCCGCCGCCAATACCAATTAATGTTGATAAGGCGCCAAACACACCGCCAGTAACCGTTAAGGGAAGGATGCCAGGGAGCTGCCGGTGTGGCTTCGTCTTTGGATTGAACGCCATGCGCAGACCATTAAGCAGCAGGAAGGTACCAAAAATCATGGCTAACACTTGGCTACTTAAGAAATGCGCTAAGTCGGCTCCAAACCATGCGCCTACGGCTATTCCTGGCGTGAGGGTTTTAACAATCGGCCACATTATGGCGCCTCGGCGGTGCTGCGCTAATACCGCCGTTATTGACGTTATAATGATGGTGGCGAGAGAGGTTGCAATAGCTGTTTGCATGATTGTTTCGACTGGCATACCATTATGAGCAAGCAACCATGCAAGAAATGGCACTATAACAATACCACCACCAACACCAATTAAGCCTGAAATGATTCCTGAGATGACACCAAAAACTGCACAATATAAAAAGATGTCGATCAAAATAAAAAGTCCTTGTGCTAGAAAGCCTAAAAAACAAAGTGCAATTATAGCTTGCTTAAGGCTCTCAAAATGAACATTTACCTCGTAGGCGGTGCGGTTAGAGATCAGCAGCTAGGCTTTCCGTATAAAGACCGTGATTATGTTGTGGTTGGTGCAACAGCCGAGCACATGTTGGCGGAGGGTTTTAAGCCGGTTGGCAAAGATTTCCCTGTGTTTATTCATCCGAAAAGTAAAGATGAATATGCGCTCGCAAGAACGGAGCGTAAATCAGGCGTTGGCTACAAAGGGTTCGATATTTACGCATCACCGGATGTGACGTTAGAGGAAGATTTACAGCGAAGGGACTTAACCATCAATGCTATGGCCCAAAGTGATGCTGGCTTGGTGGATCCTTATGGTGGCATGAAGGATTTGAAGGCAAAAACGTTGAGACACGTGTCGCCAAATTTTCAAGAAGACCCATTAAGAGTATTACGTGTTGCCCGATTTGCAGCACGTTACGCTCATCTTGGTTTTACTATTGCACCAGATACAATGAAGTTAATGCAAGAAATGGTTAGTAGTGGTGAGTTGAAAACCTTAGTGGCAGAGCGAGTTTGGCAAGAAACAAGTCGCGCATTGGGTGAAAAGTCACCAGACGTATTTTTCGATGTTTTAAGACAATGCTGCGCATTGTATGCAATTTTCCCGGAATTAGACGCATTGTTCGGCGTTCCACAGCCAAAAGAACACCACCCAGAAATTGATACGGGTGTGCATACAATAATGGTTTTGCAACAGGCCTCGCTATTATCTACAAGCCCTGTTGTTCGCTTTGCAGCGTTAACGCATGATTTGGGTAAGGCGTTAACGTTACCGGAATATTGGCCATCTCATCACGGGCATGAAACAAAAGGGTTGGCGGCATTAAAGAAAATGGTTGTTCGCTTAAGAGTGCCCAATGAATTTGCGAGTTTGGCGGAAAAAGTAATGGAGTTTCATACGCATTGTCATAAAGCATTGGAGTTAAAGTCGTCAACACTGGTGAAGCTATTTGAATCATTAGGGGCTTTTCGCCAAAACAGTGAATTAGAGGGGTTTTTATTAGCATGTGAAGCGGACTCTAAAGGGCGAACGGGCTTTGAACAAAGACAGTACCCCCAATCTGATTGGTTAAGAAAAGCGCATGTAGCAGCAAATGATGTGAATGCAGTGCAATTTATTAAAGAAGGGTTAGCAGGTAAAGAGATAGGAAAAGCAATCCATGACAAACGGGTTTATGTGATTGAGCAGCTAAAAAAAGAGAGTTTGTAATTGGCGCAATTACGGCCATCTGTTTTATATGGCGCGTTAATTCTCGGTAGTATTTTGGCAGGTTGTGGACTTATTTTTGGGCTGTTCTACAACAGTGAAAAATTTGAAGGAAACCGTTATGAAAATAGTTATGAGGAAATTTATAAGGCAGCGTTAACGGTTGAGCAGAAAACTGCGCTTACCGCAATACAAGCAAAAGGTATGGAATGGGCGCCTTTTCGCTTTATCGAAGCAATAAAAAATGATGACGTTGAGCTGGTTCAATTGTTTATTAATGCAGGTATGCCGCTAAATTCCGATACTATTTTGTTGGAAATCGCGCTGAGCGCTTCATTAAGAAAAAAAACCATGCTGGCACTGTTGGTGAAGCATTATCACTTAGATTTAAATGCACTTTATCGGTTGCCAAGTTACGTCACACAATTTGATGCTGAGCTAGCGACCATATATTTACCTTACATAAATGAAAGGAAAGAAGCGTTCCGCCTTGCGATGATGGACTATAAAAAAGAGTTCGTGATATGGGAGCGAGCGTTGGACGTTAAAAAGCAAAAAATGTTAAGGGCCTGCACTAATGATGCTTGCCGTAATGGGCGTATTAATGATGTACGTCGACTGTATGCTGAATCGCAACCTAATAAGCCGGAACTCGGTTATATCAGTAAGTCACGCGTGTTTGTTTCGTTGCTAACGATTTTTAGATGGCAAGGGGATATGGAGCTAATATCCTATGTTGAACAAGATGATGCGGAACGAATCCCCAATAAAATGTTCTTAACAGACAGTAAATTGATTTACTTTGTAGTTGATGCCAGCGGAAATGGCGCTATCATCGACGTTAAATAACAATAACTAAAAAATTTATATGGACTCGAAACTAATATCAGTAATTTTATATGGCTTTGTAGGTGCTGCTCTTGCGCTAGTGACGACCTACTTCTTTATTTATAACGATGAAGTGTATGAAAACACACGGTTTGTAGAAAGTTTTAAGCACCCTATGTTGGCTGCTAAAGGTGACTCAAAAAAATTGCAAGCGATGCAATCTTTGAAAAGCAAAGGATTAGAGTGGGCAACTTATCAGCTGCATGACGCCATAAAAGACAATGAATATGACGTGGCTAAATTGTATATTGATGCAGGCATGAAGCTAGTTGATAAAGGGTTGATTGTTGGCGAGATGATTGAAAACCCGGATGACTGGTTTGAGTTGCTTAAGATTTTGGGGATAGACAATAAACAAGATTTGTCAGGGCTATTCCATGTGCCAAGATATTTATCAACATTAGATGAGTACTTTAAGCTGGTAGAAAGGCGTTACGAAGCGCCTCATACAATGGCATTTAAAAATCATTATATTGAGTATAGAAAAATAGAGCAGCTCTGGATTGATGAGAAGGATGCGGAAATAGCAAAAGTTGACGAGATGTGCGATGGAAATACGCGTTGTATTGCTGTTAATGTGCCGGCAATTCAAATTGAGTACGATAAAAAGCGACCTGTCCCGCCTAAAAAAGATTTAATTATCTGGCAGAAACCTTATGTAAGCTTAATGAGTGCCGCTATATTATTGGGTCATCAGGATATCATCGATTACCTAGAGCAAAAAGGCGTCACAAGTCGCCTTAACAAAATTGAAATGAGTGATTTGGCTATGGTGGTGTTTGAAGTCAGTAAAAAGGGCGTTATTTCTTACCCAGAAGGCATTACAGTCAACAAGCCTAAACGGGGAAAAAGACGAGCTGGGCCGCAGACTGGATAACGTTTTTTATAGTGCGGTGAGTTTTAGTGGCAATGATTTGAGCCAACGTATCTTGTTGGCCAATGAGCTTCCCAAATAAACGTTCATAACTTCGATTTACAATCGTATTGCCTGACGAGGCGCTTAGTAAAAATAATCGGCCATGATTGTCTCGTTTAGTCCGCAATAACCAAGCAGCCACTTCAATGTTTCTTGCGGCGTGATACAGCTTTTGTGCATCTAGGCTATCGAGCATGTAAAAGTCATTCTTTTCATTATATGAGGTGGTTAACATACTAGCTAAGCCTGCAATATAAGCAAACACGCGGTCGCCCTTGTAGCGTTCATCAAATGCAAGGCGAATACTGTCGATGCTGCGTTTACCGTTCACCGAGGGAAATGGTTGCATGAAGATTCTAGCGATGGCGGCTTCTCTGGATTTAAGCTGAGTTTTTTTCCATTCTTTAGGGTTTCTTTTATAGAGCTTTGTGGCGAGTAATTTCAGTTGCTCTATGTTTTGTTTAACATGGGTGTCGGCAACAACATCAATATCTGTTTTAGCGATGTTTTCAAAGGTGAAATATTCATAATGCCCACCGTTTTTATCTGGAACTTGTGCGCAAGCGCTTAGTAGTGTGAATAAAATTAATACTAAAAAAGGTCGGCTTTGCATGATGTGTTGAGTAACATGGGTGTGTTGAAATTCTAGTTTATTTCGGAGTGAATGTGTCTGAATCTCAAAAAATAGCATTAATTACGGGTGGAGCTCGGCGGATCGGTGCTGAAATAGCAAAAACGTTCCATAAGGCAGGTTATGGCGTCGTTATCCACTATAGGCATTCGAAAGGCGATGCGGCTGATTTGGTGGAGTTATTGAACAATCATCGTGCAAATTCTGCGTGGCATGTGCAAGCCGACCTGCAGTCCGTGACAGAAATACAGTTGATGGTTGAAGAAGTCGTCTCGATAGATGGTGGGTTAGATGTGCTTGTTAATAATGCGTCGAGTTTTTATCCTACGCCGATGATGAGTGCAAGTGAGAGCGAATGGAATGATTTGATGGGAAGCAACTTAAAAGCCCCTTTTTTTGTCAGCCAGGCAGCGGTCTCATCACTAAAAAAACGCCAAGGATGTATTGTTAATATTGTTGATATTTATGCTAATAACTCTCTGAGTGAATACCCAATCTATAGTACGGCTAAGTCGGGATTAAAAGCATTGACGGCGTCTTTGGCGAAAGAGTTGGCGCCAAATGTGCGAGTGAATGGCGTGTCACCTGGGGTCATATTATGGCCAGAAAACCAAAAAGATATTGTTGATGAAGCCGTGCTGAAAAAAATCCCACTTGAGCGGAAAGGGTCACCGAAAGATATTGCAGAAACAGTATTATTTTTAGCCGATAAAGCGCGTTATATTACGGGGCAAATTATTTCGGTTGATGGCGGTAAGAGTTTACTTTAGTCCCATGAAAAGTTAATTCGCTTTTGGTCAAGGTCCTTTTTATCAAAGCTATCCCATAACTCATTATATTGAATGTTTAATATAGGGTGTTTTAAATGGCCGGCTATTTCGGCCAACGGTTCTAGAACAAACGCGTAACGAGTAATTTCTGATCGCGGAACGTCAAGATCAGGGTTGTCGCTAACGAAGTCGTCATAGAGTATTAAATCTAAATCCAAGGTGCGTGGATTGAACTTCTTTTGTTCAATGGTGCGGCCATTCTGCTTTTCAATAAGATCTAACAACGCGTCTACATCTGCGGGCGTCTTTTTAGTTTCAAAAGCAACCATAAGGTTGAGAAAGGCATCCCCTTTAAAACCAACAGCCGCCGCTTCGTATACGCTAGAGATGGTTAGTTCGCCAAACTGTTTTTTTAAGGCTTTTACACCCGCGCGAATATTGCTTTCACGGTCAATATTGCTTCCAATACTAACGAAGACCGTCGGCATTTAAGGCTTGATTCCGCGTTCGATAATGATGCCTACATCGTCCGCATGGCGCAGAGCGCCTTTTTTGTTCAACGTCAGTTTTAGCCAGGGTACGCCAAAGTCGTTAATGATGAGTTCAGCAACTTTTTCTGCCAATGTTTCAACTAGCTGAAAGTCACTGTTTTCAACAAAATCAATCACGACTTTAGAGAGTGACTTGTAGTCGAGTGTATCGTCGATATGGTCACTTGCCGCTGCTTTTTTTATATCTGTTGCCATTTCTATATCAAAAAAAACGGTTTGTTTGATTTTTCGTTCCCAATCAAAAATACCAATAATGGTTTCAATGCGAAGGTTTCTTAAAAAAATGATATCCATAATAGGTTAGCTGCTTTTAGGTATGTTGAGTTCAGAGATTGGCCAACGCGGCCTTACTTTAATGTTCAATTCCTCGTGCTCGCCTGCTATTAATCGTTGATAGCCGGCGTACGCAATCATGGCGCCATTATCAGTACAAAACTCATGACGAGGGTAATACACGTTAGCGTTTATTTTGTTACACATAATATTTAAGGTGCTACGCAGGCGTTTGTTAGCGCTAACGCCGCCAGCAACCACAAGCGAAGAAAGTCCGGATTGCGTCAGTGCGCGCTGACATTTTATAGACAAGGTATCAGCAACAGCATCTTCAAAAGCCCGAGCAATATCCGCACAAGTTTGTTCATCTAGAGTGTTTTGTTGGCTGGTTGTTAATGCAAATGTTTTTAAACCACTAAAGCTAAAGTCCAGGCCAGGGCGGTTAGTCATGGGCCTTGGAAAAGTGAAGCGTTGTGGATTACCTTGCTCGGCACATTTAGCCAAGGCTGGACCGCCGGGGTAGCCCAAGTTAAGTAATTTTGCTGTTTTGTCGAAGGCTTCGCCAGCCGCATCATCCAATGATTCACCAAGTAATTCATAATCGCCAACGTCAGATACTTTGATAAGCTGCGTATGTCCGCCCGATACAAGTAGAGCGATAAATGGAAATGGAGGCGGGTTGTTTTCTAGCATGGGGGCCAGTAAATGCCCTTCCATATGGTGTACACCAATAGAAGGAATGCTCCAAGCGTACGCTAAGCTGCGTGCGACACTGGCGCCAGCAAATAAGGCGCCAACTAACCCGGGCCCAGCTGTATAAGCAACGCCAGCAAGTTCTTTAGACATGATGTTTGCTTCAGTGAGGCACTGTTTAATGAGTGGAATAAGCTTGCGCACATGGTCGCGAGATGCGAGCTCAGGCACAACGCCACCGTATTCAGCATGCATTTTGACTTGGCTATATAAGGTGTCTGCTAGCAAACCGTTAGATCCGTATAAAGCGACACCTGTTTCATCGCAAGAGGTTTCTATGCCAAGAACTAGAGTGTTATGTGCGGTCATGGGGGTGTGTAAAAGGCTTATAATATGTGTATTATAACCACAGGTGGGTGATTACGCATGTTCATTAAGCGTAACGGTTATTGCAAAAGCTTGGGTGAAGTGCAGTTGTTTGCCTGCTAGCTGTTGGCATCATGTGGTAGTCCATGTATAATCCGCCGTCCATTTACATTAATATATTCATTTAAGAGAGACATACATGCCTTCAGTTCGCCTTAAAGATAACGAACCATTTGACTTTGCTTTACGTCGTTTTAAACGCACATGTGAAAGAGCCGGTGTATTGGCTGAATCACGTAAGCGTGAGTTTTACGAAAAACCAACGGCAGAGCGCAAGCGTAAAGCTGCTGCTGCTGTTAAGCGTCATTTGAAAGGTTTGTCTCGCACACGTCGCGCTTTAAATAGCCTTCGTCGCGGTCGCTAAAGTATTTTTTAATTCGCTAAACCTTATATTTAAGAATGAGCGAGTCTAAAAATACGTTGTCGCTGAGTATCCGTGAGGATATGAAAACAGCGATGAAAGCGAAAGAAAAAATAAAGCTTGGCGTTATCCGCATGATGTTAGCGGCAATAAAACAACGCGAGGTTGATGAGCGAATTGAATTAGATGATGCTCAAGTCCTACAGCTTTTGGACAAAATGGTTAAGCAGCGCCGTGATTCGATTGATGCCTTTGACAAGGCTAGCCGAGATGATTTAGCAAGTATCGAACGTGCAGAAATAGTCATAATCCAAGACTATTTACCCCAGCAATTATCAGTATCAGAAATCCACGAATTAATTGATCAGGCGATGGCAGATTCTGGTGCTCAAGGCATGAAAGATATGGGCAAATTGATGAGCATCCTCCGCCCTCAGTTACAAGGCCGTGCCGACATGGGTGCAGCGAGCGGCATCATAAAACAAAAACTTTCTTAATCTTTACTTTCTCAGTTGGGCCTTTTTAATAGACCAACAAATTAGTTGGCTTAATTTATTTACGCCAGTATTTCCGTTTGGCGCCTATACATTTTATCTTCTGTAACGTCAGTTAACCCTTTGGGTATAATGCATAATATGACGAGACTATTGAAATAACGAACGCGCGCTGAATAATGGCAGGCAGAATCCCACAGCATTTTATAGACGATTTATTAGCACGTACTGATATTGTTGATATTGTTGATGCACTGGTACCGTTAAAGAAAAAAGGTGCAAATTATTCTGCGTGCTGCCCATTTCATAATGAGAAAACCCCAAGCTTTACGGTAAGTCAAGATAAGCAGTTTTATCATTGCTTTGGGTGTGGGGCAAATGGGTCGGCTATTGGTTTTCTAATGGAATTCAGTCATTTGGATTTTGTGGAAGCAATCGAAGAATTAGCAAGCTTGGCCGGTGTCGACGTGGTTCGAGAAGGCGGACAACAGTCGGCAGAGCCGAAAAAGCAATTAACACCCTTGTATGAGCTGAATGCATTAATTGGTGACTATTTTCAGCAACAATTGCGTAAGCCAGAATCATCTATCGCTGTTAATTATTTAAAAAAACGGGGCTTAAGTGGCCGTGTTGCTAAAACGTTTCAAATTGGCCATGTGCCGGCAGGCTGGAGCCACGTGTTGGATGCATTTGGTGAGAGTGCGGAACAACGCACGATGCTCAAAGAGCTGGGTTTGATTGTTAGCAATGAAAACAACAAAACCTATGACCGTTTTCGCGAACGCATTATTTTTCCGATTCGTAATAAAAAAGGCCAAACTATTGGCTTTGGTGGGCGCGTATTAGGTCAAGGTGAGCCTAAATATTTAAATTCGCCAGAAACCCCGCTCTATCATAAAGGGCGTGAAGTTTATGGCTTGTATGAAGCGCTGCAAACGTCAAATAAAATTGAACGTTTGCTATTAGTGGAAGGCTATTTGGATGTGGTGGCGCTTCATGAAAAGGGTATGACCAATGTTGTGGCGGCACTGGGTACGGCAATAACAAAAGAACAATTGGAGTTGCTTTTTCGTTCGGCGATGGAGCTGGTGGTTTGTATGGACGGTGATTCTGCAGGCCAAAAAGCAGCCTGGAGAGCGGTTGTTAATGCAATGCCTATCTTACGCAGTGGTCGACAAATTAAGGTGTTGTTATTGCCTGAAGGAGAAGACCCTGACAGTTTGGTTCGTTCAGAAGGGTTAGAAAAATTTCAGGATAGAGTGCTAGGCGCATCACCGTTATCTAGTTATTTCTTTGATGAGTTATCGAAAACTCATATGCTGACGACAATGGAGGGGCGAGCCAGTTTTATGGAGCAGGCCAAGCCGTTGGTTGATAGTATTCCCGACGGTGCTTTTTCAGTAATGATGAAGCAACAATTAGCGACATTAACTAATATGGCGTTGTCTCACGTAACGGCGGGCTCGAGTGTTAAACAACCGGTTAAAAAGCAGCCATTAAGACAAACAAAGAAAGCGCCGTCCGTTATCCGATTCATTATTACTTCTCTGCTGCACGAGCCTTCGCTGGCAAAAAAGATAAATAACGAAGAGGCTTGGTTGCAAATAGATATCCCAGGAATGCCGGTATTAAGAAAGTTGATAGATACCTTGTTAACCTCGCCTAGTTTAACAACGGCGATGTTGTTGGAGAGGTTTCGCGATGATGAATTTGAAAAAGTTATTCGCTCACTTTTTCAGGAAGAAAAGCTTATTTCTTTGGAGCTTTCGTCAGCAGAAGTTGATGATGCCATAAAGCGACTCAAAGCGCAGGCTCAAGAGCACAGACTAAATATTTTAATAGAAAAATCCAGAGTGAGTAGTTTGTCGCAAGAAGAACGAAAAGAGCTAACAGATTTATATAAATTAGACGACTGAGACTGTTAAAAAATAACCCTTTCTGCTATAATTATTAGTTCAGTCAAACAAACCACGCGTGTATAGATGGAACAAGAGCAGCAAGAACAGGCTTCCCAAACATCCAAAATTAAGCAACTCATTGCGAAAGGCCATGAACAGGGTTATCTAACGTATGCTGAGGTAAACGATCACCTTCCGCAAGACGTAGAGCCTGAGCGTATCGAAGAAATCATTACGATGATTTCTGATATGGGCATTAGCGTCAGTGAAATTGCACCTGAAACAGATACAGTCAGCGATGGCACAGTTGCAGCAACGGTCGATGACTCAGCTGCTGCAGAACTTGCTGCGGTTGCGTTAGCAACGGTTGATAAAGAATTAGGTAGAACAACAGACCCTGTCCGTATGTACATGCGTGAAATGGGCACCGTTGGATTGCTGACTCGCCAAGGCGAATTAGACATTGCCAAGCGAATTGAAGATGGTCAAAACCAAATGCTATCAGCGTTAATTCGCTACCCGCAAGTTGTGGACAAGTTTTTTGAAGTAATCGGCAATATTAAAGCGGGTGACATTCGCTTGCATGACTACATACCTGACTTCGTCGATTTAGAAGATGACTACGACTACACGCAACCAGCTGCCGCAAAAGATGAAAATGAAGTGCCGCCTGAGCAGGTTTCTTTAGAAGAAGTACAGGTTCGAGTAGATGAAATTATTGCCAAGAACAAAGCGTGTCAAAAAGCCTACGCAAAATTTGGTTACGAGCATGAAAAAACACAAAAGGGCTACGAAGAGTTAGCGCTACTCTTTATGGCGATTAAGTTTACGCCACGCTTTTTCATACAATTTTTAGATATTTTACGCGCTCATGTTAAACATCTGAGAGAGCAAGAAAAAACGATTATTGATATTTGCGTAAAGCAGGCCAAAATGCCACGCAAACTTTTCATTAGTGAATTTGCGGATAATTCATGCAATCCAGCTTGGCTAGATAAGTATGCTAAATCAGATGAGCCGTTTGCCAACGTCATCAGTGACAATCTTGAAGAAATTAAAAAAGCTCAACTTAGGTTAGCTAATTTAGGTGAAGAAAGTGGCCGATCAATTATCGAAATAAAAGATATAAACCGCCGTATGTCTATTGGCGAAGCAAAAATGCGCCGTGCCAAAAAAGAAATGGTAGAAGCTAATTTACGTCTTGTTATTTCTATTGCCAAAAAATACACAAACCGTGGCTTGCAGTTCTTGGATTTAATTCAAGAAGGTAATATCGGTTTGATGAAAGCGACGGATAAATTTGAATACCGTCGTGGTTACAAGTTTTCAACCTATGCAACCTGGTGGATTCGCCAAGCAATTACACGTTCAATTGCTGACCAAGCTAGAACCATTCGTATTCCGGTTCATATGATTGAAACGATTAATAAATTGAATCGTATTTCTCGTCAAATTCTTCAAGAAAAAGGCCGTGAAGCCACGCCAGAAGAGTTGGCTATAGAAATGGAAATGCCAGAAGACAAAGTCCGCAAGGTATTAAAAATTGCTAAAGAACCTATTTCAATGGGTACGCCAATTGGCGATGATGATGACTCAAGCTTAGGCGACTTTATTGAAGATGCAAATGCCGTATCACCGGTTGATTCTGCCACTATAGAAAGCCTTAGAGAATCTACACAGGAAGTGCTTGCGGGCTTAACAGCACGTGAAGCGAAAGTGATTAGAATGCGTTTTGGTATTAACATGAATACGGATCACACACTTGAAGAAGTGGGCAAGCAATTTGATGTGACTCGTGAAAGAATACGTCAAATTGAAGCAAAAGCGTTACGTAAATTACGTCACCCGTCTCGTACAGAACATCTACGGAGCTTTATAGATACGTCTGAATAAGAATCACGGGCCTATAGCTCAGTTGGTTAGAGCAGTGGACTCATAATCCATTTGTCCAAGGTTCAAGTCCTTGTAGGCCCACCATATAAAAAAGCCCTAACGCTTAACGGAGTTAGGGCTTTTTTATAGGTAGTTGGTTATATTATTTATAAATGAGAAAGCTTGTAAAACAAAAGACAACAGCTAACCTTAAAATAGACGTAATTGTAATAGAAAATAACTTGAGAAATTAAATGCTAGAAGCATTAGAGATAGACCAGAATCCCGTTCAACTGACGCCTATTACCAGCGAGCAAATGGAAGCATTGCTTCTGCTTCAACAAGATATATTAGGCAAGGTTGCTATTGGAAAAAATCACCAAGATATTTTGGCAAGCTTATGTGTAGCTGCAGAAACCATGTTAGAAAAATCTGTTGCTTCTATTATGTTGTTTGATGATAAAAGGGAGAGTTTGCAAGTATGCTCTGCACCTAGCATTCCCGAAGCAGCAATCAATGCGTTGACGGGGTTGGTGCCTGGAGAACAAGCGGGTTCTTGTGGCACAGCTGTATTCAATAATAAACCTCAATTCATTTGTGATACACGAGTTGATGAGAGATGGGCTAATGTTGCATTCCAAGATTTCGCATCAACGTACGGAATTTTAGCGTGTTGGTCAATGCCAATTCGCAATGGCGAGGACTTGCCGATTGGTTCGTTTGCGCTATCTAGCATGGAAAAACGGCGTCCGCATTTATTCCATCAAAAATTGTTAGAAACTTGTGCCAGTATTGCATCTATTATTCTGAAACGAGAAGCTGAAGAGAAGGAGCTGCAGAGACTAGCTCATTTCGATTCTTTAACAGGCTTACCGAATAGAGTGCTATTTAATTTGCGTTTAGGGCATGCGCTGGAGAAATCTAAACGCGTAGGCGGAAAGTTGGCCGTTATATTTATTGATGTTGATAACTTTAAAGATATCAATGACATGATGGGGCATAAAGCGGGCGATAGTGCGTTGATAGAAGTTGCAAAAAGAATTTCTAACTGCCTTAGAGACGAAGATACGCTGTCAAGAATGGGAGGAGATGAATTTACTCTAATCATTGAATCAATAGAAGAGCCATTAGACGCAGGGCACATAGCGGATAAGATTTTAAATTCATTTAAAACTGAGCCAGTTCTACTGAATGATTATGAGCGCTTAATTACAGTCAGTATTGGCATTAGTCTTTCACCTGCTGATGGTGTTACGTCGGGTGTGCTATTGCAAAATGCAGACATAGCGATGTTTGAAGCTAAAAAGCGCGGTAGAAATGGCTATGTATATTATGAGCAGGCACTAACAAATGCAGTGTCAGAGCGTTTAGAATTAGAAAAAGATTTACGAATAGCCGTACAGGAAGATCAATTTATACTTAATTATCAGCCGCAGCTTAGTTGTAAAGATGGCCATCTTGTTGGTGCTGAAGTACTGGTGAGGTGGGTACACCCTAGCAAAGGGCTGATTCCGCCTGATCAGTTTATTGCCATTGCAGAAGACATTGGCCTTATTGGTGATCTTGATGCTTTGGTGACGAGAAAAGCGTGCATTCAATGCCTAACATGGTGGAAAGAAGGCCTGCCTAGTTTTAAGTTAAGTGCAAACTTATCGGTGAATGAATTGATCGAAGGCTACTCAAAAGGGTTAAGTGCGATGATAGACGAGCTTGGCTTCCCTTATGAGCAATTAGAGCTAGAAGTGACAGAAAGTTTAGTTATGTCTAACAGTAGCTTGGCGATTGCTGAGTTAAAGAATATACAGAATTTAGGTATCTCCATAGCGATGGATGATTTTGGAACAGGGCATTCTTCGCTTTCTCAACTGAAAAGCTTACCAATATCTAAGCTAAAAATTGATCGTTCATTTGTTAGTGATATTCCAGAAGATAAGAATGACGCAGCGATTGTTAAAACGATTTTGGCTATGGCAAGAACATTAGAATTAAGAGTTGTTGCAGAGGGTGTTGAAACAAAAGAGCAGTTGGATTTTTTAACGAAAGAAGGGTGCGATGACATTCAAGGTTATTATCTTAGTAAGCCATTAGATGAAGAAAGTTTCGCAAGGTATATTGCCAGTATCTAAATGAACGACCAATAAATGCGTGGTTAGTGCTTTGCAGACCCTACAAATAAAATGAGCCTTAACACGTATAGTGTTGGGGTTTTTTTATTATATAAACAGGCAGTTTAAAGGATTAGTTGAGTTATTTTTGACTATACTTATGGAATAAATTTAACGGGTTAGCAGTTAAAAATCCAATGTTATCAAGGTATCAAAATGAATAAATTAGTAATTAAGTTAGTCGCTTTACTCTTGTTAGTTCTTAATGTGGGCATCACGTCCGCTGCCACAACATCGTCAGAGTATTATGAAGATGCTGCCATGCGGTTGGCGAATGATGATCGGAAAGGGGCGATTATTCAACTTAAAAATGCCATTAAAGCATCACCGAATATGTTGTCCGCTCACGTGCTATTGGGTAAAACGTATCTTCAAGAAGGCGAGTTAGGTAATGCACAAAGTGAGCTAGAAACAGCGAATAAGCTGGGTGCAGATACGTCTGTAACGGTAGAAAGTTTAGCTAAGGCGTATTTAGGGCAGGCCAAGTATCAATTACTGTTGAAAAATATTACAGATAACGAATTATCTGGCACGGTGCAATCTAATGTGCTGGTGTCTAGAGGGCTGGCTTTGCTTGAGTTGGGGCAGTTAAAGCAAGCAAATGAATCATTCAGTAAAGCACTATTTATTAATGCATCAAATGGCAGTGCAATGTCCGCAAAGGCGTTATTGCAGTTACGCACCGGCAAGATAGAGCGGGCTGAAAAAACTATTGTTAACGCGTTAAAGCTTGAGAAAGGTAACGCTGACGTTTGGAATGTTAAGGCGTCCATAAGCCATACAAAGTCTCAGCTTAATCAAGCAATTGAGGAGTATACAAAAGTTCTAAGCTTGGAAGAAAAGCATCTGGATGCGCGATTAGCGCGAGCAGGGCTTTATTTAGATACAAATCAAAATGAACTGGCGCGGAAGGATGTTGATTACCTGCGCAAAGACTTTCCGGGAGACCCACGTTCGGCCTATCTTGATTCAATTATATATAAGAGAGAGTCACAGCCTGAAAAAGCAAAAATAGCACTGAAAGAATCTGCGGATATTTTAAGAGGCATAGATCCTAACATTATAAACAATAGCCGCACCTTGCATATGTTGGCTGGCTTGGCTTTTTATGACGTTAAAGACTACGAACAAGCAAAAATATATTTAACAGGGTTTGTGACTAAATACCCGAATGTATTGGGCGCAAGAAAGATTTTAGGAACTATCTACTTTGAAGAAGAAAAGTATCAAAAAACTATCGATACACTAGGGGCTGCGCTTGTTGAGTCATCGAATGATATGGCTGCAATCTCTTTGCTAAGTGCGGCATATTTAAGAAATGGTCAAGCTGCATTGGGTACGCAACTATTAGAAAAAACTATACAAGCGGGCGCTGATGCTACGCCATTAAGAACGGATTTGGCGATAGGCTATATAGAGCTAGGAGAGCAGGATAAGGGTATAAAAGAATTAGATGCCATTTATAAAAAAGCACCTAACCAACGTGTGGGTGCGATGTTGGCGTTGATGTACCACAAGCAAGGCAAATCGAAAAAAGCATTAACGATTGCTAAGGAGCTTGTGAAAAATGAACCCAATAACCTGGGTATGTTGCATTTATTGGGTACTATTCAAGCATCTCTTGGTCAATTAGATGACGCTAAAAAACAGTTCCTTAAAATGGCAACATTACAGGGTGGGAAGGTCCCATCAGAACTTAACTTGGCCAAAATAGATATTGCTCAAAGCAACGTAAGTGAAGCGAGAAAGCGTTATCAGCAGGTGTTAAAAGAAGAACCCTCTAATGTTTTGGCGCTATCTGAATTTGCGCGCCTTGAAGGCGCAGAAGGCAATAATCAACAGCAAATACGTTGGTTAGAGAAGGTGCGTTCTTTACAGGCAAAAGATTGGCAAGTGAGGGTGCAGTTGGCGAATCTTTATCGTGAAGATAATCAATACCAAAAAGCCCAAGAAGCAGCTTTAGAAGCCAAAAAAATAGCGCCGGCTAATTTGCAAGTATTACAAACAGTGGCCAATGTTTATATTGCTGCAGGCAAACGTGATGATGCAAAGTACGTGTATGGTCAAATGCGCGGTATTGCATTGGATCAGTCTGATGCAAATGCATTGTATGCCATAGCGGAACGGCAGGCGGGCATGAGTTTATTTCGAGACTCGGTTGAAACACTCAGTATAGCCTTAGAATATAATCCGCAAAGCATTTTAATACAAACTCGTTTAGCTGAAATGCTATTGAAAACAGGGCAAATTGAGTTAGCTGAAAACTTGATAGCAAAGATATTGAAAGACAATCCAAAACAATCGGAAGGGCAGCGCTTAAGAGGTGACCTACTGGTGAATAAGGGAAAGCTTGAGGCATCAATTAAGCCGTACCGACAGGCGGTGGCGATGGACAATAATTATGACAATGCATTGGCATTGGGCTTGGCGTATAGCCGTTTGGGTAAAAGCGATAAGGCTATTAGTGTTTTAAAAGCAGTTAAGGGCAAAAATGAAGATGACCAGCGCATTGGTGTTGCTTTAGCAGAGTTGTATATGCAGCGTGGTGAGTTTGCCTATGCAAGCAAAACATTAGAGGGGCTTCTTTCAACAGCACCTAACCAACCTTTATTGTTGAATAACTTGGCGAATATATATGATTTATTGGGCGATAAAAGAGCGTTAGATACGTCTAAGAAAGCCTATGACTTGGCACCTAAAAGTTCAGATATTAATGACACCTATGGGTGGCTGCTTACTAAGGCAGGCCAAGCAGAAAAAGGCTTACCTTTACTTAGAGAGGCGCATACAAGAGACAGCAGTAATTTAGAGATTAGGTATCATATAGCGGCAACGTTAAACAAGCTCGGCCGAGATAAAGAAGCGCTAAAAGAATTAACAGACGTTCTTAATAGTCAGCGCGCTTTTCCCAGTATAGAAAAGGCGAAAAGCCTAAAAAGTAAACTCGAGTAAATGAATAATAAGTAAGCAATAAAAAAGCCCTGAGATGCAGGGCTTTTTTCGTAAAGTAAGAATTAAACTTATGCTTGCTTTCTTCTTCTTGAAGCAAAACCAAGGCCTAGTAAAGAAATAGCCAATAGAGGTAATGTGCTTGGAGAAGGCACGCCCGTAGGTGGAGGAGGTGGTGGTGTTCCCGCTTTACCGTATAGCTTGTTTAATTTGAAATAATCATTTTCAGTATAACCACTAGCCCACCCATGAGCTGTGTTAGCTGCTGCGACTAACCAATGGCTAGAACTTAACTCATTTAGGTTAACATTGGCAGTAGATCCTGAGCCGTTAGAGTTTAGGCTGTAGCCACCCGTGTTATAGCCGCCACTGTAGTTAGCTCTACTAACAAGCTCCCAACCATTGGTTAGTAAGCCTGCATAAGATTGGCTGCCAAGAATTGGGGCGCTACCGCCTACATATCTTAATAATGAAAAGTCGGCATCACCTGAGAGCCAGCTCATGCTGATTTTTGTTAATGCAATACTTTGAGTGAAGGAAAATAAGACAGACTCTTTTTGCCCGTTTGCGTCTATAGCGTGTTGAGGGCTGCCGCTATCGTTAGATTGAGATTGTACGCCGAGGCCGCTGTACTGCCTTAGCTGCGCGCTTTGTAAGCGGCTATTAGTGGATGTGGTTGCAGTGGTCCAAGCGCTTGCTGTAGCAGTAATGGCTGTACCAGAAGGGGTTCCGGTGTTTGTTGGGCTAGAATCGAATGTCCAGCTAAACGCAGCTTGTGCGGGTAAAGACATTGCAAGCAAAGCGGCACTGGCTGAAAAGGTGATTAATTTAGTTTTTATGTTCTTCATGTCATGCTCCAAAATACAAAATATCGTTGTGTGTAACAAAAAAGCAATATCTGTGCCATTTTATTTTATAGTTTATTATCAATTAGTTAATGCGCCGGTCTTAGAATCAAAACCGAGAATTGTAAAATTTTTCGACAGTAAAATGTTTGTTATGCTTCGATTGATTGTTCTTGCAAATAGTGTATAAACTTTTCTAAAGGTAAGGGCTTACTAAAGAAGTAGCCTTGGAACTGTTTACAACCGTGTTGTTTGAGTATGCTGATTTGTAGTTCTGTTTCAGCGCCTTCGGCAATTATATTGAGCCCGAGACCATCAGCCATCATGATGATGCCTTTTACTATTGCAAGATCATTTTTTTGTACGGATATGCCTTGAGTAAACGAGGGGTCAATTTTTAACTGATCAAAGGGGAGTTGTTTCAAACACGACAAGGATGAGTAGCCGATACCAAAGTCGTCTATGGCGAGATTGAAGCCGTTCATTTTAAGTGCATTCATGCTTTCTAGTGCTGCTTCCATTTGTTTCATGAATACAGACTCGGTTATCTCGAGCATCAAGCGGTCTGGTGTTAGTTTGTATTTCTCAATGGTGCTGATCAGATTGGTTACAAAATCAGCCTGTAAAAATTGTTTTGCGCTGATATTGACGGCAACGTAAGGTAAATGCAGGCCTTTTTCATCTAGTTTATTGATCATCTCGCAGCTTTGCTCTATCACCCATTGCCCTATGGGTAAGATGAGGCCCGTCTCATCAGCCATCTTTATAAAGTCAGCTGGCGCTACTATGCCTAGATCCGGGCTATTCCAGCGCAGAAGCACTTCGGCGCCGATAATTTTATGGGTATCTGACAGTTGTGGTTGAAGCGCTAGTGACAGCTCATCATTGGCTAGAGCTGTTCTTAAGCAGGTTTCGGTTAGCAAGGACATATCAACATTTTCTTGCATGTCGGTTTCATAAAAACAATAGGTGTTGCGGCCGGCTGCTTTAGCTTGGTACATGGCATTGTCGGCTTGCTTAAGTAATGTTTCAGCTGTTTGATTTTTGCCATTAAATAGAGTGATGCCAATGCTGGTTGAAACAAACAGTTCTTGATTATCTATTAGGTAAGGTGTGTTGATTGTATTGATTATTTTCTTGGCAATACTACGGGCCTTGGACAGTGCTTTATCTTCACTGTCATCTTGCGCGCTAATTAAAATAACAAACTCATCGCCGCCTAACCGGGCGGCGGTATCAGTATCTCTAAGTAAGGACTGAAGTTTGATGCCCGTTTGTAACAATAGGTCATCACCAGCCGAGTGACCTAAAGAATCATTAATTTGTTTGAAGCGATCAAGATCCAAAAACAATAAAAGCCCGGTACGGTTATAACGTTTAGCGACACTCAGTTCACGTTCAAGCCGTTGATAAAGGAGTCGCCGATTAGGCAGCTCTGTTAGGTGGTCGAAGTAGGCCAATAGCTCAACTTCTTGTTCAGCGAGTTTTTCTTTGGTTATATCTGAGAAAAAAACGACATAGTGACTGGTTTCGCCAGCATCATTTTTAACGGCTGTGATGGTGTGTTTGCTTAAGAAAACGTCACCGTTTTTACGGCGCTTCCATAATTCACCTGTCCATTTCCCTTTTTTGTTTAAGTCTGCCCAGTATTCTTCAATCAGTGATACATCGGTTTCTTCTTCTTGAATGTGTGCAAGCGGCTTGTATTGCACGTCGATTTCTTGGTATCCAGTAAGTTCTACAAATGCGCTATTAACACGAATAATTTGTTTATTTTGGTCAATAATGGCAATAGCATCGTGTGTTTGAAAGGCGGCGGCTGAAATAACCAGAGATTCTTGGTGCTGTTCCAATTCAAAGGTGAGTTCTTTTAAGCGAAGGGTAAGAGGTAAAAACAGCCCAATAACCAAGATTAGAAACGTTGCTAGGCCGACGAGAATAGTTAAGTGTGGGAACTCGATACCCGCATTAGCGGTTATGGCCAAATCAACAGGCCAGTAGACGACGGCTTTCATGCCTGTAAAGTGCATGCCAGATATAGCAATGCCCATGATGATGGAGCTGATGATTTGTGACGTGTTAAGAAATTTGTAGCTTTGGTGATTCGTAACCGAGAAATAAATTCTTAAAGCGATGATCGCCAATATAACGGCAACAACAACCGATAAGAAAAAGATAGGTTTGAGATAACCCATGTTGGCATTCATTTGCATGGCAGCCATGCCCGTATAGTGCATAGCACCAACACCGGCACCAAGAATGAGCCCGGATAAGAGTAATTTGCTGGTGGTGTAATGGCGGTGTGTCATTAGCCATAACACGGCCATACTGGCTATAAACGCCGGTAGGATTGACAGAAGCGTTAGGTTCAAATCATAAGTATTGTGAACCGGGATTTTTAAGGCAAGTGAACCAATGAAGTGCATGCCCCAGATACCAGTCCCCATTGTTAGCGCGCCGAAGGTTGCCCATAAAAGTTGGCGCACAGTTTGTTTGCTGGAATGAATTCGTTCAGATATGCCAAACGCTGTATAAGCGCCAATAATGGCAACAAATACAGATAGAACGATTAAGTAATAATCGTATTGTTTGATATAGACCGGGTCAGGCATTAGCTGAGGGTCAATAAAATTCATCATGTGTATCATAGATGCGCGTTAAGTTTATGTGCTACTAAGTGTAGTAAAGATTCACATAATAGCGCGCTAAAAAAGGCAATTAGCGCGCATTTGGCGTGTTTTGTTTCACGCACATAAAATTCAGAATGCTATGCTAACGCTTGAAAGAGTTGATTATGAAAAGGTGGAAGGTGAGATGCTGAAGAATAAATGGTTTTGGGTTATTTTGCTTGTGTTGGTTTTGCTTTTAGCAGACTATCAATTTAATCAAAAAACACCTATTAACGTGCGGTTGGCATCTGTGAGCCAAGGTACGGTTGATTTAACGGTATCGAATACGCGAGCAGGTACGGTAAAGGCCTGTAGCCGGTCACGCCTATCACTTCCAATTGGCGGGCAAATTGCCAAGTTGTATGTAACAGAAGGTGATCATGTTAAGAAAGATCAAGTGCTTATTCAGTTATGGAACAAAGATCAACAAGCTCGGTTTGAAGGCGCTAAAGCCCAGGTAACAGCTTCAACATTAGCAGTTGTTGAGCAATGCCGTTTAGCTGACCGTAATAAGCGCGAACAAAAAAGATTGAAAGGATTGGCCGCTAAAAAATTGGTGTCAGTTGATCGATTAGATAACGCAACCACACAAATGGTTGTGTCGGCAGCGCGATGTGAAAAAGCAAAGGCGACTATTGATAGTACTAAAGCAACATTGGCATTGCAGGCGGCTATTTTAGAAAAAACAGAATTGACCGCGCCGTTTGCCGGTGTGATTGCTGAAATAAATGGCGAGGTGGGAGAATATGTAACGCCATCACCTTCAGGTGTTGCAACGCCCCCAGCCGTTGATTTGATTGCGGATAATTGCTTGTATATTAGCGCCCCAGTTGATGAGGTTGAGGCCGCGCAAATTGAAAAAGGCATGAAAGTGAACGTGACACTGGATGCTTTTCGTGGAGAAACATTTGCCGGTGAAGTGTCGCGTATAGCACCCTATGTGAAAGAGCTTGAAAAACAAGCTAGAACGGTAGATGTTGATGTTAAGTTGCTGGATACAGGGCAACAGAAAAAGTTATTAATTGGCTACAGTGCGGATATTGATGTGATTATTCAGCAACAAAAAGAGACGTTGCGCTTGCCAACTGAAACTGTGATTGATGGTGATAGTGTTCTGTTATTTGATTCGGTTGCAGGTAGGTTAGAGCTGAAAAAGTTTGTACCCGGCATCAGTAATTGGCGCTTTAGTGAGGTTAAAGAAGGCTTGTCAGATGGTGATAAAGTGCTTATTTCTCTAGATGTGGACGGTGCGGTTGATGGTGCGGCTGTACTGATAGAAGAATGATTGAATTAAGCCATTTAGAAAAATCATTTCAAATTGGCGATCAAACGGTTCATGCGTTGGACGATGTGTCTTTAACTATTGAAACGGGCGAATATGTTGCTGTGATGGGCCCTTCTGGTTCAGGGAAATCCACGTTAATGAATATTTTGGGTTTATTAGACAGGGCGAATGCAGGGCAGTATTTATTAGACGATATCAATGTATCTGATTTAACCGAGGCCGAGCGTACGCATGTTAGAAGCCAAAAAATTGGCTTTGTATTCCAATCATATCACTTAGTATCAAGGTTAACGGCAAGGGAGAATATTGAATTACCGATGATGTTGTCGGGTGTTCCAGCGAAGCAACGGGCGTTAGCGGTCGATGAAATTCTAGAAAAATTATCATTGGTTGATCGCGCCCATCACAGCCCAAATCAATTGTCGGGCGGTCAACGTCAACGGGTGGCTATTGGCCGAGCGATTGTGATGAAACCCAGTATTTTATTAGCAGATGAACCAACAGGGAACTTAGATTCAACATCGGGCGCTGAAGTAACCGCGTTGCTTGAATCGTTAAATGCAGAAGGCATTACCTTAGTCGTTGTTACACATGACCAAGCGATGGGCGATAGAGCAAGGCGACAGCTTCGTATGTTAGATGGGCGCCTTACTTAATAACTATGTATTGGCCGGATATTGTTAAGTTTATAACGCTGGTATTAAGCCGGCAGCGTTTTAGAACCATTGTATTGTGGGTGGCAATTGCCATTGGAGTGGTTGCTGTTAATTTACTAACGGCATTGGGTGAAGGTGCTAAATCCTATGTGTTAAGTGAATTTAATGTATTAGGCCGTAATACGTTAATCACCTTGCCCGGCAAAAAAGAAACAAAAGGCGGTATGCCGCCATTAACAGGTGAGTCGCCAAGGCCATTAACGCTAAAAGATGCTCAAGCCGTTTCACGGTTGGCCGGTGTGAAAGCCGTTGCGCCATTAGTGCTGGGTAATATTGAGGTATCTTACTCAGGTAAACTGCGTGAAGTGTTGATGATGGGCAGTAGTCGTTCATTCTTTGACATAAGACATTTGGACGTGGGGCAAGGGCGCTTATTGCCTGATTTACCGTTTAACAAAGGTGAATCGGTGTGCGTTATCGGTAATAAGTTGAGCCGTGAATTGTTTGCGAGTAAACCTGCCTTGGGGGAATGGGTTAGAGCGGGCGATAGTCGCTTTCGAGTGATTGGTATCTTAAAAGAAGGCGGTACCAGTTTCGGTTTTGATATGAACGATGTGATGATTATCCCTGTTGTTAACGCCCAGTCGCTCTTTAATAAGGATGGCTTATTCCGGATGTTTACAGAGGTTCGCTCGCATCAAGAGCTAAACAACATTAAAGCAAAAATCATCGCATTGATTAAAGAACGGCACGAAGGTGAAGAGGATGTCACCGTTATTTCGCAAGATGCGATGCTCAGTTCAGTACAAAAAATATTGGATACACTGACGTATGCAGTAACGGGTATAGCGTCTATCAGTATGCTAGTGGCCGGTATTTTAATCATGAATATGATGATTATTACGGTGTCTCAACGAACTAAAGAAATTGGTTTATTAAAGGCGCTAGGGGCGACATCTGCCACAGTTCGGTTGTTATTTTTAAGTGAAGCTGGACTGATTGCTGTCGTGGCGGCATTATCTGGATTGTTAGTGAGCCACGCCGTCTTGTTACTGGCGAATAGTTATTTTGATGACATTCAATTCCATTCGCCGTGGTGGGCGCAACTAGGGTCTATTTTGTTAGCCGTGCTACTTGCCTTATTGTTTGCATGGCTACCAGCACAAAGAGCATCATCACTTGCCCCGGTGGAAGCCTTGCAAGGTAAACAACAAAAGGGCCAAGCATGAAGTTGCTCGACAGTAGCCAATGGGTATTAAAGGCTGTCATAAGCCATCGCTCAAGAAGTGTGTTAACTGCGTTGGGCATCGCTATCGGTATTATGTCAGTTACCTTGTTAACGGCTATTGGCGAAGGGGTTCAGCAATATGTGCTGGACAGTTTTTCGCAATTTGGCACGCGGATTATTGCTATAAACCCGGGGTTAAAAGAAACGCATGGCTCGGGCGGTTTGTTATCGACGGTTAGGCCGTTAACGCTTAGCGATGCGTCAGCATTGCGGAAGATAGCGGGCGTAGAAAAGGTCGTGCCCGTGGTGCAAGGGTCAGGAGCAATTGAGTACCGTAAGCTCCAGCGCAGTGGCGTAATCTTAGGTGTTGGACCAGACATGAGTGATGCTTGGGGCTTTAATGTGGCGATAGGGCGCTTCTTTTCGGGTCATGTTGGGCATTCTCGTGCGACGGCCGTTTTAGGCTACACCATGCGTAAAGAGTTATTTGGTGATGCTAACCCACTGGGCCAAACGATACGGGTGGGTGGGCAGCGGTTTAGGATTATTGGCGCAGTTGAAAAGAAAGGGCAAATGCTGGGTATTGATATGGACGATGTTGTTTATATTCCTGCGCAAAAAGGTTTGCAGCTATTTAATCGCGAATCGTTAATGGAAGTTGATGTGGTGTTTTCCGCAAATACTTCTTTGAACGTTATTGAGAAGCGGATTAAAAAAGTGATGTTAGAACGTCATGGACGTGAAGATGTGACATTAACATCACAAAACGACATGCTGGAATCGATGGGTAAAATCCTGAATATATTGACCTTGTCAGTAGCGGCGCTGGGCGGTATTTCTCTACTGGTAGGCTCTGTGGGTATATTAGCGATTATGACGACGACGGTCAGGGAGCGAACCGCAGAAATTGGCTTATTGCGTGCGATTGGTGCTGAAAAAAATGCCATTTTACGTTTGTTTTTAGGCGAGGCAGTTGTGTTGGCCCTGATGGGTGGGGTATTGGGTTTGTTGCTGTTGTTGTTAGTAACTGGCTTGTTTCATGTTTTTCTGCCCGGTCTACCGATTACTTTCAACGCCTACTTTTTGACGTTAGCATTATCAGTATCAGCACTTATCGGACTTGTGGCAGGGGTCGTGCCGGCAATTCAGGCATCTACTTTAGATCCAATTCAAGCTTTACATGCGGAGTAACAGGCAATTTGTTTATTGTTTAGTTGGCTGATAGTTTGCAAGCGGTTTAAGCAATAAAATAATAAGTACAGCGAGCAATAGGTGTAAAGGATATAGGTTGCTCCATTGTTGTTGTTCACCAATTAAATAACCTGCCAGTGGTGGCGCTAATAAAATTCCAACACCTTGGCCAGTAATTGTAATACCCATTACACGCCCAATATCAAATGATTTACTTGCCATGCGGGGCGCTTGGGCAAAAATGCCTGTGGGAATCATACCTAAGAAAAACCCGAGGCTGGATAAGAAAGCCAAACCAACAGATGTGGAGTACTCAAAGTTATAGGCGAGACTAAAGATAATGGTAATGGCTAGCGCAGGAAAGGCCATCATTTGTGTGGGCGTTAGGCCCCTATGAATAAGGAAACCACTGATTAAATTTCCAGGAATAATGAAGATGGGTAGGATAGTTGTCACTAACAGCGCGCTGCTTTTTGTTAGTGCGTAGGTATTGACTAGATAGGCGGGCAAATAGGTAACGAGGCTGAAAAATATGCCAGTAAAACTGACGAAAATTAAAGCCAGTAAGATAGCGCCCGTGTTCCCAGTAGGTGTTTCGTTGTTGTGTTGATTCGATAGCTGACGCTCTATATTGGGTATAAACCGTAATAAGAATAAAAGGGGCAAGGCTGCAACAGCAGGTGCTGCCCAAAGCCATTGCCAACTTAAATGTTTCAATATCAACGGTGATAATAAAAACACCATAACACTACCAACAGGCATCCATAGCGCCCATACGCCCATTGATAAGCCCATGTCGCTAGGTTTAGATAAATGAGAAATAAGTGTTGGGGCTGCAACAGAAATGAAAATAACGCCAATACCTTCAAAAATTCGACTGGCTAGTAATTGGTTAGGTGAATCAATAACGAGGCCGAAGGATGAGGATATTAAGATTAAGATTAAAGCGAATTGTAAGATGTTTTTGGGACCATGTCGGCGAGACAATGAACCAGCGAAAACGCCTAATAAAACGGTTCCTGCTGCAACAGAAGACATTACCCAGCCAATTTGCATAATGCTGAGCTGTAATTCTTGTTGCATCGCTAATAACGCAGGGCTGGCTTTGGTCACCGCAATGGCCGCCACAACGCCGGTTAAAAAACTCAGCCAAATACCGGGCCATTGGGTGGACGTGGCTGGCGTCACGTGAATGCTATTAGCATGGCTGACAGGTTGGGGGCTAAGGCAATATAACCGATTGTTCCAAGCGTTAAAGCGGTGCAAAACAGAGCGGAGTCTAATTTGAAACGTTCTGCCAAGGCAATTCCAACGATAACAGCGGGTGATGCGGCGGTTATGGCCGTGATAATTTGAGTGTCGCCTACTAAGCCAATGGGGGTAGAGGCACCCATGGCAATAACGGGACTAATCAGTAATTTAATAATTAACGCAGGTATTGCTAGCAATACATAATGCCAGCTAGTAATTTTAAAGTTCACACCTACCATCAAGAGTAATAACGGAATGGCGGTTAACCCCATCATTTTTAATGCTGTAATGATAGAGTCCGGTGGAACCCACTGAAAGTATCGTAAGGCTAATGCTATAACAATGGCCCAGACGGGTGGCATGAGTAATAACTCACGGCCTAAATGCCCACCAGCAACGCGCGTACCAAAATGTGCGGCAATTAACACGGCAATAATCCAAACAAATGGCACGGTTGCCAGTAGATCGTAGATGAGCGGGATACTCGCCATTTGTTCGCCATATAAGCCCTGAATGGTAGGCATCGCGATACCCATTCCATTGCCAAAGCTGGCAGCTAAAATTAATGCGCCTGCTTGCGCACGATTAATGTGTGCATAACGGAGCATAATTGAAAATAATGCAAAGCTAATCGCTAAGGTTAAGCTAATGGTCATAATGCCAGTCAACGGCACTTGGTACAGTTCTTCTTTTAAGGGTGACGTGAGCATAATGTAGAGAATTAATGCGGGTGCCATTAAATTTACTACTAATGCGCTCAGTGCTTTTCGTAACTGTTGAGTGCTAAGCCCGCCAGGTTCGATGTGCTGCCATAATGCGCCTACAGATAAAACCAGTATCATCGGTATTAAATCAGCCATAACTTATGCTTTACCCGCTATTTGGATGGAAATATTCGGGGGTTCTTCACTTGTATGTAAGGCCCTTATTTGGTCGCGTACAGATAATTCAGGGGTTGTTGTTCGTTGTCGCTGTCGTAGCACTTCAAGCCAAGATTCAGACATATACATCTCCGTAAATAGCCTGTGATCATTAGCATCATGGAACAGTTGCCAAAAATACGCGCCATTTCTTTTTCGGATAACCTTCATTTGATTCATCAACGTTATAAAGCTATCAATACTGTCTTCATCGATCTGATATTGAATAGTTACCATTACGGGGCCTTTATCCGCTTCCACAGTATCTTCAGGGATTGTCATTGGCCATTGAGTTGAAGGGCTAACGTCAACTGAATCGTTGGCAATAGAAAAGCGCTGGCTAAACAACAAGGAAGAGAATAGCCCGATAGCGGCTATGCCTAAGGCAAAGCTCGTGCTGTAGGCGTCTGAAAGATAGCCCCAGAGCAAACTGCCAAAGCCCATACTGCCACCAAATGTCAGCATAACGATGGATAAGGTGCGAGCACGCACCCAATTAGGCACAACTAATTGCGCTGCTAAAATCAGTGATGAAAAAGTAAATATCCAAGCATTACCTAACGCGATTAGAGTAATAGCCAAGGTGACTTTATTAGACGACATGGCTAATAACAGTAAGGCAGATGCTAGCGAAACAGTGGCGATCATAATGATGCCATTCCGTGTCATGATGGGATGAAGTTTCGGTAATAAATAAGCCCCTAAGAGGGTGCCAATGCCAATAACAGCCATGGCTACTCCGTAGCTTTGCGAGCCCATATCCATTTCACGAATGACAACAATGGGTAACAGCGCCCACGATGCACTGGCGAAAAAGAAAAACATAAAACTACGCACCAATACAGAACGTAATGCCTGTACATTTCGTACATAACGAATACCCGATTTAAAAGCACCAAAAAACCGTTCAACGGGCAGGGCTGATGTGGTTTTTGGACTTTCCGGTTTCCAACGATAAAGGGCAAAAATTAAAGCGCTAAAAGACAAAGCGTTAACGCAAAAAATAGCGGTTGGCCCCGATAAGTAAATGATAACACCACCAATAGCAGGGCCAATGGCTCGAGTAATATTGGTGCTTAAGGTATTTAAAGTAACCGAATTAGGCAGTTGTTCTATGGGTGAGAAAGTAGGCACGCTGGCTGACCAAGCGGGGCGCATCATCGCATTGCCGATACCCAATAAAAAGACAAATAACAGTAATAAATAGGGTGTTAACAAGTCGTAATATGAATAAACCGCAAGACCGGTAGCAATCAGCAGCATAGCGAAATGTATAATCAATAACATCCGCCGCTTATCAACCAAATCGGCCAACGTGCCTGAAGGGTAAGCAAGTAATAAAAAAGGCAACGAAATGGCTGTTTGAATTAACGCTATTGTTAGGTGCGATGTAGGCATCGTCGCCATTAACCAAGTGACACCCACTTCATTCATCCAAGTGCCGATATTGGAAATGGTCATGGCTATCCACATCGCCCTGAAAACAGGGTATTTCAAAGGGCTCAAAATAGACTGTTGACTCAATATGTTAGGCATTAAAGTGAGATGTCATAGCGTAATATAGTCACTATCCTTACTGGACCTTTCTTGCCTTAGCTGCGCGCCCTTTAACTTTGCCATTGGCTAAATAATTTAATGCTTGCCGGACAACTGCATGCTCTAAGGCAACATAACTTGAGCGATCAAAGATATCTATCTTACCAATCTGCTTGCCTTCTAGGCCAGCATCGCCAGTTAGTGCGCCTAAAATATCACCGGGGCGAACTTTGTCTTTGCGACCACCATCTAGTTGTATTGTGGTCATTGGTGGGTAAAGTTTATAGGTTGAATTGCGATCCAGTGATTCCGGGCTATCAATTAAACAAGGTTTATCTTGAAAGGTTTCAATACCTTTCACTCTTATTTGTTCGTGTTCTGCAAACAGGCTCATCGCTAGGCCTTTTTCACCTGCTCTGCCAGTTCTGCCGATGCGGTGAATGTATATTTCAGGATCACGTGGTAATTCGTAATTGATGACTAAATCAATGGCTTTAATATCCAGGCCTCTTGCGGCAACGTCAGTCGCAACAAGAACAGAGCAACTGTTGTTAGCAAAGCGCACCAGTACTTGGTCACGATCACGTTGCTCAAGATCACCGTGTATCGCTAAGGATTCAATATCGTGCTCTTGAAGCAGTTCAGCTACGTCCCTGCATTGGGCTTTTGTGTGGCAAAAGACAATGGCTGTCGTCGGTTGGTAATGTTCGAACAAGGCCAGCAAGGCGTTGTTACGTTCGTGTTTTTTTACTTGATAGAACAGTTGTTCAATAACGTTACTTTCGTGTTTTGACTCAACGGTAATGTTCATTGGATTACGTTGAAATTTACGGCTCATCGCCAAAATATCGTCAGGGTAGGTGGCAGAAAATAATAACGTTTGTCGCGACGACGGTGTGGCACTAATGATGTCCTGCATGACATCAGCAAAGCCCATGTCGAGCATTCTATCTGCTTCATCAAGCACTAATGTTTTAAGTTGGCTGATGTTTAGCGTTCTTTTTTTCAAGTGATCTTGAATTCGGCCAGGCGTGCCAACAACAATGTGCGCGCCGTGCTCAAGTGAGCCAACTTGCGGACCAAATGGTTTACCGCCACATAATAAAACCAATTTAATGTTTGGCACGCTGCGGGCCAGTTTACGAATTTCTTTACCTACTTGGTCAGCAAGCTCTCTTGTGGGGCAGATGATGAGCGCTTGTGCGCCAAAGAAGCGAGGGTTTATTTTGTCGAGAAAACCGACACTAAACGCGACTGTTTTACCGCTGCCGGTTTTAGCTTGCGCGATAATGTCCTTACCTTTAAGCACATGAGGCAAACTTTCTGCCTGAATCGGCGTCATGTTTTTATAGCCGAGTGAGTTTAAGTTTTTAACTTGCGCGGGGGCAATGGGTAAAGAACCGAATGGCTTGGATGACATAGGTGGGTGATTTATGATTTTGGTGTTAATGGTAGTCCACTGAACGATATTCCAGACCATCCAGTCACCATAAAGTGACGAATATTTTGGTGATCATCGCCATTGGGCGTGGCCAGCACATCGCGGTAATATTCAGCAAATAACGCCAGCGTTTGTGGTTCTGTAAATTCATTTAACTGAGCAAAAGCAAACACTTTGCACGAGCCGTTATTTTGGTCAGCCTCATTATGTGTGCCGCCATTTGTAAACTCAGTGGGACTGAAGTCATATAAGGCATCAATAATCGCCATCACCTCACTAAATTTAAGGGAGGTTAGGGCTTCACGTAATTGTTCAATATCATTCATATTATTTCCCTTAGCCACGTGACATGAATTTGCCCGTGCTGGTGTTGATTTTAATGACTTCATCGTTGTCGATGTATTCAGGCACTTGTATTTCTAACCCGGTTGTTAATGTGGCGGGTTTTGTGCGGGATGTTGCTGAGGCGCCCTTTAGGCCCGGAGCAGTGTCAACAATCTGTAAACTGATAGTGGCTGGTAATTCAATGGCCACGAGTGCCTCATCCAATAAAATGCCCACTAAACTGTCGATGCCTTCGCTTAAATATTTTGCTTGTTCTTCAATGTCTTCAGTATCAACGGTGTATTGATCGTAAGTATCTAAGTTCATAAAGGTGTAGCTGGTGTCATCTTTATACGAAAACTGTAGATTGGCTTTTTCACAATCTAGGTCTTTTAAGAAATCATCACCTTTTAACGTTTCGTCACGTTTTTGTTTGGTTTTTAAGTGGTTGAAGCGAACTTTGTAAAGAGTCGCCGCGCCACGTGATGATGGATTTCGAACATCGATATGTTTAACGGAATAAGGTTCGTCGTTAACTTCAACAATCATCCCGCATTTTAAATCGCTGGCTTTAGGCATTGGCGTTCCTAATTAGTAAGTGACGCAATTATACGCCAATAATCAGCGCTGCGAGAGAAGCCTATCCAGTTGATTTGCAAAGTTTTGTTTGTCAGTATTGTTTAAAGGGGGCGGGCCGCCGCCCACTTCTAGCCCACTTGAGCGCATGGTCTCAATAAAATCTCGCATGTTAAGACGGTCCCTAATGTTCTCCGCGGTATACAGTTCACCACGTGGATTAAGCGCGATACCTCCTTTATCAACAACATCCGATGCCAGTGGAATATCACCAGTAATAACTAAGTCACCGATCTGCATGCGTTTTACAATTTCATTATCAGCTTCATCAAACCCTGCGGAAACGCGTAAAAAAGAAATAAAAGGGGATGGGGGTATGCGGATAGCTTGATTAGCCACCAGCGTTGTTTGAATTTGTGTGCGCTCAGCAGCACGAAATAACATTTCTTTAATGACGACTGGGCATGCGTCAGCATCTACCCAAATGGTGTTAATCATGATGGTTATTGCTAGCAGGAGGGAAATGAAGCAAGGCTTGAGTGGTCCTTTTCATATCTATTTAGGATTTTTTGTATCGCTTAATTATACCTAAAGGGTATAAAGTATTTGGTGCATATTGCTAAGTTAAGACGGCGTTTCGTTTTTATGTCGATTTAATCATTTTCGGGCTTATAGCTGCAAGTCATCGATACTTATCAATTATTGGCATTAGAATTATCGCGTTTAGTATTCGCTGTTGGTATTCTGGACATGTGCTGATATAGCTTATATGCTTACTCCGGCTTGACAGCATTAGCTGTAAAAATAAGCTCATGTACAAAAACTATTTTAAAAACAATGATATAGGAGTTTAAAAACAATGATATAGGAGATTAAATGAAATTAGAAACAATCGCACTCCATAGTGGCTATGAAACAGACCCAACCACTAATGCGGCTACTACGCCAATTTACCAAACTACATCGTATACCTTTGACAGCACTCAACATGGTGCGGACCTATTCGATTTAAAAGTACCGGGTAATATTTATTCACGCATTATGAATCCAACCAATGCGGTGCTTGAGCAGCGTGTGGCTGAAATGGAAGGTGGTATTGCAGGGCTAGCGCTATCGTCAGGAATGGCGGCGATCACCTATGCAATTCAGTGTATTACGAGTGTGGGTAGAAACATTGTTAGTACCAGCCAATTATATGGAGGAACCTATAATTTCTTCGCGCATACATTGCCTCAGCAAGGTGTTGAAACACGTTTTGCGTCATATGATGATTTTGCTGCATTGGAAAGTTTGATTGATGACAAAACCAGTGCGGTATTTTGTGAGTCTATTGGTAACCCAGGTGGCAATGTGGTGGACCTTGCTAAATTGGCAGAGATTGCCCACCGTCATGGTGTGCCACTTATTGTCGATAATACGGTGGCAACGCCTATCTTATGTCGTCCGATTGAACACGGCGCAGACATTGTTATTCATTCGTTAACAAAATATATCGGCGGGCATGGAACAACGATTGGCGGAATGATTGTTGATTCAGGTAAATTTGATTGGGCTGAAAACAAAGAACGTTTCCCAATGTTGAATGAACCGGACCCTTCCTATCATGGTGTTGTGTATACAGAAGCATTAGGCCCCGCGGCTTTTATTGGGCGTTGCCGTGTTGTGCCGTTACGTAATACAGGGTCTGCATTGGCTGCGCATAGTGCATTTTTGCTTATGCAAGGGCTTGAAACATTGGCATTACGAATGGAACGCCATTGTGAAAACACCGAGAAAGTGGCTGAATACCTTAAAAAACAATCCCAGGTTGAATGGGTTAATTATGCTGGCTTAAGCAGTAGCCCAGACTATGATACATGCCAAAAAACATGCGGTGGTAAAGCATCGGGCATTATTAGTTTTGGTATTAAAGGTGGCGCTGAGGCGGGCGGTAAATTTATTGATGCGCTGCAAATGATTCTACGTCTGGTGAACATAGGCGATGCAAAGTCATTAGCTTGTCATCCTGCATCAACAACACACCGTCAATTAAGCCCAGAAGAGTTAGCGACAGTGGGTGTTAGTGAGGACATGATTAGGTTGTCAGTAGGCATTGAGCATATAGATGACATTATTGCTGATATAGAACAGGCTCTTGCTGCAGCAAAGTAACGATAAAAGCCTTTACTCAGTATGAGTAAAGGCTTTTTAATTCTGGGCTATCTTTTGTAGCTACTATGCGAGCAGGAACCAGCATAAGCCAGAAATTATTACTGTTCCAATTAAGTTTAGGATAAACCCTTCTTTAGCCATTTGGTTGCTGTGCACGTGACCACTGCTAAAGACAATAGTATTAGGTGCTGTGGCGACGGGGAGCATGAAGGCACAACTGGCGCTGAAGGTAGCGGGAATCATCAGTAGCAATGGGTCAATGTCGGCATTAATCGCGGTGGCGGCTAATACAGGCATTAGCATGGCAGTGGTGGCGGTATTGCTGGTGGCTTCAGTCATAAAGGTAACGGCTAGCGCAATAACCGCCATCATGCCGATAAGACTAAATGCAGTAACGGCGGATAGTTGTTCGCCCAGTTGAGTGCTGAGGCCGGAAATAACAAAGGCTTTGGCGAGGCAAATGCCGCCACTAAACAATAATAAAATACCCCAAGGGATTTGTTGCGCAGTTTTCCAATCCAGTAGTTTTTGTTTGTTGCCATTGGGTAGAACGAATAAAGCAATAACGGCGAGCAACGCTACAGAAGCATCATTGGCGTGTGGTAAATTTAACCAACCACTCCAGCCACCAAAAGGTTCTCGGCGAGTTATCCACAGTAAAGCGGTTATACCGAATATGATGGTGACGCGAATTTCATGGACGCTCCACTTGCCTACTCTTGGTAAGTGTAAATGTCCCTTGTTGTCGAGCTTTCGGGTGAGCCAAAGCCAAATAATCGGGATAAACAGTATGACTATAGGCAATGCCCAGCTCATCCATTGGTTAAAACTGATTTGTAGTCCGGTGTTTTCTTCATATACTTGCATAAACACAAGATTGGGCGGTGTGCCAATAGGTGTGCTCATGCCACCGACGCTAGCAGCATACGCTAGGCCGAGTAAAAGGGGTAAGGCGAGTTTTTTATTATCTGTACTGTCGATAACGGCAAGTGCAACGGGTAATAGCATCAATGTGGCGGCAGTATTGGAAATCCACATACTTAAGGTAGCAGAGGCCACCATAAAACCTAAAACGAGACGTTTTGGATTGTCATTACCAAACCAATGAACCATCGTTAGGGCTAAGCGAAGGTGCGCGCCACAATGTGCGATAGCGGTAGACAGTAAAAAGCCGCCTAATAATAACAGTATCAGTTTATTCCCATAAGACGCAGCAACTTGGTCAGCTGTTAATACGCCGGTCAATGGAAAAATCGCTAAAGGTAATAAAGAAGTGATGGGGATAGGGACGGGTTCGAAAATCCACCAAATAACACACCACACAGCAACAGCCGCAGTAATGGCTATGTTGCTTGTTAGGCTAGTATTTAGCCAATAAAAAGTGAGTGTCGCGAGTAGTGGCCCGACGAATAAAAAGAGACGTTTTAAATTTAACTGTTGGTTCAAAATTTAAATACAAGGTTAACTAGTGCTAACAATTGGCTATTCTCTGTTTTGTTAGCAAATAAGGGTAGGCCATTACCATCATATCTATCGTATTTTAATTCGGGGATGATATTGAAGTAAGGGTTGATTTGCCAATCTAAGTTAGTTGTTAAAGCATAAACCTCACCGGGTGACCCAGAAAATTGAACATTGGCACCTACTTTGTCTTTGACCCATTCAGCGCGTGTATTGAGATGCAAATTAGGGTTGAGTTGGTAACGCAAGGCAACAAATGAACCGTACCACTCGGCATCTTCAATAATAAATTGTGGCGCTGGTTGAATGTCTCCTGCTTCTTGAGAACCGTAGAATAGCTCAAGGATTGCTTCAAGTTTTGGGGAGAATTTGTGCATTAAGGTGATATTGCCAGCGAAGCGGTTAAGGTCTTTGCCTGTACTGCTTAGAGCGAAAAATTGTGAGCCGCCTTTTGCGGGCGCTTCACCAAAGTCATCAGCGCCATTGCCATACATCAACTCAATGTCTATGCCGGATTGCATGTTGGGTGTTCTATAGCGCAAGCCTGCCAAATAGAATAAGTCGCCGTTGCGGTTATCAAAATTGTTCCAACCTGTGGTAATACCGCCTTCAATACTTAAAAGGCCAAAATTACGGCTAGTAGGTAGTTTAATAGAGGTCAACACGCCGACGTGTTTTACCGGGGAAAATAGTAGTTCGTATGAAGCGGTGGCAAACCAACGAGGTGGTGCAAAAGGGTAGCCAATTTCTCGTGCCAAAGGTGACATAAAACTACCGACCATTATATTCATGCCATCAAAGTAGGGTAGGTAAACATCCAAATACCATTGTGGGATTGATAATTTTTCGTCATGGTTATCATCAAAGTCAAAATCATCGATGCCACTAACGCGCAGAAATTGAGAATCTGTGCCGTAAATAGCTAAAATATTAAACCCTATATCAATCTCTTCACTTCTGGGAGCAGGTGTTGGGGTGATGCGGCTGAGTAAGTTGTGCTTAGGGCTGAATTTTGTGCTGGGTAAGCAACCATCACCTTTACAAAACATCAGAGCTAACTGATTTAGGTGGAAACCCTCGTCACTGGATAGTGCGCCATTGGGCAAAATGCCATCTGTTCCATCGTCATTAAAAACCAAGGTGCTACTGGCCCAGCCAATTAGGGCAAGTTCATTTCTTTGGAGAGTGTCACCAAATATGCTATCTGCAAATGAGCCAGGTGCATAAAAATCATCTGTGGCTAAGGTTGGTCCAGATGAAAAAAGAAAAGCAAATAAAATTAATAGTGTGTGTCTAAACATCTTTATAACCTTCTTATGCAATTAAGATTATTATAAGGGGTATGTTGATAGTAATGATGGTTTTTAAATATAAAAAAAGCCGGTCAAAAGACCGGCTTCTTATATTTCAAAACGTTTCTAAATAACTTAGAAAGTTTGGATAATACCTAGCGCAATAGTTTCACGATCTGATGATGTATCACCAACAAAATCAGTGTTAGCATCTACGTCACTATAAATTAGTGAAAGTGTAGTTTTTGGTGCAATTTTTTGGTAAACACCAAGTGTAATGCTTTCGCCGTTGGTATCACGGTTTAAACCACTTGCGTCTGAAACATCACCGTATGCAGCTGCAAACTTAGTGTTGTCAGACATTTGGTATGTGCCAGAAACAGCTATAAACTCAGCATCTGTATCGTGGTCTTCGTATGATACAGCTAGGCCAAATCCGTTAGCTTTATATGCTGCTGTTACACGAGTTGCATCACCGTCAACGCCATCAGCATCCATGAAGTGTTGTACAGAAGCTGTAATACCGCCAGCACTGTAAGTAATGCCGATATTTAATGGATCTTCGCCACCAGTATTTAAGCCACCGTTAGGAGCATTGTCTTCGTCGTCTAGAAAAACCGCTGCGTTGACTGTAACTGCACCCATGATTTTTGGACTTAGGTAAGCAACACCATTATTTAGCCAGCCGTTTGTTAGGTTGTTTGAATAACCGTGGTTAGAGCCAGAGTTCAATGGGCCAGCAGATGTATCGTAGAAAGGATCTGTTTTAAGGCCAGCCATTTTATATGGAGATGAAAAACGACCAACCATTACTTTACCAAATCCACCTTTCACACCAGCGAAGAAGAAACGTTGCGTTGTTCCTGAGCCACCATTTGTGTCATTTTTAGCGCCAAGTTGAAGGTTGTAAAAACCTGTTAAGCCACCTTCTGTGCCGTATTCGCCTTTTACACCAACGCGAGATGCATTGTTTACGAATTGTGTTTGACTGCTACCAGCAGCAGTGTCTGTTGAAACAACAGAGCCACGAAAGTTACCGTATACTTTTGAGTCAGCTATTACTGCTGCAGGTGCTAATACAGCGGCTACAGTTGCTGCTAAAATAAGTTTTTTCATTTTTCTTCCCATTTTAATTTAGTTATTATTTTTACAACAATGTGACTTAAGAAATTGTCATGTTGTAAATACGCCACTTTATTGTGGATATAAAGATAATAGCAGATATTAAAAGCTTGTCTACAGGAAGAGCGCTAGTTACAAACGTTTTTGTTATAAAAATATATTGAAGCTATGCTAAAAGGTTATAACAAGTTGTTTTGCAGACACACCAGTGAAATACTGGCTCGGTTAATTAATGAACCGGTTCAGCCTAGCTTGTACCTTTTTTGGGTCAATACCATCGTTAACAGGTATATTAAACCGGTTTATTTGTAGTGGTAGTTGCTTATCTACTTCTCTCATTTTGTATTTGTCTAAACGTGAGGTATCAAGATATTCACGTGTAATATTTCCTTGAACAATAAGTTCATGCTCACGGATGAGTGGGATGGCTTTTTGGGCGCTAATGACTTTTAGGCCATCAAAAAATATCGTAATACGGGTAGGCAGGCAGGCTTTGTCACGTAATTGCGTGATATCAATTTCGCCATATTCTACACATTCTCTGGTTTCATAACTGAGCTTATCATCATCAAGATTAACCGGAGTACCCTTTAGTACGGTTGCGAAATAGAGTTGGTCTAAGCTGCCGTTGCTAGGAAAGTCACCCGTTTGTTGGGCGTGTTGCATTTGTTCCTTAACGCGCTGGTCAACTTTTTGATTAACCTGAGTACCGACTTGTTTTTGAACCTCTAACTGAATTTGTTGTTGGATAGTTTCGGAAGATACGGGTGCAGCAGAGGACCCGGCGCACATAGTAACTACTTGCGCATGGGTAAAACCTTTGCTGAGGTATTGGTCAATCTTATCCATAGTGCAGTTGGCCAAGGCGTTACCGCTAAATACCATGATGCAGAGTGCGATAAGTAAAGATGTATTAGATGCGTTTTGTATTTTCATGGATGTGTTCCAGGGAGTTTTAAAATGTTAAAAGGATAATACGTGATAATTTTTAAAATGCATAGCCGTTATAAAGTAGAACCTTTATCTAACTACTATGGTGAAAAAATTGTACGGGTAAGGACTATCTGCCTTATTTTTTTCGTTTAGACGGTGTGTAACCGGCTTTAGTATGTTTGGTTAAAAATGGTTTACCTCGTGGGTGCTGACGAGAATGTTTGCTTGGGGGGCTTGCAGGAATTAAGCAGTTTGGCCCATCGCCAATCAAGCTTTTTTTGCCCATTTTTAAAAGCAGGTCTTTAATAACTTTCCAATTGCCGCTGTCGTGATAGCGCAATAACGCTTTGTGTAAACGGCGTTGTTCTAGTGACTTAACAGTGTTGATGCGCTCACTTTTGTAATTAAGACCTTTGAGTGGGTTTCTACCTGTATGGTACATGGTGGTGGCAGTGGCCATGGGTGATGGGTAGAAGGTTTGTACCTGATCTGCCTGAAAATTATTTTTCTTTAACCAAAGCGCAAGGTTCACCATGTCGTTATCTTCTGTGCCTGGGTGAGCGGCGATAAAGTAGGGGATTAAATATTGTTTTTTACCGGCTTTTTTGGTGAATTTCTCGAACATAGTCTTAAACCGGTCGTAGCTGCCAATGCCTGGCTTCATCATTTTAGATAAAGGCGCTTGTTCGGTATGTTCAGGTGCTATCTTTAGATAACCGCCAACATGGTGGGTGACGAGTTCTTCAACATATTCAGGGGATTCAACTGCGAGGTCATAACGCAAGCCCGAGGCAATTAAAATACGTTTTACACCTTTAATTTTACGCGCTTTCTTATATAGTTTGATTAATGGGTCATGATCGGTGTTTAGGTTTTCGCAAATACCAGGGTAAACACAGGAAGGCAGTCGGCAAGCCGCTTCAATTTTTGGGTCTTTACAGGCAAGGCGATACATATTCGCTGTAGGGCCGCCAAGATCTGAAATTGTGCCTGTAAACCCCGGTGTTTTGTCTCGAATGTCTTCTATCTCCTGCAAAATAGACTCTTCGGATCGATTTTGAATAATGCGGCCTTCGTGTTCAGTAATCGAACAAAATGTGCAGCCGCCAAAACAACCACGCATGATATTAATAGAGAAACGAATCATCTCGTAGGCCGGAATGGGCCGCCCTTCGTATTTCGGGTGTGGTACACGTTGATAAGGCAAGCCAAATACTTCGTCCATTTCATCAGTGGATAAAGGAATGGGTGGCGGTGTTAGCCAAACATCTTTACCGTCATTTTCCTGAACAAGAGCACGGGCATTGCCGGGGTTGGTCTCTAAATGTAAAACCCTTGAAGCGTGCGCATATAAAACAGGGTCGCTTTTTACTTTTTTATATGACGGTAAGCGAATAACCGTTTTTGAACGGTCTGTTTTACTGTGTTTGGGTAGAAATTTAAGTGTAACGACTTGGCTACCATCGTTAGCATTTGGTGCGCTACTTATTTGGCATTTGCCGCCAGTGGCCGCAGCTCGTTCTTCATCAGTTTGGTAGGGGTTGGTGTGCTGCTCAACTTTGCCGGGCCTGTCCACACGGGTTGAGTCAATTAGTGTCCAACCATTGGGCAATGTATTACGTACAAACGCGGTGCCACGAATATCAGTTATATTGGCAATGGGTTCGTTCATGGATAGGCGGTTAGCTAACTCCGTTATGGCGCGCTCGGCATTGCCGTATAACAACATATCAGCTTGTGAATCGACTAAAACAGAACGCCTGACTTCATCGTCCCAGTAATCGTAGTGTGCAATGCGGCGCAGGCTAGCTTCGATACTGCCTATGATAATAGGTGAGTCTGGAAATGCTTCTTTGCAGCGTTGGGTGTATACGATGACGGCGCGGTCTGGCCGATGGCCAGCTTTATCGTTTGGCGTATAGGCATCGTCTGAACGCGCACGTTTATCCGCGGTGTAACGGTTAATCATTGAGTCCATGTTACCGGCGGCGATACCAAAAAATAAATTGGGCTTGCCTAGCTCAGCAAAATCATTAGCGCTTTGCCAATTTGGTTGGTCAATAATACCAACGCGGAAGCCTTGTTTTTCGAGCAATCGACCTATAACCGCCATACCGAAGCTAGGGTGATCAACATAGGCATCGCCGGTGACGATGATGATGTCGCAGCTATCCCATCCAAGCGTATCCATCTCGGCGCGAGTGGTTGGTAAAAATGGCGCGATACCATAGCATTCTGCCCAATATTTAGGATAGGACGAGAGGGGTGCAGCTAATGGCATCATTGGATGATTCCTTGTTCTTTTAAAATGGAGCGAAGTTTTTCAACTCGCCGCCTGTTAACGCCAAAATCGTAATGCCCGGTTCTTGACGCGGAACGCACATGGATGGTGTTGTTGTCGATAATTAAATCTAGGTCGTCCACAAATCCAAAAACACGACTGGTGAATTCTGCGTGTAGCTTATCATCTTCATGACTAATATTCGTTCGCGCGTCAACTTGGCTAACCAGTTCAGCCAGTTGTGTCATATTGATTGGTGGTGTTTTTGTTAATATAAACGGCGCGATTGTATGTTCATCGCTGGCTTGACTGGATACACAGTTAGGCTTGTTAGGGCAGGCCTTAAGGTGAATGGATTTAGCAGCGCTGGTTGACGACATAATCAGGATTAAAATGAATAAAAGGGTGTTCATTGTTGACGTAACACGGTGGGTGTCAAAATTAGGTTAAACCAAGGAGTTAACCTATTGTTTTGTACTGTTGTTAGAAGCCGGCGCTTGTTCTTCTTTGATGACTTTGCCTTCTTTTTTCATAGCACCTTTAAAGCCTTTAATAGCACCGCCTAAGTCGCCGCCTAGGTTTTTTAAACGTTTAGTACCAAATAATAAAAGAACGATAACAAGAATAATAATTAACTGCCAAATACCAATGCCGGCCATGGGAACCTCTTAGATAGTGGTGTAAGTACTTGTATTCTACTTGGTTCTGCTGGCTTTTTCATCTAAGCCAGATAAGCCGAAGCGGCGTTGTAGCTCTTTTAGTACATCGTCAGCACATAAATCTTGTTGAGCAAGCAGCACTAGGGTGTGAAACCAGAGGTCGGCAGTTTCATAAATAATTTGTTGTTTTTCGCCTGATTTGGCAGCAATAACGGTTTCGGTCGCTTCTTCGCCAATTTTTTTTAAGATGGTGTCTAGGCCTTTGTCGTAAAGGCTTGCAACATAAGATGAGTTGGGATCTTCTTGCTTGCGCTGCTGTAAAACAGCGTCTAATTGTTTTAGGGTGTCGTTCATGTTGAATAGATGCTCTTAGGGTCTTTTAAAACAGGGTCAGTGCTTACCCATTCGCCATTTTTAAGGTGGCGATAAAAACACCGTTCACGACCAGTATGACAGGCAATGCCGCCTTTTTGTTCAACAGATAATAAAATAACGTCTTCATCACAGTCTAAACGAATATCTTTGATGGCTTGCTGGTGGCCGGACTCTTCACCTTTATGCCAGAGTTTTTTGCGCGAACGGGACCAATAAACAGCATGTCCAGTGTCTACGGTTAGTTGCAGCGCTTCTTTGTTCATCCAAGCAACCATTAGGATTTTGCCACTGTCATCATCTTGGGCAATAGCGGGCGTAAGGCCTTGTTCGTTCCAGCGTATTTCGTTTAGCCATGCGCTCATAAACGCACCTCAATGCCATGGTCTTGCATATGTTGTTTGGCTTCACCAATGGTGTACTCTGCAAAGTGGAAAATACTCGCTGCCAGAACTGCATCGGCTTTTCCTTTGGTCACGCCGTCGACTAAATGATCTAAGGTGCCGACGCCACCTGAAGCAATGACAGGGACATCGACCGCATCGCTAATAGCGCTGGTTAATTCAAGATCAAAGCCAATTTTGGTACCGTCTCGATCCATGCTGGTGAGTAAGATTTCCCCAGCACCATGGCTGACCATCTTTTTTGCCCATTCAATGGCATCAATGCCGGTTTCTTTTCGACCACCGTGAGTAAAGATTTCCCAACGTTTGGGTTTGCCGTTTGCGCTGACGCATTTCGCATCGATGGCCACGACAATGCATTGCGAGCCAAACCGGTCGGCGGCTTCTTTTACAAATTCAGGATTAAAGATAGCGGCGCTATTAATACCTACTTTGTCTGCTCCTGCTTTTAACATGCGGCTAATGTCGGCTAACTCCCTGATTCCGCCACCAACAGTGAGGGGGATAAATACTTCACCGGCCACTTGCTCAACAACATGGGCCATTGTTTCGCGATTGTCTGATGTGGCGGTAATATCAAGAAAGGTAATTTCATCGGCGCCTTCGCGGTCATACCTTCTGGCAATTTCAACTGGGTCTCCAGCATCACGAATATCAACGAACTGCACGCCTTTAACAACGCGACCGTTATCAACGTCTAAGCAAGGAATGATGCGTTTAGCGAGTCCCATGTTAAGGGTAAGATTCCGCTAGTTTTTCGCCTTCGGCAAAATCGAGTGTGCCTTCATAGATCGCGCGGCCTGTTATAGCGCCCATGATGCCGTCTTCAGACACGTTGCCAAGTTCTTTGATATCTTCTATGGTGGTGATGCCGCCTGAGGCAATCACTGGAATAGAGATCGCTCTGGCTAGTTTTGCTGTCGCTTCAACATTGACGCCTTTCATCATGCCGTCGCGGCCAATGTCTGTATAAATAATGGAGTCAACGCCGTCGTTTTCAAAATGTTGAGCTAAATCAATGATGTCGTGTTTAGATAATTTGGACCAACCATCGATGGCAACCTTGCCGTCTTTTGCATCTAGCCCAACGATAATATGGCCAGGGAACTCGGCGCAAACATCGCTAACAAAATGTGGCGCGTTAACTGCTTTTGTCCCAATAATAACGTATTGAACACCTGCGTTTAAATAGGTTTGAATAGTATCTTCATCACGAATGCCGCCGCCAACTTGAATAATTAAGTCGGGATGGGCTTCGGCAATATCATGTACAACGTTAGCGTTAACGGGTTTGCCTGCAAAGGCGCCGTCAAGATCAACAAGGTGCAAGCGCTTGGCGCCTTCGTTCACCCAGCGCGTTGCAACCTCTACTGGGTTATCCGAAAAAATAGTTTCATCTTCCATACGGCCTTGGCGTAAGCGGACGCATTTACCTTCTTTTAAATCAATAGCGGGTATAAGAATCATCGTTATATATTCCTGTGTTTAGGATTTTCCATCCCAGTTTAAAAAATTTTTAAGTAATTGTAAGCCTGCGCCGTGACTTTTTTCCGGATGAAACTGTACGGCCAAGATATTATTCCACTTTAGCGCACTAGGGAAAGTTTCTGGGTATTCTGACGTGGCATTTATGTATTTATTCTCCACTTTTGATGCGTGGTAGCTGTGCACGAAATAAAAACGCTCATTTTGGCTAATTCCGTTAAAAAGTGGGTTTTTATATAAATAATTAACATTATTCCATCCCATATGTGGGATTTTTAACTTATTATTTTGATCGTCAGTTGAGTTTGATGGAAACTTAATAACATTTCCAGGTATCAATCCTAAGCATTCAACGCCACCGTTTTCATCACTGTGTTCCAATAGTGCTTGCATTCCAATACAGATCGCAAGGATGGGTTTATTTTTTGATGCTTGTTTAATCGTTTCGTCTAGCCCTTTGGCTTTTATAGCAGACATGCAATCGCGAATGGCACCCACGCCAGGAAACACAATATGGTCAGCAGACAGTATTGTGTCTCGATCAGCAGAAATGACAACGTCTGAATCAGGGGAGACACTTTTGAGTGCTTTTGAAATAGAGTGTAAGTTCCCCATTCCATAATCTATAACGGCAACGGTGGCCATAATGTGATTTCTCGTTTAAATGTTACAAGCAGCCTTTGGTAGAAGGGGTAATGCCTTCCATTCGTGCATCTCTTTCTAGAGAAAAGCGTAAGGCGCGGCCAAATGCTTTGAAAATGGTTTCAGCAACGTGATGTGCATTAACGCCTTTCAAGTTATCGATATGCAGAGTGATATTGGCGTGATTTACAAAACCTTGGAAGAATTCACGAAATAAGTCGGCATCGAAACTGCCAATTCTTGCGCGTGGGAATTCTACGTCATAAACAAGTCCAGGACGGCCTGAAAAGTCAATTACAACGCGTGACAATGCTTCGTCTAATGGTACGTAGGCATGCCCATAACGATATATTCCTTTGCGCTCACCCAGTGCATCATTGACCGCTTTACCAAGCGTGATGCCTAGATCTTCAACCGTGTGATGAGCGTCGATGTGTAAATCGCCTTTAGCCTTGATGTCTAAATCGAACATGCCGTGACGAGCAATTTGATCTAGCATGTGCTCAAGAAACGGAATGCCAGTTGAGAAGTTGGTTTTACCCGTGCCATCGAGATTAACAGTGACGGTAATTTGCGTCTCTAAGGTATCGCGAGTAACCGTTGCGGTTCTGTTGTTCATGATTGATTTTTCATTTGTTGGCTATTAATGACGCATTTTCTCAATAACACCCTAGGATAGCAAGCGCGTTGTGAAAGGCGGGCGTTTTCTTTGTTAGCCACCAACTACAGGAGGCCAGCATGCGAGCACATCGCCGTTACATAAAACAGTTTGAGCTCGCTTGTCTTTATCTACATATGTACCGTTGAGTATGATGAGATGAAGGTTTTTATGGCTAAGATTTGCCTTTTTAATGACGTCGGGAATCGTGTCGCCAACATCTAATGGGTACGTTTTTATTTCACCACCAATATTTTCGCGCGAGACTTTTGCAAGAGAGGCGAATAGTTTTACGGTAACTTCTGACATATTTAATTTAAGAGGCGCTTAGAGCACCCCTATAACATTAAGGTGTTTAGGTAATTTGTAAGCGTTGTTTAGTTTCGTCTTTGACGGTGCCATCGGTGTTCCAGCCGCGTATTTCATAGTATTCGGGTAGCATTTGATCTAATTCACAAACGTGACCTTTTGCAGGCCCAGCTTTGACAGGTTCATTTAATAAGCGCGGTGGTAACGTGTCATCGGCAGCAGTGAAACCAATACGGTTGTTATAGTCACGCTCCATATTCCACACACGTTCGCCAAGCTCTGTTAGTTTTTCAGCAGTCCAGTCCCCTTCACAGGCGGCGTCTAGTTGTTCTGCCACTTCTTCAAGCCCTTGCGCAAATGAAGAAAACGTACAAATGCCAGCTGAATCAAACACGCTGGTGGTATCTTGGAAGGCCATTAGTAATTCTGCTTTACCTTCGGTTGCTAGAGGGTCGGTTTTGAATGGAACGCCGGCTGTTTCGGAAGCATTGGTATAGCCTCGAACGTGGCAAGCGCCTCGGTTTGATGTGGCATAACCCAGCCCCATGCCTTTAACACCACGGGCGTCGTATGCTGGGAACTCTTGACCTTTTACAACAATGGCAAGTTCTGGCCGACCGTATTTTGTACAAAGGCGTAATGAGCTTTGGGCAAGTTCTTTGCCAAAGCCTTCGTGTTTTGCGATTAATTCAATGCATTCGACCATGGCGGCGGCGTTACCAAACGTTAAATCAATGCCACCAGTGTCTTTTTTCGTGAGAATGCCTAATTCAAATAATTCCATCGCCGCGGCTATTGTGGCGCCAGCTGATATCGGATCCATTGCTTGCTCGTTGCATACAAAGTTTGCGTAGGTAACGGCGTCTAAATCATCTACACCCGTGTCACAACCTAATGCCCAAGCAGCTTCGTATTCGTTACCGCCTGAATTGCCTTTAAAGTATTTATGGATGTCTTCGCGGTTTTTAATGCTGAAATGTTCGGGGTCAATGGTTGAAATTCGTCCACAGGCGATCGTGCAAGCAAAGCAACCGGCATTTCGTGTTAAATTCGGTTTGCCATCGCTGTCCCTGGGAACAGCCATCGCTTCGCTAGATAGTTTTGGTGCTTCTTCAAAGATGCTATCCTGCCAATTTCTAGCGGGCAAGGCGCCAACTTCATTCATATGGTTCATCATCACGTTGGTGCCGAGATGGCGTAGCCCAAGAACGAGTTCAGTTTCTTCAATGAGTTTTTTTGCTTTGTTGGTGGCTTCAAAAAAGCGTTTAGGGTCTTTAATGTTTCCTACGCCTTTGCTACCACGCAGGGTAACGGCTTTTACATTTTTTGACCCCATGACAGTGCCGACCCCAGAGCGGCCAGCGGCACGATGTAAGTCATTAACGATAGCGGAATAAAGATTGCCGTTTTCGCCTGGTACGCCGATAGCGGCAATACGCAGTTGTGGGTCTTGATGCTTATCATGTAGCCATTCATCAGCTTCCCAAACTGATTTTCCCCAAATATCATCTGCGGGTAGTATGTCGCATTCATCGTTACTGATATGAATGTAGACAGGTGAGCTGGCTTTGCCTTCTAGAATAATCATATCCCAACCTGCGCATTTCATTTCGTTACCGAAAAATCCGCCTGAGTTCGAACAAGCAAGCGCGTTGGTTAGTGGGCTTTTAGTGACGCATGAGTAGCGTCCGCCTGTTGTAGCCATGGTGCCAGTTAAGGGGCCAGTGACCATAAATAACTTGTTGTCTGGAGATAGAGGTTCAACTTTTGGGTCAACTTCTTCGGTAAAATACTTGGTCGCTAGGCCGCGTTGCCCAAGGTACAAGTCAGCCCATTCCATATTAAGCGGTTCAGAGGTTGAGGTGCGGTCAGTTAAATTGATACGTAATACATTTTTTGTCCAGCTCATAATCGTTGCCTCTTTAACATTAGGGTTTAATTATCATCATAGTATTTCAAGAACAAAATAACAATATTGTTGTTTTGAATATTAAATGATGGAAAAAAGCGAGCTTTGTAAGTATATGCTTACAGAGATTGAAGATATGGCTTATATTTGTATTGAAATTTAGCGGCTATTATAGTTATGTCGCTTTTGAAGTCTTCGAGAAGGATCTCGTTAAACACGGAGTGTTTGTTTAGGAGATGTAATGGATTGCATCATCAATATGGATATCGCACAGGACAGATTTCGCCAACCAAGCTAGGCGACCACTTTAACCGACGGAGCATGCTCCGCCGGTTTTTTTTGTGCCTAAAAACCAGTTATGATTTAGGGCCTCTTGAAGCGCGTTTGCGTTCGTTTTCGGTCAGCATCTTTTTTCTTAAGCGGATGTGATTAGGCGTTACTTCTACCAACTCATCATCTTCAATAAATTCTAAGGCTTGCTCTAGCGTCATGATGATAGGGGGTACGAGTGATAATGCTTCGTCAGTGCCCGATGCGCGAACGTTTGTAAGTTGCTTACCTTTTGTTGGATTAACAACAAGGTCGTTGCCGCGAGAATGTAAACCAACAATTTGGCCTTCATACACTTCTTCAGCATGCCCTAAGAAAAGTTTGCCGCGATCTTGTAAGCCAAATAGGCCGAATGCAGCGGTTTTCCCTTTCACCATAGATACAAGTACACCATTCTGGCGTGACGTTACTTCGCCAACTTTAATTTCACCATAATGATCAAAAATGCTGGTCATAATGCCAGAGCCTGATGTTAGCGTTAGGAAGTGCCCACGGAAACCAATAAGCCCGCGTGATGGGCTGATGAATTCAAGGCGGATACGACCTTTGCCGTCCGGCTCCATATTGGTAAGTTCGGCTTTACGTAAGCCCATTTCTTCCATAATAGGGCCCTGGTGTTGCTCTTCAATATCGATCACAACTTGCTCGAATGGCTCGTGCATTTTGCCATCGACCTCTTTTTGGATAACTTCAGGTCGACCTACACCCAGCTCATATCCTTCACGGCGCATGGTTTCAATCAGTACAGATAAATGTAATTCACCACGGCCTGAAACGATAAATCTATCAGGCGCATCGCCTGGTGTTACACGTAAGGCAACGTTATGAATCAGTTCTTGGTTCAATCGGTCTTTAATATTACGTGATGTAACGTATTTGCCGTCTTGGCCTGCAAATGGCGAGTTGTTAACGGAGAAAGTCATGCTCACAGTTGGCTCATCAACAGATAATGCTGGCATTGCTTCAACATGGTCTGGGTGACATAACGTGTCGGAGATGCCTAATCCATCAATGCCGTTAATACAAACGATGTCGCCAGCAAATGCTTCTGGAACCTCAACGCGCTGAAGGCCTAAATGCCCCTTTACATTAAGGACCTTGCCTTTACGTTCTTTGCCTTCACTATCAACGATAGTAACGACTTGATTGGTCTTTAAACTACCACGAGTAATACGGCCAACACCAATGACGCCAACGTAACTGTCGTAGGCAAGAGAGGAGATTTGCATTTGTAAAGGCGCTGTCACATCAACAACAGGTTCTGGAACAGAGTCTCTAATTATTTCAAACAAAGGCGTCATATTATCAGCTAACTCATCGGCTTCGGGGCCAGCAACGCCATTAATGGCGGAAGCATAAATAATGGGAAAATCTAGTTGTTCGTCAGTTGCGCCGAGTTTGTCGAATAGGTCGAATACTTGATCAACAACCCAGTCTGGGCGTGAACCAGGACGGTCAACTTTATTGATCACAACAATTGGCTTAAGACCTTGTTCAAACGCTTTAGATGTTACAAATCGAGTTTGTGGCATGGGGCCATCAACGGCATCAACCAGCAATAACACACAATCCACCATTGATAATACGCGCTCTACCTCGCCGCCAAAATCGGCGTGTCCAGGGGTGTCAACGATATTGATGTGGAGACCTTCCCATTCGATAGCGGTATTTTTCGCAAGAATAGTGATGCCGCGTTCTTTTTCTTGGTCATTTGAATCCATGATGCGTTCAGAGCCTGATGATTTTCTGTCTAGCGTGCCAGACTGCTCTAATAATTTGTCAACAAGCGTTGTTTTGCCGTGGTCAACGTGGGCGATAATGGCGATGTTACGAAGGTTCTGTTTCACGAAAGGAATTCCTATAATAAGATGGTTTTGTTGGAGGGGTGTATAAGGGCGGCAGCTTAGCTTTGTTGCCAAGGTAGGTTGTGGAAGCGCCAGCCGCCAATATTACCCCGGTGTTTGTTATCGTCTTTGTCGCCTTCGAACCCTTCGTCCATATTGAATAAAGAATGGTATCCCGCTGCCTCTAATAATTTGGCAGCATCCATAGAGCGTGCACCACTTCTGCACATTAGAACGATAGGCGTTGTTTTTGATGGAGCGTGTTGCGCAATGTTTTTTATAAAGTCAGGGAGTGCTTCCCAATTTGGAGGTCTTTTTAAGGGTACATGAATTGCACCAATTGGGTGACCAACAAAAGAATACTCAATCAGCGTGCGTGTATCAATAAGAATAGCTTGCGAGTCGCTTGAAAGCAGTTCGTGAGCCTCAGGAGGCGAGATAGACTTAATGTTAGACATGGAATGCAGCTATATTTAAAAATTAGCCCACCATTATACATCGATTATCGATAGGGTGCTTGTTTCAAGGTTTTGTCTTTTGTGCAATCAGTATGGCTTCATTTCTAATGCCTTCGTTAACGTTACCAATACTTGCTTCTTCGTGATAAATAACAGGCGATAACGAAGAAAAAAGCGATAAAAGTTCTGACTTTTTGAGCAAAAACTCTGGGCTAGTTGGGCCTATAGCTTGCGCTTTATCTGCTGTAAATGTTTGGTAGAAAATAAGCCCGTTCTGTTTTAACGCATTAACCAGTTGAGGGATGATGTCGCGATTTAGAAATCTTGACACAGTAATGACGTCGTAATGGTCTGTTGGCCAAGCGGCATCGTTAATGTCGATGGCCGTTGGGCTGATAGTAAGGGCACTGGATTTACCTTTAATTTGCTGAATCACGACAGACGAAACGTCCCATGCGTCAACATGCAGACCTTTTTGAGCCAGAAAAAAGCTATTGCCGCCTTGGCCGCAAGCGAGGTCTAGTGCTTTTCCTTTTGAGGGCAATAGATGTGCGTACCGTGATACTGCCAGTGCTGGCTCGGGCACGACATGCGCCTTTTTTTTATAAATGTTATCCCACTTTAGGCGGCTATCAGTCATTTAGTCACGCCAAAAAATAGGTGTGAATAAGACCAATAAAGTGAATATCTCTAGGCGGCCTAGTAACATTGAAAAACTGGCGACCCATTTTGTATAATCTGAAACGTTTGCATAGTTGTTGCTAATCTCGCCTAAGCCGGGGCCTAAGTTATTGAGCGTAGCTGCGACGGCTGAAAAGGCAGTGACTTGATCTAGGCCGGTTGCCATCATTAAAATCATCAGCACGCCAAATGATAAAATGTAGGCCGCAAAAAAGCCCCAAACTGCTTGTATGATTGGCCTAGGAACAACATGGTGATCTAGCTTGATGGGCATATCTGCATGCGGGTGTATCAAATGCATGAGCTCTTTACCTAGTTGTTTAAAGACAATTAACACGCGAATGACTTTCATGCCGCCAGCTGTAGACCCAGCGGAACCGCCATAAAAGCTCATAAAAATTAGTAAGACGGGAATGAACGATGGCCAGGCAACGTAGTTAGCAGATGTAAAGCCTGACGTGGTGGCAAAAGAGACCACTTGAAATAATGTGTGTTCGAATGAATCCAGAATGCCGAAATGCGTGTTTGATAGCGCTATAAATGCTAACAAAATAACCAAGAAGTGAGTGCTAATGATATAAACGTATGTTTTAAATTCACTGTTTCCTGTGTAACTCGTGAGTTTAAATGAGTGGCATGCTTTGTAGTGGAGGGCAAAGTTAATGCCAGCAATAAACATAAATCCAACGCAAATATAATTTAGTAATGAACTGTCAAAAAAAGCAAAACTAGCATCGTGAGTGGAAAAGCCACCGATTGAAACAGTACTAAAACTATGTGAAATAGCATCGAACACACTCATGCCGCCGAACCAGTAAGCTAAAGCACAAGTAATCGTTAAACTGAAGTAAATGACCCATAATGCTTTCGCCGTTTCGGTTATTCGAGGCGTCAATTTTGAATCTTTCATTGGGCCAGGTGTTTCAGCTTTGTATAGTTGCATCCCGCCGATTCCCAACATGGGCAGAATAGCAACGGCCAGTACAATAATACCCATGCCGCCAAGCCACTGAAGTTGTTGGCGGTAAAATAAAATAGATTTTGGTAGGTTGTCTAGCCCGGATATTACCGTAGCGCCAGTCGTTGTTAGGCCAGAAATGGATTCGAAAATGGCATCAGTTAACGAGAGGTCGGGCATTGAAGAAAGGTAAAAAGGTATAGCACCGGCTAGGCCAAGGCTAATCCAAAACAATGAAGCAATCAGAAATCCATCTCGTGTTCTTAAGTCACCTCTTGCTCGTCGTGCGCTGAGCCATAACAGTAGCCCGGCAGCAAAAATAGCAACAAAGGCAATTATAAAAGGTTGTGCATTGTGTTCTTCGTAGATAAAAGAGACGAGAACAGGAGGAAGCATGGTTGCGCTAAATAACCCAAGGAATAAACCGGTGACGCGTCGAATAACACTAAAATGCATGGGTTATTTTATAAGTCTATTTAACAATGACTTTTGAGGTAGGAAAAGGGCTTCCAGCGCCTGTATCTGAGACTTGTCTGACAAAAACATAATGACATGGTCGCCGCCTTTAAGTATTAAGTCCGTTGTTGCAGGTATGGATTCTCCGTCTCGAACAACACCGATAATAGCGGAACCATCGGGCAAGGAAATAGCATTAATGGGCTTATTTGCAATATCCGATTTTTGACCATTATCTAAAACAATGGCTTCAAACGCTTCTGCTTTTCCTCGTAGTAATGAGTGTACCTGTGATATGCCACTACCACGAACTTGCGCGAGTATTTTCCCAATCGTTGTATGCTGTGGGTAAATGGCGTTATCTATTGAGCCGTTGTCTACCATGCTCATGTAAGCATTCCTATCAACCATGCTCATCACAACGCGAGCGCCAAGATTTTTGGCGAGCATAGAGCATAATATGTTTGTTTCGTCATCACTGGTGACGGTGCAAAACACATCGGTTTTTTCGATACTTTCATCGAGCAATAAGTTTTCGTCGGTGGCGTCGCCAGATAGAACGATTGTATTGTCTAATTCTTCAGACAATTGATAAACTTGGTTGTTATTTTTAGCGATGATTTTAACTTGTAAGGTATTTTCCAAGGCCTTTGCCAGCCCTAAGCCTACTCTGCCGCCGCCCGCTATGATGAGGCGCTTGTATGGGTTGTTTTGGTTAAAAAGAATTCTTAATACTTGTTTTATATCGGCAGAACTGGCAATAAAAAACAAGCGGTCACCCTCTTCAACAATGGTGTTGTAGTTCGGAATGATGGGTTTGTCGGCTCTATAAATAGCGGCGATACGAGCGTAAAGGCCTTGTAGAGCATCGGACATTTCTTTTAAAGATAACCCAATAATGGAGCATCCGGTGCCTGCCTTGGCTTCTACCAGGCTTAGTGCGCCATCAGCAAATGATAAAACTTGTTGTGCACCTGGGTGAAGAATAAGTTTTTTAATAAAATTAACTATTTCTTCTTCCGGATTAATAATGGTATCAATTGGGAGAATGTCCGGTTGAAATAACTGTTCTTTTACGTCGAGAAATGCGGGGTTTCTAACACGAGCGACTTTTTTAGGCACATTGAATAGGTGATGCAAAATATGGCAGGCCATCATATTTGTTACATCACTGTCAGTAACGGCAATGATTAAATCAGCGTGTTTTGCGCCCGCACTTTCAAGAACATCAGGGTGCGTCGCATTACCGCAAATGGCAGCAATGTCTAAGCGTTCACGTGTTTTTTCAATAACGGCTGAATCGGTATCGATTAAGGTGATGTCAAAATTTTCATGTGAGAGATTGTTAGCAACTGTAAAGCCAACACGCCCGGCACCTAAAATAATAATTTTCATATTACTCATCGTGATAGAACGCGCTTATGATTAGCGTTTGCCTCTAAACTCGACACCAAGGGCATGCAGTTTCCTATATAAATGCGTGCGCTCAATACCGGCAATCTTGGCAAGTTTCGTAACGCTGCCTTGGTTTTTGTCCAAATGAAAGTCGAGATAGGCTTTTTCAAACTGGGCGCGCGCATCTTTTAATGGTAGATCGTAAAACACAGGGTGGTTGTTTGCATCAACCACAGATCGGGCAGATTCACCCAGCGTTGTTTTGACTTCTGTAAGACCAATTTCATCACCAATTCCTAAAATCAATAACCGTTGAACAACATTTTTTAACTCACGGATATTACCGAGCCACGCATAATCGCTTAAAAACTGCTGCGCTGCAACAGTAAATTTACGTTTTGGTAAGTTTTCTTTTTTACTGTAGTGCTGAAGATAGAAGTCTAGTAACAGAGGGATGTCCTCTTTTCGCTCTCTTAAAGAAGGTAAAGGAAGGGCTGCAACGTTGAGGTGATAATAAAGGTCTTGCCTGAATTGGTTATTCTGAATCGCTTCTTCTAGGTTTTGGCGAGTTGATGCTATCAAGCGCACATTGGTTTTTACGAGATCGCTTCCGCCTACTCGTTGAAAACTTTTTGTTTCTAAGGCGCTGAGAAGTCGCATTTGAACATCATTATCCATGTCGCCAATTTCATCGATGAATAACGTGCCTTGGTTGGCTCTCTCAAGTAGCCCGTAATGGATTGAATCGCCTTCTTCACGACCAAAAAACTCTTCTAAGGCATTGCCTGATGTGATGACACCGGTATTTAATTCTATAAATGGGCCGTCCTTACGTAAGCTATGTTCATGAAGATACCTGGCAAGGGTTTCTTTTCCACTACCTGCTTCGCCCGTTAACAATACCCGTGTATCGTGCTGACCAAGGCGACGTGCTTGTTCTAGTAATTGTTGGATTTGTGGACTAGAACCTAACGGTTCATGTATGGGTGCGGAGAGCTGCTTTAAGTCGACATTTTCTTGTTTAAGCTTTTCGGCTTCTAAGGCGCGCTCAATAGTGAGCAGTAATTTTGCGATAGAAAGGGGTTTTTCAAGAAAGTCGTAGGCGCCGAGCCTTGTCGCTTCTACGGCGGTTTCAACTGTTCCATGGCCGGACATCATCACGATAGGGCAAGAAAGTTCGTCATTATCAGCCCATTCTTTAAGCAAGGTAACGCCATCAGTATCTGGCATCCATATATCAAGCAGAATCAGGTCATGGCGACATTCATGACGTAATTTTCTGGCTACCTCAGCATTTTCAGCTGTTGAGACTTGAAAGTCTTCATCTTCTAAAATGTCACTGACAAGGCTTCTAATATCAGGTTCATCGTCAATAACAAGGATGTGTAATTTGCTCATTAAGCTTTTCTCAAGTAAGTGGTGGCGTGATTCTTTAACTATTTAGGTTTAGCCGAATAACAAAGATGGCGCCTTGCCCTTCATGTTGTTGTAAGTGAATGTTACCACCATGCTCTTCGATAATCTTCTTTACGATGGCTAGGCCGAGGCCCGTTCCTTTATCTTTGTTAGTAACGTAGGGTTCGAAAATATGTTCAATTTGTGAATTATCCACGCCAGGGCCATTATCGGCAATACTAATTTCGACATAACCCAAATCAGGTAACTGCTTTACAGACACATCAATGACGGGGTCTGGAACGGTGATGGTGGCCTCTTGAGCATTCTTTATTAAGTTTATGATGACTTGCCTTAGTCTCACTGTATCGATTAAAAGCTCAGGTAAATTATCTTCAATATGAATGTTCAATTGTTTAATTTGGCCTTGATAAAGGCTTAAAACATCGTCAATAAAGTCACCAATAGGGCGTAACTCTGGTTTGTTTTGAGAAGGGCGGGCAAAGTTAGAAAAATCATTCACCATTTCTTTTAAGGCACTGACTTGGTTGACAATGGTATCTGTAGATTTTTTTAAGATGGCTTCCTCTTTTGCTGGTAATTGGTTGTGCAGCTTGCGTTGAAGTCGTTCAGCAGATAACTGAATGGGTGTTAAAGGGTTCTTGATTTCATGCGCCAGTCGTTGGGCAACTTCGCTCCATGCCGCATTACGTTGGGATTGAATGATGGGCGTTACATCGTCGAAAATAACCACATAACCGCTGTGTTTGTTGTTTGCCGTTAATAACGGTGCACCACGTAGGAGTAGAGTCTTCTTTTTGTGGTTAATGGTATATAAAAATTCGAACTGCCAGGTTTTATTAGTGCAGCTCATTTTTTCATCGAGCTTGTTTATTAAAAGGCTTAATTGTGGAAGCTCCTTTTCAATATCTCTTAACGGCTGGTTAAGCATGTTGGTTAGTGGCAGTTCTAGAATGTCGTCAGCCCCCGCGTTGCTGGTAATTAAGTTGAATAAAAGGTCGAAGCTGAGCACACCATTTGAAAGATGGGCCAAGATGGTTTCTAAATAACTGTGCTGGTTTTCCGCATCAACTTGAGCTATTTGTGCCTGCTTTCTTGAGTCGGAAATGCGGGTGGTCATTTCGTTAAAAGAAGTAACAAGAAAGCCAAGCTCGCCATGGCCCGTCACTTTAAGTGTTTTTTCGTAATCGCCTTTTGCGATAGCTTGCGTACCCTTTGCTAACTGCCTGATGGGCGCAACTAATTGTCGGGCGAATAAGAAAGCGGCCCAACTGGCCGTTAGTAAGCTAAACAGTAGAACTAATGAGAGAGTTAAGGAAAAACTGAACTTTAATGACTCTCGCAAATAGCTGAATTCTTTGTAACGAACATAGGCTGTTTCAACTGAGTTGGCTAGCCTGCTGATATTGCTTGGTAAGGTATGGATTGCCTGTAAGAAGCGTCGTGGGTTCGAGTTTCTAATTTCTACCATGGCGCGTATTAGTAATCCGCCATCTTTATTAGGCTCCAGGCTAATATATTCACCATTAACTCTGGTTTGTGCAAGGATGGCGTCATCCGGTGTGCTAGGAATCAGTATGTTAGGGTCAATGTTTGTGGTGGCAATAATACGGCCTTGTTTTGAGAAAGCGGTTAGTTCGTTAGCATTTGAATCTTCACGTAAGTCAGTTAGCGTGAGGGATAAAAAAATGTCAGGCTCAGCTTCTAAGCGATTGGCCAGTTCTCGAGTTTCTCTAAGCGTGTTACGGGTTCTGTCATCAAGTGATTGTTTGCTAAGCTCTAGGGCGTTTTTCATGGCGTCATCAATTTGTACGTCAAACCAACTATCTACACTTTGGTGAAGTAGCTGATTCGAGAAATAAAAGACGACAGCGGTAGGGGTAACGGAAATGGCTAAAAACAAAATAACAATTCGAGCAGTTAGCCGTGAGCCAATGGCGTGTTTGCGATATTGTTTCCAAAGCCATTTGATATTAGAGACCAATAGCGCAAGCAGGAATATTGCGCCCGCGATGTTTAGAAGGACTAGAGAGGTGAATGTTTCGTTAAATTGTGACGAAGCTTGTGTCGCATGACTCATTAAGTACAGGCTGATGAGTAGCGCAATAAAAATTCCAGCAGGAATTAAATATTTCCTAAGTTTTATTGGTTTAGTGGCCATTGATACGAATTGATTTGAATGTGCCAGTTAGGCGTTACATATGCTAATGGGCGCATAGGTAAAGGCAGCGTCTCGATGTTGATAGAGACACCTAGTTTGGCTGATAGTTTTTTTGTTGAGTCGATTGAAAAATTGTTTAGTGTTAAGTCGCTCACAGTGCCTAATGCATGAAGCGCGGGAGTTAAACCAGAAAACACTTGTTTTCGGTTGTTAGTTGCATCTATAACTTGGTAGGTTTGCGACAACGTGTGAAACTTTATACGGTATGGGAAGACATAGGTTGCTAGGCGTTTATTCCATAACCAGTTCCTATTTTCGGTAATAACAAGCGTGGCATTAAAGGTTAGCGTGATGCCGTTGTTAAGTGCTTCAATAATGTCATCATTCAGGTAGTAGTCCACCCGAGCGTTTAAAAAAGATATTTGTTGGTTTTGAACAAGTTCGGCGTGCTTTATATAAATTTCCGAATCGTTGTTGGCAAGTGCAGCGCTACAAAAGACGAGTATCGTCAAGGCTGTTAAATTAAAAATGGTTCGTCTCAAGGTGCTTTGGGACCTTTAGTGATAAGGGCATAATAAAAACCGTCCATATTGTCTTCACCAGGCAATACTTGCCGGCCAATGCTGCAAGCCCGCCCCCATTGGGCATTGATAGGCATTTCATGCGCATCAGTTTGTTCTTTCATAAAACGTTCAATTTGGCGACTATTCTCGTCAGCCAATATAGAGCAGGTGGCGTACAAAAGCACACCATTTGTATCAAGAAGAGGCCATATTGCGTGTAATAATTTTCGCTGAAGCTCTACTAGATTAGTTATATCTTCTGGGCGGCGTAGTATTTTAATGTCGGGGTGACGTCGTATGACGCCTGTTGCTGAACAAGGTGCGTCCAATAAAATCCGTTGAAAGGGCCTTCCGTCGAACCATTTTTGGGGCTCAAGACCATTAGCGGTTAAAACAGTACCTTTAACATTCAGGCGTTTGAAGTTTTCAAAGACTTTCTGGTTGCGCCCTTCATCAATATCGATGGCCGTAAACGCGGTGCTGCTTGGCGATGATTCTAGAATGTGAGCTGCTTTGCCGCCAGGGGCGGCGCAAACATCTAGAACACGTTGATCTTTTCCAATGTTTAACAAAGGCGCGGCTAGCTGCGCGGCGCTATCTTGAACCGAACAAGCGCCTTTCCAAAAGTTTGGCAAATGCTCAACATTGGTGGCCTGAGTTAAGGTTAATCCAACGTTGTTGTATGGGTGTTGTTCGGCTTCGATATCACTTTTGCTTAACGCTGTAAGGTATTCTTCCCTTGAGCCTATTTTTTCATTTACACGAATCGACATCGGTGGGCGCTGGTTGTTGGCGCAGAGTATATTGATGAGCTCATCACCCCAATCGTTTTGTAACGTTTCAACTAGCCATGAAGGGTGGGCGTGTTGAATATTGATGATTGCGTCTGCTTCAGCTTCAAGGGCTTCTTTTTCTCGCAAGAAGCGCCTTAAAATGGCATTTAAGGTATTTTTTGCCCAAGGCCGTTTAAGTTTAATGCACGCATTAACAGTTTCAGAAACAGCAGCATGGTCGGGTGTTTGTAAGTAAATAAGTTGATATAAGCCTGTTAATGCCAGTACCTTGATATTGATGTCTTTTGCTTTAAATGGTTTTTTAAGCAGCAATGAAAGAATGCCTTCAAGTCGTTCATACCAACGCAGTGTGCCGTAACAAAGCTCTTTGCAGAAGGCTTTGTCCCTATCATCTAATTGTTCACAGGCTGTTAACGCATCGGTTAATGAGCGGTTATTTTCTACCACCGCGCAAAGTATCTTGATGGCAGTTAGTCTGGCTGATTTAGACGTGCTGTTGGCTTGTATTTGCATTAGCCGAGGCGCTGTTTGTTTGGGTTATGTGCTGCTAAGTAATCCTTAGTAGACATTTTGCGTTTATTCGGTGGTTGAAGCTCAATGATCTCAAGCTGCCCATCGAGGCAGGCAACAAAAAGTTGATGGCCATCCACGTAAATTGTTCCAGGGGGTTCTGAGGCGTGTTTATTGATAAACGTTGCTTGCCAAATGCGTAATGGTTTGTCATCCAATAGCGTGTGTGACACAGGCCATGGGTTAAATGCACATATGGCACGACGTATGTCGTTTCCAGGCTGTGACCAATCTATCAATGCGTCTGATTTGCTAAGTTTCGCTGCGTAAGTTGCTTCTGAGTCTATTTGTTGCGTAGGTGTTAATGTTTTGTTTTCCACGCTTGGGAGTAAGTTTATAAGAGCATCGGCACCTAATGCTGATAAACAATCATGCAATGTCTCAGAGGTATCGTTTGGTTGAATGTGATATGTCGAACGGCTTAACATGTCGCCAGTATCAAGGCCTTTATCCATTTGCATTAAGGTAATGCCCGTTATAGCGTCACCTGCTAAAAGCGCGCGTTGAATGGGGGCTGCGCCTCTCCATCTAGGTAATAAGGAGGCATGAATATTGATGCATCCGAGTGTTGGGGTGCTCAACACACTTTCTGGCAAAATGATGCCGTATGCGACAACGACCATTAGGTCGGCGTTATATGATCTTAGCTGTTCTACCTCATCAGCATTTTTAAAATTGAGTGGTTGCTCAACTGTTACGTTATTATCTACAGCACATTGTTTAACGGGGCTAATTTGAACTTTTCGCCCTCTTCCAGAAGGTCTATCTGGTTGAGTGTAAACAGCGCAAACCTCGTGCTCGCTTGCTAGAAGAGCCTGCAATATGGGTACAGAAAATTCAGGTGTACCGGCGAATATAATTTTCATAGCTGGCTTATGCTAAGAGTTTAGCGCGTGCTCGACTAACTCTTTGTCTGATTTGATTAGTTTGTTACGTATTCGGTTACGTTTTAATGAAGAGATATAGTCAACGAATAGTTTGCCGTCCAAATGGTCTATTTCGTGTTGAATGCAAACAGCTAATAACCCATCGGTGGTTAAGTCAAAAGGTTTGCCTTGCTTATCAAACGCCTTAACAGTAATAGTTTCTGCTCTTTTAACATCTTCGTAAAACCCAGGAACAGATAAGCAACCTTCTTGAGAGACTTCGACGCCTTCTTTATGGGTAATGATGGGGTTGATTAGACATAGCGGCTGGTCTTTGTCTTCCGAAACGTCGATAACGATAAGTCGTTGATGAAAGTCCACTTGTGTCGCAGCTAAACCAATACCTGGCGCGTCATACATCGTTTCAAACATATCATCAATAAACTGAGTAAACTGTTCGTTAATGTCGTTAAGTGCAACGTCCGTTGCTTTTGTACGAAGCCGTTTATCTGGAAAGTGGAGAATATCTAATTTAGCCATTTTGGTGCCTGAAGTGTGCGTTTTGACGCAGTTAGTGAAAAATATTTTATCGAATTTGTTTTAAACTTTGTATAGTCTACATTTTAGGCTAGACTTAGACTATCTTAAAGTGCCGAATAAAAGGAATATCATGGCTATGAATAAATTACTGGGCTTGTTACTAGGCTTAACATTAGCAGCAAATGTGATGGCTGCAGACATTGAATTAAATCCATCTCACCCAGACCGTTATGTGGTTGTTAAGGGTGACACGTTATGGGATATCTCCACACGTTTCTTGAAAACACCATGGAGATGGCCTGATATATGGCAAGCGAATGAGCAAATTGCTAACCCTCACCTAATTTATCCAGGTGATGTCATTGAGCTTTCATTTGTTGACGGACAACCAAGGTTGACCCTAAATAGAGGTAATGGAAAGATGTCGCCTTCTATCAGAAAATCAAGCTTGGCAGAAGCTATTCCCGTTATACCAATCGATGCGATTTCAGCATTTTTGGCTAAACCGAGGGTGATGACTCAAGAGGAATATGATGCGGCGCCTTATATTGTTGCCTTTAGTGATGAACACATTTTAGGATCTGCAGGGATAAAAGCTTATGTTAGAACACTTGAAGAGGGCAGTTCCGGCGGATATAGCGTAGTGAGGCAAGGCGAAGAATATAAAGATGCTACAACGGGTGAGTCTTTAGGGTTTGAATCATTTTTTATTGCTGATTCGACGGTTGAAGTAACTGGCGATCCTGGAACGGTTATGTTATCTAAATCAACACGTGAAGCAGGTAAAGGCGACCGTTTGATACCTACAGAAGAAGGTGTTGCTGTTCAGAACTTTTATCCACACGCACCTGCGAGTGATTTAAAAGGCCATATTATTGGTGTAGTCGATGGTGTTTCACAAATTGGGCAATACAATGTGGTGGTGGTTGATATAGGGCTTAAAGATGGTGTGGAAGTTGGACACGTGTTTATGGTCTCACATGCAGGTGAAACAGTAAGAGATGTGATAGCAGGTGGCGACTCAGAAGTAACATTGCCAAATGAAGAAGCAGGTACGTTAATGATTTTTCGAACGTTTGATCGTGTTAGCTATGGTTTAGTTATGGAAGCCAAGCGTGTTATGCACCGTTTGGACGTCATACACGCACCGTAATTTTGGATAAAGACATGACGCCCGGTGAGGTTGCCTCGCCGGGCGTTTCTATTGGCGAGTTAAAATATTGGCTGGCGTTATGGCGAGTGAAGGGTGTTGGCGCTAAAACATATTTACATGTCTTGCAGCATTTCCCATCTCCATTGCACGTTTTTTCAGCGTCTACTGACCAGCTTAAAAAGTCGGGGCTATCGTCCAAAATAACCACACAAATTAAACAATTTGACTGGACTGAAATTGAGCAAGATTTAGCTTGGTTAGTTAATCCTGATTGTCATGTTATGTGTTGGAATGATGACGATTATCCAGCGCTATTAAGAGAAATTCCCGACCCGCCTCCTGTTTTATTTATAAGAGGTGACAGGTCCTTATTAAGTTCATTACAGATTGCATTGGTGGGTAGCAGAAACCCGACACCAACAGCAGCTAAGACAGCGCATGATTTTGCCAATAACTTAGCGAGCTTTGGATTAACCGTAACGAGTGGTCTTGCGCTAGGTATAGATTATGCAGCGCACCAAGGTGCTTTGGCTGCGAAGGGTGTTACCATTGCTGTGGCTGCAACGGGGCTTGATCGAGTATATCCCGCAAAACACAAACTGCTCGCTGAAAAGATTATTACATCAGGTGCATTAGTGTCTGAGTTTCCGATAGGTACGCGTCCGCAACCGGGTTATTTTCCTCGGCGCAATCGAATTATAAGTGGGATGAGCTTGGGTGTGTTGGTAGTAGAAGCGGCTATAAAAAGTGGCTCCCTTGTGACAGCGCGCCATGCCATGGAGCAAGGACGTGATGTTTTTGCCATACCAGGGTCTATTCATAATCCACTAACAAAAGGTTGTCATCATCTAATCCGCCAAGGTGCAAAGTTAGTTGAAACGGCAGAAGATGTCCTGGAGGAATTGGGGCAAATGGCTCAAATAGGAATTAAAAAAGAGCACGCGCCGCAAAACGAGAGTGAAGTCAATAAAACGTCATTAGGAGCTGATTATGATATTTTGCTTGAAAAAATTGCCTTTGACCCCACGTCTGTGGATATACTTGTTCAAGAATGTAAATTTACAGCAGAAGAAATATCGTCTATGTTGCTAGTATTAGAGCTACAAGGTTATGTGTTATCAGCCCCTGGTGGCTTATTCTATCGCTGTCCAATCTAATAAGTTGACCATAATAAGGGTGTTAAGTCACTGTAACGCTTAGGAAAAACATGAAAGAAACGATTTTTGAGGTACTTGTCTATTTGTTTGAGCATTATATGGATGCGTCAGAAGAAGAGACAGTTGAAACGGATAAATTAAAGAAAGAATTGCTTGAAGCTGGGTTCACTGAAAGCTATGTGGACAGAGCGTTCGACTGGATGGAGTGTTTAACGAGCCAGACTTCTGAGCCGGTCAGCAGCTACACCGAAAGAAAGTCTATACGAATTTATTCCCCTGAAGAAAAACAACGTTTCGATGTTGATGCACAAGGTTTTTTGTTGTATCTCGAGCAATCAGGCATTATAGATGCTGAACGTCGTGAAATTATTATTGACCGTGCAATGGCGCTAGGTGATTCACTTCTTAGTGAAGAGCATGTCAAATGGGTTGCGCTGATGGTGTTGTTTAGCCAAACAGGTATGGAAGGTCATTACTCGCAAATGGAAGAACTCGTCTACGGCGATGTTCCTTTCGAACTTCATTAGGCGCAAAGATGTCAGCACTTGTTATTGTAGAATCACCAGCGAAAGCTAAGACGATTGAAAAATACTTAGGTAAAGGCTTTACGGTCCTTGCCTCGTACGGGCATGTCAGGGACTTAATTCCAAAAGAAGGCGCTGTCGATACAGAGAACGACTTTGCGATGAAATACGCGTTGGTTGAAAGAAACCAGCGTCATGTTCAAGAAATAGCTAAGGTCATGAAAAAAGCCGATGAACTTTATCTTGCGACTGATCCAGATAGGGAAGGTGAAGCCATTGCATGGCATGTGTCCGAATTGCTAAAAGATAAAAAATTATTAAAAGACAAGCCAGTTCACCGGGTTGTTTTCCATGAAATTACTAAGAAGGCAATTCAAAAAGCGATAAAAGAACCTCGCGAATTAGCGATGGATATGGTGGATGCTCAACAAGCAAGGCGAGCATTAGACTACCTGGTTGGATTTAACCTATCACCTTTATTGTGGAAAAAAATCCGGCGTGGGTTATCAGCTGGCCGTGTGCAAAGCCCCGCGTTACGTTTAATAGTAGAAAGAGAGTTAGAGATTGAGGCGTTTACTAACCGTGAGTATTGGAGTATTGAAGCAGACGTAAAATCGGAGAGCCTACCGTTTAAAGCAAAACTGACTCACTTTTCGGGTGATAAATTATCTCAATTTAGTGTTGAGAATGCTGACTACGCGAATAAGATAAAAGACGAAATCACGACGGCAGCGGTTGGCAAGTTGCTGGTTAAAAAGCTACAAAAAAAGCAAAGAAAACGCAATCCGGCGGCACCGTTTACAACGTCTACGTTACAACAAGAAGCGGCTAGAAAATTAGGATTCACCACTAAAAAAACCATGCAAATTGCACAGCAGTTGTATGAAGGGGTAACGTTAGGGTCAGAGTCGGTCGGTTTAATTACTTATATGCGAACAGATTCTGTTCACCTTGCAGGTGAAGCAGTTGATGAAATCCGCGATTTGATAAAAACGCGTTATGGCAAAGAGAATGTGCCAAAAACTGTTCCAGTTTATAAAACAAAAGCTAAAAATGCCCAAGAGGCACACGAAGCGATTCGTCCAAGTTCCGCATTACGGGTTCCTGAAGACATTCGTGGTTCGCTTTCGGACGATCAATATAAGCTGTACTTACTTGTATGGAAACGAACAGTTGCCAGTCAAATGGTTCACGCATTAATTGATGGGGTGAGTGTTGATTTAACCTGTGGAAATGAACATGTGTTCCGAGCAACAGGTTCTACCGTTAGTAAGCCTGGTTTTATGGCTGTGTACCTTGAAGGAAAGGATGACAGTAAAGAAGAAGATGACAATAAGGAAAACTTGTTGCCACCCATGAAGGAAGGCGAGTTAATAGATTTGTTGAGTGTTATTCCAAATCAACATTTCACAGAGCCACCGCCCCGTTATGGTGAGGCGAGCTTGGTTAAAGCACTAGAAGAACGCGGCATCGGTAGACCGTCTACGTATGCTTCGATTATTTCTACGCTGCAAAACAGAGAATACGTTGAGTTAGAAACAAAACGTTTTTATCCAACGGATGTTGGCCGCATTGTTAATAAGTTTTTAACGCAACATTTTACTAATTATGTTGATTATGACTTTACTGCAAAGTTAGAAGACGATTTAGATGCTGTTTCAAGGGGCGAAAAGAGCTGGTTGCCGCTGATGAAGAAGTTCTGGCAACCGTTTAAAGACCTGATTGTTGATAAGGAAGAAAGTGTTCGGCGTAGTGATGTGACGCAAGAAGCAATGGATGAAAAGTGCCCAGAGTGTAGCAAGCCGTTATCTATTAGGCTCGGAAGAAATGGGCGCTTTATCGGTTGTACTGATTATCCTGAATGTGGGTATACGAGAAACTTAAATGATGATGCGGAATCCGCCGAGCCTGAAGTTGTAGAAGGTAGACAATGTCCGAAGTGTGAATCTAATTTAATTATTCGTGCAGGCCGGTATGGAAAGTTTATAGGCTGTAGTTCGTACCCAGATTGTAAACATATGGAGCCTTTGGAGAAACCGAAAGACACCAATGTGGTTTGTCCTGATTGTAAAAAAGGAACAATTTTGGAGCGAAAATCACGGAAAGGGAAGATATTTTATTCCTGTTCAAATTACCCAAAATGTAAATATGCGCTATGGAATGCACCGATTAAGGAAGCTTGTCCAAGTTGCCAATGGCCAATTTTAACGGTTAAAATAACGAAGCGTCGTGGCTCAGAAAAAGTGTGTCCACAACAAGAATGTTCATATATAACGCCATGCGAAGAAATGGCAAAGCCAGAATAAATAAATAAAGAGAGAATAAAGTATGCAAAACCCAAAAACATTTGTTGCCGTATTAATGGGCTCAGACTCAGATTTCCCTGTTATGGAGTCCACACTTGATGTGCTAAAAAAACTAGATATTCCATATGAAGTTAGAATTACTTCAGCGCATAGAACGCCGGCTGAAACACATGCTTATGTTACCGATGCGGATCAACGTGGTTGTGGTGTGTTCATTGCGGCGGCTGGTTTAGCAGCACATTTAGCAGGTGCAGTTGCAGCAAATACAGTTAAGCCAGTGATTGGTGTTCCGTTGGATGCCGGGTCATTACAGGGCAAAGATGCTCTATTATCTACGGTGCAAATGCCAGGGGGGATTCCCGTCGCGAGTGTTGCGATTGGCAAGCCGGGTGCAAAAAACGCGGCGTATTTGGCGTCTCAAATTCTGGCGCTGTCTGATACAGAGCTTGCGCAGCGCGTTCGATCTGAACGAAAAGCAGCTGGCGAAGCGGTTATTAAGAAAAACGAAGAGTTACAAGCAAGGTTGTAATTAAATCCCCCGGTTTGATTTATGCCTTCTGGGTTACAGAAAAAAAAGTTTGTTGAATGCCTTCAGCAAGGTGGGTTGGTAGCGTATCCAACTGAAGCGGTTTTTGGTTTAGGTTGTGATCCACTAAATGCTAATGCGGTTAATAATTTGCTGGCATTAAAAAACAGGCCTCAACATAAAGGACTTATTCTCATAGCATCCAATATAGGGCAATTAGGCTCATACATTAAGCCGCTGCCTGATGATGTTTTATCACGAATGACTGCTAAAAACGATGTGCCAACAACATGGCTTTTACCTGCACATGAGTCGGTGCCAGTATGGGTACGGGGTGATAATAAAGCGGTGGCAGTGCGCATTGTTCAGCATGCATTGGCTAGTGAACTGTGTTCGCTCGCTAATATGCCTATCGTATCAACAAGTGCTAATTTATCGGGCTCACAACCTTTAAAAGATGCATTTAAAGCGCGAATAAAGTTCCAGAAATATGGTGTCTATACGATTAATGGTTGTGTTGGTTCCAATCTGGAGCCAAGCCAAATAATAGATCCATTTTTAAATAAACGGTACCGTTAAAGGCAGGAATATACCTTGGATATACCAGATATAGAGTTAGTAAAAAATTATTTGCTGAACTTACAAGATGGCATATGTTCCTCGCTTGAGGCTATAGAATCGCAAGCGTTATTTATAGAGGATAACTGGGAGCGAGGTAGTAATACAGGTGGTGGGCGAACACGTGTAATGGAAAAAGGGCGTGTTTTTGAGCAAGCAGGCGTTAATTATTCGCATGTGCGTGGTGATTCGTTACCTGTCTCTGCAACTCAACATCGGCCAGAACTTGCAGGGCGTAAGTTTGAGGCGTTAGGCGTTTCATTGGTTATTCACCCAAATAACCCTTTTGTTCCAACTTCACACGCTAATGTTCGCTTTTTCATTGCCGAGAAGGAAGGTGAGGAACCCATTTGGTGGTTTGGCGGCGGTTTTGATTTAACGCCGTATTATGGGTTTGAAGAAGATGCTGTACATTGGCACCAACAAGCACAGAATGCATGTAAACCCTTTGGTGATGATTTATATGCTAAATATAAAAAGTGGTGTGATGAATACTTCTACTTAAAACATCGCGATGAACAGCGGGGTATTGGTGGGCTTTTTTTTGATGATCTTAATGAGGGTGGCTTTGAACGGTGCTTCGAGATCATGCAAAGCGTAGGTGATCATTTTTTACCGGCCTATATACCAATAGTTAAACAGCGAATTTCTGTGCCTTTTACAGACAAACAAAAAGACTTTCAGTTATATCGCCGTGGTCGTTATGTTGAGTTTAATTTGGTATATGATCGGGGGACTCTTTTTGGTTTGCAAACAGGTGGACGAACAGAGTCGATCCTTATGTCTTTACCCCCTCAAGTCAGTTGGCGCTACAACTGGTCACCTGAGCCTAACTCGCCTGAAAGTGAGTTATACGACGTGTTTTTGAAGCCAAGAGACTGGCTTAGTGATACGCAATAAATCAATTACGAGTTATCGCTAACCTCTTCTAAATCTTGTTTTTTTGAAGCGTCCTCAGATAATTTATTTTTAGCGGCTAAGTCTTTTATAACGTTATCTATTCCACCGCTTCGTTTGATGCTGCTAGAGAAGCTTCCTTTGTAGTTTGTCACCATACTAATACCTTCGATGATGACGTCATAAGCTTTCCATTCGCCCGCTTTATTTTTAGCCATCCGGTAATTGACTGCAATGGCCGGCCGTGAGGCTGTGATAATTTCGCTTTTAACAACAACACGCTTATCCGCTGGATCTAGAGACATAGGTAAAAACTTTACGGTCCAATCATTAAACTCGGTAAAGGCAGTAGCATATGTGTTGACAAGCAAGTTTTTGAATTCCTTTTGGAACTGCGCTTTCTGCACATCCGTGGCTTTACGCCAGTGCTTGCCTAATATTAGTTTAGATATTTTATTTAAATCGACGCGTGGTTCAACTACTTCATTGACTAATTGGAAGACGAATTGACGATCGCCAAGTTGTTCTTTTTCTTTACTTACAATGTCATGTAGTAAGTCAGATGTTTCTAATATTGCTTTTTGAGGGGCATTAAGATCCGCCGCGAATGCAAATGAATGAGTGCTTGTTAGCAAAACAAGCACGCTAAGTAATATAAGTCCGTTTATTTTTTTCATACTAGATACCAATTTATTTATATTTAATTATATGTATTAAGACCGTGTAGAGAGCTATTCCATTGCAGCATTAATAGCTTCAATGACAGTTTCTTCAATTTCTGTTAAAACAGGCAAAGCAGGACTGTCTTGCCCAATAAAACTAGGTTTTACAAATAATATATGTGCCTTGCCTGAACGCTCAATGACAGTTAGATGTAAAGGACACAAGGCGAGCATGGTTGGGTCGATATTGCTAACTTTGTTGGCGTACCAACCATTACAAAAAACAAGGCTGCGAATACCACCTAATTTATTTTTATTATAATTCTCAGCCCATTTATCTTTAAACCGTGAAAGGTTTTTGCCAATATTAGCTTCAAAAATAACGTAAAAATTGCGTTGTTCTAGTTCTTGGTAAACAGCATCAAATGCTTCATCAATAGGCATGTTGCCTGATTTTTCATACACCGCAGGAGATGCAGCTATGCAGGTAGTTGATGCAATGATCAGAAGTAAAAGAGCGATTAGGTGTCTTATGGACATGTTTTACCTGTATGAGTCGTATTATATATGTAACAGTATAGTCGGCAATATTGATATTTCTAGAGCCTTTTTGCCACTAGGTAGTTAAAATGCATACCAATAATTATACATTGAAATGGTGTTATATATGAAAGTGGATAAAACGAACGCAATACTAGCGACAAGACAGCGGAGAATGCGGGCTAATGATTTTAGCCGCCGTTTAATGCGGGAGAACCAGTTAACGACAGATGATTTGATTGCCCCCGTTTTTGTGATTGAAGGCGCCAATCAACGTGAGACAGTCGAGTCTATGCCAGGTGTGGAGCGTTTAAGCATTGATTTATTAATAAATGAAGCTAAGGAGCTTTATGCGTTAGGTGTACCAGCTATTGCTATTTTTCCTGTCACGCCAGTTAGTGCAAAATCGGATTTGGCGGATGAAGCGTGGAACCCAAATGGTCTTGCACAAAAAGCAGTGAGAGCACTTAAATTGGCTTTGCCAGACCTTGGTGTCATAACAGATGTTGCATTGGACCCTTTTACGACGCATGGTCAAGATGGGTTAGTTGACGAGACGGGTTATGTGCTAAATGACGAAACTGTAGATGTATTAGTGAAGCAGGCCTTATCTCATGCCGAAGCAGGAGCCGATATTGTCGCCCCTTCCGATATGATGGATGGCCGGGTTGGAGCCATTCGAGATGCTTTGGAAGTAGCAGGCGATACCAATACGAAAATATTAGCGTATTCAGCAAAATATGCATCCAGTTTTTATGGTCCGTTTCGAGAGGCCGTTGGTTCGTCAACACAGTTAGGCACTGGCAATAAAAACACCTATCAAATGGATTGTGCTAATTCCGATGAGGCGATTGTGGAAGTTGCTTTAGATATTGAAGAAGGTGCTGATATGGTCATGGTCAAGCCAGGAATGCCATACCTAGACATTATTCGTCGTATCAATGATGAATTTCAAATACCTGTATTTGCCTATCAAGTGAGTGGGGAATACGCGATGCTTAAAGCCGCATCACAGAATGGCTGGCTGGATGAGAAAGCAACGGTAATAGAGTCTTTGTTGGCATTTAAACGTGCTGGTGCAGATGCAGTGCTGACGTATTTTGCAAAAGATGTGGCGAAATGGTTAAAGGATTCTTGATGTGAATAACAACATTGATGAATATGCCGTGTTTGGCTATCCGATAAACCACAGTTTATCTCCTTATATACACGCAGCATTTGCTAAACAGACTGGCCAGAGTATTAACTACCAGGCTATAGAGGTTAAGCCTGAAAACTTCACGCAGGCAGTAAAAGATTTTTTTAACTCAGGTGGAAAAGGTATTAATTGCACAGTGCCTTTGAAAGAAATGGCATTCGATGAGGTTGATGTATTAAGTGAACGTGCAAAATTTAGTGGAGCCGTTAATACCATTAAGTTAATGGAAAATGGCGACTTATTTGGTGATAACACAGATGGTGTTGGCTTGCTCAAAGACCTAATGGATAACTTAGAGCTTAGTCTAGCCGGTAAACGCATTTTGGTCTTGGGCGCAGGTGGTGCTGCCCGAGGAATTTTAGGACCATTACTCAATTCTGCCCCCAGTTCACTATGTTTGGTAAACAGAACGGAATCTAAAGCGCAAACACTCAAAAGTATTTTTGAACCAATAGGAGAGATTAACGTGTCTACGTTTAATAACTTGACTGGTTCAACTTTTGATTTGATTATTAACGCAACATCAGCAAGCTTAAGTGCTAATTTACCACCGTTACCGTCTCAAATATTAGCTGAAGGAGGGGTGTGTTACGACTTGGCCTATAGTAAGCACGCAACGGCTTTTATGACGTGGGGGCTTAAAGAAGGTGCCGTAACATCGGTTGATGGTTTAGGTATGCTTGTTGAACAGGCAGCGCAAGCGTTTTATGTTTGGCGCAACGTCATGCCAGATACAATAAATGTGCGGCGAGAGCTTGCGAAGAACTAAAAAACGGGTGTTTTATTGTGCGCCTTTGCCCCAAAGTATGACCTCAGTTGTTTGTAGAAGAATTAGCATATCTAAAAACAAACTATAGTTTTTAACGTAATACAGGTCGTATTCTAGTTTTCTAGCGGCATCATCTTCAGATGCGCTGTAAGGGTAACAGAGTTGTGCCCAGCCGGTTATGCCAGGTTTAACTCTATGCCGCTCTGAATAAAATGGAATGCTCGTTGCAACCTGGTCTACAAACTCAGGTCTTTCTGGACGTGGGCCGACAAAACTCATATCGCCTTTTAAGACGTTAATAATTTGGGGTAGCTCATCAATTCGAGTTTTTCTAATGATGCGACCAACGGGGGTAACGCGGGCGTCATTCTTTTGTGCCCACTGAGCACCATTCTTTTCTGCATCCACTCGCATACTGCGAAACTTCATCACATTGAATAATCGCCAATGTGCCCCAACTCGAATCTGTGTATAGAAAATTGGGCCACTAAAGCCGTTTTCTGCCCAAATAAAGCCAGCCGCTATCAACATGATAGGCCAAGTGAAAAACAATATGAGCAAGCTACTAAAAATGTCAAAAGCGCGTTTAGTTAAGTTTTTAGTGTTGCCTGCCTTAAAACCATCTGAAAAAACGAGCCAACTAGGATATAGGCTGTCAATTTTAATCACCCCTGATTCACGCTCATAAAACGTTAAGGCATCAATCACCTCATAACCGCTGATTTTACAATCAAGCAAGTCGTCAACGGGTAAGCCCCCACGTCGATCATCTGGAGCAACAACAATTTCGTCAATATCTTGGAGATTAACAAACTCGATAAGGGGTATGTCTAAGTTAATTAGACTTCCTTGCTGAATGACTTGTTGTTCGTCACCCATAGGAATGCAGCCAACAATATCAAGGTGGTCGTGGCCTTCGTTATCCTGCAAGTCAATCAGCTGCTGGGCTTTTTTACCAACACCATAGATTAAGATACGTCGTTTTAATTTATCAGCGTCAGCAAAACGGTAAAAAATAGCACGTAAAATGGCTGTGCCAGCAAAAGCAAAAAGAAGAGAGAATCCTAAAATACCACGACCTATAAATAAATCAGGTAGGGCGTAAAATACTAATGACATGGCGATGGTGCCTAATAAAAAAGCACCGGTTAGACGTAGCACTATAGCGGCAGTTTTCCAGCCTTGGTTTCGTTGATAAAGCCCCATACCCGTCATGCAAACTAGCATAATGACGGCAAAAATTGCAGAAGGTATAAAGAAGCTGGTTTGTACTATATCGCTCGTTTCTTTGAAACGAAGCAAATTGCCAGCTTGGAACGCTGAAGCGAATATAACCGTTTCTAATAAACTTAAACTTAAAAAAGCAGTGGAAATATAATGACGAAAAACCCTAATCATCCTGATTGGTTACCTGTATTGAAGGGAGATATTAAGTAAAGTGCTTAAATTCATGTTTCCTGTTAAACGTAAACATGTTCAATACACGTTCTGCGTTATAGCTTAGTGCAAATTCTTTTTTTTTGTATATTTTAGAAGCTCTTGAAGTGTACGAAAAGTTGCTGTGTCTGGTTTTGAGAAAGATAAACCTAAACCACCGTCGCTTAAATGAGCTATTTTTGCGCTGATTTTATGTGTTCTATCACCCGTGTCATGGTGAATAGAGAAGATAACTTGAGTTTCTTCGCCGGCCTTCAGGTCAACGTCTTCAAGTTCAATGAACATACCGCCCATGCCGAAATCTCTTGTGATGCAATTAACTTCTTTATTGCTAGTTGCCAATTTGATTGGGAGTTTTAGTGGGGACCTTAAACAGGATCTTAATTCCATTAGTATGCCTTTATAGTTATTTTTTTTAAATGTAACATACTTGTAAAAAATGTTACAGGTTGATTAATGATATCCAGTCAACGCATTGGCATTTTAATCAAAGTGCTCGTTGACCCCTTGGTGGCTGAGTCCCCATGCTAGCAAAGAAAAAGCTTTGGTGTTGGTGGTATGCAACCGTAAGGCCAACAATTTTGCCATTTCTTTATAAAAAGGCATGCCGTGTTCAGGATGTGAATTTAGAAACTGCTCTAAACTTTCGCTTTTTATCACGGCTATTTTACAGTCGCTTACGGCAGTAATGTTTGTTGTGTGAGGTTGGTCGTTAATGAATGATAATTCACCAAATACGTCGTGTTGGGTCAGGTCTTTGAATCCAGGGTGAATGGTTTTGTCACTACCAAGATCAATATTAGCGATTACTCTGGCGCGCCCGTTTAAAATCAAATAAAGAGAAGACGTGCTTTCACCTTCTTCTAATATGGTTTGTTCAGCGGTGAACGTTCTTGTTTGCCAGTGCTCGCCTTCCTTAAAAGCTGGATGAGCCAGAATGGCTAGCAAATAAGATGTTTGATCGCTATTCACAGAGCTTTATGTATTGTTAATTACGTCATCAGTCCATTGGCATGCGTCAATGTACAGCGCAGGAACTTGAGATGAACCGGTGGAGAGTGGCATCGTTTCATGTTGGTAAATTGAGTTTAGAATTTGACCCATATCACCCTCCATTTTTAGTAACGCAGATTTAATATCGACTGATAAGGGCATTGCTTCAAGTATTTCCTCTTTGCTGTAATCAAGTACCGCATCTAAGGATGAGATAATTCCCATTAAAAAGTAACTTTCGGGGTTAGGTAGGTTGTTTTTTGTAGCTAATAATTCTGCAAGTCTTGCTCTGACCAGCGTTTGACGCCGAAGCTCAGCGGGTTTAGATGAAAAACTTCGAAGAGAGATTATGGTCGCCCATTTTCTAACACCGTCAATGCCAAGAATGACAATCGCCTGCTTTATGCTTGCAATGTTTTTGGAAAATGAGAAATACGCTGAGTTTAGATACTTCAGTAAATTAAACGTGAGCGTTGGATATTGTTTGAACGTGTTTCCAAGCTCCTTAACTGATATGTTAGGCCGGTTTAGGTCTGCTATAATTTTTGCCTTTGCTAAGGTGCTTGAGTCAATAACTTTTCCAGATATTTTTTCTGGCATACAAAAAAAATAGCCCTGAAATAGTTCACAGCCTATGCTTTTATAGTCTTTAAATTGTTGATAGGTCTCGACTTTTTCAGCAAGAAACGTGATGTTTTTATCATGAAGCTGATGAATGAGTGTTTTGTTTTCTTCAAACTTAGTCACGGTTAAGTCAAGTTTTATGAAGTCTGCAAGATCTATTAACGTATCCCATTTTGGGGTGTAAACAAAGTCGTCTAAAGCAAAAGAATAACCCTTATTAACCAGGTCATTTACCCGTTCATTAAGGGCGGTGTTAGGCTTAATATCTTCAAGCAGTTCTATAACAATATGATCAGTTGGAAGTGCTTCTACGTAGTCACTCATGATGTCGTTGTATGACATATTGATGAACGCGGGTTTGTTATTTGATGCTTTTAGTAAACCAACGTCTATGATGGATGACGTTAATACTTCAGCCGTTAAAGAGTGTTTGAGTTCGTTATTGTTTATTGGTCGAAACAAAAATTCGTAGGCGAATAATTGTAATTTGTGATTAAGAATGGGTTGTCGTGCAAATGAATAATTGTCCATAAGTTAACATCGTATTTAAAGTTACTACAAGTGTAGTAGAGATAATGCAGAGGGGAAGCTACTCTGCTAAATACTTGTCTTTTAGACGGACATAATTGTTGGCTGAATATTTTAAAAAATGTGCTTCTTGTTCATTAATGGGGCGAACGCGTTTTACCGGCGAGCCAACATACAAGTAATCAGACTCTAATTCCCTGCCAGGCGGGACAATACTGCCTGCGCCAACGAGTACGCGGTCGTTGATTGTGGCGCCATCCATAATAATTGAGCCCATACCAATAAGGCAGTGATTACCAATAGTGCAGCCATGCAGTGTTACTTTATGACCGACAGTGACATCAGAGCCGATGTTGAGTGGGAAACCGCCAGGGTTGAAGTCACTGGCATGCGTAACGTGAAGCACGCTGCCATCTTGAATATTTGTCCGGTCACCAATGCTGATGCTATGGATATCACCCCGAATAACGGTCAGCGGCCATATGGAAACATCTTCACCAAGCGTCACATCGCCAATAACGACGGTTGATTCGTGAACATAAACATTATTACCCAGCTGAGGTGATTTATTGTCGAAAGGTTTTAAAGGCATTGTAAGAGGACCTGTTCTATACTTATTATTGTTTTAATCTTTGGAGAATATCGTGAGTGTAACAGGATTTGTACTATTGGCCATAGTCGTGGTCATTGCCGGGTATGCGGTAGCAATTTATAACAGCCTCGTGAGTGTTAAGCACAATGTGTCAAAATCATGGTCGAATATAGACGTTTTGTTAAAACAGCGTCACGATGAGCTACCTAAGCTGGTAGAAACGTGTAAGCAATATATGAAGCATGAGCGCGAAACATTAGAGCAAGTGATGTTAGCTAGATCGGGGGTGTCTGAAGCATTAGGCAAATCTGATGTGGCGGGTCTTGGGCAAGCAGAAACAAAAATGCGGCAAGGTTTGATGAATTTATTTGCGGTTGCAGAGGCTTACCCTGATTTAAAGGCGGACGCATCATTTCAAAATTTACAAAAACGTATTAGTGACCTTGAAAACAGCATTGCTGACCGACGGGAATATTATAACGACAGTGTGAATTCAAACAATGTTCGTATTGAGCAATTCCCCGACATTTTGGTCGCTCGGTTCTTTAATTTCCAAGCATTCGACTTATTAGAGTTTAAAGAATCTGAGATTGCAGACGTTAGCGTAAAAGACTTGTTTGAATGATTGAAAGTGTCGCAACAGCGATTCAACAACTACCTGATAGAACCTTTTGGATAGGCTTGTCGACTGCATCAGGATTAGCCGTTTTTTGTTTGTATTTGTCATTCAAGTACTTTTGGCGTTACCGCATCATGGAAGATATGCCAACGGCTGCAATAAGGTCAGCTGCGCAAGGTTATAACGAGTTTGAGGGCATTGCGGAGCTTTTACCAGGCGAACCGATTATTTCACCGTTAAGCCGTTTACCGTGTGTTTGGTATGAGTACAAAGTAGAAGAAAAGCAATCAACGTTTACGCGTAACCGCAGCCAAACGTCGTGGTCGCTGCATGACTCTGGTGTCAGTGATAATGTTTTTTCCCTAGTAGGTAAAACGGGTCGGGCTATAGTTGATCCGGACGATGCAGACGTTATCGCCACAACGTCAGATAGTTGGTATGGGAGTACGCCTTATCCACAAGCAGGGCCCAGAGGGTTTAATTCATCGGGTTGGTTGCCGGGGCGGCGTTACCGATATAGTGAAAAACGAATCGATGAAGGCGATAGCCTCTATGTGTTAGGGCATTTTACATCTCTGAGTGCAGTAAATATGGCGACGAAGAATGAACAAATTCAAGCGTTATTACAATTATGGAAAAGTAACCCTAAGCGCTTATTAACTGAGTTTGATGAAAACAATGATGGGCATTTAGACGATGCGGAATGGAACAAGGTTGTTTTAATCGCAAAAAAACAGATTGAAAGAGAGTTGTCGGATAGCAACTTGTCTAAGGTTGATAGCCTAATAGAAAAACCGAGAGATAGTCGTAAGCCTTATATATTGTCTGCTAAGGCGCAATCAGAACTTATTGCGCGTTTTCAATTAAGGACAATGGCCACAGTAGCTGTTTTCTTCGCGTTAGGAGCGGCGTCAGTTTGGGGGTTTAATATTCGTTTGTGATGATTTTTGGGTGTTTGTTTTGCTAATGAGCGTGTGCCACAAGTTCAGTTGCTCGTCAGTTAGCGCACCACTGTGTGCTTTGCTTTGGTGTTGTTTATTAAAAAAGTAACTTCGCGGTAATTCGCCAAACCATTTAGAGTCAACGCTTTGCCTAAGTTTTACGGGGTTTTCTTTTGAATAAATCCATAAGTCAGTGTTATTTAGGTTGTATTCGTTAATAACGTCTCGCACGTCAGGCAGCATAGTACTTGAATCTGTGGATACGATTACCACGTGATGCTGCGAGTGTTTCTTTAGCCACTTACCTAACGCCGTAAATTCCTTAAAGCATGATGGGCAATCAAGAGACCATAAAACCAATAAAAAGGGTTGGTTCTTATAGGTGTTTTTGACGTGCTCTAAGCTGTTACTGTTCCAGTCTTTTATAGGTGTGGCGTTTGCAATGCTTACAGATAAAATTAAAAGACAGCTTAGGATTAAATTTTTCATGGTTTAGCCACGTTTGTTTGGTTCGTATTTAGAGGCATGAGCTGCAAACCTTCACTATTCGTATGCCAGCTGATAAAGAGTGTTTTTTCGTTGTTGAGTAACAATGGGTGGTCAGAACCTTCGTTCGTAGATGCAATGGTCTGAGCGCTGGACCATTGGCTGCCATTATCTAAAGAAAAGCGGTATTTGATGACGGATTGGTCTTTTTCAAAAGATTTCCAAACGACCCAAACAATCCCCTTGAACGCCTTAACTTGCGGATGGCTGGCTTGTGGTGAATCATCAATACTAATTATTTTCATCGTGTCATTCGATTGGTGTGAGAACTGGCCGTAGGTAATGCCTTTGTGGTACGTTCCATTGCTAAACCAGACCATGTGGGTGCGGCTATCGTTTGAATAGTCAATGTCTGGCCCATGGTGTGGGCAAGCATCTGTTTTCCATTTATCGACGGTGGCCCTATGAGATGGTAGAGGTGAGTTGGGTGTTAGCGTGGTAATCGCATGGTCTCGATAGCCGCCTGGGTAAATATGCCGCCACATCACCTCAACATTGTTTTTTTTGGTGGGAGTGATGGCGATGCGACAACATTCGCAGGTATGTTCGGCCACTTTAATGTTGTTTGAAAAGGTTTCTCCTTGATCGGTCGAGGTGGCGTAATACAGAGAACTACCGGGGTAGTTTGGGTTTTCTTTTTTGGCAGCGACACGGTCGCGTTTATCGAGCCAAGCGATATATATTATCCCAGATGGTGTCACACTCATGGCGTCAAAACGGTGGCCAATAGGCAAGCCATCGTCATTAATGGTTTTAACGGCGTCAAAATGTTGCCCGCCATCTGTTGAACGAGAAAAATGAATATCACCTGTGAAGCGCCCGGGTGTTTTTTCCGTCCAACTGACAAACACGTTGCCTTTGTTACCTAATAGTATTTTTGGCCTATTTTCACCATTGGTGTAAATTTTTTGTGGGATTGGGTTCACTTTTACAGGGGTGGAAAAATGTTTGCCTAAGTTACTAGAGTGGCTTACGTACACATGTTGTTGGTGCACGAAGGCTGTCCACAGTTTGCCTGTGTCATCAAAAATGGATGTAGGTGTTTTTCCACAATGTGGAGAAATAGCACCTTTGATACAGCTAGCATAACTGGGCAAGGAAAATAAAAAGCCGATTAGAAGCAGCACAGCTACGTCTAATCGGTTGTTGCTAGTGTTGAATGTCATGGTTTTATTCAAACACAGCTTTCGCTTCTAGGAAGAATGTGCGTGAAGGCCAAGGGTGGTGTACATAAGCCTCTTCATTAAAGACATTATCAACACCAAAACTAAGCTGCGTGGTTTTGGTTGCTTGCCAGTTAAGTTTTGTATTCACAAAAATATACTGGTCTTGTGCGCCAAACACCTGTTCTTCATTGTCGCTATTATCAAGGTCACCGTAACTATTGCTGGCATAGCGAATGCCAGTGTGTGCAACAAGCTTGTTTGTTAGCGGGTAATCAACTAACAAGTTTGCACGCCAGTTAGGTAAGCGAGGAAATGTATTGCCTTCAAGTGATGGGTCTAGTTTGTTTTTATCTATTTCTGCATCGGTATAACTGACATTGAAGCGAGTATTGAATTTGCTTCCCATCACCCTATTCTGATTGTAGACAAATTCGGCGCCTTTTGTTTGTACTGTATTGACAGGTAAGAAGGTTCTTAGTGTTGCGCCGTTAACAGTCACGTTTTGGCTGAATATAACATCATCAACGTCTTCATAAAATAGATTGAACCTCAGTAATCCATCTTTTAATTGATGTTCTATCATAATGTTTTGGAAAACGCCGTCTTCAGGTTCCAAGTTGGCATCGGCCACGGACACTTGCAACGCCTCATTCACATTTTGGTAAAGCTCTTCAGTAACAGGAAAACGTAATGCACGCGCTAATGAATAACGAATGGTTGTTTTGTCTGTCATAAAGTGTGCCAAAGAAAACTTAGGTGAGAAACCAGATTCATGACGGTCGTTATGCTTTTCTGTACCTGTAATCAGGCCGTCTGCATTGTCATCAAAAAAGCCATTCTCGCCTCGCCAATCATCGTATCGTAGACCTAACGATAAGTCCCATTTTGGGTTGAACATCCAGCCCCACTGAGCAAAAATAGCGTGGCTAAATGTTTCGCCACCACTAGCGCCACGAGTGGCACCTTTGGTATTGCTAATAGAGTTGTATCTAAACGGGTTAATTTCTAGCTCATACTTACTGTAGTTATAACCAATCGACAAGCGATGGTTTTCGTTTCTGTTTAAGCTTTCGGTGCCCACTTTCGCATCAAAAGTTGTCCAGCCGGTATCATCATATTCGGTTAAACGGCCACCAAATGCTGCATTGCTGGCGGCAAAGGTTGGGTCAGCTGGGTTGCGCCCGGTACGTACCTCTTCATCTTTTAGTATTTCAAAACTGGTTGCATACAAGTCAAACACCCAGTCACTGTCATCACCTAATGGGCCAGTTAACCCGAGCCCAAGTAGCAGGCTTTCTCTGTCTTGAGAACGTTCTTGGAAGACGCTTGAACCAAAGTTGCTTGTTCGAAAATTTGTGCCATTTGGCGTTGTTACGTTGTTATCGAAAACAGGGTTGCCAGCAGCATCGGTTAAATAATTATTAAGATCGTCTTGTTCTCTTTTTCTATCTTCGTAGGCGATACTACCGCGAAGTTGATAGTCGCCAACGTTATAGTTAGCCTTAACTTTGTATAAATCGGTCGTGACATGGTCTGGGCCAGAATCGCCGTAATATGTTGCTGGTGTGCCATGCTCTTCAACCCCTGGGCTTGTACCGTTAACAACAGTGCCACCTCCGCCAGATGCTGTGGCCGCAAATTGTGTTTGAGGTTGACTGTCGTTTTCTAAATGGTTATATGAAAGGAAGAGCCCCAAGTTGCCAAACGTATCCTCAAATGAGGCAAATGCTTTACCGCCGTTGAAGTGTTCGTTGGTGCTCAACTCGTCGTAGTCCTGGCTGAATAATGAGCCTTTTAGAACAATACGACGTTTTTTTGGATCACGTGTTTTTAGTCTAACGACACCACCGATAGAATTACCACCATATTCTGCAGAAAAAGGGCCATAAAGTACTTCGGCGCTTTCAACTTCATCTGGGTTTACTAGAGACCAGCGAGGTGATCCAGAAAAACTGGTTTGTAAAAAATAATGCAGTGGTAAGCCATCAGCAGTCACCATCGTTCTTGTCGTTTGGAACATATTGGAACCACGAATACCAATAGTGCCGTTTGAATCACCAATGTAGCGTTTTCGAATAACCAGGTTGGGCTCATGCGAAATAATGTCCTCGGTCGTTGTTACATTAATGCCGGCAGCCTGCTCTTTGGTTATGGTTGAAGTTGGGCTGACGATGGTTGTATCTTTGAATAATATGTCGCTAGAGACGGTGATGGTCGGCACGTTTGGTTCTGCTATAACTAATCCCGCTTGCAACAAGCTAAGACTAAGAATTAATGGTGATGTTGCTTTCATTGAAGTTCCTGCTGCGTTTAAAAAAGAAAGGATTGTATAAGTTTGCTTTTAGTTTGGGATGTGACAAATTGCCACATGCGGCAATTTGTCGCGCTTGATAGCCAAATAGAGTTTCAATGACTGTGGGCTTGGATGTTGTTAGAAACCGTGCGATGATATTTATTTAGAAAAAGGTTTAAAATCAATGAATAACCCATTATTAGAAGAATTTGTATTGCCGCCATTTTCGGCGATAAAGTCAGAAAACATAGAGCCTGCAGTTGACCAGTTGCTGGCAAAAGGCCGAGAGCAAATTGCGGCTGTGCTGGAAGGTGAAACTGATTTTTCATGGGAATCATTAGTGCACCCACTAGAGCTGGTCGATGATAAGTTTAGCCGGAGCTGGTCACCTGTGAGTCATCTGAATTCTGTGCTTAATAACGATGAGTGGAGAGATGCATATTCTGCTTGCCTCCCGAAGTTGAGTGAATATTCGACAGAGATAGGGCAGAATTTAGACTTATATCAAGCTTACCGTTCCATTAAGGAAGGTGGTGAGTATAAAAACTTAAGCCAACCTCAAAAGAAAATTATTGACAATGCACTACGTGATTTTGAGTTGTCAGGCGTTGCATTGCCCAATGCTAAGAAAGAGCGCTATAAGGATATTTCTCAACAATTATCGTTATTAACCAATCAATACGAAGAAAACTTGATGGATGCAACGAATGCGTGGTCAAAATGTGTCACAGATGTAGACAGTTTGCGCGGATTGCCGCAATCAGCGCTAGACCTTGCTCAACAAATGGCTCAGCAAAAAGACCAAGAAGGTTGGCTGTTAAATTTAGAGTTTCCATCTTATATGGCTGTGATGACATACGCTGACGATCAGCAACTACGTTACGAAATGTATTACGCGTTCTCTACTCGGGCATCTGACCAAGGTCCTTATGCAGAGAAGTGGGATAACTCATCAATAATGCATGAGATATTATCGTTGCGGCATGAAAAAGCACAACTGTTAGGGTTTGGCAGCTATGCAGAGCTTTCTTTAGCGACGAAAATGGCGAACAAGCCGAGTGATGTTGTTGAATTTTTAGAACAGCTAGCTGATCGTTCGTTACCTATGGCTAAGGCAGATTATGAGTCATTAACTGATTATGCAAGAGAGCGAGATGGTGTTAAAAAACTAAACGCTTGGGATGTTGCTTATTATTCAGAAAAACTGAGAGAAGAGCGTTACCAGTTTTCGCAAGAAGAGGTTAAACCATACTTTCCGGCGAACCGAGTACTAAAAGGCCTGTTTTCCATTGTTAATAAACTGTATGGAATAACAGTTAAGGAAATTCAAGGGGTGGATGTTTGGCATAAGGACGTTAAGTTTTATGAAATAACAGACGAAAAAGGTGATTTGCGAGGTCAGTTTTTTACGGATTTATACGCGCGGGCGAATAAGCGCGGTGGCGCGTGGATGGACGAATGTGCTACGCGTTTTCAGAAAGATGAGGGGTTGCAAAACCCAGTTGCCTATTTGACCTGTAACTTTACACCGCCGATTGGCAAGCAGCCAGCGTTGTTAACACATGGTGAGGTGGAAACGCTTTTTCATGAGTTTGGGCACGGCTTGCATCATATGTTGACTCAAGTGAGTCACTTAAGTGTGTCTGGAATACATGGTGTGGAATGGGATGCGGTTGAGTTGCCGAGCCAGTTTATGGAAAACTGGTGCTGGCAAAAAGAATCTATTGCGTTGATTTCTGCTCACTTTGAAAGCGGTGAGCAATTACCCGATGATTTATTTCAAAAAATGTTGGCAGCAAAAAACTTTCAGTCCGGTATGCAAATGGTTCGCCAAATCGAGTTTTCATTATTTGACTTTAGAATTCATCATGAGTTTGACGAAAAAAACATCACGCCCATATACGAAACGCTTAAACAAGTTAGGGAGCAGGTAAGCGTTGTAGAAACGCCTGACTTTAATCGTTTTGCTAATGGGTTTTCGCATATTTTCGCAGGCGGGTATGCGGCAGGCTATTACAGTTACAAATGGGCTGAGGTTCTTTCAAGTGATGCGTTTTCTTTATTTGAAGAAAATGGCATTTTTGATGAAAGCACAGGACGTGCGTTCCTGCATAACGTGTTAGAAAAAGGCGGCAGTGAAGATGCAATGGTGCTTTTTGAAGCGTTTAGAGGAAGAAAGCCAACGATAGATTCATTGTTAAGGCATTCTGGCATTGCTGCTTAATTGACTATTTTTATGTTGCGTATGTTAAGTGCAATGTTTCTTTTTTTGTGTCTGTGTTCTTCGGCATGGTCCGCTGCACACATTACAGATAAATTGCTGGCAGGTATTTATCCGCAACCCAATGTAAATGGTGAGCCACTTAAATTGTTACCTAGTGGTACGCCTGTTGAATTAAAAGCCGAGAAAGATGGTTTTGTGAATGTTGTGTTGGTGGCGGGGCGCTATTGGGGTTTTTCTGCTCACGATGGTGAACAGCGAAAGAAACACGGCGGATTTAGAATGTAGTCTGGTCTAAACATATAACCATATAGAATAAAGAGTGATTTAAAACGACATATTTGATGGCATTGGTACTTGTAAAAGCAGCGTATAATCAATAGGTTAACTATATAAAATATGTTCATAAACGGAGGAACATTGTGTCAGAACAACATCATCAAGTTTTAATTATTGGTGCAGGTGCCGCAGGTATTACTGTCGCTGCAAGCTTAATGCGTCATTCAGATGGGAAATCATTCGATATTGCTGTCGTTGACCCATCAGAGAATCATTATTACCAACCTGCATTTACGTTAGTGGGTGGTGGTTGTTATTCACTAGAAAATACACGTCGTTCAACTAGTAGTTTAATTCCTAAAGGCGTCAAGTGGATTAAACAGGCAGCGACAAATGTTGATGCTGACAACAATGTTGTTGAAATAGACAATGGCGATAAAATCACTTACGACTACTTGGTGGTTTGTCCTGGGCTTGTACTAGATTGGGATGCTATAGAAGGTCTGAAAGAAACGATTGGCAAAAATGGTGTGTGTACCAACTACTCACCTGATTATGTTGAATACACATGGGAATGTGTACAGGCTTTAAAAGCAGGCGATAACGCGTTCTTTACGCAAGCGCCATTGCCATTTAAATGCCCAGGAGCACCACAAAAAATTGCTTATTTAGCGGCGGATTATTTACGTGGCAAGGGTATCTTAGACAAATGTGATGTTCACTTTACAAACCCAGGACCGGGTATGTTTGGCGTTCCTTATTTCGCTAAAGCACTGTCTAAAGTCGCTGATGGATATGGGATTCATAAAGACTTATTGCATAAATTAATAAAAGTCGACGGTGAAGCGAAAAAAGCAACCTTTGAAGTGGTTGATGGCGATAATAAAGGGGAGATTAAAGAGCTTGAATTCAATATGATTCATGTAACGCCTCATCAAAAAACACCGGCTTTCTTACATGGCTCAGCTGTGTCGAATGATGCGGGTTATGTTGAGGTGAACCAACATTCTATGCAGCACGTTAAATATGCAAATGTGTTTGGTTTGGGTGATGCTTGTACCACGCCAAACTCTAAAACTGCCGCAGCGGTCCGTAAGCAAGCGCCAGAAGTGGTCAAAAATATCAAAAACCTAATGGACGGCAAACCAATGTCTGAAGGGTATAACGGTTATGGGTCATGTCCGTTAACGACGGCTCGTGGCAAAGTGATGATGGCTGAGTTTATTTATGGTGGTAAAGTGACCCCAACACTTCCTTGGGTGGCTAAACCGAATGAAGAGTCATCTTTGATGTGGCACACAAAAACAATTGGCTTACCCATTTTGTATTGGGACTTCATGTTGAAAGGTTACGAGAAATTTTTAGAGCCTCAGTTAGACTTCGATACGGGCGAATAACGAAAGGCATCAACATAAAAAAGGCGTTCATTTGAACGCTTTTTTATGTTGAGAAGGTCGCGTTATTTAACGATTTTGATATAAAAGTGCTGAACATCATCAGCACGTTCATGCAAAACAATATTGTGTTTAGACTTGTCAATAAAAACACCGATATCTAAATGTGCCGCAGGGTCTGTTGCCAACAGTTGTAGAACATCACCTGACTTAAGTTGAGGTAATAATTGTTTTAGTCGAAGGAGAGGTAAAGGACAATTTAGCCCCTTAACGTCAAGAGTTGTATCGTATTCCATATCTTAGTTTTAGTATAAATGTTATTTTATTGTCTAATAAAAATATCAATATGCCATAAAAAATGAATTATATAGACCTACGTGATTTTATATTAAAACTTGAAGAACTGGGCGAGTTAAAACGAATTTCTGAAGAAGTTGATCCGTATTTAGAAATGACGGAAATATGCGACCGCGTTCTACAGGATAAAGGTCCTGCCTTGTTATTTGAAAATCCGAAAGGCTACTCTGTTCCAGTTTTAGCTAATTTGTTTGGTACGCCAAAGCGCGTGGCATTAGGGATGGGGCAAGAGAGTGTAGAGGCTCTAAAAGAGGTGGGTGAGGCACTTGCGACGCTGAAAGAGCCAGAACCGCCAGAGAGTATAAAAGACGCTTGGCAAAAATTGCCTATATACAAGCAGGTCTTAAACATGGCGCCAAAAAAAGTAAAAAACCCTGCGTGTCAGGAGGTTATTATTGAAGGTAATGATGTGGATTTGGCGACACTGCCAATTCAAACTTGTTGGCCAGAAGATGCAGGCCCACTGATTACATGGCCATTAGTAATAACAAAAGGTCCTTCAGCAAAGCGCCAAAACTTAGGTATATATCGACAACAGGTTATAGGCCGGAACAAAGTTATTATGCGCTGGCTGCCGCATCGTGGTGGCGCGTTAGATTTTAAAGCATGGCAAGAAGAGCATCCTGGCAAACCTTTTCCAATTGCTGTTGCTTTGGGTGCAGACCCGGCCACTATCTTGGCGGCGGTTACACCGATACCAGATGCATTGTCTGAATATGCGTTTGCTGGTTTGTTACGTGGATCAAAAACTAGTGTATCGCGTTGTATATCGCATGATTTGGAAATACCGGCGAGTGCTGAGATTGTTTTAGAGGGGTATTTATACCCTGATGAAATGGCTGATGAAGGCCCGTTTGGAGATCATACTGGTTATTACAATGAGGTTGAGAGTTTTCCTGTATTTACGATTGAGCGAATTACGCACCGTAAAGACCCGATTTACCATTCCACTTATACGGGTAAGCCACCAGATGAACCTGCGATTCTTGGCGTGTCATTAAACGAAGTATTTGTGCCAATTCTAAAAAAACAGTTTCCGGAAATTGTGGATTTTTACTTGCCGCCTGAAGGCTGCTCGTATCGAATGGCCATTGTTAGTATAAAAAAACAATATCCCGGGCATGCAAAGCGGATTATGTTTGGTATTTGGTCATTTTTACGTCAGTTTATGTACACAAAGTTTGTTATCGTCACAGATGATGATGTGGACGTGAGAGATTGGACGTCTGTCATTTGGGCTATCACTACGCGGGTAGATCCAAGCCGTGATACAACGTTAATTAATAATACGCCGATTGATTATTTGGATTTTGCTTCGCCAGTCTCTGGTTTGGGTTCTAAAATGGGACTCGATGCGACAAATAAATGGGCTGGAGAAACAACGCGTGAATGGGGAGTACCGATTGAAATGACCGATCAGGTGAAAACTCGAGTTGATGAGTTATGGCCGCTACTAGGCCTAGACTCACCCAGTTAAAGCTCGAACTAATTACTCTTGCGTTTTATCGACAGTAATAATGTCGGTAGGGGCCATGTTAGTCGCGAGCTCTAACCCCTTACGATAACTTTCTGCCGCCTTTTCAGGTACTTCACCTTGCTCTTCATGGGTTTGGCCAAGTAGCAAATAAGCTAAGCTGGTTGGCTTAATGGCTAAACTTTTCTCAATATAAGACGTTGCTTTGTTTGTCTCGTTTTGTTCCTTACAGACGATGGCTATTTGATTTAGCAAGGATGTGTCAGACGGGAAGAAATTAAGCCATTTTTCAAGCTGCTTAACTTTAGCATTGGCATCTATTTTTAGCTGGCAATAGAGTTCAATAAGAGAAGAATCTTGTGTGGATTTCATTGACTTAACTATCAAGTCAGCGGCGTCCTTATCTTCATTCGTTTTTATTTTATAGTTGGTGTATATCGATAAGTATTCAGAAGACAATTTTTGTTTTTTATTTAAACTCTGCCAAATAGTTTCAAAACCTGGATTGTTTTGTTGTGACGTTGAGGCCAGTAAGTTTGTGAGCGTTTGTTTTTCTAACCCTAGCCACTCTTCCTCGTGGATATTTCGGTTGTTCTTTACTGTAGGTAATAATTTGTATATCGCTTCCCAATCATTTAGTTTAGACAGTGTTTTTAGTAACAATGCTAATACGACGGGGTGGTTCGGTGTGAGAGAAACAAGTTGCTGAAGTGTGGCTAAAGCTTGTTCATATTGGCCGGCTGAAAACTGTAATTTAGCACGCGTTAAATGAATAGCGTGGCCTTGTTCTGGTAAGGCATCGCCAGCTTTAAGCAAGTATTCATCGCGACGGTCAAATGCGCCTTGAGATTGTGCAGCATGTGCGGCGCTTAAATAGTTGAGTAACGGGACTTCACTGTGTTGAACGTGTTTAGTTAATAGCTTTTCAGAACGTTTCCAGTTTCCCTCAGCAGAATCAAGTAGACCTTTATTTAATTCTTTGATTGAACGGCGTTGAACGCGGTGCTTGTTCCATTTACTGAGTTTCTTTGGTGACCGTTTGATACCTAACAGCATTTTAAACAGGAGCGCTAACACGATAAAGGCGACTAATATGGCGAAAATCAGTACAGCTACTGAGGTTTCAATTGACCAAGTTCCATGCCTTAATAAAGCGTAACCGGGATCAATGTGAACTTGGTACGCAAGCCCACTGGCAATAATTAGGGCAACAATAAATAGAAGTAGAAGTTTCATGATTATTCTCGGCTATAGTTGCTCTTCTGGTGATGGTTGTTCTTTTGAAGTATCAGGAGAGGTAGTGTTTTCGCTAGCTCCTTGTGCATTTTCGGCTGGCTTGTCTAAAGGAATGATATTTTGAGATACGGTGTTCTCAGTAGGTGTTTCATCAATAGCTAACAAGGGTAATTTGCGAAGCATGGACAGTGACTTGCTTACATCGGGGAATGTTGCCTTAATAGTTGTGGTTGTTAAAGACTGAATTTGGGAAACAGCCGTTTTGACCGATGGGTTTTCAGCATCGAAGTAATCATTTAGCCACTGACTAACTATTGTTAAGCTGCTGGCATAAAGTGCTTGATCACCGTGTATTAAAGCTAAACGAGCGGCTTCTAGTTTTAATGCTAAATTCTTACGAATAAGCTCAACTTGCTCTGGTGTCATTAGCGCTGCTTTTGGCTGGTCGTTACGACGAACAACGACTAACTTACTAAAATTTGCCCATGCGTCGTTTAATGTTTCTTTTATGTCATTTGGTAAGACAGAAGGGTCGCCTTTCCCTATTTCTGGCGCTTGCGCTGAACCGGCGTGAGGTTCTGAGATGCTCATCTGGTTAACAGCACCTTCTAATGCAAGTATTTGGGATGAAAGGCCAACAATATCGGGTAATTCAGTGCTTTGAAGCGTGATGATTTCTTTAGCTATTTGTGCTCTTACAGCAAACGTAGAAGGGTCACCATTTTCTTTAAGACGTTGGTCGGCTGCTTGAAATGCCGTGACGGCTGTTTTGAGATCCCCTGCCAGTTGTACCCGCGTGTTAGCAATGCTGACAAGGTATTCTGCTTCGGCAATCAGCCATTGGTTTTTGCTTTTCCCAACTTGCCGTTGCAGTAGGGAAATGCCATTAGATGATGTTTCTTCTACATGTTCTATTTTATTAGATATGTTGCTTATTTCACTTTTTACAACGTTTAGTTTTTGTTGCTGCTCATTAGAAGAAGACGCTTGTGAAGCCGTGACGCCTGACGATAAGGCGGAAATTTGTAGTTGAAGTTGGTTGTAAAAATAGTAACCCCCAGCGGCTAGTCCTAAAACAAGCAGTAACGCTAACCAACCAATACCTGATCCGCTTTTCGCCGATTTAGTATCGTTTGTTTTTTCCGGTGGTTGTTTGGCTACGTTCTTATTTTTGTCAGCCGTGCCTTTTTTAGCAGGCGTTGATGGTTTGTTTTCTTTTTTTGGCTCGTCGCTCATGATCTAATTCCGTGTTAGATATCAATGTAGATGAATAGTATATCCTTGAAACCTTAAAAGTATATGAATAAGGGAGCGATTAATGGGTAGATTGTTTGATAGCCTGAACTAGGCTGTCGTTATTAGCGTTGTTAGATACGATTGTGTGGGTACAGCCTATTTGTTTGGCGTATTGTTCAATACGCTCACTAAACAGCACGAATACGCATCGCTTTGCCATGGTTGAAAAGTCGTCCTGCAATAATAGGGTTAAGTTTTTTAGTGCCAATATGCTCGTAATAGTAATGTAAGCAATATCAGCATGCTTAACATGGGGGGCAATATTGGTCGGCAAACTACGCCGATAGGTATCCAATGTTTTTACTATCATGCCCTTGTTTTTTAGTTCATTGGCCAAAAAATCGCGCCCACCTTCCCCTTTAATAATAAGGATACGCTTATCAGCTAATTGACTAGGAAGTTGCGTCATCAACTGTTCAGAACTGAAGGGTTTAGATGAGATAAAGTCTGGTGTTATTGCAAGACTAGCTACCATTGCCTCTGCCGTTGATGGTCCGATAGCGATATAGCGTGTGTTATCGCTAGGCCATAGCGTTTTGTATGCAGTAACTTGGTGTACTGCGTTGGCACTAATGAATAGAACAAAGTCAAAGGTGCTTATATTTTCAAGGATGTATTTTTTATTGTGATCTAACGAAAGTGGAACAATATCAATGGTTGGAAATGCAATGGGCTTAAAGCCTGCTTCAAGCAGACATTCACATAACTGCTGAGATTGATGCGCAGGGCGAGTGACCAAAACATGGTTGCTAGGTGAAATCACTCGTGTCTGTTATACAGTTTATCCAGAATTTTTTTAGCGCCGGCATTGAGTAAGCTGTTGGCGACAGTTTCGCCGATGTTGGCAGCATCTTCAATCGGCCCTTCGAGCTGTTCCATAATAATAATTGAACCATCCGGCTCTGCAACAAGGCCGTGTAGGCGAAGGATATTATCTTTAATTTTGGCATGGCCGCCAATGGGCGCTTGGCAACCACCTTCTAATGTGAAATTCATAGCGCGTTCTGCCGTTACTCTAGTGGCGGTTTTCTCATCATGGAGGCATTGAATTAGGGATAATGTTTGCTGGTCACCTTCACGGCATTCAATGCCAATAGCACCTTGGCCAATGGCGGGTAGCATTATATTAATGGGCAACCGTTGTTTGATGCGATCATCGAAACCAAGACGAACAAGCCCAGCGGTGGCTAGAATGATAGCGTCGTAATCGCCTTGGTCGAGTTTACTTAGGCGAGTGTTTACGTTGCCACGTAATGATTTGATAATAAGGTCGGGGCGGCGAGTTAATAGCTGACATTGGCGCCGTAAGCTTGATGTACCAACGGTGGCCCCTTGTGGCAGTTCATCGACGGTCGCATAAGTGTTTGAAACAAAGGCGTCTCGGGGGTCTTCGCGCTCAAGAATCGCAGCGATGGTTAAGCCGGCAGGAAGTTTCGCTGGTACGTCCTTCATAGAATGTACGGCAATATCCGCATCTCCATTAAACATGCCTTGTTCAAGCTCTTTAACGAATAAACCTTTACCGCCAATTTTAGCTAAAGGAGTGTCTAGTATCTTGTCGCCTTGAGTGACCATTTTTACTAGTTCAATGCTAAGTTCTGGATGATGTGTTTTTAACACAGCAGCGACATGTTCGGCCTGCCATAAGGCTAAAGGACTGCGTCTGGTGGCGATTCTAATCAGTGACATAAGAAATTTAGTAGATTAATAACCACTATTATAGCAAGGGAAGGTGAGCTTCCCTAGCCATCAGTATTAATCAGTGTGTTGCTTGCTCGCCCCAAATTTCTTTTAAGCGTTTATCTCGACCACAGCTCCACCGGTAGAATTTGTATCGCCCTGGGCTATGTTGATAAAAGTTTTGGTGGTTACTTTCTTTGCCTTTAATAGGATAAAAAGTGGAAGCATTCAGAATGGGTGTTACAACGTTCTGTTCTAAAAACTGTTGTGCGACACGTTCTTTGGATTGCATTGCGATATTTTTTTCGGATTCGTTCGCAACAAAAATAGCGCTTAGGTAGCTGTGCCCTTTATCGCAAAACTGCCCTTGTGCATCGAAGGGGTCGATATTAAGCCAAAAATAGTCGAGTATTTCTTTATAGCTGACAACGGATGGGTCATAGGTAATTTCAACCGCTTCATAATGACCTTGGTGGTTGCCGTTATAGGTTGGGTTTTTTATTGTTCCGCCGGTAAAGCCTGAGACCACATTTGAGACCCCTTTTAGCTTGTCGAAATCTGATTCCATGCACCAAAAGCAACCGCCAGCCAGTACAGTTTTAGCAGCAAATGTTTGTGTGGATGTGATTAGTAAGCATCCAATTAAAATAGTAAAAAACTTGGTTTTCATATGTTCCACTCTAGATAGTTAATAAATTCTATTACTTAGTCGTTTACTAGAGCGCCATTTCTGCGTTTATCTTTCAACATTGTTGGATAAAAGATTAACGGCCTTTATTTTTTTAGCCTTTTGTTAACATTTGCTTGATGACGCCTACTGACATTAATGGGTTCATTTAAACCATTGAGCGTAATCTGCAATTGCCCCGTAGCATTTTTATTCAGCAATTTAACAGCATTAACATTAACCAACGAGTTTCGGTGTGTTCGTAGAAATTGATCTGCGAATTCAACCTCTAAGGTTTTAAGTGATTCTTCTAATAAAATTGACGATGTTGCTGTGATCGCAGAGACATATTTATTGTCGGCTTTAAAACATAAGATGTCGGGAACATTAATAATTTCAACACCAAGGTGAGAATGAGCGCATAGATGTTGACGTGGCGGTGTATCTAAGCTGTCAGTGGCTGCTATTTGGCCTTGTGAGGGAGTGAGTTTAGTGACTTTTTCGAGCATCAATTCCAACCGTTGTTTTTTGACAGGCTTAAGTAAGTAGTCGATAGCGTGGGTGTCAAAAGCGGCTAAGGCATATTTATCATAGGCTGTGATAAATACGATGGCCGTGTCGAGATTAGCCTTCCTTATTTCAGCAGCGGCTTGTAATCCATCCATTTTCGGCATACGAATATCTAACAGGACTAAGTCCGGTTTCTCGCTAATGCATTGATTTAAGGCATCTAGGCCGTTGCTGGCCTCGGCGAAAATAATGAAGTTTTCATCAATGTCTGAAAGTAAGCGTTTTAGTCGTCCTCTGGCGAGGGGCTCATCATCAGCAATTAAAATTTTCATGAGGTTTGGTAAGGGAAAATAATTTGTGTTTGAAAAAAGCCGTCAGAAGAGCTAATTAATAATTTAGCTTGATCCGGGAAGCAGCTTTGCAGACGTAACCGTATGTTCTCAATAGCAACGTTGTTACCTTCACGTGTGATGCTTGAAGATTCTGTGCCCATCGGGTTTCTAATCACAAGAGTAATTAGTTGTTTACGCATAGAGCCGTGTATTTCCAATTCGCCGCCTTCGGGGGAGAGTTCTATGCCGTGGTAAACAGAATTTTCAACGAGTGGCTGTAACGTCAGTGGTGGAATGCGTGCATCTATAGGTATCGCTTTAACATCCCATTGAATGCGTAAGCGGGGGCCTAAACGGCTTTGTTCAATATTTAGATATTGTTGTGTGAGTTCACGCTCTTGTTCGAAAGAAATTAGGCGTTGAGAAGAATTTATATTGGCCCTGAATAGTTCGGCCAAGTCTTCGGTTAACGATTCTGCTAATACAGGGTCTTCGCGGGTTAAGCTGGCAATAGTGTTAAGGCTGTTAAATAAAAAATGAGGGCGAATCCTTGCTTGTAAGGCATCTAATTTTGCATCGGCTTGGGCGGTTGTTTGCTTTTTCCACTGATGTTGTATGTATAAATAACGCAAGAGAATGATGGCGATAATGCCGCTGATTATTAAATTCTTTAGATAGATGGAAAGCTGGCCACCCTTGAAGGTTGGAAAAACACCTAGTTGAGGTAACAGTGAAAAGACAAGCCATGTGGAAATGAAGGTAAAAAAAACAATAATAAAAAACGATAATAAACTGACCGTTAGTGGACTCCAATCGAGAATCTTTTTTTTTTAAAAACAAAGAAAAGCAGCGCTTGTGAAGGCAACCCATAAAATAAATAAGGAATTAAAGCTTAAAGCCGGCCAAAACTCACCTGTAATGTAGCTAGTGCTGAGCGCAAGGATGATGGCTAATAGTTGAGTTATGAGCGTTATATACAGCACAATATCAGCACGACAAAAATCGGGTAAAAAGTGTTGCTGCTCTTTTTGTGTGTTTGCGGTCATTTAAAGTGAGTGTACGCTTTTAGGTTCAATGCTATCGTTAATGTTGGCTTTCTTAGGTGATATAATAGGCAATAAATCAACTTTAAAAGCAAATCATGTCACAAGATAAGCAAAATAAACTATGGGGCGGCCGGTTTTCGGAAAGTACGGATGCATTTGTTCAAGCATTTACAGCGTCAGTTACGTTCGATCAACGGTTAGCACCATATGATATAGCGGGTTCTAAAGCACATGCTGCTATGTTGACTCATGTGGGTATTTTGACTGAGCAAGAATGCCAACAAATCATTGATGGCTTAGACAGCATTTTGGCAGATATTGAAAAAGGTCAATTTGAATGGTCTATTGCGTTGGAAGATGTGCATATGAATATCGAAGCGGCATTGACAGAACGTATAGGTATCGCAGGTAAAAAGCTCCACACAGGCCGTTCGCGTAATGATCAAGTGGCAACAGATATACGCCTGTTTATGCGAGATCAGTTGAATCTTGTTTTATCTGAGTTGGCACGTTTACAAGCGGGTTTGTTAGGGCTAGCTGATCAACATGCCGATACTATTATGCCTGGCTTTACACATCTTCAAGTAGCTCAGCCGGTTACGTTTGGTCACCATTTGCTCGCATGGTTTGAGATGTTAAAACGTGACGCTGAGCGGTTTAAAGATTGCGCCAAGCGCGTTAATATTATGCCCTTAGGATCTGCGGCATTAGCAGGAACAAGTTATCCAATTGACCGTGATTTTACGGCAAAAGCATTGGGCTTTTCAGCCCCTTGTGCAAACTCGTTGGATGGCGTCAGTGATCGTGATTTTGCGATTGAATTTTGTGCAGCGTCGGCGTTATTAATGACGCATATGTCTCGCTTTTCTGAAGAAATCGTCTTGTGGTCAAGTGCACAGTTTAACTTTATTACATTGCCGGACGCTTTTTGTACGGGCTCGTCAATTATGCCGCAAAAGAAAAACCCAGACGTGCCTGAGCTAGTGCGAGGCAAAGTGGGGCGAGTGAACGGCCATTTGATATCTTTGTTAACGTTAATGAAGTCTCAACCATTGGCCTATAACAAAGATAATCAAGAAGATAAAGAACCACTGTTCGACACGGTGGATACGGTACTAGGTTCTTTGCGTGCATTTGCTGACATGGTGCCAAATATTGAGGCCAATAAAGCTGATATGTATGCGGCAGCTAAACAAGGGTTTTCAACAGCCACTGATTTAGCTGACTACCTTGTCGGTAAAGGGCTGGCATTCCGTGATGCACATGAGGTGGTGGGCCTTGCTGTGCGTTTAGGTAGTGAGACAAGCCGAGATTTATCAGAGCTATCGTTAGATGAGTTGCAGCACTTTTCGGATGCAATAGCGAGCGACGTTTTTGACGTGTTAACGTTAGAAGGGTCGGTTTCTGCACGCGACCATTTTGGGGGTACTGCGCCAAATCAAGTGCGTAAAGCAGTTCAAGCAGGTGTTGAACACTTGGCTAACGCTAAATAAAGTACTAATTTATTAGCATTTTTTTTAAAATGTACAATACTTAAGGGGTGTAATTTAGGTTTTTAGGTATTGAAATATCATGACCGTCCCTTCAACAATTGATTGGAGTATTGCGGCACTTGAACGTGCTGATTTTGGCGTGCTCGTGCTGGATGATAAACGTATCGTTTGGGTCAATACATTTCTTGAAAAGCTTCTCGGTAAAAAAACTAAAGACCTTGAGGGATGTTTTGTCTCGGCAAACGATAAAATATCCTCCATTTTATTAGGGTCGGATCAAACTTTTTCAGTCAGCCAACAAAATATTGATGATAAATGGTTGAGGCGTGAACACGTTAAAGCTAAAGCAAGTGATGTCTACTTTTTTCACGATTGTTCAGATCTCGTCATTATAGGTAATGAGTGCAGGCGGCTTCAGGTCGATTTAAATGACATGAACCCGAAAGACCCTATTACAGGGATGATGAATTTGGATGTGATTACAGAGCTGCTTGACGGGCATATCAGCCGCAGCCGCCGTTACAGTAATGCGTTATCGTTAATGCGAATTACATACTCGTTTCCAGATAACATGGATCCAGCTTTATTTGAGCGAAGCATTAAAAGAATTGCCTTCTTTTTAAAAGACCAGCTTCGTTGGGCAGATCAAATTGGCATGCTGGATAGTCAAACATTCCTCGTCATTTTGCCAGAAACAGATTATCAGTCAGCTTCCACGTTACTTAATAAATTTCAGGGTGAACAGCATTTGTCGCTTTTTGCTAAAAGCGATGGCCGGCCACTGTCTTTTTCTGTCGGGCTGGGCGAATGGAGTAAAGGTGATACGACGTCAAAAATGCTGCAAAATATTAGGCAAGATGTTGAATTGGCAATGTTGACCTGATAAATGGCTGTCGACACTCAAACGATTACTCAAGAACGTAGTCCTAAAAAAATACAGTTGGTCAGTAAAGATGGCCAAATTAGTAAAAAAGATATTCGGGTTATTAAACAGCGTTTTATTAATCTGCATAAGTTGAAAATGCAAAGAGCTAGGGATGTTATTACGCCTAGGCAAAAGATTTTTTTAGATATTTTGCCCCTGCTTTTCCATGTTAATCACCCTGTGTTGCCAGGTTATGTTTCAAACGAAACGCCGGCTGGAATTGCGGATTACGCTCCAAGTCGGTTTGTTGTTCAGCGAGCAAAAAAGTTAGGTAAGGGCTTCGTTTATCAAAAAAGGGCAAAGCGTTATTTCGCCATTGAGTCGCTTTTTATCATGGGCAGTGTTGGCAGTATTGCGTATGCAAAAGGCAGTGATATGGATTTGTGGCTTTGCCATGCGCCAGACCTGTCTGAAAAAGCGTTAACATTATTAGCTGAAAAAACAGAAGCAATAGAAAAATGGGCGGCGAGTTTAGGCTTGGAAGTCCATTTTTTTTTAATGGATGCAGAGAAGTTTAAGAATGGTGTTGTTGCGCCACTATCGAGTGAGAGTAGTGGCAGTACCCAGCATCAATTGCTGTTAGAAGAGTTTTATAGAACAGCACTATATGTAGCTGGGCGTTACCCAGTTTGGTGGCTAGTCCCCCCTGAGTCAGAAGATGATTATTCGGCTTTTGTGAAGAATCTATTAGACCGCCGTTTTGTTGACCGGAATGATGTGATAGATTTTGGTGGTCTCGAGAATGTGCCTGCTGAAGAGTTTTTAGGGGCGTCATTTTGGCACTTATATAAGGCGATTGATTCTCCTTACAAGTCGTTACTTAAACTGATGTTGATGGAATCGTATGTGGATGAGTACCCGCATTCGAAATGGGCTGCTCTAACGTTAAAAAAGCAGTTGTATGACGGTGTGACGGATCCGAATAAATTAGATGCGTATCTGATTTTATATTACGTGCTCGAAGACTACTTAATAAAGAGAAATGAGCCTAAACGATTGGAGCTCATGCGCTATTGTTTTTATAACAAGCTAAATGAATTAGGGTCTGCATCAACGTCTGTAAAAAAAGATGATTGGCGGCAGGACGTATTAAACAAATTGCTTACATCATGGGCACCTCTACCAGCATACATTTCTGATTCTATTAATCAAAAAGCGTGGAGCATTGAGCAAACGCAGCAAGAGAGAGATAGGTTAACTAAAGAGTTAACGTACAGCTACCGGCTGTTAATGAAGTTTTCAAATGAAAACGTTGAAGGCTCATCAAGCGAAAGTAAAGATTTAATGTTATTAGGTAGAAAGCTCAATGCAGCTTTTGAGCAAAAGCCAGGAAAACTAGAACGGCCGATGGTGAAAGGTCGATATATTCAACATGAAAATAAAGTAGTTTTAAAACAGCGTGAAGGCGTGGTTGAGCAGACCGGTTGGGGGCTAAGTCGGTATGATGATTACGGTGACAAACAGCTCATTCGCCAAGCCCATAGTTTGATTGAATTGCTTGCTTGGTGTATTGATTACCCTATTTTGAGTCGGCGTACTAAGTTTGCACTAAATCCAGGCCAATCGAATATCACCTCTCGAGAGGTGCTTCAAACCATTCGAGACGTTACAACGTTTTTTAATAGTTTGCCTGAAAAACCCAGTGACTTAGAAGACTTCCATCAACAACCGCACATTACACATGTGATGTTGGTGGTTAATTCAGGCCTGGACCCGATGAGTGAATTGACTGAACAAGGGGTTAATTTAACGAGTGAGCGATCAGATGCTCTCAGCTTTGGATCCTATAGAAGGAATTTAATCCATACAGTTGACTTGATGTACCGTAATTCATGGAACGAAATTATCGTTGCTAAGTTCTCTAACGTTAAAGGGTTGATGGAATGCTTATGCAGCTTATTTTCAATCAATATGCTTGGTAGGAATCAGCAATTACCCGAGTTGATTTGTGCTAGTTACAGCTCCCCAAGAGCGATGAGTATCGCTAAACGGGTTAAAACTTTATTTGATGATATGGGGCGTGTGTTCAAAAAGCAGAACCGCAATCTTTCACCAAGATTGGTTGTTCATTCGTCACGATCTTATTTTATGTTGCAAGTGATTGATGGGAAAGTTGTCCCTACGCCAATCAAAAACGAAATTAATTTGTGGCGAACCTTATCTCAACCTCAGGTGACATATAGCCCAGTTATGTTTGATAGTTTTACAGACAACAATGTTTTATTGTCTGTTATGGCCAATAACGATAAGCGGGGCATTGTACAAATATACTTTGTGGAAGTTGGTGATATGGCGCAATTATATATTTTCGATGAAAAAGGCTCGTTGCATGTTGAAGAGCACCAGTTGGTTGATGAGTCAATACTACTGCAACCCTATGTCAGGTTTGTTCAAAAGAGTGTGGAAAGAAGAAGTTTGGCTGCATACGAACAAAATAAAGATTCGCAGAGCATATCAATTGAATGTTACCGCTTAGAAAAAACGAATATGACATGGGCTATGGGGCAAGTTGATTATGAGTTGAACACGTTAGATGCAGGCATGCAAATTCGTATCGCTTATGACAGTATTTCACAACAACCCCATGTTTATTGTGACTCAACTGTTTTTTCTAGTTTGGATCATGGGGGAAATGTCTATAAGGCCGCTGCTAAATCAGTGTTAAATGAACGAACTTCAAAAGAGATATACCCTGTTTATGTGACAGATATTGATGTTCCACTCAAAGAACTAGGAGTGGACGATTCGTTGAATTTACAAACCATACACTTTCTAAGGTACAAACAGCTTATAGAAGGCAAATTAAATAGTTAACTCCTTAAGAAAAAACTGTCTCTGGTCACTTTAAGAGTAATTGGTTGGTATTGTCTTTTAGAAGAATAGGCTGTTGATACGGCTCCCTACGTTTGGTTGTTTCATAGAAATCCATGAGTTAATATTGCTAATAATTTTTTATTTATACTTTTTTTGCATATGACGCTCCCTAAAGAACACCCGCTCAGATATCGACTATTTAATGAGTCGCATGCGCGACCTTATGCAGATTTAACGTCACCTCTACAAGTGTCTTATTTGGTACTGTTGACAGGTGAAGTAACGTCAAAAAAAGAATGTGCACACCTGAGTCAATTGGCAGAGCAATATGGCGTAACGCCGCCGATAGATAATGCTGTTCACTATGACGCTAATTTCGGTAATTTCGCTATCAAGTGGGAAAAACATACTGAATTTTCAAGCTATACGTTCACTTCAACTAAGCAATGCCAAAACCCATTTAGTTGCAAGGTGATCAGTGAAGTGCCAGAAGCTTGGATTTCATTGATAGAAGGTGAGTTACTGGTCGCTCAACACATCGAAATTTTGCCCAAGTGCGAAGACACATTAAGCGAAGAGGCTATTTCAACACATTTTCAAACGGATAGTCTTGTAGGTAGTTTTGTTGGAGGAACTGCAGCCCAAGCATGGACAGACTTTAAACTTCAAAAAGATGGCTTTAGTGAGGTCTTAATTTTAAATGATTGTTTAACACCACAAACGATGGGTCGGCTCGTACAGCACATGTTGGAGCTAGAAACATACCGTTTGCTTGCGTTGCTTGGGCTACCGCTGGTTGAAGAATACGGCATGAAAATTACAGAGCTAGGGGCGAGCTTAACGGATATTACGCATCGCTTGTCGAGCACAACAACTTTTGAAGAAGAGCAGACGTTATTAGCGGATTTAACAACGTTAGAAGCCGATATTGAGCAAATTATAGCGGCAACCTCGTACCGTTTTAGTGCCACTCAAGCGTACAAATCTATTGTTAATGACCGTTTGCAGCGTATCCGAGAAAATAGAATTGACGGCCGGCAAATGTTATCCAAATATTTGGAGCGACGGTTTCAACCAGCAATGAATGCTTGTGAGTCGGTTTCTTCTAGGCTTGAAAATTTATCCGTTAGAGTGGCCAGAGCTAGCCAGATTTTAATGGCTCGAGTCGATTTAGCGTTAGAGTCGCAGAATCAAGAGCTACTCAATTCAATGAATAAGCGAACAGACTTGCAGTTACGGCTTCAAGGAACGGTGGAAGGCTTATCAATTGCAGCGATAAGTTACTATATTGTTGGGTTAACGAGTTACCTGGGGAAAGCATTAAACGCCGTAGGGGCTAATCTGAATATCGACTTATTTGTGGGTATTTCAATCCCCATTGTTGTTGGGATTGTATGGCTTTCCATTCATAAAATTAAAAAACATATTTATAAAACACTCTAAGGTATTTGAAAAAACGAGCTGTATTCTTCCTCGCAGTTATTAAAGAGAAAATTTAGTGGGTACAAATTGCATTAAAAAATTGTACTGTATTAAGATTAGTGGCTATCAGGTAGATAGCCCGTCAACGTTCCTAAAAAAGCGATGAGATCTTCTTTTTCTTGTGCGGTGAGATGAAGAGGGAAAATAGCTGGGTTTAAGTAAGCGTTTGGTTTGCCTCCTTTGTCGTAATACTCTACAACGTCACGCAACGTTTTTAGGCTGCCGTCATGCATATAGGGGGCTGTAAGACTGATATTGCGTAATGTTGGCGTTTTATATGCTCCAATATCCTTTGGTTTGTGCGTAACAATAAATCGCCCGAGTTGTTCTTTTTGTACAGTATTTAGATTGTGGATTGCTTCTGATACGTTTGCTTTTGCTTGAATTAAAAACGAAGGCAGTGTTATCCGTAATTCGTCGAAACCGATGCCGATATTGTAAAACCGGTTATCGGTGAACAATGCGTTGTCCCAGCTAATTTCATGGCAATTTGCACAGTTAGCCTTTCGCCTGAATATCCTTAAACCACGTGCCTCGCTAAATGAGAGTGCCGTTTTTTGTCTATCAAAATGATACTTATCAAAACGTGAATTACCGGAAATTAGTGTGCGTTCATAACTGGCAATAGCCATCGCAACATGATCTAAGTTGATGTTTTTTGCGTTAATGCCGAATACCGAAAGGAAGCTCGCTATATATGAATGGTCAGCAAGTATCACCTTCAGTACTTCAGAATGATGACCTAACCCATGCTCAATAGGGTTGGTGAGAGGGTCTTTGGATTGGCTTTCTAAAGATGGCCGCCTGCCATCATGAAAATATGAGGTTAAAAAGGCCGAGTTAATTAGCGTGGGAGAGTTTCGCATGCCTGTAAGCCCATTTATACCAGTAGCAAGCGATTTCCCATCGGTGAAAGCAAGGTGACTAACGTGACAACTAGCACAGCTAATGTTTTGCGTTGTGCTAAAACGAATGTCATTAAATAGTTTTTCCCCAAGAGCAATCTTTTCAGGTGATTGCGGGTTGTTTTTAGGAAAGGTGACAGGCGGGAGGCCAAGGGTGTTTTCTGCGTTTACAGCAGTCATGTAACTGAATAAAAGAAAAACTAGTAACGCTTTCATTATAAAAAAGCCCCTACTTTGTTGAAACAACAAGGTAGGGGCAGGTAGAGAGAGGGCTCTCTCAAGGGGTTAGTCTTGCTCTGGCATATCTTGAACAATCAAAACATACGGCTCGCCTAAAGGTAATTCGTCATGCGGTTTTTTGAAGTAGATTACTTTTCCATAAGTTTCATTAACGACGGGTAGTAATTTTGCACCTTCTTCAGCTGTTAGGTCTGGGAAAGTAGCTTTAGCGCGAGGCACTTCAGTTAAATGGTAGTGCCAGTATTTTTTTTCTTCTTCAGGCAATTTTTCATACATCGCTGTAGGGATGATGTATTCAAAACCCATTGGCTTGTCTTGATCTTTCATGCCCGTGTGGAACATAAGGCAAATCAATGTGCTGTCTTCATAGGCTTTACAGTGGTGGTGAACAATCACTTGTAATAACGGGTCATCATTAGAATGAGTATCTGGCATCATATGGCGTATAGCCTGAATATGTAGATCGTTGAAGCCTAAATGGTTTGGGTATTCATTTTGACGAGGGTTCATTGTTTCGTTATAAAGCTTTGTAACAGCAGCGCCTTCATGATTGTGTGAATGTACTTCAGCGTTGGCTACAAAGGATGCGCTTATTAGGCCTATGAGTATCAGGCCGGTGCTTAATAATTTCAAAATTAGTTCCTATTAGTAATTTAAGGGTTCATATCTTCTATTTGAAGATTTTCTTTTTTCAGAGTGTTTACTGTAATTACTTATATAGCTAATTACAATATATATATTCTATAAAGCTATAACGTATTTTTAAGTAAAATAAACCCTTTATGCATTATTTGCATAAAGGGTTTAGGGTTTAAGGGTTTCGCTGTTTTAAGCTTGTTTTAAATGATTTAACATTGTGTCTACATCGCTGCAAGTAAATGGGTCATCAGGGCAGTTGTCCACTTTGCCTGGCTCGCTAAATAGGGCTTTTATATTACCGTCATCAACGAGCATTGAGTAACGCCAAGAACGGTCACCAAAGCCTAAATTTTCTTTTTTTACTAGCATGTCCATTTGGCGAGTAAAGTCGCCATTGCCATCAGGTAGTAATTTAACGTTGTTCGCACCAAGGTTTTTACCCCATTGAAACATCGTGAAAGCATCGTTAACACTTAGGCAATAAACGTCATCAACGCCTAGGTCTTTGAGTTCTTTGAATTTAGTTTCGTAGCCCGGTAAATGGGTGCTTGAGCAAGTGGGCGTGAAAGCGCCAGGCAGTGCAAAAACAACGACTTTTTTGTCTTTAAATATTTCGTCACTACTAACGTCTTGCCAGCGAAACGGGTTGTCAGCCTCTATGCTCTCATCTCTAACGCGGGTTTTAAATACAACTTGGGGTACGGTGGTTTCCATCAATTATCTCCATTAAATTAAACGTTTTGTGATTATTCACAAGATTGGAGATAGTGTAGGGCGTGAAGAGCGTTATGTGAAATCGATAGTTTTTATCGTTACAATAGATTTTATTTATTGTCGAGTAGCAGTTCTTCGATACGCTCTAATAAAATGCGTCTAGGATTAGTTTTTCGCCACACTAAGCAAATTGTTCGTTTAGGCTGTGGGTCTTCAAAAGGAATATAGCAAATGGCTTCGTCAGAGTGCTGGATGGCTATGTCTGGAATAAAAGTAATGCCTGTATTTGCACGTACCATTTGTCGTAATGTTTCTAAACTAGTGGCCCTTACGTTTTGTTCTTCAGTTGCACCGTTTAATTGGCAAAACTGCAGTGCTTGGTCACGTAAACAATGCCCTTCGTCCAGTAATAATAAAGGTTCACCAATTATATCTACAGCTGAGACGACAGCTTTCTTAGATAGGGAGTGTTGGTTTGAAACAGCGAGTTTAAAAATGTCATTAAATAAAGGTTTAACGACTAAGTTGTCTTCGTTAATGGGCGCAGCGAGTAACGCAGCATCTATGGTTCCGTTTTTAAGTTGCTGGAGTAAGACGTCCGTTTTTTCTTCAACCAAAATAAGCCGTATGTCAGGCAGTGTGCTTTTAACGAGTGGGACAAGGTCTGGCAAAATGTACGAAGCGAGCGTAGGAAAAGCGCCTAACTTGAATGTTCCTGCGAGTGGGTTTTGTGCGTTACGCGCGAGCTCTTTAATATGCTCGGCTTCGAGGAGCACCTTTTTTGCGCTGGATATGATTGAGTCGCCAACGTCTGTTACCAATATCTGTTTGTTGTTGCGCTCAAAAAGTGTAATGCCTAAGAATGCTTCAAGTTTTTTGATTTGCATGCTCAGCGTTGGTTGGCTAACGCAACATTGATCAGCGGCTTTTACAAAGCTTTTTAATTCAGCGACGGCAACAATATATTGTAAATCTCTGAGGTTCATACCGTTAAGAAAGAATTTTTTGCAGCCAAACTTTTATATCGTTAATTTCTTGGGGAGAAACTGAATGTTCCATTGGGTAAGTGTGCCATTCGACGGAATAACCATTTTCTTCGAGAAAAGCCTTCGCTGATTGGGCTTGTTCAATAGGGATAACGGGGTCGTAATCGCCGTGGCCATAGAATATTGATAGATCAGCGTTACCATTTTGCTCAGCATTACCTAATGCGTCACGGATAGGGATATAGGTTGAAAGCGCCATAATGCCGGCTAATGGGCTAGGAAATCGAATGCCTGCGTCAAGCGCAATGACACCACCCTGAGAAAAGCCAGCGATAACAATATTTGACGGGTCAACGCCCATAGCAATCTCATCGTTAATCATGTCAGTGATGGTCTCACTAGAGTTTTTGATGCCATCGCCATCAGCGCGTTTCATTAAATCCATCACGCTAATGTCGTACCATGCCGGCATGACAGCGCCATTGTTGATGGAGACAGCCATGCTCGGTGCCTGAGGGAAGACGAAACGGATGCCGAGCTCATCTTGAATGCCTAGTTCAGGTACGATTGGAGCAAAGTCATTGTTAGTTGCCCCTAAACCATGAAGCCATATGACAGAACAGCGAACAGGTGTGTTTGGGTTTGAAATTATTGATGGAAGTCGAGTAGCTTGCATGTTGTCGAATTATGTAAGGTTGCTTGAAAGGATTAGAGTATGCCAAAAAACGTCAAACGTTTATACTGCGAATATATAATTAATAAAAGGTAGTCTGCATGAAAGGTTTATTTAAAATAGCCCTATTGTTTAACATCATGTTGGTTTTAACGGGTTGTGGCCAAAAAGGTAGCTTGTATTTGCCCAGCGAACAAATCGCTCGGTTTTTAGGTTTATAAATGGATTATTTTCAATACAAATCAAATCAGTTGCAGGCTGAAGACGTCACTATTCAATCGATTAGCGAGCAGTTTTCAACGCCTGTTTATATTTATTCAAGAGCAACCTTAGAGCGCCACTGGAAAGCGTTTGATGAAGCCTTTAACGGCAAGCCACATTTAATATGTTATGCAGTAAAAGCGAATTCAAATATAGCTGTATTAAACGTACTCGCAAGATTAGGATCAGGGTTTGATATTGTTTCTGTGGGTGAGCTTGAGCGCGTGCTTAAAGCCGGCGGTGATCCGGACAAAATTGTCTTTTCGGGCGTTGGTAAACGACACGATGAAATCCGTAGGGCGTTAGTCGTGGGTATTCGCTGCTTCAATGTTGAAGTATCTACTGAGTTAGATCGCATAAATAGTATCGCCGTTGATATGGGCGTTATCGCTAATATATCTATTCGAGTGAACCCCGATGTGGATGCACAGACACATCCTTATATTTCTACAGGGCTAAAAGAAAACAAGTTTGGTTTAGCGATAGAAACGGCTTTTTTAGAATATCAACGAGCAGCAGCGATGCAGAGCCTAAACGTGGTTGGATTAGATTGCCATATTGGATCGCAATTAACAGACACGACGCCGTTTGTGGATGCGCTTGATCGGGTTTTAACGTTAGTTCAGCGGCTGAAAAAGGTAGGTATTGATATTCAGCACTTGGATTTAGGCGGTGGTTTAGGTATTCGTTATCGGGATGAGAAACCCCCTGAGCCAGCTGAATATGTGAAAGCGCTGTATGATAAATTAGGCGATTTGCCGTATGAAATTTTATTAGAGCCTGGTCGAGCAATAGCCGGTAATGCAGGCATGCTCGTGACTAAAGTTGAATACATAAAACCAACGGAAGATAAGCAGTTTGCTATTGTGGATGCGGCAATGAACGATTTGATGCGCCCAGCGTTGTACCAAGCTTGGCAGGAAATTATTCCAGTCAATTTAGATTCAGATGCCAATGCAGCGTTATACGATATTGTAGGACCAGTATGTGAAACAGGCGATTTTTTAGGCAAAGATAGAACCCTGGCAATTAAAGAAGGTGACTTGCTTGCTATCCGCTCTGCGGGCGCTTATGGCTTTACGATGAGTTCAAATTACAATTCTCGACCGAGCGTTGCAGAAGTTATGGTGGATGGAAACCAAGTTCATTTGGTGGGCGCACGCCAAACAGTAGAAAGTTTATGGCAAAACGAAGCGTTATTGCCGAATGAGTTTGAGGAAGTTGGGTGTTAATACCGTTCACGAAAATGCATGGTCTAGGAAATGACTTTGTCGTAATAGATGCCATTACGCAGACTGTGCAATTAACTCAGGAACAAATAAGAAACATGGCTGACCGGCATCACGGTGTGGGCTTTGATCAGATGCTATTAGTAGAACCTGCTCAAGGCGGTGCGGATTTTCGATATGTGATCTATAACGCAGATGGCAGCGAGGTATCGCAGTGTGGCAATGGTGCGCGTTGTTTTGCATTGTTTGTACAGCGCCAAGGTTTAACAGACAAAAAATCAATACGCGTTGAAACGGGTGCGGGTGAGATTGTTTTAAACATAGTGTCGTCTAACGAAGTTGAAGTTAATATGGGCGTGCCAACGTTTGTGCCCTCGGACATTCCGCTATTAGCGGATGAGGAACTGGCAGAATATGAGGTTGAATTATCTCAACAAGTCGTTTCTTTTTCAGCTTTGTCCATTGGTAATCCACACGCTGTTATTAATGTGAACGACATTGCCAGTGCGCCGCTTGAAACAGTGGGCAAAAGGTTAGAAAGTCATACGGTATTTCCTGAGCGCGCTAATATTGGTTTTTCGCAAATAATTAATAGATCTGAATTAGCCTTGCGTGTGTATGAGCGAGGCGCTGGTGAAACGTTGGCATGTGGTAGCGGTGCGTGTGCAGCAGCTATTGCTGCAATAAAATTGGACAAGGTTGATTCACCAGTTAAGGTGACATTGCCTGGTGGTTCTTTGAATATATCATGGGCTGGATTGGGGATGCCGGTGATAATGACAGGCCCAGCAACATTTGTTTTTGATGGTACTATTACAATATGACACAACAACTAAAAGACAATAATGAGCCAAGAATAACGGCTGAACAAGTGACGGAATACCTTTTGTCAGAGCCGGAGTTTTTCAATGAGCACCCTGAGTTATTGGATGAAATACAAGTCCAAAGTCCAACGGGTGGCGTGGTTTCACTCACTATGCGGCAATTGGCGGTATTAAGGGAAAATAACACAAAGCTGCAGAATCAGCTGCAGGTTTTGTTAGATATTGCACGTGATAACGATGCGCTATTTGGGCATATGCAACGTTTAACAACAGATTTGCTAGACGCGCGGTGTGAAGAAGATGTGTTTGCCGTGTTAGATGATTCATTACAAGCTTCTTTTAAAGCGGATTTTTTCGCGATACGAATCGTAGCTGACGGTAAAAGCGATTTCCCTATCAGTGAAGTCATCTGGAATAAGGAATCTGAAGAAATCGAACACTTCAAACGTTTCTTTGAGTCTGAAGAAATAAAGTGTGGTCACCCGACGCATGCGCAAGCTGAAGCGCTTTTTGGCGAGAAGGCAAATGATGTGCAATCGACAGCATTTATTCCGTTTAAACTCATTGAGCAGAGCGGCCTGTTGGTTATAGGCAGCCGTGATGCCGAGCGTTTCCACCCCTCTATGGGCAATCTGTTTTTAGCTCACCTAGGTCAATTGGTCGCTAAACGACTAGCATCGTTTAGTGAATAAGAAATAACGGTATGGAGCAGTCGGCAACCGACTCAGTTCACCAATTTATCAATGTGTTACGTCATGAGCGACGTTTGTCAGATAATACGCTGAATGCTTACACGCGTGATTTAGCACAGCTGACCCAATATTGTAATGACCAGCAGATAAGAAGCTGGGATAACGTAGATGTGCATGATATCCGTTTGTTTATGACCCATAGGCATTGCACGGGTTTAGGCTCAAGAAGCTTACAGCGAGAGCTATCTGCTTGCCGAACCTTTTTTGACTTCCTCATTAAAAAACATAGCTTGCCCTACAATCCGGCAACGACAGTTCGTGCGCCTAAGGCGGCTAAAGCCTTGCCTAAAGTGCTAGATGTAGACCAAATAAATGCCATGCTGGATACCCCAGTAACAGATGATTTGGATATACGCGACGTCGCCATGTGGGAAGTAATGTATTCCTCTGGCTTACGTGTTAGTGAAGTGACTGATTTGAATTTATTGGATGTGGACTTTTCATCACGCACAGTTCAAGTCATGAAGGGCAAAGGTAACAAAGCCAGGTTGTTACCGCTCGGTAAAAAGGCTGTAGCGTCTATTCAACGGTGGCTGGCTGTGCGAAGTGTTTTATTAAAAGAAGGTGAGTTCGCACTATTTGTGGGTAATAAAGGTAATCGTTTAACAACCAGAAGTGTTCAATTAAGGCTGGAGCGTTGGCGAAAAAAATTAGGCATTCAAAGCCGTATTACACCGCATATGTTACGGCATTCGTTTGCGAGCCATATGTTGGAATCTAGTCAGGATTTACGTGCCGTGCAAGAATTGTTAGGCCACAGTAACATCAGCACAACGCAAGTTTATACGCATTTGGATTTTCAGCATTTGGCGTCGGTGTATGACCAAGCTCACCCTAGGGCAAAACAGAAAAAATCACCCCATTAACAGTGCTAGTCGGGCTTTGATGGTTTATCAGAAAGGTTAGGTACAGTATCGGATAAACTAATATCTGGCTCAGTGGACCAGCCAAATAACCGACCTAAAAACGTAAATACACGTTTAATGCCTTTCCACAATTTGGGTAACGCCCAAATCATAATAAGTATAAAAATAATCAGTGCAAACACGAAGAAAGTGGGGTGCTGAATAGACGCCCAAATACCAACAAACACCGCAATATCTTCCGCAATAGAGGCTGTCCAATTAGTGAATGGTTCGGGTGACGTATTAATGAGCACACGGCTACCAGCCTTGGTAGCATGAGTAGATGCCGCTAAACCGCCGCCAACGAGTGCCGCTGAAATTTCTATTGCAGGGCTAATATCACCAATGGCACCAGCAGCCAACATAGCACCGGCAGGAATACGAATAAACGTGTGTAATGTATCCCAGCCTGTATCAACGCCAGGAATTTTGTCAGCAAAAAACTCAACAGCGTACATTAAACCGGCAGCCCCCATGACTAAAGGATCTGCCAAAATCATTAGGTCTGGCGGTAAATCAATATTGCCCGTATGAACAAGGTACCCAAGCATTAATACGGTCGCGTATAAGTTGATTCCGCTACCCCATGCAGCCCCCATGCTAAGCGCAAGGGTTTCGGAGATGTGGTTTAGTTCATTCACAAGGGTGGCCTTTATAATTCAATATGGAGCAAAGAATATCATAACTATCATGAATATAGGCTAAACACCCTTAGGCATGCCGCTAAGCCTTCAATATTGTGTAAAATGTAGGGTCAACATTCAAAGTGAGAGATAAGCGTGGATTTTAGAGGAACAACAATTGTTTCAGTACGACGTGGCGATACCGTTGTCATTGGTGGAGATGGCCAAGTAACGCTCGGTAATACCATTATGAAAGGTAATGCGAGAAAAGTTCGTAAACTCGCTAGTGGCGATGTGATTGCTGGCTTTGCTGGTGCAACAGCGGATGCTTTTACGTTATTTGAACGCTTCGAGGGGATGCTGGAAAAACATCATGGCAATTTAACGCGTGCAGCAGTAGAGATGGCTAAAGACTGGCGCACAGATAGAATGTTACGCAAACTAGAAGCCTTGCTGGCGATTGCAGACAGTAAAGATTCGCTGATTATTTCTGGAAATGGTGATGTGATTCAACCTGAACAGGACTTAATTGCCATCGGTTCTGGTGGCCCATTTGCGCAATCAGCCGCGCGGGCGTTATTAGACAATACCGAGTTAACAGCACGTGAGATTGTTGAAAAATCATTAAGCATTGCTGGTGATATTTGTATTTATACCAATCATAACCAAACCATTGAAGAGCTACCGTCAGAGGAAAAGAAGTAACATGAGTCAAATGACCCCTAAAGAAATCGTACACGAGCTTGATAAACACATTGTTGGGCAAAATGCTGCCAAAAGGGCGGTGGCGATTGCACTAAGAAACCGCTGGAGACGTTCACAAGTTTCAGAGAATTTACGTGCTGAAATCACCCCTAAAAACATCTTGATGATTGGCCCAACAGGCGTTGGTAAAACAGAAATAGCCCGCCGTTTAGCTAAGTTAGCAAGAGCACCGTTTATTAAAGTTGAAGCTACTAAGTTTACAGAAGTGGGCTATGTTGGCCGCGATGTCGACTCTATTATCCGCGATCTTGCCGATATCGCCGTGAAAATGATGCGTGAAGATGAAATGTCAAAAGTAAAGCGTCAAGCAGAAGATGAAGCAGAAGAGCGCGTACTTGATATTTTGTTACCCAGAGCTGAAGGTGCTGATTCGGACGATACAAGCGGTGACTCTACACGTCAGAAGTTTCGCAAAAAACTGCGCGAAGGCGACTTAAACGATAAAGAAATTGAGCTTGAAGTGAGTGCTCCCAGTGTTGGTGTGGAAATAATGGCGCCACCGGGCATGGAAGAAATGACAAACCAGCTGCAAGGCATGTTCCAAAATATGTCGAGCGACAAAAAGAAAAAGCGCAAAATGACTATTAAACACGCGCTTGAGGCATTGACTGAAGAAGCAGCAGGCAAACTGGTTAATGAAGAAGAGCTAAAACATAAGGCCATAGCCAATCTTGAACAAACGGGCATCGTGTTTTTAGACGAGCTAGATAAGGTCTGTAAACGGGGTGATAGTGGTGGTGCCGATGTGTCACGAGATGGTGTGCAACGCGATTTGTTACCTTTAGTTGAAGGCAGTACCGTTACTACAAAATACGGCGCGGTGAAAACAGACCATATACTGTTTATTGCGTCAGGTGCTTTTCATTTATCAAAACCATCGGACTTAATTCCAGAGCTACAAGGCCGATTTCCTATTCGTGTTGAGTTAGATGCGCTAGTAGCAGCCGATTTTGTGCGTATATTAACCGAACCGGATGCATCGCTAACAGAACAATACGTGGCTCTATTGGCGACTGAAAATGTTAACTTACAGTTCACCGAAGATGGCGTTGCGCGAATTGCTGAAATGGCGTGGCAAGTAAATGAAGGCACAGAAAATATTGGTGCGCGTCGCTTGCACACAATTCTAGAACGTTTATTGGATGAGGTATCGTTCAAAGCCCCTGCTGGCGAACAATTGAACGAAGTAGTTGACGCGTCTTATGTTGATACGCATTTGGCTGAGTTAGCGGCAGACGAAGACTTATCACGCTACATTTTATAGGTAATAAATGACCACAATTACAGATATAGCGCTCGATCAAAAGAGCAGAATGTTGTCCCTTAGTTTTGATGACGGACGGACGACAGACTTAAGTTGTGAGTACTTGCGCGTGCACTCGCCTTCGGCTGAAGTTCGTGGCCATGGGCCGGGGCAAGAAGTACTTCAAACGGGTAAAGAAAATGTCAACATAGTAGCCATTGAACCGGTAGGCAATTATGCAGTTAGATTGGTGTTTAGTGATGAACATGACACAGGGCTATACGCATGGAATTTTTTAATTGAACTCGCTGAAAATAAAGAAGCCTATTGGCAAGCATATTTAGAAAAGCTGGATGAAGCTGGTTATCAACGTAACGTATAAGTAGAAGGGTCTCATGGTAGATAAAACAACAACACACTTTGGTTTTACAGACGTTCCTGTTGACGAAAAAGTCGGTAAAGTTCGTGAAGTATTTGATTCGGTTGCACCGTCGTATGATGTGATGAATGACCTAATGTCGATGGGTGTGCACCGGCTTTGGAAACGATTTACTGTTGAGATAGCTAATATAAAACCGGGCCAGTTGGTATTAGATTTGGCCGGCGGTACGGGCGATTTATCATCATTATTTGCCAAACGCGTGGGCAAAAATGGCAAGGTCGTATTGGCAGATATCAATGAGGCAATGTTGCGAGTGGGTCGTGATCGAATGATCGATAAAGGCCATATCAACAATATTACATACAATTTGGCAAACGCTGAAAGCTTGCCGTATGCATCAAACCAATTTGATCGCGTTTGTATTGGCTTTGGCTTAAGAAACGTGACCGATAAAGATGCTGCTTTGCGTTCGATGTTTCGTGTGCTCAAGCCGGGCGGACGCTTATTGGTTTTGGAATTTTCAAAGCCTACCAATCCTATATTGGATAAAATCTATGATGTTTATTCGTTCAAATTATTACCAAAAATTGGCGAATTGATAGCAAAGGATGGTGAAAGCTATCAGTACCTCGCAGAATCTATTCGTATGCATCCAGACCAAGCTACATTAAAAGGGATGATGGAAGATGCCGGTTTTGAACGCTGCCAAGTGAATAACCTTACAGGCGGAATAGTTGCCGTTCATACAGGCTACAAGCTTTAATAAATGTCGTTGGTAACGCCTTTTTTAAAGCCTTTACAAATAGCCATTAATCGCTATTTAGAGCTTGATCCGGAAGCGCCAAAGCAATTGGCAATGATGCAAGACAAGGTCGTGTTATTGCATTTTCAGCCGTGGGACATTCAGCTGTTTGTTATGCTCACCGGCGATGGCATCGATTTGTTAGATGGCATGGACGGTGAAGCAGATACGACGATTTCAGGGTCACCCTTATCATTAGCGATGATGAACGTGCATGAGTCATCAACGTCCAGCTTATTTGCGGGTGATGTGACGATAGAAGGTGATTTAGAACTGGGAAATAAGTTTCAGGCCTTTATAAAAAATGTAGAAGTGGATTGGGAAGAACCGCTTTCACAACTAACAGGTGATGTGGTGGCAAACCAAGTAGGTCAACTGGCACAAAACGTTTCTAGTTGGTTGCAAGACGTATCAAAAACAAATGCGATGAACTTAGCTGAGTTTGCCCGTGAAGAAAAAAACTTTTTGCCATCTACGTTTGAAATAGAGCGTTTTAAAAAAGGTGTAGATGAGATTTGTTTTGCAACTGATATAGCAGAAGCTAAGATTCAACGATTAATAGCCCACCAACAAAATGAAAACCAGCTAGAAAAGGACGCAACGTGATACCTGTTAAAACTGCATTACGATTGATACGGATTCAACGCGTTCTGCTTCGTTATGGGTTAGACGAGTTTGTTTTTAATCTCCATTTATTTAGACCTTTACGTTATCTAACGTATTTGTCGCCCAGTTACTTATTGGGCAAACGTAAAGGCTCTCGTGGTGAACGGCTTCGTAAAGCGTTAGAAGACTTAGGCCCTATATTTGTAAAGTTTGGCCAAATTCTATCAACACGCCAAGACTTGTTACCGCCGGATATTGGCGAAGAGCTATCAAAACTTCAAGATAATGTCCCGCCTTTTGCGGATGAACTGGCGCGGAAACTTATTGAAACGTCTTTAGAAAAGTCGATTGAAGAGGTGTTTAGTGAGTTCTCAGCTAGCCCATTAGCATCTGCGTCTATAGCCCAGGTGCATACGGCAACGTTACTAACCGGTGAAGATGTGGTGGTTAAAGTGTTGCGTCCCGGCATCGGAAAAATTATCGATTCAGATGTAGCTGTGCTTTATACCTTGGCGGAGTTGGCCAATAAATATTGGGGTGAAGCTAAACGCCTAAAACCACTGGAAGTGGTACAAGAGTTTGATCACACGATACATGATGAATTAGATTTGGTTCGCGAAGCAGCTAACGCATCACAACTACGTCGTAATTTTGAAGGCTCAGACCAACTGTACGTGCCAGAAGTGTATTGGGATTACACGCGCCAAAACGTGATGGTGATGGAGCGCATCTACGGAACACCAATAGGCCGAATAGATGAGTTACGCGAAAGGGGTGTTGACTTAAAGCTATTGGCAGAACGCGGAGTGGAAATATTCTTTGCCCAAGTATTTCGCGATAACTTCTTCCATGCCGATATGCACCCGGGCAATATTTTTGCCTCAGACGAAGCCAAATACCTAGCGGTGGATTTTGGCATTATGGGCAGCGTTACAGTGGCAGACCAACGTTATTTAGCTGAAAACTTTTTGGCTTTTTTTCAACGTGATTATTATCGCGTGGCGCAACTGCATATTGAATCCGGTTGGGTACCCAAGCATACCCGCGTCGATGAGTTTGAAAGCGCTATTCGCGCGGTGTGTGAACCTATCTTTGAAAAGCCATTAAAAGAAATTTCCTACGGCCATTTACTACTTCGCCTTTTTCAAACGGCACGTCGTTTTGATATGGAAGTACAACCGCAGTTAGTGTTATTGCAAAAAACCTTACTTAATATAGAAGGGCTTGGCCGCCAACTGTATCCAGATTTAGATCTATGGCAAACCGCTAAACCTTACTTAGAAGACTGGTACAAGAAAACCGTTGGGCCTAAAGCAATATTCAGTAAGCTAAAAGAACATCTGCCCATCATGGGTGAGAAGCTGCCCGAACTACCAGAGATGATGTATCAAGTGCTTAGCGATGCAGCAAAAGGTGAGCTTGAAATAAAATGGAAATCCAAACAGCTGGAAGAAATAAAACAGCAAATGGCAAAGAATCACCGTAAAAACATCATGGCGATTTGCGGCGGTAGTATGCTAATTTCTGCCGCGATTATTTTAGGCTTAGATGGGTTCTCTCCACTCATGCTGGGTGATGCACCTATTGTCACGTGGGCACTTGGTGGTATCGGCGGGTTGTTACTTTTTAAATCGCTCGATTAGAGAATAACAATGACATTAATGCACACGCCCGTTTGTGATGTTGGCTCGCCAGCACCAGACTTTAACTTACAAGGTGTAGATGGCAAGCAATGGTCACGTAATGCTTGCGCGGGCGAAAATGGCTTAATGGTCATGTTTATTTGTAATCATTGCCCTTACGTTAAATCAATTCAACAACGCTTAGTAGAAGACGTTGCTGTGCTAAAGAAAAGCGGCATAGGCGTGGTAGCCATCATGTCGAATGATCCAAACGACTACCCTGAAGATTCGTTTGAGAACATGCAAGAAATCGTCAAAGAAAAACACTACAACTTCCCTTATTTAATAGACGAAACGCAGCGAGTCGCTAAAGCCTATGGTGCAATTTGTACGCCGGATTTTTTTGGCTATAACGCCAAATTGGAATTGCAATACCGTGGGCGGTTAGATGAAAGTGGTATGAATGCCGATGTGGGCAATGTAAAGAGGGATTTGGTTGAGGCGATGTTATTGGTTGCAGAAACAGGCAAAGGGCCGATCGAGCAGGTTGCTAGTATTGGGTGTTCTATTAAGTGGAAATAACTTTCGAGTTTGAACTTGCTAATTTATTTACTAATTTAGAAGCTTGATTCGGGTCCAGCTAAAAACATCTCTTCTTCGGAAGAAGACACACGTCCAAGTATTTTATTTCTATGTGGGTAACGTCCAAAGCGGTCTATGATAGTTTTGTGTTTTAATTCAAATGCTAAGTTGGCTTCATTCCCTAGAGCCGTATACAAATCCACAGCTACTTCATGAATAACCCTCGATTCACTATGCATAAAGGGTAAATAGAAAAAAGGGCGTTTAAGTTCTGATACGTCTTTATCTGCACCCAACCGTATTGCTTCTTGTGAGAGTGATAGGGCTAATGCGTCGCTAGTAAATGATAACGGGGTCTCTCTATATATATTTCTTGAAAATTGATCGAGCACGATAATTTCAGCTAAACGCCCTTCGGGTGTTTTTCGCCAATTGTAAAGCTCGCATTGAGCTGCTTTTGCGTGAATACCTGAGAACCTATCTATTATTGTTTGGTCAAATTGATTATCCTTCGACCACCATTGCGTTGGTTGTATTTCTTCAAACCAAAAATATAAAATTTTTTGATACATTTTTTCCTTCAATAGTATTTCGAATATGCCTAATTAAATTATAGGTTACAGACAAATTGAAATAATAGGTAATGGTGATGCAATACCTAAATGGTAAAGGTGTAACTCGGTTGGAAATGGGCTAAGCTATATCTTTAATATAGTAAGTAATTTTAGTTTTCTCTAATTAAGCAACAAAGAAAAACGCACATTAAATAGGACAGTAAAAATGGCAAGTAATGTAAACGCAATTGATCGACTAAAGTCAGAACCAATGAATGTTGGCCAGTGGGTCATTGTTGCTATATGCATCGGCACATTGGCTTTGGATGGCTATGATGTTTTATCTATCGCCTTTGCTGCCCCAGGTATTACTCAGGAGTGGGGCTTATCCAAAGCCGTCCTTGGAATTGTGTTGTCCATAGAATTAGCTGGTATGGCCGGGGGAGCGATTTTTCTTGGATCATTGGCGGATAGTCATGGACGGCGTTTTATCATGTTATCAGGGATCACGGTTGTTACGCTTGGTATGTTCGTTGCTGGTATTGCGCCAAATATCTACGTACTGGGTGCGGCTCGTTTAGTTACTGGTGTAGGTATAGGCGGCATTATGGCAACAGCAACGGCGACATGCTCGGATTTTTGTAATGATAAAAACCGAGTTATGTCGGTCTCTCTCGTTGCGGGTGGGTTTCCATTCGGTATTTACCTTGGTGCAAGCTTTCTTGCGCCTTTACTTAAACAGTATGATTGGCGTATTACCTTTTATCTGGGTACTTTTTTGAGTTTTTTGTTTATCCCGCTGGTTTATTTTTATGTCCCAGAAACCATTTCATTTTTGAACCGTAAGCGCCCAGCTGGCGCTCTGGAAAAGATACAAAAAACCATGCGTCGCTTGGGGCATACACCGCCTGAAGCATTACCAATAGTTGCTGAGCAAGAGGTGGAAGTTGTTGGGGTCAAAAGTTTGTTTGGTCCGAACTTGCGGTATATCACTTTGTTATTATGCTTTGCATATTTCGCCAATGTTATGACGTACTATTACTTTGTAAAGTGGCTGCCAACGGCTGTTACGGATTTAGGCTATACGGCATCTCAAGCTGCTGAAGTTCTAGGTGTTGCCAGTTTAGGCGGCGTCCTTGGTTCCATGGGGATAAGCTTATGCGCTCGATTTATACCCATTAGATCGTTGATGTTTGTGAGCCTTATGCTGACAGCTGTAGGCGTGGCTCTATTTCCACACTTTACGGACAGTATGGCAAATATGAAAATGATAGGCTTCTTTGCTGGCACTTTCGTTATGGCAGCTATTTCAGGTTTTTTTGGACTGTTTTCAAGCAGCTTTCCTTCGTCGGTTTTAGGCTCAGGTTCAGGTATGGTGCTTGGTATTGGTCGTGGCGGCGCTGTGATTGGCCCGATGATTCCTGGTTTTTTATTTGCAGCAGGCCTGGCCTTTGAAAATGTCGCTCTGATTATGGCGTCAGGTTCCTTTTTGGCCGGTATGGCGGTTATCTTTTTGCATAAGAAAAAGAAACCGGTTAGATCAACTGAGAGTTTTTAGGCGGGCTATTTAATAATAGGTCTAAGGTCTTCAATCTTATCGAATAGCTGCCATATGTAATCACGAGTTCCATTTTCTCGGTGTGGGTGTAAATCAGCTAGTGCGGGATCGTTACAGTAGCTATCGAATGCCTCTTTTGATGCCCACTCCACGAGTATAAAGACTTGGCGCGGGGACATGTCTCCTGCAATAGATTCTCTATATTTGCCTAATGATATAACCCGCCCACTGTGATTTTTAACTTCTTTAACGGAGCGTTTGGCGTAGGCAAGGTATTCTTCTTTGTTAGCGATGTTGAATAAATTAAGTGCAAAGACTGGATTGGACATGTTGTTTTTCCTTTGTAGGGATTTTAAAAAAACTTAGTCTTGTTCATAAGTCACACGTTGAAGTGTGCTGGTATCTACGTGTTCAAAATCTTTTCCGTAAATATGTAGTGATGTCACTTCGCGATAACTTAATTCATCGGCTTTGACCTCCATTTTCATTTGAAAAGCGTTTGTTTTGGCTTTCTCAAGCATAAAAGGAGATTGAACTATCCCATAACTGTCGCTGCCAGCGGTGGCTTTTACATCAAAAATAGTTTTGTCATCAACCGTTTCACTTGTGCCGCCAGCTAGTAAGCAAACACCTCGTGGAATAGTCAATGAATGCATAATATTGCCTGTTTCAGGCTCATAGAGCCAATGGCCTATTTGGCCATGAAAAATGTGCCCGCTTTCAATTTTAATAACAACATGGTGGTATTTTATGGCGACTAGTATTTGTTCTTCAGCATTTTCTGTGATGCCGGCCGTCGTAAAAACAAGGGTGTTTGTAAAAGGACTTTTATCTGGGTTTGCGTCTGCATCAGGTGCTATATCTAAACCGATATTGCCGGACCATTTACCTAGTAATTGAGCTAAGGGGCCGTAATCTACGCCATCTATTTGGGTGTTCATGTCGTTGTTCCTTATTGTAGTTAACGATATAGCCAGCCTTTTAACAAACGAGTCACCATTGGCATCACGAGGTAAGTCATCAGCAATACTTGGCCTGTCACCATCACTGCTAGCTTTAAAGCGAGCGGAAGGACGTTCAGCCACTGCCCAAAGGCTAAATTGATACTGAATAACAAACTAAAGACGACAACAATCAGTACAAGTGCCATTTTATGCCGGTTGGGTGCAGCGTGGCTGGGTATTTCAGGCAGGGTGAACCAAAATTCTAAGCCGGACACTTTTTTTATTTTGGTACAGCCATCAATGAGTTCTTTTTCATCAAGCTCATCTAAAAACTGTTGTCGTTGAGATGATTCTTCCCAGTTTTTTTGGTGTTCATAACTGCTAAAGCCAACGATGAGTACGTATTCACCACTTGTTTTATCAGATGGTTTTAATACATGTACGCCTTGGTGGCCAGGAAACCCCATGGCGACTTCGGCAATGCGGTGTAACCAATCTTCGTATTTTTTTTCTGCCCCCGCTTTTACCTTGCGGGCAATCGAAACGGTGACAGCAGTGTTTGAAGAAAGAGCCATGTGTCTACGATATTCGTTCCCAAATGCTTAGCTGACTAAAGCTGTGTTGGAATTTACGGCTGGTGTCACGAATCACAAACGGCACATCGGTCGGTTCATTAATAAGTTTGAAGTGTTTGCTTAAGTGTTCTTTAAGGCCATCAAGTGTAGAGAATGGTTCGCCATCTTTACGGATGCCACCAAGCCAATTTTCTTTTGGTGTGAACTCTTCTAGCCATGTATAAGGTGATGCAATGGCTAATACGCCACCAATGTTGATTCTATGACGAATATCGTCTAGAAAAACGGCAGGGGTGCGTAACCGGTCAATTAGGTTGATGGCGAGGACTAAATCGTAGTCGGTAAACTGCGGCTTTAGGTTGGTAGCATCACCTTGGAAAAACTCGATGTTTTCTTTGTTTTTTTCTAAGCCTAACGATTCTAGTTGTTGTTCGTGATACGAGACAATCTCACCTTCTTCAACCAATTCGTAATGGATGTTTCCCTTTTGTTGCATTTGGTGAGCAATACGAATAAACCGCGCAGAAAAATCAATCCCCGTTACGTGATCAAAGTGTTGTGCCAATTCAAATGATGCGCGACCAACGGCGCAACCTAAATCAAATGCTCGGGTTGTAGGTTTATTTTGTAAGGCTTCCATACACAGGCGTGCGCAATGGGCGGATAAATCTTCTACATCAAAATAGCTTGGGCCATAATGAAAGTGGCAATATTGTGAGACGGCGGTGTCAGTTTCGTACATAGCAGTTGGTTTTTCCATAGGTTGATCGGATTCAACATAGCGGAAGCCCGCGTGTTGATAAAAGTGGCGCCTAAAGGCATAGCGTGCGTGTTTAGTGGCTTCATTACCGGTGGAGATCCAGCAGCCACCTTTGATAAGGTTGTGTCGCGTATCAAATGTAGGTGTTGAAAAATCGTCGTATAACGGGTGAACTTCAAAGCCATCAAACCCACTGATGGGTGTTTCCGTCCATTGCCACGCGTTGCCGATTAAGTCGTGAAATTCACCAAATGCAAAATGATCGACAGGGCAAGCGGAGGCCCAGTGCTCAAGATTGATATTGCCTGGTGCTTGTTCCCATTCGGGCTGGTCGGGAATGTCATGCAATTGGTGAAGGTGGTGCCACTGTTCTTCGGTCGGCAAACGAATCGATTTGCCCGTTTTATCGCTTAACCAGTTGCAAAAAGCCTTAGCTTCAAGGTAATTAACCTCGGCCGGCCAATTCCATGGCATCGCCTGTTCTTCCAATAAGGTACGTAGTACGTAATGATCTTCTTTTTTAACCCAAAACAGAGGATGTTCAGGTTTTTTGTATTGAACCCATTTCCAACCTTCATCAGTCCAATATTTTTTTTGATGATAGCCATTATCTTTAATAAAGCTTAGAAATTCGCCATTTGAGACCAAGTATTTACTGGCAGAAAAAGGCTCAACTTCTGCGGATCTTTCGCCGTATTCATTATCCCAACCATAGGTGGCGTGGTTTTTGTTTTTCCCCAACGTAACCAACCCTTTTTCAACGGTTAACAGTTGATTATTTGGTGCGTCGCCTACATGAGGGCACACGTTCCAAGTAGTGTGTGGTTGTAGGTGCTCAAGTGGCATTTGGCGAATAATGGCCGATGACGTTTCAATGTGGATACGTTGGTGTTCAATGCCCATTAGAATAGGCCAAAAAGGGCTTTCCCAAGTAATGGGTAATTCTAAAGGTGTAGAGCTTATCAGTGAATCTATGAGTTCGAGGACGGTTTTTCTATAGACGCGTACTTCGTGAATGCTGGGCCAGTCATAGTTAGATTCATTTAAGTCATCCCAAGACATTTCATCAACGCCCACAGCAAAAATAGATTCAAAACGGGGATTAACGCGTTGTTTGATTAATGAGGCCAGCGTCAGTTTATTAATAAAAAACGTTGATGTATGGCCAAAATAAAAAACCAATGGGTGTCGTAAACTTTCGGGTCTTAAATAAAAAGCATCGTCGCTTTTAAAAACATCATAGAGCTGCTCTTCTAGCTCAAATGTTTGGTGAAGGTAGGTGCGAATCTCCTCACGTTTTAATTCTGCAGTACCCGTATTTAATAAGACAGTACGCGTATTTTTAGGGCTATTTACATTTTCGCTTATAACGGAAGACATCGTATTTTTATATTTTTATATTGTTATTTTGGTTAGTCTACTAACGGACCCTAATAAAAACAAAGTTATTGCATAATTAAATTGACTTTTATCACCCATAAATAACAGAAGGTAGCCAAGTGGCTAAATTAGGCCAAGCAGCTAATACGCCTAACAGTAACAGCTGAATCAGAATAAAAGGAATAACGCCCCGGTAAATTTGACTGGTTTTAATTGAGGCGGGTGCAACACCACGTAAATAAAATAAGGCGAACCCAAACGGTGGTGTTAGGAATGATGTTTGTAAGTTCAAGGCAATCATAATACCGAGCCAAACGGGGTCAATGCCCATGGCTAATAATATGGGGGCCACTATTGGTACAACAACGAATGTTATTTCTATAAAATCAAGCACGAACCCCAGCAAAAACATCACAAGCATAACCACGAGCATAGCGCCAAATACACCACCGGGGAGGTCGGATAGCAATTCTTCTATTAGTTCGTCACCGCCGAAGCCTCTGAAAACAAGTGAAAAAAGTGAAGCCCCAATCAGGATAAAGAACACCATGCTGGTCACTTGAGTTGTGCTTTGGCAAACGTTTTTTAGTTGCGTTACATTTAGCCGCTTTTTAACAAGCGCAAGTAATGTTGCGCCAACAGCCCCAACGGATGCTGCTTCGGTTGGTGTTGCAACGCCACCGATGATGGAACCGAGTACGGCCATGATTAAAAGTAGTGGCGGGAACAGACCTTTTAATAAATCTAATAATAATGATTGATCGTTAGATTGTTTAGGCCGAGGAGGGCATGCAGCTGGTTTAAAAAAAGCAATACCAGCAAGGTATAGCATATAAAGCGTGACCAAGATTAACCCGGGGATTAACGCGCCAGCAAATAGGTCGCCAACGGATACTGTTTCGGGTGAAAAAATACCCATATCAAGTTGCGCTTGTTGGTAAGCGGATGAAATAACATCACCCAATAGAACGAGCACAATTGATGGCGGGATAATTTGGCCTAATGTTCCAGAGGCACAAATAGTGCCGCAAGCCAGTGCAGGGTCATAATTTCGTTTTAGCATAGTGGGTAACGATAAAAGGCCCATTGTGACAACAGTTGCGCCCACAATGCCGGTACTTGCGGCCATTAACATACCGACCAATATTACCGAAAAACCAAGCCCTCCAGGTAAGCTCCCAAACAGTTTGGACATGTTTTCTAGCAAGTCTTCGGCGACATTGGATTTTTCCAGCATAACGCCCATAAACACAAATAAAGGCACAGCGATTAAGGTGTCATTTTCTATAATGCCGAATAAGCGGTTAGGCAGCGCTTCTAAAAAAGACTCGTCAAATGTGCCGATATATTGCCCCGCAAAAGCGAACGCAAGTGCAGTGCCCGCTAGGCTGATGGCGACAGGGTAACCCATTAATAGAACGATGAAAACGGCACCGAACATCCATAAAGCAATACTACTTTCCATGGGGTTTATCCAAAAGCTTGTCGATTGATTTTAGCGCTTCAGAGAGCCCTTGTAGTAGCAACAAAAAGGCCATGCCGGGAATGAGCGACTTCAGTAAAAACACCCCGTCAAGCCCGCCCGCTTCTCTTGAACCTTCGTAATAAGACCAAGAGCTGGACACGTAATCCCTGCTAATATAAATGATAAAAATGCAGACAGGTAACAGTAAGAAAACTGAGCCTAGTATGCTAACAATCGCTTGGCCCTTTTCGCTTAGACGTTGGTAAACGATATCGACACGCACATGACCGTTGATTTTAAGGGTATGGGCAATGGCCAACATAAACACAAAGGCGTGCATGTAAGTAATGGATTCTTGGATGGCAATTGAGCCTATATTAAAAGCGTAGCGACAGACCACGATGCCAAACATGGTAACGACCATTAAAGCCGTTAACCAAGAAACAGCCGATGAAATGGCGTGATTGGTCCGGTCGATGAAGTGGATGATGCGCTTTAGCATTGAAGGTAGGTGTTACGTAAATAAGATATATTACAGCGTGTTGTCAACCGAATACAGACCTATGCGTTAGTATGGTTATAAAGTTAGGAAATGGTTAGAAGAAATGGGTGACTGGGGGGCTTTTGGACACATCACGTGAGTTGGATATCTTTCTAGCGAGTGTTGAAAAAAAGGCGTACTGTCATGCAGAGTTTGCAACAAAACAGCCTGAAGAGGCATTGGATATTGTCCAAGAAACGATGTTGGCCTTCGCTAGTCGTTATGCCGATAAGCCCAAAGGTGACTGGCCTGCGTTATTTCATCGAATTTTACAGAATCAGATTCGTGATTGGTATCGGCGATCAACGGTTCGATCAAAATGGCGTAGTTGGTTCGGTGGGGATGCAGACGAGCATCAACATCAACTACAAAACCAGCCCGCAAAAGCGAGTGTAGAGCCCCTTAAGCAATTGTCCGCTTCAGACATTGGAGAGGGTTTAGTGAATGCGTTAAAGCAACTGCCAGATAGGCAGCAACAAGCTTTTTTATTACGCGTTTGGGAAGGATTTTCGGTAAAGGAAACAGCAGAAGCAATGAGTTGTTCAGATGGCAGTGTAAAGACGCATTTAAGTAGAGCAAATGCACGTATGAAAGAGTTGTTGGAGGATTATTAGATGAATTCAGACGAAATGAATGAAACGATTAAAAAAACGTTAGTTGAACGCGAAAATAATGTGCCGGCACTTATTCAAAGTGTTTTAACACAGGCTCGCTATTCTGCTGTTAATGCAGCAAAGCCAGTTCGCAAATCATATTCATCTTGGCTATGGAGTGGAGCGGCATCACTAGCATCAATAACGTTAGTGGTTGTGTTGTGGCAGCCTATGTTGATTGGTTCAGGCACAGAAAATGCGTTATTCGACGATATTGATTTATTAGCAGCTGAGGAAGAGCTGGGCTTTTATGAGGACCTTGAGTTTATCGCTTGGGTTGATGAGATGGAACAGTCAGGATGAAAAGCAGTCACGCTAGGGTCATTATTTTAATGGGAATATTTTTATTGCCATTCAGCGGCTTGGCTGAAGACATGCCTAGCATGGCGTTGCTAGAGTTTCTTGCTGAAGATGATGTGGATGAATCATTACTTGACCGTTCGGAAGCAATGCAACTTGAGGTTAATGATAAGAATTTAATGGATGCTGATGAAACTATAGCAGCAGATTTTGGAGAAGAAAGATGAGGTTTAATTTAACGGTATTACTATTGTTTAGTTTCATGTTTTGTATGGCAAACGCCTTTGCGGCTAAATCGGTTAATTGGGAAAGGTTGTCTGCTGAGACGCAAGATATTCTCAAGCCTTATGAGAATAAATGGGATACGTTGACTGAGCAAAAACAAAAACGCTTAATTAAAGGGGCTGAGCGTTGGGTCGGCATGTCGCCTGAGCAAAAGTCTCGAGCAAAAAAACGCTTTGATAAATGGAAGGCACTGACGCCCGATAAAAAAGCCAAATTGCGTCAAAAGTTCAAAAAATATCAATCGTTGCCAGCTGGGAAAAAAAAGGCGTTCCGACAACGCGCAAAGTGGTTTAAAAACTTACCACCGGAAAAGCGCCAAACATTAAGAAAAAAATGGAAAAGCCGTCAGGCTAGACAATAGTTTTGAGGTGAGTTGCGTCGTGCTATTAGGACGTTTTTCATAGCTTCAGGGTTCTTTAAATGCGTCATTTCGCCTTCTTTAGGAAAATGCACATCTCGTAAGCGAGACAGCCAAAACCTAAAGGCTGCTGCTCTAATGACCGCTGGCCAGTATTTAATTTCATTATCTGTGAAGGGGCGAACGGCTTGATACGCAGTAATTAAGGCATCAAACTTATTGGTATCTAATAAGCTGTTTTCTCCTATGCACCAGTCATTGGCTGCAACAGCAATGTCATACATTAAGTAATCGTTGCAGGCGTAATAAAAATCGATAATACCAGACAGTTTATCGCCAGAAAAAAGTGCATTATCTCTGAATAAATCTGCGTGGATAATGCCTGTTGGTATGGGCAGACTGTTGTAATCTAACTGTGCATTAAGTTCATCTTTTATGAGTGCTGATGATTCATCATCAACCAGGGGCATCAGCAGTTCAGCTGCTTGTTGTCGCCAGACATGGCCTCGGCTATTTTCCCTATGTAAGCTAAGTTCTTGTACGGCTAAGTGAAGTTTGGCTAATGCATCGCCGAGCGTGGCGCATTGGTTGTCATTTGGGTGCTCGATATCACCCCCTGCTAGTTTTTCGACGATGGCAGCAGGCTTGCCATTTAATGTATTTAAAAAATTGTTGCTTTGGTCTGAAACAGGGCGAGCACTTGGAACGCCGCTAGTTGAAACGCAGTTCATAATTTTTAGGAAGTAGGGAAGTTCTTCCGCTTTAAGTTCTTCAAATAAGGTTAAAACGTATTCGCCCTGTGTTGTGGTGACGAAATAATTTGTATTTTCAATGCCGGAGCTAATGCCCTGAAAGTCTAATAGCTCACCGATCGAATATTGTTTTAAGTACGTAACAAGTTGGCCGTGTTGAACGGCGGTATAAACAGACATTTAAAATAGAACCTTTCGTTCTACCAGCTAAATAGCAGCCATTGTGGAATCCTCATGCCTCTTTGAAGATCAGACTGGCGTGTTTCTAAATCGCCGTCACCATCGGTATCAATCATGTAGTAGGCAGGTGCGTTTTTTGGTGAAATTTTGACCATGTATACACTGCCATTAACGCTGTATTCGGTAATGGTTTCTTTTTGTTCGCGGGTGATCGTAATGTCGGGCGCCATGTCTTCACCGCTAACTATTTGAGACGGTATTTCTGGTGGTTCTGGCACGATGGCTGGTTGAGTCCCATCAGCGTGAGCATTTGAAAGCAAGCAGCTTGTCAGCATAATGAATAGAGGCAATAATCGGCGCATGGTGTTTCCTTTAATAATTAGGCAGGTGGTTTAATTATGACATTAACATGAGGTGGTTGTACAACCTCGAGGGGCGTTAAAGTTCCAATAAGACCTCTTCCTCTTCCGCAGAAGGTTGGAAGCCACGGTGTTCGTAAAAATCAAAGATAACATCTAATACTTCTTCGGGGGTTTCGCAAATCTGCATCAAATCAAGGTCGCTTTCTGCAATAGTACCATTGGTGACCAGCGTGTTTTTAAACCAATCTAATAAGCCACTCCAGAATTCTTTATTAACTAGAATAATAGGGATTTTGCGTGATTTACCCGTTTGAACAAGGGTCAGGATTTCGGCTAACTCGTCCAACGTTCCAAACCCGCCAGGTAATACAACATAAGCAGAGGCGTATTTTACAAACATCACTTTGCGCGCAAAAAAATGTCGAAAGTTTAAACTAATGTCTTGATAGGGATTGGTGTGTTGTTCATGTGGGAGTTGAATATTTAAACCAATGCTGGATGACGAGCCTTTAAACGCGCCTTTGTTGGCGGCTTCCATAATGCCAGGACCACCACCACTAATAACAGAGAAACCGGCGTCCGATAATGCGAGTGAAATGGCTTCAGCACGTTGATAATCTGGGTGGTCTTCTTTTAAGCGCGCAGATCCGTATACGCTAACGGCAGGGCGGACGTGTGATAGTTGCTCAAATCCTTCAACAAATTCCGCGACTATTTGGAATATCTTCCATGCTTCTCGTCTTTGTTTGCTCATTTGTTTCCCCTCAACTATGAATATCATGTTCGACTAGATTAACAGTATAAAGCTAAACGGCCGAATTTATATCGTTCGTGTGAAACGTATCCCCCTTGGGTATAATCCAGACATCATATAAAACCGGTTTTTATCCATGACTGAAAAAACGCTAGTACTTGTTGATGGTTCATCGTACTTATTTCGTGCCTATCATGCGTTACCTTTGCTGACCAATTCCAAAGGTGAATATACCAACGCCATTTTGGGTGTGACGAACATGTTGAAAAAGCTAGTTGACACCTACTCAGATGCTTATTTTGGTGTGATTTTCGATGCCCCAGGTAAAACATTTCGTAATGATATGTATCCAGAATACAAGGCTAACAGAGCATCAATGCCGGAAGAACTTCGTGAACAAATAAAACCATTGCATGAGCTAATTAAAGCGATGGGGCTACCTTTAGTGATGGAGTCTGGCGTTGAAGCAGATGATGTTATTGGAACGTTAGCGACGCAAGCAGAATTGAATGGTTTAAACGTGATTATTTCAACGGGTGACAAAGATATTGCGCAGTTGGTCACTGAGAAAATAGCCTTAATTAATACCATGAATAATCAATGGTTGGATGTAGCAGGAGTGCAAGAGAAGTTTGGCGTGCCGCCTGAAAGAATAATTGATTACTTGGCGTTGATGGGTGATACGTCCGACAATATTCCGGGTGTGCCGAAAGTGGGGCCAAAAACAGCAGCAAAGTGGCTTAATCAGTTTGGTACGTTGGACGATATTATTGCCAGAGCGGATGAAGTAAAAGGCAAAGTAGGGGAGAGTTTGCGGGAGCATTTGCACGCCATCCCTTTATCTAAAGACCTCGTGACGATACGCTGTGATGTGCCACTAAATGAAGCGCCTGAAGACTTGTTAAGAACAAAGCCTGATGCGGATAAATTATTTGAACTGGTTAGTCATTATGAGCTTGGTACGTGGCTTAAGCAATTAAACGGTGGGGAATCAAAGCGAAAATCTATTGAGGTACCGTTGGAAGACGAAGACTTTCCGGAAGCGATTGAATTAACGGTAGATACTGTGCTTGATGAGGCAGGTTTTAATCGTTGGCTGGAAAAGCTATCAACCGCAGCTGTGTTCGCTTTTGATACAGAAACAACAGATTTAGATTACACAAAAGCATTGGTTGTTGGTGTTTCATTTTCAGTTGAAGAGGGTCATGCAGCCTACGTGCCGCTTGCGCATAATTACCCGGGTGTGCCGGAACAGCTTTCTAGACAATGGGTGCTGGACAAATTGAAACCATTATTAGAGTCTGAAAGTGTAATTAAAATCGGTCAACATCTTAAATATGATGCGAACGTGTTGGCAAATCATGACATAAAGATGTTTGGTATTGGTCACGACACAATGCTTGAATCGTATGTGCTGAATAGCACGGCAACTCGCCATAATATGGATGCGTTAGCCGAAAAGTACCTGGGTCAAAAAACTATTCATTACGAAGAGGTGGCTGGCAAAGGGGCAAAGCAAATTGGCTTTGACCAAGTGGCCATTGAAATTGCAGCGCCTTATGCAGCTGAAGATGCTGATATCACCTTACGTTTACATCATCAGCTTTTTTCTAAGTTGGAAAAGACAGATACCTTAAAAAAGGTCTATCAAGAGATAGAAATGCCGCTAGTGCCAGTATTGGCGAGAATGGAACAAACGGGTGTATTAGTGGATGCGCAGATGTTGTTATTGCAAAGCGGGGAGCTGACCACAAAAATAACGGCATTAGAAACGCAGGCGCATGATGTGGCCGGGCAACCATTTAATCTAGGGTCGCCGAAGCAAATACAAGAGATTCTATACGATAAATTAGGCTTGCCAATACTGAAAAAAACACCAAAAGGCCAGCCGTCTACCGCTGAAAATGTGTTGCAAGATCTGGCTGCCGATTTTCCATTGCCTCGCTTGATTCTTGAGCATCGTAGTTTAAGTAAGCTCCGTTCAACCTATACCGATAAGTTACCTAAGCAAGTAAATCCCGTAACAGGTCGAGTGCATACGTCTTATCATCAAGCCGTTGCAGCGACAGGGCGACTATCATCGTCAGATCCAAATTTGCAAAATATTCCAGTCAGAAGTGAAGAAGGTAGGCGTATCCGCCAAGCGTTTGTAGCAGATCCTGGTTACACAGTGTTGGCAGCTGATTACTCACAAATTGAGCTGCGTATTATGGCGCATTTATCTCAAGATGCAGGTTTGTTGCAAGCATTTAAAGATGGGTTAGATGTACATAAAGCGACCGCAGCAGAAGTATTTGGTGTGGGGCTTGATCAGGTAGAAAGTCATCAGCGACGCTCAGCTAAAGCGATTAACTTTGGTCTTATTTATGGGATGTCGGCATTTGGGTTGGCTAAACAATTAGATATTGATAGAGGCGCTGCGCAAGGGTATATCAATTTATATTTCGAACGTTACCCCGGTGTAAAACAATACATGGATGAAACGCGTGAATTGGCGCGCGAACAGGGATTTGTTGAAACCTTATTTGGGCGGCGACTATATTTACCTGATATTAATGCAAAAAATGGCCAACGCAGGCAATACGCAGAAAGAACCGCTATCAACGCGCCAATGCAGGGTACGGCAGCTGATATTATTAAACTAGCGATGTTAGCGGTAGATGATTGGTTGCAAACAGATCAGCCTGAAGTGAAAATGGTAATGCAGGTACATGATGAGTTGGTTTTTGAAGTAGAAAACAAGTGTCTCGATGAGATGGCTCGCATTATTCAACAAAAGATGAGTGGCGCAGCTAGTTTGGATGTGCCATTAGTTGTGGATATAGGCACGGGTAAGAATTGGGATGAGGCACATTAATGGTAGAAACTAACAGACATAAAAAAAGCCGCAGATTTGCGGCTTTTTTTATACTTTGGATTGTTTAGCTAGTTTGTTTTTTTCTTTTATTTGCGAACATGCCTAATAAACCCAGCCCTAGCAATGCAAAGGGTGTTGGTTCAGGAACCTGTCCTAATAAAGGGTCAACTTGAATCCAGTCGTTATTACAGCCCATTGTCCAATGAGCCATAAAAGGTTGGTTCAATAGGTTAGGGTCCAGTGAGCCAACAGAAATTCTAGCTTCCATAAACCAGTGGTCGCCGCCTAGTCCGCCAATATCAAAATCTACTTTTGAGAAGGCAAAGTCGCCATCGTCAATCTTGGTGCCAGCTTCTATGGAGGTAGGGTGTGCCTTTGCGTAATCAGTTGTTGGGTTGGCGTTGTGAACGTCAGGTGCGTCCCATATTCCAAGGTTCCATTCTGATACTGAATACACATCACCGGCATCACCGATGCCTGAGCTTGAATGTTCTCCACTATCGCCGCGAGTGACAATACCGTATTCAAATGTTCCGTCTAAGCCGAAATCGATACCGATGTCACCCCAGCGCCAGCCGGCGGCATTTGGGTCTCTGCCTGTAATAACAGCAACATAAATATTAGAGCTGTCGGTACTAACATAAATGGCTTCTGCATCGTATGCTTGGCCACCATAGCCAGGGTTTAGGTAACTTGTTCCCACGGCAGTATCTTCAACATCGTACTTAGTTGAAGAGCTGATGGGTGTCCAATCAGCGGCGCTACCGCTGCCAGCAGGGTTGATCCAATCGGTCCAATTGCCATCAACAACAATGCTTGAATGTGCGTTTGAGGCAGCAATTAAAGTTAATGCGCCAATTAATGTCTTGTTAAAGGTCATGTTTTCTCCAAAAATTAGTGACCCCCTTCTCTCTGAAGGTATTTAAAGCATTTAGTATGCCAAGATCATAACTAGCTGTTTTTAAAAACTTTTTTTGCAATTATATTGCGACGCATTATGAATATGTAAAAAAAACGGACAAAAAAAGCGGCTAGAAGCCGCTTTTTAGAATATTAATTATAAATAGTATTATTCGATAAGAGCAGGCGCTTCTTCAAGCATATTTTTTAGGTTGTCTAGCCCTGCGCGGTATACGCCGCTAACACCTTTTTTAACATCAGCCGCTGGTGCGTCGCCAATAGTATTAAAGTTACCCATCCAAATAACTGAAGAACCACCGTTACCGTTATCACGCACAGCAAACCAAGAAATGTAGTTTTCTATAGGCAGAACAGATGGGTCTACTTGGGTGATTTTGTAAGTAAAGTTTTTATGCTCATCGTTAAAACGAACGAGCTCTTCTGTGATAGTTGGGCCGCCTAAATCCAGCACGCGAATGCTACCGGGTTGGTTGCCATTAGTGTTGGTCGAACCAACAAAGGCAGGGTGCCAGCTTTGGATATTTCCAAAGTCTTTTGATGCCGCCCAAACAGCAGCTGGGCTAGCAGCAATCTCTGTTTTTTCTGTCAATGCTACTTCGGCAGCTTGTGCAAAGCTAAAGGCTGATGCCATTAACAGAGCAGATAGTAAACGGAATATGTTAGTCATTTTTTATCCTCAGGTTTTATATTTTATTTTTAAATATGCAATTAAACGCTGCATCTGGATATAGTGGCATATACAGTCATATATCAAAAATCTTGTATTTAAAGAAAAGTTGAACTTTTTATGAAAGTTTTTATCTTATTACTGTGTCTTTATAGACATGCTTGCTCTAACCCCCCTCCCCTTGAGCAAGTTTTCAGCTGTCTACAGTTGAAACTACTTAGCCCTAGCTTTGCTAGGGCTTTTTTTATGCTTCAACGTTGAGATGCTGGTCCAGCCAATCATGCAGCGGGTCTACGCCTTCCTTTTTTAAGGAAGAAAATAATTCTATTTGTACGTTTGTTGCTACGTTTTGGAGGGATTTTTGCGCCGCGAATAACGTTTTCTTGGCACTGTTTCTGTTAAGTTTGTCTGATTTTGTGAGCGCAACAAATACATCTAAGTCTAAGTGGCTGGCATACTCAATCATTTGCAGGTCACGTTCACCCAATGAGCGTCGTATATCTACAAGTAAGACAAGGCCATTAAGTGCTTTTCTTTTTTCCAAGTACCGTTCAAGTTCTTGTTGCCATTTTAATTGAACGGCAATCGGTACTTTTGCATAACCGTATCCTGGTAAATCAACTAAGCAACGCTTTTCATCCAATTTAAAGTAGACAAGCTGTTGGGTTCTGCCCGGTGTTTTGCTGGTTCTTGCAAGACTTTTTTGGTTGGTTAGCGTGTTGATTGCGCTTGATTTACCGGCATTTGAACGCCCAGCAAAAGCAACTTCATGTTCTACACCTCGAGGCGTAGTTTTTAGATTAGGCGCGTTCAGCAAGTATTCAGCGCGGTGATATAGTTTGTTCATTAAAGCCGTTGATGCTAATATAATGGTTGATTATTGTACCGGAATGCCTTGTTTTAGTATGCTGGGTCGTAAAAAAAGTCTAAACATCAATGTGTGTTTATTGTAAAATCAACGGTTAGAGCTAAACTATCAATTGAAGATAATAATTGGATACGAGAATGAACAAAATTTTATTAATAATTTCTGCATTAATGTTACTTGCGTCAACACAAGTTATTGCGGCAGATGCGGCGGCAGGTAAAGTGAAATCTGCACAATGTGCAGCTTGTCATGGTGCTAATGGTATAAGCCCAATGGGCATTTATCCAAACTTAGCAGGCCAAAAAGAACAATATACTATCAAGCAAATGAAAGACTTCAAATCAGGTGCTCGTAAAGACCCAACAATGCAAGCAATGGTGGCTGCATTATCCGATGAAGATATTGCAAACCTTGCTGCTTTTTATGCAAGCATAAAATAATTTAGGGCTTAAAATGAAAACAAGTGTGTTGTTAGTTGCTGCTGTGATGTTGGTGTTGTCAGCAAATGCATTTTCTCAGGGTGATATTGAAGCAGGGCGTTCAAAAGCAGCAGTTTGTGCGGGTTGCCATGGACAAAATGGTAATAGCACGAACCCCGTTTGGCCAAAACTGGCAGGACAGCATGCGTTTTACATTGAAAAAGAGTTACGTGATTTTCAAAATAAGAAACGTTTAGACCCTACAATGGCACCAATGGTGGCAGGATTAACTGCGGTTGATATTGAGAATATTGCTGCCTATTTTGCAAGTCTTTCATCTACGGTGGAAGCCGCCAGTGCAGATAAAATCAAGCTAGGTGAAAAGCTGTATAAGGCAGGCAAAGCAGATAACGGCCTTCCAGCTTGTATTGCATGCCATGGCCCTAATGGTGCAGGTAGCGCGCCAGCACGTTTTCCTCGTATAGGGGGGCAGCATGCTGCGTATCTAGCTAAAGCGTTAAAAGATTTTAAATCAGAGTCACGTGATAACGATCATCAAGCGATGATGCGCGATATTGCTGGACGAATGACAAATAAAGAAATTGAGGCAGTTGCTTCTTATATTTCAGGACTGCACTAACGTTATCTTGTTTTGTGAAAAGGGCAACTTTGTTGCCCTTTTTTATTTTTAGAGTATGAGCGACTTAACCTAGTTAATTTTGGTTTTATATGACTAATCAACCAACAACATCAATAGCACGGGGTGCTAAAACCTCAGCGCTTTTAGTCCGATTCTTAGGCTCGATGAATTTGGCTATTACTTTGTTAGTCGCTCTTTCAATAGCCGCTATTATTGGTACTGTTTTACAACAGAATCAGCCTTATACGGATTATGTGATTAAGTTTGGCCCCTTCTGGTTCGAGCTATTTCAGCAACTCGGGTTGTACGACGTATACTCATCAGGCTGGTTTTTATTTATTTTGTTCTTCTTGGTTGTGTCAACGAGTACATGCATCTATAGAAATGCACCTAATATGCTGCGCGAAATGCGCGAGTATAGAGAAAACAGTACGTTAGAAACCTTAAAAAACTATCCAAATACCTATAGTTGGAGTTTGAACTCTACTCATGTAGAGGTCTTAGATGTTACTCAAAAACTGTTTCAGCATAATGGCTATAGTGCGCGAATAAAGGAAGGTGATGGTCATACGCTAGTTTCAGGTATGAAAGGAGCCGGGAGCCGGCTTGGGTATGTGCTGACACATTTGGCAATTGTGTTGGTGTGCATAGGTGGCCTAATTGATGGCAATGCCATTCTGAAAGCACGAGAATTATTGGGACAAATTACCACAGAAACAAGGAACTTACCTGCTGATGAAGTGCCTGGAATAAGCCGTTTAGGCGTTGAAAACATGTCATTTAGAGGCAGTGTTTCTATTCCGGAAAGTAGAGAGTCCGATGTTTTGTTTATTAATTATAAAGATGGCTATCTTGTTCAAGAACTGCCGTTTTCAGTGGAAGTTAAAGATTTTAGAATTGAGCATTATCTAAGTGGGCAGCCTAAATCTTTTGAAAGCGACCTTGTTATACATGACGACCGATTGGCTGAACCACTACAGCAAACAATTTCTGTTAACTATCCATTAATCTACGATGGGTATTCTATCTACCAAGCAAGTTTTTCTGATGGTGGTTCTGAACTTGAGTTATTAGCTTGGCCATTGAGTGGCTCAGGTACTGCCCAGAAAAAGTTGGAAACTAAAGTGGGTGATGATTTGCAGTTAAATTTATTTAATGAGTCTTGGGTGTTAGAAACATCAAATTTTCGGTTGTTTAATATCAACCCATCCGACGACCCTTCAAAAAAGTTTAAAAATGCTGGCCCTAGCGTGCAGTTTAAAATGCGTGATAAAACGGGTGAAGCGAAAGAGTTTTTAAATTATATGGTGCCTGTAGAAAGAGAGGGGCAGCTATATTATTTAAGTGGTGTACGTAGTTCTCCAGCAGAAGAATTTAAATACTTGTATGTACCTGTTGATGATGCAGGTGGCATTGATCGATTTATGAATTATTTGCACGCGCTGAATGATAAAACGTTGCTAATGGATTTAGCGGCTAAGCAAAATGTAACAGGATCTTCTTTGCCTTCACAAGATTCTGCAAAGTTTAATGAGGCGATGGTCCGTTTGGTCGGGGTGTTTCTAAAGAGCGGTATGAATGGTGTGATTGAACAAGTAGGGAAAAATGTTCCTACCGATAAACGCGAGGACGTAACTAAACTGTATGTTCGTGTGATACAACAAATGTTAGGCGCGGTGTATTTAGATGTGTTGGCTAAAGAAGGCGTTGATGTTAGTTTGGGCGTAGATGAAAAAAAGGCTGCCTTTTTTGATGCAGCGTCTGCAGCCATCAGTTCGATAGACCGATATGGTTCGCCGGTGTACTTTCAGTTAACCAGTTTTGTACACCACCAGGCTAGTGGGCTACAGATTGCTAAGGCACCAGGTAAAAATTTAGTTTATCCAGGCTGTGCTATGTTAATTTTGGGCGTGTTTTTGATGTTTTATGCGCCACAAAAACGCATGTGGGCCTGGTTTGAAACAACAGAGGATGGCATAAAGCTGCTATTATCCGGCCATGCAGTAAGAGACAATATGGATTTTTCAGCAGAGTATCAACAGTTACAGGCCCAGTTTGGCCGTATTTTATCGCCCTAAGGTAATATTATGAATAGTACACAAACAGCACTTCAATTTGAAATAGATAAACAGTCCTTTTGGAAGGGGTTAACGCCTTTTGATTGGGTATGGTCCATTGTTGTGATGCTAGGTACGGCGTATGCCTATGTGATGTACCAAGATCTAATGGATGTATATGAAAAAGGGATTTTAGTCTCTACAGGCGTGGGTCTCGTCTTTTTAGGTTGGTCTTGGAAAGCTATGCGAGGCTTATCAATAGCGGTGTTCTTATTAAGTATATTGGGTATTAGCCGCTATGTTAATGGCTTGTCAGATGCCGATACCGACTTCTTTTTAAGGTTTCTAGTTTCTGGCCAATCAGCCGTTATGTGGATGAGTGCACTCTACGTATTAGCAACAGTGACATACTTTATTGCATTTTTTGGACGTTCTGACTTTGCGGGTAAAGTGGCTAGTGCGATGACATGGTCAGCAACCACAATGGGCTTGGTTGGGTTAATGGTTAGGTGGCGTGAGTCGTATTTGATTGGAATAGATGTAGGGCATATTCCTGTCAGCAATCTATATGAAGTGTTTATTTTGTTCTCGATTATTACGGCATTACTTTATTTGTTTTATGAGCGCCGCTATCAAACGCGTGCTTTAGGTGGCTTCGTGCTATTGATAATCAGTGCAGCGGTTGCATTTTTACTTTGGTACATGTTTGATAGGCAGGCCGATGAAATACAACCATTAGTACCCGCACTTAAAAGTTATTGGATGAAAATACATGTCCCTGCAAACTTTGTAGGCTATGGTGCGTTTGCTCTTGCAGCGATGGTGGGTACTGCCTTTTTGGTTCGAGCAACGGCTGATGAACGGGGCTCAAATGGTATTGCAACAGCATTGCCTGATTTAGATGTATTAGACGACCTAATGTATAAATCAATAGCGTTAGGGTTTGCTTTTTTTACCTTAGCAACGATTCTGGGGGCATTGTGGGCTGCTGAAGCATGGGGTGGGTATTGGTCATGGGACCCCAAAGAAACATGGGCGCTAATTGTGTGGCTGAATTATGCCGCCTGGTTGCATATGCGATTGACTAAGGGTTGGCGCGGTAAGCCAATGGCGGCTTGGGCAATTATCGGGTTGTTTGTTACCTTATTCGCTTTTTTAGGGGTCAATATGTTTTTGTCTGGTTTGCATTCTTACGGCGAACTGTAAACGATACTTTTTAGGAGAATCAAATGCGTAAATTAATACAATATTCAATGTTGTTGCTAGTGTTCCTTTTTAGCAATCATTTGTTAGCAGAAAGTGATGTGGAATACGAGGAAGGAATCGATTACAAGCTAATAACACCGGCACAGCCAACAGATGATCCTAGCCGAATTGAGGTAGTGGAAGTGTTTTGGTATGGTTGCCCGCATTGTAATCACTTTGAGCCCGCCTTAGAGCCTTGGGTAAAGAACGCACCGAAAGACGTTAACTTTTATCGCTTACCTGCCATTTTTGCGCCAGCCTGGGAAGTACATGCACGTGCATACTTTACGGCGGAAATTTTAGATGTGCTTGAGAAGTCTCATGCTGAATTGTTTTATGCGATGCATACAAAGCACGAGTCGTTGAATACGGTTGGTAAATTGGCTGAATTTTATTCGAAATATGGCATTGATAAAACGTTGTTTGAAAAGACCTACAATTCATTTGTTGTGAATACGCGTGTTTCACGTTCGAAAGATATGGTTGAGCGTTATGGAATAACAGGTGTTCCAGCGCTTGTTGTTGATGGCAAATACTTGGTGACAGGGCCGATGGCAAAGAGCTATCAAAATATGTTAAAAATAACAGATTTTTTGGTAGAAAAAGAAAGGCAAGCTAAGGAATAATGGTGCGCTCGGCGGGAGTCGAACCCACGACCTTCGGCTTCGGAAGCCGACACTCTATCCAGCTGAGCTACGAGCGCAAGAGTTATAAAATAACGAACGTATTATAACTCGATATTCTGCTAGCCATTTGGCTTTAATGAAAATAGGGCTATAATTCTATTCTGATAAATAATAGAACAATTTTAGGGGTAATCTGTGAGTGATGATAAAGAAGTTTTAAATAGTTTAGGTATCGTTATCGGTGTATTGGTAGCAGTAGCTATTATTATTTCGATAATCGCCGTTAATTTAACAGATGGAGATAAGTCTGATAGCGCTTCATGGCAAGAGAAAAAGGTTTTAGATAGGATCAAACCAATGGGGCTTGTTGCAACCACAGCAGCTGAGGCGCAAGAAGCGAGCCCCAACATTGCAACGCAAGATGTGGTCACTGAAAATGCTGGGCCATTAAGTGCTGAACAGGTCTATAACACAGCGTGCTTGGCTTGCCATGCGACAGGCGCGGCAGGCGCTCCAAAAACTGGTGATATAGCCATATGGGCGCCTCGTATAGCGCAAGGTACTGATGTCCTGTTTGAGCATGCTGTGAAAGGCTTTAAAGGTATGCCAGCTAGAGGAGGCTCGCCTCAGTTAACGGATAAAAATATTTCTGATGCTATTGACTTTATGGTGACTAAAAGCCAATAAGGTTAGCTAAGGAGACTTTTCATTAGGGCTAGGTTTTCCTGGCCCTTTTTCTTTTTATCATCAGGGTTTTGTTTGTTTACAGCGGGCCATTCTAATTCTTGCTGCGGTAGCTCTGTTAGGAATCTGCTTGGTTCTGTGGAGACTAGGTCACCGTATTTCTTACGTTGGCTACAATAACTAAAGGTGATTTGTTGTTGGGCACGTGTGATACCGACATAAGCAAGTCGCCTTTCTTCTTCTACTTGTTCGCCATCAATGCTGTTTTGGTGTGGCAAAATCCCTTCCTCCATACCGATGAGGTATACAAAAGGAAATTCTAGGCCTTTCGCAGCATGCAAGGTCATCAACTTTATTTGATCGGTTTTTTGTTCTTCTTCATTACGGTCTAAGGTGTCTAACAACATCATACGGTTAACAATGTCACCTAGGGAGCGTTGCTCTTCAGACTTTTTTGCGACGTTTTCAATCCATTTGATGAGCTCTAATACATTGTTTATTTTTCGGTCAGCCTGTTTGTCGCTGTTGGCGTGCGCCTTTATCCAATCGTAGTAATCAATATCGGCGACTAGTTCATGAAGTAACTCTACGGGCTCATCTGTGTCTTGGCTGCGGTCAGCTAAGGACATAATCCAGTCACAAAAACCACGAAGGTTTTTTATAGCGCGATCATTGAGTGTTTGCTCTAGACCAATTTCATAGCAAGCATCGAACAAGCTAATGTGCCTTCCGCTTGCATATTGCGCTAATTTTTCAATGGTAGATGTGCCTATTTCACGGCGAGGGGTGTTTATAATACGTAAAAAAGCACTGTTATCATCTGGGTTGATAAGTAGTTTGATGTAACTCAAAACATCTTTAATTTCAGCGTATGAGAAGAAAGAGCTGCCGCCACTAATATCATAAGGTAATGACAGCTCTCTTAAGCTTTTTTCCAAAAGACGGGCTTGATGGTTGCTGCGATATAAAATAGCGTAGTCGCTGTTATTACTACGCTCTTTAAATTTGTGTCGAGTTATTTCTGATGCAATTTGTTGCGACTCTGAAAATTCATCTTTACATTTGATCACGCAAATAGGCGCCTTGCCTTCAATATTGCTCCACAGTTTTTTTGTAATCAGGTGGGGGTTGTTGCTTATTAATTCGTTTGCCGCTTTGAGTATGCGTTGATTAGATCGGTAATTTTGTTCGAGTTTAATAACATCCAAACGTGGATAGTCTTTCTTTATTTGAAATAAATTATCTGGATTGGCACCTCGCCATGCATAAATAGATTGGTCGTCATCGCCCACAACGGTAAAGTTGCCAACCGGCCCGACCAGTAATTTAAAAAATTCATATTGGCTGGTATTGGTGTCTTGATACTCATCAAGTAATAAATAGCGAGTCGTGTTTTGCCATTTTTCTTTTATAAGAGGTTGATCTTTAAAGAGCTCAAGTGGCCTTAATATTAAGTCGTCAAAATCGACAGCATTGCAGATTTGAATGTAACGCTGATACTGTTCGTATAAGGCAGCAGCGAACTGTTGCTGGGTATCTTCAGCAATGGCAGTCGCTTGTAAAGGTGATAGTGCTTGATTTTTCCAATCTGAAATCAACCAGGAAATACTGTTTATTTGGGCTTTATCTAGAGGGTGATCATTCGTGTCTAGAATATCATCGATAATTTTTATCTTGTCTTGCTCGTCAAGAATGCTGATGTCTTTTTTTAAGCCCAAGGCTTGGTGTTCTTTACGAATAATATCTAAGCCGAGCGAGTGGAATGTAGAAATGCGGACGCTTTTAGCACCGTTTTTTTTAATTAGTTTGTCGACACGTGCTCGCATTTCTCGGGCGGCTTTATTTGTAAAGGTCACGGCAACGATATGCTTGGGTTCAATGCCCATATCAATTAAATGAGCGACTTTCTCCGTGATAACACGTGTTTTCCCGCTGCCAGCGCCAGCAATAACCAAAAGTGGTTTGTCCGTTATTATAACGGCTCGATGTTGTTCAGGGTTTAGTTTGGGCACAGCGAAATTAGTCTAGATGTAATGAAGTGATTTTACCAATATTGCTAGAGCTTGAGGGGTTATTGTTGGTTTTGTCGATCCATTCGTCTATAGCTTAAGGCTTCTGTCAGGTGTTTTCGTTGAACGGTTTCTTGATTGTCCATGTCTGCAATGGTTCTAGAAACACGTAAAATCCGGTGGTAAGCGCGGTGCGATAAACCTAGTTTATCCATGGCCTGTTCTAGTAATTGGTGGTCGTCATCACTCAGTTGACAATGTTTTTTAATGTCAGAGGTTGAAAGTTGGTGGTTTGAATAGCCTTGCCTATGAATTGATTTATTAAGTGCTTCAACCACTCTTTTTGAAATGCTTACGCTTGACTCTTCGCCTCCTTGGGTGCCCTCACGTAACATTTTGTGTGGAATGCGAGGGACTTCAATATGCATATCAATTCTATCCAATAGAGGGCCGGATATTTTATTACGGTAACGGGTGACTTGTTGTGCAGAGCATTGACATCTGTTTGATGTATCGCCGAGGTAACCACAAGGGCAGGGGTTCATAGCGGCAATTAACTGAAAGCGTGCAGGAAATTCTGTTTGATGATTTGCCCGTGAGATTGAAATGCTGCCGTTCTCTATGGGTTCACGAAGCACTTCGAGAACTTTCCTATCAAACTCTGGAAGTTCATCTAAAAACAAAACACCATTATGTGCGAGTGATACTTCGCCAGGTTTAGGGTGGCTACCGCCACCAACAAGGGCAACCGCAGATGCGGTATGGTGGGGGGACCGAATGGGCGCTGTTTGCCACTGCTTAAAGTCAATAGGGTGTTGGCTAACTGAATAGATAGAGGCTGTTTCTATGGATTGTTGTTCGCTCATCAGCGGTAAAATGCTAGGCAGCCTGGCAGCCAACATAGACTTGCCAGTACCTGGTGGCCCCAACATAAGTAAGCTATGTTTCCCAACGGCGGCTATTTCAAGCGCTCGTTTAACATGGTGTTGCCCGTGCACATCCGAAAAATCTTTATTAATGTCACTGTTAGGTGAAGGGTGGGTGATGTGTTGCTTAAGAGGTAGTTCTTGTTGTTTGCATAAATGTGCGCAAATTTCTAATAAATGTTTGGCGCTGATTAGTTTGGATGACGAAATAAGTGAGGCTTCTTGCTCATTTTGAGTGGGCAAGCATAGTGTTCTCTTCGTTTTTTGGCACATTAATGCAGCAGGCAAAACACCGTTGATGCTTCGAAGCTCACCGCCTAACGATAGTTCGCCTAGAAATTCATAGTCTGATAACTCAGTAGACGGTATTTGACCAGAGGCGGCAAGAATGCTGAGTGCGATGGGCAAGTCGAATCGCCCGCCTTCTTTAGGTAAGTCTGCAGGTGCTAAGTTTATGGTGATTCGTTTAGCGGGAAATTCGAATTGGCAGTTTATTAAGGCACTGCGAACCCTATCTTTACTTTCTTTAACAGCGGCTTCAGGAAGCCCAACAATAGAAAGACTAGGTAATCCATTGGCAAGATGGGCCTCTACGGTGACAAGTGGTGCGTCAACACCTGTGCAGCTACGCGAATAAATGGTTGCAAGTGACATGGAATCCTTTCCTGTGGCGAAGCGTTAAGGTTTTATTGATGCCTCTAATTTACTTAACGCGGCTTCAAGTTTTTCTAACTTGCTGCGCGTACGGGCTAAAACAGCTGATTGAACGTCAAACTCTTCTTTGGTGACCAAATTCAATTTTGTAAACTGCTGTTGTAGCACAACATTAAAATTGGCCTCAATATCTTTTTTTGTGCTCTCAAATGACGCGGGTAATTTAGCGCTTAATGACTCTGCGAGTTGTTCAATTACTTTTAAATCTATCATGTGAACAGTGTAACTTATTGAGCATGTTTTTGAAGAGAAAGCTGGATAAACTAATGGCGCACCATTATAGTGCAAAAAACATTCAATTAGCACTATTGCGGCGCAATATATGATGCTTAAAAACAAATAAAATAAACGTATGCGATATAATGTGTTTAACAATTTGTTAGTAGATTTGACGCTAACTAATTGGTTTAAACTATTAACTATGGAGCTAAAAATGAAATTTTTAAAAACAACCATTGTAGCTGGTTTACTTGCTACTTCAGGTGCTGCAACAGCAGTAGAATTAACAGGTAACGTTGCTTTAACGACGGATTATATCTGGCGTGGTGTTTCCCAAACAGGTGCTGATCCGGCTATTCAAGGTGGATTTGATGCGGATTTAGGAAATGGTCTTTACGCAGGTGTTTGGGCATCAAATGTGGACTTTGATGATGATGCAAGTATTGAGGTGGATGTATATGGTGGTTGGGCTGGTGAGTTCAATGGTGTTGGTGTTGATGTGGGTTATATTCATTACCATTACCCAAGCGAAACGTACCAACTTGATGAAATTTATGTTGGTTTGTCATATGGTCCTGTTAGCTTCACACAATACTTTGATCTTAGTATAGATAACGACGATGAGTTAGGTGATTACTCTGACCTAGGCTTAGATCTCGGCGAATATAATGGTGTGGCAATTTCTGCGCACGCTGGATTCTATAATGTTGATAGTAATGCTGGAGGAGATGACTATTGGGATTACAAAATAGCGGCTTCTACATCAATGTTTTCAGTTGATTGGGAATTAGCGTTAACTGGGACAGATGAAAACACAAGTTCTGGCGATGCAGCTGATGATGCAGTTGTATTGACTGTTTCTAAGTCTCTATAAGTTAAAGCGTTTATTTGTTTTAAAACGCTCCTCATTGAGGGGCGTTTTTTTATGCGCGTAATAATCCCTTAAGGGTCTCCGCAACAAGCACCATACTGGTGCGCTAAAGCATTAATTATCAATGCTGATTACTTTGTTAATTCCTAACATGCTGATAATTATAGTTATTACTTACTTGGCACGCTGTATGCATTAGTAGATGCGTCAATGAGACATTTAGAAATGAGGATTAAAAATGAAATTAGTAACAGCCGTATTAAAGCCTTTTAAATTAGATGACGTGCGTGAAGCTTTATCTGATATTGGCGTATCTGGCATTACCGTCACTGAGGTGAAAGGTTTCGGTCGCCAAAAGGGACATACCGAACTTTATCGAGGTTCCGAGTATGTTGTGGACTTCCTACCAAAAGTAAAAGTTGAAATTGCATTGTCTGATGATCAGGTTGAACAAGCAATCGATTCGATTATTAAAGCAGCGAATACGGGCAAAATTGGCGATGGGAAGATCTTCGTCACAGAACTTGAAAAAGTTGTTCGTATTCGTACGGGTGAAACTGGCGCAGAAGCGCTGTAATTAAAAGAGGATATTAAAGTGGATCAAATATTAGAACTTCAATATGCCGTCGATACTTTTTACTTTTTAGTATGTGGCGCGTTAGTAATGTGGATGGCGGCAGGCTTCTCAATGTTAGAGGCGGGTCTTGTCCGTTCAAAAAACACAGCAGAAATTTTAACTAAGAACGTGGCGCTATTTGCCATCTCTTGCATTATGTACTTAGTTTATGGCTATGAAATCATGTACGGCGGCGGTGCAATGCTTAGCGGTATTGAGCTTGATGGTGCTGCTTCTGCAGAAGCGTTGACAGCAACCGTACTGGCTGAGTCAAAAGAAGCTGGGTTTGGTGGTGATTCTGTATACTCAAACGCGTCAGACTTTTTCTTCCAAGTGGTGTTCGTTGCTACAGCGATGTCCATCGTATCGGGAGCAGTTGCTGAACGCATGAAATTATGGGCATTCTTAGCATTTGCTGTTGTTATGACAGGCTTTATCTATCCCATGGAAGGCGCATGGACATGGAATGGCGATGACGTTTTTGGTTTATATAACCTTGGCGACCTAGGCTTCTCAGATTTTGCGGGTTCAGGTATTGTGCATATGGCAGGCGCGGCGGCGGCTTTAGCAGGTGTTTTATTACTCGGCGCGCGTAAGGGGAAATATGGCCCGAACGGTCAAATTACACCAATAACAGGTGCTAATTTACCGTTAGCAACACTAGGCACATTTATTTTATGGATGGGTTGGTTTGGCTTTAACGGCGGTTCAGTTTTAAAACTGGGCGATATTGCCAGTGCTAACTCAGTAGCGATGGTGTTTTTAAATACTAATGCAGCAGCTGCGGGTGGCGCGATGGCATCGTTGATTGTGGCGCGTTTGTTATTTGGCAAAGCAGATTTAACCATGTTATTAAATGGTGCATTGGCTGGTCTTGTGGCCATTACTGCTGAACCGTCAACACCCACACCTGCGTTAGCAACGTTATTTGGTGCTGCAGGTGGTATGTTAGTCGTGTTTTCAATTGTTGCTTTAGACAAGATGAAAATTGATGATCCAGTCGGTGCCATTTCAGTGCATGGTACGTGTGGGTTATTAGGCCTATTACTCGTGCCTTTGACAAATGATGCGGTTAGCTTTTCTGGTCAATTGATTGGAGCGGCGACTATCTTCGGTTGGGTGTTTGTTGCAAGCTTAATCGTTTGGGGAGTTCTTAAAGCTGTGATGGGTATTAGGGTATCAGCAGAAGAAGAATACGAAGGTGTTGATATTAGTGAATGTGGAATGGAGGCTTATCCAGAGTTTACTAATAAATAACACCTATTTTGTTTAGATTTAGAAGGGCGCTTAGGCGCCCTTTTTTTTGGTTTAAATAGAGCTGTTAAGCATAAATGAATATTGTTTATTGATAGTTTTAAATCCTAATCAATTCTGTGAAGTGGCTCACAAATTAGAGCGTTGTTTGTACAAAAAATACGCCATCAACTATGCTTCATAACCATAAAAAATAAACCATAAATAGAGAGTTTATAGATGCAGAGCGTTGGAGAGTGGTTATGAAGGTGATGTTAATCGACGACAGTAAAACGATTAGAAAATCTGTTGAGCTGTATATGAGAGAGTCGGGGCACGATGTGATATTGGCTAATGATGGTTATGAAGCCCTTTGTAAAATTTCGGAACATCACCCAGATATTATCTTTGTAGACATCACTATGCCTAGGTTAGATGGCTATCAAACATGCGCCCTTATTAAGCAAAACCACCGATACAAAAGCATTCCCGTATTGATGTTATCAAGTAAAAGCGGGCTATTTGATAAGGCCAAAGGAAGAGTTGTAGGAGCGGACGATTATTTAACAAAGCCGTTTACTAAGGACAGCTTATTAGAAACCATTAATAAGTTTTCTATGAACGAAAACTTAGCCGTAATTTAATTTAGTTGGAGAGGTTTGCATGTTACGAATTTTAGTTATAGATGATTCACCTACTGAAATGCATATTATTACAAAAATGCTTAAAAACCATGGGCACCAGTTTATTACAGCGGAAGACGGTGGTGAAGGTGTTGACTTGGCAAAAAGAGAAAAGCCAGACTTAATCCTTATGGATGTTGTTATGCCGGTTTTAAATGGATTTAAGGCGACTAGAACATTATCAAAAGACCCTGAAACTAAAGACATTCCGGTCATCATTTTAAGTAATAAATCGATGCCAACAGATAAATTATGGGGCGAAAAGCAGGGCGCAAAAGATTACCTCTTTAAGCCGGTTGAGGAATCACAGTTAATTAACACAATAAACCGTTTGGTTGCGTAAGGCGATGAGTGCACTAGCGAAACAGATTAACCCTTTTAACTTGATAAGCTCGCTTGAACGAGATTACTCAGATAATAAGTTAATATTAAAAGAATTTAACAAAGGCCAGGTTGGCATTAGTGTTGTCCAAGTTGTTGTTGGTGATATGTTGTTTGCTGTTGAAGTTGGTTTGGCTGTTGAAACAATTAGATATAAAAAACCACAAAAATTACCTAGATCCCACCCATGGGGGCTTGGTGTTATTGAGGTTCGAGGCGAGGTGATACCCGTCTTTGATCTTGCTGTGTTTAATGAGCAACCGGCGGTGCAAATTGATAGAGATTGTCGGTTAATGATTATTCGCTATGAACAGCTCGCTTTTGCTTTATTAATATCAAGTGTATCAGCGGTATCAACGGTATCTGAAATACATGAAAACGCAGATAAAAAAGATTTAGATAAGTTTTCCTGGCAAAAAACGAATACAAATCAATGGATTGATATACACGGTAAAAAATTGCACTTCTTGGATGTTAAAAGTCTTCTGAACTGTGCGGATTTCTTAAAACTAACACTATAAGTAAACTAGGAAAAAAATGGCTAACAAAAAGTTATTAAAAATTGATGCACTGTTTGTATACGGTACGTTGATGGTGGTTTTTCTCGCAGCAACCATCACATCATTTTTATATATTAATAAACTGGGGCAGTACGATGATGAATATCTAGATGCCGCGTTTAATATTGGTGTTATTTCGCAATCCGTCATACCACTTTCTAAGGATGGGGCAAACGGTCAAGAGGCGGTAGCAAAAACATTGGCTGATAAAGGTCGCCATTTGGTTGCTTTTGCTGAAAAGTTTTCAAACGGTAACCCAGCAACCAGCTTGCCGCCGTTGCAAAAAAGTTTGTCGGACTTATCGTCTAGCATAATACGTAAAGCCACTATTATTTCAGATAGCCTTTTTCAAATTCAAAAAAATCACACTGTTAATAAACCGGCTGCATTACAAGAAGCAAATAAAGTGGCTAAAGAAAGTAAAGCCATCATTGCCGATTTAGATAAGGTGAATAAAGTTATTGCTTTAGGAGAGACACATCCTTTCTTTTTAGTAGGCAATATGGATCATTCGATGACAACGGTGTTAGGCCTTATCACGTTGTTATTCTTAGTTTTAATGGGTGACCATGTCATTAGAACAACGCGTAAGGAAGAGCGAGAAGCGCAAAAGGCATTTAAACAAAACCAAGATGCGATTATGAATTTGCTAGACGATATTTCAAGTCTTGCTGATGGTGATTTATCAAAAGAAGTACGTGTTTCTGAGGATATTACTGGCGCCATTGCCGATTCAATTAACTACACAGTGGAAGAACTGCGTTCTTTAGTTCAAACCATTAAAGGGTCTGCTGAGCAAGTGACAGAGACGACACAGAAAACAGAGGTGTTAACAGAGTCTTTATTGGTTTCCAATAATGATAATGAAAAAAGAATTTCTGATGTCAATACAACTGCGTCTAGCGTTGCCTTAGATGTTCAACAGATGGCTGAACAAGCGGGTGAAGCCGCAGGCTTAGCTAATAGTTCAGCGACGGTTGCTAAAGATGGTGCTCATGTTGTTAAGCAGTCTATTGAATCTATGAATAACGTTAGAGAACAAATTCAAGAAACATCTAAGCGCATCAAACGATTGGGTGAGAGTTCTCAAGAAATTGGGGATATCTTAGAAATTATTAGTGATATTGCTGATCAAACCAACTTACTTGCTTTGAATGCGGCTATGCAAGCGGCGATGGCGGGTGAAGCAGGTCGTGGTTTTGCGGTGGTTGCTGATGAGGTTCAACGATTAGCGGAACGTTCTAGTCAGGCAACGCACCAAATTGAAGGGCTGATTAAAACCATTCAATCAGATACCAGTGACGCCATTCATTCTATGGAGTCGAGTACGTCAGAAGTTGTGTCAGGCTCAGATAGGATTGAGGCCGCGGGTGTTTCGTTGGCTAAAATTGAAGAAACATCGGTCACGCTTGCGTCAAACATTACTGCATTATCAGAACAAGCGAAAGCGCAAGCTAAACGCACGAATGACATTAGTGAAACGATGGGTGTGGTGCATGGGGCGACGACGAAATCTGCATCTGAAACGCGTGAAACAGCAACACTGATTGAACAGTTATCAAGTATGTCTTCATTATTAAAAGAATCTGTCACGGGTTTTACATTGCCGCGTGATGTTATTAGTACGGATTCAGCTAACTAAAATAAGAATAAAAGCATGTCAACAAACACGCAATTTGCCGCCATAAAGTGGATAAAAAACGAACTTCTGATTTCTATAAAGCAAGCGAGAGTCTTGCTGGAAGGCATTCAGACTAGCTTTAATCATGAATCGCTGGAAAAGTTTCAATCCATTGTTAATACCTTATCTAATAATTTAGAACTGGCTAATGACGATGTTGGGTCTATTTTATGTAAAGAGCTGTCAGAAGTTGCTTACTTTATTAGATTGGAATGCGCTTCAGAAAGCGCTGATAGCTCTGTAGATGATTTAATGCAGGGACTGGTATTACTTAATGATCATATTGAGAATATAAGCCAGGGTCACCGCGTGGATAGCAGAGAAATCGGTTTGATTATTGACGTATTCCGCAAGCGGCAAGAGAAGCCATGTATTCAAAAATCATTGCTGTATGTCTTAGACATTTCTAATGTTAAGACAAGTCTTGAAACGAAAGAGGAAAATGAACCGCTTAGTATCTTGGCGCGTGAATCTAGGCCTGAATTTCAGCGTTGTTTGTTAGCTTGGTTTCAAGATAGCGATAGAGGGCCTGCATTACAAAAAATGGTTGATATAACCGAGTCTGTTAACAGCACTGCTAATATCGAATTAGTGAAGCTGTATTTTTCAGCAACCAGCATAGTCTTAAGCGGTGTTAAAGATAGAGTGTTTGGTGATGATAAAGGAGTTAAGACCTTAGTCGGCCAAGTTGATAAACAACTTAAGTTGTTGGCAACGATGGGAGAGGCTAGAGTTGCGATGGGCTTACAACTAGGGCTGGTACGTCAAACTTTATATTACGTTGCACGGATGTCATCAGACAATAAAGCGGCGGAATTGTTGCAAACGCAACTTAATCTAAAAGATAGTCTATCAAGTCAGGACGACAATGATGGAACCATTCATACAGTTCAAGCATTGGCATCCATTGCTGGAGCAGTAAGAGATGAATTTAAAAACATTAAACATTGGCTAGAAGATATTGTTGATAACGATAAGCCGCCTGCTGATGAGATTGATAGTTTTATTCAAGGAGCAGAAGGATGGGCAGAAACATTGTCTGTGGTTGGCGAGCAAGATTTATCAAAAAATATAGCGGATTTTGTTCGTCGTTTAGCGTTTAGTGTTTATGGAGCCACAGAGTCAGGTGAAGAACAGCACATAGCATTGGCAGAAGATTGGCTTAAGATTGATGAAGTGTTGGTCGCGATACAAGCGAAATCAAGCATAGAGTCGGTGATTGCTGAAGATGATGTTGACGCAGTGGGTGAAGACATCCCTGTTAATGTCAGCACTGCTAAAACAATGCTATCTGAACTTAATATCATTAAAGAAATCATTACCGAAGACTTAGATGGTGAGTTAAAGAGCGCTGTACGTTGGCAGGAAATTAACCAGCTACTTAACAATGTTCAAGCGGCGTGTCATTTTATTGAGCTTGATACGGCAGCCCAATATATAAACGATTGTCGCACATTCATTTCAGCTGTTATAAATAAGCAAAAATACCATGTGGATTCTAAAGAAGTGTCGTCTATAGCGGATATTGTTTCGTCCGTAGAATACTTATTAGAAGATGTGGCCAATGATACTTCTGTAGCCAATGTGGCAATGTTATTAGCTAAAGATGCAGCTGCATTTTTAATGGGTAGAGTTGAAAATGTTCGGTCGTATAGTGGAGTTGAAGAGACGTTAGAGGTGTCGCCGCAAGAAACACCCGCTGAAATTAAGACTAATTTAGACGATGAATTAAGTGATGACGATTTAGAGATTTTAGAAATATTTACTGAAGAGGTTGGTGATATCAGTGTTGAATTGCGCAACGATTTCAACAAATGGAAACTTGACTTAAATAATGAAGATGTATTGAAGGACGTTAGACGTGCATTCCATACATTAAAAGGTAGTGGGCGACTCGCGAAAGTTGAGTTTTTATCAGAACCGTCATGGTCTATTGAGCGTGTACTTAACCATGTCATTGAAGATGGATTAGAGATTAATCAAGAAATGGTTGGTCTTGTTGGCCACTTTGTTGCGTCATTGCCTGAATGGGCGAACAAAATAAATGGAGAACGACCCGAATTGTCGGACATGAACGATATGGTTTTGGCGGCGGAGTCTATTGAAAAAGGTGAGCAACCGATTGTTTCATACGTGACGGAAGACATGCGCAATGATGACGCTAATGAGATAAAAGAGGACGTTGATGACGAACTTTCTGGTGATGTTTTAGAGCCGGAACTTTGTGAAATATTTTCTAATGAAACAACGGTTCATTTAGCGACTATACAAACGTTCCTTGATGAGCACGAGAATCAAGAAACAGTCACAGTTAATGAATCACTATTTAGAGCGCTACATACTATCCATGGCTGTGCATCGATGTCGCATATCGCAGAGGTTGAAGAATTAAGCGGTGCAATGTGTGATTACATTTGCGAGCTTTATGAGAACAATGTCAATATTGAAGTGGTTGATTTTTATTCTGTATTGACAAAATATCATGCGACGACAGCGCAACAGGTTGTTGCTCTGAATATTCAAGATGAAGAGATGCCAAATCATCAGGCATTATTTGAACGAATTACCAAAAAACATGATGAGTTGGTTGAACAGGTAAGCCAACCAATAGATCAAGATATTGATGAATCAAATACAACAGTCGACTTAACAATAAACGATGTTGACCTTGATAGTATGAATAAAGAGGAGCCTGAACAAAAAGATACTGCTAAGGCAAATGCTGAACAAACAGTTGAAAGTGAAATGGAAAACATTGAGCCGAACGCTGCAGAATTATTACCATTTGTCGCTTCTAATGAAGTGCCTGCAAATGAGAGCAAGCCCTCGTACGAAAGCATTGATAATAATGATGATCTGGAAATGCAGGCTGTCTTCGTGGAAGAAGGTGTCGAACTGCTTGAAGAGATTAGTGATTTGTTTAAAGGCTGGATAAATGACATTGATAATAAGAAGGCTTATTTAGACAAGGTATTACATATATTACATACGTTGAAAGGTAGCTCTTTATTGGTCGGTTTGGACGGTTTTGGCGGCGTGGTGCATGAAATTGAAACATTAATTGAAGATTATCAAGAACGAAATGAGACCTTTACAGAACCCATGCTGTCTCGTTTGTTGTCAATATCTGATGATTTACATGTGGGGCTCAATAGTGAAAGCTTAGAGACAAACCCAATTAGTTACGAGGCATTAATTGAGTCATTGAAGCAACCTGGAGTGGTTGAATCACCGATTGTTGAACAAGTCGTTGAAGCTGAGGTTATAGACGTTGAAAAAGCGTCACTAAAAGCGAAAAAAGTTAAATCTGCAGTTAAAGCTAAAGAGCAAACAGTAAAAATATCTAATAGCTTATTAGATAGATTAATCACGGATGTGGGTGAGGTAAATGTGTTGCAAGGCCAGTTGGCTAAGAAAAACAACCAACGCGAAAACCAAATCAAAGAATTAACGCTAACGATTGAACGGTTGCGTAAACAGTTAAGAAAACTTGAAATTGAAACAGAAGCACAAGTTTTATTTAAGGTTGACAAAGCGGCTGAAGAAACTGAATTTGACCCACTTGAGATGGATCGCTATTCGCAAATACAGCAACTGTCCCGCTCGTTATTAGAAAGTATTTCCGATTTGGAAGAGATAAGAGATAGCTTGCTTCAATCTGATGATGAAATTTCAGTATTAATGCAAAAAGAAGGTGGTCTAACAGATACGTTGTTAGAAGATTTACTAAGAACAAGGATGGTGGACTTCTCGCGTTATGTTCCTCGTTTTGATCGATTGGTAAGGCAGTTGGCCACTAATTTGAACAAGCCTGTTCAGTTGCTAGTGCAAGGCGCCGAGACTGAAATCGATCGTTTCATTCTTAATGAACTGCAAACGCCGATCGAACATATTATTCGAAATGCAATGGCGCATGGTGTTGAGCCAGCCGACGTGCGTAAAGCGAACAATAAGCTGCGCGAAGCAAGCATTACACTTAATTTGAGTAGAGAAGGTTCAGAAATTCATTTAACGATATCAGATGATGGCCCTGGTATTGATGTATCAAAGATTAAAGAAAAAGCATTAAGGTTAGGCCACATCAAAGAGCATGAAGCCTTGTCTGAGCAAGATTTGTTTCAGTTTATTCTAAAGCCAGGATTTTCAACACTAGATGAAGCATCGAAAATAGCTGGCCGTGGTATTGGTATGGATATTGTGAATGACACGGTCCGTCGTATTGGTGGTGCATTAACTATTAGTAGTGTGAAAGGAAAAGGTTCATCATTTCACCTAATTTTTCCATATACCATGGCCATTAATATGGCATTGATGGTTAAAACACATGGTGTGCAGTACGGTATTCCAAATAATTTTATTCAGTCAGTTATAAGTGTTCCTAGAGCAGCATTGATTGAGGATTTAAAGAGTAGTCAGCCCGTATTAATGCATTTAGATAAACAATACCAGTTACATGACTTATCACAATTGTTAGGGCACGGTTCAGGCGCATTTCAATCTACCGCTAGTAAATCAGTTCATGTGTTATTGATGGGCTCAAGGGAAGAAAAGCATGCCGTTGTTATCGACCAATTGGTCGGTAACAAAGAAGTGGTAGTGAAACCATTAGGTTTACATTTAGATATGATTTCTTGGCTTTCTGGTGCAACAGTATCCGATGAAGGGGATATTGTGATGATGTTAGATCTGCCAGCACTGGCTTCATTAGGTGAGCCAACCCAAGAGGTTAGCAAGCCGGTTGATGCTGCTGATGATAAGCCGACGGCTCCGCTTGTTATGGTAGTGGATGATTCGATCACCTTCAGAAAAGTAGCAACTAGATTATTAAAACGTCAAGGCTACGATGTGGTGGATGCACGTGATGGTCTTGATGCGGTTGAGAAGTTAACCAATATTACCCCGGATCTCTTTTTATTGGATGTGGAAATGCCGCGCATGGATGGTTTTGAATTAGCACGACATATTCGTCATACAGAAGGTATTAATGATTGCCCAATTGTTATGGTGACATCAAGAACGGGTATAAAGCACCAAAACTATGCCAAAGAAATTGGAATTAATGAATACTTTGGTAAGCCATTCGACAATAAAGTCCTGGTTGAAAGTATTAAAGATTTATTGGAGGCTAGTTATGCAAACGAATAAGGAAATGATCCGGTCAGTGTTAATTCCACTGACTGAAGATGCCTTGTTGTTGCCTCACTCGGCATTAGTTGAGATTATTCCCGAGCGCGAAATTCGCCAAATAGACGGCGCGCCAGAGTGGGTGCTTGGGGAAATAGAGTGGAATAACGAAACCATGCCGTTGTTGTCGATTGAAGCGGCTACGGGTTCCGAAAAAAAAGAGAAGTCTAAACGCGCGCGACTCATCGTATTAGCATTTTTAACTAAAAATAATCGATACAACTATTTAGCCATTCGAGCAACAGGGGTGCCTAAGTTAGTACAATTAGTGCCTGACGCGTTAGAAGTGAAAGAGTCGCATGGAATAGGTTCCAAGTTTGTAAATTTTTATGGAACACTTGATAACCAATCCGTTATTCTGCCTAATATGGCAGAATTAGAAGCGAATATATTGTCAATTAACGTTGGTAATTCACACCTGTCTTTAGCTAAAGCCTAATTGGTTAATTTGTTAAATGCTTCTTGGTATTTAAGGGCGGTTTTTTCGGCGACGTCAGTGCTTAACGCTGGCCCTGGATCAGTTTTATCCCAATCAAGCGTTTCTAAGTAGTCTCGTACAATCTGTTTGTCATAACTGGCCGGACTTGTGCCTACTTTGTATTCGTTAGCATCCCAGAATCGAGATGAGTCAGGCGTTAGTACTTCATCAATTAAGTGCAAAACGCCATTGTCATCAAGGCCGAACTCAAATTTTGTATCTGCAATAATAATATCGCGCTCTAATGCATATTTTGCTGCTGTTGTGTACAGGGTTAGACTGATGTCGCGCACTTGTTTAGCGAGGTCTTCGCCTAGTAAGTCAACCGTTTTCTCATAAGATATGTTTTCATCATGATCACCGACAGCAGCCTTTGTAGATGGCGTGAAAATGGCCTCAGGTAATTGCGACGCTTGTTGTAAGTTCTCAGGCAACTGAATGCCGCACACTTTGCCAGAACGTTGGTAATCTTTCCAGCCCGAACCAATTAAGTACCCTCGAACGATGGCTTCAATGGGTAATGGCTTTAGCTTTTTAACGATAATGCCGCGCTTTTCAAGACGTTGACAATCTTCTGCGCTGTCTAGTACTTTATCTAATGTTAAATCAGATAGTTGATTTGGTATTAAATGGCCTAATTTTTTGAACCAAAAGTCAGATACTTCATTTAACACAATGCCCTTGCCTGGTATCGGGTCAGGTAAAATAACGTCAAATGCAGATAATCTGTCCGTGGTGACGATAAGCATATGCTTGTCATCAATATCATAAATGTCACGCACTTTTCCTTTGTGTATAAGTGGTAAGCTGTTTAGGTTGGCGTCGAGAAGAGAAGCTGGAATAGTCATTAGATTGTCGTGTGGTTGAAAAGCCGCTAATCATCTAATTTTATTAATAATTTTGCAAGTAAAAGGTGTGAAAGAGTAGGTGTCATGGGAAAAATATTAGGTGGTGTGTTTGGTTATATGACGTTTGGTGTTTGGGGCGCGCTAATTGGCGTCTATATTGGTCATAAGTTTGATACGGGTATGGCGCAGAATTTGCTAAACCCTGAGCGCCAGCAGCAAATTAAAAAAACATTTTTTAAATCAACGTTTGCTGTAATGGGGCATGTGGCCAAAGCGGATGGACAAGTGTCGCCTGAAGAAATTCAGATGGCACAACGCGTAATGGCCCAAATGGAATTGTCTCCCGATATGAAAAAGGAGGCGATTGCAGAGTTTAATAGGGGCAAAAGTGCAAGTTTTGATTTAGATGTTGAATTGGCCGAGTTTAAACAATCGTGTCAACGTCATAAAAACTTGGTCAAAATGTTCATAGAAGTTCAACTTCAGGCAGCCTATGCAGACGGCACATTAGATAGCTCAGAAGATGCGGTTTTGCTGCATATATGCGGACATTTAGGCATACCAAAATTTGCATATGAGCAATTGAAAAACATGATGGGTGCAAGTCAGCGTCGAGGCTCCCATCAGCAATCTCAATCTACGCCTGAAGAAGCCTATGCTATCTTAGGTGTTAATAAAACGGCGACAGACGCCGAGGTAAAAAAGGCATATCGCCGACTTATTAGTCAACATCATCCTGACAAATTGGTATCAAAAGGTTTGCCAGATGAAATGATGAAGATTGCCAAAGAAAAAACGCAACAGATTACAGAAGCGTATGACACGGTTCGTGAACTTAGAAAAAAATAGATTTATTTGTTGGTGAATAGTCTCGGCAAAGGTTGTTTATTTTTTTGTTATCGTCTTTGGTGTCTTGTACATTAGCTCAATACCCCGATAAAATATTTAAACTCTTAATAACGTAATAGGAATAATAATGCCTTCATTTGATGTGGTGTCAGAAGTAGATATGCATGAATTAACAAATGCTGTTGATCAGGCGAACAAAGAAGTGACAACGCGCTATGATTTTAAAGGAACGGATGCAAAAGTTGAGTTGTCGGGCAATGATGTGTTGTTGGTGGGCGAATCTAAATTCCAATTGGGGCAGATGCTTGATATCTTGCGAATAAAGCTATCTCGTCGAAACATTGATGTGGACTGTATGGATGCGCAACCTGCTGAAGAATCTGGCTTAAAGGTTAAACAAAAAATAGTGATTAAAGAAGGCTTAGATACTGAGTCAGCAAAAAAAATCACTAAGCTTATTAAAGAAAAGAAGCTTAAGGTTCAAGCGCAAATTCAAAATGAACAAGTTCGCGTAACAGGGAAAAAGCGAGATGATTTGCAAGCCGTTATGGCAGAACTTAGGTCGGCGGCCTTGGGTCTTCCATTACAGTTTAAAAACTTTAGGGATTGAAATTACAGTACCTCCGTTGCCGGCAAACTTTTGCCAACGTTTTTTGTAAAAGGTAGTAAACCAGCATTTTTTTAAATTAATAATTCTCTTAACTTATTGATAATAAATACTAAATTTAAATAGGCACATCAATTGCATTTGAATCAATTATCTAATTGAATAAAGGTGTGATATGCGGTTTTTTACGTTATTTAATGTCGTTTTGTTAATGTTGTTGTGCTCGGTTGTCGTGTTGATTTCACCAAGTCACTTATTGGCACTTATCAATCTACCGGGCTTTATTGTTGTTTGCGGTGGAACCCTATGTGCGGCCATATTAAGTAAGTCGCAACACAAGACGGTTGGATTATTAAAAGACATTCCGTCTATTGTAAAAAGTGAGCAAACGCTGCACGTGCATATGGACTTTAAGCAATTGTTACGGCTAGCGTACTTGTTTCGATCTAATCAAAAAAAGCTGCTGGAGCAAGAGCTTAAACCGGTTGGCCAAGTTATATTAAAAAAGGGCACTCAACTAATACTTGATCGTTGTGATATAGACGATGTGCAGAAAATACTTAATAAAGAACGCGCTAAACTAATTCAAGTTGATGTAGAAAAAGCGCAGATGCTACGAATGATGGCAAGCTATGCCCCAGCATTCGGCATGCTGGGAACCTTGTTAGGCATGATACATATGCTGTATGGATTGGGTGATTCAGGCTTAGATGAAATTGGTTCAACGATGGGTTTTGCTCTTTTAACGACGCTGTATGGGTTGGTGTTGGCAAACTTGGTCTGTAAGCCATTAGCAATGAAAGTTGAACGGCAGGTAGCGCATTATAACGACCATATGAATACCTTGATTGAGGGCGTTACGATGATGAGTGCTAAAAAACACCCATTAATCATTATGGATATGCTTGAAGCGAATGGTTTCCCTCTTGAGGTACCACAACAGCCTAAGAAGAAAGCAGATCGGTTTTCATTTTCAAAGTTAATTCCAGTTGCTACTGCCCATGTCGACTGATTCTAATGTGAAGCGACGGTTTGACGATGCGGGAAATCTTCAGACAGATATTAATGAACAAGAATCGTGGGTGCTAAGTTACGTGGACTTGTTGTTGTTAATGGTGACGTTGTTTGTGTTATTACTGAGTTATCAGCAGCAAGAATTAAAAAAAGCACAAGAACAACAGGTAACAGTTGAGCCGGTTTACACACTAAAGCCGACGTTGGTTGACCAAGTGTATGTGGCGGGCTTAAAAGGTAAAGTGAGTTTTATAGAGGAAAATAACCGAGTTAGACTCGCCATGAGTGACCATATATTATTTTTACCTGGAGATGCTAACCTTAGCCATTCTGGCGAACAAGTGCTCGATGAGCTGGCGGCGATGTTAAAAAAACGACCGTCTAAAATTCTTGTTGAAGGGCATACAGATAATCAAGGTATTTCAACACCTCGGTTTCAATCAAATTGGGAACTTTCTTCTGCTAGGGCTAGCAGTGTTACACGGCATTTAATTTCGATGGGGATTAGCCCTGCTCGACTAAGCGCTATTGGTTATGCAGATACTCGTCCGCTTGAGGAAAATAATACAAAAATAGGGCGTACTAAAAATAGGCGGGTAGAGCTTGTTTTAACAGCACTTGAATGACACTTTCTCGGCTTGGTGGTGCGTGCCAATATCAATAGTTAAATCTGATATTTTAGGCAAGCTTTCAAGTTGATGGCGAGTTAGCCTTTCAAAATGGCTAATGAAACGTTGTAAGGCATCTGTCGAACTCATTAGGTGAGGCTCGTGGTGGTGTTGGTCGATGAGCTTTTGTTCTTGAAGCCCCCGCCATTTTAGAATAGAGGAAAAATTAGGAATCTTTAAAAATACTAAACAATCAAGCAGGTTAAATAGCGTTTTATAATCATTTTTTAAATGTTCATTAACAGTTGTACGCCAAGTCCCTGCTCTATCTTCTTCAGACTCTAACGCGTTAACAGGGTGGTTAAGTTCACCATCTTTCTGCGGGCCTGAGCCAACACACCAGCCTTCAAATAGCACAATATCAATAACTCCACGGCAGTTTGGCCAGTTCTTTTTAGAAGCTCTGTCATCGTTGCCTTTATCAAATAAGGGGTAATTCATAGTTTTGCCCGCCTTTAATTTTTTGAAGTCAGTTAGTAGCTGAATACCAAGGCTTGTGTCATGTGTGCCTGGAACGCCGCGCGTTTGAAATAAAGGGTGAATATCTTGCGCCATTTGTTGGCGTTCTAATCGTGGTTTGTAAATATCATCGATTGATAATGTCACAACGTTTAGGTTGTACGCGGTTTTTAAAATACTGGCTAACAGTAAAGAGAGGGTTGTTTTCCCGCTGCCTTGAGCGCCATTCACGCCAACAATTAAGGTGCCATTGGTATTTGAATGTTTGTTAAATAGCCAGTTTGCAAAGGGAATATATAAGCTCGATAAATACGGCGTCAGGTCGTTGGTTATTTTTTGTTGTGTGCATATATTATTAAATGCAGGTGAAGTCCGTGTTATCAACGCGTCCATTTCTTGAGTACTAATTGGGTTTTCAGCGGAAGGCCAAAGAGGTGTCATATTAAATTAAGCTAAACACCAGCCCGATTAATCCTCCAAATACGCCACCCCACACGACGAGCCAACCAAGGTGCGCTTTAATCATTTGCTGGATAATTTGTTTTACTATGTCAGGCGTTAACTCGTCTAATCGTTTTTCGACAATAGCTTCAATGTCCTTGATTAGATCGCCGCTAATTTGTTGCGCATTAATGCCTTCATGTATCGCTTCAACAAAGGCTTCACTTTCGGTCATCTCGGTTAGGGTGTTACGAATTTTTTTGCAGAAAGGCTCTTTCAACGGTTCAAGTGCTTCAACGCCGCCAACCATCGCAAGCATGCTGCCGAAAGATGATTCAGTAATAGCTTCCACTAGGCTTTGAAATAGTTTGTCATAGTCTAGTTTGTCTAATAAAGGATCTACATTAAACAATTGCTGGGCTGAATCTTCTTCGCGTTGTAAAAAACGTTCGATATTTTCTTGAGTAAAAAACTGCCGCATAATGAGATCTTGAATGCCACGCTTAAATTCTTCGAAATGGGCGGGAATAACACCAGAACCATATAGAAAGGGAACGCGCTCGAATAACATGTGGATAGCAATCCAGTTGGTGATGGCGCCAGACAAGGCAAAAATACCAACAGCTTTAATGTTGTCTGCATATAAGGGGCTAAAAAAACTGCCCACCAAAATACAAAAAGCGATAACGTTGGTTAGTAGGCTTTTATTGATTGAAGAAGGTGTTTGCGCGGTATCCATCGTTTTAATCAAAACGTCTCGTAAATTAAGTAAATAAGTATCTGCCGCCTGTTGCAACAACGACAACAGTAAGCCCAAGTATTAAGTTAATGCCAATTAGCATTCTGATTTGAGCTAAGTGTTTCCCCGCCTCTTCCCAATTATTATCTATCACTGCCTGAGTAAGGCGTTTGCGAGGAGCAAAAAATAGATGCATAAATAACAAAGACATAATAATGCCCATACTCATCATAATATGGATGTGTACGCCAAGGCCTTTCATGCCGCCAAATTTAACGGAAATCAACCAAAACCCAGTACCTAAAAGAAGGACAACGGATGCCCAGACCCAAGGAAAAAACGTTGAGAAAACGTTTGACCAGAGTGTGAGCCGTTGCGGTGGTTCAAATTGGATGGCCGCGATAGGACGTAAAACTAAGTAAGCGAAGAACATACCACCGACCCAAATAACGGCGGATAAAACGTGTAAGCTTATAGCGAGAGGTATCATGATTGCTCCTGTGTGATTGTTTAATGATTAGCGTTGCTGAGTAACACTTGTTAACCAACTATGTATTGATAGTGCAAGCGGTTCACTTAAACCGGTGAATAAATGATCAGCACCTTGTGTTTCTTGTTGCCTGTTTAAGGCGTTATTTTTAGATAAAATTGTCTTCCGAGTATTGGCCATTTGTACAACGCTGGGAAGGTCTTGGCTACCGTATATATCTAAAGTGGGTATTTTAACTTTTTCTAATAGCGCTATTGTACTTGTATCATCAGTTTTTGATGGCAGTGTGGGTAAGCCAATTAACACTAATGCATCACATGCTATGCCTTCTTTAGATGCTAAGAAGCTGATGGCCATAACAGCGCCTAAGCTGTGGGCGACCATAGTACACGGTTGATTGGGAAAGTTTTCTTTAAGGTAATTCAGAGAAGCTTCAATTCTAGGCGCGCTTTCGGGCACCAGTGTTATGTAGTCATCCATTGGTGCATCGTGGGGCAAAATGGGTAATTGAATGGCGAGTGTAGACCAGCCGTATTGTGCTAAGTTGTCTCGTAAAGGGTGAATGAGTTGTGGTGCATTGGGGTTTGACCCCATACCGTGAAGAATTAGCGTTACGCCTTTCGGTTTCACATCCGTTTCTTTATTGAGAAGGCCGATGAATTCAGTGTCAGACGCTTTAAGTGACACAACGTCGCCTATAATAATGCTATCTTTTATGGTCTCGGCGAGCATTTTTTCGCGTTCGATATCAGACGCACTTGTAACGCCAATCAAGCCAAATAGACTTAAAAAAAGCATGATAAAAAAAGACAGGTGTTTTTTCATGTTGATAGCTAGATTAAACTAGGAGTTGAAGTGACAATAGTGCATCAGACGCAAGCAAAAAGCCAGTAGTAAGGTCGAAATATGAGTTCTCAATATATACGGTTTAAGTTAGCTATATCATCAGATGCATTTTTAGCTGTTTATAAAGGCCATGCAAAAAATATTTCAACTATCGCATTGGATGGTCGGCGGGTTGAGTTTGCTGCTGAAAAAATCAGACAATTTTTAAGCCATGAGGGGATTTTCGGCGTTTTTGAGATGGAAATTGACGAGGAAAGCCGCTTTATATCGATCAAACGGCTGGGATAGCCGTATTGGGGTGAAAAAAAGTCTAAAGTCGGTTAACCTTCTTATACTTTAACGATGCGCACGATGCTATGAAAACACCTTTAATCGCCCCTTCTATTCTTTCTGCGGACTTTGCTCGATTGGGTGAAGAAGTTGATAATGTATTAGCGGCCGGTGCTGATGTAGTGCATTTTGATGTGATGGACAATCACTATGTTCCCAACTTAACCATTGGTCCCTTGGTTTGCGAAGCGCTGCGTAATCATGGTGTAACAGCTCCCATCGATGTGCATTTAATGGTGAAGCCTGTTGATCGAATTATTCCTGACTTTGCTAAAGCGGGGGCAACTTATATCACGTTTCACCCAGAAGCCAGTGAGCATGTGGACCGCAGTTTGGGTTTGATAAAAGAGTTGGGTTGTAAAGCGGGTTTAGTGTTTAACCCTGCAACGCCGTTGAGCCATTTAGATTATGTGATGGATAAAATTGACGTTATTTTATTGATGTCAGTCAACCCAGGTTTTGGTGGGCAAAGCTTTATTCCAGCCACCTTAGAAAAACTTCGTCAAGCGCGCCAACGTATTGATGCCAGCGGGTTTGATATTCGCCTAGAAGTCGATGGTGGCGTTAAGATTGATAATATTGGAGAAATCGCCGCCGCCGGTGCCGACATGTTTGTCGCGGGGTCAGCTATTTTTAACACCAATGATTACACAAAAACAATCAACGACATGCGCGAACAAATAGCTAAGGCATTGTAAATGCAGGCACTGATTAAACAAGGTACGCCAAAGCTGATGGCGTTTGATTTAGATGGCACCTTGGTAGACAGCGTGCCAGATTTGGCGAATGCAGTGAATGCCACATTAGCGGATTTGAAATTACAACCACACGATCAAAACCAAGTACGAGGCTGGATTGGTAATGGGGCCCAAGTGCTTATTAAGCGCGCGTTATCGGGTGATCTGAAAGGTGACGTGCCAACGGAATTATTCGAAAAAGTATACCCCTCTTTTTTGACATACTATGCAGAACATTTGTGTATAGATAGCACCTTGTATTCTGGTGTAAAAGAAACACTACAGGCTTTACAACAATCAGGCATTACCTTGGCGTGCATTACCAATAAACCGTCGCAATTTACTGCGCCATTGTTGGAGAAGTTAGGTCTTGCTTCGTTTTTTGACTATGTCGCGAGCGGTGATACATTCATCGAGAAAAAACCTCATCCTATGCCATTGTTAAGCGTCGCTGAACATTTTGATATTCAACCTGGCGAGTCTCTTATGGTTGGTGATTCTATCAATGATATACAAGCGGCTAAATCGGCGGGTTTTAAGTCGGTTTGTGTCGATTATGGATATGCCGGAGAGCATGATATCTATACAATGTGCGCAGATGCGGTGATAAGCCAATTTTCTCAATTAAACGGGTTTCTGCAAAAGGCAGCGTAATGACTTACTTTTTATACCAAAAGGGCATAAGTTTCGTAGAAACGATGGGTCTGTTTAACTCAGCTTTATCAAATGAACGATGGTGGTGTTGGCGATAGTGATAGTCACGTCTTAGTGCGTGAAATCGACCACCACGTTTTAAATATTGATAAAGAGATAAGCCAATGACACCAACACAATTTCAAGAATATACATCACAGGGGTTTACTCAAATCCCTTTAATGCGAACTATTTTAGCCGACTTAGAAACACCGCTTAGCGCCTATATGAAGCTAGCTGACGGACCCTATAGTTATTTGTTTGAGTCTGTTGAGGGGGACGAAAAATGGGGCCGTTATTCCATTATCGGCTTGCCCAGTGAAACGGTCATTAAAGTGACGGGTCACAATATTGTGATCTTAAAAAATGGCGAAATTCACGAACAAATAACCAATGAATCTCCGTTGCAGTGGATTCGTGATTATTCAGCTACGTTTAAAACCCCAAGCGTTGAGGGCCTGCCTCTATTTACTGGTGGTTTAGTTGGGTATTTCGGGTATGAAACCATTCATTACATTGAACCCAGTGTTGCCAATGCTTCCAAGCCTGACCCCATTGGTTCTCCCGACATTGTGTTAATGGTGTCAAAAGATGTATTGGTGTTTGATAACGTGAGTAATAAGTTGATGATTATTACCCACGTTGACCCATCTGAACCACAAGCGCTAGAAAGTGGCTTGGCGCACTTGCAAGGCATTGAAGAAAAACTGTCTCAAGCTAAAGTGAATAATACCTTCGGCAAATCTGGGCAATCTGCGAATCAGGAAAGTGATTTTATATCGGGGTTTACTCAAGATGGTTTTCAACAAGCTGTAAAAACCGTTAAAGAACATATAGTTGAAGGTGATGTGATGCAGGTGGTGTTGTCGCAACGCATGACCATACCTTACCAGGCCTCATCAATTGATTTGTATCGGGCTTTGCGGTGCTTGAACCCGTCGCCCTATATGTACCACTTGAATTTAGGCGATACTGATGTGGTGGGTTCATCACCTGAAATATTAACGCGTTTAGAAAACAATGAAGTGACCGTGCGGCCGATTGCGGGAACACGTCCGCGCGGTAAAAACCGTGAAGAAGATATAGCCTTAGAAAAGGAGTTGCTGGCAGACCCTAAAGAATGCGCCGAACATTTAATGCTCATTGATTTAGGGCGAAATGACGCAGGGCGTGTGTCTGAAACGGGAACGGTTAAATTGACGGATAAAATGATTATTGAACGGTATTCGCACGTCATGCATATCGTCTCGAATGTGAGTGGGCAATTAAAGAAAAACTTAGATGCTGTAGATGTATTGGAAGCAACATTTCCTGCAGGTACGGTGAGTGGCGCACCTAAAGTACGCGCAATGCAGATCATTGATGAATTGGAGCCGGTTAAACGTGGTATTTATTCGGGTGCGGTGGGTTATATGTCATGGTCTGGTAACTTAGATACGGCTATCGCTATACGCACAGCTGTTATTAAAGACGGGCAGCTCAATATACAAGCCGGTGCAGGTATTGTGCATGACTCAATTCCAGAAAACGAATGGGCTGAAACAATGAACAAAGGCCGTGCAATATTTAAAGCCGTGGCGATGGCACAAGGTGGTGAGTTATGAGTGCTTGTAAATTAGTGATGATCGACAACTACGACTCATTTACCTACAACTTGGTGCAATATTTCGCGGAGTTGGGCGCAGATGTGCATGTGTTGCGTAATGACCAAGTAACCGTCGATGACGTGATGGCGATGCAACCAGACAGGTTGGTTATTTCGCCAGGCCCCGGCGCACCGGATAAAGCCGGTATTTCTTTGGAATTAATTCACCGTGCAGCGGGCAATACGCCATTGTTGGGCGTTTGTTTGGGGCATCAAAGCATTGGGCAAGCGTTTGGCGGCAAAATTATTCACGCTAAACAAATTATGCACGGCAAAACATCGCTCATTCATCATAACAATGCGGGTGTTTTTAGTGGCTTAACCAACCCCTATATTGCAACTAGGTATCACTCGTTGGTAGTTGAAAAAGAATCGTTACCAGACTGTTTGGAAATAACAGCATGGACGGAGACGTCGAATGGTGACATGGATGAAATTATGGGTTTCCGCCACAAAGAATTAGACATTGAAGGCGTGCAGTTTCATCCAGAATCTATTTTGACTGAGCATGGACATGGCCTGCTGAAAAACTTTTTAGAGAAGCGTTAATAATGAATATAAAACAAGCCCTTGAGGCAGCTATTAATAACCAAGACCTATCAACTGAGCAAATGATTAGTGTGATGCGCGAAGTGATGAATGGCGAAACAACGGATGCGCAAATTGGTGGGTTTTTGGTTGCGTTAAGAATGAAGGGTGAATCGTTAGACGAAATTGAAGGCGCCGCCATTGTTATGCGCGAACTGGCATCTAAAGTGAGCGTTTCGGGTGATTATCTCGTTGATACCTGTGGTACAGGGGGGGGTGGTTCCGAGTTATTCAATGTGTCCACTGCGAGTGCATTTATCGTTGCAGCGGCTGGCGGCCGAGTGGCTAAACACGGCAATCGTTCTGTATCTAGCGTTACTGGCAGTGCAGATGTGCTTGAAGCAGCTGGCATTAGTTTAAATTTAACGCCAGAAGAAGTGGCTGAGTGTATAGCGGATATTGGTATTGGTTTTATGTTTGCACCTGCGCACCACAGCGCCATGAAACATGCGATAGGGCCAAGGAAAGAACTGGCTCAACGTACTATATTCAATATGTTAGGGCCAATGACTAACCCGGCAGGCGTAAAGAATCAGGTCATTGGTGTATTTAATGGGGCATTATGTAAGCCAATCGCCGAGGTATTAGGCCGCCTAGGTAGTGAGCATGTTTTAGTGGTGCATGCCCAAGATGGTTTGGATGAAATTAGTTTGGCTACACCAACACATGTGGCAGAGTATAAACAAGGTGCCGTCGAAGAATATGACATAACGCCGGAAGAAATGGGCATTGAAAGTCAAAGCCTCATAGGTTTAACCGTTGATAGTGCAGAGCAATCATTAAAGTTAATAGAGGATGCATTAGGTGAGCAACAGACATCTGAGGGCAAAAAAGCGGCGAATATGTTGGCATTAAATGCAGGGTCTGCTCTGTATGTATGCGGTATTGCGGCTACCCTGAGAACAGGCGTTGAGCTTGCCCAACAAACAATCGTATCGGGTGCCGCACTACAAAAAATGGCTGAATTAAAGAAAAAATCACAAGGTTACCAACATGACTGATACGCCTGATGCATTAAAAAAAATTCTTGCTAGAAAGTGTGAAGAAATTGCAGAAAGATCAGCGAAGGTTTCTATTGAGGATTTAAAAAAACAAATTGAAACAGCGTCTCCTGTCCGTGGCTTTATTAAGGCCATCCAGCAGAAACTAGCTGAAGGCCAAGCGGCAGTGATAGCAGAAGTAAAAAAGGCGTCGCCAAGTAAAGGTTTGCTACGTGAAAATTTCGTGCCAGCAGACATTGCGGCGAGTTATCAAGCGGGTGGGGCAGCGTGCTTATCTGTCTTAACGGATAAGGACTTTTTTCAAGGGTCCGAGGCGTATTTGGTAGAAGCTAGAGGCGCTTGCAATTTGCCGGTGATTCGTAAAGATTTTATTATAGATGCGTATCAGGTGTATGAAGCGAGAGCGATGGGTGCCGATTGTATTTTATTAATTGTTGCTGCCTTGGATGATGAGCCATTAAAAACGCTTCATGAATTGGCGAATAGTCTAGGTATGGATGTATTGGTTGAAGTGCATGATGTAGAAGAGTTACAACGTGCATTAAAGCTTAATCTTTCGTTGGTTGGTATTAATAATAGAAATTTGCGAACGTTTGAAGTCTCGCTTCAAACGACACTGGATTTGTTAGCAGATATTCCAGATAACGTAGTGGTGGTTAGCGAAAGTGGTTTGCATAAAACAGATGATATTGCGCTATTAAGGCAGCACCATGTGAATACGTTTTTGATTGGAGAAGCGTTTATGAGGCAAGAAAACCCCGGTGAGGCGTTACGACAGTTAGTTGCTTAGCGCGTTTCTTTTTACCACGATCGTTTTACCGGCCACGTCGATGTGGCCTTCTTGTTTTAAGGCCTTTAGAACACGCCCAGCCATTTCTCTAGAGCAACCCACCATACGGCCTAAGTCTTGACGAGTGACTCGAATTTGCATGCCATCCGGATGGGTCATTGCTTCAGGTGTTTCTGTTAAATCAATTAACGTTCCCGCAATCCTGCCAGTAACGTCTAAAAATGCAAGATGCCCGGCTTTACGACTGGTTTGTAATAAACGTTTTGCTAGTTGTTGGCCCAGTGCGAAAACAATTTCTTTGCTTTCGGCTTCCAGCTCGTTTTCTAACAAATTATTTAATCGTGCATACGTTATACCTGCCAATTGGCATTGAGAGCTTGTTTGGACATAAACATCACGCTTTTCACGGTTATCTGGCGTTTCAAAATAACCAGCTTCGCCAATAAAGTCGCCACGACTAAGGTTCGCTAAAATAAATTGGTGGCCGTCTACTTCGTCTACACGAACGTAGGCAGAGCCTTCAACAAAGTAGTACAAGGTATCGGCTTCATCACCGGGTTGAATGATATCGGTTTTGTTAGCGTATTCGCGTTTATGGCAGTAACTAATAAACTTGCTAAAAGTTTCATCAGACATGCCGGAAAAATTGAGAATTGTTTTTACTTTAGCCATGAAATAAGTCTAGCAGAGAATCCTAAATTTTCAGGAACCTGCATTAATCAACGTAAAGCGATTTTTATGATATTCTTCCCACAATATTTTTATTGCGGGAATGCAACGATGGATGTACGAATTAAGTGGGTGGATGGTGCAATGTTCTTGGGCGAGTCAGGCAGTGGGCATGCGGTTGTTATGGACGGAGCACCAGAAAATGGCGGTCGTAATTTAGGGCTACGCCCAATGGAAATGTTGTTAACAGGCATGGGTGGTTGTACTGCTTTTGACGTAAAAATGATTCTAGATAAAGCACGTCAGAATGTAACGGATTGTGTGGCGGAGATTCATGCAGACCGTGCAGATGCAGTACCTGCGGTGTTCACTAAAATTCACGTGCATTTTATTATTTCTGGCAAAAAACTTACGGATAAAGCAGTCGCACGAGCAGTGAACTTATCAGCTGAAAAGTATTGCTCAGCATCTATCATGCTAAGCAAAGCTGTTGAAATAACGCATGATTATGAAATTATAGATGTTGATGCCGAATGAAGCGGCCTAACTCCACTACTGGATTGCGACACGTTGCGCTGAATGTGCGCGATTTAGCGGCGGCGGAACATTTTTATGTTGAGTTAATGGGTATGACGGTTGAGTGGCGGCCCGATGCAGATAATGTCTATCTAACATCAGGCAATGATAATTTAGCCTTGCACGTGGTGACTGGCGAAGAAACAGGTGTTCCTAAGCTGGATCATATTGGTTTCTTTTTAGACACGGATGAAGATGTGGATGATTGGTTTGAGTTTTTATCACATCACGGCATTAAAATGAAAACGCAACCGCGTAAGCATCGAGATGGGGCGAAGAGTTTTTATTGTGTTGATCCAGAAGGGGTGACGGTGCAGATTATTTGTCATCCGCCGTTGGTTGGGAAGTAATCGCTTAATTTTTTGGTTAGTTCGTTTTTGCATTTAACATAAATAAAAACATACCGGGCGCACTACCAGCTTGTATCATAACTTTTGGAAAAACCTGCATAAAAATAGCAGATGATTCATAGAACTCAGCGGCCGCTGCCCAAACCTTTTTTTCATTTAAACTCTGAATTGTATTGAGCTGCAAAAGAGCATCAGAATCACGATGTGCAATTATTGAGTTTCGCTCAAAATGAAGTATTTTTGCAGCCTTCCCCTGAGATTTACGTAGTAACCTAAGAGCTAGAAATAACTCTTTTTGTAAAGCTTCATCAACTGAAGAACGGCAAAGTAGGTCTTTTAAATTTTTACTACTTGCCTTTCCCATATCCCATTCATATATTGTTAATAGAATAACCCTTAAAGATAATAGTCTTTTCCATTTATCGTGATGAGTTAACGCATCAATTTTGACCGTTTGAATATCTTTTTCTGCAATAAGATAGAACAAACCTATATTCATTAGTACTTGCGTACACTCATTCCCCTTTTTTTTGGCTCTCTCTGCTCCAACTTTAAATGTTTGAATCGTGTCATTTAAAACACGATTTTTCTTCCGTTCTTTAATTGTCAGAGATATTCGTGAATAAAAACGGCCAATTGCCATGAGTTTATTAGCATATCTTATTTGAAAATACCTTTTTCTTACTTCTAGCGGAACATCTGCGATGCTTTCATATTTTGGCATTGATAAGTTTACCTTGGAGGTCTAACTGATTGTTCAGGAGGATAAAACCCTCTCTAACTTCTATATTTACATGGAGAAATAGTTCTCGTGTAATACGATACTCAAGAGTAAGCAGAGCAATATGTTTGGTTTTCAGGAGGTTAAGATAACATATAATATTATTGGCTTTTTGCTGCCGCAGGCGATGTTCATTTTTTGCGTTGCCAAAAAACGAACCAAAAAAGGCAACCCTAAAACCTCACCTACGGTTCCCTCAAGCTCATTGATTTTATAGCCGTTGTGGAACTCGCCAAAAGCAGGCTCAAACAACCACAACGGAAAGCCCTATAAAAGCAACGAGTTTCGGTGAGGTTGAAAGGGAATTAAAATCAAAGGCGTCTATTGGATAATTTCCGATACTACTTGCTTCATGGCAGACGTTACATGAGATAAGTCATCCGGCTCAATAATAGAAGGCGGCATGACATACACCAGCCTAGAGAAGGGGACGTACCCAAGCGCTAAGTTCAAAAAAACCTGGGTTGCATACAGTGAATATCAATAGGTTTTTGAGCGGTTTATTTGTTGATCGCGAACGTATGCAGTTCGTTGGCAAAACCTAGGCCAGCTTCTGTGTATATGTTGAATGTATGGTCAACGCCAATGGCTTTTAACGCATCTTCTTCATCGGGGTATTTTGTTGTTGCAGCGATACTGCCTGTGTAACCCATTTCTTTTAGCCGTGTTGCTGCGTTCATGTTGGCTTGGTGGGTTGGCAAGGTAAGTAATACCCATTCTAAGCCATCTAATAAATCGGGGGCGCGTCCCCAGATATCTGGGTTCGTAGCATCCCCACAAATAACGTTCATGCCCGCCTCTATGTCTTTTTTGGCTTTGTCTTCGTCTATTTCAAAGCCGACCAAATGTGTCTCGTAGTCTTGTCTCATTGCATTATAGGCAGCGACACCCATTCGCCCCATGCCAAGAACCACCGCTTTCACGTGTGCTAAATCTAGGTTTTCTTCTCCTGATAAACGCTTTGAGCGTTCGAAGCGCTTTAGCCAAGGCCGGTATGAAAGGTATATTTTGTCGCGAACATTGACGAGTGGTGCGGAAAGAATAAACGAGAGGGACATAACAACGGCAAAAACAGATATCCATTCTTTAGGTAACCAGCCTGATGATATGGCTATTGCACCTACAATAAGGCCGAACTCACTGTAATTGGCTAAGTTGAGTGACGTGCGCCAAGATGTGCTGGCCCTAAGTTTGAATAGGCTGAATAAGCCAAAGTACATGGCTACTTTTAGTGGTAAAACTAAAATAAATAAAATGGCGATGAATACTTCGGCCCAGCCAGGCATAGCAGCCATACCTACACTAAGGAAGAACCCAATTAAAAATAGTTCTTTGAATCCCAATAATGCCTTTGCAAGTTCATTGGCCTTAGGGTGATTTGCAAGCAACATGCCGAAGACTAGGGCGCCTACATCGGCTTTCACGCCCACAGATTCGAATAAAGCTGAACCAACTAGAGCAGTCATGATGCCAAATAGAATCAAAAGCTCGCCGTGGCCAACAATATTGAAAAGTTTATAAATGAGGTGGCGAAGTGGGATGAGTGCGAAAAGCCCTATAGCAAATGGGCTTGGAAGTTTGCCCATAGAAACAGCAATGAACACAACCGCTGCAATGTCTTGCATCACCAGTACACCAATAGAAATACGGCCATTCATTGAACTAGTTGCGCCCAGTTCATCTAGTACTTTTACTGCGAACACAGTGCTAGAGAATGATAACGCAAAGCCGATGATAAGCGCAGTTTCAAAATCAAGCCCCGATAATAACGGTAAGCTAGTATAAGAAAATAGTAAAACAATACCGGCCATCAATAACGTAACGGCGGCCATATGTAGCGTAGCAACGCCCCAAACTTCTGGTTTTGCTAAAGAACTTAGCTTGAGCTTGAGTCCGATAGAAAACAATAATAAGGTGATGCCCAAGTTAGCTAATGCGTCCAGAAATTCGCCGCTTTGTGCGTCTAGGGCATTAAGTACAAAGCCTGCACCTAAAAAACCTATTAAAGGTGGTAGGCCAATTTTTTTTATTAAAAGTCCACAAACAAAGGCGATGGCTATCCAAAGTGGATCGCTATGTTGAATATTAAATAGTTGAGATTCCATGGTTTATCGTTGGGTAAGATGCTTTGTGGTTTGAATTTAAGTTTGTTTTCAATCACTTAAATTTAGCAGATTTTTAAAACTTTGCTGTTGGATAAGAAATGTGCCGATTGTCAGTAAGTATTATCTGAAAAGGCGTATCAATTGATCGTAGTGCTGTTTTGAAAAAAAGAGGGGTGTTGTGGTCTTTTAAAGCTCAGTATAAAAGTGAGCTAGTTAATCTCTGATACAACCTGAGCCATCGCTGATGTGATAGAAGATAGGTCGTTTGGCTCAATAATATACGGAGGCATGACGTAAACAAGGTTAGAGAATGGGCGAATCCAAACGCCAAGATCTACAAAGCGAGGTTGCATCCAATGAATATCGTCCGCTTTGTGTAATTCAATCACACCAATCGCGCCTTTGACTCTGATGTCTTTTACAGCGCTGAGGTCACGACAGGCTTCCAGTTCGATTGATAATTGTTGCCCTATGGATAAAGCACGTTGTTGCCAAGGCGAATTAAGCAATAGTTTTAAGCTAGCATTCGCGACTGAGCAAGCTAGGGGGTTAGCCATAAAGGTTGGCCCGTGCATTAGCGTTGGGAATTCACCGGTGCCAATTCCATCAGCAACTTTGCTGGAACAAAGGGTCGCAGCCAAGCTTAAATAACCCCCCGTTAATGCCTTACCAACACATAAAATATCGGGTGCTATGCCGGCTTGTTCGTAAGCAAATAAGGTGCCTGTACGCCCAAACCCAGTGGCGATTTCATCGAGTATTAGCAGTACGTTGTATTCATTACATAGCTCGCGCACTTTTTTTAGGTAAGAGGTGCTGTAAAAACGCATGCCGCCAGCGCCTTGAACTAGGGGTTCAAGAATAACGGCGGCTATGGATGAGGTGTTGTTTTTTAGTAGCGATTTGAAGTCTCTAATGGCTTCTTCATCGTATTGTTCTTGATTGAAGCATTCTGGGCTTTTGGCGAATAGGTGTTGAGCGAGTACATCTTTAAATAAATGATGCATGCCATTGTCCGGGTCGCATACGGCCATCGCGCCAAAGGTGTCACCGTGGTAGCCATTTTTAATGGTGAGTAAGCGTTGTTTTTGTGGCTGTCCTTTTGATGCCCAATATTGAATGGCCATTTTAATAGCCACTTCTACAGCGACTGAGCCGGAGTCTGCAAAAAAAACGTGTTGTAAGTCATCGTGGGTGATATCGATTAACGTTTTGGCTAAATTAATCGCTGGCTTATGGGTTAACCCACCAAACATAACGTGAGACATGGATTTAAGCTGGTTCTCAATCGCAGCATTTAACACGGGGTGGTTGTAGCCGTGAATAGCGGCCCACCAAGATGACATGCCGTCGATTAGCTCTCGACCATCAGCCAGTTTAATGCGTACACCAGAGGCGGATTCAACGGGAAAGGTCGGGCTGGGGTGCTTTAAACTCGTGTAGGGGTGCCAGATGTGTTGCCTGTCAAAATTAGCAAGCGCTTGCCAGTCATCTTGCATGATGCATTAAACCCAGTGTGATGCTTTTGTCATGACGTTAGAAACCAGTTGCATGCCTTGTTTGATAGGCTCAGGCAGTTCTGCTGCACCGCTTTCAATAGCGGTTGTTGCGTGTTGATTTTCGTCGTCACGCATTTGCTCGAGTATTGCGCGTGTTTTGTGGTCAGTTTTTGGTAATTGCTCAAGGTGGCTGTCGATATGTTTAACGACTTGCCTTTCTGTTTCGGCCAAAAATCCTAAATTCCACTTATCGCCCGCAAGACCGGCTATTGCGCCAATGGATAACGAGCCCGCATACCATAATGGGTCAAATATACTGGTTCTTTCACCCAATTCAGTCACGCGGCCCTTGCACCATGCAAGGTGATCATTCTCCTCTTCAGCGGCTTGCTTCAGCTTGTCTTGGATTGTTTTATCTTTTGCTGTGAGCGCTTGCCCCTGGTATAAGGCTTGCGCCGCCACTTCGCCAGCATGGTTTACACGCATTAATTGTGCAGATAGGTGTGCGTCAGTGTCGTCGAGTTCAATGTCTTCAGCAATGGTAGCAGCAGGGTTTGGGCGACCTGTCGTTTTAGCGTGCCCCGTTAAGGTGCGAATCACGCGGTCAGCGTGGCCAATCAATATGTCTGCGGGAGAAAAAATTCTTTGCACGATTTATGTCCTGTTGTCTTTGGTAATAATGATACCTGATGCTAAGCGCCAATGCATGGTTTGGTGTTACAAAGGAAGTGATAAGAAAAAAAGGGGTGTGCGAAAGAGGAAAGTCACTTATAATTAACTTGCATATATAATCGATATTATATTCAAATTAGTTATAAAAAAACCTGTTAAGATTATGACCATTAGTAATAAAAAATTAACACACCTTAAGCGTTTAGAAGCTGAGTCCATTCACATTATGCGTGAGGTTGTAGCAGAATTCGATAATCCGGCGATGTTATACAGTGTTGGAAAGGACTCTTCTGTGATGTTGCACCTTGCCCAAAAAGCCTTTAACCCTGCGCCTCCGCCTTTTCCGCTTGTACATGTTGATACAACATGGAAGTTTAAAGAAATGATTCAATTCCGTGAGCAACGCGCTAAAGAAGTAGGCATGGAGCTAGTGGTATATATTAATCCGAAGGGTAAAGAGTTGAATATTTCCCCCTTTGTGCATGGCTCATCTATGCACACGGATATTATGAAAACTGAAGGTTTGCGTCAGATGTTGGATCAATATCAATATGATGCGGTGTTCGGTGGCGCAAGGCGTGATGAAGAAAAATCACGAGCGAAGGAGCGCATTTATTCTTTCAGAGATAAAAATCACCGTTGGGACCCAAAGAATCAACGCCCTGAATTATGGGATACGTATAACGGCCGTCATCAACAAGACGAGTCTATTCGGGTGTTCCCATTGTCCAATTGGACTGAATTAGATATTTGGCAGTATATCTATTTAGAAAGCATCCCTATTCCAGATTTGTACTTTGCGAAAGAGCGCTCTGTCGTTGAATACGGCGGAACAAAAATTATGGTGGATGATGATCGTATGCCTGAAGAATTACGGGCAAGCGCAACCATGGAAAAAGTTCGTTTTAGAACATTGGGGTGTTATCCGTTAACGGGTGCGGTCAGTTCAAGTGCCGAAACATTGCCTGAGATTATTCAAGAAATGTTGCTAACTAAAGTGTCTGAGCGCCAAGGTCGTTTGATTGACCACGATGAGTCGGGGTCCATGGAGAAGAAAAAGATTGAGGGGTATTTCTAATGGCGATTGAACAAAATACGCTGATTGAATCAGATATAGAGAGCTATCTTCACCAGCATGAAAACAAAGAGCTGCTTCGTTTTATAACGTGCGGCAGTGTGGATGACGGAAAAAGCACCTTGATTGGTCGTTTATTGCACGACAGTAAAATGATTTTTGAAGACCAGCTGGCGGCAATTAATAAAGATTCTAAAAAACACGGTACAACGGGCGAAACAGTTGATTTGGCGTTGTTAGTGGATGGGCTGCAATCTGAAAGAGAGCAAGGCATAACCATTGATGTGGCGTATCGGTTTTTCGCCACCGACAAACGTAAGTTTATTATCGCGGACACGCCAGGGCACGAGCAATACACGCGCAATATGGCCACGGGTGCGTCCACAGCAGATCTTGCTATTATTCTTATTGATGCACGTTATGGGGTGCAAACACAAACGCGTCGCCACAGTTACATCACCAGTTTATTAGGTATTAAGCATGTTATCGTGGCCGTGAATAAAATGGACTTGGTTGATTTTAGTGAGCAACGCTTCAATGAGATTAAATCTGAATACAAAGCGTTCGCGACTAACATTGGTATTGATGCGCCTGTTTTCGTACCGGTATCTGCGTTGACCGGTGATAACGTAGTGAACCCAAGTAGCAACATGCCTTGGAATACTGATGTGCCACTCATGGAGCAGCTGGACACCATTCCACTAGAAGATACTGTTAATCTAGAGAATTTCCGTTTACCCGTTCAGTATGTCAATCGTCCTCACCTAGATTTCAGAGGGTTTTGCGGCACTATCGCAGCGGGCACAATAAAAGTGGGTGATGCTGTAACAATATTGCCATCAAAGAAAACGTCGGTCGTTAAACACGTCATTCAGCCTGCGATTGGCGAAGAAAATATGGCCGTGGATGAAGCGTTTGCACCGATGGCTGTTACGTTAACGCTTGAAGATGAGGTTGATATTAGTCGTGGGGATATGATTGTTAAAACATCGAATGTACCCATGATGTCAGACCAGCTTGAGGTAATGCTTGTGTGGATGGGGGAGGTTCCTATGCAGCCGAATGTCGAATACTTAATTAAACGTGCAACCAATGTTGTACCAGGAAGTTTTACGCGTATAGACCATAAGGTTGATGTGAACACATTAGCGAAGGGTGATGCATCAGAGCTTCAACTCAATGAAATTGGGCAATGTCAATTATCACTCAATAAACTTATTTCTTTTGATGCGTATGCTGATATTAAAGGGACCGGTAGTTTTGTTGTTATTGATAAGTATACGCATGCAACGCTAGCGGCTGGCATGATTAAAGGGACTGTGGAAACAGCGGGGAAAAAAGCTCAGCTGCGTCAATACACGTCATTTGAAAAAGAGCTGAATGCGATGGTAAGGGAGCACTATCCCGAATGGGGTTGCAAACTGATTGACTAAGTTGCTAGCTGAGCGTGTGATGGTCGTCAGTTTTTTACATTAGTTTGTATAGTGTAATTGATTTATAATCAGGCTTTTATTTAGCGGGCTTTCTAGGCGTGTCTTACTACAAACACCATGTTTTTTTCTGTACAAACCAACGCACCGATGGTCGCGCATCTTGCCAGGATCACAATGCGCAAGAAATGCGTGATTATTTAAAAAAGAAAGTTAAAGAGGCCGGTTTATCTGGCCCCGGTGGCATTCGAATTAATAACGCAGGGTGTTTAGATCGTTGTGGGCAAGGCCCGGTATTGGTAATTTACCCTGAAGAAAAATGGTATCAATATAAAACCAAAGAAGATCTTGATGTGATATTTGCACAGCATATTAAAAGCAATAAGCATGTAAAAAGGCTTTCGATATAAAACCTTTGGCTTAATAGGTCCTATAATAATACAAAATTCACAGGGAGTAGTATTGCGCCAAAAAGCATGAATGTAGTCTGATAATATCGGGCTGACGACGAAATAGATTTATTTTAATTATTTTCGTGGCTGTTTCAGCAGTGACCATTGGTTGATGTTTTATAGGTAGTTTCATCGTGCTCTATATTCCCAAGCAGTATGAGGTGACGGCGTAAATAGCATTGCCAGAGTTATCTGCCGTGATGAGGGGCTTTTTCTTACAAGATAACCAAAATAAAATAACTAAGGATGTCACGTTTGTTATGGTTTAGCCTTTAATGCTGATATATCAATTGATATTAGTGGGGTATGAAGAATTTAAATCCAGCTATTTTAAAAAAATGTTGTAATTGACGCTAAAGGTATTTCTTAAAAAGAGGTGAAGGTAAAGCTTGCCGCTCCAAATATTTATGAGGGTGTATGAAAATTATCGCGCAATTGTTCTTAATCGTGGGAAAAGCTAAAAGTAAAGCGTACGCGAAACTTTTTGGAAGTTTGTTTGCAGAGGCGGGTAGCAATTTGGTTTTTTCTCCAAAGGGGTCTTATTTTACTTATGAATCTGTAATGCTAGGGGAGAACGTTTTTATTGGGAAGGGAGCTTTTTTTTCTTCAGCTAAAGGTGCTGAAATTTTGGTTGGAGATAACGTGATGTTTGGCCCAAACGTAACTATTTTATGTGGTGATCATGAAATATCAGAAATAGGCGTTACTATGAATAATTCTAAAAATGATGCGGAAAAAAATTCTCATCCAGTTAGTATATCTGATGACGTTTGGATTGGGGCAAATGTTACTTTATTGAAAGGGGTTACAATTGGTGAAGGCGCGGTTGTAGCTGCGGGAAGTGTCGTGGTAAAGGATGTGCCGGACTATACAGTTGTGGCAGGAGTCCCAGCTGTTTTTTTAAAAAAACGCTTTACTGATAGTCAATTAAAATTACATTTAGATAGAAAACTAAAATGTTAAAGCAAGTGATTAGCTTCCTATCATCAACGTTCCTAGCAAAATTAACACCGGTAGTTCTAGGGTATGTTTTAGCTACGGAGTTAGGAAACAGCGCGTATATTGGTTTTGTTTCGTTCGTATTGTTTTCGGGGTTAATTTCAAATATATCGATACTGGGTGCAAATCCACAAATTATTTCTTTGGAAGGCAAGCAAGAAGTTAGAAATTCGGAGTATTTTAGAATTACGGTCTGCGGGCTCTTGTTTTTAACTTTTTGTACGATGTCGGTGTTTGTGGTTTCTATTTTTAATTTTCTGCCAATTTACTTGATTGATTTAATGGGATATAAAGCAGTAATGGTGGCGTTTTTATATTCATTAGGGATATATTTTATTTATATCTCAACGGCAAAATTAAATAACGCACTTTTAGTAAGGGAAGCTTCTACTATTTGGTTTGGTTATTCAGCAATGACTGTTGTTGTAGCTGCACTTTGGTTCTTACTGGATAAAAACAATCTATTTTTGTTGGTTTCGCTAATGGCTGTTTCGGCACTCATAGTAGGGGCTCTAGGTCATTGGTATGCCGGAAGTTCAAGCTCAATGGTAGGCGCTATGGTAGTGAAAGAACAAACTGGATATAAAAAAATATTGAGAAGACAATTAAGCTTTTCTTTTTTTGGTTTTGGTGTTGTGGGTGTGTTCTTTTATTATCAAAATGCACTGTCTTTGCAGTCTGCAGAGGACGGCGCGCTCTTTTCCTTGTTTTATCAACTCTTCGCATTAATATTATTTGTTCCATCGACGCTCGGAAATATAGTAGTGCCAAGGCTTGTGAAAAAAGTAAAGTCTGGTTTCCCTTTAAAGGTGTACTTGTATTACTTTTTAATTGCTTTTCTTCTTTGTGTAGCCATTTTTGGAGCATTGCCATATCTGTTAGTGGAATATAATATTGACATGCATTTGTATAGCGGCAACTTGTTTCTAACTTTACTTGCGGTCTCGCTTATAGCAGGAGTTAACTCTTACTCAACCCAAGTACTGGTTGCGAAAAAAAACTATGACTTTTTAATGCTGTCAACTGCACTGTGGGCATCTGTAGCCCTTGGGCTAACTGCTTGGCAAGGGATTAGCGTTCAGTCAGTTTCAGTTTCTCTATTGGCTGCCTATTTGGTATCGTCATTTGGTGTTGTGTTTGGTATTTATAGGCTTGGGTACTTTAAGTATTTTGACTAAAAAGAAAACTATTTACTGGCTTGCAAATTCTAAAAGCCCACATGTGAGGCATTGGGATGAAATAATAGCTAAAGTGGCTTGCGATTATGATTTCCAAATAATATCTATTTGGCATAAAAATAGCCTAGAAGAAATTGAGTTAGGAACGGTTACGTGTAAACAAATTTTGCCTAAGTTTTTCAGCGTCTTCCCAGAAATTTTCCAATACTTTTTTTTAGGCGTGATAATTCGATTTGTCGCTAAAAATGAAGCTTACGCTTTGCATGCACATGGCACAAGTGGTTATGGCCTTGCGGCTTTAGTTTCCGGTTTTAAGTATGGGGTGACAACATATGGTAGTGAAATATATGCGGCATCTAAAAGAGGATGCGTATATAAAGCACTAATCAATAAAATCTTAACCTCCTCAACGGCGATTACTTCCGCATCTCCGAAAATGACTGATACACTTAAAAGAAATTTTAACGTTGAAGATGCGAAAATTCATGAGTTTAGCTTGGGTGTTTCTAGCACATTTTACTTTAGCGCCAAAGAAAGCAAGCGTGTTAGAGATAAATTAGGAGTTGTTGAGGGGCCTATCTGGGTTGCAAATAGGAGGGTGGCGCCTATTTATCATACGCTCGAGCTTGTACAAGCCTTTATCCGAACAAGGAAAAGAACAAATACTGGTCATCTATTAATTATGGAAGGTGACGCCGACAAAAGTTATTTATCTGATGTAGAGTTACTTTGTGAAACTTGTCCTCATATAACTATAATTTCTGGTTTTATCAATCAGGGTGGTTTACGTGCATTTTTGTCGGCGGCAGATTTTGCGATTTCTATACCGGATACCGATCAACTTTCAAGTTCAATTCTTGAGGGTGCTGTATGTGGCGCAATACCGTTGTTAAGAAATTTGTCTTGTTATGATTTAGTAAAGGGGTTTAGTATTGTTTTCGAAATAAATGATAAAGATAGTTATGAAGAAATTTTTCTTAAATCGTCTTTAATCTATCATAAAGGTGAGTGTGCGGATTTAGTGAAAAAAGTATTGGCTGGTGTTGAGAAGTTTAAAATGGAATTTGCAATTCCGGATATGTTGAATTTTTATAGAAGTATTTTTGCTGTATTGTGCCCGAAAAGCTAATGAATACATTGCAAGAAAGGTCTATAAGTGAGGGTAAGTATCGTATGTTTGTTATTTGCGCTATACTTTTCTATTTGCCGCTAGCTTTTAATGTAATTGAGTTTAAAGGGAAGCCAGTTGATATTGCAGCTTCTGATATTATTGTATTGTTCTTATTGCTTATATACGGGTATATGTATTGGCAAAAAAAAGTAAATAGGAGGGAGAGTCAGTATTTATTGTTACTTGTAGTGGCGGTTACTTTTTTTTTATTTTTAGCTTTCTTTGGGTATGGGGAAAGTGGGGGGATGATGCCAATTCTCTCGGCGATTAAATTTGAAAAAGTATTTTTAGCCTTGATTGCAGGCATGTGCTTTTCGAGGTTCTGTGACTTTAATAATTTTTGGCGCATTTCATCCATAGCTGCGCTGCTTATCTTATTGAGTTTATATATATCGCAATTGTTAATATCTGGTTCCTTTTCAACACGTTGGGGTGCAACAGCATTTGGTTACCCAGTGTATGGTTTTCCTAACTCATCAGCATCGTATTACATATTGTTTGTTATGTTCGCTGTGATCGCTTGTATTAGAGGTTTAAACCGTTATGCGTATGCAGGACTGGCATTTTTATCAGCCGTGTTTATGGTAATGAGCTATTCACGTTCAGCATTGGTTATTTTAATTTTTTTTCTGTTGCTAATTTTATTTTATTTACCCGTGAAAAAGATAATAATAGGATTAATTGCTATGCTGCCAGCCGTTTTGATATTTTGTGTAACGTTATTAGCAGCTAGTAGTCAGTCGGTTATAAATGACAGTAGATCGGCCAGTCTTAATTTCGAGGCAAGAGCGAATCAAACGTTTTATTCAAGTAAGCCTTTTGGAGGAAGAATAGAGATAGCACTGGAAACTATCTCTTTGGTGGAGAAGAAACCATTTTTTGGCTATAAATTTGAATCTTTTAGTAATTATAATAGTGTTTTTGACACGCCACATAATCAGTATTTGGAAATTTTATTTAAGAGTGGCCTGTTTGGTTTTTTACTGTATTTCGGTGTGTTAGTGTTCTTTCTCTTTATTGTGCTTAAAAAGACATATAGTCCGGGTGTTTCAATAATGGATAGGCGTAGCGTAGTTTGTTTTTTATTGGCATTATTATCTTTGATGCTTGGTAATTTGGCGCAACCTAATTTCACATTTACTCAAACGGGAAATGTATCATTTTTTATATTAGGGTTTTTGTTGATGACAGATATGACTAAATTTAATTCCGCCACAAATAAGTCGAATGAATAATATTAAGCGCCGTATGTTTTATGGTGATGTTGTGCATAAGGTAATGAGGATAGTAGGTATAGGTAAGTATGAATGAAACAAATTCTACAAAATATGGGAAGTGGTGAAACATACCTTGTATCAGCCCCCTCACCGCAGGCAAAATCAGGCAGTTTATTAATTCATTCTGTATCAAGTTTGGTTTCTGTTGGTACTGAAAGGATGCTGGTGGAATTCGGTCAAGCGAATATTTTACAAAAAGCACGTAAACAGCCTGATAAGGTGAAAATGGTGCTAGATAAAGTGAAGTCAGATGGCCTAGCAACCACGATTGATGCTGTAAAAAGTAAGCTGGATCAACCTTTGCCATTAGGATATTGCAATGTAGGTCGTGTTGCAGAAGTTGGGCGTGGAGTTGATGGTTTTGCAAAAGGAGACCGCGTTGTTTCCAATGGTCCTCATGCGGATGTTGTTCGTGTTCCTAAGAATTTAAGCGCGAAGATTCCAAGTAATGTAACAGATGAAGAAGCAACGTTTGCGGTGCTGGGATCTATTGGTTTGCAAGGTGTTCGCTTAGCTAATCCATCGTTAGGTGAATGTTTTGTTGTAACGGGCGTTGGTCTTATTGGCTTAATGACGGTGCAGCTGTTGATTGCAAATGGTTGCCGGGTCCTGGCAATTGATTATGACGAATCAAAGTTAAAACTCGCACAGCTGTTTGGTGCTGAAATTTGCAATCCAGGCAAAGGTGAAGATGTTATAAATACGGGAGTGGCGTTTAGTCGTGGAATGGGGGTTGATGGCGTTATTATTACAGCGTCAACCGCGTCAAATGATCCAGTTTCTCAAGCCGCTAAAATGTCACGTAAGCGCGGCCGTATTATTTTAGTGGGCGTGGTTGGGCTTGAGCTAAGCCGCGCAGATTTTTATGAAAAGGAATTGTCGTTCCAAGTATCCTGCTCTTATGGACCTGGGCGTTATGAAGCTGACTATGAAGAAAAAGGCAATGATTACCCGATAGGTTTTGTTCGTTGGACGGAGCAGCGAAATTTTGAAGCCATTTTAGAGTTACTCTCAAGCGGTAAGCTTGATGTTAAGCCACTCGTTTCTCACCGCTATAACTTTAACGATGCGCTTGATGGTTATGCGACGCTTACGAATGATAAATCGGCCTTAGGTATTATTCTACAATATCCAGAGGTTGGACCTGAGGAGCTAACGAATACTCAGTTGGAACTTAAACCGTATATTTCATCGGGTAGTTGTGCCCCTGTTGTTGGGTTTGTTGGTGCGGGGAATTATGCGTCGAGAGTATTAATTCCTGCATTTAAAGAAGCCGGTGCTCAATTACATACGTTGAGTACTTTTGGCGGCGTTAATAGTGTTGTGCATGGCGAGAAAAATGACTTTCATAAGGCATCTACTGATACGGATGCAATGCTTAAAGATCATGAAATTAACACGATAGCTGTTGTTACACAGCATAACTCACATGCGCGATTTGTATCGCAAGCATTGAGTGAGGGCAAAAACGTATTTGTTGAGAAACCTTTAGCTATTAATGTTGAACAATTAGAAGAAGTAAAGAAAGCATATGCTTCACAACTGGAAGAGGGGAAAGGAGCTCGAGTAATGGTCGGTTTTAATCGTCGCTTTGCACCTCAGGTGCAAAAAATGAAAGAGCTGGTCTCTGCAGTTTCGGAACCAAAGTCCTTTATTATGACGATGAACGCAGGTTCTATTCCAGCTGATCATTGGACGCAAGACAACGAAGTGGGCGGTGGGCGTATTATTGGCGAGGCGTGTCACTTGGTTGATTTAATGCGCTATTTAGCAGGAAGTGAAATTGTTTCTGTTCAAGCAAGGCGGATGGGTGATTCAGATGCAGTGATGGTTAAGGAAGATAAAGCAGCTATTATCTTGGGGTTTGCGGACGGTTCGTTTGGTACGGTTCATTATTATGCCAATGGGGCGGCCTCATTTCCCAAAGAGCGGGTTGAGATTTTTACGGCGGGTAAAACACTACAGTTAGATAATTTTAGGAAACTAAAGGGTTTTGGCTGGAAGGGGTTCACCAAAATGAATTTATGGCAACAAGACAAAGGACAAAAGGCGTGTGCGAAAGCTTTCTTAGATGCTGTGTCAGAAGGCAAACCTGCGCCTATTTTGGCTGAAGAAATTTTTGAAGTTGCGCAAGTGAGTATAGATATTGCTGAACAACTACGTGCGCAGTAATTTTTTCGTAAAAGTAAAAACTGCAGTTGATCTTGGAGTTGTCAATATAGGGCGAATTTTTTGGTACCGTTTGGGCCTTGTTGTTGGGTTTAACCTAGTAAAAGGATTGAAAACTAGTATTGAACAAGGTGATTTTTTTCGTGAGCATTCAGGTAACTACAACGTTGAATTAGAAGCCAATGATCAGTGGTTGAATAAGCAAACTTATTTTGGTCGCCAGTTTAATAGCTCTTCAGAAATGCCAAATTGGCATCAAAGCTGCTTGATAAACGTAGCGGTCAAGCAACCATCGCGTCCTTGGTGGGAAATGGCTGATTTTGACGATGAGCTGGGTGATATTAAAGGTGTTTGGGAGGCGTCACGTTTTGATTGGGTACTGTCTTTTGCGCAACAGGCGGTTTTGGGAGAAAAAGAAAGCGTAATTAAATTGAATGATTGGTTGAATGATTGGCTGCAAAAGAACCCGCCTTACTTAGGTGTTAACTGGAAGTGTGGGCAAGAGGCATCTATACGTGTAATGCATCTTGCGATGGCATCAGTCATTATGGGGCAGCATAAATGTACGACTAAAACATTATTGGACTTTATTAAAGCGCATTTAGCACGGATTGCCCCAACAATCTCTTATGCAATCGCCCAAGATAATAATCATGGAACATCGGAGGCGGCTGCGTTGTTTATGGGAGGTAGCTGGCTCGTAGAAAATGGTGATGAAGATGGAGAAAGATGGTGCCAGCAGGGGAGAAAATGGCTGGCAAATAGAGCGAAGCATTTGATTGATGCTGACGGAAGTTTTAGCCAGTATTCTACAACCTATCATAGAGTAATGCTTGATACATACAGCATGGCTGAGGTCTGGCGAAAGAGTTTAGACCTGCCGCTATTTGATGGCATTATTTACATTAGATTGGATGCAGCAACCGATTGGTTGTTCAATATGACTCAATTTGAGACAGGTGACGCCCCAAATTTAGGCGCAAATGATGGCGCTCGTTTATTGCCTTTAACCGGTGGTGATTATCGTGATTTTAGGCCATCTGTTCAATTAGCGTCAGCACTGTTTGTAAAGAAAACTGCATACGATAAGGAAGGTGATTGGAATCAGCCTTTAAAGTGGCTGAGGGTTCAAAAACCAATTTTGAGTAATAAAAAAGCAACGAGCTTGGATATGCCTTTGGGTGGGTATGGCTTGTTACGTAATAAAAGAGCTTTCGTTTTGCTGAACTACCCTAGGTTTAGATTTAGGCCAAGTCAGTGCGATGCTCTGCATGTTGATTTTTGGCTTGCCGGCGAGAATTTGTTAAGGGATGCCGGAACGTTTAGCTATAATGCGGGCCAAGAAGTTATTGACTATTATGGCGGGACTCAAAGTCACAATACAGTTCAGTTTGATGAGCACCAGCAAATGCCTAGATTAAGTCGTTTCTTGCTGGGTGGTTGGCTTAAAACGGGTTTTAAACAGGAATTAAAAGTTGAAGCGTCTGAAGCTAGTATTGCGGCTAGGTATAAAGATCGTTTTAACTGCCAACACATCAGAGCAGTAAAGCTAACAGGCCAAAGCCTTTTAGTTGAAGATCAGCTTTCTGGGTTTAAGCGTAGAGCCGTTGCGCGATGGCGGTTGAGCCCTGGGAATTGGCGCATAAATGGCCATCAGATTGCTAGTGACGAGTATGTTATTGCAATTGAATCAGATGTGGGGATTTCTAGACTTGAGTTAATAGAAGGTCGAGAGTCGCGTTATTATTATTTGGAAGAAGCTGTTCCTGTTATAGAAATAGAGATAAATAAGCCAGGCATTATAAAAATGGAGTTTAGGTTTTAAAAATGAAGATACTATATTTTCATCAGCACTTTTCTACGCCGAAAGGTTCGGCGGGAATTCGGTCATACGAAATGGCGCGACGCGCAATCCATTATGGACACAAAGTAACAATGGTTTGCGGCAGTTACGGTGGTGGAAAAACAGGGCTATCTGGAGATTTTACTAAAGGGAAGCGCGTTGGGAATGTTGATGGAATAGATATTGTTGAGTTTGACTTGAGTTACTCAAATGCCGACACGTTACTCACGCGTACTAAGACATTCATTAAGTTTTCAGTGAAAAGTATTGGGCTAGTGTTCACTGAGAATTATGATCTTGTGTTTGCAACAACGACTCCATTGACAGCGGGAATTCCAGGGATCTTCGCGCGATGGTTAAGGAGAAAACCCTTTGTTTTCGAGGTTCGAGACTTATGGCCTGAGTTACCTAAAGCAATGGGAGTGATTAAAAACCCTGTCGTGCTCGGCTTAATGTCATTTTTAGAATATATTTCTTATCAGTCTGCATGCCGATGTATTGGGCTTTCTCCCGGTATTGTTAACGGAATAGAAAAGCGTGGTGTGGCATTAGATAAAATTAAATTGGTTCCAAATGGGTGTGATTTAGATATTTTTAATTCAAATGTCGATGCTTGGCGTCCTGATGGTGTTAAAGAAAGTGATTTATTGGCCATTTTTACAGGAACGCATGGCGTGGCAAATGGGTTGGATGCGGCATTAGATGCTGCCAAAGAGCTTAAAGAGCGAGGAAGAAAAGATATTAAGCTTGTGTTTGTAGGGCAGGGTAAGCTCAAAACCCAGTTACAGCGTAGAGCCAAGGTTGAAGAATTAGAAAATGTTATTTTTTGCCATCCAGTTGGTAAAACTAAGCTTGCTGGGCTTATGTCTGGTGCAGACATAGGTATGCAGTTGTTAACAAACATTCCTGCCTTTTACTTCGGAACATCGCCCAATAAATTTTTTGACTATATTGCTGCAGGGTTGCCGGTGTTAAATAACTATCCAGGCTGGTTGGCTGAAATGATAGTTGAGAATAAATGTGGCTACGCTATAGAGCCTGAAAATATTAAGGAATTTGCTGATGCTCTTGAGTCGGCAAGTGAGAATAGAGCTGAATTAAAAGAAATGGGAATAAAATCAAAAGCTTTAGCGATAGATGCTTTTTCGAGAAAGAATTTAGCGGATGAATGGGTTGAATGGGTTTGTAAATAAAATGAAGCGCTTACTTGATATAGCCTTATCACTATTAGCTTTGCTGATACTCAGCCCTGTTATTCTACTTCTATCCATTCTTGTTGCACTTAAGCTTGGTAGGCCTGTTTTATTTAGGCAGAAGCGCCCTGGACTAAAGGGTAAGGTTTTTGAAATGCTAAAGTTTCGTTCAATGCGTGATGCTGTGGACGAACAAGGAAATGTGTTGCCAGATTCGAAGCGTTTAATTTCTTTTGGCAAAAAACTACGTAGTACAAGTCTAGATGAGCTCCCTAGCCTTTGGAGTGTTCTGAAAGGTGATATGAGCCTTGTCGGGCCCCGACCTTTATTGGTGGAATATTTGCCGCTGTACTCTAAAGAACAGGCTAGGCGGCATGATGTTCGGCCTGGTATTACTGGTTGGGCTCAAGTGAATGGGCGTAATGCTATTTCTTGGGAAGATAAGTTTAAACTGGATGTTTGGTACGTTGATAATCAATCATTTTGGTTGGATCTTAAAATATTATTATTAACTGTGAAAAAAGTGTTTTTTAAAGAGGGGGTTTCAGCTGAAGGTGAAGCAACCATGCATAAATTCACGGGTAATGAATAAATTGTTATACTTTCTAGTATTAATTAGCTAATTTTAGGTGTGGTTATGAATACAGTAACGTTAATAAATGAAATAACGTCGCTTCCTGTAGAAGAACGTGCATTAGTTGTAGAGTCGGTATTACAAAGTTTAAATCAACCTGAATGTAAACTCGATACAGTTTGGGCTGAAGTGGCTAAAAGTAGATTAGCTCAATTGGAAAGTGGCAATGTAGAATCAGTTGATGGTAAACAAGTTTTTGATAAAATTTGGCAGCGCTTTAAATAATGAACTTTCAATTTCATCCAGAGGCTGAAATTGAGTTAAATGAAGCTATCTCTTATTATGAAAAAATTGATAAAGGTTTAGGCTTTGATTTTGCTATTGAAGCTAATTTAGCAAATCAACGAGCACTTTTTTTACCTAAAGCCTGGGCTGAAATAGACGTAAATATTCGTCGTTCTTTACTTGCGCGTTTTCCTTATGGCATTGTATATACGGAAACAGATAAAGAAATTTATATTCTTGCTGTAATGAATTTACATCGCCAACCTAATTATTGGAAACATAAAAGCTAAATGAAAACACTTGCGATAGTGGGCGCTAGTGGCCATGGTAAAGTTGTGGCTGACTTAGCTGAATTGTGTGGCTTTGATGTTGTCTTTTATGATGATGCGTATCCACAAAAACAAAATATTGAACACTGGCAAGTTGTTGGTCAGTTTGCTGACTTGTTAAATTCAAAAGAAGATTGTAAACACGCTATAGTTGCTATTGGAAATAATCAAATTCGTTTTAATCTAAGTGAGCAATTACTTGATTCTGGCTTTAACCTACCTGTACTTATTCACCCTAGCGCAGTAGTCAGCCAATATGCACACATTAATGAGGGTACGGTCGTTTTTGCTAATGCCGTTATTAATGCTTTCTCACAAATAAGTCGCTACTGCATAATAAATACCGCCACTATTGTTGAGCATGATTGCATGCTTGGTGATGCCGTTCATTTAAGCCCCTGTGTAGCATTAGCTGGGGGCACTAAAATCGGTAAGCTGTCTTGGTTAGGTATTGGCGCAGTAACTAAACAATTAGTTGAAATAGATTCTAATGTCACCATAGGTGCTAATTCAACCGTAATAAAAAACATTCCTGCAAACGTTGTAGCTATTGGCTCCCCTGCAGTCATTAAAAAACATCAATAAAGGATCTTCTTTACATGTCAAACAAACCATTTTCTTCTTGGCCATCATTTGCGCAAGAAGAAGCTGATGCTGTTTCTAGGGTTTTACTATCGAATAAAGTTAATTATTGGACGGGCTCAGAAGGTCGTGAATTTGAAAAGGAGTTTGCTAGTTGGGCAGGGTGTGAGTATGCCGTTGCCCTAGCGAATGGAACGGTTGCGCTAGATTTAGCGTTTAAGGTGTTGGGCATAAATGATGGCGACGAAGTTATCGTTACATCACGTACTTTTTTAGCCTCTGTATCCTCGATTGTAACAGCAGGAGCAGTGCCAATATTTGCTGATGTATCGTTGGATTCTCAAAACATTACTGTTGAGAGTGTGCGAGAGAAAATCTCACCTAAAACGAAAGTGATACTGTGCGTGCATCTAGCGGGTTGGCCAGCGACATGGATGGCATGATGGCTATAGCCGAGGAATTCGGCCTGTATGTGATTGAAGATTGTGCTCAGGCACATGGGGCGAAATATAAAGGAAAGCCCATTGGCTCAATAGGGCATATCGGTTGTTGGTCTTTTTGCCAAGATAAAATTATGACGACTGGCGGTGAAGGCGGCATGGTGACAACCAATGACCATGATTTGTGGTCAAAAATGTGGTCGTACAAGGATCATGGTAAATCATGGCGTTCAGTTTACGAAAAAGAACATCCACCAGGTTTTAGATGGTTGCACGATTCTTTTGGCACTAATTGGCGCATGACAGAAATGCAAGCTGCGATTGGTCGTATTCAATTAAAGCGTATGCTGAGTTGGTCAAATTCTCGCCAGGCTAATGCTAATAAGATCTGGGAAGTGGCCAAGCAATGTAACGGTCTGCGCGTTCCTTCTGTGCCTTATTATTTCGAGCATGCGGCTTATAAGTGTTATGTGTTTGTTGAGCCTAACAAACTAAGGGCTGACTGGAATCGTGATCGCATTATGTCTGACATTAACGCGCTGGGCGTTCCGTGCTATTCAGGCTCTTGTTCTGAAGTCTATTTGGAAAAGGCTTTTGATGACACTACCTTTCGCCCAACAGAGCGCCTACCCAATGCAAAAAAACTAGGTGAAACATCATTGATGTTTTTAGTTCATCCGACACTAACTGAAGAAGAAATAGCTCAAACGCGTGATGCCATCAGGCACGTTATGGGGATTGCCGAGGTATAATCACTGCGGCGATGTAAGTATATGCTTACATCAAGTGAAGTCTTTCCCTATAGTAATGGATGATCGAATAGAGTAAGTTATTGCTTAGTGCCACATAAATTTAATGTGGGGTACTGGAACTTTTCTTATTAAATCATGGAGGATAATATGTTTAGAAATCTATTTTTATGTGTCTTGTTGCTTTTAGCAGCTTCAGCTTTTGCAGTTGATATTAATAAAGCGTCAACAAAGGAGCTTGCGAAAGGGTTAAAAGGCGTAGGAGAAAGTAAAGCAGCAGCAATTGTTATGTATCGTAAAGAACACGGGCCTTTTAAAACGATGGCTGACTTGGCGAAAGTAAAAGGTATTGGCGCTGCTACAGTTGATAAAAACCGAGAAAATATCGAGCTAAAATCAAAATAGTACGCTCAATAAAAGTAATAATTAGCCCTGCTTGTCAGGGCTTTTTTATATTTGTTGGTATTTTCTTACGAATGATCAGCGTTTCGCTTTAGATTGTTGGCGATGTATAATCGGCACAGAAGTTCAACGTTAAGGGAAGCAAGGTTTTATGGATAAAAATACTTTTTTATTGCCGAAGTGGCTGTTGTCCCAAAACCGTCAAATAAAAAGAGGTATTACCTTACTATTTGATTTGCTCACTATTGAGTTGTCATTGTGGATTGCTTTTTCCTTACGGCTTGGTGAGTTTTATTTGCCAAGTGGCGGCGTGGGCTACCTCTTCATGGTGGCTCCAGTGCTTGCGATACCCATTTTCATTAGATTGGGCCTGTACAGGGTAATTATTCGATATATGGGCTTTCATTCCTTATGGGTGGTAGTTAAGGCTGTTTCTCTTTATGCCTTATTATTAAGTCTTGTAGTCTTGTTGGGGCGCATTGAGCTTGTGCCACGATCTGTTCATATCATTAATTTTCTAGTTGTATTGCTCTCGATTGGCGGCAGCCGCATGATTGCACGGTGGTGGCTGTTTGAGGTACCTAACAACACTCTTGTTAAAAACTTACGTAAAGTGGTTATTTATGGGGCAGGTTCATCAGGCGTCCAAGTATTTGACCAATTACGAACAAAAAGAGACATGAAGGTTGTTGGCTTTATTGATGACGAGCTGTCTCTACATAACAGGCAAATACGAGATATACGAATACGGTCGCTTTCACATTTAAGCAAAATGGTAGAGCGCGAAGGTGTGACTGATGTGTTATTGGCAATGCCGTCAGTTGCTCGGTCACGACGCAACCAAATCATTACATTATTAGAACCATATTCTGTAAAAGTGAAAACGTTACCTTCTCTTGCCGAAATAGCAACAGGTGAGGTGACGGTGGATGATATTCGTGATGTGGAAATTGAAGATTTATTAGGTCGAGATATTGTGGCGCCTGATGAGGCGTTATTGGATAAGAATATTACAGGTAAAACGGTAATGGTGACGGGCGCTGGAGGCTCGATTGGTTCTGAGTTATGCAGGCAGATTTTACGTTTGCAGCCTCGTAAGTTGGTTTTGTTTGAGAATAATGAGTACGCTCTTTACGCGCTAGAAAAAGAGTTGCAACACATGCACGTGTTGCTAAAATTTGGCGAATCAGTGACGGTATTGCCCGTTTTGGGTTCGGTGTTTAATAAAGTACGAATTGAAAAAGCATGTTTAAATTGTGGGGTGGAAACGCTTTATCATGCTGCCGCTTATAAACATGTGCCTTTAGTAGAGCAAAATCCCGGTGAGGCAATACAAAACAATGTGTTGGGTACTTTATATACAGCCCAAGCCGCCATTCAGGCAAACATTACATCCTTCATTTTGGTTTCAACAGATAAGGCGGTTCGCCCGACAAATACGATGGGTGCCTCTAAGCGATTGGCCGAGCTTGTATTGCAGGCATTAGACAAAAGAGGCAGCAAAACACAATTTAGCATGGTCCGTTTTGGTAATGTGCTGGGTTCGTCTGGCTCAGTTATTCCCTTATTTAAAAAACAAATTAAACAAGGTGGTCCTGTTACAGTGACGGATCCTAAAATAATTCGTTATTTTATGACGATACCTGAAGCGGCGCAGCTTGTGATACAAGCGGGCGCAATGATGAAGGGCGGTGACGTATTTGTTTTGGATATGGGTGAGCCGGTTAATATTCTTGAATTAGCTCGAAAGATGATTCATTTAAGTGGTATGGAAGTGCAGGATGATAGTCACCCAAACGGCGATATTCCTATTAAATACACCGGCCTTAGGCCAGGTGAAAAGTTGTATGAAGAATTACTAATTGGCGACAACGTGTCTGTAACAAAACACCCGAAAATCATGCGTGCAATAGAGAACGTTATACCGTGGGATACCTTGGAGCCAATATTAATGCAATTAGAAGACGCAGTTAAAAAAAGTGATTTTGAAAAAGTAAGGACTATGTTGTTGGAAACTGTCGTAGGGTTTAAGCCGCAATGTGAAACGCAAGATGTGGTTTCTAAAAATATTCAGAAAAATGAATTATTGCAAGATGCAAACGTGATTAAGATTTAAGGCGACCCATTGAAAATGGGAAAGGTTGATTTTAACGAAACCTGACTAAATATAAAAATAATAGAAAACAGTTTGAACTGGCCATTGTGGTTAGGTGAAAAAATAGATAGAATACGCGGCTCTTTTAAGTATAAGTAAGCACCTGCGAAGTAGGTGAGGTAAAAAATGAAAACATTTAGTGCAAAAGCAGAAGAAGTAGAACGCGATTGGTATGTTGTAGATGCTGAAGGTAAGGCATTAGGCCGTTTGGCTACAGAAATTGCCCTTCGTTTACGTGGCAAACATAAGCCTGAATTCACACCGCATGTTGATACTGGCGATTACATTGTTGTAATCAACGCAGAAAAAATTGGTGTGACAGGTAATAAAGAAAAAGACAAGATGTATTACCATCACACAGGTTATATCGGTAACTTAAAGTCAGTTTCATTAGGTAAGTTACGTGAAACATATCCTGAACGTATTATTCAATCTGCTGTTAAAGGCATGTTGCCAAAGAATACGTTAGGCAGAAATATGTTTAAAAAAATGAAAGTATTTGTTGGTGCTGAACATACACATCAAGCACAACAACCTAAAGTTTTAGAAATTTAATTAAGAGTTTATAAACATGGCACAAACCGAATATTACGGAACAGGTCGACGTAAAAGTGCAGTAGCACGAGTATTTGCGCGCCCAGGAAAAGGCGAAATTAAAGTTAACAACGCATCGTTAGATACGTATTTTGGTCGTGAAACAGATCGAATGATTGTTCGTCAGCCACTTGAAACAGTCGAAGTGACAGGCAAGTTCGATTTGCTAGTAACTGTTAAAGGCGGCGGCCCTTCTGGTCAAGCCGGAGCGATCAGGCTTGGTATCACACGTGCGTTGATGGAATATGATGAAGAGCTTCGTCCAGCGTTGCGCAAAGCAGGCTTTGTGACACGTGATTCACGTCAAGTGGAACGTAAGAAAGTTGGTTTACATAAAGCTAGAAAACGTCCTCAATACTCTAAGCGTTAATAAAAAGCGTTTAAGTACGGTACCTATTTTAAAAACCCATCATTTTGATGGGTTTTTTTTATGCTTATAGAAAGTTGTAATTATGTGGTATCCCGATAAGATAAAGCTTTTGGTTTTAAATGTTTTAAAAGCCTGCTTGGGTAATTGAAAGGAGAGTTAATGACGGACTACAAGGAAAAGTTTCAGAAAGCGATTAAATCACTTGATGAATCCGAGCGTGAAGCGACAGACAATATTGCAGCATTGTATAAAGCCTTACTTGGGATGTTAAATGTTGTAAAAACTAAGCATAAGCTAATTGCTAAAGCAGTTGCAAAGCTCCCTAAAAAGGTTCAGCCAGACAGGCTTCCTCTGGTTGACCTTGAGCGTATCAAGGACCTTTTGATTAGTCACATGGGTGATAGTGAGGAAGCTGATTCTAGTTTGTTAGTCTTAGAAGAGCTGCTATTACATTTGAGTGCTTCTTCAGTTTTTAAAGATGATGTTTTAGCGGTTCAAAAGATGTTGTCTTCAGCTGCCAATTCAAAAGACTTTATCAATATTGCTCAAAAAATTGCCACAATCGTACTAGATAATAATGATACGGCAGGTAGCCTGGGAAATTTATCTGAAGGATCCATAGAGGCAATTAAAGATGGGTTATTGGCGAAATTAAGTGAACTTGAAACGTCAGATACTGATATTGCACGGTCACTTGATATAGTTAGCCTTAAAGAGAAGTTGGCCAAAGTAACGAACTTAAGAAGTTTAGAGGAGTTTTATAAGCAAATTTTTGAAGGCTTTGGTGAAAAGCTAACAAAGAAAGATGAGTTTATTGTAGAGCTCTCTGGGTTGATAGAAACTGTCGCACAGCAACTGTCTAGTATTTCGTTAGAGATAAAAAAAGAAAATATAAATGATGAGGCGGTTTCGAAAGACAGGTGGCGTTTAACAGAGTTAATGAGCGAACAAGTAAATACTATTAGAGAAAGTGTTTTACAAGCTGAAAGTTTGTCGACGCTTAAGGAGCTTGTAAGCGAGCGTATGAATGTTTTGAATTCTAATGTGAATGAGCTTGTGGCTATAGAAAGCCGCCGAGTGAAGGATGCAGAAGCGAATACGAGACGTATTGAAAATAAGTTAAATAAGGTTCAAAGTGAGGTTTCTTCGTTAAAGTCATCTTTAAATAAAGCCCATGATCAAGCATTTGTTGATCCTTTAACAGGTGTTGCAAATAGGCGTGCTTATGACGAAAGAATTAAGCTAGAGTTTGAGCGATGGAAGCGTAATAAAGAACCATTAGCCATAGCAATTATGGACGTCGATAAGTTTAAGAAAATTAATGATACCTTTGGTCACCCTGTTGGAGATAAGGTGCTTCGAACAATTAGTCAGTTGATACATAAAAAAGTAAGGGGCAGTGACTTTTTTGGGCGCGTTGGTGGTGAGGAGTTCGTTGTTATTTTTGCTGGTAGTGATCTTGCTAACATTATGACGAGGCTAGAACAGTTTAGGAAAAGTATCGAAGACTGTAAATTTGGCTCTAAAGGTAATAGAGTTGTAATTACTATGTCTGTTGGTTGCGCATTATTTTCAAATGAGGATAACCCAAGTAATGTCTACGAGAGGGCCGATCAGGCGCTATTGAAAGCAAAGCAGACAGGGCGAAATAAATGCCTTAGCGACCAAGACCTTTAATGTATTAAGCATTTTATTATGCGGTTATTTTTTTAAAGCCTGCATTGCCTGGTGGGTGCTTAAGTAGATGTTTTCAGCGCCTAACTTTTCAATAAATTCTGTTTGTTTCAGCTTGTCCATAACGGGGCCTTTGATTTCTGCTAAATGGAGTTTGATACCAGCTTTCTCTAACCGATAATGAATATCGTCTAATGATTCGAGTGCGCTAGTATCAATATAGCTTATTGAATTACAGATGAGTACAACGTGGTCTAGTGCACTATTATCGGCCACGTGCGTCATAACCGTATCTTCTAAAAAGTTGGTATTGGCAAAATACAGGTTTTCATCAATTCGCATGGCGAGAATATGCTCATCTGTTTTGACTTTATGTCGGTCAATATTTCTATAATGCTCGGTGTTTCCCACTTGCCCTACAATCGCGACATGTGGTTGACTGCTTCTGAAAAGATATAGCCCTATCGACATGATGATGCCCGCTATTATGCCGCTTTCTACATCAATTATTAGTACTGTAAAAAAGGTCACGAGCATGGAGAAGGCATCTGTTCGGTCATAACTCCAAGCATGCTTTAATGTGTATGCATCAATTAAAGGAATAACAGCAAGTACAATAATGGCCCCTAATGCTGCTTTAGGTAAAAAGAAGAAAAGCGGCGTCAATATAATAAGAGTAAGAGCAACTAATCCGGCGGTAATGATAGAGGCCAAAGGTGAGTTGGCCCCGGCCGAAAAATTCACCATAGAACGACCAAAACCACCTGCTACAGGGTAGCCGCCGCTTATTGCAGAAGCAATGTTGGCAGTTCCAAGGCCGATGAGTTCTTTGTTGGAGTCTATTTTTTGCCGCTTCTGGCTGGCCATTGATTTACCAATAGAAACGCTTTCAAGATAGCCAATTAATGCAATTAAAAACGCACTAGGCAATAGCTCTTTTAAGAGCGAGTATTCTAGATTGGGTAAGATGAACGAAGGCAGCCCTGGTGGAATGCTGCCAATAATGGCAACGTTTTCATGTGTGTTTAGGCCCATGTAATAAACAGCGAGGGTGCTTACCACAACGGCTGCTAGCGGACCGGACTTAGAAATAAATTGTATTAAGGCTTCATTGCTTGTGTGCTTTTTAAGAAATGTAAATAACGGGCTTTTGAATGCCCATAATAGAAAAAGGCTGCCTAGGCCAATAATAGCGGTGGCTAGGTTGCTTTGAAATAGTTGGGAAATGATAAGGTAAGCTGATTCATAGGCTGGTAGTCCACGTGGTATATCTAAACCCAGGATGTGTTTTATCTGGCTTAGAGCAATAATAAGGGCAGATGCGCTTACAAAACCAGAAATAACTGGGTGGCTAAGGAAGTTAATAATAGCACCAACTCTCGCGACACGCATGAGCAGCAAAATGAGGCCAACTAATAACGCTAATGTATGTGCGGTGCTAACCATGTCTTCTATATTGGTTATATTTAACTCAATAAGCGTGGCGCCTGTCATAAGTGACATCAGGCCAACAGGTCCTACAGCTAATGTTTTACTGCTGCCAAATATTGCATATAAGAGAAGTGGCAGAACAGAAGAATACAATGCTACTTGTGGCGGCAGCCCAGCGAGTAACCCATAGGCCATGGATTGGGGAACTAAAACAACAGCGACGATAACACCAGCAATGAGGTCGCCAGATAGCTCTGTTTTTTTATAGTCTGTTACCCAATTAGGTAGAAGCATTGACGGAGATGTTTTTTGTAATTGAGTTCATTATAGTTGCAATAGAAGAGTAATTATTAATATATCAAAAAAGAATAGTTTTATAAGCAAAATAAATGTGACGGGCTACCTATGTCTGTGAGCCGTTGTTAGGTCGGCAACTTGTTGCAGAGCAGCAACAAAAAAGCGTAAAATCAACGTTTTAAGTGTATTTTTTTGTTGCATAAATGCAAAAACTTGATATATTGTAATCATAACAAGGAGGGGGAGGCAGCCTTTACATTGGTAAAACTGCACCAAAAAAACAATAAAAATAATAAAAAACTTAAGGGGCCTTTGGTCCCTTTTTTTTGTCTGTCGTAATTTAATCCTTAATCGGTTGTACCATTAAAGGTTAATCACGCAAGTGATGGGTGGAAAGGCAAAACTATTAGCGTGTTAGCGTTTTTATACCTTCTTCTCGAGCTAATAAGAGAATGTCAGCTGAACGTTCAGCAAATAGTCCTGTCGTCACTACGCCGGTGAGGTTATTCAACGTGTTTTCTAGCTTGACGGGCTCGAAGATGTCTAAACGATGGATGTCTAGGATGATGTTGCCATTATCAGTAATGAAGTTTTCACGCCAGACTGGGTGCCCGCCCAGTTTTATGATTTCTCTCGCTACATAGCTGCGCGCCATAGGGATAACTTCTATAGGTAATGGAAAAGCACCTAGACAGCTGACCAATTTGCTTTCGTCGGCTATACAAATAAATTGTTTACTAGCAGCCGCGATGATTTTTTCTCGAGTTAATGCGCCGCCGCCACCTTTTATCAACTGCAGGTGTTTATTTGTTTCATCGGCGCCATCGACGTAAATATCTAACGAACCGACGGTGTTCAAATCTAATACAGGAATGCCTAGAGCATGTAGTTTTTTTGAGCTGGCTTCAGAACTTGATACAGCGCCTTCAAATTGATGCTTTATGGGCTCAAGAAGATCGATAAAATAATTGACGGTTGAACCGGTGCCTACACCAATAATATCGACATTATGAGTGTATTCAATGGCTGCTTCAGCGGCTTGCAGTTTCATGTTTTTTTGCATAAAAAGTTGTAGAGATTGATGTGTTATATGTATGTTAACGTATTAGGTGTTGAACGTGCGGGCATTAGTTTGTTAAATGTATTACGTACGCAATAGAGCTATTGCTCGCTTTGAAAAGCAACGTGTTTGCTTTTCTGTAATTACCGCATCTAACGGTATATCCCAGGTTTGAGGGCTTAGCGCCTCGGTTTCTTGGCAGCTGTAAGCAATGCCAATTAATAAAGGACTGATTTTATTTGATGTCTGCGCTGAAAATTGTAATGTGCGGTCATAATAACCGCCTCCAGCACCCAATCTATTTCCTTTGTTATCAAAACCAACTAATGGCATCAATAATGTTGATAAGAACTTGCACTGTAACGTGCCGTAAGTGTCGGCTTCTTCAATATTAAATTGATTATATTTAATGCGGTCGCCCCACGCATATGCTGAAAAGATAAGTTGTTGGTTTTTTGTTAATGAAGGTAAGTAGTGAGGAATGTGTCGGTCAAAACAGGTTTTAATCGTACTTTCTAAATTAGGTTCTCCATTGTGAGTCATATAGCTAGCAATCCGTGGGCGCCTTAATAAAACGCCAGAGTTTGCTATTCTCATGTTGATGAGAAAATCATAATGTTCTCTATGGGAAGGTGGTATTGCTAGCCTAGTTTGCCGCAAGAATTGTCTTTGATTAATTACTGGGTCAGTAGCCATGATATGGTTGGTCGCCAAATAAAGTGTTCCCCACGAGCGCCGTAGTCGGAGTGTCTACCTTGAACCAAGCGGTTCAAGTGGGAACGAAGATATTGTGTTGGGTTTCTCTACTGAAAGAGCATACACGCCTACAATACAACTCGTTTTCCCTAATATTTAAATAGGCTCAAGGTTTTTGTCACTTAGCTTCGAACGCAGCAGGGAACACTTAAAGTGTAGACCTAAATTGCTTACGTGTCATTAAATTTCCCTGTAAACAAGAAAATTGAAAAAGGCGGATGGATTAGCGTGTTATTTGCCGAAAGAATTTATGGCGAAATCTAACTTGTTTTGTAAGGCATTAATCTTTTCACTGATATCCAGTGAGACATTATTCTTTTTATCGCCTTCATTAAGTAAGTCATGCGTAATGTTAAGGCCAGCCATGACAGCAATACGATCTAGCCCAATAATTCGACCAGACTGTCGTATATCATTCATTTTTTGATCCAAATAACGAGCCGAATGTTCTAATTGAGGCTTCTCTTCCTCGGGACAGTTGACTTGATAGTCTTTATCTAAAATTGTTACGGTAACAGGGACTGAAGCCATCGTTAGATTTCCATTACTTTGAGGCGTGAAATCATCGCTTCAACACGTGATTTTGCTTTATCGGTCTTATCCATTAACGCGCTACGTTGTTGGACAAGGTCTGCCTGCTGGTTTTTAAGCTGGCTATTTTCTTCGTGCAAACGTTGACATACCTGAACTAGCGTATCAATACGTTGCTCAAGATGCTGGAGGGCTAATTCTGGATTTTGTTCTATGCTCACGCCGTAAATCTTAGGTGTGATTGGGCCTCAGGTCAACAGGAAGTTTATTATAAGCAACTTTTTGTGAGCTAAGTTTTGGTGTGAGCGCTAGCAGTGATAGCATACACCTAATATAAACAGAGCAAGTTGGAGTTAAGGTGGAACAATTAGGCGATTTTGACAATATGCAATCATTATTAAACGCTCACGATGCATATATGAGCGCGGCAGAAGTGCACGGGTTAGCTGCAGGTATGTTGTGTGTGGGGTTTGATGCGAAATTTGACCGCTGGGTGGTTGCTGTTTTTGAAACAGATGAGCAGCTAGAGGGATTGGACGATAGCGAAAAAGGTGATTTGATAGGGTTGTTTGAAGGCACGTGTGAATTACTCAAAAGTGACGAATTTATATTTGACTTATTTTTACCCGATGATGGGGTGCCAATGGTTGAAAGGGCAAAAGCACTCAGTGAGTGGTGCCAAGGGTTTTTATACGGTATTGCTTATATGGGGGCTAAAGATGATACCGATTGGGGCGAAGACGGTAGAGGGATTTTGAGAGATTTTCTAGAGCTATCTAGAATAGATGCAGATGGGGCGGAAGAAGCAGATGAACAGTCGTATATGGAGCTTCAGGAGTACGTAAGGTCTGCTGTGCATGTGATGTTGATGGAGCTGCAGCCAGCCGTTGAAGCCAATGCGACAACGTCTCCAAGGCTTCATTAATAATGGGCCAACAAAACATAAGCGCTACAGAATTCGCAAAGCGCCGTAAGCAATTTCTACGCTTGTTGGGTGCAGGCAATATTGCGGTGATCCCAGGTGCCTCTATTCAACATAGAAACAGAGATGTCGAGTATTTGTTTCGCCAAAACAGTGATTTTTATTACCTAACGGGTTTTGATGAAGCGGATGCAGTGGCCGTGTTTGTGCCCGGCCGTGAGCAGGGCGAATATATATTATTTTGCAATGAATACGATGAACAAACGGCGTTGTGGGTAGTTGCAAATGCAGGTATAGATAACGCGATGAGCGTATTTGGTGCGGACGATGCGTTCCCCATTGACGACATTGACGATATTTTGCCGGGCTTATTGGAAAATAATAATAAGCTGTACTTTCCAATGGGTATGAATCCAGCGTTCGATCAACAGTTAATGGACTGGTCACAACAGGTGCGGAGTAAATCAAGAGCAGGTGTAACAGGGCCCGCAGAGTTTATTTCAACGGACCATCTGTTGCACGAAATGCGTTTAATAAAATCATCGCAAGAAATTAAGCAGATGAAAAAGGCGGCAAAAATTTCTGTGGTGGCTCATAAAAAGGCCATGCAGGTTTGTAAGCCAGCTATGTATGAGTATGAAGTTGATGCAACGTTAAAGCACCATTTTATTAGTAATGGGGCACAGCAAGAGGCTTATCCCGCTATTGTTGGCGGCGGTGTGAATGGATGTATTCTTCATTATGTACAAAATAATGCGCAACTTAATGATGGCGAATTGTTATTGATTGATGCAGGGTGCGAATGGGAAAAATACGCCTCTGATATAACACGAACATTTCCCATAAACGGGGTGTTTAGCGAGGAACAAAAGGCGTTATACCAATTGGTATTGGATTCGCAATATGCTGCGATTGAGCAGGTAAAACCAGGTAATCATTGGAATGACCCTCATGAAGCGGCTGTTAAGGTGTTAACAAAGGGGTTGGTTAAGTTAGGAATTCTTAACGGACGTGTGCCAACGTTGATTAAAAATGAAGCGTATAAACCGTACTATATGCACCGAACAGGGCACTGGTTAGGCATGGATGTTCATGACGTCGGTGATTATAAAATAGACAAACAGTGGCGCTTGTTGGAGCCGGGCATGGTGCTTACTGTAGAGCCAGGTCTGTATATTCAGCCGAATGCAAAAGAAGTTGATAAGAAATGGCGCGGAATTGGTATTCGTATTGAAGATGATGTATTGGTAACGAAAAAAGGCCATGAGGTTTTAACTGACGGCGCACCGAAAGAAGTCAACGATATTGAATCGTTGATGGAGAAAGCGCGTGTCGGATGACTATGATGTCATCATTATTGGTGGTGGCATGGTGGGTGGCTGCTTAGGTTTAGCATTAAGCCAATCATCGCTTCGCGTTGCTATTGTAGAGGCGCGAGAGTTTTCAGAAAAACAATCGGACAGTGCGGGTAAGCGAGCCATCGCGCTGTCTTGGGGAAGCCGCTGTGTTCTTGAACAATTAGGTATTTGGCAGCCCATAAATGATGCAGCGATGGCGATTAAGCACATTCATGTGTCAGACAAAGGCCATTTCGGCAAAACGCGGTTATCAGCCGAGTCGCAACATGTTGATGCGCTAGGTTACGTGGTAGAAGCAGCAAAAATTGAAGCAGTCGTGGCAGATAGTTTAAAACAATCAAATATAGATAGTGTCTGTCCAGCAAGTTTAGTTGATTACGTAGTACATGATGACGGTGCAGACGTAACGATTAGTTTAAATGGCAAAGAGAAAACGTTGTCGTGCAGGTTATTAGTCGGTGCGGATGGCGGCTTATCTAAAGTACGCGAAGGCGGTGATTTTGATCTAAAAGAATATTCATATGAGCAGCACGCTATAGCTGGCTTAATTAAAGTTGAGTCGGATGTGCATGATATAGCCTACGAGCGTTTTACATCAGAAGGCCCAATAGCAATGTTGCCACATTTCGATGGATTATATTCCTTGGTGTGGACGATGCCATCAGAACTGGCGCTAGAGACAATGCAGTTGCCGGAAGATGAATTTTTAGATCGATTACAATCACGCTTTGGCCAATGGTTAGGGGAGCTAAGTTTGTCGGGTAAGTGCCAAAACTTCCCATTAAATTTATCACATGTTCCAAACAATACGGCAGAACGCGTTGTGCTGATTGGTAACGCCGCGCACCAGCTTCATCCTGTAGCGGGGCAAGGGTTTAACTTGGGTTTGCGAGACGCAGCGATTTTAGCGGATGTATTAATGACGGGCGAGAGTGATATTCGCAATGTGCTTGAAGTCTATGCAAAACACCGACAGTTAGACCAAACCCTAATAACAGGTTTTACCGATAATGTGATTAAGCTGTTCTCCACAAATAACGTGTTATTTAGTGTGGTGCGTAATAGTGGTTTACTCATGCTGGATAAAATACCTATGTTTAAAAATCAATTTGCTCGTCAAACGATGGGTTTGGGTTCTCGCTTAGCTAGGTTGAAGAACGTTGGCTAAAGATAAAGACTATCAAGTAGCAATAGTGGGCGGCGGCATGGTCGGTGCTAGTCTTGCGTGTTTGTTGGCGGGAAAAAACGTGTCCGTTGCGTTAATAGAGGCGGGCGACCCAGCGGCAAGTTGGCCAGAAAATACGTATGACTTACGTGTGTCAGCACTAACTTTGGCGTCCATTAACCTATTTAAAAGCCTCGACGTGTGGGCAGGTGTTGTTGAGCAAGGTGAGCAAGCGGTAGAAAAAATGTTTGTTTGGGATCACTTTGGTAGCGGTGAGTTGGATATAGATTCAGCCGATGCAGGTGAAGTGCAAATGGGTTCGGTGGTTGAGAATCGTATTTCTGTTTTGGCGATTTGGAAAAAACTTCAGCAATTAGATAGTTGTGATGTGTTCACTTCATCGCAATTAGACGATTTTACTGTGGATGACGACGGTTTAGATATTAACTTATCAAATGGCAAAAAAATTAGAGCCGCTTTGCTAGTGGGTGCAGATGGTTCAAATTCAAAGATAAGGCAAATTAGCGGTATTGATGATTACGGTTGGGAATACCAACAAAAAGCCTTAGTTGCGACGGTTAAGCCAGAAAAGTCACACCAAAATACCGCATGGCAACGTTTTTTGCCGGAAGGGCCGCTTGCCTTGCTGCCTTTGCGTGATGGATTAATCTCCATTGTTTGGACATCAAGCACACAAACCACAGTAGATAATTTGAAATTGAGCGATGCTGGTTTCTGCGACGCTTTGGCAGAAGCATCTGAGCATCAATTAGGTGATTTTGAACTGGTCGGCGCACGCGGTGCATTCCCGTTAAAGCTGCAGTTTTCACCAGAATACACTCAGCAACGTATGGTGTTAATTGGAGACGCCATTCACACCATTCACCCGCTAGCAGGGCAAGGCGCAAACCTTGGGTTAAAAGATGCAGTGACCTTAGCAGATGTGATTATTCAAGCACATAAAAAAGGCCGAGACATTGCTAGCGAACAAGTACTTCGTCGTTATGAGCGCCAACGCAAAGGAGACAACTTGTTAATGATGGGGATAATGGATGGTTTTAAACGCTTATTCGGTGCGGATGATATGTTGGTTCAATTCGCTAGAAGTTGGGGTATGGGCGTGGTTAATAGTTCGACAATTATTAAGAATCAGATATGCAAGTACGCGATGGGTTCGTAAAAATTTCGATATAAATAGCAGATATAAAAAAGCCGCCATCGCTATTAGCGATGACGGCTTTTTTATTTGCGTAAAATGTTTTACATTAAAACTTGTAGCGCCAGAACAACTTGGCAGCCAAAGCCCGCTGCAAACGCTAACGTACGTACCCAAGGAATGCCAAATGTATGCGTTAACAAATGTGCAACACGAGCATAAAAGAAAATCATCGCAGCCATTGCGGTTGTTTCATTATTCGCCCCAGCCGCTTGTACAACTAAAATAAGTGCAGAAAAAACAACTAGATTTTCAATAGCGTTGGCGTGAGCATTTTTCATACGAACAGCCCAACCAGCCATGCCTTCAACATCAGCATGTGGGCCGACAGCGTTTAGTAAACCTCCAGCAATAATGTAGTTAAGTGCATAAGGCACCCAAATAACAGCGGTTAATAGAGCAGTAGCAGCTAAGTAATATAGTTCTGGTGTCATCGTAAATCTCCGTCTTGTTGTGGGTTAATTGGTTGTTATTTTAATAAAATCCCATGAATAGAATGGACGCTCTCACAGGCTATGCGGCCCATGCTAGTTAAATAGCCACCGTCTGGTTTATCAATAAGCCCTTTGTCATGTAGACGTTTTGCGGCTTCAATGACGTTGATTTCAGCATCATGGTGTATTTTTATCCCCTGCTGGGTATTAGATAAATCATATTGAATAAGGATGTTAAGCTCATCTGTGGCTGTTTGATTAAATTTCATAGGTTAAGTTAAATAATTTCTGTGGCGTTAAGCTTAACGCTTAAATGGGTGTTGATGCAATCGTAATAGTAAGTCTTAACGATCTTAGTGGTCAGTTAAGTAAAAAATCTAATTTGCGCCTGTCTGGAATGGAAAAAAAGAGAGGTTCAGGTTATAGTGCAGCACTAATTTACCTCTTTTGGGAGAGCTCGGCATTAGGCCGACGCCGAAGGCGCAATCCGTCCGGAATCGCTCAGGCAAATGGACCATAAGAGAGATTGTTTAAATATATTTAGCAATCAGTTAGTTCTGGAGAGTGGTGAGGTGTTAAAGCTTAGCCCACCGAAGAGGAAAGAGGGTGCGCTATATGATGCCCCTTAAACTTTCAGGTTTTGGACAGAAGGGCGGCATGTGGTTTTCGCGTGCCGCCCTTTTTTTGAGAATATTGAGATGACTAATAAAACTATCCTAAATAGTGCTCACCGTGAACTAGGTGCCCGAATGGTCGATTTTGGCGGTTGGGATATGCCCGTTAATTACGGTTCACAAATTGATGAGCATCATTACGTAAGGCAATCAGTGGGGATGTTTGATGTATCCCATATGACAGTAGTGGATATTAATGGGCTAGAAGCTAAAGCATATTTACAGCATCTGTTAGCCAATGATGTGGCTAAACTCACGCGACAAGGTAAGGCGTTATATAGTTGCATGCTCAATGAGAAGGCGGGCATTATCGATGATTTGATTGTCTACTTTTTAGATGAACAAAATTACCGCCTCGTGGTGAATGCGTCAACGCGTGATAAAGATATTGCCTGGTTAGAGCAACAAGCAGAAGACTTTGATGTGACGATTAATGAAAAACCAACACTGGCAATGATTGCTGTTCAAGGCCCTAAGGCGCGTCAAAAGGTGTGTCCTTTGTTGCCTGAGCGCCTTGGCTTGGCGGCGGCTGAAATAAAACCATTTAGCGCTTGCTGGCATGGAGAATGGTTTGTTGGTAGAACCGGCTATACCGGTGAAGATGGCTTTGAAATCATCTTGCCGGAAGATAAAGCTGAAGGCTTTTGGAAACAATTGATTAGCGTGGGTGTACACCCATGTGGCTTAGGTGCGCGAGATACGTTGCGACTTGAAGCGGGTATGAATCTGTATGGTCAAGATATGGATGAAAGCAAGCACCCCATAGAGTCCGGCTTGAACTGGACGGTAGCTTGGGAGCCAGGCGTGCGTAATTTTGTTGGCAAGCAAGCATTGTTATCTATTAAGGAACAAGCAAATTCAGACAAGTTTGTCGGCTTGATTTTAGAAGATAAGGGCGTGCTTCGTGGGCACCAAACTGTCGTGTTGGACGATGGCAGTAGAGGTGAAATAACCAGTGGAGGTTATTCGCCTACGATGGAACGCTCAATTGCGTTTGCACGAGTTCCCGCAAACATTGGCAAAACCTGTAAAATTGATATTCGCGGTAAATTAAAAGTCGCTCGCGTCGTAAAACCCTGTTTTGTACGCCGGGGCGAAGTACAAATTTAAATAATAGGAACTAAATATGTCAAATACACCTGATGATAGAAAATACGCCGATTCTCACGAGTGGGCCTTGCTGGAAGCCGATGGTAATATCCGTGTTGGCATAACAGACTACGCTCAAGAGCTATTGGGGGATTTGGTTTTTGTTGAATTGCCAGAAGTTGGGCAAAAGCTTGTTCAAGCCGATGAGTGTAGTGTTGTTGAATCAGTGAAGGCGGCATCAGACATCTATAGTCCTGTAACGGGTGAGATTGTTGCTATTAATAATGATTTAGAAGACAGCCCCGAAGCGATTAACGACTCGCCTTATGAGGATGGTTGGATTTTTATCATAAAGCCGGAAGATGTTAGCGAACTTGATAATTTATTAGATGCTGAAAGCTACCAAAACTTAACCGAAGACGAGTAAAAACGTATGCCATTTATTCCTCATTCAGAACACGATATTTCTAAAATGTTATCGACGATTGGCGTCGATAGTATTGATGATCTGTTCGATGAAATTCCTGATAATTTGCGTTGTGGAGAGCTAGAGAAAATCCCAAGTGGCATGAATGAAATGGAAGTTTCTCGGTTATTACGCGATAAAGCCGCGCAAGATGGTTTGCCGCTATGCTTTCTCGGTGCAGGTGCTTATGAGCATCATATTCCTGCCGCCGTTTGGGAAATCACCACACGTGGTGAGTTTTATAGCGCGTACACGCCGTATCAAGCAGAAGCATCACAAGGTACGCTACAATTGCTGTACGAATTTCAATCGATGATGGCTAGCTTAATGGCGATGGATGTGTCGAATGCCTCATTGTACGACGGCGCATCGGCCTTGGCAGAAGCAGTACTCATGGCGGTGCGAGCGAACAAGAAATCGACATCTCGCAAAATCTTAATGCCCAGAACCATTAACCCCGTTTACCGTTCCGTAACGGAGGCTATTGTTAAGAACCAAGCGATTGAGTTAATTGCTGTGCCTTACGATACTGAAACGGGTAAAACAGATCTGAGCGCATTACAGCAATACGTTGATGAAGATATTGCAGCGCTGGTTATTCCGCAACCTAACTTTTTTGGAGTGATAGATGATGTAGACGCCTTAACGCAGTGGGCTGCTGAAAATGGCGCGCTATCTATTGCTGTCGTAAACCCAATGGTGATGGCTTTATTGAAACCACCAGGTGAATGGGCTGAATCAGGTGTAGACATTGTGTGTGGCGAAGGCCAACCGTTAGGCGTGCCGTTAGCATCCGGTGGGCCGTATTTTGGTTTTATGTGTTGTAAACAAAAGCACGTTCGACAAATGCCAGGGCGCATTATTGGGCGTACAACAGACTTAGACGGCAAAGAAGGTTTTACGCTAACGTTACAAGCGCGTGAGCAACACATTAGGCGTTCAAAAGCGACGTCAAACATCTGTACCAACCAAGGTTTACTGGTTACAGCGGCAACGATTTATATGTCGTTATTAGGCCCAGAAGGGCTGAAAAAAGTGGCGCTCAACTCACATAAAAATACGCAATTATTGATTAACCGCATAACGGCTATCAACGGTGTAGAGCTGGTTTTTGCCTCGGCTACCTTCCACGAATGCGTAATAACAGTGGATGTGGATGCAAAACAATTGATTGAAACGTTGGCTGAAAAGAACCATATTCTAGCTGGCTTCGATATGTCAGTGGATTATTCAGAAATGGGAAATGCTTTACTGGTGTGTGCGACCGAAACTCGCACAATAAACGACATTGAGCAATTTGCAGGTACGCTCGATTCATATATAAATTCATAGGAGACTTATCATGGCGACTATTACACTACAAGGTAACGAAATTCACACAAACGGCGACGTGCCAGCAGTTGGAGAACAAGCACCGGGTTTTTCTTTAACCACTAAAGAATTAGCCGACGTAACATTGGCTGATTATGCGGGTAAGAAAAAACTGATCAGCATCGTGCCGAGCTTAGATACGCCTGTTTGTCAGTTATCAACTAAAAAGTTTAACGATCACGCTAAAAATCATGCGGACACAGTGATCTTAATTGTGGCGGCTGATTTACCGTTCGCCATGTCACGTTTTTGCGGTGATGAGGGCTTAGAGAATGTGGTGACGCTATCGATGATGCGTGATCGCAACTTTGCGAAAGACTATGGCGTGTTAATAGATGATGGCCCATTAAAAGGTATTACGGCTCGTGCGTTGATTACTTTAGATGAAAACAATAATGTATTGAGTTCAGAATTAGTGGGTGAAATTGCCGACGAACCAGACTACGAAGCAGCACTCGCCGCACTAAAATAAGAGAGTTAAACCTGCATGTTAATATTTGAGCAGTCCCATCGTGGGCGTGGCGCTAATGCGCAATTTCCAACAGATAATAATGATGTTTCGTCACTACCTGCCGGTGCGCTAAGGTCTTCTAAGCCGAACTTGCCTGAAGTGTCAGAAATGCAAGTGGTGCGTCACTTTACAAGGTTATCGCAAAAGAATTTTTCGATAGACACGCACTTCTACCCACTGGGTTCATGCACCATGAAATACAACCCGCGTGCGTGTAATACCTTGGCGAGCTTGCCGGAATTTACAGGGCGTCACCCATTAGGGCCAAGTTTGCACGGGCAAGGTTTTTTGTCTTGTATGTATGAATTACAAGGGATGTTGAAAGAGGTGACGGGGATGCAAGCCGTATCGTTGTCTCCAGCGGCTGGCGCACAAGGTGAATTTGCCGGTGTGGCGATGATAAAAGCTTACCACGATGATCGTAATGACATGGTACGTAACGAAATTTTAGTGCCCGATGCTGCACACGGCACCAATCCAGCGTCTGCCGTCATGTGTGGTTATAACGTTAAAGAAATCCCAACGGGTAAAAATGGAGACGTGGATATTGATGCGTTAAAAGCCGCAGTCGGACCACAAACGGCTGGCATAATGCTGACAAATCCCAGCACGTTAGGGGTTTTTGATCGCAAGATTAAAGAAATTGCTGCCATTGTTCATGATGCTGGTGGTTTGTTGTACTACGACGGTGCCAACCTAAATGCTATTTTAGGTAAAGTACGCCCGGGAGATATGGGTTTTGATGTGATCCACATGAATCTGCATAAAACATTCTCCACACCGCATGGTGGCGGCGGCCCAGGTGCTGGACCTGTTGGTGTCAGCAAACGTTTAAAACCCTATTTGCCTGTGCCGATTGTTGGTAAAAAAGAGGGTCAATACGTATTATTGGACGAGAATGATTGCCCCCAAACGATCGGCAGACTGTCCGCTTTTGCGGGCAATGCAGGTGTATTGCTTCGCGCGTACATTTACGCAAAAATGCTAGGGCGTGAAGGCATGTCTCGTGTGGCAGAGTTCGCCACCTTGAATGCAAACTACTTATTAAAACGCTTAATGGAAGTAGGTTACGATGCTGCTTACCCCGAAAGGCGTGCGACACACGAATTTATTTTAACGCTTAAAAAACAGGCCAAAGAACTTAACGTAACTGCAATGGACGTAGCAAAACGCTTGTTGGATTATGACTTCCATGCACCAACGACATACTTTCCTATGTTAATTCCTGAGTGTTTGTTAATCGAACCCACCGAGACAGAAGCTAAGGAAACACTCGATGGGTTTGTCGACACGATGGCGATTATTTTGCAAGAAGCGAAAACAGACGGAGCGATGCTAAAAGCAGCCCCGTATAACTTACCTGTTAAACGGCTTGATGACGTTAAAGCAGTAAAAAAACTGGACGTTGTCTGGAAAAGAAAAGAGGGGTAACGATGAGTGCACTAATCTGCGGTTCAATGGCATTTGACACCATTATGGTATTCCCTGATAAATTTCAAAACCATATCCTGCCGGACAAAGTGCACATGCTCAACGTGTCATTTTTTGTACCGGAATTACGCCGTGAATTCGGTGGTTGTGCCGGTAATATTGCATATAATTTACACTTATTGGGCGAAAAAGCCCTACCGATGGCAACCGTGGGGCAAGACTTTGCATCCTATGCGGATTGGATGACGAAAACCGGTGTCAGCCAAGAATACTTAACCGTATTGGGTGATGAGTTTACTGGCCAAGCCTATATCACAACCGATATGGACGACAACCAAATTACCGCCTTTCACCCCGGTGCAATGGGGCGTTCAGAATTGAATAAAGTACCCACGGATGCAGGTATATCAATAGGCATAGTCTCGCCCGATGGTAAAGCAGGCATGATCGAACACGCCGAACAATTTGTAGCCGCAAGCGTACCGTTTATTTTTGATCCAGGTCAAGGGTTGCCCATGTTCGATGGTGATGAGCTTAAGGTGTTTATCGAACAAGCCACGTGGGTGACGTTGAACGATTACGAAGCTGCCATGTTACAAGACAAAACGGGCTTATCGCCTCATGAAATAGCAGAACAAGTAGAGGCGTTAATCATAACCAAAGGCGCAGAAGGGTCCTTGATATACACCAAAGATAAACGCATTGAAATACCGCCAGCGCAAGCCAAAAACGTAATAGACCCAACGGGTTGTGGTGATGCTTACCGCGGTGGTTTGTTGTATGGCCTAATGAACGAGCTAGATTGGGAAGTAACTGGCCGTATTGCGGGCTTAATGGGCGCGATTAAAATTGCGCATGCAGGAACACAAAACCATAAAGTGACGTTAGATGACGTTAAAGCTCAATATGCGGAACAGTTTGGCCATACTTTTTAAGATTGAATATAGGGCTCGGCATATAAGTGTTTGCGCAAGGTTAGCCGAGAATTGGTCGAGTAAATGTTGCTTAAAACGTCAAAACACAAGCTTAGAATATAAAGATATTATTTAGAGGGAAAGTAAAGTGAGAATTGGAGTTCCAAAAGAAATTGAAGAGGGTGAAAAACGAGTAGCGTTAACACCAGAAACAGCGCACCAAATACAAAAACTCGGCTTTTCAATAGCCATTGAGTCTAAAGCAGGTGAACTAGCTAATTTTAATGATGAATCCTATGCCAATGTCGGTGTGGAAATTATTGAAGATGCCCAAGAGCTTTGGGAGACGTCAGATATTATATTAAAGGTTCGTCCACCAAAAGAGCATCCAGAGTTGGGTTTCTATGGTGTGGAGTTACTTCGTGAAGGCCAAACGTTAATCAGCTTTTTATATCCAGCACAAAACCAAGAATTGCTGCAAGAGTTATCCAACCATGGCGTAACGGCGCTAGCGATGGATAGCGTGCCAAGAATATCCAGAGCTCAAAAAATGGACGCCCTCAGTTCAATGGCAAATATAGCGGGTTACCGTGCTGTTGTGGAAGCGGCCCAACATTTTGGTCGTTTCTTTACCGGTCAAATTACTGCGGCAGGCAAAATACCACCGGCTAAGGTATTAGTCATTGGTGCAGGCGTTGCGGGTTTGTCTGCTATTGGCGCAGCAAAAAGCATGGGAGCAATTGTTCGTGCTTTTGATACACGTCCAGAAGTAAAAGAGCAAGTTGAAAGTATGGATGCTGAGTTCTTAATGCTTGAATTTGATGATGAAGATGGTTCAGGTGATGGCGGTTACGCAAAAACGATGAGTCCAGAGTTTATTAAAGCGGAAATGGATTTGTTTGCATCGCAAGCGGCTGAAGTAGATATTATCATTACAACCGCGCTGATTCCCGGTAGACCAGCCCCCGAGTTAATTACAGAGCGCATGGTAGTTAATATGAAGCCAGGCAGTGTAATCGTTGATTTGGCTGCGGAGGCAGGTGGTAACTGTAAGTTAACAGAGGCCAATAAAGTGGTTGTGAAACATGGTGTTACTCTGATTGGGTACACCAATTTACCCAGCAGGCTTGCAGCCCAGTCCAGCCAACTATATGCAACTAACTTGCGACATTTACTAACCGACCTATGCCCAGAAAAGAACGGTGAACTAGACGTTAATATGGACGATGAGGTGATTCGTGGAGCAACAGTCGTTAACAAAGGTGAAATAAGTTGGCCTCCACCAGCACCAAGAATCTCTTTGGCGCCCAAAGAAGACATTGGCCTTAAAGCTAAAGAAGCGCTTGCTAAACCAGAGGATAAGCTTGCGCATCCGATGGCATTTTTGATTCCGCTAGTCGCCTGCGGGCTTGGGTTGTTTGGCTTGGGCTCTGTTGCGCCGCCAGCCTTTATCGGCCATTTAAGCGTGTTTGTGTTGTCGTGTTTTATTGGGTATATGGTGATATGGGGTGTTTCTCACTCGTTACACACGCCATTGATGAGTGTTACAAATGCTATCAGTAGCATTATTGTTATTGGTGCCATCATCCAAGTATCAAGCACAAACCCAATTGTTGTTGGCTTATCCGTATTAGCCATTTTTATAACCAGTATCAACATTGTTGGGGGATTTGCCGTCACCCACCGTATGTTGCGTATGTTTCGTAAGTAAGAGAGTAGTTAAATGAGTCCAGGAATAATAACGGCTTCCTATATTGGAGCAAGTGCCCTATTTATATTGGCATTAAGCGGTTTGAGTAATCAAGAAACGGCGAGACGCGGTAATTTTTATGGCATGTTGGGGATGGGGTTAGCGCTGTGCGTAACCATTTTTGGTTTGGTCACAGATAACCAATTTCTATTGATTGCCGGTATGGTAGTTGGGGGCGTTATCGGTTGGGTGCTAGCCAAACGTGTTGAGATGACGCAGATGCCTGAGTTAGTGGCTATTCTTCACAGTTTAGTTGGCTTGGCAGCTGTGTTTGTAGGCTATGCGAATGCATTGGATCATGGCACGGCAGAACTGACAGACATTGAAAAAACGATTCATGCAGTAGAAACGTATATAGGCGTGTTGATTGGTGCAGTGACCGTGGCAGGCTCTCTTACAGCTTATTTGAAGCTCAGTGGAAAAATTGGTGGCAAGCCAGTACAACTACCGGGTCGCCACCTTTTTAACCTTGCACTATTGTTGGGTTCCATCTGGCTAGGCGTTGTCTATGCCGAACAAATGTTTGTTGATGGGGGCATGCCAGCATTAGTAGTGATGACATTGCTTGCGTTGTTATTTGGCGTACATATGGTTATCGCGATTGGCGGAGCAGATATGCCGGTAGTTGTTTCAATGCTAAATAGCTATTCAGGTTGGGCCGCTGCCGCGATGGGCTTTATGCTAGGTAATGATTTATTGATCGTGGTAGGCGCCTTGGTGGGTAGTAGTGGTGCGATTCTTAGCTATATTATGTGTAAAGCAATGAACCGTAAATTCATCAATGTGATTTTGGGTGGTTTTGGGTCAAAGCCAGCAGGAACAGCAACGAGTGTTGTTGGTGATGTGGGTGATGTTCGTTCAATTGAAGCTGAAGAAACGGCTGAGCTACTTAGAAATGCTAAAGAAGTCATGATCATTCCTGGTTATGGGATGGCCGTTGCTCAGGCTCAGCATACGGTGTATGAAATCACAAAAAAATTAAAAAACAGTGGTGTAAATGTTAGGTTCGGCATACACCCAGTGGCGGGGCGTATGCCAGGCCATATGAATGTATTACTGGCTGAAGCCAAAGTGCCTTACGACATCGTATTTGAGATGGATGAAATAAACGACAATTTTCCAAACGTAGACGTGTCAGTGGTCATTGGGGCAAATGATATTGTTAACCCCGCCGCGCAAGATGTGCCCGATAGTCCTATTGCAGGTATGCCTGTTTTAGAGCCGTGGAATGGTACAACGACTATTGTGCTGAAACGCGGAATGAGTACGGGCTACGCAGGTGTTGATAACCCACTGTTTTATAAAGAAAATACCAGAATGTTGTTTGGTGATGCAAAAGACCGAGTTGATGAGATTTTACAGTTTCTTAGTAAGTAAAATTGGTTTAGCTTTGCCGGGCGAGTGTTGATGATTTTAATTCGAAGTCACTTTTTTGTTTTCATACATTAGCGCATCACTGGCATCTAATAATTCTTCAATAGAGCTATGCTTTTTTGGATCATGGTCTGTAATGCCATAAGAAAAAGACATTTCATATCCATGCTTTTCTTTTTGGGCGTATTCCAACAAAGATTGTTGTAAACGAACCATGTGTTTTTCGGCCTCATCTTTAGATGTGTTGATAAAGAGGATGACGAATTCATCGCCACCCAGTCTAGCTAAAAGGTCAGATTCTCTACATACTTGGCTCATTTGAGTGGCAAAAGTGGATAGAACTTTGTCCCCCGCCATATGACCGTGAGTATCGTTAATAGACTTAAAATTATCCAAGTCCATATACGCTAATGTAGCGGGTAGTCGTTGTCTAATGCAAAGTTTTAGGCTATGTTGAGCCACTATCATGAATCCCCTTCTATTAGGAATATTAGTTAGTTCATCGATGGTCGCCATTTGTATTGCTGCAAGTTCGCGTTCAGCAGTAGAGGCAAGGTCTTTTAAGGCGTCTAAATCATCTTTATTTAGTGTTCTTGGTTTTTGGTCAATGATGCAAAGTGTCCCCAACATGCTTCCATCTAAAAACCGCAAGGGGCAGCCTGCATAGAATCGAATATTGGGCTCATCAGTTACTAAGGGGTTATCAACAAAACGCTCATCTTTGGTTGTATCGGGAATGACGAATATCTCATTGCCAAGAATTGCGTGCCCACAAAATGAAATGTCGCGAGCTGTCTCTCTAACACTTAAACCAATGCATGATTTAAACCATTGGCGGTTTTCGTCAACCAAACTAACCAGAGCGATAGGTACATCGAACATTCGTTTTGCAATACGCGTTAATCGGTCAAAACGTTCTTCAGCGGAGGTGTCCAAAATATTAAGTGAACGAAGAGTGTTTAGACGAGCGACTTCATCTTTTGGGGTATCAGGGATTTTCATTTATGCTTCTTTATTTGATCAATCATATTCTATGAAGTAGCGGTGTGAATGATATTCTATTTTTTTGTTTGTGAATTTTTTTTAAAAGATTCAGAAATAGCTGAGCCATACTGAGTTTCTTTTTCGCGACCGACTTGTTCTTGTTGATGCTTAATTTCTTTTGCCTTTGCCCTGAGAGGGTTTGAACCCATGTTTTCTTGGGGGTCGCAGCCTATTAGAAATAGGGTTGTTATAGCGATCAATAGTATATTTTTACAGTTCATTGTTTTGCGAATAATTGTATATATTAACAATTATAGTTTATTGTGAGAAATAACTGTTAATGGCTTAAATAAATGCCAGCCCCTCTTGCAATAAAGCCCCAACTAATAAGCTGAGGCTTTATTTAACATGGGTTTGTAGTTAACGGATTATCCGTTTTTTAGTGCCTCAAAAGCTAATTGTGTGCCATTAACCCGAGCAGTTATTTTAGAAAATGCAGTGCTTCTGTTAGTGGCAACATCATCACAAAACGGAGAGAAACCACAGTCATCCGTTGTTCCTAACTGTTCCAAAGGTATATGTTTAGCAGCGGTTAACACGCGGTTTTTTACTGTCTCTGCCGATTCAATTTCTTCATTAATTACATCTATGACGCCTATAAAAATTCGTTGATTGGGTTTTATATTTTCACCAATAATTTTAAGTGCTTTTTCCGGATCAGCTTCGCTCGCCATTTGCATATAAAAATTGTCTGCGTTTAGCGTTAGAAGCATTGGAATAAGTTCTCCATAGTCTACGTCTGCACTATGTGTTGAATCATGATCCCCGCCTGGGCAGGTATGGAAACCAATGTTTTTACGTTCTTCAGCAGAAAAATGTGACATCACTTGATTATTCAAATCGATAAATTGTTGTAACAAGCCTTTAGAAGGGTCGAGCTTGATGGCTAAGCGCCCTTCCGTGAAATCAATTTGTACCCGTGTAGCACCGTTGTCAAAACAGCTACGAATATCGGCTACTGCTTCGTTTATTAGGTCATTGATGAATTGCTCTTGTGTGTATCCAGGAATTCCATCTGCAGGGTACAACAAACTCATGGCTGAAGCCGATATAACGGCTTGTTTAAGTGGCTTGTTAGTGAACTTCTTTGCGCGAGGTATGTATGAACCCGCATAATTAGCATAACGAAAAGGACCTTTCGTTAATATTGGAAGTTGTCTAGTATGACCATCTTCAAAAGGGATTATGACTCCTTCAGGAGCAACGTTTTCTAAGCCATCTAAAGGGTAGGTGGCAAAACTTGATTTTGTTTGTTCGCCATCGGTTAATATTGGCGACCCTGTTGCGTCCATATTCGATAAGGTGTCTTGGACGGCCTCATCGTATAAAATATTTAGCTCATCTTCAGAGATTTTTGGATTAGCAAGTAAGCCATCTAGTAATTTTTTTGTTCGTGGAATACTACCAACTGATTCGGTTTGAATAGACATATATTCTCCATTTAATTATTGTTAATTTTATTCTTACAATAAAATTGACCTGAGGCAACTATAAAATCTTTCTGGTAGTATTGAAAAAGGTAAAGAGTTTTTTTGTGCTTTAAGCTTTTTTTACAAAAATAGATTTAAGCTTCATAGGTCCGATACCCGAAATTTTGCAATCAATATCGTGATCGCCTTCAACCAATCGGATGTTCTTTACTTTGGTTCCTACTTTAACAACGGCGGATGATCCTTTTACTTTTAAGTCTTTAATCACGGTAATGGTATCGCCGTCTTGTAATAAGTTGCCGTTAGCGTCTTTTACGATTAATGCATCGTCGTCATCGGTTTCACCTGCAGACCATTCGTTGGCGCATTCGGGGCAAATAAGTAGATTGCCGTCTTCGTAAGTGTATTCTGAATTACATTGTGGGCAGTTGGGTAAGTTGCTCATTAAATCATCCTTAATGTTGAATAGCTATTTTAGGTTAATCAGACACGCGACCGCGCATTTGCTTTAATTTGCCACGTTGGGTTTTACTGTCTGTGCGCTTCTTCTTTGCATTTTTGCTAGGCTTTGTTGCACGTCGGGCTTTTTGAACGATGGTGGAACTTCTGACGATGGCCGTTAATCTTTCAAGGGCATTGGCACGATTTTTTTCTTGTGTGCGGTATTGCTGTGCTTTGATGATGATTATGCCGTCTTTATTAATACGTTGATCTTGACGAGCAAGTAAGCGTTGTTTGTATAACTCGGGTAGTGACGATGCGCGAATGTCAAACCGTAAGTGTATGGCTGACGATACTTTGTTGACGTTTTGCCCGCCTGCACCTTGTGCACGAATGGCGGTGAGTTCTATTTCGTCGTCGCTAATTGAAAGGTGTTGATTAATGTGAAGCACGGGACACTATTACGATATAGCGTTTATTTACGTTTTTCTGCGCGACGTTTGTTTTGCGTGCTTTGCTTCTCAGTAAATGTAACCAATTCCTTTTCTGCCCATTGTTTGGCTTCAACTTCTGTTTTAAACCCGGTTTGAGTTTTTGTAACAACAATGTTTTTTGCACTGGCACGGCGTACGATGGCAGCGTTCCAGCTGCCTTGTTCCTGTGAAAGGCTGAAGCCGTATTTTTTACTTTGAGGCATAATATGTTTGGGTAGTTAAGATGATTGAATTATTTATCGACAAGGCGAATGCCGTCTTTACCAATGGTGATAATGCGTTGCTTGTAGAGGCCGCCAATGGCTTTTTTGAAAGCACCTTTGCTCATGCCGAATGTGTCGGCAATGATTTCTGGGCTGGACTTGTCGTGTACAGGCGCAAAGCCGTCTTTCTTTTCTAAATAATTAAGGATGATTTTGGTGTATTTATCGCGCGTTTCTTTGCCGCCTTGCAGGCTTAAGTCAATCTTTCCGTCTTCACGAATACGCTTGATAAAACCTTTTTTAGATTGCCCAAAACTGAGTGTTTGGAACACATCGTTTTTGTATAAAACACCCCAGTGGCTGTTATTAATAATAGCCTTGAAGCCTAAATCGGTTGTATTGGCGATGATGAGGTCAACTTGTTGCTGGGGCGTGAAGTCATGGGGCCTTTCATCATCAAGGTATTTGTTAATTTTAGATGAGGCGACGATGCGACCATCATTTTTGTCGAGATATAAATACACGAGGTAGGACTTATCAACGTCCATTGGGACGTGTTGTTCAGCAAAGGGGACGAGTACGTCTTTTTCTAACCCCCAGTCTAGGAATGTACCGACGTGTGTGCGGGCAACGGCTTTAAGATAAGCAAATTCGCCAACTTTAGCTTTAGGGACCTTGGTTGTCGCAATGGGGCGATCTTCTGAGTCGAGATACAAAAATACGTACACGCTTGATCCAACAACTAAGTCATTAGGTGCGTGTTTACCCGGCAGGAGAACTTCGCCTAATTCTTTTGCGTCTAAATAAAAGCCGAAATCTAATACTTTGATAACGTCTAATTGGTAGGTATTGCCGAGCGTAATCACATGGTGTCCTAGGATGTTGTTTCTAGCTCAGGATTATACAGGTTGAAGCGCCGTTATACGGTTAAAACAATTTTCCCTATATGCTGGCTACTTTCCATTAATTCATGTGCTTTAGATGCATCTGACAGTGGGAATGTTTGATATATAACAGGGCGAACTGTATTGTTTTCTATCAAAGGCCAAATGCTCTCTTTAAGGCCATTTCTAATGGTCGCTTTAACATCGAGAGGCTGTGGTCGAAGAACGGATCCGGTCATTGTTAACCCGTTTATTAAAACAGGCGTAAAGTTGACAGTTGCGGTACTGCCATTAAGGTAAAAAAGGTTGATGAGTTGCCCGTTTTTAGCAAGGCAAGATAAATTTCGTTGTATGTAGTCCCCACCCATTAGGTCAACCAGCATGTTGACTCCGAGTTTATTGTTTTCTTTGGCCACAACCTCTACAAAATCTTCGTTATTGTAGTTAATGGCAACGTCTGCACCTAGCTTTAAACAAGCGGTGCATTTTTTATCTGTTCCTGCAGTAATGAATACTTTTACACCGAAAGATTTGGCGATTTGAATAGCGGTTGTACCAATGCCGCTAGTACCACCGTGAACAAGTAAGCTTTGGCCAGCATGTAAACCCCCTCTGATAAATAGATTAAACCAAACGGTAAAAAAGTTTCTGGTATGGCGGCTGCTTCTATAGCCGTTAGTCCTTTTGGTATGTGCAAACTTTGTTCTTGAGGTGCAACGCAGTATTCAGCGTAGCCGCCACCAGGTGTTAAGGCGCATACCTCATCACCTATTTGAAAATCAGTCACAGAAGGACCAATTTTTACGATAACACCTGCTACTTCTAAGCCAGGTAAATCACTGGCATCAGGTGGGGGTGGGTATAAGCCTTTGCGTTGTAAAACGTCTGGGCGATTAATGCCAGCGGCCCCTACCTTAATAAGAATTTCGTTATTCTTCGGCTCTGGAACAGGACGCTCAACGTCCTTTAAAACAGAAGGTTCGCCGGGCTCGGAGATCTCGATACAGCACATTTTGGAAGGTATTGTTGTCATGATAATAATTGGATTGTTGACGGCATGTTTTGATTTTAGGTGACGAACCAAGGTTTGAATTTCTGGTTAAGTCATATTGCTTTTTAAGGTTGGTTTAAAAGTCGTATTTGTCGGCCAATTGAATGGCCTCTGGTAACCATGTTTCGTGAATGTGTAACCATTCTAATGGCTGGCTTATTTTGAATATAACAGAGGCAATTCGACCATTATTTGGTGATGTGGATGCTAGCGCGTTTCGTTGCCATTCTTCGTATGTGACGAGCATGTGGTCGGCAAAAACACGTTGCAATGTGACGTTGCGAATTTGAATGTGGAATACTGGGTTGGTCGCGTAGCTGTTTCGTATGGCCGAACTCAGCTGTTCAAGGTTTAACAGTGTGCCAGCTGGTGGTATGAGTTTGAAGTCTGGGTTGAATCGCGTAGAGAACTCCTCAGTAAAAGAGCCTTTGGTGCAACGACCTGAGAACCAATCTTCAAAAAACACATGTAGTGACTCGATTTCTTCGCGCGCACTTTGTTCAAGCACTGCATGTGGTTGATGCATGAAGTGACTGAATTATTTTGTAGGAATGGTCGCTAAATAGGTAACAGCAGGCGGCGCAGATAACAACGAAACTAATTTATCAATTTCACCACGCTCTGTTCTCCAGCCCATATAGCTTTCGTGGTCGGAACGTTGATCCCACTTTTCTAATAAGACGATGTTGTGGATGTCGTCTTCATTTGACGTAACAACAACGCTTTGGCAGCCTTGATAGGCACGTGTATCTGGCAAAATAGCTTCAAACACAGCGAGTAACTCTTCTCTGTTTTCCGGATTTACTTGCAAGTTTAATATCACATCAACAGACATATCAGTCTCCTAGGTTTTAATTAAGTTGGCTACTGAGTATATGCCTCTTGTTTAAAACTGGCAATGCAGTTATTTATTGTCCCAATAACGTTGCATTTCATAATATAAGAATGAAGCTGTCCAAGTAATGAGGACCAGCCCGGTGAGGGATTCAAGGCCAGTGAGGTGCCGCAAATCACCAATTGGTTGGATGTCGCCAAGGCCTAAGGTAGTGAAAATAGTGAAAGACAAATAGGTGCAATCGAGTAAGCTACCATCGAAATTACCTTCCAGGTGCCCCCAGCCATCAGCATGATGCATGAAGTAGTAGGCGAAAGCGAAAACCCACACCTCAATGGCATGTGCAATAAGCGCAGCAAAAACGCCGAATAAAATTCTCAGGCGGTGCTTTAGCTTCATCGTTGGAATGAGACGGGATATGCGGTACAAAAATTCGTAATGAATAATGACAGCAATCGCTACGACGAGAGAATTTAAAACAAAGACTGAGATCATAGGAGGGCTACGCGTAAATTAAAATTAGCAATAATAGGATAGTGGTCTGAAATGTTGGCCGTGTCGTGTTGACGGACAGTTTTGGAGGTACAAGTCAACATGGGCGAATAAAACAGATAATCGAGCGTTCTATCGGGTTCGGTCACCTCAGGGTCGTTTGAATAGAAGCTGTACCATTTAGACGGGGCTTCTTTGATATCCATATTGGAGGGCACGCAAGGGAATTGGTCTGTTAAGTCGCAAAGTTCAGTTTCAGGTCGATAATAGGCACGTTGTTTTGGTTGAAGGGTGTTGTACTGGCTGGGTGGTAATAAGTTGAAATCACCACCGATTACCCAAGGGGTTTGTTGTTGCGTTAGGTCATCTAGTAAGCCGCGAACGTAATCAACTTGTTTTTGTAAGGTATCAGATTGTTTGGAAAAGGCTTCTAGGTGAGTATTGAGCAAGACCAATTCACCACCTTCTTTGAAAGGGATATGCGCCTCTAAGATTGCTCGTTTGATACCTAGGTGTTTGGCTAAAATGTTATCGGGCGTTAGTGCTAATTGGTGCCGTGTTGCACTGGCGATGGGGTGTTTCGATAAGATGCTTAGCTTCATCCCTGTGCGACCTAATATGCGCGGATGCGGCACGAAGCCAGATTTCCAATAAAATGTTGAGGTGTGATAAGCGTATGCTTGTGGCAAGCGTTTTAATAATACTTTAAGTTGATCTTGTTTGTTTGTGCGTTTAGCGCCGTCGTCTACTTCTTGTAAAAAGATAAAGTCAGCATCTTCATCAATAATGATCTTAGCGACATCTGCGATTGTTTTTTGTACAGCCTCTGGGCTCGGGGAGTTGTCAGGGCCGTTGCCACCGGGCACATCAAACCAGAAAACGTAATCTTTGCCGGCCATAAACTGCACGTTGTAACAGAGCACTTTAAACTCTTTGGTGTTACTTAACGGCGGCGCCTGATTCTCGGCACGTTTAACAACCGTTTCTGGTTGTTGTTGCTTGGGGTAGTGGCCTAAGGACAGCAGTCCAATCAGCATGCCTGTTAATAAAACGAAAAGGGCGATTAAAAACATCACGCTTTATTTAGCTTTTTCCTAACGAGGTTTATATGTGCTAGTAGGTGATACACTTTTTCGGCATAAGATAACGGAGTTTTTACTTTGTTAACTTCATTCTCAATACGGCTAAGCTCTTGGTGAAAGTTTAGTCGTTGCTCTTCAGTTAGTTCTTTGCCGTGGATATTGTCATCAACTTCATGAAGCGACTCATACCAACGATAGATCCGTGAACTTATTCGCCAGCGGTATAAAGGTGGCAATACTTTAAATAGCGGTATTAATAATGCCAGTAGAGGAATCAGCATGACGATAAATCGGTCAATCAAAATGGCTGTCCAAAAAGGTAAGTAGCGCATCAAGAAAGGTGGGCCTTTTTTGTAAAAGCGATCCGCAACATCATTAATGGGCGCGGTGACATTGTTGCTATTTGGGAATTGGTTAGCGGCCGCAAAAATGCCTGATTGTTTATGTACTTGCTGAATGGCTTGTAATACCAGCACACTTAATGCAGGGTGAAAGTTGGGGTGCATTAGTAGGTTGGCAGTGGGAGCTAACAACACTTTTTGGGTGTTGGGTATGTTGGTTTTTAAATCAATAATGCCCTCAGGCAAGGTGATTTTGGATAAAAACGGATGCAATCGATGGTAGGCATCCGCACGTTGAAGAGAGATTAATTCAATGGACGGTTCCCGCAATAATCGTTGTATGACGGGGGATTCAGCCGGGCCGATAAAAAAGGCGGCATCGATTTCTTTTGCGAGCAGTTGGTCGGCAGCGGTTGAACCTGCGCTATCTAGTATCGTGGTGTTTTTTAAGAGTTGATTGTCAGCCAGTAATAAATTGGCTAGGCTGCGTGTGCCGCTGCCCTCCGGGCCAATAGCAACCTTTTTACCAGCTAAATCCGTGAGCTTGTTAAGAGGCTGATCTTTTTGGTGAAAAATCCACGTAGGTTCGTAATATAAACTACCTAATGATTGCAGTTTGGTGTCTGCTGCTGTTAAACCGCCTTGTACGAGCGCCAAATCAGTTTCATTCGCGATTAAGCGCTGTAGATTTTCTGTTGAGCCAGCAGACGTTTGTATGTTGAGGGTAATGCCTTGTTTAGCGAGTAGTTCTTTGTATTTAAGGGCATTAGCGTAATAAGCGCCTTCTTTACTGCCGGTGCTGATAGTGAGGTCAGTCGGAGGTGCGGGTTCAACAAATTGATAGGCTAACCAAAAACCCGCAATGATTAATACAATAGCGATGGCTATTGTAACGATGGAGTCTTTTTTTGACGTTCTTTCTGAGGCAGCCATAGCGTTTACCTAGTGTTTTATTAACGATATTTTCCAACAATAATGTATTTTTGGGTTTCTTTCAAAGTCTTTTGGCAGGCTTTGTTTGCTTATGTTTTCTATGTTGAGTTTTTCTAGTGCTGGCTCGTTAAGTTTGAACTTGCGGAAATTGGTGGAAAAAATAAGGGTGCCTTTTTTTGTTAATAATTGGGCGGATTTATTAATTAGCTCAACGTGGTCACGTTGGATATCAAACACATTGTCCATACGTTTTGAATTTGAAAACGTCGGTGGGTCAATAAAGATCAATTCGTACTTTTGTTCTTCCTCAATGGCTTTATCTAGCCACTCTATGCAGTTTGCGCGAACTAATTGGTGTTTTTCTAAATTGATATTGTTTAATTCGAAATTATTTTTTGCCCAGTCTAAATAGGTTTTGGACATATCCACCGTGGTGGATGTTGTTGCGTCACCTAACACTGCTTGAACAGTGGTAGCACCCGTATAGGCAAATAAATTTAAGAATTGTTTACCGCTAGCATTTTCGTTAATCCATTGTCGAATAGGGCGGTGATCTAAAAACAGGCCTGTGTCGAGGTAGTCTTTAAAGTTAACGAGAAGCGTTGCGTTGCCTTCTTGAACTTGATGATAGCCACCGTCAGTGCCTTGTTTCTCATACTGTGTACTGCCTTTTTGTCGACGGCGAATTTTTAGGGATAACTGTTGAGGGGGGATGCCTAAAACATCAGGTAAAACCGCTAAAGCATCTTGCAAACGTTGGATGGATTTTTTTTCATCAATGGTTTTAGGTGCTTCGTATTCTTGCACGTGCGCCCATTTTTTTTCACCATGGTAAATATCAATGGCGAACGCATATTCTGGCAAATCTGCATCGTATAAGCGATAACAGTGAATATTGTTTTTGCTGACCCATGATTTGAGTTTCTTTATATTTTTGCGTAAGCGGTTGGCCAGCATTGTTGCACCATCGCTCCACTCCCCAGAGCTAGGCAGTAATGCTTTTTTTAAGTTGTCGCCAATTTCCTGTTGTTGACCTGCTTCCTGCCCTTCAAAGTGGCGCTCTGCTTCTACAGAAAAATTATACAACTTACACGCAATAGCCCCGTTATAAAGCTGATACGACTTGTGCGATTTAAGCGATACCTTAAAAGCAAGTTCTGTATTGCCTGTAAAAATGGATGCTTTCCAGCCATTAAAACGGGCTTTAAGGATCGTGCCTATTTCTTGATACAGAGGCTGTAGATTTTTAACATCACCTAGGCGTTCACCATACGGTGGATTAACAACCAGTAATCCTGGGGCCCAGCTTTCTTCTGGGGCCACCTTAATTAGCGGTAAGCTGACGGCTTTAATGTATTGGCTTAAGTTAGCGGATTTGATGTTGGCTTTCGTGATGCCAGCACATTTAATACTGATATCTGAGCCCATAATAGGCGGGATTTTTTCAAGCCCTTTGTCGCGGCGGTATTCGGCCTCTTTAATGAGGCGCTCCCAAATGGCCGAATTGTATTGGTTCCATCCGAAAAAGCCGTAGTAGTCGCGTAGTAATCCGGGGGCAATATCACCTGCCATCATGGCCGCTTCAGTGAGAAGGGTGCCCGAACCACACATGGGGTCATATAATGCGCCACCTTCAGCAGCAATGCTTGGCCAGCCCGCGCGAATTAGAATGGCAGCGGCGAGGTTTTCTTTTAAAGGCGCTTCAACAGACTCTGAACGATAGTGTCTACGGTGTAAGCTATCACCTGATAAGTCGATGCTTAATGTTGCTCTGTCTTCGTTAATATAGGCGTTGATGCGGATATCGGGTTGCTCACGCTCTACATTAGGCCGGTCGTCTAACCGTTCTTTAAACTGGTCAACAACGGCATCTTTAATGACTTGTTCGGCATAACGTGAGTGGGTGATTTTTGAACGGCGTATGGACGCATCTATCGCAAAGGTTTTAGACACATTAAGGTGCTGGAACCAGTCAGTTTTTAATGCGCCTGCATACAGCTGTTCAGGTGTGGGCGCAGAATAGTTGGCGATAGGCATTAGTACGCGGTTAGCCAAGCGAGACCATAAACATATGCGAAGGGCAGTTTCTAAATCACCTTCAAAATAGACGCCGCCGGCAGCTTGCTTGACGTTTTCAGCACCTATAGTTTGAATTTCATCGGCAAGGATTAATTCCATGCCTTTTGCAGTGCTAGCAAAAAAGTTTGTTTGGTTATAATTCAAAATATTACTCAGTTATTCTTGTTTAATGAATGAGTCAATATCATCCAGGACGGGGGCAAAGTACAAAAAAGGCGCGTTTGCCAACGCCAGTAAAAGCCCTACATGGGACATGTTTTTATACGTGATAACAGTAGCGTTACCGCCTAAGCTGTTAAGCTTTTTTGCCATGCTGTGACTGTTGCTAGGAAAGAGTGTTTTATCTTTTTTACCATGCAACAATAACATTTTAGGTTCGCTGCCATCAATAAAGGTGATGGGTTGAGTCTCTGCATACGTGTTGGCGTTAGCAAAGACAGCCTTAATATCATCGTCTGTTATCTTGAAATTAAGAGGGCCTGATAAAGAAATAACGCCTTTAACTTGATGCTGCTTAATGCCTGCGGCAGGTAAATAGGTTTTGTTTGTGACCAGCATGGTTGCGATGTGTGCGCCTGCTGAGTGACCCATCAAATAGACCTGCTTGGTATTTCCACCATAGTGTTGAATATGTTCGAAAACCCATGTAGTTGCTTTTGCAGCATCTTCGATAAACACGGGAAATTCGACGCTTGGGTATACGCGGTAATCGGCTATAACACTAATGTACCCTCGGTCCGCGAGTGATTGACCGACAAACGCATATTCAGCACGTGAGCCACTTTGCCAACGCCCACCATAAAAAAAGATAATGACAGGTGTGTTTTTATTAAAGGTGGTTGGCTGGTAAATATCCAGTTTTTGCTTTTCTGCAGGCCCGTAAGATAAGTTGCTGATCTGAATAGCATCACCATCTGGAACAATAGCGTTAAGGGTATTTAAAGAGGAACACCCGTTTAAGCTGAGCAGTATTGTTAATGCAATAAGTAGGTTAGTATTTAAGTGGAGCTTTAAGCCGTTCACAATTTGCTGTGCTCGAGTAGATCTCTTTTTATTGGGCATCACAGGCCAAGTTAGTTTAGCTTAATGGCAATGCTGTCGATGTGATGCCTGTGAAGTGTGTTTTGGATTTTATCGACGTTTCGAAACGACTTATATGGCCCGGATTTAACTCTATGCCAAATCACACCTTTTTGATTAACGGTTTGAATTTTTGTTTCAATGCCTAATAATGCAATATTGGCTTTCATTGTATCGGCTTGACTCATTTTTTTGAACGAGCCAATTTGCACAATAAACGTGCCTGGTTTGCTTTTTCCAGTACCCTCTAAACGACGCCTTTCGTCAATTTCATGCTGTGGAATGACGATTTCTCTTTCTGGCAAAATGGTATAAAAATCATACCTTGGTTTGTTTTTATTTAAATCTTCAAAGGTGCTCTTTTCAACTTTTTTTACGTCCCTAACATCTTGTTTCTTAATGGCGGACTTGGTATCAACAATATTGATTTTTGTGGTTTCTTGAAGATTAGATAAGAACATGATGAAGCCGCCGATTAAAAGCCCAACAACAAGCCACCACCAACCTGGAATAGGTTTGCGTTGTTTTTTTCGTGTATTGCGTGGTACGCGATTTTTATAATCTCTTGGCATTACATTGACTCTGGTGCATTGACACCCAATAAATTCAAACCATTGTGGATGACTTGTTTCGTTGAAATAATCAGTACTAAACGAGCCTGCATAAGTTCTTTGTCATCAATAATAAACTTATGAGAGTTGTAATAGCTATGAAATAGATGCGCTAATTCGCGTAAATAATGCGTTAGTTGATGAGGTTCGTATTGTTGAGCGGCTTGCGTTAGCTTTTCAGGGTAACGGTTTAGCGCATCAATTAGGCTAGTTTCATGTGACTCGGCTAGCTTGTCGACATGCACTAGACCATCATTCGGTGAGTAGCTTATGTTTTTTTCTTTAAGTAATCGTAATACGCTGCAGATTCGAGCATGCGCATATTGTACGTAAAACAGCGGGTTTTCGTTTGATTGGGACGTGGCTAAATCTAAGTCAAAGTCCATGTGTTGTTCAGCTTTTCTCACCACATAAAAATAACGCGCCGCATCGGAGCCAATCTCATCGCGCAATTCTCTAAGCGTTACGAATTGCCCAGAACGCGTGGACATTTGCATTTTTTCGCCATTTTTATACAGCACAGCAAACTGAACGAGTAGCACAGTTAAGCGGCTAGGGTCTGCCCCCATCGCTTGTAACGCGGCTTTTACACGCGGAACGTAACCGTGGTGGTCTGACCCCCAAATATCCACAATGTCGTAACCGCGATCAAGCGTGTGCAGGTGATAAGCAATATCGGATGCGAAATAGGTGGTTTGACCGTTATCTCGAATAACAACACGGTCTTTTTCATCACCAAATGTTGTTGACTTAAACCACCAAGCGCCTTCTTTTTGGTACATGTGGCCGGAATCTTTTAGTTTCTTTATCGCCGTAGAAATGGCTTTGTTGTCCATTAACGAACGTTCTGAAAACCAATTGTCGTAGTTAACGCCAAAGCCTTTAAGGTCTTCTCGAATATCACTTAAAATTGAGTTTAAGGCGGTATCGAACACATGTTTGTAATTGTCTTCCCCAAGTATTGTTTTGGCGTTGTTAATTAATGCATCAATGTGTTTTTCTTTATCGCCACCAGCGGGTTCGTCAGCAGGAATGTTGTTAAAAACATCCGCAGTAGTGGCTTTAAAGGCATCGCCATTTTGTTTTTTGATGTCAGAAGCAATGTCTAAAACATAGTCACCCTTATAGCCATTACTTGGGAAAGTGATTGTTTCGCCGCACTGCTCAAGATAACGTAGCCAAACGCTCGCGGCCAAAATATCCATTTGGCGCCCAGCGTCGTTGACGTAATATTCTCTGTGCACATCATAACCAATAGCGCTTAATAGATTCGACACGGTGGCGCCGTATGCCGCGCCGCGGCCATGACCCACGTGTAGAGGTCCAGTTGGGTTGGCAGAAACAAATTCAACTTGAACTTTCTTACCATTAGCGATGTTTGATGTACCGAATGCTGAACCTTGTTCCAAGATAGTGTTGATAATGGTGTTTTGGCTTTCTGGGTTGATAAAGAAATTGATAAAACCTGGACCGGCTATTTCAACCTTCGATACATTTTTATCGTCTGGTAAATGTTGAATAATGGCTTCTGCGATTTGGCGAGGGTTCTTTTTTGCGGGTTTCGCCAGCATCATGGCTACGTTGCAAGTAAAATCGCCATGGGCGGCATCACGCGCATGCCCAATTTGTACGTCTACGGATAATTCTTCGGGCAACCAGCCGTTAGCTTGTAGTGAAGATATAGCTTGTTGGAGCAATGAAGCCAAACGTGTTTTCATAGTAATTATCAGTTGTGTGGTAACGCCGGGGAGCAATGAGGGCCTCGTTGCTTAAAGTTAGTGTGTATTATCGCTTGTAGGGTAAAACATGCAAGTACAAGTGTGACGCAATGAAGCTAATACAAATCAACGGGGTCAACATCTATGGACCAGCGAACTTGTCGCGAAGATTTCAGTTGTTCAATTTGAGATAGTAGCGTTTTTATGAATAAGTGTAATGGTTTGCGTTCAGCTGTTTGAAGGAGTAACTGATAACGAAACCGCCCAGCACGTTTTAACATGGGAGCTGGCACTGGGCCAAAAATAGATACGTTAGGTGCGTTTAATAGATCTGTTATTTGACTAACGTCGTTTAAAAAGCTAAGCACGGTTTGTTCGTTGATAGCGTTAACGCGTAATAAGGCTTGATGGTGATAAGGTGGTAGTTCGGCTTGATGGCGTTCTAGTAATGCATCGTTAGCAAAATGGCCATAACCTTGTTTTATTAAGGTATTTAAAAACGGGTGATCGGGGTGATGTGTTTGAATGAGTACGTGGCCTTGTTTATCTTCGCGCCCAGATCGTCCGGCTACTTGAATGATGAGCTGAGACATGCGCTCCCCGGATCTAAAGTCACAACTGAATAAACCGGCATCAATATCTAACATACCGACTAGGGTGACATTAGGGAAGTGGTGACCTTTTGCGAGCATTTGTGTGCCGACTAAAATCTGCGCCCCGCCTTTGTGGACTTGATCGATAACCGTTTGCATGGCGCCTTTTTGTCGAATGCTATCACGATCAATTCTTGTGACAGGGGTGTTGGGGTATAAGGCGTTGAGGGTTTCTTCAATCCGCTCAGTGCCTAAGCCAAGTGGGAAAAGCTCAGCTTGTTGGCATGATGGGCAGGTGGTGGGAATACGGTGTTCTAATCCACAGTGGTGGCATTTTAATACGCCTGACTTTTTATGGATGACCATGCGCGAATCACAGCGGCGACACTGATCGGTCCAGCCGCAACTATGGCACATGAGCACAGGGGCAAAGCCTCTACGATTGACGAATAAAATAACCTGCTCATCTCGTTCTAGCGTTTTTTTAATGGCTTTAATTAAAGATGGACTTAAATGATTTTTAAGGCGCTGGTTTCTGCAATCTATGATTCGAATATCTGGGTGAGATGCCTCAGCGGTGCGTTCAGGTAATGAGAGGATCTTAAAGCGCTTCTGTTGAACGTTATACAAGCTTTCTAGCGATGGGGTTGCAGAACCTAAAACGATCGGTATGTCGTAGTCACGCGCGCGCATAATGGCGATATCACGGGCGGAATATCTAAACCCCTCTTGTTGTTTAAACGACGTGTCATGTTCTTCGTCTAAGATAATAAGTCCGGGGTTTTTCATCGGTGTGAAAACGGCAGATCGTGTTCCAAGTAATATATTGGCGATACCACTTTTTAGCGCTAACCAGGCTTGGGCACGTTGTGTATCGTTAAGGCCCGAATGTGAAATAACCATGTGCGCGGCGAGACGCTGCCTAAACCGGCTGGCAATTTGTGGTGTTAATGTTATTTCTGGTAATAAAATTAATACTTGTTTGTTCGCATCAATCGCTTGTTGAATGAGTTGTAAGTACACTTCTGTTTTGCCACTGCCGGTTACACCGTCTAATAAAAATGTTTGAAATGACGATGTGTTTGATATGTCATCAATGGCGGATTGTTGGGCGGCATTTGGTTTAAAACTTGGCTGTACAGTAGCGTGAGCTGTTCGAGCGGTGTGCTCTGACACGGTGATCCATTGTTTTTGAACCATGCTTTTTAGCGGTGCGCGCCAGTCCCAGTCCAATTCTGAAAAAATAATGTCTTGAACAGAACTTCCCGCTTTATTTAGAAGTTGCCAGACTAACGCCTGCCTTGGTGAGCGCTTCAGGTCTTTTTCTTGTAGGGTTTTGCCGGATTCAGATAAAGAGTACTGTTTTTCTTTGGTGAGAATAATATGTTGGTCAGATCGAAGTTTTTTGGGTAGAGCTTGAGCAAAAACCTCACCAATAGGGTGATGGTAATAGTCTGCAGCCCAACGGTACAAAGAGATGTCTTTCGGTGACAGAAGTGCCTTATCATCAATTAAGCTGTTGATGGCTTTTAGTTGAGCTGCTTTTAATTCTGTTTTTGTCGACGTACTTAAAATAACACCTGTTTTTGTTGTTCTTCCAAAAGGCACGTTTACGCGTGCGCCAGGTTCGTAATTCGAGATCTTTGTCTGTTCTAGAGGCAGGTAGTCAAAAACCCTAAATAAAGGCGTGTCGATGGCGACGTTTAAATAAAATTTTGACATGAAATTGAGCGTAATGTTTATCTTTGTTAAGTTAGCTTAATTATATTGAATCAGTCTACAAAAACGCGCTAAGTTAATGAGTTATTTAATGTTTTCATGTTATCCACATTTTCTGTGGATAACTTTGTGGATTAACGTTTAAAAAACAGCCTTAAACCTTATTTAAAAAGGCTTGTCCTTACATTGTAACAAAATAAATCAATTTTAAATTTACTTTAAAAAACAAGGATTTACGTATTATAACAAAGTCTTTGATGACGCAATGCAATAATAATTAAATGTAATTTTTTGTTGACAACAGTGGATGTGCATAAAGTCCTTTTACAGCATGGTTTTCGCGGAGAATTAGGCTGGTAAAAAGCTGAATTATCAGTGTGGGTTTCTTAATATTTAAAAAATTAAAATGTTGGTAATTTTAATGCAAAATTATGGGTACGTTTTGAAATGAGTAACCAATTAATAAATTGGTTACTTTTTATCATGCAGGGTTGCGCCTTGTATTCTCCCATCAGGTATACCAAAATGTCATTAAGCAATGGGTGGTGACAAGGATGTTTTTATAATGTTTAGTTTAATTATTTGTAAGATAGCAAAAGCTATCAAGGTCTAGTGTTGCAAGAGAAACAAAAACAACTTGAGTATGAGCGGTTAGTGCTGGTGTATAGCGATGAACTTTTCCGTTATGCGCTTTGGCGATGTCGTGATAAGAGTAAGGCGGAAGACCTCGTTCAAGAAACGTGTATGCGGGCTTGGAAGTCGTTAGATAAATTACGTGATGTGTCGTCTAGTAAAGCTTGGTTGATGACGATTTTGCGAAATGAACATGCTCGGTTATATGCGCGTTATAGACCAGAGATGGTCGATATGGAGCTGGATACAGTGAGCCTAAAAGATGTGAATAATGATACAACCCCAGAAGCATTTGCTTTAAAGCAGGCGCTGGCTGAATTGGCTGAAGAATATCGTGAACCGTTGCTATTACAAGTTATTGGTGGACTCAGTTGTGAAGAAATTGCTTCTGTTTGTAATATCAGCAAAAGCGCAACGATGACTAGATTATTTAGAGCCAAGCAAAAATTAAGAGATGTTTTAAGGCCCGAAGAAGGGCAGGTGAATGCATGATGAAATGTGAAAATTTTGAATTTGAATACGTGGCGGCGCCTGATGAGATTGCAGGGGATGCCTGCGAGCATTTGAACACATGCTCAACATGCCAATCATTTGTTGCGAAAGAAAAGCTGTTCCAAGAAAAGTTAACTGCTGTGATTAATTGCGATGTGCCTGAAGGGTTCAGGCATTCGGTTCGATCTCATGTCGTTAACAGTAATACCTCATTTTGGTCGATGCCTAGGGCGTCGATGGCTTTGGCGGCCTCTATGTTATTGGCAGTCGGGTTGGTTACGCTTAATTCAAGCTTTTTTAACTCACAAGGTATACCGTTGGACAAATTGGTTTTAGAACATTTGGAATATGATGGTGCGTCTTCGGTTCTGGCTTCAACTGAATTGGAAACGCAAGAATTGCAAACGATTGCTCAGAGATTTGGAGTCCGCGTTAAACAGTCCAGTCATGTAATGTTTGCTGAAAAGTGCCCAATTGGCGATAGTTATGGTTTGCACATGGTGTATCAATACCAAGGCAAGCCCATTACTGTGATTTATATGCCTGAAATTTCTTCTGAAGAAGCCGTTATGGTGAATTACGCGGGTGTTAAAGGTTGGGTTAAACCGCTTAAAAAAGGTTCTATGGCTGTTTTAACAAGTACAGCAAATGAATTACCTTCGGTAGAACAGGCTGACCAATCTATTGAGTGGCTGTAGTTTTATTTGACCGAGTGGTCTCTAGCTAATAGCAGATAAAATGCGGGTACGATAAAGAGAGTGAAAAGGGTGCCGATACCCAAACCAGTGGCAATGACTAAGCCAATATCAAAGCGGCTAACAGCGCCGGGGCCAGAAGCCAGTAATAAAGGAATCATCGCAACAATCATCGAAACAGTGGTCATTAAAATAGGCCTTAGGCGAACAGCAGCAGCTTTTTCAACAGCATCTAATGCCGACAGTTTTTCTGTTCTTTGCAATTGATTGGCAAACTCAACGATTAAAATACCATTTTTGGCGATAAGCCCAATGAGGGTAATAAGCCCAACCTGTGTGTAAATATTCATACTGGCCGCACCTAACATGATGAATGCCATCGCGCTGGCAAGTGATAGGGGGACGGATACTAAGATAACTAATGGGTCTTTCCAGCTTTCAAACTGCGCAGCAAGCACTAAATAGATAACCAGTAAGGACATGAAAAAGGTGAGAACGAGTGCGCTGCCTTGTTGTATGAACTGTCTTGAACTGCCCGTGTAATCCCATTTAAATCCTTTAGGGAAAGAGTTTCTCGCTTCTTCTTCAAGGTAAGTTAAGCCATCTCCCATTGTAATCCCAGGGCGTAAAAGTCCTTCGATAGTTAAGCTATTTAATTGTTGGAATTGGGTGCGTTTGCTGGGCTCTACTTGTGTGGAAATACTTAATATACTACTAATAGGAACTTGTTCTCCGGTACTGGTTTTAAGGTAGATATTGTTTAATTTCTCAATATCGGAACGGTCATCATCGGCCACTTGAGGGATTACTTTATAGCTACGGCCTTGCATGCTAAAGCGGTTGACGTAGCCTTCACCAAAGTAGCCCGATAAATTACGGCCAATGTCTTCCATGCTAATACCTAAATCAGCTGCACGGTCTTTGTTTATGACTAAATTTGATTTTGGCCGGTTAAACTCAACGCTCTTTTGTAGAAATATAAAATTACCGCTTTGCATGGCTTTGCCAATCAATTCGCCAGCAACTTCACTAAGTTGCGCGTAACTGGCATCAGAAATAACGACAAATTGCACCGGTAGGCCGCCACCGGCACCAGGTAAGCCAGGCCGTTGTACAACAGCAGTTCTGAGCCCTGTGATGGCCGACAGCTTTTTCTGTAATTCGGGTTTAACTTCCATTTGGGTGCGCTCTCGCTCTGACTGATGCCCCATTTTAAATCCACCCAACATCTTATGACTGTCTCCGCCAAAACCGAGCAATATGAAGCTATGGTCAAATTCCGGAATGCTTTCGAAAACGTCCACGAGCTTTTTAGTTTGTTCTTTTAAAAAGTCCAATGTGGCCGTTTGAGGGGCGCTACCAAAGGTGATTAAAAAGCCTCTATCTTCTGTAGGAGCAAGTTCCTTTTTAGATAGCATGTACATCGGGTATAAGCTAAGTAGGACCACCAAGGAGAATGCAATAGGAATAGAGGGAGTGGTTAATAATGGGTGTAATAATTTTTTATACCGGTTTGTCAAACGATCAAAAAACGATTCAACGGATTGTTCGAAAGGGCTAGCTTCGCTCGTTTCTTTTAACACGCGTGCGCATAGCATTGGGGCCAGGGTTAACGCGATAATGCCGGATATTAAAACGGCCGCCGCTAAAGAGAAAGCGAACTCAGTAAAAAGCGTTCCGACTAAACCATCCATAAAGCCAATAGGGAAGTAAACGGCCATGAGCGTGGTTGTCATGGCGATGATGGGTAAAGAAAGTTCTTTCGCACCATCGATGGCCGCTTGGGTGCGGCTTTTGCCCATGTCTATATGGCGATGAATGTTTTCAACCATCACAATGGCGTCATCCACAACCAAACCAATGGCTAAAATGAGGGCTAATAACGTTAATAAGTTAAGCGAGAAGCCAAGCAGTAACATTAAAAACATACAGCCAATTAATGATAACGGCACCGTTATAGCGGGTATTAACGCAGCCCGAAAAGAACCTAACGAAAGAAAAATAACGATAATGACGATACTCAGTGCTTCAAATAACGTTAAGCCAACTTCATTGATAGAGTCGCTAATAAACTTACTGGCGTCATAGGGTAAATAAACATTTAAACCGCTAGGTAAGTTTTGTTTAATTTCATCAATAGCCACATGTACTTTTTGTGCAACGCTTAGCGGATTCGCGCCGGGTGATTGGTCAATGGCCATAAAAATAGCAGGTTTGCCATTGAATAGGTTTTGGCTATCGTAACCTTCTGCTCCTAGTTCAGTATCGGCCACATCAGATAAACGAATAAGCGTGCCATTTTGTTTGCCAACTACGAGCGAATAAAAGTCTTTTTCTTCAGAAACATCAGTGGTGGCGCCTAGGTCAATGCTGACAAGGGAGCCTTTGGTTTTGCCAACACTAGATAGGTAGTTGTTTTGACGTAAGACTTGAGTGATATCGCTGGCCGTCACACCGAGTGCAGCCATTTTTTTGGGTTTTAACCATATGCGCATCGCATAAATACTATTGCCGAGCAGTCGCGCTTGACCCACGCCTTCAATAGACTGAAGTCGTGGTTGAATAACACGTAGAAGGTAATCGGCAATTTGAGTGCCTTTCATCGTGTCGCTAAAAAAGGCTAAATAAATTAATGAAGTAGTAGAGCCAGTTTTAGACGTAATAACGGGGTCTAATGCCTCTTGGGGTAGCACGCTGCGTTGGCTAGCGACTTTGGCTTGTATGTCTGCAATGGCGGCATTGGCGTCGTAATTTAGGCGCATATGAGCCTGAACAGAGGAGCGCCCTTGGGTGCTGGTGGCAGATATATAATCAATCCCCTCAGCTTGAGCGATAGCCTGTTGCAATGGCGTTGTGATAAAGCCTTTTATGAGTTCGCTGCTAGCCCCAGGATATGCAGTGTTGACGGAAATAACGGTATCTTTTGTTTCTGGGTATTCACGTATTTCTAATGAGAGCATTGAGCGCACACCCAACACTAAAATCAGCAAGCTAACGACGCTAGCTAAAACGGGGCGCTTAACAAAAATAGTAGTGAAGTTCAAAACGCTGTCTACTTTTCGTTACTGTTAGTAATAGTGACTGTTTGACCGTTTCTGAGTTTTACGTGCCCCTCATCAACAACGGTATCATTTAGAGATAAACCTTTAATGACTTCAATACGACCATTGCGGCGAGAACCCGTTTCAATGTTTCGTAATTCAACACTGTTTTTGTCGTCCTTTTGATTAACAAAATAAACATTTTCGCCATAAGTGCTAAACAGAATGGCTGTTTCGGGTAATGTTAAGACCGGCTTTGGTGACGATGTGATGACGCTAATATCCGCGAACATGCCAGCTCTTAACTTTTCATCAGGGTTATTTATAACGGCTCTTACAGCTATTGTTCGAGTGTCATCATGTAAGCCTGGGTTAATCGCTTGGATGACGCCGTCAAACGTCATATCAGGGTAGGCCTGGGCTTTAAGTTTAACCACTTGCCCCGTTTTTAATTGCGCAAAATGACGTTCGGGAAATGCAAAATCAGCAATGGTGTTTTCCAAAGATACCAGTGGGATTATTTGAGTGCCTTTGTCTATGTATTGGCCAAGACTGACTTGCCTAATACCTAGTTTTCCAGAGAAGGGCGCACGTATTTTCTTTTTGTTGATGAGGCTTTGTTGTTCAATAACCGAGGCGCTAGCGACATCTAACTCAGCACGTGCTTCATCAAAGCTAGATGTGGATGTTGCTTTGCGTTTAAGCAAGGTTGATAAACGGTTGAACTTAATCTGTGCCAATTTTTTATTGGCGAGCAAACCATTAAGCTTGGCTTGATCAGTAGATGTGTCTAATTCAAGAATTAAATCACCTTTGTTAACGGCGTCTCCAGACTCGCTATTAAGTTCGGACACCGTGCCGGCAACCTCATTGCTTATAACCACGCCTAACTCAGGGTTGACTGTGCCAATGGTTGACAATGCGCTTTGCCATTGTTCTTGGATAACTTGAGTTGTTGTAATGGTTGGTGGAGGCGGTGGTTTCCTAGAGGACATAGCCTTGTTAATCTGAAGGAATTTAGATCCAAATAACCCTCCAAAAAGCACAATCACAAAGACCACTAATAAGATAATTTTTTTACTCAACAGATACTCCAGGCGGGTTTGTAAATCATGTTAGTAATTAATAAAAGGTTTGGAAAGCATAATGTCATTGTACGACTATAATATGACATACTCAAAACACTATATAAGAAAACATTAATGTGTATTCTAAATAAGCGGGGTATTGTTATAAACCTATATGGTTTATAACTCAAAGATAAAATGTATAAAGATTGACTAGACAAATAGGCACCTTATGAACAATGTTAAATGGTTTGGCTTTTTTTTGATAATTGCTGCGTTAACGAGTGGTTGTGCGCATTTATCTTCCGAAAAAAAATATGAAAAGTTAGAGGCTACGCAAAAGCTGTTTTGGAAATCTCTTCGCTGGAAGTCATATGAAGGTGCTGTAAGAGTTATTCGTTTTAGAAACCCTGCGCGAAAACTGGCATCTATTGACAATTTAAATAGAATCACGTTGACGAATTACGAAGAAGGTGCGTCCATTTCGACAGGTGAAGAAGATGTTTATACAACGGACGTTATCTTCTCTTATGTGCAAGATGAAACTGGGCGGTTATTGCAAGTTAAACATAAAGAAACGTGGTGGTACGACAAAGAAACCAAAAATTGGTTTTTAGATAGTGATATGCCCGATTTTAAGTTTGATTGATTCGATTAGCATAATTATTTATCAGCTAGCTTGAATGGAAGTAAGCGTTGCAATTGTTCAACGTAGGCGTCAATTTGTTGTTTTTCATCGTCGATAAAATTATTAATAGCCTGACTGAATTCTGGGTGAAAAATAACGTGGTTTGAATAGGTTTTTATGGGTTTAAAGCCGCGAGGGATTTTATGTTCCCCCTGTGCGCCAGGGTCAAAACGCGTTAACTTATTGGCTATGCAAAACTCAATGCCTTGGTAATAACAGGTTTCAAAGTGTAAAAAATCATATTCTTTTTCACAACCCCAGTATCTGCCGTATAACGTTTCATGATCTTTAAAACAAAGAGCCGCGGCTATCAATGCGCCGTTTTCTTCAGCGCAAACCATCATTAAATTATTGGCCATGTCTTGTAGCAGTGCATTAAAGAAAGCTAAGTTTAAATAGCCGTGTTGGCCGCTACGTTTTAAATAGGTTAGGTGATAAAAACGGTAAAACTCTCCCATTAATTGGGTGTCAATGTTTTCACCTAGGACGATGCGCATTTCAAAGCCTTGTTTAACGACGGCTTGTCGTTCTTTTCGAACGTTTTTTCGTTTGCGGGATTTAAATGTTTGTAGAAAGTCATCGAACGAATCGAAATTATTGTTAAACCAATGATACTGAATGCCAACACGCTGCTGCCACTGGCATTGTTGAAGTTGGGTAGATAATGTTTCGGTGGGAAACAAGAGGTGCCAACTAGAAATACCAGTTAGGCCGAACTTATTTCTAATTGCTTGGTCAATAGTCCGTATCAGTGCGATTTGCTCGTCTTGGCTGCTGTGGTTGCTATCAATAGCTAAACGGGGGCCGGTGGCGGGTGTAAATGGAATAGCAGCTAATAGTTTTGGGTAGTAATCTAGGCCATGCTGTTGATAGGCATTTGCCCAAGACCAATCAAAAACATACTCACCATATGAATGTGTTTTTAAATAACAGGGTATAGCAGCGATGAGCGCGCCATTTTCAATGACGGTGATATGTTGAGGTTGCCAGCCGGTAGAGAGGGTTACACAACCACTAGTTTCTAGTGCACTTAAAAACGCGTGTTTGGTGAAGGGGTGATCAGCATTAAATAATGCGTCCCAATGTTGAGGGCTGCAATCGTTTATGTTGTTGAGAAACTGAACCTCCATGCTGATAAACTTGTTTAATGTAAAGTAATGAAGAGATGATTATGACGGCTTTAATTCAAAAGAGCATGATTATTCTTAGAAATGCCTAAATGACTTAACACTTTTTTAGCAGAATAAAAAAAGCACGGGGTTGTTTCAATTGAGGAGATGAGGTTTGAAAAAAAATAAAAAAATGCGTGGTTTGTTTTCTCATATTCGAGAGATTATGCTGAATAACAAAACATTACGAGGAAATGGCGATGTGCCTGAGGGTAAAGGCCTGATTTCAGCGTCATCATATGATGTTATAGAAGTTGATAATTTATTGGACGTGGTTGACCATTCAAAAACGCTGGTGGGCAAACAAACGATACATACTGCATTTACACAAACATGCCCTACCGTTGATGAAATTAAACGTAAACAAGACGCACTTCGTGAGTTGGATGAAGATGAAGAAATCCTTAACGGCGTTGAAGGGATACTGGATAAAGCTGTTGAATATGAAGATTCGTTTTATCGTTTATTATTTTCACAATTTACGGGATTTCTTTTTGCACCAGAGCCTTCTAGATTAGAAGCGGCTGGGTATGGCTATGGTTTATATGCAAAAGGGTCGAAGCTGTTGCCAGAAGTGGTTGAGCAAGTAAAAAAAACCAAAACACCTAAGAGTGAATACCTTAAGAGCTTGCTCGCAGAACTATCCTCTTTTGCGGATACAAGAGAATACAAGCTGATGCGTGGCCCTGTATATATGTTGCTAGGGCGTTTTTTGCTGGCCGATGAGAAAACGCTGCTTACCCCAGCTATTAAGCTTCGATTGAGTTTATTTAAACCGGCTTTACTCGTCATTTTGTTTTTTGTGACGATAACAATGCCCTATGTGCTTAATGTTTCGATGGCACAATTTACGGTGTTTTCGTTAATACCGTTTGTCTTAATGGTGTTTTATGTACCGTTGGTTGGCGGCTTTGATAAAGATTCGTTTATTCTTCCCCTAAGGCGCATCTATGCACGCTCTGAAAATACAGAGAAAGCAATGAGAGCGATAGGTTTGTTAGACGAATTGCTGTCTTATCACCAATATGCAAAAAACAGTGCCCATAAAACAGTGTTACCCACCATTAAGCAGGAAGGTCAGCATGTGATCGACATCAAAAATGCGGTGAACCCTGTGTTGGGGTTTGCTGATAGTCAATATGTTCCGAATGACTTTGATGCTAGCAAGCATAATTTGGCCTTTTTCACGGGGCCAAATAGTGGCGGTAAAACAGCGTTTTGTAAAACGATTGCGCAAATTCAGCTAATGTCTCAGGTAGGTTGCTATGTACCCGCAGAGCACGCTAATTTATCTATTGCGGATAGAGTGTTTTACCAAACGCCTGAAATTAACTCGCTGGATGAAGACGTTGGGCGGTTTGGTACTGAGTTAAAGCACACGCGGGATATATTTATAGAAGCGACACCAAATAGCCTGGTCATACTTGATGAGTTGGCTGAAGGAACGACGCATAAGGAAAAAATTGAAACATCGCTGATGATTTTAGATGCTTTTAAAAAGCTGGGTTCTTTAACGTTGTTAGTGACCCATAATCATGAATTGGCTGAATCTTTCGAAGAAGGAGACAGAGCTGTCTTTCGACAAGTAGAATTTGATAATGGTAATCCAACACATCGTTTTATAGAAGGGGTGTCAGTGATTAGTCATGCAGACCTTGTTGCACGCTCTGTTGGTTTTTCTAAAGATGATATTGCCCGTATTTTAAAAGAGAAATTAAACGCGTAATAGAGCTAATGGCAACGCTTAATAAAATCATTGTTTACCCTATAAAAGCGTTGGTGGGTGTAGAACTACCTTCGGTGGAAGTGACCGAGGGTGGAACATTGAAAGATGATAGACGATGGGTAATGGTTGATAGAAAAGGCCAGATGCAAAATGGGAAAAACAACAAACATGTTTTTTCATTAAGGCCGACGTTTGATTTAGACGAAGAAATGATTAGTTTTGAGGGTGAGTCAGAACGGTTTGAATTGTCTTGTAATGCGTTATTGCAAGACTATTTAAGTGATAAATTAGCGAAGCCCATTACGTTAAAAGAAAATGTTCGTGAAGGGTTTCCAGATGACCCGAAGGCCTACGGGCCTACTATCGTATCCCGTTCTTCATTACAGACGATTAGTTCTTGGTACCCCGGGATGCCTCTAGAAGAGGTGCGCGCTCGATTTAGGATGAATTTAGAAATAGCGGATACGCCGGCCTTTTGGGAAGACCAAGTTTTTCGTTATCAATTGGAGCCTAAATCCGTTCAAATAGGTGATGTGTCTATTAATTCAACAAACCCATGTGCACGTTGTGCTGTACCGATGAAGTCGCCTGAAACGGGCGAGCCATTTCTCGAGTTTTATGAAACTTTTTTGAACAACAGAGAAAAGTATAAGCCAGATTGGTTGGATGCGCGGTGTTTTGACCATTGGTATAGGCTGGGTTTAAATACGCGAATTTCGTATAAACAGCATGGAGCCAAACTAAGTTTGGACGATTCAGTAAAAATAATTTAGAATTCAGTTAATAAAATTAAAACAAGGGTTTATGCCTTGTATTTAAGGTAACAGTTGTAGAGAAACAGCTAATACCATAGAGTATCAATATAAAACGATAAAAGGTGGGGAAGCGAATGGCCAGTCAATCAGCCGGAACATATAAAAAACGTGAACAAACAAATCATGTAATTGGCGAACTGTTAGATGAAAGAGCTCAAGTTTGGAATTTGTACTGTAGTGCAGCGGGCATGGAGCCTTATCAGCCAAACAAAACCATAGAAGATTTGGTTAAAGAATTTTGCCAATTGTCTGTGGACTATATTTCATTAGACCACTTTGGCTTATACCAGCGTATTTTAGAGGGCAATGAAAGGCGTAAATCAGTCGCCGATGTAGCAGAAAAACTGTACCCAGAAATTGCAAAAGCAACGGAAGCTGTTTTAAGTTTTAATGACAAATATCAAACGTTAACACCAGCGAAAATATTGAATCAATTGTCAGGCGACTTATCATTAGTTGGCGAACAATTGGCAACGCGTATTGAGCTTGAAGACCAGCTCATTGAGACAATGACGTCATAAAACGCTGATGAGGTTTTGCCCCCAATGTGGAAGCGCGATCAGTATTGTCGTTCCAGCGGGGGATAATCGCGAGCGGCATGTTTGTTCAGCATGTGACTCTATTCATTATCAAAATCCACGGATTATTGCTGGATGTATACCCGTTTGGGAAGATAAAGTACTGCTTTGCAAGCGCGCGATTAATCCGCGTAAGGGCTATTGGACGTTACCTGCAGGATTTATGGAGCTTGATGAAACCACCGAGCAGGCGGCCATTCGAGAAACGTTAGAAGAAGCAGAAGCAGTTGTCAAAACGGATGAACTGTATGCTGTGTTTAACCTCCCGCATATCAATCAAGTGTATATGATGTATCGCTCAGTACTGCTTAAGCCAGAGTTTTCCAGTGGTATAGAAAGTCTTGACGTTCGTTTATTTTCAGAGCATGAAATCCCATGGGATGAGTTAGCATTTGAAACCATGCGCATGTCTTTGGAGTATTTTTTCAAAGACAGACAAACGGGTGCTTATATGTTTAGATCAACGGATATTAACAAGCCAATGCCTCGATGAATGGTTGTCGCGGATAGCTGATGGAGCGCGAAAAAATCATAGGTGTATTAGAGCTTATTAGTAGACTGGAACCTTGGAATCACCAACAACGCGAAGATGGTTTGCGCGACGCAGCAGTGCTTGTTCCTTTGATAGAACGCGAGCAATGGTATGTGTTGTTAACCAAACGCACAGACCATTTGCATCATCATCCGGGGCAAGTCAGCTTCCCTGGTGGTCGTGCGGATAAAGTAGATCTCTCGCCCCTTCACACAGCCTTAAGGGAAACAGAAGAAGAAGTAGGTATATCGGCTGATTTTATCGATATAGCAGGGATCATTGAGCCGTATTTAACGGTGACCGACTTTAATGTGATTCCTATCGTAGGATTCGTTAAGCCAACCTTTAGCCTTAAACTTGATGAGTTTGAAGTCGCGGAAGTTTTTGAAGTGCCTTTGTCTATTCTCGCAGAACCATCAAACTATCAACAAAAAGAGATTTTTTGGGAAGGTAAAAATCGACAATTTTGGGAGTTGATGTACAACGGCTATCAAATTTGGGGGGCGACAGCATCTATGTTGTATGCGTTTGCGAACCGTCTTAAAAATGAGCAACAACCATAACGATTTATGCGCGAATTAATGCGCTTAAATTTCGAGTTAACGTTGTTCTAGTTTTAGTAACCGTTTTTTAGCAGGTAATCCACCAGCATATCCTGTTAGTTCACCATTGCTGCCAATTACCCGATGGCAGGGAATAATAATACTCATCGCATTGGCGCCATTTGCGCTGGCAACGGCGCGCACGGCTTTTTTATTGTTTATCGACTCTGCCAATTCAAGATAAGAGGTGGTTGAACTGTATGGAATATTAATGAGCGCATTCCAAACAGATTGTTGAAAATCTGTTCCTGCCATTAATAATGGGATGTCGAATTGTGTGCGTTTTTGTTGGAAATACTCATCCAGTTGGACAATAGTGTTGTTGATAACATCAGAATTTTGTTCAATATAGTTAGCAGCTAACGACGTTTGGATGCGCTTATCAATCGTTGTACGCATGCGTCGGTATTGCCAGTCACACAAACAAAGCTGTTCGTTAAAGGACCCAAGTAACAACTCACCGTAGGGTGTTTTGTGCGACTGGGTTGAAATAGTGTTCATTATGCGTTTAGACTGCGGTTAACTATTTCCAGCACATCATTTGAAAGAGCGGATTGAGATTGAATGCGTGATAACTGTTGTTTCACTAACTCTTGGCGTTGCGAATCAAATTTTTTCCAGCGGCTTAAAGAGCCGGCAAGTCGAGCAGCGATTTGCGGGTTAATAGCGTCTAGCTTGATGATGCTATCTGCAATAAATTTATACCCAGAACCATCAGCAGCATTAAAGTGTAGTGGGTTGCCCATTGCAAATGCACCGATAAGGCTGCGTACTCTATTGGGTGTTTTTATATCAAAATCTGGATGGTTTTGTAGTTGAAGTACGTCTTGCAGTGCGCCGTCTCGTTCTGAGCTGGCTTGTAAGCTAAACCATTTGTCGATTACTAAGTCTTCGTTTTTCCATTGTTCATAAAACGCACTGAAGTATTGGCCGCTAACTTCCTTCTTGAGGTAACTGATTTGAACTAATGCAGCTATTTGGTCGGTCATGTTATTGGCACTAATGAACTGCTGTGTGCATAGGTTGGAATCAGGGCTTTTTGATGCCATTAAGTAATCTAAACACAGGTTTTTAAATGAACGTTGGGCAATATCTACAGCGCTGTTGTCAGCGTCTGGACAGTGATTGCTCTTATAATTACTGAGCCATAACGGCCTTAATGCATCGACCAGTGATTGCTTAATAAAGTGATGCGCCTGATACAGAGCTTCTATATCAATAACGTCCATTTGTTCAGCTAAGTAGGCTTTAGATGGCAAACTAAGCAGTTGAGTTTGGTAGGCTAGATCGTTTAATGGTTGCTGTAATACAGTTTTAAATGTTTCAACAATAGCGACGGGCACTGCTTTGGGCGTTTGTTTGTTTTGTATTGCATCAACAGCGCTAAAGATTAGGCCACTTAAACAGTTTTGGCCGGCTTCCCAGCGGTTAAATGTATCGCTGTCGTGTTGGAATAAGCGTATTTGTTGTTCAAAAGACAGTTGTTGATTCAGTTTTATAGGCGCTGAAAATTGTCGCAAAATAGAGGGCGTAGGCTCGGCGTCAATGCCTTCAAATGTAAATGTTTGTTTGCTCTTGATTAGTTCTAATGTGGTGGATGTTAGCTGATTAGATAGGATGATTTCTTTGCCTACATTATCCAATAAGCCAATGGTAATGGGGATATGGAAAGGCTCGTTCGTTGCTTGATCGCTAGGGGCTTTGCACTGTTGGTCAAAAGTAATGGAGTAACTGTTGGTAGCAGCATCGAAGTGTGTTTCTACATTGACGACAGGCGTGCCTGCTTGGCTGTACCAGTGTTTGAATTGAGTTAGATCTTTGGCAGATACATCTTCCATTGCTTTTACAAAGTCTTCGGTAGTGACGGCTTGTCCATCGTGACGCTTAAAGTATAGATCAGAGCCTTTTCTGAAAAGTTTTTCACCTAATAGGGTGTAAAGCATGCGTACTACTTCCGCACCTTTTTCATAAATGGTGAGTGTGTAAAAGTTATTGATTTCTACAAATGAAGCAGGTCGAATGGGGTGCGAGAGCGGGCCAGCATCTTCTGCAAATTGGTGGGTGCGTAGCATGTTAACGTCATTAATACGTTTAACAGCATTTGATGTTTGATGTGCCGTAAATTGTTGGTCACGGAAAACAGTAAAACCCTCTTTAAGGCTTAACTGAAACCAATCGCGACAAGTGACTCGGTTACCCGACCAGTTATGGAAGTACTCATGGCCAATAACAGCTTCTATGTTTTCGAAGTCTGTATCGGTCGCAGTTTGGGTGCTGGCCAGCACATATTTCGTGTTAAAAATATTAAGGCCTTTGTTTTCCATAGCGCCCATATTGAAATGGCTTACAGCCACAATCATATATAAATCAAGGTCGTACTCACGGCCAAAGGCTTTTTCATCCCAGCGCATGGCCTCTTTTAGTGACTGCATGGCGTGGTCAGTTTTATCAAGGTCTTGTTCTTCAACGTACACTTCCAATGAAATGTTTCGACCAGAACAGGTGGTGAAGTTATCTTTTAAACAGGCTAAGTCGCCTGCGACTAAGGCAAATAAATAAGCAGGTTTAGGGAAAGGGTCGTGCCAGCTAGCTTGATGCTGCTCATTATCCAACGTAATGTGCTCGGTTCGATTGCCGTTGGATAATAAAATCGGGTATTTGCTCTTATCGGCAGCTAACGTGACGCTAAATGTCGACATGACGTCTGGCCTGTCTAAAAACCATGTGATGCGCCTAAAGCCTTCGGCTTCGCATTGTGTGCAAAGCATGTCGTTGGATTGATATAAGCCACTTAGTGCGGTGTTCTTGGCTGGGTTAATACGGTTAGTGATGTCTATCGTGAATTCGCCGTCAAGCCCCGGTATGCTTAACATTTTGTCCGTCAACGTGTACTGTTGTGGCGTTAATTCCTTACCGTTGAGTGAAATGGACTCGAGAATGAGTTCCTCACCTACCAGTGTTAAGTCAGGATTTGTTTTAGCACACGCCGGATTGCGGTGTATGGTGAGTTGTGAGCGAACCTGGGTGTCGTCGGCAGACAAGTCAAAGTGCAAGTTTGTTTGCGTAATTAAAAATTCTGGAACGGTGTAATCTTTTAAATAAATGGTGGTTTGTTCAGCGTTTGGCATAGTGTTTATTTGGATTTATAAGAAGCGTAAGCGAAAAGCGTCCAAGCAATTAGAAAGAAGACGCCACCGATGGGGGTGATGGCGCCAAGAACTTTAATGCCTGTGAGGCTTAGTGCGTATAGGCTGCCAGAAAAAACAATGATCCCTGCAAACATTAACCAGCCAGCTTTAACGAGCAGGCGAGCGTTGTTTTGTTGAGCAAATAGGCCAATCAGAATTAACCCAATACTGTGCCACATTTGGTAGTCAACAGCGGTGTGAAATATCGAAAGATGTTCAGCGGATAAGGAGTTTTTTAGGCCATGTGCGCCAAACGCGCCGAAGGCAACAGCAAGAAAAGCTAATGTTGCGCCCAGTGTGATAAAAGGTGATTTGTGCATATGGTTTATTTTTCAAGCAGTCGGGGCATTACCTCAACAAGATTACATGGGCGGGTTCTATAATCCAATTGTGCACTGATTAGTTTGTCCCATGCGGTTCTACAGGCACCAGAAGAACCGGGCACACAGAATATATAGTGCCCATTTGCAACGCCAGCAATCGCACGTGATTGGATGGTTGATGTGCCGATCTCCTCATATGAAATACTGCGAAAAACCTCGCCAAAACCATTAAGCTCTTTGTCCAACAAAGGTTGTACTGCTTCTGGTGTTCCATCTCGCCCAGTAACGCCAGTGCCGCCGGTTGAAATAATGGCGTTGATCACAGGGTCTGCAATCCATTCGGACATTTTTTCGCGTATTAAATAAATATCGTCGGCGACAATGGCTTTTTCATGACATTGATGTCCGGCTGCTGTTAGCTTATTAACGAGCGTTTTGCCTGATGTGTCAGTCTCTTCTGTACGAGAGTCTGAGACGACCATGATGGCAATATTGAGCGGAAGAAATTCACGTTCTTGTTTAGACATAGGGTTACCTGATTAGGATGAAAAAAGCGCTATTCTCACGTTGAATATTAAGCAACAAAGAAGGTTTTCCTTTAGTAAAATTAATAAGATCTACGATACTTTTAACGCTGATACGGTTGGCCGTTCTAATAATATCCCCTTTACGTAAACCTGCATTCCATGCAACTGAATTACGTGTGACAGCGAGTAATTTAACGCCAAATTTAATATGGCCTTGTTTATCTTGGTCAGATAAATTTGATAAAGTGGCGCCTGACAGTTTTTTGTGAACACGACTTCCTTCTGATGTGGCTGTTTTCTTTTTAGCTATTCTAAGAAAAATGGTTTCTTGCCTGGCGTTCCTAAGTATGTTGAGTTTAGCGGCATCCCCAACGCTTAATAGGCCAAGGCTATTACGTAAACTAGCACTATTTTTTACTGCTCTATCGTTGATAGATAATACGATGTCGCCGGAGCGTAATCCTGCTTTTTCTGCAGGCGAGCTTTTTTGCACCTGACTAATAATCGCGCCGCTGTTACGCGATAAGTTGAATGCTTGTGCTAAGTCGGGCGTTAAATCTTGAACATTAATACCAATTTGCCCTCTATTAACTTCGCCAAATTTAACCAATTGGTTTTTTAAACTAATGGCCATATTGCTAGGGATAGCAAAGCCGATGCCCACGTTGCCGCCGCCAGGCGCGATAATGGCGGTATTAATGCCAATCAATTCACCTTTAAGGTTAATGAGTGCGCCCCCAGAGTTGCCGGGGTTGATAGATGCGTCAGTTTGAATAAAGTCCTCATATCCTTCAATACCTAAGCCGGTTCGGCCTAGGGCACTAACAATGCCAGATGTGACGGTTTGGCCAAGGCCAAAAGGGTTACCAATAGCAACGACAAAGTCGCCAACGCGTAACTTGTCTGAGTCTGAGATAGACAGCTGAACTAGATTTTTTGCATTTATTCGGATAACGGCTACATCTGATTCGAGGTCACTACCAACAACTTTTGCGCTAAAGCTTCTGCCGTCTCGCAAGGTGACTGTGATTTCATCGGCTTTATCTATAACGTGATGGTTGGTGAGAATGTAGCCTTTGCTGTCATCAATAATAATGCCTGAACCAAGGCTTTGTGAGGAACGTTTTCTTGGTTGATTTGGTATTTTAAAAAATCGGCGGAAAAAGGGGTCGCGTAACAGAGGGTTCTCACGCTCTTTAATAGAGGTTTTGGTGGCGATATTAACGACGGCAGGCGTCACTTTCTCTAAAATAGGTGCAAGACTAGGGAGTGGTGTCTCACCTATAAAGCTAGGTAGCGCTGCGATAGAAGTGCCGCTATTTAATAGCAACATTAACGCAATAAATAAGCCAATATTTGTACGTTTTGTCATTTGCTTTTTTTATTAATTATCAACATCGTCTGCATCAACTTGCCCACTCATTCGTCGGCGAATATGTGACCAAGACATGCCTGTGGCCAATATAAGACATAAGATGATTTGAGTAATGTATGTAACGGCTTCTATATTATCTGTAGAGACAAGACCCCAATCAATAATCATCCAGAACAGCGTGCCAAATACGGCGACTGCTAAAACAATGCCAATAATGCCTAATGAACGTAAGGTGGCACGTATAAAGATAATCCAGCCAACCAGTAAAAGGATGCCAGCAAACGCTTTAACTGGGTTTATGTCAGGTAAAGGTATTATGGCCCAGTCGTAAAATGAGGTGCCTGTTGGGTTGTAACTAGCAAAAACCAACACCATTGCAATGACGAATCGGGTGATAAAGTTTAACCACGAAAATTGATTTGTTTTCAACGTTAAGAACCAGTCTGATTATGTTAGATAAGTATTCTAACCGAAAAATAATCCTCAGAAGAGATGTAAGAGACTAAAAACGGTGATGCGTAACGTGACAGGATTCGCATAATGATTCAATGGGTAGGGGTGAAGCTAGCAGTTTCAGGTAAGTAACCTACACTTTAAAGACAATAACTTTAATTAGTGGCCATGTTTTTATGAGCGCGATGTTGAAACCTAAAGATTTAAATTTACTAAAGCGTTTTATTCCGCTGAATACGCTGTCTGATGAGCAATTTGCACAATTAATTAGCGAGTTGGATATTGAGGAGGTTGAAAAAGGTGGTTTGGTATTTGATCAGGGTGATTTTACAAAAGAATTCATCTATTTAATCAGTGGAAGTATTGCGCTATATGCCGGCGAAATGGAAATGGAAGTCATCACCACGGGGTCAGAAGCGGCTAGATTCGCTATCGCTCATCAATTGCCTCGTAAAGTAAAAGGCGCGGCTAAAACCAAGTCACGCATTGTTCGCGTACCCACCAACAAGTTAGATAAAGAAAAAAAACCTAAGCCGGCTGAGACCTACATGGTTGATGAGCAGGCTAGCCAAGGTGGTGATTGGATGGCAACGATGTTGCAATCCCCTGTATTTCAAAAACTGCCCGCTGCTAATTTGCAAAAAGTGATGATGAAAATGGAAGAGGTTGCTTTTGAGCCAGGTCAAATGGTTGTTAAGCAAGGTGATCCGGCAGATTATTACTATATTATCAAACAAGGTACTTGTGAGTTAACTAGGCAATCAGGAAAAGATTCAAAACCTATTAAATTGGCTGAACTGCATGACTGTGCGAGCTTTGGTGAAGATGCATTGCTATCTGATGCGCCACGTAATGTAACAGTCACAATGAAGGGCAACGGGCAATTGCTAAGATTGACTAAGGAAGATTTCATTACGTTGGTGAAAGAGCCTGTTTTGCAATATGTGGATTTCGATGAGGCAAGTGGAAAGGTACAAGAAGGCGCGGCGTGGTTAGATGTTCGTGATGCTGATATATATAAAGATGGGCATATAGAAGAGAGTAACAATATTCCGTTCTTTTCGTTACGCATGAAAATCAGTGCGTTAAAGCATGATCAGTTGCAATTACTGGTTTGCGAAAACGGTAGAACAAGTGAGGCAGCTGCCTTTTTATTGCTAAAGTTTGGTTTTAATGCGTTGATTTTAAAAGGTGGAATGGATGCAATTAAAACAATTAAAAAGAAGACAGAAAAAACGTCCAACGTAAACGTTACGCCATCAGAAAAAGAGCCGGTTATTCAGGCTGAGGTAACAGAATTACCATCGAAGGATGATTTGTTGGGGGAAGCGCAACATAAGATTAGTGAATTGGAAGCGCTTTGTGCGACTCTAAATGAAGAACAAAACCAAATTTCATTAGAGCGAGATGCGTTACAGAAAGATAAAAACTCACACAATGAATTACTGGCCACATCTCAATCCACGTTGACGTTATATAAAGAGCAAATTGAAGCGTTGGAAAAAGCGCAGCTAAATTTGGGCAATGAATATCAAGAAGTACTGAAAAAAACAGCCCAGGAAAAAAACAACCTTGAAGATCAACTAAAAGGTGCTCAAGAAAAGTTGGTTGCTCTGGAAAGAAATGTGCTTGAAGAAAACAATAGTAGCGAATTGTTGCAGCAACAACTTAAAGACCTAAATAACGAATTACAAACAAAAGACCAGGAGCTTGAAAAGCAATGTAAGGCGCTAAATATAGCTCAAAGCAAGTTAACTGATTCGGAGCAAGAGGTATCTAAACGCTTGGCCTTGCTAGAAAAAGAAAATCAACAACTTAATCTTGATAAAGAAAAGTTAGGTAAAGAGCGAGAGTTGGCTAATACGAATTTGAAAGCTCTTGAAGAAGAAAAGGTTGAATTTCAAAAAACGATTGAATTGCATGCCGAAACCAGTGGAACAGAAAATGCAGAACTGGTTGAAAAAGCCCAAACATTAGAATCTGAAAAAGCGGCGTTAGAACGCGAGGTTGTAGAAGCAAGGAGCTGTCAGGCATCATTAAAGGAACAAGTTGATAGTTTAAGCAATGACTTAAAGAGCAAAGATGATGAAATTCAAAAGCAGTTTAATAACCTAGATAAGGTTCAAGTTGAATTAGCCGAAGAAAAGCAAAAAACAGGTGACCGTTTGGAGTCGCTTGAAAAAGAAAATCGTCAACTTATTAATGATAAAACCTGGTTAGGTGATGAGTGTGAAGCTGTTAATAAGACGATGAGTGCGCTAAAAAGGGAAAATGCTGATCTACAAAAAAAGGTTGAATCACATAACGAATCAAAAGATGTAGAAAGCACGAATTCGGCGAAAAGAATTGTTGAATTACAGTCTGAAAAGATGGCTCTTGAAGAGCGACTATTAGTTTTAGAGGAGCAGCTTAGTTCAGTTAATTCAGAAACTAGCAATTTAAACGATAAGCTTTCTGATGCTCATTCTTTACTTGATGAGCAATCAAATAAAAATAAAACATTATTGGTTACACTGGCCGAATATGAAAAGAAAACTGAAAAGAATAATGTTCTTCATGAAAAGCTGGATAAGCTTGAAGAGTCTCAGCGGTTGGATAATACAAAATTGTATGAGTTGTCTGGCAAAAATGAATCGTTACAAGATAAGCTTGAAAGGGAGCGGCAACAACTCACGGAGGTTCAAGCCAAGCTAGATGAGTCTATAAATGAAGTCGGTCGATTAAAAAGCCAAAAATCATCGCAGTCTGACGAATCTGAAGATTATGCTAATCAGGTGGCTGAAGTTGAAAAGTTATCAAAAGAGCTAGCTAATGCTAAAGAAAATGAAGAGGCTGTTAGAGGTAGCTTTGACGAGCTAGGTGAACGGGTTGTTACGCTAGAAAAGCAATTAGACAAAGCTTATTCTGTAATTGAAACCGTTCAAGCTGATTTAGATAAAGAGCGTGGAGTTATTTCTGAATTAAATGTGCAGTTAAAGTCGGCCGAACAGTTGGCGCAAGATTCAAAAGGCACGATGGACATGTTAACTACTGAGAAACAATCAATGGAGGATGGTCTTAAGCAACAGTTGAATGATCTTAAGAACGAGCTTATTACAGAGCAAGAAGTTAGAAAAGTTGCAGCGAAAGGTTTATCTGATGTTGAGCTAAGTTCTGAAGCATTATCATCAACGGTTGATCGCCTAACTGAAGAGCTACAACAGGTAAAAGTTAGCAAGCAAGCGGATGTTGAACGGATAAGGCAGCTTGAAAAAAGTCTACTTGAGAATGACCAAAAAAGTTCAGATGGGATCGGTAAAGTAGAAGCATTGGAGAGTGAGTTAGCTGACGAAAAATTAGCAAATGAAGAGAAAGTTCAACAATTAACGTTGTCTTTACAGTCATCACAAAAAGAGATGGGTGCCTTGTCATTAAAGCTAGATGAGCTATTGGATGCTAAAACAAGGTTAGAAAATGAAAAAATCTCAATGGACCAAAAAGTTGCGTTGTATGAGCAAAACAAACAAGCATTAACAGACAATATTAAATCACTTGAAGAAAAGCTTTCAAAACCGGAAGAAAGCCAGGAAACATCGGAAAAAATTAAGTTATTGGAAGAGCAGCTTGATGAGGCTAAAACTGCCCTAGTGGATATGGAGATCAAGTTTGATAATATCGATGAAGAAACGAAGAGTGAAGGTGCTGAAGATAGCGAGTTATTAGCTGTCAAATCAGAATTGTTGTTGGTTCGAGAACAAACAGAAGGCGATATTGCTGCAATGAAAGAGATGTTGGACAATAGTAATAAAATGAATCTGGCATTGAAAAAAGAGCTATTATCTTTGCAGGCGGCTTCAAATGAAGCAAATTTACAAGAACCACAAAAAAAGAAAAAAGGGTTGTGGAGATAGATACAGTTATAGATCAGGGTGCGGAGTTTTTTTTAGCAGGTGATGTTTTTGACTTGGATGTTATGGCCTCTAGAGCATTTTGTGTCGAGGTGGGAGATAATCAGCTCGAAGGTTTTTTTGTTCGAGCGGAAAACGGCGATTTATTTGCCTATAAGAATAGTTGTCCGCATACGGGCGCGCCTCTTAACTGGACGCCTGATCAGTTTTTAACATCATCGGGTCGTTATATTCAATGTTCTATTCATGGTGCAATGTTTAAGCTTGAGTCGGGGGAATGTTTTGCGGGGCCGTGTTCGGGAAAATTTTTACAAGCAATGAAGGTGGTTGAGCGCGAAGGACAGGCTTTTGTCGGAGCTGAAAGCTTATAGCATGAGGCTTTAATTTGGAATCATAAAAAAACCCGTCTATTGACGGGTTTTTTTATGATTCAGTTGCACAGAGTAAGCTATTTTATTTTAGCTTCTTTATACATAACGTGTTGCCTAATGGTTGGGTCAAACTTTTTGATCTCCATTTTTTCTGGCATGGTGCGTTTGTTTTTTGTAGTTGTATAAAAGTGCCCAGTTTTGGCGCTAGAAACTAATTTAATTTTCTCTCTCATGATGTGTCCTTATACCTTGTCGCCACGTGAGCGAATTTCTGCTAACACTTTATCAATGCCGCGTTTGTCAATTGTGCGAAGGCCATTGGCTGAAACACGTAAGCGAACCCAGCGGTTTTCGCTTTCCACCCAAAAACGGTGGTGGTGTAAATTAGGTTCAAAACGACGACGTGTTCTGTTAAGCGCATGTGAAACATTGTTTCCTGACATTGGGCGCTTGCCGGTGACTTGGCATACTTTAGACATGATAAAACCTCAGTTATTTTTTAATTGAATAGCAAATTGCTACGAAACGGTGCGAATTTATACCAGAATTGATTATTTGAGTAAAGAAAAATCGGTTTTTTTTAGCGAATGTGTGACGCAAGCTGGTTAATCATATCAGACCTCTTTCCGCTAAAGAAACAACGTCATGGGAACCAATGACAAGGTGGTCCAGGGTTCGAACGTCAATCAAGTTTAGAGCGCTCTTGAGCTGGGTAGTTATATCGATGTCTGAACGACTCGGTTCAGGGTTGCCCGATGGATGATTGTGAGCAAAAATTACTGCAGCAGCATTATGCTTAAGCGTCGCTCTGACGACTTCTCTTGGGTGTACGCTTGCGTTATCAATCGTGCCGAAAAATAGTTCCTCATAACAAATGACTTGATGTTTATTGTCTAGAAATAGGCAGGCAAATATTTCTTGTTGTTTATGCGCCAAGTGGCCTAGAAGAAACTTTTTTGTATCTTCAGGGTTGTTAGTAACGTTTCTTTTCTGGATGGTTTCTTGAAGATGTCTGCGCGCCATTTCTAGTACGGCTTGTAGTTGTACGTATTTTGCAGCGCCTAAGCCGTGGCCTTCGCAGAATTCATTTTGGCTTGCGTGCATTAAGTTTTTTAATGAGCCGAATTGCGTTAACAGAGATCTCGATAAATCAACAGCGCTTTGTCCTTTAACGCCTGTTCTAAGAAAAATAGCCAATAACTCAGCATCTGAAAGCGATGCGGGCCCACGTTGTAATAATTTTTCACGTGGGCGTTCGTGCGCAGGCCAATCCGTAATAGGCATATTCATTCCATGAAGAGTTTGTCATAATGTAGCATAGTATTCTTTTAAGAGTTGAAAGCTGGTGAGTAAACTACAGAATCGTCGAATATTGCTTGGGGTTACAGGCGGCATAGCAGCGTATAAAGCGGCTGAGTTTTTGCGCGTGTGCCAAACATTAGGCGCTAAAGTGAGAGTGGTGATGACACCCGCAGCTACTGAGTTTGTGACGCCGCTTACGTTCCAGGCATTATCGGGCATGCCGGTTCATACAAAACTGTTAGACGCAGAACAAGAAGCCGGTATGGGGCATATAAGTCTCGCAAGGTGGGCGGATGTGATTATTGTGGCCCCTGCGAGTGCCGATTTTGTTGCGCGGCTAGCATCAGGAATGGCTAATGATTTGTTGTCGACAGTTGTGTTGGCGTCGACAAAAAAATTAATGTTGGCACCTGCGATGAACCAAGTGATGTATACAGACGAAAAAACGCAGCAGAACTTAGCTAAATTAGCGGAGCTGGGAGCAACTATTTTAGGCCCCGATGCAGGCCTGCAAGCCTGTGGTGATGTTGGATTCGGCCGCATGCTGGAACCTGAAGCGTTGGCTGAAGAGATTATGAATTATTTTCACACAGGTGAGTTGGCCGGCTTGAAGGTTTTGCTAACAGCGGGGCCTACACGAGAGGCGATAGATCCTGTGCGTTACATTAGTAACCACAGTTCTGGAAAAATGGGGTATTCGGTGGCACAGGCTTGTGTTGAAGCTGGGGCGACCGTTACCCTCGTTTCTGGCCCTGTGCAAATAGAGCCACCTTCAGGCGTTGAAACGTTGGATGTTGTCAGTGCTGAAGATATGTTTGAAACTGTAATGGCTCGGTCAAAAGAAGCGGATATATTTATTGCCGCGGCAGCGGTGGCAGATTATACGCCGTTGAATGTAGAGAGCCATAAAGTTAAAAAGAACAAATCAGAAATTCAACTAAACTTAAGCAAAACCAAAGACATTTTGCAAAAAGTCGCTGGTCTGCCGGCTGCACCTTTTTGCGTGGGGTTTGCCGCAGAGACAGAAAACGTTGAAGAATATGCACGAGTTAAGCTCGACAAAAAGAAGCTGGATATGGTGGCTGCTAACCTAGTGGGGGTGGAAGACAGTGGGTTTAATAGTGATAATAATGCGCTGACAGTTTTATGGTCAAATGGACGTGCTGAACTGGGTAGTAAACCGAAGTCAGCATTGGCAAAGGAATTGGTTACATTGATAGCGAAAAGGTTTTATGAAAAAAATTCAGTTTAAGATATTAGATGCTCGTTTGGGAAATGAAATATCCATGCCGGAGTATGCTACAGCGGGTTCTGCGGGTATAGATCTTCGAGCGTGTTTAAATGAATCGCTATTACTAAAGCCCGGGCAAACAGAATTAATTCCTACGGGGATGGCTATACATATTAAAGACCCGGCATTGGCTGCGGTCATTTTGCCTCGATCAGGTTTAGGCCATAAGCATGGGATTGTATTAGGCAACTTGGTTGGTTTGATTGATTCAGATTACCAAGGTCAATTATTTGTTTCATGTTGGAATAGAGGGCAAACTGATTTTATTATTGAAATTGGTGAAAGAATCGCTCAGCTTGTCTTTGTGCCGGTAGAGCAGGTTGTTTTTGAGCAAGTGGAATCATTTGATGATAGTGAGCGCGGAGCAGGTGGTTTTGGCCATACAGGGACGCATTAAACAAGATGAATAAAATATTCTATTACTTAAGTGGTTTGGTATTGCTTTGCGGTATAGGCGGGTATTTGTATCTGAATCAAGCCAATGAGAGTAAGTTGCATCAAGTGGAAGCATATAAGACTGAAGCCATCAAGATGGCAAGCAATGTTTCCAGTCTTGTAAAAAAATGGAGAATGTTAGTTGTTGAGTTGTCTGATAATGCGCCTATATCCAATGGTTCATTGGATGTTAAAGGAAGTTTGTTAGCAAATTGGGTCGATAATCAATTAGCCGCGCATCCTGAGTTAACTAGTTTAAAGATGCTAGTCCCAGGGCATCTTAAAATTGACCGTAATAGTAATCCGCCCATAGATTATGCGGGATTAGGTTTGTTGCGGGCTGTTGAGAGCTCTAAAAAAAATCAAATGCCAGAAATTCACCTGCGAGGTAGTGCGGGGGAACATGTGGCTGTATCTGCTCCGATTTTGAGGGAACAAGAGTTACAAGCTATTGTGTTGGCCACTTTTGATGTTCAAGCATTGTTGAACGTATTTAAAAGCGGGCCGTCAGATGCTTTGTTTGAATTAAAGCAAGGAACATTGGTTGTGCAGGCTGTTGGCAACCAAAGCGAAGAGAACAGTGAGAGTGTAGAAGAGACATTTATATCTGGAACGCGTTGGCGAATCTCTATCAAAAAAATGTTCCCAAAATTTCCGTTTACTGAAATTGATGTGCTTTTTTATGCAGGGGTGTTGTTGGCTCTAATTATTTTGGTGGGTATGGGTGTTGGTATGTTTACAAATCGAGAACGCTCAAAAGCATTGCTAAATAAAGTGACAGGTCATACGGATGAAGATGACTCCAAGCCATTTAGTGAAGCCGTTGAAGAGGTGGAGAACGCTATAGATAAAGAAATGGAAGCGCTCGAATTGTCTTCTACTGAAACAACGAACCCCATTTTCTTAAAAGATGATGCCATTAAGCTGGGTGTTGAGAGCGAGGTGCCAAAATCTATTTTCAGGGCATACGATATACGTGGCGTGGTTGATGAAACGTTAACAGAAGAGTTAGTAGTAAGAATTGGTCAAGCCATCGGTAGTGAAGTGCGAAAGGTAGGAAAAAACCAGGTGGCGATAGGCCGCGATGGGCGACTGCATAGTTTAAGGTTAAGTGAAGCATTGGCTAAAGGGTTGCAATCATCGGGCTGTGATGTTGTTGATGTTGGGCAAGTACCAACCCCCGTTTTATATTTTGCCACTCATCATATTGAAAATACAACGTCAGGCGTGATGATTACTGGTAGTCATAATCCGCCAGAATATAATGGTTTAAAAATAGTGGTGGATGGAGTGACGTTGTCTAATGATGGCATACTCCAGCTATACGAGAGAATTCAAGAAAACAACTTTGAAACGGGGCAAGGGTCGCTGAAAAAGCAAATGATGTTGCCTGATTATATCGGCACCATTAGTGCGGATGTGAAAGTTGGGCGAATGATGAAAGTAGTGGTTGATTGCGGTAATGGAGTAGCGGGTGAAGCTGCGCCAATGCTGTTATCAACGTTAGGGTGTGAAGTGGTGCCGCTTTACTGTGATATTGATGGGACGTTCCCAAATCATCACCCGGACCCAAGTAAGCCTGAAAATTTAAAAGAGCTTATCGATAAAGTGCGTGAAGAAGAGGCTGAATTAGGATTGGCTTTTGATGGCGATGGTGACCGTTTAGGTGTGGTTGATGCGAGTGGAAATATCATTTGGCCCGATAGGCAAATGATGTTGTACGCTGCGGATGTTCTATCTAGACAGTCCGGTGCTGATATTATTTTTGATGTTAAATGTTCTAAAAATTTAGCCAAAGAAATATCGCGTCATGGCGGTAAGCCAGTGATGGCTAAAACGGGGCATTCTTTAATCAAAGCGAAGATGAAAGAAACTAATGCTGAGCTGGCAGGAGAAATGAGTGGGCATATTTTCTTTAAAGAACGTTGGTTTGGCTTTGATGATGCGTTATACACCGCAGCAAGGTTGGTTGAAATTTTGTCCGCTGAGTTTAGATCCACAACAGAGATATTTGCCGAGTTACCTGACAGTATTAGTACGCCAGAGTTAAATGTAACAATGGAAGAAGGTGAAAACTTTACATTCATTGAAGAAATGCAAGCAGTTGCAGACTTTGATGATGCTAAAGTAATTGATATTGATGGTATGCGAGTTGAGTTTATAGATGGCTGGGGATTGGTGCGGGCATCGAATACAACGCCATCATTGGTATTACGTTTCGAAGCGGATAGTGAAGAGGCTTTAGAAAGAATAAAAGGTAATTTTAAAGACGTGATGCTTAAAGTTAAGCCCGATATAGTATTGCCTTTTTAATGTTAGTTAAGACGGTTAATTAATAATAAAAATCATGTCAGAAAATAAAATAGATCCGATTCAAACAGCACATGTATTAAGTGAGGCTTTGCCGTACATACAGGCTTTTTCTGGTAAAACTATCGTTATCAAATACGGTGGTAATGCCATGGTGGATGATGACTTAAAAAGTGGTTTTGCTCGTGATATTGTTTTATTAAAACAAGTGGGTTTGAATCCGGTCGTGGTTCATGGCGGTGGCCCACAAATTGGGCAGCACCTTAAAAAACTGGGGATAGAAAGTGAGTTTATCGACGGCATAAGGGTGACGGACAGTGAGACTATGGACGTGGTAGAAATGGTGTTGGGTGGCCAAGTAAACAAAGAAATTGTTAATCTCATTAACCAGCATGGTGGTTCTGCAGTTGGGCTAACTGGGAAAGACGGCGGCCTTATTCGTGCTAAAAAAATATCCAAACAACAGGCGTCGTCAGAAAAGGCATCTGAGCTAATCGATATGGGTCACGTGGGTCACGTAGATAGCATTGATTCGTCTATTGTTGATACCCTGGTTCAAGGTGATTTTATTCCGGTTATAGCGCCGATAGGTGTGGGAACTGATGGGGCGTCTTATAATATTAATGCCGACTTAGTGGCTGGTAAAATGGCGGAGGTTCTTCAGGCAGAAAAGCTGATGTTGCTCACGAATATATCTGGCTTGCAAAGTAAGGAAGGTAAATTGTTAACAGGTTTGTCTATACAGCAAGTTGATGAGCTTATTGCTAATGGTACGATTTATGGAGGAATGTTGCCTAAGATTCAATGTGCATTAGATGCATTAAATGGCGGTGTTAATAGTGCCCATATTATCGATGGACGAGTACCGCATGTGGTGTTGCTGGAGTTGTTAACAGATAAAGGAATGGGCACCTTGTTGGTCCGTCACTAATTCTTTAAGTTATTAAAGGCTTCAACTAATTGATGGGCTTGTTGGCTTTTGCAAGTATCTCTACCTTTTATGTTATTAATGCAACGTATATCTAGCGTTATCACGGTGGTTTTATCGTTCTCTTGAGCAAATAAGGCGAGTGTTTTGTCTGAATTTTGCCTTGGCGAAGACGTTAGTACTAATGTGTTTGACTTGAAGGTTATTTTTGTGTCTGCGTGTGTTTCGACAAATTTTTTGGCTTTATTCCATAATGTTGAGCAAGCACCGTTTTTGCAAATTAACGTTCCTAATGCAAGGCTAGGCGTTCCAGAGGAATAGACAGAAGGTTCGTTTATAGGGTTTTTTTCTAATAGTTGAAAACGAGCTTTATCGCTTTCTAATTGCTTTAATAAAAATGTCTTTTTTTGCTTTAGTTCTTCAATTTCAGATAAGTTTTTGTCATATTGGTTTTGAGCTGACGTTATATTGCTGAGGGTCTTCTTTGATATTTTTTTGCCTGACCGTTCATAATTTGCAGCATTCTTTTGATAATTAATGAGTTGGTTTTTTAAGGTGGTTGATTGGCTGCTGATTATGTTCTCTTGAGAATCGAGCATATCTAGTTTGCCTTTAGTTAACGATTCAATGTCATCAGTAGATTGGAATGTTTTTAACAAAGCGCTGTCTTCGGCCAACTGTTTTTTTAATGAGACTTTTTGAGCTTTTTTTAAGGCATCAATTTTTTTTGATTGAGCGATTTGTTGTGGACTCTTTTGTGCGTCTTTAATTGAAATGGCGCGGCCGCTTTCATTAAGTGTTGCTCTTTCCTTTTTGGCGTCACTCGGCGGTACTTTGTCAGAAAAATAAATGTCACCATTAGCATCTTTCCAGCGGTAAAGCTTTGCAGAAATTGCATGTGTTGATACCACGATGATGCCGAACGTTAATAAGATGGTAATAAGTTTTTTCATGATACTTTTTTATATTTAAACAATGGAATTAAATCACGGTGCTGATGAATGTAATGTTAATGCTCTTTTTTTGATTAAATGCATTGTTGTTAATGTGGTTTTAAGTATAGTTGAAGAAGAAAATTAGGTGTAAGTGCTAGGTATAGAAATACTTATTAATAGTGCTTAAACAATAAATCTAGCAAATAGTATCATGTGCCTATCAGGCCCCATGGGTTAGGAAGAAATTATAGAGGTTAAGATGACAGATACAAACAACATCAATGCAATCGATGAAGATCCCCAGGAAACAGAAGAATGGCTAGCAGCTTTAGAGGCTGTAATAAAAGTTGAAGGTGAGGGAAGGGCGCATTATTTATTAGAAACGTTAATTGAAAAAGCCAGAATGTCCGGAGCAGATATTCCTTTTAGTGCTGAAACAGCTTACGTTAATACAATTTCGATTCCTGACCAAGCCCAATATATTGGCGATACATCATTGGAGCATAAGATACGTTCATACGTCCGCTGGAATGCGATGGTGATGGTTCTTAGGGCCAACAAAGACACCAATGTGGGTGGGCATATTGCTAGTTTTGCTTCATCAGCAACTCTTTATGACGTGGGGTATAACCATTTTTGGCATGCGGCCAGTGAAACACATGGTGGTGATCTAGTGTTTGTTCAAGGACATGTGGCAACGGGGATTTATGCTCGTGCTTTCATGTTGGGCCGTTTAACTGAGCAGCAAATGGATGGGTTTAGGCAGGAAGTGGATGGTGGTGGTTTATCGTCTTATCCACACCCGTGGTTAATGCCTGATTTTTGGCAATTTCCTACTGTCTCAATGGGACTAGGGCCAATTATGGCCATTTATCAAGCGCGTTTTATGAAGTATATGGAAGACCGTGGTTTTGCAGACACGGAACGTCGCAACGTGTGGGCATTTTTAGGTGATGGTGAAACAGATGAACCGGAATCCTTGGGTGCGATTGGAATGGCTGGTAGAGAGAAGTTGGGTAATTTAGTGTTTGTTGTTAATTGTAATTTGCAACGACTTGATGGGCCAGTAAGAGGAAATGGCAAGATCATCCAAGAACTTGAGTCAAACTTTCGAGGCGCTGGTTGGAATGTTATTAAGGTAGTCTGGGGCAATCGATGGGATGCTCTGTTGGCACGTGATACGGATGGACACCTTCGTCGTCGCATGATGGATTGTGTGGATGGCGATTACCAAACCATGAAAGCGAAAGATGGTGCTTACGTTCGTGAGCATTTCTTCAATACACCTGAATTGCAAGCGATGGTTGCAGATTGGTCAGATAAAGATATTTGGGATTTAAACCGAGGCGGGCATGATCCTGCGAAAGTGTTTGCGGCGTATGATGCAGCGACTAAAGAAACAGAAAGGCCTACCGTTATTTTAGCGAAAACGATTAAAGGCTATGGAATGGGAGAGTCAGGAGAGGCTCAAAACACGACTCATCAACAAAAGAAGATGAGTCATAACGCCCTGTTACAATTTAGGGACCGGTTTGATTTGCCTATTTCTGACGATGATGTGGATAACTTAGCGTACCTAACCTTCGAAGAAGGGTCGCCTGAACAAGAGTACATGAAGCAAAAGCGTGATGATTTGGGTGGGTACTTGCCCGAGCGTCGCCAAAAGTCTGATGCGTTGACTATTCCTGATTTATCGGTTTTCGAACCGTTGTTAAAAGGTACATCTGAAGGGCGTGAAATTTCAACAACAATGGCGTTTGTTCGAATTTTAAATATTTTATTAAAAGATAAAGAAATTGGTGAGCGTATTGTGCCCATCGTGCCGGATGAATCACGAACATTTGGCATGGAAGGCTTGTTCCGTCAATTAGGTATTTGGTCACATGTGGGGCAGTTATACACACCGCAAGATTCAGATCAGTTGATGTTCTACAAAGAAGATAAAACCGGGCAAGTGTTGCAAGAAGGTATTAATGAAGCAGGGGGTATGTGTGACTGGATAGCCGCTGGAACATCGTACTCTACGCATAATTCACCGATGATTCCGTTTTATATCTTTTATTCTATGTTTGGTTTTCAACGTATTGGAGATCTTATTTGGGCAGCAGCAGACCAACGTGCTCGAGGGTTTTTGTTAGGCGGTACAGCCGGGCGAACAACGCTAAATGGAGAAGGACTTCAGCATGAGGATGGGCATAGTTTATTGTGGGCATCATCAGTGCCTAACTGTGTGTCTTATGACCCTACGTTTAACTATGAATTAGCCGTCATTATGCATGACGGGTTAAAGCGAATGTACCAAGAGCAAGAGGATGTTTTTTACTATTTAACTGTGATGAACGAAAATTACGCACATCCAGCTATGCCTGAGGGTGCTGAAGAAGGCATTATCAAAGGTATGTATCTGTTTAATCAAGTGGGTGGCAGTGGCCAATTAAGAGTTCAGCTTTTAGGCTCGGGTACGATATTTAATGAAGTGATTAAAGCATCGGCGATGTTGCAGGAAGAATGGGGTGTGGACAGTGATTTATGGAGCTGTACTAGTTTCACAGAGTTGGCTCGTGAAGGTCAAGCGTGTGAGCGAGAAAACCGCTTGCACCCAACGAAAGAGAAACAAGTGCCTTACGTTGCTCAATGCCTTAATAGCCGGCCTGGGCCAGTCGTTGTTTCAACGGATTATGTGCGCTTATTAGCGGATCAGATACGCCCCTTTGTGCGTAAGCATTGTACGGTGTTGGGCACTGATGGCTTCGGACGTTCTGATACGCGTGAGAATTTAAGACGATTTTTTGAAGTAGACCGTTTTTATGTCACTGTAGCAGCTCTTAACGCCTTGGCGGATGTGGGGCAAATTGAGGCATCAGTTGTAGAGCAGGCTATTCAAAAATATGATTTGGATGTGTCAGCACCAGCACCATGGCTGGTTTAAAACTGAATAAAGTAGAAGAGGGATTATCTTCTGCTTCAATACAACTTATGCCCTTTTATGTAACAGGGGTGATAGGAGAAATTAATGAGTGAATTAATAGATGTTGCCGTTCCAGATATTGGCGATTTCGATGCTGTTGAAGTTATTGAGGTTCTGGTCTCAGTTGGAGATTTGGTTGAGGTTGAGCAAGCACTGTTGACGCTAGAGAGCGATAAGGCGAGCATGGAAATACCTTCATCTTCAGCGGGTGTTGTTGAAGAAATATTAGTGAATATTGGGGACTCTGTGTCCGAAGGAAGTGTTGTAGTGCGCTTGAAGGCTGATGCTAGTAAACCAGCTAACACTTCAGCTTTAGAACCAGAGGCGGTATCAGCAGGGGCAGACGCTGTGATTGACATTCATGTGCCAGATATTGGCGACTTCGACTCTGTAGAAGTTATAGAAGTAAATGTTGTTGTTGGAGATACAGTAGAAGAAGAGCAATCACTGATTACGCTTGAGTCAGATAAAGCCAGTATGGAAATCCCTTCTACGACGGCGGGTATTGTGAAAGAACTAAGGGTGGCGGTGGGAGATGATGTAAAGCAGGGTGATTTAATTGTTATCGTTAGTGGAAAAGCAAGTGCCCCAGCTGTGCCTGTAAAGCAGATTGCTGAAGGTGCAGAAAGGCCTAAAAAAGCCACCACTCCCGATCCCGAGCCGAATAAAACTGTAAAAACTAATTCGCCAGCTGCAAGTGTTTATGTATCAAAACCAAGTGGGCAAATACATGCGAGCCCAGCGGTAAGAAAATTTGCAAGAGAGCTGGGTGTAGACTTGTCAGGGGTAAAAACAGCATCAGGTCCTAAAGGCCGACTGCTTAAAGACGATATAGTTGGTCACGTTAAAAACATACTGACAGGGGTGCAAACACCTGCTTCTTCAGGTGGATCAGGTATTCCACCTATTCCAACGATTGATTTTTCAAAATTTGGCGACATTGAAGAAAAACCGTTGAGTAAAATCAAGCGTTTAACTGGTACAAATCTCACTAGGGCTTGGTTGAACGTGCCAATGGTGACGCATCATGAGTTGGCGGATATTACTGACATGGAAGCTTTCAGAAAATCACTAAAGGCAGATGCTGAAAAACGTGGCGTTAAGGTGACATTCTTAGCGTTTATTATGAAAGCGTTGGTAGCCGCGCTTAAAGAGTTCCCCGAATTTAACGCATCACTCTCAGGGGATGGAAAAAGTTTAATTTATAAGAAGTATTACAATTTAGGCATTGCTGTTGCGACGCCAAACGGTTTAGTTGTTCCAGTGTTTAAAGACGTTGATAAAACCAATATTTTTGACTTGGCAGAACAAATGAGTGAGGTCAGTAAAAAAGCGCGAGATGGCAAGTTATCTCCTAAGGAAATGCAGGGTGCCTGCATGACTATCTCTAGTCTAGGTGGTATTGGTGGAACGGCGTTTACGCCTATCGTCAATGCGCCAGAAGTTGCTATTCTTGGTGCTACCCGTGCCGAAATACAACCTGTTTGGGATGGTAAAGAGTTTTTGCCTAGGTTAATGTTGCCGCTAGATATGACATACGATCACCGTGTTATAGACGGGGCAGCAGCTGCGGCATTTATGGTCGCTTTGTCTGGGTATCTTAATGATATTCGTCGTGTGTTGTTATAAGGTGCCGAGATGACTGATTTAATAGAAATTAAAGTCCCTGATATAGGTGAATTTGAAGATGGCGTAGATGTTATCGAAATACACGTGGCTATTGGCGATACGGTAGCGTTGGAAGACAGTATTGTCACATTAGAAAGCGATAAAGCATCAATGGAAATACCCAGTAGTGCTGCAGGTGTTGTGCAAGAAATAAATGTGTCTGTTGGTGATAAGGTACTAGAAGGTAGCTTGCTTCTAAAGCTATCCGTGAACAGTGTGGTAGATGATGGCATACCTGTTGCAATGCCCATCGCGACACCAGAAGTGGTTGCTGCAACAGGTACATCAAAATCAGCAGAAGGTGCCGACATACAAACGGAAGTTGTTGTATTGGGTGCGGGGCCGGGTGGTTATACGGCCGCATTTAGAGCGGCCGACTTAGGGAAAAAAGTGGTACTCATTGAGCGTTACTCTTCTTTGGGTGGTGTTTGTTTGAATGTGGGGTGTATTCCTTCAAAAGCTTTGTTGCATCAGGCACAGGTAATTCATGAAGCTGAAGAAATGGCGGCACATGGTGTTAAGTTTGCTAAGCCTGAATTGGATATAGATGGGATTCGAGGCAATAAAGAACAAATTATTCAACGTTTAACTGGCGGTTTGGCTGGATTAGCCAAGCAACGAAACGTGACAGTGGTAAATGGGTATGCAGAGTTTTCCTCTAGTCATTCTATTGTTGTAGCGAATGATGGTAATAAACAGACAATATCTTTTGATCATGCAATTATCGCGGCAGGTTCACAGCCCGTAAAAATCCCTGGGTTTCCATATGAGGATGATCGGTTAATGGATTCAACAGGTGCACTTGCTTTAGCAGATGTGCCTGAAAAAATGTTGGTCGTGGGTGGCGGGATTATTGGCTTAGAAATGGCTACGGTCTACCATGCGCTAGGGTCTAAAATATCAGTTGTTGAACTGATGGACCAGTTGGTGGCAGGTTGTGATAAAGACTTGGTCAAGCCATTACATAAGCGGCTATCTAAACAATTAGAAAATATTTACCTAAAGGCCAAGGTGCTAGCGATAGAGTCCGTAGATAACGGCTTAAAAGTTAGCTTCGAAGGTGAAGGTGTGCCCGATTCTGACGTGTTTGATAGAGTGCTGTTATCAGTTGGTCGTAAACCGAATGGCGCCTTAATTGGTGCGGATAATGCAGGCGTAAAAGTAGATGAGCGCGGCTTTATTCCGGTTGATAATCAAATGCGTACCAATGTGTCGCACATCTATGCGATAGGTGACATTGTTGGTAACCCCATGTTGGCGCATAAAGCGGTTCACGAAGCAAAAGTTGCCGCCGAAGTGATTGCAGGTGAAAAGGTGGCGTTTGACCCACTAACTATTCCATCCGTTGCCTATACTGATCCTGAGATTTCTTGGATGGGCCTAACTGAAACAACGGCAAAGGCGGATGGCATTAAATATGAGAAGTCTGTTTTTCCATGGGCAGCTAGTGGTCGTGCATTAAGTATCGGGCGTGACGAAGGGCTGACTAAAATTCTTTGGGACCCAGAAACTAAGCGTATATTAGGGGCAGGTATCGTTGGAACAAATGCTGGCGAGTTGATTGCGGAAGCAGTGTTGGCGTTGGAAATGGGCGCAGATGTTGATGATATGTGTTTAACCATTCACCCTCACCCTACGTTATCTGAAACGCTATGCTTCGCCGCTGAAATGCATGCGGGCAGTATTACGGACCTATATATTAAGAAAAAATAATATATTTTTAAGAGCATTAGTTTTAACAAGGAGATGTTATGCGTAAAGTAATAGTGTTTGTTTTGGTGATGTTGTCATTTTCGTTGCATGCGTTAGAGGTTGAAGGTGTTAAGTTGCCGGACACGATGCAGTTAGGTGAAAGTAAATTGGTGCTTAATGGTGCAGGGACGAGAAGTAAGTTCTTTATCGACCTGTATGTAGGGTCGTTATATCTACAGAAAAAAAATAATGTGTCGAATGATGTAATAAACGCCGAAGAAAAGATGGTGATTAGGTTGGATATTACTTCTTCAATGATTAGTTCAGAAAAAATGACTAAGGCCACGCTTGAAGGGTTTGAAAATGCGACTAACGACAATATATCGCCTATCAAAACAGAAATAGACCAATTTATGTCAGCCTTTAGCGAAGAAATTAAAGAGGGAGACACGTTTGAATTTGCCTATGTGCCGACAGAAGGTGTTGTAGTGACAAAGAACGGCACGATTAAGGAAACTATTTCATCCAAACCTTTTAAACGAGCATTGTTTGGTATATGGCTGTCGGATGATCCTGCTCAAGATTCATTGAAGGAAGACATGCTGGGTAGGTAAATGAAGTTAAGTTATACCCAAGCAGGAGAAAGTGGGCCACCTTTAGTCATAATGCACGGCCTATTCGGCAGCGCAAGAAATTGGCAAGGCATTGCCAAGCAGTTAGCAAACCATTACACAGTCTATGCGTTAGACTTGCGTAACCATGGTTTATCTCCTCATGCAGCTACGATGGGTTATCAAGAAATGGCTGGCGATGTGGTCAAGTTTTTAGATAATCAACAAATAACGGACTCAGTAATTCTTGGGCACAGTATGGGTGGCAAAGTGGCAATGGAATTAGCTTTGAGCCAACCGGACCGTGTGAATAAGCTTGTGGTTGTGGATATCGCTCCCGTTACATATAAGCATGACTTTAACGATATTTTAGACGGCTTGTTTAGTATTCCGTTGGATAATGTCACCTCAAGGAAAGACGCAGACCAATACCTAGCAAGAACAATTAAAACATTAAGTCTTCGTCAATTTTTACTACAAAACTTAGTGAAAATGCCTGATAACGGTTATCAATGGCGGGTTAATTTAAATAGCATTCAAAAAAACATGAATCACATTATGGGGTTTCTTGAGGCCAAGTCGAGCAACTCATTTAGTAAGAAAGCATTATTTATTCGTGGTGGGGCTTCTAGCTACTTATCACCTTCTCACCAAGTTAGAGCGTTAGACTTATTTCCTAATGGCAAGGTTGAAACGGTGAATAAAGCAGGGCATTGGCCGCATGTGGAATCACCTCATGTGTTTTTGGGTCTTTTAACGCCATTTTTAGCTGAAATAGCGTAAATCGACTATAAAGTTTTACCGCTATTTGCCGATACATTGGCTATGAAGATAATAATAACCATCGCTAGCGCACTATTAAGTGTTCTTTTTTGCTTAAATGCCAACGCTCACTCATATCAAGCGCCAGTAACCAACTCACAATGGCAATTTACAGGTAGCCGAGTTGCGTGCCATTTATCGCACTCAGTTCCTAAATATGGTGTTGGGGTTTTTAATCAACGTTCTGGTGAGCCATTAGAATTTAAGCTTCGAGCTGAAGCCTATGTACCATCTGTTCAAACAGCGGTATTAACGTCTGTGCCACCTAGGTGGATGCATGATGCGCCTACGTATAAGTTGGCGTCATTAAAAGCGTCTGCTAAAACGTTGACGGTAAAAAGTGATGCATCTGAAAGGATGTTGCAAGAATTATCTAGTGGCATGTTTCCTCAGTTCAAATATAAAGCCAACCATACGAAGGTGGTTGTTGGTATTTCATCCATAAATTTTCTTGATGCGATGAGTCAGTTTGAAGCCTGCCGACAAAATTTATTGCCATACAGTCGCGGTGAGGTCCATCAACAGTTGGCTTTGTTCACCCAAAATAGCGCATTGGTGACACACAAGAATCGGAAGCTATTGAACAAAGCAAGTACTTATATTAAAGAAGCTGGCGACAAAGAACGTATTTATTTAGTGAGTGGTACCGAAGCGTTTTCAGTAAAAGATGGCCGCCGAATCTATGATAAGCGTATTCAAAGTATTCGCGAACAGTTGCAACAGTCCGGGTTGTCTGAAGATAGAGTGATTGCATTAGCTGACCCAGAGGCACTGGATACACCTGAAGGAAGCATACGTTTAAAAGTTGCAGGGCCAGAACCATTTAAGCAAATATTCTTCAACTCGGGTTCCATTAAGTTAAGCGAAAAAGATAAGTCTAAATTAGACTACATGTTAGAGTATTTACGATTACAAAACCCGAAAGGGAAGCTTGTATTAAAAGGCCATACGGATAGTAAAGGTAGTCGTTTTGCCAATAGTAAAGTGGCTAAAAAGCGTGTTAATGTGGTTAAAAAATACCTGGAATCTAAAGGCGTAAAAACGAAAAAGATACTGACCAAATCATATGGTGAGAGTAAGCCGACAACAACGAATAGGTATCCAGGTGGTCGACAATTAAATAGGCGCGTTGAAATTTCAATTATAGGATAGCGCCTACAACACCTTTCACCAATCAGGTATAATTTACGATTATTAAAATTTAAGTCGTGAGTTATTCAACATGTCAAAACAAGCCGTAAATAAAGTTGTCCTTGCCTACTCGGGCGGTCTGGACACATCCGTTATTCTTAAATGGTTAGAAGATGTTTACGATTGCGAAGTCGTTACGTTTACTGCCGATTTAGGTCAAGGTGAGGAAGTGGAACCTGCTCGCGCAAAGGCCGCCGCTTATGGCATTAAAGAAATTTATATTGATGACTTAAAAGAAGAGTTTGTTCGCGACTTTGTATTCCCAATGTTTCGTGCCAATACGATTTATGAAGGCGAATATTTGTTGGGCACCTCTATTGCTCGCCCACTTATTTCAAAACGATTAATTGAAATTGCGAATGAAACGGGTGCTGATGCTATTTCGCATGGTGCTACGGGAAAAGGTAATGACCAGGTTCGTTTTGAGCTAGGTGCTTACGCGCTAAAGCCAGATGTGAAAATTATTGCTCCATGGCGTGAATGGGATTTGAATTCGCGTGATTCATTACTGGCCTATGCTGAAAAAGCGGGTATTGCGGTTGAAATGAAACGCGGTAAAAAATCACCGTATTCAATGGATGCCAATTTATTACATATTTCTTATGAAGGCGATATTTTGGAAGACCCTTGGGTTGAGCCAGAAGAGGATATGTGGCGTTGGTCAGTGTCACCAGAGGCAGCACCAAGCGAGCCAACGTATATTGAATTGGACTATAAAGCGGGCGATATCGTTGCGATTGATGGTCAAGCTATGTCACCTGCTAATGTGTTAGCAGAATTAAATAAAGTGGGTGGTGCTAACGGCATTGGCCGTGCGGATATCGTTGAAAACCGTTATGTGGGTATGAAAGCACGTGGCTGTTATGAAACGCCGGGTGGGACTATTATGTTAAAAGCACATAGAGCCATAGAGTCTATTACGCTTGATCGTGAAGTCACGCATTTAAAAGATGAACTAATGCCTCGTTACGCGAGCTTAATTTATAACGGTTACTGGTGGAGTCCAGAACGTGAAATGTTGCAAACAATGATTGATGCATCTCAAGTGACGGTGAATGGTCGTATTCGTTTAAAACTCTACAAAGGTAATGTGATTGTTGTAGGTCGTGAATCGGCCACCGATAGCTTATTCGACGAAAATATTGCGACGTTTGAAGACGATGGCGGCGCGTATGATCAAAAAGATGCAGAAGGATTCATTAAATTAAATGCGCTGCGTATGCGAATTGCGGCAAGAAAACGTAGCTAGCAAAAAAACGCCCTCCAAGTTGCAGAGGGCGAAAAGGACTCTTATGTTCGAATGAGGTCGAGAGCGCAGTAAATAAGCAAGGATAATAGGGTATCCGTCATTACTGTTAAGAGTTGCAAATAGAATACTGCGTTTTTTGGCGGTTGGAAATGTGGCAAATTGTCGCACCTTGAAAAGCCTTAGGGAATCACCGATTATGCATTCTCAAAACAAGTTATCGAATATTCCAACTCATGTCTTTATGGGTTTTTTGGGTTCGGGTAAAACGAGCGCGATTCTAAATCTATTTGAACAAAAGCCGAAAGGTGAGCGTTGGGCGGTGCTTGTTAATGAGTATGGCAAACTTGGTATTGATGGAGCGCATTACCAATCGGAAGGCGTTACGGTAAAAGAAATCCCGGGTGGTTGCATGTGCTGTGCGGCGGGTGTGCCCATGCGGGTCGCCATAAATCAACTACTTCGAGCATCTCGCCCCGATAGATTGTTTATAGAAACAAGCGGCTTAGGCCATCCTGATGGTGTGTTAAAAACCCTCACAGACGAACACTTCAAGACAGTACTATCATTAAAAGCGAACATATGTCTCGTTGATCCAGAAAAGCTCCTAAACCCTTTAATGTACACGAGCGGTTTGTTTGAACAACAAATTGCGCTAGCTGATGTATTGGTGGCTAACAAAGTTGACATAGCATCGGATGAAGCTATATCGAAATTCGATGCGTTAGCGGATACATTTGTATTGGCTAAATTTGCTATCGTTAAAACATCCTTTGGGGCAATGAACACTGACTGGTTAACGTGGGATAGTGCTGAGGGGCGAGAAAAAGATGTTGTTAGTTTAAATGTTGAAAATGAACGTCAACAACACAATATAATGGTTGTTAGTAAAAAATTTGATGGGAAGGTGGTTTTTTCTCTACAACAGCTCAAGCGTTTATTTGTTGAGCTAAAGCCCATTCGAATAAAAGCCATTTGCTATACAGATGATGGTTGGGTGTTGCTCAGTGGTGAAGGGAAACGGTTGTCTGTTAGCCATGTTACTGTTCAAGAAGAAAGTCGATTTGATGTCATTGTGTCCTCAAAACAGTCGCAGGCAGAGCTTATTGAGGCGCTTGAAAAGGTCAGCAGATGAGCTGCTCCAAAACAAGGGGTGCGACAATATGTCGCACCTCACAGGATATTTAACGCTGTAAAATCCTTTTGTTGTAAAAATACAAAAGAGATGGTTTTATGAAACAGTTTAAATTAAGTTTATTATCAACGGCTATTGTTGCAATGTCTGCACAAGCAGCTGATTACAGTAATCAGACGATTATTGTAGAAGGTACCAGCATGCGCCCAGGCGCGTTTGGTGTTGCGCCAGATTCGTCTGCGTTAAAAGACACAGCAGCATTATTAAAGAGAGTACCCGGTGCAAACATTAACCGTAATGGCCCGTTAACAGGCATTGCTTCATACCGTGGCCAATATGGCGCGCGCGTTAATACGGTGGTAGACGGTATGTCATGGAAAGAAGTAGGGCCAAACAGTATGGATCCCCCACTAAGTCATGTTCCTGCATCATTGACTGAAACACTCACCGTTTACCGCGGTATTGCGCCGGTTAGTAGTGGTATTGAAACAACCGGTGGCACCATAGTTGCTGAGTCTCGCAAAAGTAAGTTTGGGCAAGGCGCTGATTTTGAGTCCCATGGTGTGGGCACAATAGGTTATAGCTCAGTAGATGATGGCCTCACAGCCAGCGTATTTACAGAATATTCTAATGAAAACCATCGGCTGCATTTAAGTCGAAGCCTTGAAAAAGGCAGTGACTATGAATTTGATGGCAGTGATACGGTTGACCCAAGCCAATATGACCGTGATGCATATACAGTGGGTTATGGCTTCCGCCAAGGCGTGCATGATGTTGGCTTTAATTACAGCAATAATGATACAGGCCATACAGGCACACCATCATTACCGATGGATATTATGTCAGTAAGAGGCGGTATATTGTCTGCCGATTACAGCGTACAACTTGGCGCAGGCCGTTCATTAGAAACGTCATATTACTACCAAGATATGCGTCACTGGATGAATAATTTCCAATTGAGACCTAATGGTGCTCTTGCTAGCCAGTTTAGACAAGCGCAAACCGAAGTGGATGGTGGTGGTTTATCGGCTGTTTATAAAATGCAAGCGTCGGGCGGAGAATTAAGTATTGGCCTAGAAGGGGATGAGTCGAATCACGAAACATACATTTCTGATCCGACGTCACCTTTCTTTGTGGATAATTTTAACGGTGTTGAGCGTGACAGGTATTCTGTCTTTACAGAGTGGGATGGAGCGATTGGCGAGGGTTTAAATCTAGAAGCTGGTCTGCGCTATACACGTATTGATATGGATGCTGGTGATGTTGATATTATTGGCGGTGCACCGTTACCAGCGCGTAATTTGCGTGATGCGTTTAACGCCAGTGACCGTTCAGAGTCGGATGATAATTGGGATGTAAGCTTAGTTGCTACGCAACAAATGTCGAATGAATTATCAGTAGAAGTTGGCTTCGCTCGTAAAACACGTTCAGCATCTTACCAAGAGCGTTACCTTTGGTTGCCGTTGGAAGCGACCAGTGGTTTAGCAGATGGGCGTTTGTATATTGGTGATATTAATTTAGACCCAGAGGTCGCTTACCAGTTTGAACTGGGTGCAGAATTTGCTTCAGGCAATTTATACTTTGCGCCACGTGCTTTCTATCATCGCATAAATGACTATATTCAAGGTGAAGCGAGCACAAATGGTTTTGCTAATATGGTTTCAATGGCAAATTCAGGCCAAGGTGCGTTGCAGTTCGCTAACGTAGATGCAGAGTTATATGGCATGGATGTTGAGTGGGGTTATGAGCTAGGTTCGAACTTACGTTTAGATGGCACAGTAAGCTACGTTCGTGGCAAACGACGTGATGGTGGTGATAATTTGTATCGAATTGCTCCACTAAACACACGGGCTCAGCTAACGTTTGAACAAGATAACTGGTCTGTGGCGACTGAAGTGGAAGCATACTCAGCTCAAAATGATGTTGCAGCTTACAATGCCGAGCAAAAAACTGGCGGATATGGCTTGTTGCATGTAAGAGCTGAACTGCAGCCTGCGCTAGGCTTTAATGTTGGCTTAGGTGTAGAAAATATTTTAGATAAAAACTACGCGGACCACACATCAGCAATTAATAGGGCGGCAGGTTCGGATGTAGCGGTGGGTGATAAAGTGCCAGGCCAAGGAAGAAACGTGTACTTAACAGCGAGTTATGAATGGTAGTAGTTTAATATTGTATCAATAAACAACGCGGACTTGTTCCGCGTTTTTTATTGAAAGTAGAATCTTTTTACAGCGCATGTTAACATTAGATAATAATAATAAAGAGTAACAAAGCGATGCGATTTTTATCTAAGATTCAATACTTCATTACGCTGCTATTAATTGGTTTTACTACGGTCAGTTTCGCGGGTGGTGGGTACTTCTCAATTGGTTATGGTCCCACAGCAAAACAAACAGCCGGGGCAGTAACGGCTGTAGCTGGTGATGCATATGCTGGCGCTTCAAATCCTGCAAAGTTGACTGCTTCAGGCAATAAATTTGAAATAGGGACTGAGATATTCAACCCATACCGAGAAGTTAAGCGTACGGGAGCAACGGGCCCAGCGGCAATTTATAATTTTAAATCGAAGAGTAGAAATTCCCTCTTCTTTATCCCAGAGATGGCCTATTCTCACCAAGTAAACGATAAGCTTGCCGTAGGTGTTACTGCGTATGCGAATGGTGGATTGAATAGTGAATATAATGACACGACTGGCATACCCGGAACTAGTGCTAGCCCTGCAGCGTGTGGAGTACGACCAGGTAACTTCTTTGGAGGTTGTGGTGAAGCGGGGTTTGATTTAGCACAATTAATCATAGCGCCTACTGTTGCATGGGAAGTTGCGCCGGGGCATAGCATTGGCGTTGCACCATTAATTGCTATTCAGCGCTATAAGGCATTTGGCTTGCAGGCTTTTCAAGGGGTTTCGCGTTACCCAAATAATCAAAGCAATAAAGGCTATGACCACGCATTAGGTGCAGGTGTGCGGATAGGCTGGTTTGGTGAAATCACACCATGGCTTAGCTTAGGTGCGGCCTATGCGACGAAAGTTTACATGCAAGATTTCGACAAATATAAAGGTTTGTTTACTGATGGTAGTTTTGATATACCGGCAAACTATAGTATTGGAGCTGCCATTAAACCGAACGATGACTGGTTAATAGCAGTTGATGTTCAACGTATTATGTTTAAAGACGTTGGGGCGGTCGGTAATAGCCTGCTTAATTCATTGGTTAATCCGGTATCAAACCCACTCGGAGATTCATCAGGCAGTGGTTTTGGTTGGAGTAGAGATCAAACCAATTATCGATTGGGTGTTACGCATTTTGCAACGCCTCGCTTAACACTGAGAGGCGGTTATGCTTACGGTGAGCGAGCCTATGGCAATGGACTAAAATCGACTACTTTTAGTTTGTTAACACCGAATCCAATTCACCAAGCAACGTTAGGCTTGAGTTGGAAAACAACGACAGGTGATGAAATGCATTTTGCATTGATACATTACTTCGAAGAAACATTGACAGGCCCGTCAGCACTTTTTCCTGGTGCTAGAGAGTCAGTTACACCACATGTCAATGCGGTTAGCGTGACCTATAGTTGGGCTTTGTCAGAATAATTTAGAAAAAGCCTGGCATGCTTGTCGCGTGTCAGGCTTTGCAAACACACCTTCTACGACAGCAACAAAATTAGCACCTGCTTCAATAATAGGTGAGGCATTGCTACGCATTATTCCACCTATCGCAACGATAGGCAGGTTGATGTTTTTCTTAGCATTATTAAGAGTGTCTATATTTGCTAATGGTGTGCCGGGTTTGGTGCCGGAGTTGAAAAACCGACCAAAGGCGACATAGTCGGCCCCTTGTTCTTGCGCGGTGATCGCAAGCGACACGTTGTGATGACAAGTGACACCGACAATAGCGTGTTCCCCTAATAATTCACGTGCATTTTGTACAGAGCCATCAGACTGACCTAAATGCACGCCTTCTGCTTTACACGCTAACGCCAATGTTGAGTCGTCGTTAATAATTAATGGGACGCCGTAGCCTAAGCATAATGTATGTAATGTATTAGCACGTTCCAATCTTTCTTCAGCAGAATTGGTTTTATCACGGTATTGCAGTAAAGCAATGCCGCCTATTAAAGCTTGTTCAACTTTAGAATATAGCGCACTCGAATCTAAGCTATCAGGCGTAATAGCGTATAAGCCGTTATTAGGCAGCTTGTCCTTCATGTTGTGCGCTTAGGGAATAACTGCCCTTTACCGATTTGCACGGCGTTTTTTAACGCGTTATCGGTGTAATGTTGTGCGACTTGAACGGCTTCAATAATAGGCTTGCCTAACGCAAATTGTGCGGCAATTGCTGTAGCCAATGTGCAGCCAGAACCATGAAATTCACCAACTAGTCTTTCCCAAGAGTTTTGCTCTATTGTTTGCCCATTATGAAATAACGTATTGATAATAGAGTTGCCATGTTCATGCCCGCCGGTAATTAGAGCGTAATCAACGCCCGTATCTAATAAACGCTGGCCTAAAAGCTCGACACTAACATCAGATGAAAGCCCGGTTAGTTGACGTGCTTCTAATGTATTTGGCGTGAGTACGGTAACAAATGGTAGAAGACGTTTTTTGATCGATTCGATTAACTGATTGCTCGCTAACGATGTGCCGTCACCGCTCGCTAACACAGGATCAAATATGACGGGAATGTTAGGGTGTTGTTGAATAATGTCGGCTATTGCTTCTACACATTCAACGGAGCCGGTTAAGCCAATTTTAATAACATCAATCGCTATGTCATCAAACAAAACGGTTGCTTGTTCAATTATGCCATTCGGATTTAAAGGAATAAGCTTATGGACAGTTGATGAATCTTGAACAGTCAGGCAAGTGAGTACAGAGCATGGGTGGCAATTAAAGTGAGTTAATACCTCAATGTCTGATTGCACGCCAGCACCACCACTTGGGTCGTGGCCGGAGAAACATAAAACGGTGGGCATATGAGGTGTTGTCATTAAAAATTTTAAATGTAGAGGTGGTCCTACTTTGTTGGACAGATTTGCGGCAATGCTAAGTTCCCTTTGTTTGGGTTATGCCGCTTGTTTTAGATATTGAGGGGGTACCCCCTCAATATCTAAAACGGGATTATAAACTTCGCTTGGTGTAAGTCCATTAAAAGTTGAATGTGGTCTAGTATGATTGTAAAAATATAGCCATGCACCTATCTCTTTCCTAGCCTGAGAGCCATTTTCGATGGCATTCAAGTAAACACATTCATATTTCAAAGACCGCCACAGGCGCTCGATAAATACGTTATCCATCCATCTCCCCTTACCATCCATTGAAATTTTGATATCATTTGCTTTGAGTACATTGGTGAATTCACTGCTCGTGAACTGGCTGCCTTGGTCGGTGTTGAAGATATCTGGCGTGCCATGCGTACGCAAAACTTCTTCCAGAGCCTCAACGCAAAATCCAGCCTCCATAGTATTGGAAAGTCGCCATGACAGCACCTTTCGACTATACCAGTCCATCACAGCTATCAAGTACAAAAAACCGCCTTTGATAGGAATATAGGTAATGTCAGTGCACCAAACCTGGTTCGAGCGATTAATTTTTAGCCCTCGCAAAGCATAAGGATAAATCTTGTGATCTGGGTGCGGGTCACTGGTTTTAGGGACTTGGTAGATCGCTTGAATACCCATTTTTCTCATCAGTCGCCGCACGCGGTGACGGCTTACACAGTAGCCTTCGCGACGCAAATGCCGTGCCATCTGGCGGCTTCCATAAAAGGGGGTTTTCATGAATTGCTCATCGATCAAGCGCATGAGCTTTAGGTTCAAAAGGCTCTCACCCTTAGGCGTGTAATAGAGCCCGGAGCGTGAGATACATAGCAATTTGCATTGATTCTTTATGGTTAGCTTATCGTTAGAATGTTCAATCATTTCTTGGCGCCTCCTAACCCCAATCGGGCGGAGGCATCTGCTAAAAAATCCCGTTCCACCGTGAGCTGCCCGATCTTTGCGTGCAGCTCTTTGACCTCCGATTGGTGATCTTTTTGGTTCTTGGCGGGACGATCTGAAAACCCGATCTCCATCGCAGACATCGCTTCGCGCTTCCAACGCTGAAGCATTTTGCCATGAACACCATATTTTACTGCCAATTCTGATAACGGCGCATCCTCCCGCAGCATCGCAAGCACTGCCTCCGACTTGAATTTAGGGGGATGGTTTTTTCGTGTTCCAGTCATATTTTTGACCCTCCTATGGTCATAATGTGGAACTTAGCACCCTATCCGAATTTTTGGTACCACCTCTTGTGGTGGTGATTTAGTGTAATAAATAACGCTCAAGAAGTGTCTGTTATGGCACGAAAAGCGTAAAATGCGCGTTTATTCTATCTAATAAAGTACGGTCTGATGGCACAAACAGCAAAACACACCCAGCTTTTAAGCGCATTAAAAGAGCGCATCTTGATCTTAGATGGCGCAATGGGGACGATGATTCAGTCGTATAACTTCACGGAAAGCGATTACCGTGGTGAACGCTTTGCTGATTGGCCAAGCGATATTAAGGGCAATAACGATCTGTTGTCACTCACTCAGCCTGATACCATTCGAGCCATTCATCTTGCTTACTTGGAAGCAGGTGCGGATATTGTTGAAACTAATACGTTTAATTCAACTCGCGTCGCGATGGCCGATTACGACATGGAAGATTTGTCGTATGAAATTAATGAAAAGTCAGCGCGCATTGCACGAAAAGCAGCGGACAATATTGAAGCTAAATATCCTGGCCGTGAATGTTATGTGGCGGGCGTGTTGGGCCCTACAAATCGCACCGCGAGTATTTCACCGGATGTAAACGATCCAGCGTTTAGAAATATCAGCTTCGATGAGTTGGCCGTAGCTTACACAGAATCTATCGATGCCTTATTGAAAGGCGGCGCAGACATTTTATTGGTCGAAACAATTTTCGATACCTTGAATGCAAAAGCGGCTTTGTACGCGATTGAAAAGTATTTTGAAGACAATGATGTAACCTATCCGGTGATGATTTCCGGCACGATTACCGATGCCTCAGGTCGTACATTATCAGGCCAAGTAACAGAAGCATTCTGGAATTCTGTTCGTCATATCAATCCGATTAGCATCGGCTTTAACTGCGCATTGGGTGCGGAAGAATTACGCCAGTATATTCAAGAGTTATCACGCGTTGCGGATACTTACATAACCGCTCACCCCAATGCTGGCTTGCCAAATGAATTTGGTGGTTACGATGAAACGCCAGAAGACATGGCTGGGCATATTCGGGAGTGGGCGCAAAGTGGATTTTTAAATGTTATTGGTGGTTGCTGTGGCACATCGCCAGAATTTATTGCGGCGATGAAAGACGCTGTGAGCGACTGTGCGCCAAGACAAATTCCTAAATTAGACGTGGAATGTCGTTTATCGGGTTTAGAGCCGATGAATATCACCAAAGATTCATTATTTATTAACGTGGGTGAAAGAACCAATGTGACAGGTTCCGCACGCTTCAAACGCTTAATCAAAGAACAAGATTACGAAACGGCTCTAGACGTAGCGCGTCAACAAGTTGAAAACGGTGCACAGATTATTGATATCAACATGGATGAAGGCATGTTGGAGTCAAAAGCGGCGATGGTGCGATTCCTCAGTTTGATTGCCGCTGAGCCGGATATTTCAGTTGTTCCTGTGATGATAGATTCATCCAAATGGGACATTCTCGAAGCAGGCCTAAAGTGTGTGCAAGGCAAAGCGATTGTTAACTCAATCAGCCTGAAAGAAGGTGAAGAAAACTTTATTCACCAAGCAAAAACGATTATGCGTTACGGTGCGGCGGCGATTGTGATGGCCTTTGATGAAAAGGGTCAAGCCGATACGTATGAGCGCAAAGTGGATATTTGCACGCGTGCCTACAAGGTGTTAACCGAAAAAGCTGGCTTTCCACCGCAAGATATTATTTTTGATCCGAATATATTTGCCGTAGCAACGGGGATTGAAGAGCACAATAATTACGCCGTTGATTTTATAGAAGCCACCAGAACTATAAAACAAACCTTACCACACGCGATGGTATCAGGCGGCGTGTCTAATGTGTCATTCTCATTCCGTGGTAATAATGTGGTGCGCGAAGCGATTCACGCGGTGTTTTTATATCACGCTATTCAAGCTGGAATGGACATGGGTATTGTCAACGCAGGGCAACTGGCGGTGTACGACGATATTCCTGAACAACTACGCGAAGCAGTTGAAGATGTCATTTTAAACCGCACGCCAACAACGGGTGACAGTGCGACAGAAAACTTATTAGACGTGGCGGCGAAGTACTTAGATATCGATTCGGAAGAAGCGGTTAAAGAAGCGGCTGAATGGCGTTCATGGCCCGTTAAAAAACGTTTAGAACATGCGTTAGTTAAAGGTATAGCCGAATTTATTGAAGAAGACACCGAACTGGTTCGCCAAGAAGTTGATAGGCCTCTGCATGTGATTGAAGGCCCATTAATGGACGGCATGAACGTGGTGGGCGACTTGTTCGGGGCGGGCAAAATGTTTTTGCCTCAGGTGGTGAAGTCCGCGCGTGTCATGAAAAAAGCAGTGGCGTATTTAATGCCGTTTATGGAAGAAGAAAAAGGCGATGTGATAGCCAGCAATGGCAAAATTCTAATGGCGACGGTAAAAGGTGATGTGCATGACATTGGCAAAAATATCGTGGCAGTGGTGCTGCAATGTAACGGTTTTGAAGTAGTTGATTTGGGCGTGATGGTAGCGGCCGATACCATTCTAAAACAAGCGCGTGAACATAATGTTGATGCAATTGGTTTAAGTGGCTTAATAACGCCATCGTTGGACGAAATGGTACACATGGCGAAAGAGATGGAGCGCCAAGGCTTTAATGTACCGTTAATGATTGGCGGGGCAACGACATCACGCGCGCACACGGCGGTTAAAATTGAGCCGAATTATCACGGCGCGAGCGTATACGTGACGGATGCGTCAAGATCGGTGGGCGTGTTAACGAATTTGATGGATCAAAATGCGGCTAATGATTACCAGCAAAAAATTCGCGAAGAATACGCGGAAGTACGTGAGCGACACAAAGGGCGCCAGTCAACCAAGCGCCAATTAAACATTGAGGATGCGCGCAACAACGCAACGGAAGTTGATTGGCCTAGCTTTACGCCCGTTAAGCCGAGTTTCTTAGGCAATAAAGTGCTGAATGATTTCCCGTTAGAAGAAATTGCGACGTTTATAGATTGGTCACCTTTTTTCCAAACATGGGAGTTGGTGGGCAGTTACCCCAAAATTTTAGATGATGAAATAGTGGGTGAACACGCGCGTGACTTGTTTAAAGATGCGCAAGCGATGTTAAAGCAAATCATTGATGAAAAATGGTTAACAGCGCGTGCAGTATTCGGTTTTTACCCAGCCAATAGCCGTGTGGACGATGTGGTGCTTTACGAACACGAATCACGCGAGTCAGAACGCGCCGTATTACATCACTTGCGTCAGCAAAACATCAAGCCACCGGGGCGTAAAAACTATTGCTTATCGGACGCCGTTGCGCCAGAAAACTCAGGTATTAATGATTACGTTGGCGCGTTTGCAGTAACCGCGGGTATAGGCATTGAAGAGCATGTGAAACGCTTTGAAGCAGAGCACGATGATTACCAATCCATCATGATTAAAGCGTTAGCTGACCGATTAGCCGAAGCGTTTGCAGAATGTTTGCACCAACAAGTGCGTAAAGAACATTGGGGTTATGCTAAAGATGAATCGTTAGGCAATGATGAGCTAATTAAAGAAGGCTACAAAGGCATACGCCCTGCGCCGGGTTACCCTGCGTGCCCAGATCATACTGAAAAAGCGACGTTATTTACTTTATTAAATGCCACAGAAGAAACAGGCATTGAACTAACTGAAAGTTTCGCCATGTACCCAACAGCCGCGGTCAGTGGTTGGTATTTTGCACACCCAGAAGCGCAGTACTTCAATGTTGGAAAACTTAAGAAAGATCAAGTAGAAGACTATGCAGCACGCAAAAATGAATCAATGGACTATATCGAGCGTTGGTTAGCGCCAAGTCTCGCTTACGACCCCGATGACAACTGAGTTAACGTTTTATACGACTGATGGCTGTCATTTGTGTGAAGAGGCAAAAGAGCTTCTTCAACAATTATTGTCTGCCTGCCCAGAGCAGTATCAAATTGAAACAATTGATATAATTGAAGCGGAGTCCTTGATTCAGCAGTACGGAACGCGAATCCCTGTGGTTAAACGAAATTCCTCCGTATCTGATTTGGGTTGGCCCTTTGATTATGAAGGGCTACTCAAGTTTGTTGGGTCGAATAATGAGTAACGGCAAAAGCAAATTTTCGTTAATAATGATTATATTGAGTATTGTTGCGGTGTTATTGGGCGTGGGCGTTTTTTATTGGCTAAGCCAGTTTGAACCATTACCTACAAGTTATTCATCCAGCTCATTAGTGCTAGATCGACTGTTGGCGTTTAATAAGGTTTATTTTCTATAGACTTTAATATCTGCCATTAATTTTCTATTCAATAGCTATACTTAGGCAAAAAGATAGCTCGGTTAAAAACAACAAATGTACTTAGATTACTTTGGCTTAAAAAAACAACCGTTTGGAATTACGCCCGACACTTCATTGTTCTTTAAAGGGGCAGAACGGGGTGATGTACTTGATGCGGTGTTATATGCTCTAAATTCTGGCCAAGGAATTATCAAAGTGGTTGGTGAAGTGGGCAGTGGTAAGACTATGTTGTCACGCATGCTGGTCAATAAAGTGCCAGATGATACGGTGTTTGTCTATTTATTAAATCCGAGTATAGAGGCGGAGCAAGTGCTTTATGCCATTGCTTATGATTTGGGCTTGCAAGTTGACCCCAGCGATAAATCTATTCAAATACTTCATGTACTTCAGCAAAAGTTACTCGAATTTTATCAAGAAGGCAAAAAAGTTGTTTTAGTGGTAGATGAAGCGCAACAAATGCCGCTTAAAACGCTGGAAGAAATTCGCTTGCTGAGTAATCTAGAAACAGAAACTGAAAAACTATTACAAATTATATTATTTGGCCAACCTGAGCTAGATGAGCACATTGATACCCCGAGTGTTAGACAGCTGCGCGAAAGAATTACCTATAGTTTCTACCTAAGTCCGTTAGATTGGCAAATGACTGATAAGTACTTGCACTTTCGTCTTGAGAAGGCGGGGCATCAAGGCCGAGCGATTTTTGATAAAAGTGCAATAAAACGACTAACAAAATATGCAGATGGTACGTTAAGAAGGCTCAATGTATTGGCAGATAAATCACTGTTAGCTGCCTTTTTGCAGAAAAGCCCAGTGGTAGAAGTTAAGCACGTTAAATTAGCATTAAAAGACAATATTAAAGGGCATAAAAAGTCTGAAGCGTTTAGCTACGTGGCTCTTGCGTTTTTATTTGCAGCTTGTGTTTTTGCTGCGGCATATTTCTTAATGCCTATTAACAATCAAGGTCTGACTTCAGAGGCTTTGCCTATTGGTGAAGAAAGCACTGAAAATCAAGCGCTGAACCTAGATCAGGGCAGCGTTGATGAGAAAAAAGATACAGTAAATCAGCCCAGCGAATTAAACAACTTATTACAATCTCGCCTCAGTGCGTTTAATTCATTGGTCAAATCAACAAGCAGTGCTTATACGATAAGACTGATGACTGAATCCTCTAGATCTACTGAAAGAGTGACACGCTTTATACGTTCTGCATTCTCACCGCAAACTGAAGATAAAATATTTGTTAATAAAACACCTGATGATATTTATATTGTTTATTACGGCGAGTTTGCTGATTATTCCCAAGCGAAAATAGCGTTGGCTAACTTAGCGCCGGGCGTGCGTAAATATAAACCCTATATCGTTAATACTAACAAATAAAGAAAATTACCTTAGCAGGGTTGGTCTGGGTTTTGGTAAGTAAAATCAATACGGTATCATTAAAAATTAATTCTTTTTGTTAGCTGGCATTTTTCATTTCATCATCTACACTTTGTACAAAATTAATAATAAAGCGTGTTATGGAAATGCAAAAAATAGTTCTCTCATTTTTTATGGTTATGGCTTTATCGGCTTGCAATACAGTCTCTTTTAAGCCATCCGACCAACATATAAAGGAATCACCAAAGCAGGTTGGCAAGCCTCCACAGGTGCTGCAAGCTATCCCGTTACCTGAGAGGCCATCTGCAAGAAAACAAGTAGAAGTGTTTACTGTTGTAGTGAATGATGTGCCTGTGCGTGAGTTGTTGTTTGCAATAGCGCGTGATGCAAGTGTCAATATAGACATAGCTGAAGATGTATATGGTGAGGTGACGCTGAACGCTATAGACCAAACATTTGAAGAAATCCTAGATAGAATAAGCAAACAAGTTGAAATCAGGTATAGCCACGTCAATGGCATTATTAGCGTTGAACAGGACGCGCCTTATCTAAAACACTACGAAGTTAGTTATGTGAATATGGATAGAAGTAGCGAAGCAACTATTGCTATCGCAACAGAAGTCTCTTCAACAGGTGGCGGGTCTGGTACAGAATCTACAATTGGCAACACGTCAAACACGAGTATTACGAATAGTTCAACCCACCGGTTTTGGACCACAGTCGTAAATAACATTAGAAATATTGTGAGACAAGGTGCGGTAACGGAAGAAGCTGACACGGTCTCCGATGCTACCGAAGTTGCAACGAGCTCAGATGGCACTGAATCTGATCCAGCAGCGTCAACTGACGCAAATGCCGAGGAAGAGGGGAGTACAGCTGCGAGCGTCCAAGACGTAATGGCGAGTCCTGAAAGTGGCATGATTTCAGTCAATGCAACACAGCGCCAACACCGTGAGGTTGAAAAATACTTAGAGTTGGCATTAGAAGGCGTGCAGCGTCAGGTGTTTATTGAAGCAACGATAGTTGAAGTAGAACTAAATGATGATTATCAAGCTGGTGTTGACTGGAGTCGATTATTAACCAACCCAGCGGGGGATGGTTTTAGTTTTCAACAGTCACTCACGGGGAATAATTTGTTGGAAGCGCCCGCTACAGCGCTTCAATATGTCGCGACAGGTGATAAATTTAATGTGACAGCAACGGTTAGATTGCTTAATCAGTTTGGTAACGCCAAAATTTTATCCACGCCTAAAATAATGGCATTAAATAACCAAACAGCCTTGCTGAAAGTAGTTGATAACCGTGTGTACTTTACAATTAATGTAGAAACGGAGACAAATGAGAACACGACAATTAGAACGTTTGAATCAGTTATTCATACATTACCCGTTGGCTTGGTGATGAGTGTTACACCACAAATATCACCGAATGATGAAGTGACGTTAAACGTAAGGCCAACTATTTCACGTATATTGCGATTTGTACCCGACCCTAACCCAGCATTGGGCGATGTTGAAAGCCTAGTGCCTGAAGTGTCTGTGCGGGAAATAGAGTCTATCTTACGTATTAAAAATGGAGATGTAGCGGTTATTGGTGGCTTAATGCAAGATAACCGTAGTGACAGTACTGACGGGGTTCCACACGTTGCAAAGTTACCGTTTGTGGGCGACTTATTCAGTTATAAAGATAATAAAGCGTCTAAATCCGAATTGGTTATTTTCCTAAAACCCATCGTGGCTAATAAACCGTCGTTAGGTGGTGAATTTGCTAAATATAAACGCTTTATCGAAAACGAAGAAGAAATCCCAAGGTCAGGTAATGCAAAATGAGCTTGTTGCTAGATGCCTTAAAACAGGCTGAAAAAGAGAAAAATGCTGAAAAAGGCAATGACACTGAGCAACAAGAACGCGCTACTAAATCTGTAGAGCTATCTAAAGACGCATCGGTTTCAGAAGAGCGTGCACAGCCTGTCGTCAATATTGGTCTAAATAAACAAAGCGTGGTCAGCGAAAACGAGATTCAATTTGAAGAAGTTGAATCAGAAGATATAAGGCCTCACTCATTCGTAACGAGTGAACCTATTTCGCAGGTTGCGGCTGAAGTTAAAAACACCCAAGAAACGCCAACCGGTGATGTGGCCCTTGATGCTAGCTTAAATGTGTTTGCTGTAGGAAATACACAACCTAGGGCGGCCTCTTTTAAAAAAACATCGGCCATTGCAGCAGTTGCTATTGCAATTATGATGCTGATGGCTGGTGTATTGATTTACTTAGAAAATGAATCAACAAATGAGGTGTCTGAACAGATTCTAGAAGATGATCCCTTGTTTGAAGAGCAAAAACAGCAAAACAGTAAAGAAGTAGTGGTTTCCCAGGCACCTGTACAGGCTGCAGCCAATATCATTTCCAATATTAAAAATACAGGTATGGAATTACAGGCTGATTCACAAGATAAATCGCCAAGCATGGCTATTGAGACGAATATTAAGATTAAAAAAAGGGTTATTTCAACGGGTGTTTATTCACAGTTGGACTCTGCATACCAAGCATTGAAAATAGGCAATTTAGGGTTGGCAAAATCCATATATTCAAAAGTGCTTAAATCAAGGCCTAATCAAGTAGATGCCTTATTAGGGCTTGCAAATATTGAAAGTCATCAAGGCGCAAAACGAAACGCGCGAGAGCTATATGAAAAAGTCCTTGTTCAAGAAGCGACAAACACAACGGCACAAATAGGATTACTACAAACGTATTCAGATAAAGCACCGTTAGCCAAACAACATGTGTTGGAAGATCTATCGAATAAGTATCCCAATAATATAAATATTTTGATGGCGTTGGGCGAGTCATTGTCATCGCAGTCAAAGTGGCCACGGGCCCAAGAGGTTTATTTTAAAGGGGTTTCTTTGCAACCGAATAGCACCACGTTTACTTACAACTTGGGTGTAAGTTTAGATCAATTAGGTAAAACGGCTGCTGCTATTACCTATTACAAAAAAGCAGTTAGTTTGAATAAGAAGGCATCTAACCCTTTGGACATGAGTGTGATAACAAAAAGGTTACAGGAACTTGGAGAAGTGAAATGAGTGACGCTCAACCTAAAAAAAGAATAGGTGATCAGTTAATCGATAAAGGGATTATTTCACTTGATCAGCTTAAAATTGCCTTACAAGAACAGAAAATTAGTGGTAATCAATTAGGTAAAGTGCTTATAGATATGGGCTTTCTAACAGAAAGCTTGTTAAAAGAAGTATTAAGTGATGGAGTTAGCGATGAGACGATTAATTTGGAAGAAGTTGTCCCAGATGAAGATGCAATCGCTCTAATAAAAAAATCTTTGGCAGAACAATTAAATGTTTTGCCATGTAATTACAATAAAAAAAATAAAACATTGCAGTTAGCAATGGCGGATACGTTCGATATTATAGCGTTGGATAAAATTAAGTCTATTATTCCTGCGGACATTCTAGTCATGCCTATTTTGGCCGGGATTAAAGAAATTCAAAGTAATATTGACCATTTTTATGGTTATGAACTGTCAATTGACGGTATTTTGCGAGAGATCGAAACGGGTGAGTATGATGCGATTAGTCAACGCGTAGCGGCTTCAGAATATACTCACCCATTAGTAAGGTTAGTGGACGCTTTTCTAACAGACGCGGTGAAACGCGGCGCGTCGGATATTCATTTTGAACCCGAAGAAGGTTTTTTAAGGATTCGTTACAGAATTGATGGCGTGTTACACCAAATTAGAAGCTTGCATAATAAGTATTGGTCATCAATCGTTGTGCGCTTAAAAGTTATGTCTACGATGGATTTAGCAGAAACTAGGGCACCGCAAGATGGGCGGATTCATCTTAAAGTTGCAGGTCACCCTATTGATTTTCGTGTGGCAGCGCAACCAACGATTCATGGTGAGAACTTTGTTTTAAGGATTTTAGATCGTGAAAAATCCATTGTGCCTTTGGAAGACTTAGATTTAGCTGAAGAAAACCGTCAATTATTAAAATTGATGATGGCTCGCCCTGAAGGAATCATTTTGGTGACAGGGCCTACTGGTAGCGGTAAAACAACAACGCTTTATTCAATGTTAAGTTATTTGAATAATGAATCAGTGAACATCATGACGCTTGAAGACCCTGTTGAGTACCCGATCCCGATGATTAGACAATCATCTATTGGGCAATCTTCAAAAATGAATTTTGCAGAGGGGATTAGGTCATTGATGCGACAAGACCCAGATATCATTCTAGTGGGCGAAATGCGTGATTTAGAAACGTCTGAAATGGGTTTTAGAGCCGCTATGACGGGTCATCAGGTTTTTTCTACACTGCATACAAACTCGGCAATAGGCGCATTTCCGCGGTTACTTGATATAGGTGTTTTGCCCGACATTATGGCAGGTAATATTATTGGTGTTATTGGTCAGAGGTTAATTAGGCGGTTGTGCAAATCATGTAAGTCTGAACAACCGATTACAGAGGTGGAAAAGAACCTACTAGGTGATGGAGGGCTAGATTTAACGACTATATTTCATGCCGAAGGGTGTAAAGAATGCAATAACACAGGGTATAAAGGCCGAATAGCACTCTTAGAAATTTTAAGGATGGATACGGATTTAGATGAACTGGTGGTAAAAAAAGTGTCCCAGCGCGAGTTATTAGAGGCGGCAAAACAAAAAGGTTATTCGACGCTTGCAGATGATGGAATTGCGCAGGTTCTTAAAGGCCGCACCACGTTAGATGAGTTATCTCGAGTTGTCGACTTTACATCGAGGTTAGCGGGTTAATATGGCGACCTTTAGCTACAAAGCGGTTAGGCATGACGGTAAAAGAATTAGTGGCAGGCAAGATGCGCTGAATATTTACGATTTAGAGTCAAAACTTGAAAAAACTGGAACGGTTTTGATTACCGCAAAAGAAAGAACGGCGGGACTATTTGCGAGAAGAAAGAAGATAACAAGGCGGGATATTATTGACTTCTATATTTATATGGAACAAATGTTTGAAGCCGGTATTCCTGTAGTAGAGGCGCTTGTAGACTTTAGAGATGCCTTAGAGCCTAGTCAATTTAAAAATGTTGTAAGCTCGATAATCGACCAAATTGAAAGTGGCAAATCATTATCAAAAGCGATGTCAGAATACAAAAATGTGTTCAGTAATTTAATGGTTGAGCTGGTCCGAGTCGGTGAAATGAGTGGTGAATTGGCTTCGATCTTTGGAGAGCTTAAAAAGTCTCTTATGTGGCAAGATGAGTTAATTGTTAAAACCAAAAAAGTGATGATGTACCCCATGTTTGTGGGAACGGTTGTGTTCGGTGTATTGTGTTTTATGATGATTTATTTAGTGCCTCAAATGGTTGGGTTTATTACTGAAATGGGTGGAGAGTTGCCGTTTCATACGCTGGCATTAATTGCGGTGTCAGAGTTCTTTGTTGACTACTGGTATCTTCTATTAATATCGCCCGTTTTACTATTCATCATTACCAAGCTGCTGATTAACAATAATAGCAAAGCGAGAATGATGTTCGATAAGAACATTCTATTGATACCTTGGTTCGGGGCAATTTTAAAGAAAATAATTTTGGCTCGTTTTTCAACCAATTTTGCGTTGATGTATCGTTCTGGTATTGGGGTTTTGGACGGTTTGAAAATAACTAAAGGTGTGGTGGATAATGTGTATGTTGCTGGTGAAATTGAGTTTATTCATTCACAAGTAACCGAAGGTGTAGGTATTTCGGACGCATTTTCAAGAACCGAACTTTTCCCACCGCTCGTTATGCGGATGATTCGAGTTGGTGAACAAACAGGTGGCATTGATAAATCTTTAGTGAATGTCAGTTATTTCTTTAATAGGGATGTAGAAGATTCAATTGAGAAGCTACAAAGCATGATAGAGCCGGCGATGACCGTTATTTTGGGTGTTATTTTAGGCTGGGTGATGATGTCTGTGTTAGGCCCCATTTATGATTTGATTGGGGGGCTAGAGCTCTGATGAATAAAAAATATGCCATTTATTTAAGTGACTCAACCTTTGTGTTTTGTGAGGTTAGTTCATTGGGCGTCGAATTGTTGTTTGAAGAGTACGCATCTAATCAAGATTTTGAAGAGAAATGTAAGGCGATTCTTGAGAAATATAAAGAGACTGATGTCGCCGTTTTTCTAGACTTAATTGGTGAAGAATATAAACACGAGTCAATTCCGCATGTGGGGGGTAAAGATAGAGAGCTTTTATTAGCTAGGAAGCAGCAATCATTATTTCCAGGGGCTGATTTAGTATGGAAAACGCACGTTGAACGTGAGAAAACGGGGCGTAAAGATGATGTTTACTTAATGATGGGTATACAGTTGCCAAAAATGGTAAAGGGTGTCTTTAGTCTATTGATTGAAAACGAACAAGCTGTTTCCGGCGTGTATTCAATATCCATTCTGGAAACAGAACTTCAAAAGATATTGCCGAATTCGGAACAACACTTGACGATCTCTAGGGTATTAGGCAGGCAACAATCAGACCGTTCTTATAGGCAAACCTTTACTAAAAATAGAGAGATAGTCATCAGCCGAGTTACACGAGCAAAGGGCGGCGATATAGATGAGGCAATGGTTTCGTTAATGACTGAAATTGAACGTATGCATCACTTTCTTAATGGTGCAAAACATTTGAATGCTAACCATGCCTTAAATGTTATAGGTGCATTGGGGGAGCATGAAAATCGTAAGCTTTTAAATAATAAAGCGAGTAACAATATTGAGTTTAGGTATGTTGATCTTTACGAGTTAGCATTAAAACTAGGATTAAAACGACCTAAGTCATTACTCAGTTTGCCGGAGTTGCTAACAAATTTGGCGGTAACCAAACAGGTTAAACCACATTTTAAGCCTGAAGACTTGTGTGCAAAATTCCAACGAAATTATGTTAGTGGCCTATTGAAAAAAACATCGGTGGCGATTGTTTTGTTGGCTGTTATAGGGTCGGCAGGGTTATGGTGGGGTACTCAACACAGCAAAGATGATGTTGCTTACTTACAGGCCCAAATTGAAGAGTTAAATGGTCAACATGAAAATATCGGCATGGAATTATCTGGGGAGGATATTTCACCGCAGTTAATGAAAAGCGTGGTCGATGCTTATGATGCTATATCTAACAATCAATATGCACCAGAAGATGTGTTAGGCGTCATTGCAGAAGCCTATGTTGGCTTTCATGATATTTCTATCTTGGAAATTAATTGGGTAACAGAAAAGTCTAACGAACGTGATGGTCAAGGAGATCAGCAGGAAGCGTTACTAGACACAATAAAGAAACCTAGGCAATTCTCTATCAAGTTAGGGCTTTCTCCATCGTTAAGTGACAGAGAGTTGGTCAACCGTGTGAATAGTTTCTCAGAATCTTTGCTTAATCATGGAAAAATAACAGATGTTGAGCAAACTTCTGCAGCTATTAATACTCAGAGTAATGCCTCAATGGAAAGGACGGTCAACGCTGAATCTGAGGATGGAAAACCGATCGAATTTACCTTATTGGTCACAATGAAATTATGATTAATAAAGAAAGAAATAATACCTGGCAGCCATTTAAATTAGAGTTAATGGCTTTGATAGGTTCCATTATGTTGGCACTGGTTTTGTTTGTTATTTTCTGGGGCGATTACCAAGCGGTTGTTACGGAGGAACAAGCAACAAATCAACAGTATGAACAACTAAGCAATAATCTTAGTGACTCCATACAAGGCAAAGCGTTATTAAAAGAGGTGGGTGCTTCGTTTAAGGCGTTAAAAGCACAAGGTTTTTATGGCGATGAAGATAGGCTAGCATTAACAGAAGCATTAAAGAGAGCTGCTGATAAACTTAAGTTGCCCGATTTTAAATACAAGATTTCTCCTCAACATCAAATTGAAAATGCTGGGGGTTATTTTCCATCAGAATTAAATCTGTTTGAAACGACCGTAGTTATTGAAGCAGGGCTTTTGCATGATGCTGACTTAATTAGCATAACGAACCAGCTCTCATCTTATGCTAAAGAGGCATTTATTGTGAAGTCTTGTAAGTTATCAAGAGAGCGTTCGGTAAACGTGACCGAATTAATTAAAAATGTTGGGCTTGTTTGCAAGCTAGGTTTTTATAACATAAAAAAATCAGAAGTCGAATCAGGCGATGAAGAGATAGACTTGGGTGATGAGATATGAATAAACGATATGGCTGTTTAGTATGCTTTTTTTTGTTCGTGTTGCCAATCACTAGTTGGGCGATAGGCGATCTAATGTTATCTATTCAACAGCGCGCAAAAATTGATTTAATTCGTTCAAGCGGTGTTCAAACAACCGTTGGCGAAACAACGCCGGTGGCAGAAATAAAAGTCAATGGTTTTTATTTTAAGAGCAAAGATGGTCAACATAAGGGGACTGTTTGGGTGAATGGTCACCAAGTAGACAATGGGTCATTAGACAAAAATAATATCGTCGTAAACAGTTTAAATGAATCCACAAAGTTAGTTGATTTATCAGTAAAAGAGCCCAACATTAAAATACCGTTTAAGGCGGGGCAAGCATTAAATGTTGATAATGGCGAAATTCGAGATGCGTTCCAATAGCAACCAAAAAGGTGCGGCGTTATTAATCATCATCACTATATTGGCGTTGATGATTTCATCCGTATTGCTATTTGGGCTAGATAAAAACTCACTTAATATTGCGCGGGATAAGAAAACGAGTAAGGCATTAGCTAAAGCGAAAGAAGCGCTTATTAATTACGCGTTATTGTCAGATAGATTGCTAGGGTCACCGGGTATTGGCTATTTGCCTTGCCCAGATAGAACAGGCGACGGGTTATCAAATGAACCTTGTGGTTTGGGTGGCGAGAGTGCAGAAGGTTGGCTTCCATGGCAAACATTGGGAGAAAAACCACTCTACGATAAGAATAAAAGCTGTTTGCGCTATGTGGTATCTGGTAACTATAAGATAAACCCACCATCAGTTTTAAGTAAGTTACCACCTACTCAGGGGCACTTCGTTATTCATGATGCAAACAACACCGTTACTGTTGGTGCATTGCCTACTAGTTATGCATTAGCCGTTGTATTTGCCCCACATAAACCTGTGGCAGGCCAAACTAGAAGCATGGGTGGGGGCGCTAAAACCACCTGTGGTAGTACGACAGTGGGTGCGCAAATTAACACAGCGTCTAATTTACTAGACACACTCAATAATGTTAACAACGCAGCAGGCACTTATGCTGGCCCGGGTGTGCCAGGTAATAATGCATTGCCAACGAGCACAGCGTCTGTCTTTATGCAGGCGAATGCACAAAATAATTTTAACGATGCATTAATATGGATAAGCCCCCAAGATTTTGCAAACGTATACGCGAGGATGCCATGAAGCTTCATAAAGTTAATCAACAAACAGGGTTCACTATCGTAGAAATTGCGATAGTTTTATTGATATTTGGGTTGATTGTCGGTGGCATTATGGGGCCGTTGCAAATACAGTTAGACAATATGGATCGTCGCGAAACAGTACAAACGATTGAAACAACTAAAGAGGCTATTATTGGCTTTGCCTTGAGAAATGGCCGAGTGCCATGCCCAGATACATCAGGCGATGGTCAAGAAAATAACCCGGGGGGAAACTGCAGTAGTGCTCGTGGTTCAGTGCCCTGGGTTACGTTAGGCGTTAACTCGGTTGATGCATGGAAGCAACCGTTAACTTACCGAGTGGATACGCGTTTTGCTGATAATACCGATGGTACAGGCTGCCCTGATGCCAATGTACCAGGTATTTCGTTTGAAATGTGTTCAGCGGGTAATATTACTGTTCGGGCAACCAGTGCAGGCGCTTTAGTAGCGGCTAATATACCGGTGATTATTGTGTCACATGGTGAAAATTGGGTGGCGGCAGGCGACGTAAATGAACAAGAAAACTCAGATAATGACGCCAACTTTGTCGATAAAAACCCTATAAATCAAGGGTATGATGATTTGGTCGGGTGGATTAATATCAATAATCTAATTGGTAAAATGGTGTCAGCCAATAAATTGCCTTAGAAACTTGTACTTTAGAAATCTTCAACTATCTTTAAAAGTAACCATAAAAGGTTAATGAATTAAATTATTGAAGGTAAAGACATGAATATGAAACAGCAAGGGTTTACATTAGTAGAAATTGCTATTGTCCTCGTTATTATCGGCTTATTATTAGGTGGCGTACTAAAAGGCCAAGAAATGATTAAGAGCGCTAAAGTTAAAGCACAAATGCAGCAAATAGATGGTATTTCTGCGGCTTTTAATACCTACCAGGACAAGTATGGCGCAATGCCGGGTGATGATGCTAACGCGGCAGCTAATACAGGTGTTGCAGGTTTAGCTGCAGGTAATGGTAATGGTGATATTAGTCGTGCAGAGGGTAACGCCCGTGTATGGCAGCACCTTGAAGCCGCTAATTTACTTGCAGGTTATACCCCGGGGGCAAATGGTCGTTTTTTAAATAAATACGGTCAGCAAACATTCGTCGATTCAAATTATGCAGGCTTATCAGGAGCTATTGTTTGTTCATCTGTACCTAATGATGTGGCCGTAGAAATTGATCGTAAAGTAGATAATGGTGATGGTACTTCAGGCTCAATGCGTAGACATAATCAAAGAGCTTATCCAACAACGGCGGGTAATAGTTGGATTTGTACAGCGGCATAGTTTGGGTTGATTCTTACTTAAGTTAGCACAAAACCTTCTTAGTCTTTGACTTGGAAGGTTTTTTTATAAAATTAAATTATTCGAGCATTAATATGGACAACCGTCGACAGGATAAACGTTTACACTTACCCGACTTACAAATTAAAGTAAAAAAATGGGGTATAGCTGAAGGGGGGCAATTTATAAATTGCACCCCTGTTGATGTTAGTTTTAATGGGTTGGCTTTTTCGAGCGATTCCTTGGTGCTGGAATTGTTGCAAAAAATAGAAATTCAATTGTCTGTTGGGCATAAAACGTTAGAAGGTAGTGCGGTTATTTGCCATATCGAAAAGGTGCAAGGCACAGTCCGTTACGGTGTTTTATACATCGATATAAAGCCTTCATTGGAAGAAACGTTTAGTTTAGATAATTTATCGTCAGCGATGGTAGAAGACGTGGCGGTAAATATGGCAGATAACGCTGTTATTGGAAGTGCTTCCAATGAGACAGACGTGCTAATTAGGAAGGGGCAAATCATATTGTTTGATGCGGTACAAACATTTAAGCTTAGATTGACTAGTTTGGTGGGTAATGTGAACGATGATCACGGTAACGCTTACCAATTAGATGGTTTGTTTGAGTTTTCACCTGAGACGATGTCTGTAACTGTTCCATTAACTGGAGATGACGGTATTACGTTAGAAAAGAGAACGTTATCACCAGTGCTGTCCCCAGCACAACATAAAGTTGTATTTGAGGCGAGCGATGGTGAGCAATTCGACAGTATCTTGGATGTATTGCAGAGCTTGAGTGATACTTTTCAAACGTTGTTGGCTGAAAAAGCTTAGTACCTTAGCCAGCTGGCGGCATTTGCTCAAAATCAACTGTTTCACCATTATCATTTAGCCATGCCATTTTTGATTGGCAAAATATATTAATGCCGGGTGTAAAAGAGCTTGTATCATCTAATGTGCCAGCTTTTACTATAGACATGCCAGGCATTACATCGGCTTCTGTGTAAATAGGTGAACCGCAGTTATTGCAAAAATAGCGTCGTAAATCTTGGCCACTATCGCCTTTGTCTACATACGTGGACAGCGTGTCTCCATCGACATGAAAGCCGTCAGCAGGCACACCAATATTGATTGAATAGGCCGATCCAGTGGCCTTTTGGCAGTGGGTGCAATGGCAAACGGCTGTTAATAAGGGTTCGGCAGTAATTTTATAATGTATTGATCCGCAAAGGCATTGGCCTGTTTGTTCACTCATCTGTATTTTTCCTAAGCTTATTGTTTGAATTTAATCAAAAACGATACAACGGTTTTTATACACTAACACTTCATGTTGTAAATGATGCCTGATAGCACGAGATAAAACAATTTTTTCATTATCTTGGCCTTTACGCTTTAAATCATCAACGCTGTCATTATGCCTTATGCGGACAATATCTTGAGCAATGATTGGCCCCGCATCAAGTTCTGTGGTCACGTAATGGCTAGTGGCGCCTATGATTTTTACACCTCTTTCGTGCGCAGAATGATAGGGCTTTGCGCCCGGAAACGCCGGTAAAAAGGAATGATGGATATTGATGATGTTATTCGGGTAGTGATCAATAAAATTAGCACTTAATATTTGCATATAACGTGCTAACACAACAGTATCGATACCATGTTCAGCTAATAAATCTAGTTGTGCCTTTTCTTGTTGTTGTTTGTTATTAGCATTGATAGGCAAGTGATAAAAAGGAATGCCCGCATTTTTAGCCTGCTGTTCAAACGTTGTGTGGTTGCTAATGATTAATGGAATGTCGGCGTGCCATTCTTCAGATTGATGCCGTGAAAGTATATCGAATAAACAGTGCCCGTGTTGCGACACAAATAGTGCCATACGTGGTTTGGTATTTGAGTGGCTTATACGCCAATTCATGTTTAATGGCGTACCAACGTGTTTTTTGAATACGCTATCAATTTTATTAGCTGGGATTTTAAAACCATCCAGTTGCCACTGTACGCGCATAAAGAAACGTCTATCTGCCGTGTCGACATGTTGTTCCAAGTCAACGATATTGCCATGGTTATCACAAAGGAACTGAGTGACTTTAGCAATAATGCCCGGTTGGTCAGGGCATTCTGCTAGAAGTGTTGCGGTGGGTGAGGTGTTATAAGTCATGTTGGGTTATACAAGCTTTAAAGTCAGAATTACTCAATAGTTGTGAGGTTTTTTCAATGCGTTCTCGTAAGGTTATATCGTTGTAGGGTTGAGGTTCAGCGTTGCCCCAAATAGGTTGTGGCCATGTGGGGTCAGTTTTATACCTAACAATATGATGGAGGTGTAGTTGTGGCACTACATTTCCGAGTGCAGCGATGTTCATTTTGTCTGCATTAAATGCGTTAGACAGTGCTTGGCTAAGGTGCAATGATTCGTATTGAAGTTGTTGCTGATCTAGTGCAGCAAGTTGGAAGGCTTCCGTTATATTGGACTGTTTAGGGACGAGAATATACCAAGGATAATTGGCGTCTTTGCTTAACAGTAAGGCGCAAAGTGGGAAGTCCCCTAGGTAATAGGTATCATTTGCTAAGCGCGAGTGTAATTCAAAAGCCATGATTGTTTACGATCTTTTCCAATGGCCAGATTTACCGCCTTGTTTTTCAAGCAAACGCACACCTTGTATCGTCATGCCCCGGTCTACCGCTTTGCACATATCATAAATGGTTAATAAGGTTACTTGCGTGGCATTAAGTGCTTCCATTTCTACGCCTGTTTTGCCAGAGGTGGTGACCGTGGTGAGGCAACTAATGCGGTTAAGTTGAGTATTAGGTTCTAGCTTAATATCCACGTGCGTAATGGGTAATGGGTGACATAAAGGTACCAGCTCAGCTGTTCTTTTGCTGGCCATGATGCCGGCAATACGAGCTATGCCTAATACATCGCCTTTTTTGTTGTCGCCATTAATAACGCGTTGTAGTGTAGATGCATCCATTTCGATGTGGCCTTCTGTAACCGCCGTACGCTCGGTATCTGCTTTTGCGCTAATGTCGACCATATGAGCATCGCCAGCTGCATTAAAGTGTGTAAGTTCAGACATAGTTAATTAAATTCAATAGCGTGATAATATGGACGATTATGACATAAAGTAAAGCCGAGAGAACCATGAGTATTAAAGTCCTTTATTTTGCTAGTTTAAAAGAACAGTTTGGGTGTAGTGAAGAACAGTTGAGTGTGGAGAACCTGTCTACTGTGGAAGATGTTTGGCAGCAAGTAAGTGCCAAACAAGAGGTGCCTCAGCACGTTTTATTTGCGGTGAACCAAGAATATGCTCAACTGGACACATTGGTTAAGTCTGGCGATGAAGTAGCGTTCTTCCCGCCCGTAACAGGGGGTTAAATGATAAAAATTACTGATCAAGCGTTTGACCCTTGGCATGAGCTTTCAGCCTTTCAATTAAATATGCGGCGTGATGGTGAATTTGGCGCCTGTGCTAATTTTATAGGCACGATGCGAGACCTTAATGAGGGTGCTGTGGTGAATGGGATGGTGTTAGAGCATTACCCTGGGATGACTGAAAAGCATCTTGAGAAAATTGTTAGTGAAGCAAAGCGTAAGTGGGATTTGTTAGAAACGTTAGTTATTCACCGTGTGGGGGAGTTATTGCCCAACGACCCTATCGTGCTGGTGGCTGTTTGGTCGACCCATAGAAAGGATGCGTTTGAAGCGAGTCGTTTTATTATGGAAGATTTAAAAAGCAAAGCGCCTTTTTGGAAAAAAGAAGCAGTAATAGATAAAAGTAAAGGGGCAGAAAAAAACCGCTGGGTCGAAAAGAACACCTGCGGTTATTAACCCATAATATTTTTTTTATTTATTAAGCGCTAGAAACGTGGCTTGTCTCTAGTTGCTTCATAGCGTGCAACACTGTCTAAAATTTCTTTGCCAGCACCTTCAATGCCTTGCCAGCCATTAATCTTCACCCATTTTCCAGCTTCTAAATCTTTGTAATGTTCGAAGAAATGAGAAATCTGATCCAGTGTTACTTTAGGTATGTCTTCATGAGTTTTAATGTCGTCATAAAGCGGTGTTAATTTTGATACAGGAACAGCTAATATTTTTGCATCTTCGCCAGCTTCGTCTGTCATCATTAGTACACCAATAGGGCGACAACGAATTACAGAGCCATTCATTAATGGATTCGGTGTAATTACCAAGACGTCAACTGGGTCGCCATCGTCAGACAATGTATGTGGAACGTAACCGTAGTTACATGGGTAATGCATAGCTGTGCCCATGAAACGGTCAACAAACAAAGAACCAGAGTCTTTATCAACTTCATATTTAATTGGGTCAGCATGAGATGGGATTTCGATTATAACGTTGATATCGTTAGGTAAATCTTTGCCTGAAGGTACTAAATGAAGACTCATGTTTTTTCCTTAAGTTGTTGTTTGTTTGGGTGCGCCGCATCATTATACATAAAGTGTAAATGATATTTAAGGTTTGAGCTTGCATGTTTTTATAAGGGGGAGTAAAAAAGGTACGTTGTATTTTAAATATACTTTTAATAACAAGAACAGGCAAGGGAGAGAAGAATGGAATTAAGTCATTTGTTACCACCCATTATTGGTGGTTTTGGTTTGTATGCGGCTAAATATGTATATGATTTAGTCATGAAGTACCCCGAAGGCGAGGGGAAAGTAGCTAAAATTGCCGAGCAAATTCATTTGGGCGCTATGGTCTTTATGAAACGTGAGTATAAAATGCTGACGATTTTTGGCTCGGTATTATTTGTATTAACATTTATTTTTCTCGGTTGGGCAACGGCAATATGCTTTCTTGTCGGTGCGTTAGCCTCAGGTGCTGCTGGTTACATTGGCATGAATACAGCCACTAAGGCGAATGTTCGAACGACTACAGCAGCGCATACTGAAGGTGCAGAAGCGGCGTTGTCAGTTGCTTTTTTTGGTGGCTCCATTATGGGGTTAGCAGTCGCATCGTTAGGCTTAATGGGGCTTGGTCTAATGTATTTGTTTTTCGGCAGTGACCCAGAGTCTTCTCATGCGATTCATGGTTTTGCGATGGGTGCATCAGTAGTGGCGCTGTTCTCTCGTGTAGGTGGCGGCATCTTTACTAAAAGTGCTGACGTTGGTGCGGATTTGGTGGGAAAACTTGAAGCGGGTATTCCTGAGGATGATCCGCGTAATCCAGGTGTTATTGCCGATAATGTGGGTGACAATGTAGGTGATGTTGCCGGCATGGGGTCAGATATTTTTGAATCTTATTGTGGTTCTATGATCGCGACTACTGCCATCGCTTCTACTATGTCTGCGGTGTTACTTAGCGAACTTGGCGCGCAGTCCAGCTTAATGTTTTTGCCGTTAGCGTTAGCTTCTATTGGTTTACTTTGTTCAATAGGTGGCATTGTCATCGTTAAAAAGAATGCGTCGAAATCGCCTGAAAAGGCATTACGCATGGGCACAATGGGAGCATCTGTTCTATTTATTATTGCTGCCTTGTTGCTTATTTCGATGATGGATATAAATAACTATGTTTGGGTAGCTGTATTAGCCGGCGCCGTTGGCGGAATTATCATTGGCCTAATCACTGAATATTATACGGCAGGTTCTCCGGTTGAGCATATAGCGAAATCGGGTGAAACAGGCGCTGCAACGGTGATGATTTCTGGACTTGCTATTGGTATGCAATCTGTCGCTATTCCTGTGTTTACTATTTGTGGCGTGATTGCGGTTTCTAGCCATTTTGCTGATTTGTACGGCGTTGGTATCGCAGCCGTTGGCATGCTAGCCACTGTTGGCATTACCATGGCTATTGATGCATACGGGCCGGTAGCAGACAATGCTGGCGGTATTGCTGAGATGGGCGGCTTGGGTGAAGAGACACGAAAGATTACCGATTCACTTGATGAGCTAGGCAATACTACGGCTGCCATCGGCAAAGGGTTTGCTATTGGGGCGGCGGCATTAGCTGCGCTGGCCATTATTACGGCGTTTATTGAAACAGTATCAGTACATATCCCCGACTTTTCTTTAGAGTTAAACGACCCTGAAGTATTAATAGGTTTGTTTATTGGGGGTGTTATTCCATTCGTTATCGCGGCACTAACGATGACGGCGGTAGGTGATGCGGCGTTTGAAATGATTAAAGAAATTCGTCGGCAATTTAAAGAAATTGATGGATTGCTGGAAGGTACAGCAGAGCCTGATACGGAACGGTGTGTAGACATTGCAACAACCGCGGCACTGAAGAAAATGATTCTACCGGGTGTCATTGCGGTGAGTGCGCCTCCATTGGTGGGTTTTCTTATTGGTGCTCAGGCATTAGGTGGCATGTTATCAGGTGCATTGCTTTGCTGTGTTCTTATGGCGTTGATGATGGCAAATGCCGGTGGCGCTTGGGATAATGCTAAAAAGTTTGTTGAAAAAGGCAATTTAGGTGGAAAAGGTTCAGACACTCATTCAGCAGTTGTTGTTGGTGACACGGTGGGTGACCCATTTAAAGATACATCTGGCCCATCTATGAACATTCTAATCAATGTAATGGCGATTGTTAGTTTGGTGATTGCACCGTTATTAGGTTAGATGGTGAACGTTATATAAAAAAGGCGGCCAACTGGCCGCCTTTTTTATATGTTTACTTCTTTGTCGGGCCAAATAAAGCCGATTGAGCGCTTTGGTGCTTCTTTTTCAACCTTAACGGCATGGCACAACATTTGAACATTGCCTTGGTGAGAAAACATGACACAGGGGCTGCCAGCCATGGTGCCTTCAATTCGTATGCCGTGAAAACTAACCTGAGATAGCTTTAAAACATCAATTTGAATGCCTCCTTGCAACACAGCAACAATGGCAGGTTGGAGCCCTTCGGATAAAGACTCTCGCCAAGATAAGGCTTCATCAGCGATTGATTTCATGAGTGCCCCTGCACTCCTGAATTCGTTGCTTTCCCTTAAATTAGGGGCGTCATCATCAGATAGTACCAGGGATGTTATTTGGTCCATATCAACATCTACAAGCTCCAGGCTAAGTGATGGAATGGATGTTAATGCTTTATCTTTGCTCATAATTATCTCAGTATGTGATGTTATTCATAAACTTTTCCGCGGTGTTTTAGCCAGCCGCCAGGATGGTTGCCGCGAGGGTCGTGGTGAGTCCAGTGGACAACGCCCCCTTTGGTATTCCATTCATATTCGCCTTTTATCTCAATATTGTCACCTACTTTAATGTTATTTATTCGCGGTGCAAGGCCTATATTATGTGCTACCAGAATGCTTAAGTTAGAAGATATTTTAACGATAAACTTTTGATGCCGGCTGCCTTTGTTATCATCGGCTAGTAGTTTTGACACGATACCACTGGCTATAACTATTTTATCGCTTTGTTGGTTGTTGTAAGCGGATTGTATAGCACTTGATGGTGAGCCTGTTTGGTCAGTAGGCGTGTTTTGATGATCATTCCCAAAATATAAGATAGCAATGGCAATGATGACGTAAAAAATGCGTTTTTGTTTCATTACTTGTATTTGCTCAGGAATTTAAAATAAACAAAAAAAAGCCACACACATCTTAATGATATGCGTGGCTTAATGATGAATTATTACGCTTAGTGAGTAATTTTTCTTGGTAGATCTTTAGCTTGTGCTACCCAATCTTCTACTTGAGATGGCGCTGGAACTTTACGGACCAAACTTTTTTCTTCGTTAACTTCAGCCATTTTTGCTTGTAGGTTGGCAGCATTTCTTTGAGCCAACTCAGGCACAGTATCAACACCAGCACATTCTAGTAAGTCTGCATATTGAGTGCTAACGCCTTTAATGCGAGTTAGGTCGGCACGATTCGCCCATCCTAAAATTAGCTTTTCACTTAAACCTGATTTCTCAGCTATGTCTTTACGGCCTTTTTAGTACAGCAAACGTCTAAAAGGTTTTCGATTGATGTTAGGCCAGCGGCTTTTAGTTTTTCTGCGTATGCTGGTCCAATTCCTTCAATATCTGCTAATGCGGTCATTCTTCTCTCCTAAAGTTATGTCAGTTTGACGAATTATATTTTTACCACACTGAAACCGTATCACAGTACAGCGGGTGTTAAAACAATCTAAACAAATTATTTGTTTTTTAATAAATCTCTAATTTCTGTTAATAATACTTCTTCACTGCTTGGCTTTTCTGGCTCAGCAGGTGCTTCTTCCTCTTTTTTCTTCATTGCATTAATCGCTTTAACAACCATAAATATAGCGAAAGCAATAATGGTGAAATCCACAACGGTTTGAATGAAATTGCCGTATTTGATTACAACAGCGGGTGCATCACCGGCCGCATCTTTTAATACAAGTGCTAAGTCAGCAAAATTCACTCCACCAAGCAGAACGCCAATTGGTGGCATGATAACGTCGGCAACGACAGACGATACTATTTTTCCAAACGCGGCACCAATGACAATACCAACAGCCATGTCAACAGCATTTCCCTTCACTGCAAAATCTTTAAACTCAGACATCATTCCCATTTTTATCTCCTTTCTTTTATATTAGTATTTAAAAAAACTTTTTTGCTAGGCCAGATAAACCTTCTAGCCCGCCTACTTGGTCAAGTAATGAACCGCCTGAGCTACTTTTGTCAATCACCTGAGGGATGATGTCAGAAAGTGCTGAAGTGGCTTGGCTTTCATCTATTCCTAATTGTGAAGCGAAAGCTGACACCTTGTCTTGGCCGAGAACATTTGAAAGCTGTTGTGTATCTAAACTTGCATTTTGACCATCACCCAGCCAAGAACCGAGCATGTCTTGCATGCCGCCTTGGCCAGCGAATTGCGAGACTAAGCCGGCAATGTCAAGTTGGCCTGAAGAGCCGCCAAGCAAGTCGGATAAAGGGCCAGCTAACGATTCTGCTTGGGCTGATCCACCTAATTGTTTAGACAATAGCTGTGTAGCTATTTGCATAAGATCCATAATTTAATTTCCTTATTTGTGAATGGTTAACTTTAATGCTTACTAACTGAATAAATGCTGAACAACAGTTTATAAGGTTATCTAGTGTATAACCTAAGGAAAACGATAGTCAATGTTATTAACGATATTGGAATCATCAATAGAACGTAGATATAAGATCGTGCAAGGGCTAAAATGTCGAATACAATTTTAGGTGAAACATGTTGAATTATCCCCAAATAGACCCCGTTGCGTTATCACTCGGTTCTCTAAATATACATTGGTATGGTTTGATGTACTTAGTCGGCTTTTTAGGTGCGTGGCTTTTAGGGCGCTACAGAGCAAAAAGAAACGGTTGGTCAAACGATCAAATTGATGATCTTATTTTTTATGCAGCGATGGGTGTGGTGCTAGGTGGTCGTATTGGTTACGTGTTGTTTTATAACTTCCCTGTGTTTATTGATAACCCGATTATCTTAATTAAAATTTGGCAGGGTGGCATGTCATTTCATGGCGGTTTGCTAGGCGTACTTATTGCGATGTACCTGTTTGGAAAAAAGTATAAACATAGTTTTTTTGAAGTGACTGACTTTATAGCACCATTGGTGCCAATTGGGCTTGGCGCAGGTCGTGTAGGTAACTTTATTAATGGTGAGTTGTGGGGCAAGCCTACAGACTCAGTGTTTGGCATGTTGGTACCGGATTTGGGTGAATTACCGCGACATCCTAGTCAATTATATGAAGCGGCATCGGAAGGGGTGTTATTGTTTTTGATACTCTGGTTTTACTCCAGTAAACCCAAAGCAACGATGGCGGTATCTGGTTTGTTTTTGATTGGCTACGGAGTCTTTAGGTTTTCGGTCGAGTTTGTACGCTTGCCGGATGCGCACTTAGGTTATTTAGCTTTTGGATGGTTAACGATGGGGCAAGTTCTAACGGTCCCGATGTTGTTGTTGGGTGTGTTTTTAATGTTTAAAGCGAAGCAAATAGGGAAAAAAGCATGAAGCAATATTTAGAATTAATGCAAGATATTCTTGATAACGGTACCAATAAAGAGGATAGAACGGGGACAGGAACAAGATCCGTTTTTGGGCGACAAATGCGTTTTGACTTGAATGAAGGTTTTCCTTTAGTGACAACGAAGAAGCTTCACCTCCGCTCGATTATTCATGAATTGCTATGGTTTTTGAATGGCGATACAAACATAGCATACTTAAAAGAGAATGGCGTTAGTATTTGGGACGAATGGGCGAATGAACAAGGTGATTTAGGCCCTGTTTACGGGCACCAATGGCGCTCATGGCCAACGCCTTCTGGTGAAAGTATTGATCAAATAAGTGATGTATTAACGCAAATTAAAAACACGCCAGATTCAAGACGGTTGATTGTTAGTGCATGGAATGTTGGGCAAATCCCTGATATGGCCTTGCCGCCTTGCCATTTGTTATTTCAATTTTATGTCGCTGATGGGCGGTTGTCATGTCAGTTATATCAGCGTTCAGCTGACTTCTTCTTAGGCGTGCCTTTTAATATTGCAAGTTACGCATTATTAACACATATGGTTGCAGAGCAAGCCGGTTTGGGTGTGGGCGATTTTGTGTGGACCGGTGGTGATGTGCATTTGTATAACAACCATTTTGAACAAGCAGCTCTTCAGTTGTCTAGAGACACGCTGACCTTACCTAAGTTATCTATTACGAATAAGCCAAGTTCACTTTTTGATTATCGTTATGAAGATTTTGAAATTGTGGGGTATGAGTCTCACGCAGGTATCAAAGCACCTGTTGCTATTTAGGGCTGTCTAATGATTTCAATGATTGTTGCGATGGGCGAGAACAATGCCATCGGTAAAGATAATGAGCTGCTTTGGCATTTACCTGATGATTTCAAACATTTTAAATCCGTGACGATGGGGAAGCCCATCGTGATGGGGCGAAAAACCTTTGAATCGATAGGGCGACCGTTACCGGGCAGAGAGAATATTGTTGTTACGCGCGATAAATTGTTTTTAGTGGAAGGTGTCACTATTGTTAATGATATTGATGCAGCTTTGTTAGCTTGTAATAAGTTCGATGAGGTGATGGTGATTGGTGGTGCAAGTTTTTACGAACAAATGCTACCACTTGCAGATAAGCTTTACGTTACGTTGGTTCATGAAAGCTTTGAAGCAGATGCTTTTTTTCCTGAGATTAGTATGGATGAGTGGCATATATCAGAACAACGTGAGCACGCGTCAGATGAAAAACACGCGTATGGTTTTTCTTTTATTACTTATGAGCGGGTCAAAAAGGGTTGGCTGAACGTTCGCAATCGATTGAGATAAGGCGTTCAGTGCCGTCCAGTGCAAGTGCGCTGAGAGAGCCACCCCATAAACAACCAGTGTCTAAACAAGTGGCATTGTGTTGTTGCTGAAAGCCCAGCGTGGACCAGTGCCCAAACACGATTTTTTGTTCCGATGTTTGGCGGTTTGGTGCGTCATACCAAGGTATTAAGCCAGAGGCTTGTGTGCCAAGCTCACCCTTCTCTTTTAAATTGAGTCGGCCGTGTTCATCACAATATCGCATTCGTGTGAAGCAGTTGATGATGAACCGTAGGCGATCATTGCCTGTTAAGTCCTCTTGCCACATGTCCGGTTGGTTACCGTACATTGCAGCAAAAAATTCTTCAGCTTGGTTGCTTTGAATATGTTGGGTCAATTCTTTTGCATGTTCTCGGGTATCTTCTATGGACCACTGTGGCGGTAGGCCAGCATGAATCATGCAATAACCTAGTACAGTGTCTTCATAAAAGAAGGGTAATGCCCGAACCCACTGAATTAACTCTTCAGCGTCGTCTGCATCTAAAATATCTGAGAAAGTGTCTGAACGGTGCGACTTCTTTTGCCCAAATGCTGTCGCTAAAAAATGACATTCATGATTACCTAAAACGCTTCGTGCGCTATCGCCTAGCAATTTGATAAAACGTAACGTTTCTAGTGATTTAGGACCTCGGTTGATAAGGTCGCCGGCAAACCAGAGTTGATCTTGGCTGGGGTCGAATTGTATTTTATCTAATAGCCTTTGTAGCGGATCATAACAACCTTGAATATCACCGATGGCATAGCAGGTCATTGGTGATTGTACTAGTGGAGCGTTCTCGGAATGGATAAAGAAAACGTGGGTATGTTAGCTTTAAACTTATTACCGTCTGCATCCAACATGTCGTAACTGCCTTGCATTGCACCGACAGATGTTTCAAGCACAGCGCCACTTGTGTACTCAAATGACTCACCTGGTTGAATATGTGGTTGTTCGCCGACAACGCCTTCGCCATGTACTTCCTGAACTTTGCCGTTTGAGTCGGTAATAACCCAGTGGCGACTGACAAGTTGGGCTTCAATATCCCCAGTGTTTTTTATCGTAATGGAATAGGCAAAAACATAACGTGCGGCTTCTGGCTCTGAAGAAGATGCAATATACGTTGTATCGACGTTCACTTTGATATGTTGGTTTTTTGTATCACTCATACGGTTTTCTATAAAGAACTTGTTACGATTTATGTTATCTGAAGTAAGATGTTATTAACCGCTATTATCTAGGAAAACGTGATTTGAGAGTACATATTTTAGGCATTTGTGGCACATTTATGGGTGGCTTGGCTGTGATGGCACAAAAGCTTGGACATACTGTGACAGGGTCAGATGCGGGTGTTTACCCGCCTATGAGCACACAGCTAGAAGCTGAAGGTATCGAACTGATGCAAGGTTATAGTGCGGATAACCTCGCTGTTAGACCAGACATTGTGGTGATTGGTAATGCGCTGTCCAGAGGAAATGAGGAAGTTGAGGCTGTATTGGCTTTAGGTTTGCCTTATACGTCGGGTGCGCAATGGTTAGCTGAACATGTATTGCAAAACAAATGGGTACTGGCAGTGGCCGGTACGCACGGTAAAACAACCACCAGCTCAATGCTTGCATGGATATTGGAAGAGGCGGGGAAAGCGCCGGGTTTTTTAATAGGTGGGGTGCCGCTCAACTTTGGTATTTCGGCGCGTTTGGGATCATCTGATTATTTCGTAATAGAAGCAGACGAGTACGACACGGCATTTTTTGATAAGCGTTCAAAGTTTGTTCATTATCGCCCTAAAACCTGTGTGCTTAATAATCTTGAGTTTGACCACGCGGACATTTTTGATGACCTTGATGCCATTAAACGCCAATTTCACCACCTGATTAGAACAGTGCCTAGTAATGGCTTGTTGATCAGCCCAACTGATGATGACAATTTAAATGAAGTGCTGTCTCAAGGGTGTTGGTCACCGGTTGAAAAAGTCAGCGTTCAACCAGCACAAGAGGCACCATGGCGTGTTGATAATGTTGAAACAGGAGAGGGCGCGTTTGATGTCTATCACGGCAATCAATGTGCAGGCAGAGTTAAATGGGCATTAAGTGGTAAGCATAATGTGTCTAATGCACTAGGTGCGATCGCTGCTGCACACCATGTGGGGGTTTCACCATCACAAGCTATTGCGTCTTTGGCAACGTTTCAAAATGTAAAACGCAGGATGGAGGTGCGTGCTGTCATTAACGATATTACGCTGTACGATGATTTTGCGCATCACCCAACGGCTATTGCCAGTACGCTGGCTGGCTTGCGAGGAAAAGTCGGGAGCCAGCGTATTATTGCAGTGTTAGAGCCCCGTTCAAACACGATGAAAATAGGTGTGCATAAAGCTAGTCTACTACCTTCTTTAGCAGATGCAGATATGGCGATGATTTACCTCCCTGATGAGCTAGAATGGGATATGAACCTCGACGCATATTCGAACATTCAAACCTTTAATTCGATTAACCAGTTAGTCACGGCGATTACATCAAAAGCTGAAGCGGGTAATCATGTGCTGTTTATGAGTAATGGCGGTTTTTCAGGCATTCATCAAAAAGTTGAGGACGTGTTAAAGGAATAACCTAAGTGAGAACGCCAATAAACAATGTGCCTATCTTTCCGCTGTCTACAGTGTTATATCCCGAAGGCGTATTGTCATTAAGAGTTTTCGAGCCGCGTTATTTAGACATGGTCAGCGCCTGTTTAAAAGAAGACAGGCCTTTTGGGGTGTGTTTGATTGCTGAAGGTGCCGAGGTGGGCCCTGTAGCGAAATGCTTCCAAGTAGGAACGTTAGCAAAAATAATTAATTGGAATCAATCAACGGACGGTATTTTGGAAGTTGAGACAGTGGGTTGCCAACGCTTTAGGTTATTAAAAAGTGAGGTTACAAAACAAAATTTAATAGTAGGGGATATACAGCTATTAAACGATTCGCCACCGGTTACTTTGCCTAATGAATTCGCAAGCTTAGTCATTACCTTGAAAAATGTTATTAACCATTCGTCCAGCTCCGTTACAACTAATGAAGAAAGCTTTAACGACCCTAATTGGGTGAGTTATCGGCTAATTGAAATGTTGTCGATGGAGGCTGTCATGCGCCAACGATTATTAGAAATTGACGACGCTATTGAACGACTACACATTATCTTAGGATTGTATTCAAATATTAAGACCTGAAATGTACGATAAATAGGGATTTGTACTATAGTTTGTATTGTATAAATATTAAGGTTGGTATTGTTTTGTATAGATCTCTTAAGCACGGCTTTGAGCTGGCTATTTTAATGGTTTTGTCGTTGTTTCTTTATGCGAGCTCAGCACATGCCGCCGCAGGTCATCAAAATATTTTATTGACGCTGGATGAGGTTAAAGCATTGGTGGACTTTGGCGAGGTAACACTGGTTGATGCGCGCCCTTATATTGCTTATAAAAAAAATCATATTAAGGGTGCTGTGTCTGTACCGACCGATGAAACATTTGCGAAATCAGGTCGATCTGATTTGGTTGCTAGCGTCACACAAATGCGTGGCTTAATGAGTAAAGCGGGTCTCGATGAGAGCTCCAAAGTAATTATTTATGGTGATACGAACTTATTAAATATTTCCAGACTGTTTTGGGTGTTTGAAACGTTTGGCCTTTCAGATGTGGCGATAATGAATGATTCTCTTACAAATTGGGGAAAACACAGTTACCCTACAGAGTCAGGCGAACAAAGCATTAGATCTTCGGTAATATACCCAACCTTAAGGGAAGGTAGGTTAGCGACGATGTTGATGGTGTATACAGCGATGAAGAACGAAGAAGAATCGCTGATCGACGCAAGAGCAGCTGTTGAATATAAAGGTGAGCAATCAGCCACTGGGGTGTACGGGCATATACCCACGTCTATTAATATTCCATGGCAAAGCAACTTCACAGCAAATTTTTCTAAATTCCGGCCAATTGATGAATTAAAAGATATTTATAAAGGCGTCGAGCAGAAAAAGATGAATACGGTTTATTGTAATAAGGGTAAAGAATCAGCTTCTAACTATGTTGCGCTACGGTTGTTAGGGAAGCCTGTTCGAGCTTACGATGGATCGTGGCACGAATGGAGTCTTCAAGAAGGGTTACCTATTGAAAAAGGACATTAACGTTCCTATGTATAAATTTTCTGGTCTGTCTTTTTCGTCTATCCGTTATCAGTTTATTGTGTTGATGATGGTGATGGCGTCAATTTTGATTATTGGATATTCAATATTTACCTATAACAATGCAAAATCAGAGTACGAGAAAGAGGCTAGAAATGAGTTGGTAGTTATTAGCCGAGCTCTTAATAATGATTATGCTGAATTAATCATAATGGGCTTGCCTAGTACGAGTATTGAAGTGCGACATAAGTGGGAATCCTTTCCTGTGATTATGCACGTAGATTTAGAGGATTTAAAAGAAAATCCAGTTCTACATTACACCAGAGATGGTCTGAGTCATAAGCCTATTGTGATTGACGACAGCAAAAACTTTGTCATTACAGGTGACACAACTCGCTTTCACCATAAAGTTGTTCATCAAGGTAAGCAAGTTGGTGTTGCTCGGTATGTAGTTTCTAACGTTCGCTATCAGGGGCTTATAGACAAATTATTTCAACGATTGTTGATTTCGATTCTGTTTGCTTTAGTGTTGTCTGTTCTATTGTCACTGTCGTTACAGGAATTTTTTGTTTTTCCATTACAACGTTTAATGCAAAGAATTAATGTCATCGTTGATAAGCAAGACTATTCTGCGATTATTGATATTGACCCTAAAGATAACAGTGAATTTGCTTTACTTGCTAAAGAGTTTAATTCGCTGCTTAAACGGGTTGATACGACACTGCAAAAAGTTAAAGATTCAAAAGCATACGCCCAAGAACTCGCATTTTACGATGAGTTGACTAAGCTACCGAATAGGCGGCTGCTTAATGAGCGCATGGAATACATATTAGATATTGCGAAGCGAGAAGAGCTCCATGGTGCTTTGTTGTTTATAGACTTGGATCACTTTAAAACATTAAATGACTCACGCGGCCATGCGGCTGGTGATGCGTTGTTAAAACAGGTATCTACGCGCCTTAAAAAAGTATTTCGTGCTGAAGATACTATAGCAAGGCTAGGTGGTGATGAATTTGTAATTTTATCTGGCCATTTAGAACCTTCTGAGGAGGCTGTGGTCAATCAAATTCATTCTTTAATGTTGAAGCTTAAGAGCGTATTGAGCGAAGCCTTCCAGGTGGAAGATGAAAGCTATCACTTAACAGCGAGTGTGGGTATTACAACCTTCCCCGGTATGGCCAGGGGTGCAGCTGAACTTATGAAACAGGCCGATGGAGCAATGTATCAAGCTAAAGAAGCAGGGCGAGATGGCTATCGGTTTTATGAAGAAGTTATGCAAGAAGTGGCCGATGCTCGTTTACAAATGGAGAATGATTTACGTCACGCCATAGAAAAAAATCAGTTCGAATTGTACTACCAACCACAGGTGGATGAATATGGTCGAATATTAGGTGCAGAGGCCTTATTACGTTGGATAAAAAGTGATGGTGAATTTGTATCTCCCGCTGAGTTTATACCCGTTGCAGAACAAACAAGGCTGATTTTACCCATTGGGGGCTGGGTTATGGGTGAAAGTTTCAAGCAGTTAGCAGCGTGGCAAGGGCTGGGAATTGATGACAGTTTTAGATTGTCTGTAAATATTAGCCCTTACCAATTCCATCAAGATGATTTTGTAGAAAAAACGCAAGCATTGCTTAAGGAAACAGGTGCATCGGCAGCGCTCGTCACTTTGGAAGTAACGGAAGGTATTACTATTAAAGATCTGGAATCAACGATTGATAAAATGAAAGAATTAACAAAAATCGGGTTCAAAATATCTATGGATGATTTTGGGACTGGGTATTCATCTTTAACGTATTTGAAGCAGTTACCTCTCAGTGAGTTGAAGGTGGATCAGTCTTTTGTAAGGGATTTGCATATTGATAGGTCTGATGCAGAAATTGCAGCAACAATCATTGCGATGGCTAAAAACTTAAACCTTGAGGTGGTCGCTGAAGGGGTTGAAGAGGAAAGTCAATTGCGCTTTTTGAGTAGAAATGGGTGTGAGGTTTTTCAAGGGTATTACTTTCATAAACCGATGCCGGTTAAAGACATCGACGAATTATTGTTCGGTAATGTTGTTGTTTTATAAAAACAATCATTAACCCTTAAAAGAATGGATAAAGGGCCGTGTTTTTTTGACAGTCAGTTACCTAATTATTTACAAAAAAATAATATAAAAAAACCCGCCGAAGCGGGTTTTTTAACGAACATTTGGTATCTATTTTACGGATACACCTAACGCTTTTACTGTTTCAACGTTAAGGTATTTATCAACAGGTAGTTTATTAGCGCTTTGGAATGCATTAATTGCAGATATTGTGCTTGCTCCAATGACGCCATCAATTGAACCCGGGTTAAAACCTTTTGCTTTTAACGCAGATTGAATTTGCGAAATACGACCTTGAGTCATATTGGTTTCACATAGAATTGAACGCCATTGCATAAACCCATCACTAACTAACTCTTGGTGAGTAACTGTTTTGTACGTTGCTGGGATAGCAATGCGTTTTTCAGCTGCTGCAGAAGCTAGTTTACGTACTTTAACTGTTTTAAATTGCGCAGGAATGGCAACTTCACGTGTTGTTGCAGGTATTTTAACAACTTTTCTCGTAACAGTTTTAAACGTAGCAGGTGTTTTTGTTAAACACACTTTTTGGCCTGTTCGCGTTGCCGTAGGATGATCAGTGTTATGAATCTCATGCCATACAATAGATGCTGGTTGAACTTGTTTTGTTCTAGTAAGCGTACTATATTTAGCTGGGATTGCATTGCGAGACTCAGATGCAGCCGACACAACTTCTTGCGCGGTAATAGTTTTGTACTGAGCAGGAATTTCTATGGTCTTAGTAGTGGCTGGTGTTGCTAAGACGCTTCTAGTAACCGTTTTATATTGTGCAGGGACTTCAACTAAACACATAATTTCACCCGTGGCTGAATCAATACGTTGAATTGGGCCTGTACCTTTTTTCCATATGGTGTGCGCAGGTTTAACCAATACTTGTTCTGATTCGGTTTTATACGTAGCAGGCACTTGTACTATTTTGCTTGATGCTTCGCTAACAAGAACAGTCTTTTCAACAGTACGGTATGTAGCTGGTATTGTGTTAACTGATTCTGATGCTTCAGCAACTAATACTTGCTCTGATACGTTTTCGAAACGAGCTGGTGTTGTGTGTTCATGGAAACACATGCCAGGTGTTGCAGAATCGATATCAGCGCCATATTTCTTTGCTAATGCTAGCAGTTCACTCGTAGCAGGTGCTGCACTTCTGTTTAGATCTAATCGCCAAACAAGTTGTTCGGCACTCATTTGAATATTTTCAGATTCTGAACCGTAGACTGCCGGTACTGGAATGAATTTGCTTGAAGCAGCGCTTACTTCGATTGTTTCAGTGCCCCATTCATATGTTGCTGGTGTTACTTCAACGCGTTCTGATGCTTCAGTTGCTAGCATTTGCTCGCTGACGGTTTTAAATTTCTCTGGCACCCAAACACGCGCGTAACATTCGCCGCTTTTAGCATTAGGTGGTAATAAGTCACCCTGAGTCGATGAGCCTTGTGTTGACGTTTGGCGAGAAGCAGCTAGATCTAATTCTCTTTTTGAAATAGCTGACTCACGCGTGTCTAATGCTGCTGCGCGCCCCTTAAGTTCAGATTCGTAAGCACTTGCGCTACCTTGCTCTGTGCTTGCGCAACCCACTGTCATTACAATGGCACTGACCACTGCAACGTTCATGGTTACTTTACGTATATTCATTTTATATCCTTTTGTTGTTTTTAGGTTTATGCCAAAAGACATAGACGTAGTTTAATAACAACAACCTGAATAGTGAGTGAACAGCTTAGGAACGTTTGTTTCTGATTGCGTAAAAACCCCATATACACAGAGCTACGATTAATAGGAGAGGCCATTTGTTTAGTATGTTGGGGGGTATCAATTCTGTTGATTTTTCAAAAAAGAAGCCAGGCAGTAAGTAAGCAGGCGCCCATAATAATGATGCAATAATATTAATGGGGATATATTTCTTTAGTGACATGTCTAAAATACCAGCGACTAATGGAATGACGGCCCGGATAGGGCCAACAAACCGCCCAATTAGAATACTAAATATGCCGTACTTTTCAAAAAAACGGTGTCCTTTTTCTAATACAGTCGGGTTATTCTTAAACCAGTTAAGATTATAGATTCGTTGATCGTAGTGTTTGCCTAATGCAAAACTTAAACCGTCTCCTATAGAGGCACCAGCTGCTGCCCACAAGACCGTGCTAACTAAATCTAGCGTACCATTGCTAATGAGTGCGCCAACTGCAAACATAATGGCAACCCCAGGAACAATAACGCCGACAATAGCTAACGATTCAAGCATGGCTATTAAAAACACTATCAGGCCTGCCCATGTAGGGTTCTGGTTGATGAGTTCAGTAAGGGTATTTAGAAAGTCAGCAAACATGCTGGAATACGTTAATCGGTTTGGTTGCGCATAAAGTCAGCGGTATTAAAAAAGGCCTGCATCAGCTCATCATGCATGGGCTTTACAATATCCATTTTAGATAAGGCAACGTCCATGCAATGTAGCCATTGGTCACGTTCTTTTGTGCCGACTTTAAAAGGGAGGTGGCGAGCACGTAAGCGTGGGTGACCAAATTTTTCAATGTATAAAGAAGGGCCGCCTAACCAACCGCTAAGAAACATGAATAACTTATTTTCTGCGTCACTTAAATCGGGGGCGTGCATATCCCTTATTACTTTAACGTCGGCGATAGAGTTCATTGCCTCATAGAAGTTTTTTGTTAGCTGGCGGACACCTGCTTCGCCGCCCAGTTTTTCGTACTGAGTTAGTTTATAGATTTGTCCGGGTTTAACAGTGTTAATCATTTGATGTTGGCGAAAGCAACGGATGCAGCATCTAAGGTGGCGCTAATGTCTTGTTCGGTATGTGCTGCCGAAACAAAACCGGCTTCAAACGCCGAGGGTGCTAGATAAACGCTTTGTTTTAACATCTCGTGAAAAAATTGTTTAAATCGTTCTTGATCACATTGCATTACTTGTTCAAAACGGCTGATATTTTTTTCTTCAGAGAAAAACAGACCGAACATGCCACCTACTTGATTGGTCGTAAAGGCAATGTTGGCTTTATCAGCGCGTTGTTTTAAACCATTGAGTAACTTACTAGTACGTTCTGATAAATTTTCATAAAACCCTGGCTGGCTAACAAGCTCAAGGGTGGTTAGCCCAGCCGTCATAGCCAGTGGGTTGCCAGATAAGGTGCCGGCTTGATAGACAGCACCTTCTGGTGCTAAGTGCGCCATAATGTCGTTACGTCCACCAAAAGCACCGACAGGCATGCCGCCGCCAATGACTTTACCTAGTGTGGTTAAGTCGGGTTTTACGCCATACAGTTCTTGTGCGCCGCCTAGGGACACGCGAAAGCCACTCATGACTTCGTCAAAAATTAAAACAATGCCGTATTGATCACATAAAGTTCTTAAGCATTCTAGAAACCCAATTTCTGGGGGAATGCAGTTCATGTTGCCGGCTACTGGTTCAACGATAATGCAGGCGATGGTGTCACCCTTTGATTTTAATGCCTCAATGATGGCTTCTGCATCATTAAAAGGAAGAGTCAATGTGTGATCGGCTAGCGCAGCAGGCACACCGGGTGAGCTAGGTACGCCAAATGTTAAAGCGCCAGAGCCAGCTTTAACCAGTAGAGAGTCAGAATGTCCGTGATAGCAGCCTTCAAATTTAATAATGTTGTCACGGCCAGTGAAACCACGTGCTAAGCGAATGGCGCTCATGGTTGCTTCGGTACCCGAGCTAACCATGCGTACTTTTTCAATAGACGGCACAAGTGCGCAGACTTTCTCCGCCATCATGGTTTCAATAATAGTGGGTGCGCCAAAACTCAGGCCTTTTTCAGCCGCTAACTTAACGGCGTTGATGACATCAGGGTGGCTATGCCCTAATACCATTGGGCCCCATGAACCGACATAGTCGATATATTGTGTACCGTTCGTATCGGTAATGTAAGCACCGTTAGCGCGGTCAATAAAAACAGGGTCACCACCAACGCCTTTAAAAGCCCGGACAGGCGAATTAACGCCACCAGGAATACGTTGTTGTGCTTGGTCAAAAAGAGAAGGGTTACTCATATTGGTATTGGCTAATGGATTAGCTGTGTATTATATCGTTGAGTTCAGCGAAAATGTTTTTGATTTTTGCTGGTATTACACTTTTACCCTGTTGGTAGCTAGCTCTGTTAATGGAAATGTTTTACTTTCAATGACGTGAGTTTATAACGCTAAAAAAACAAGTGATATAGCTCATACGGTTCTTATGTTGTAGTACGAATGAACAGTCGTACTACGCTTGATGTGCTTAAGGTGAATTCTTTCTTCTTTCGCTAATACGTCTGTCTTCATCAGAGTCATTAGTATCCTCATGTTCCAGAATATCGTTATTTTCCAGCCATAAAGCATTGATAATACCGAAAGAACAGGCCAATAGCGCGCCTAGTATCCAAGTGAAATACCACATAAGCGAGTCTCCTAATAAAGTGAGTGATCGTTTTCGCGAATAAAACGAGTGGTTAATTTACCCCATAGTTTTCTATAACACCATGCTGTGTAAATAAAAATAATAGGTATAAAAAAAGCAGCTGCTATAGACATGACTTGTAAAGCATAACTGCTAGAGCTACCGTTAAAGATGGTCAGGCTATCTTGCAAGGCGATTGATGATGGAACGATAAACGGAAACAACGATCCGGCAGCCGTTACTATTGCGCCAATGATGGCGATACAGCTAGATAAAAATGTTAATAGTGGAAAGTTGTTTGAAAATAGATAAGCAGTAGCTAACCCAAAAATTCCAACTATAGGTGCGATGATCAAATTTGGATAAAGTTGGTAGTTGTTAAGCCAACCGGCTTTTGTTGTTTCAACCAACGCAGTTGTATTGATAGTGTTGCCATCCATAATCTGCCAAAGCAGGAGCCCCATAAGAATAAAGCTTATTAATGAAGCCAAGCTGGATGCCTTGATGAATTTGGCAAGGCGCGTATTTAAAGCCTCATCTGTACGCATTTTTGAGTAGCTTGCGCCATGTAAAATTAACAAACTAGTACAGAAAATGCCTGAAAGGATAGCGAACGGATTGAAAAGGCTTATAAATGTAGTGCTAACCATGGCACGATGAAGCTCATCCATTGAAAAAGGTAAGCCAATAAACAGGTTACCAATGATGACCCCTAAGAAAAATGTAGGGAAAATGCTTCCAACAAAAATACCCCAATCCCAAAATTCACGCCAGCGTGGGTCATCAATTTTGCCACGATAGTCAAACCCTAATGGTCTAAAAAATAAACAAAAAAGAGCCAACATTAAAGGAAAGTAAAACAGGGAAAAGGAGGTGCCATATATGACTGGCCAAGCTGCAAAAATTGCGCCTATGGCAAGTACCAACCATACTTGATTGCCATCCCAGTGTGGTGCAAGCACGTTGATTAAAATACGACGTTCGGTATCAGTTTTAGCAGCGAAGGGAAGAATGATGCCAATACCTGTATCGAAGCCGCTTGTGAGCATAAATGCGGTGAATAGAACGCAAATGAGTACCCACCAAATAATTTGTAATGTTTCTAGTTCAAGCATTTATTTCTCCGCTTTTTCTAGTTTTTCAAAATGGTACCGGCCAGTGTGTAACGAGCTGGGCCCAAGTCGGGTGTACTTAAGCATTAAAAACATTTCGACAACAAACAGTAAGGTATAAAACAGAATAAGCCCGGTTAAACTGAAATATAAGTCATTAGCAGTGAGCGTAGAAGTACTTAAGTTGGTGGGTAAAATACCACCTATACTCCAAGGTTGACGACCGTATTCAGCAACAATCCAGCCAGCTTCAGAGGCAACCCAAGGCAGCGGCAGAGAATACAATGCCAACTTGAGTATCAAAGGGCGTTCAGAAATATGTTTTTTGGTGTTTGAATAGATAAATGAAAGCCCAAAAACCAGTAACATCCACATCCCTGATGCAACCATTACACGGAATGTCCAGAATAGAACAGGGACATTAGGTACCGTATCTAACGCTGCTAGTTGTATTTGTTCTTCAGTTGCATCAACAACATTGTCGGTATATTTTTTAAGCAATAATCCATAGCCTAGATGTTCTTTGATTTGTTCAAAGGAGGCTTCATCAACGTCGCTTGCTGTGCCACTCTTAAGTGCCATTAATAGGCGGTAAGCATGTATGCCTTCACGAATTCTCGCTTTGTTTTCGGCAACCAGGTCTTTAATGCCTTTAACTTCTTCATCAAATGAACGGGTGGCTATAATGCCTAATAAATAGGGAATCTTGACAGCGTTATGTGTTTCTTGTGCTTCACGATCAGGGAAGCCGAATACGGTGAAGGCTGCTGGTGCTTCTTCGGTTTCCCACTCAGCTTCGACGGCTGCTAGTTTCATTTTTTGGACTTGGCCGGCTTCGTAACCACTTTCGTCACCCAAAACGATGACAGACCCTATAGCGGCTAAACCAAATGCGGCAGCAATAGCAAAGGACCGATGTGCAAATGCTAGATCGCGTTTTTTCAACATGTACCAAGCAGAAATGCTTAATACAAACATAGAGCCTGTTACATAACCTGCAGAAACGGTATGGATAAATTTAACTTGAGCAACGGGGTTTAGAATGAGTTCTGCGATGCTGGTAAGTTCCATTCGCATTGTCTCATGGTTGAATTCGGCGCCAACGGGGTGCTGCATCCATGCATTCGCAATAAGAATCCACAGTGCTGATAAATTAGAACCAATAGCAACCATCCATGTGGCAGATAGATGTTGTAATTTACTGAGTCGATTCCAACCAAAAAAGAACAAGCCCACAAATGTCGACTCTAAGAAGAAAGCCATCATGCCTTCAATGGCTAGTGGCACACCGAATACGTCGCCCACATAGTGAGAATAATAGGCCCAGTTAGTACCAAATTGAAATTCCAAGGTGATACCAGTTGTAATGCCCATGGCAAAGTTAATGGCAAACAGCTTGCCCCAGAACTTCACCATGTCTTTGTAAATTTGCTTACCGGTCATCACGTAAACAGATTCCATGATGGCTAAGAGGAAAGACAGCCCCATCGTAAGCGGAACAAAAATAAAGTGGAATAGCGCCGTGATGGCGAATTGCATTCTCGATAGTTGGATGACGTCATCAGGTGACATTAGGGTGTTTCCTTTTTAACAGGTGAAATGCTCTCCCCAAAAAGAGTTTTGGTGAAAGATTGTTGTACGTCTTGTTGCGGGTTTGAGAACCACAAAAGCTTAATAACGATAATTAAAGCAAGCTTAATAACCAAAATAGCAATAATTTCTTTACTGAATGTGCTTTTAAAGAACTTTCGCATCATATATATTCCAATAAATTATATAGCTATTCTATTTCAGAATATAGATATAAATCAAGTTGGTCTTGATTCGTTATTACTTTAGAGTATTTATGCGCTAAATATAAGCGTTAATCGATTTTGTGTACTTAAGCAGGCTCAGCAAGAATAACAATACCGCGTTGAATGAAGTCATCCACAATGCTTAGTCCGCCTTGTATAACTACATCGGGATTCGGATGTTTTAATTGATTTGCAAGTTGGGTTAATAATGTTTCTGTTGTCAATTCAATATTATCAGTTAGTGAAGCTAGTAAGGTGTGAGTCATAGGAGTTGTTTCCAAAAAACCAGCCTGATTGTCTGTTGTTCGATAAACAACAAGGTAAGTAGGTTCGTTAGGCGCTTCACTAGGCAAATAGTCAGGTGATATTTTATGAACAGGGTACGTATAGGCCACTGCCATAGCTGTATTGGATACTGTCAGTATTTTATTTAGTGGGTCTTTAATCGTTTTATGTTGGACCTCGCTTTCTTCTGCAATGGAGATAAATAACTCGGTCCATTCATAGTGCGCGAGTTCTACTAAGAAAGGTAAGTCATTTTCAGATTCTTTGCTCTCACGTCGTTCGCTTTGTAAAAACTGAATAAACTCTTGGGAGATTTCTGAAAAATAAGGAGTGTGGCTTTGGTGGCGAGAGAAAAAATCTCGGCACAATGCCGTCCATTTGGCCTCTGGTAATATTTGTTTAAGGACCGGAAAACCGTCGCTAAGCATGCCTGAAATGTTGGCAAAAAGAAGGTCGCGGTACATGTCCATCCGGCGCTCTTCAATGTCCGTCGGTTTAGGCGAATTATCAGGGTCGCGAATATACTGGGTAAATTGGCGCTGCGTCTTAATGAAAGACGGGGTGTTATCCTGTTGCACGTTTTTGTTCTTGTTGGGACACATAATTAGATTGAGCTTGATGAATAAGATCAACTTCTTCAAGTAAGTCAGCAAGCGGGGGGATGTTTAAATCACGTTCTAGCAGTGTAGGGAAAACTCCGAATTGTTCGTAAGCGGTGTCTAATAATTTCCACACGGGGTCAATTACTTTTGTGCCATGAGAATCAATAATAATATCTTCAGATTCATGGTAGTGGCCGGCTATGTGTGCATAGCTAATACGGTCACCAGGTAGTGCTTTAAGAAATTTTTCGGCACTGTATGAATGGTTAACACTATTGACATAAATATTGTTGATATCAAGTAATAATTTACAGTCTGCCTTTTTAATCACAGCATTGATGAAATCAATTTCTTCCATTTCTTTGCCGGGTGCTGCGTAATACGATGCGTTTTCTATGGCGATTTGTTCGCCTAAAATATCTTGAACTTGAATAATTCTATTAGCCACATAATCAACCGCTTCTTCAGTGAAGGGGATAGGCATTAAGTCATACATATGACCACCGTCACTACAGTAAGTAAGGTGTTCAGTATAAATTTTGATTTGGTGCTGTTTTAAAAAGTTGCGGATATCGCGAACAAATTCAACGTCTATTGGATCTGGACTACCAAGACTAAGTGATAGACCGTGGGTGACAAATGGAAACTGCTCAGTTAGAGCCCGAAGTTGTTTGCCAAATTTCCCACCAATACGAATCCAATTTTCAGGAACGATTTCATAAAAATCGACATTGCTAGGCGGGTTCTCAGAGAGCGAGCCCGTGAAGGCTCGCCTTAATCCGAGACCTGCTCCATTAACTGGATAGGTACTATTCATATTGTTATATGAACTTATTTTTTACCGCTACATTTGCCTTCAGCACACTTGCCTTCGCCGCATTTAGCTTCTTTTGCTTTTTCTGCCGCTTTATCAGCGCCACATTTGCCTTCGCCACATTTAGCTTCTTTAGCTTTGTCGCCACCGCATTTGCCTTCGCCACATTTAGCTTCTTTAGCTTTGTCGCCACCGCATTTACCTTCGCCGCATTTAGCTTCTTTAGCTTTGTCGCCACCGCATTTACCTTCGCCGCATTTGCCGTCAGCTTTTTTACCGTCTTTAGCGCCGCATTTGCCTTCACCACATTTGCCTTCAGCAAGCACCATATAGCCTGTTTCAAGTTCAGTTGCACCAAATGGGTTTGTAGCTGCGCTAGCAGCAGGAGCGAAAGCCATAGATGTTACGAATGCTGCGCCAATGGCAGCTACTAATGGTTTTTTTGTAGAATTTTTCATAATGTTGTCCTTTATTGTAATGTTAAAACTATATAACTAGTCGTCTTGCCATAGTTCTTATTGAAGTTCAGACAAATCTGACTTGTTAACTATATGCGATTTACTAGACCATGCAAAGATAAAAAATCTTACAGCTGTTTTTAATAATTTGCGTAGTAACAATAGCTGGGGGTGTATGAACTGGAAATGAATTAGTCGATAACTTTCTTCTTGAACTCACAAAGGTCTTCAATGACGCAGGAGCCACACCGTGGCTTACGGGCAACGCATGTATATCTACCGTGTAAAATGAGTAGATGATGGGCATCAATAGAGAAAGCTGATGGAACATGTTTCACGAGCTTCTTTTCGACGTCTAACACGGTTTTTCCGGGTGCCATGTTGGTTCGATTGCTTACCCTATATATATGCGTATCAACTGCCATGGTCGGTTGCCCAAAAGCAGTATTTAGTACAACATTGGCTGTTTTTCGCCCAACACCCGGTAGCGCTTCTAACTCCGCACGAGTTTGTGGTACGTCACTGTCGTGTAGGTCAACCAACATTTTGCAGGTTTTAATAATGTTGGCGCCTTTGGTGTTAAACAAGCCAATCGTCTTAATGTATTGCTTTAGCCCATCGACACCCAAATCGTAGATTGCTTGAGGTGTGTTAGCTACAGGGTAGAGCTTGTCCGTGGCTTTGTTAACGCCTTTGTCGGTAGATTGGGCGGAGAGAATGACAGAAATCAACAGCTCAAATGGTGAGCTGTAATTGAGCTCTGTTTCAGGGTCTGGAATAGCCTTGGCTAAACGTTTAAAAATCTCTAGGCGTTTGGCTTTGTTCATCTATGACGTAGAGTTAATTACTTTAGAACCCATTTTTTATCTTCAAGAATCAATTCAGCTTGTTTTTGTTGGGGAACACCTAATACCAAGAGCTTTTGTAAGTGAGAATTAGAGAAAGGGGTATGCTCTGTATAAGCGCTAGTAAAATCTACAGTAGCCTGTGTTGTTGATGTCATGCGAATGGCATCAATTGTTTGAACTTGTTGTATAACGGCGATAATACGTGCATTTCGAAGATTGGCATCTCCCCATGGTTTGCCTACTAATAGCTTTTCGCCTTCATCTGTAAACTTTAAATAAACACCAGAACGGCCAGAGGTTTTACATTCGGCTAAATTGGCATCAATAACAGTTTGTTGCTCTGAACACGTCCAGCCACGTGCATCTTTGCCATGAGCGTTGGGGTTATTAGTAACGATGCTAACCGCATAACCCGATGGTTTGTCTGGTGAATTGAGGGTGGCAAGCGCTAATTCTTTAGTTAGAACAGGAGGTTTGTGGCAGGCTAAAAGAATTAAGCAGCCAGTGATAATAAGAACAATTTTGCTGAGTTGGTTTACCATAATCAATCTTTAAGGAATTATTGAACGGATGATACATTGTAATCTAGAGGTTAGGTATTCGAATGATTAATTGGTCAAAAATTGATACTGTCTTATTGGATATGGATGGCACCTTATTAGACTTACGGTTTGATAATTATTTTTGGCAAACGTTAGTGCCTAAATATTATGCTGAAAGAGAGGGTGTATCGTTAGATCAAGCCGTTAAGACGTTAGCACCTATTTTTAAAGAGGAAGAAGGTAAGCTGAATTGGTATTGTTTGGATTTTTGGAGTAAAAAGTTATCTATCAATATAATAGAGCTTAAACATCAAGCAAAAGCGACGATTCAAGTGCTACCGTACACACGAGAGTTTTTAATGGCGTTGAAACAGGCTGATATTCGTTGTGTATTGGTGACCAATGCGCATATGGATAGCCTGACATTAAAAATGCAAGAAACAGGGTTGATAGAGTTTTTTGATGCGACTATTTGTGCACATGACATTGGTTACCCAAAAGAACATCAGTTATTTTGGCAAGGTATACAGCAGCTAGAAGGTTTTATGGTGGAGCGCACTTTATTTGTAGACGATAGCCTTAGTATTTTGAAATCTGCCGAGACGTTTGGGCTAACTCAACTGGTGGCTATTGCATGCCCAGACAGTACTCAGGCATCTAGGCAAGTTGATGATTTTTTAGCAGTTGAACACTTGGGGGAGTTATTGCCAATAAAATAAAGGTTAGGCCTTTAACGTCTGTAAGGTTTTTTATTTCTATTTTGTGAATGCGTTGTAGGTGGTTTGTAAGCTTTTTTTGTAGCAGGCTTAAGCTTGGGCAATGTGGACGCATCTATATTTTGAAACGGAATTTTATGTGAAATATAGGTTTCAATATCAGGTAGTGAATAAGCGTATGTTTCGCATGCGAAGCTAATGGCAATACCGCTAGCGCCAGACCGAGCTGTACGGCCAATGCGGTGAACATAGTCTTCAGCATCTTGAGGCAAATCAAAATTAAAAACATGTGTCACGTCGGGTATATGTAAGCCACGGGCGGCAACATCGGTTGCAATTAAAATGGGTAGTTCACCATCTTGGAATTTTTTGAGAATTCGTTGACGTTTGTTTTGTGGAACATCGCCAGATAACACGGCACTATTAAAGTCGTTTCCTTCTAGCGTGCGGTTGAGTTTGTCTGCATTATGTTTGGTGTTAATGAAAATAATGGCCCGTTCTGGCGTTTGCTCATTCAGCAGCATAACGAGTAATGGCAATTTTTCATTGTCTGCAGGGTAATACATGTGCTCTACCACTTGCTTAGCAGTAATTTGCTTAGGTTCAATACGCACCATTTCTGGTTCGTTCATATGTTCATAAGCAAGCTCTGTCACTTTGAAAGACAAGGTGGCTGAAAATAACATATTAAGGCGAAGTTCTGGCTCAGGTAGGCGGCGTAATAGATAACGAATATCATTAATAAAGCCGAGGTCAAACATTCTATCTGCTTCGTCGAGTACTAATGCTTCTACACTTCTTAAATTAAATACTTTTTGTTTGAAAAAATCGATAGTCCGGCCAGGTGTACCAATAAGAATATCGATGCCATCTTCTATTGTTTTTCGTTGTTTTTCGTAATCTGTACCACCGTATGCCAAGCCAATTTTAATATTGGTATGTTTGCCGATAATCGCTGCATCGTTATAGATTTGTATGGCCAGCTCTCTAGTGGGGGCTAGAATCAACGCTCTTACGGCTTTTGGGTTTTCTTGTGGTTCAGCCATTAATAAACATTGGTAGGTAGCCAATAAAAAGGCAATGGTTTTGCCCGTTCCGGTTTGTGCTTGCCCAGCAACATCTTTAGATTTTAATGAAATTGGTAAGGTTTGCTCCTGAATAGGTGAGCAGTGTGTGAACCCCGCGTCATTAAGGCCCAGCATAAGTTGTTCGGATAACCCTAACGAGTTAAATGGTGTTTCAGTTAAATGGGTAGATGCCATGAGTTGATTTAGGGCCTGTGAGTTGTCAAAAAAGTGATGTCAGACATGAATAATTTCATGTTAAGCTATGCAGCAGCTATCGTACCCTTTATACGTTAAGGACGCATGGTTTTAATTAAATTGGAGAAAAATAGTGAGTGAGAGTTTAGTACATACATCTGACGATAATTTTGAACAAGATGTGCTTAATGTAACAGAGCCTGTATTAGTGGATTTTTGGGCAGAATGGTGTGGGCCTTGCAAAATGATTGCGCCAATTTTAGACGAAGTGGCGGATGAATATGCAGGCAAAGTCAAAGTGGTAAAGCTTGATATTGACTCAAACCCTGGTATGCCAAGACGGTTTGGCGTTAGAGGTATTCCGACTTTAATGATTTTTAAAAATGGTGAAGTTGAAGCGACTAAAGTAGGTGCTGTTTCAAAGTCTCAACTGACAGCATTTATTGATAGTAACGTTTAATATCAACGTCTTCGTCTAGAAAACTGGACGAAGACGTATTTTAGTGCTACCTTTATACCTGTAATACAAAATTCTTAGCACGCGACGTGCGACATTCAAAAAAAACCAAGACATAATTTAATGCGACATTTAGATCGCACTTTCCCCTATTTACAACCCTCCTAAAAGACTCTATGAATTTAACTGAACTGAAGCGTAAACCTGCAACTGAAATTCTTCAAATTGCTAAAGACTTAGGTGTTGATAACACCGGGCGATCAATAAAACAAAACACCGTATTCCAAATACTAAAAAAAGTAGCAAAAAAAGGCGATGACATCCATGGCGATGGTGTCCTTGAAATTTTATCGGATGGGTTTGGGTTCTTAAGGTCGGCAGATGGTTCATTTTTAGCAGGCCCTGATGATATTTATGTATCACCCAGTCAGATTCGCCGGTTTGGTTTAAGAACAGGGGATACGATTTCAGGGAAAATTCGTCCACCTAAAGACAACGAACGTTATTTTGCCTTATTAAAGGTTGATACGCTTAATTATGAAAAACCCGAACACGCAAAAAACAAAATAGCATTTAAAGATTTAACACCGCTGTTTGCCAATGAGCGTCTATTCCTTGAAATGGGAAATGGTACGACAGAGGATTTAACCGCTAGAATTATCGACCTAGTGTCTCCGATTGGAAAAGGCCAGCGTGGCTTAATTGTTTCTCCGCCAAAAGCGGGTAAAACAATGATTATGCAGAATTTGGCACATTCAATTGCTGTTAATAACCCAGATTGTCATTTAATTGTTTTGTTGATTGATGAACGTCCAGAAGAGGTGACAGAAATGTCACGCACAGTGAAAGGTGAGGTTATTTCAAGTACGTTTGATGAACCAGCAGCTCGCCATGTACAAGTCGCAGAAATGGTTATCGAAAAAGCCAAGCGAATGGTAGAGCACAAACAAGATGTTATTATTTTATTGGACTCAATCACACGTCTAGGGCGTGCCTATAATACGGTGGCTCCTTCATCGGGTAAAATTCTAACCGGTGGTGTAGATGCTAATGCCTTAGAGCGGCCTAAACGTTTCTTTGGTGCAGCACGTAACATTGAAGAAGGTGGCAGCTTAACGATTATTGCCACAGCCTTGGTTGAAACCGGTTCAAGAATGGATGATGTTATTTACGAAGAGTTTAAAGGTACGGGTAATATGGAGCTGCATTTAGAACGTAAAATTGCAGAAAAACGTGTTTACCCTGCTATTAACGTGAACCGTTCTGGTACGCGTCGCGAAGAATATTTGGTTGATGCAGACATCCTGCAAAAAACATGGATTCTACGTAAAATTCTTAACCCGATGGATGAAATGGGTGCAATTGAATTCTTACTTGAGCGCTTTAAGAAAACCAAAACAAACAGTGAGTTTTTTGATTCAATGAAGCGATAGTTAGCTTTTTAGAACAAAAAAAGAGCCTCAATTGAGGCTCTTTTTTTTGCGTAATACAAACGAGTCTAGTCTTTCACTTCTTCTCGAGAAATGGCACGATGACCAATATCAGTGCGGAAATAGACATTGTCCCAATGGATGCTACCGACCGTTTCGTAGGCTTTTATTTGAGCGTCATACACGCTATCGCCTAAAGCGCATGTGCACAATACGCGACCGCCATTAGTCGTGACGTCGACACCTTGCATTTTTGTGCCGGCATGAAATGTTTTTGAATCACTGGTTTCTTCTGAAATACCCGTAATGACATCACCCTTGTTGTAATCAAAGGGGTAGCCACCAGCCGCTAAAACAATACCTATAGCGGTACGTGAATCCCATTTTGCTTGAACGGTATCTAATTGATTATCTAAGGCAGCATTGCAAAGCGCCACCATATCGCTTTGTAAGCGCATCATAATCGGTTGAGTTTCTGGGTCACCAAAGCGGCAGTTATATTCAAGAACCTTGGGCGTACCTTCTGCATCAATCATCACGCCGGCATATAAAAAGCCTGAATAGGGAATACCGTCTTTAATCATTCCATCCAGTGTTGGTTGGATGATGGTGTCCATAATGGTTTGGTGCATTTGTTTTGTTACAACAGGTGCTGGCGAATACGCGCCCATACCGCCGGTATTAGGCCCTTTGTCACCATTGTCACGGGCTTTATGGTCTTGAGATGATGCCATAGGTAATGCTTGATTGCCATTGGCGATAACGATAAAGCTGGCTTCTTCACCGACTAAAAACTCTTCGACCACAACTCGGTGACCAGCTTCGCCAAAGGCATTGCCTGCGAGCATGTCATTCACTGCATCAATTGCCTCTTGTTCAGTTTCTGCGAGAATAACGCCTTTACCTGCAGCTAAGCCATCGGCTTTAACAACGATGGGAGCGCCTTTGGCACGAATGTAATCACTGGCCAATTGAATATCGGTAAAGCTTTGGTAATCAGCAGTCGGAATGTTGTGCCTTGCCAAAAAGTCTTTACAGAATGCTTTTGAGCCTTCAAGTTGAGCTGCTGCTTTTGATGGGCCAAAGCAGCGTAATTTATTGTCTTTAAATACATCGACGATACCTTCAACTAACGGTGCTTCAGGACCGATGATAGTTAAATCTATCGCGTTACTTTTAGCGAAAGAAAGAAGTGCGGGGATGTCTTCAGCTGATATGTCTACGTTAGTTAGCTTTTTTTCTAGCGCAGTACCCGCATTACCAGGCGCAACGAAGACTTGTTTAACGTCTTTTGATTGTGCCGCCTTCCATGCAAGTGCATGTTCGCGACCACCACCACCAACGATAAGAATATTCATAGTTAAGCTCTCTTTAATTTAGTGTCTAAAGTGACGCATGCCGGTGAAGACCATCGCAATGCCGTGTTCATCAGCAGCAGCAATAACTTCGTCATCTCGCATGGATCCGCCGGGCTGTATGACTGCTTTAATACCCACTTCAGCAGCATTATCTAAACCGTCTCTAAAGGGGAAAAATGCATCGGATGCCATCACTGCACCGTTAACCTCTAATCCTGCATGCTCAGCTTTAATGGCCGCAATTCTAGCGGAATTAACACGGCTCATTTGCCCAGCGCCAACGCCGATGGTGGCATTGTTTTTACCGTACACAATGGCATTTGATTTTACAAATTTAGCTACGCGCCAAGTGAATAATAAATCATTCATTTCTTGTTCGGTTGGTTGGCGTTTGCTAACAACAGTTAGGTCGTTGTATAGCTCTGTGTCTGCAGATTGAACAAGTAGGCCACCATTTATACGTTTAAAATCTAATGATGCTTGAGCTGACGTGTTCCATTGCCCACAATCCAATAATCGAACATTCTTTTTACCCGCCACTATCTCAATGGCTGCTTTTTCAATGCTTGGTGCAATAATAACTTCTACAAACTGTTGATCAACGATCGCTTGTGCTGTTGCCGCATCAAGAGGTCTATTGAATGCAATAATGCCGCCAAATGAAGATTCAGGATCAGTTTTATAGGCTGAATTATAGGCATCTAAAATTGATTCGCCTATAGCAACACCACAAGGGTTTGCGTGTTTAACGATGACGCATGCTGGCGCATCATCAAATTGTTTTACGCACTCTAAAGCAGCGTCAGTATCGGCAATGTTATTGTATGAAAGCTCTTTACCTTGTATTTGTTTTGCAGCGGCAATTGAGCCTGGTGTTTGTTGGTTATCCACATAAAAGGCTGCTTTTTGGTGTGGGTTTTCACCATAACGCATTACTTGTTGCTGCTTGAATTGAACATTAAACGTTCTAGCAAAATCGGCTTTGTTACCGTCTTCTTGAATAGTGCCTAAATAGTTGGCAATGGCGCCATCATATTGAGCGGTATGTTCGAATGTTTTAACGGCCAAATTAAACCGAGTAGCATCATTTACAGACCCTGTTGATTTGATACTAGTGAGTACCATCTCGTAGTCTGATGGTTCGACCACTATGGTCACATCTTTGTGATTTTTTGCAGCTGCACGAATCATCGTCGGGCCACCAATATCAATATTCTCAATGGCAGTAGCTAAGTCACAGTCGGGGTTGGCAACTGTTTGTTGAAAGGGGTAAAGATTAACAACAACCAAGTCGATGGCGCTGATGTTATTTTTTTTCATAACATCTTGATCAATATCACGACGCCCTAAAATACCACCATGAACTTTTGGGTGAAGTGTTTTGACTCGCCCATCCATCATTTCAGGAAAGCCGGTGTAGTCACTTATTTCAATAACAGGTATGTTGTTTTGTTGTAGTAACTTTGCAGTACCACCGGTCGAAATAAGCTCAATATCTAATGCGGCAAGTTGTTGGCAAAGTTCTATAACGCCTGATTTGTCTGACACACTAATGAGTGCTCTGGAGATTTTGTTGTTCATGAATAACCCTGGCTATTTGTTGAGACAAATGTCTACTGGATGAACAGCGCATTTTATAGAAATAAGGGCTTTCTTGCTTGTTTTTTTAAGTTAGAAACGACAGCTTGGGGAAATAGGGGCTAATTATTCGATATGGTACTCGGACATTTTTTTTCGAAGTGTTCCTCGACTTAAACCTAACATTTTTGCGGCTTTTGATTGATTTGACTTTGTATAAGCTAGAACGGCTTCTATCAGTGGTTTTTCAACTTCACTGATTACCATCGAATGTAAATCAACAATTTCATCGCCATCAAGTTGATCGAAATAATCTTCTAAGCTTTTTTTAACCTCTTGACATAAAGGTGTTTTGAACGAGTTAGTTGTCATGCCGCTATTGTAATATTATTTTTAAGCGCATAAAAAACTTTATCGATAAAAGCCAATTGTTGTTCGGGGGTGTCTAAGGTGTAGGCTTTTTTTATAGTGGGTAGTAGTGATGTATCAATTTTAGTGAAGTACCAGTTGATATGTTTACGCGCAATTTTTACGCCCATAACCGGGCCGTAAAAGCCATGTAATAGCGTTATATGTTGGCTAATGATGTTATGTCTTTCGTCAAAATCCGGGGCTGCTAACTGCTCGCCTGTTTTAAGGTAATGGTTAATCTCGCGAAATATCCAAGGATTGCCCTGAGCACCACGACCAATCAGTAACCCATCTGCATCCGTATGTTCTAGAACAAACTGTGCCTTTTCTGGTGTGGTAATGTCGCCATTGGCTAAAACAGGGATACTCACGGCTTTTTTTACAGCTCTAATGGTTTCGAATTCAGCGTCACCTTTGTATTTGCAGGCTCGGGTACGACCGTGTACGGCGAGTGAAGCAATCCCCGCTTGTTCTGCTATTTGGGCAATCGATATTGCATTTTTATTTTGCGTATCCCAGCCCGTTCTGATTTTAAGGGTGACGGGTATTGTTACTGTTGACACCACAGCCGTTAATATATCGTTAACCAAGGGTTCATCACGCAATAAAGCGGAACCAGCAGCAACATTACATACTTTTTTTGCTGGGCAACCCATGTTGATATCAATAATTTGAGCACCAGCTTGTTGATTATATAAGGCAGCCGCAGCCATTTGTTGGGGATCTGTACCCACGATTTGCACAGCACGAGGTTCTTTTTCACCTTGGTGGTCTCGTTTTAACTGTGTACGTGGATTATTAATGAGCAAGGGGTTTGAGGCGGTCATTTCTGAAACAGCAAGTCCTGCGCCCAGCTGACGACAAATTTGTCTAAATGGGCGGTCGGTAATACCAGCCATAGGTGATAAAACGAGATTATTATTGAGTGTATAAGGGCCAATCTTCATGTGACTAGTTTAGCAACTTTTTACTTGGGCCGTTATAACGAGACTAAAAGATAGTTAACAAGGTTAAAAACTAAATGATATTTCGAAACCGCTAACAGGCTCTTTTGGTTTACTGAGGTATACAGTGATCTGTTTTGTACTGAAGGGCTTAAATGGGTCGTGCATATCTGCACTGATCAAGTAATCGCTTTTTTTGAATGATACTTGAGCGTTGTTTTGCCCTATGGCGGTAGACAATGTGAGGTGGATAATTGGGTAGTCTTGATTAACGGGCGCCGTATTTTTTATTGTCAGTTTTAGCTGCAGTGTATTTGAACGTGTTGGGTGATTAGATAATTCCCTATCAAGAACTCTTAGTTCATTTGTATTTTTATACTTTGGAATACGAAGGTTAAATGCCTGATTTAGCTTTTCGAAAGCGGGCTGAAGTTGTGTGTTTTGTGTAAAGTAGTTTGGGTAGTTCGACACCAATTGAAATATTAAGGCGATTAAGGCGACAAAACTTAATAACCCAAAGGGTATTTTGCTCCGTTGTTTTGGCTTGTCTGTTTCCCAAGCCGGGTTTTCAAGTTGGGTGAGTTCGTCATGGTTCTCTTCCGTTAATTGCTCATCTACTTCAGGTGTGGCTGGGGCAATGAAAGGGTCTTCTTGAGGAAGCTCTAATGCGCGAACGCTATCAGGCGTTTTAAGTTGGTGCTTAATGGCATCAAAAATATCGTTACAGTGCCCACAGCGAACTAAACCATTTTTTGCGTCTACTTGTTCTTGAGAAACTTGTAGTGTGCTTGAGCAACTGGGGCAAAGGGCGTATTGCATGGGTTTAATTAATGTTTACGAGCGTGCAGGCAAGCCCAATTGTCTTGCACTGTTGGGGGCTCAAAAATAAATTTGTCTGTGTATGCATAGGTAACTGACTCAATTTGTTCCGAGAGAATGCCTGATAGTATAAGCTGCCCATTGGGTTTAACAAGGTTTGAAATGTCGTTGGAAAAGGTAATTAACGGTTCGGCAAGGATATTTGCAACAACCGTATCGTGGGTGTCTTTAGGATAATCATGCGCATCAAAAATAGTTAAACGATCTTGGACACTATTTTTTTCAGCATTATTTTGGGTTGCTATTAGTGCTTGTGGGTCAATATCAATACTGGTGGCTTTGTCTGCGCCCATTAATAATGATGCGATAGCGAGAATGCCGGAACCACAGCCAAAATCAAAGACCGTTGTATTTGTAAGGTTTTGCTGAGCGAGCCAACTTAAACAAAGGGCGGTTGTTGGGTGGGTGCCCGTTCCAAAGGCTAAGCCGGGGTCAAGCCATAAAATGGTTGCATCGGGTTCTGGCGGGGAGTGTTCTGTTGAGCAAACCCAAAAGTCATCACCAAATTTTATAGGCTGAAAGTGTTCTAACCACAATCGCTCCCAGACTTGGTTTTCTAAGCGTTCAAGGTGTATTTTCCAAGAGTTGCTATTATCAACGCTTTCAGTGAAAATCTGCTCTATGCGGCTTAAATCGTGCTGTTCATCAAACAAACCAGTAACTAGTACTTCTTCCCACAAGGGTGTGGTTTCTAACGGTGGTTCATAAATAGGTTGGTTTAGTGCGTCTGTAAAGGTAACTGAAAGAGCCCCGTTGTTTTCGAGTATTTCTTCAAACGAAGGGGCTAGTTCTTTGGATGTTGTGATGGTTACTTGTTGCCATGGCATGGCGTTTTATAACCCTAATTTCTTTTCCAAATAATGGATGTTGTAAATACCAGATGTGAAATCTTTATCAACAACAATATCCCTTAATAATGGGATGTTAGTGTGAACGCCGTCAATAACCATTTCATTTAACGCGTTCTTAACTCTTGCTAGCGCAGACTCACGATCATTACCTGATGCAATCAGTTTGCCGATCATGGAGTCATAATATTGAGGAATCGTATAGCCGTTGTATATATGGCTGTCAAAGCGAATACCCGGGCCACCTGGGACATGAAGTTGAGTAATTTTTCCTGGTGATGGCATGAATGTTTCTGAATGCTCGGCATTTAATCGGCACTCAATTGCATGGCCTTGAATTTTAATATCATCTTGTGAGTAGCTTAAAGGCTCTTCTGCTGCAATTTTAAGTTGTTCAGCGACGATGTCGACATTGGTAACAATCTCAGTAATCGGGTGTTCTACCTGAACGCGCGTATTCATTTCGATGAAATAAAATTCGCCTTTTTCATATAAAAACTCGAACGTGCCTGCACCAAAATAACCTATATCCGAACAGGCGTTGGCGCAACGGCGGCCAATTTCTTGACGTACTTCTTCAGTAATACCAATAGCCGGTGCTTCTTCAATCACCTTTTGGTGTTTACGTTGAGTAGAACAGTCACGTTCGCCAAGATGAATAGCATTGCCATGTTTGTCTGCGAGTACTTGAAACTCAATATGACGAGGCGTTTCGAGGAATTTTTCCATGTACACCATGTCGTTACCAAAAAAACTATTGGCTTCAGTTTTTGTTAGTGCGATAGCATTAAGTAAAGCAGCTTCCGTATGGACAACGCGCATACCTCGTCCACCACCACCGCCAGCAGCTTTGATAATAATCGGGTAACCAATGTTGCGGGCAAGTTTTACATTGCGTTCTTTGTCATCATTTAACGGGCCATCAGAGCCAGGTACGCAAGGCACGCCGGCTTTTTTCATCGCGGCAATTGCAGATACTTTATCGCCCATTAGGCGAATTGTTTCAGAGCGCGGGCCGATGAAGGTAAAGCCACTTTGTTCTACTCGCTCAGCAAAGTCCGCGTTTTCAGACAAAAAACCATAACCAGGATGAATCGCTTCTGAATCTGTTATTTCTGCAGCACTAATGAGTGCAGGAACATTGAGGTAGCTTTCAGTAGAGGATGGGCCACCAATGCAAATAGCTTCATCAGCTAAACGCACGTGTTTTAAATCGCGGTCAGCTGAAGAGTGGACGGCTACAGTTTGAATGCCAAGTTCTCGGCAAGCACGCAAGATGCGTAAAGCAATTTCGCCTCGGTTGGCAATAAGAATTTTATCGAACATAGTTATCTCGTCGAAAAGTGTGTGGAATGAAAAAGATTATTCAATAATGAATAAAGGTTGATCAAACTCTACAGCTTGACCACTTTCAACTAGGATTGATTGGATGACACCAGATTTGTCAGCTTCAATTTGGTTTAATATTTTCATGGCTTCAATAATGCACAATGTGTCGCCCTTTTGTACGCTTTGGCCTGCCTTAATAAAAGGCCCTGCATCAGGTGCAGGTGACGAGTAATACGTCCCCACCATCGGTGATTTAACAACATGTCCAGTCGGCTCTGCAGGTGTATCTGTAACTGCTGCAGGCGAGGTGGTTGTTACAACAGGCGCAGCGACTGGTGCTTGAGCAACAGGTTGTGTTGAAGAATAACGATTGATTCTGACAGACTCTTCACCTTCATGAATTTCAATTTCTGCTATGTCTGATTCTTCAATCAGCTCAATCAATTTTTTTACTTTTCTAATATCCATAATAGCTCTCTCTTTGGTTTATGGTGTGGAATTAATGATTGGTAATGCGGCCCGTAACGCAAGTTCGTAGCTGTCTGGGCCAAATCCGCAGATAACACCTTTCGCAACATCAGAAAAATAGGAGTGTTGGCGAAATGATTCTCGTGCGTGAACATTTGATAAATGTAGCTCAATAAAGGGAATGTCTGTTGCTAATAATGCATCCCGAAGCGCTACGCTAGTATGTGTAAAGGCAGCTGGATTTATTAATATGACATCTACGTTATCTTGCTTGTTTTGTTGGATTCTATTGACCAAGTCGTGCTCGGCATTACTTTGGTAAAACATGAGCTGGTGGCCGTTTTCTTCTGCTAGTTCGCGCAAAGACATTTCTATATCATCGAGTGTGGTTGACCCATAGATAGTCGGTTCGCGAGAACCTAATAGATTTAAATTTGGTCCATTGATGACGGAGATAATTGCCATGAGCCTGTTATGTTTTGATTAAGTTGGCGTTGTCAGGATTATAAATGCAATTTTGGGAAAGAGATATTAAAAAGTCCATATAAATCCTTACTTCTTGCAAGTTACATACAAATGACTGCAAGTTATAGGGAGTTATAGTGTTTGTAGCCCGGTTAAACTAAGGATTTTTTGGTTGCTTAGTATGCCGGCTTGTCGAGCGATTATCTGCCCTTTAGGGTTTATGATGACAGAAAATGGCAGTGCGCCAATTCGATTGCCATAGCGTTGTGCTAAATTAACCCCTTCTATTTCTGCAATTAGCGTTGGGTAATTGATGCCCATTTCAAACGCGTATTGTTTTACGGCCTCTGCATCATCAATAGCAACACCAATAAATTGTAAGTTCTTATCGCCGTACTTTTTTTGTAAATGTATAAATTCGGGAATTTCTTTTCTACAGGGCGGGCACCATGTTGCCCAAAAATTTAAAACGATGTGTTTACCGTCCCACTCTTTAATATATCTTTTTTTGCCTTCTAGATCCGGTAATGAAAAAGCCGGACGAGAAACTGTTGGTTGTGGGCTTTGAGGTTTAGCGATGACAGGTACTTTGTCAGCAATATAAAAATAGGCAGCACCAAATAGAGTAGCAATACAAATGGCAGATAATAAGGCTTGATGTTTTTTCAATTTAAATAGCATTGTTAATTTGAGTTAAAAAATCATTGGCATTTAAATAGCCGATAACTCGCCCAGTAGCCTGTGGTTGTTCAGCGGGGTTAAAAAACAAGATGGCAGGTGGCCCGATTAATTTAAATTGATTCAGTAAGGTTCGGTCATCTGTATTGTTAGCAGTTACATCAGCTTGAATGAGTAACGTATTGCTTAACGCTTGTTTTACTTGTGGGTCTGTGAAGGTAAAATGTTCCATTTCTTTACAAGACACACACCAGTCTGCGTAAAAATCTAACATAACGGTTTGTTTGTTTTGCGCGGCTGTTTCTAATATGTCCTTGAGCTCTTCAGCGTTTTTGACACGCTGAAACTGTAGACCTGAAGATTGAGCGCTTTGCTGGTTAGATGCATTGAAGTTGGATAGCGGGTTGAATGGATTGCTGCCGCCAGTGGCCGCACCGATGATTAGAATAATGCCGTAAATGAGGGATATAACACCCAGGCCTTTAAATAGTTTTTGCCAACCAGATGCTTCTTTAGGTAACGCATCGAGGGCTTTTAAATAAATAGCGCAAACAATCAATAATGCAGCCCACAGTGCCAAACTAATGTTTCCGGGTAATATGCGTTCCATTAACCAAATAGCAACGGCAATTAACATAACGCCAAAGAAATATTTGATGGGTTCCATCCATTTGCCGGCCTTCGGCAATAATTCACCAGCGGACATGCCGATGATAATTAACGGCACACCCATGCCTAAGCCCAGTGAAAACAAAGCAAAACCGCCTAAAACCGCATCACCCGTTTGACCAATATAAATGAGTACGCCAGCCAATGGAGCGGCAACGCATGGTCCAACAATCAAGGCGGATAGCCCACCCATAATAAAACTACCGACTAAAGAATTATGTTTTTGATGTTGAGAAATTGATGCTAATTTGCTTTGTATAAAACTAGGCAGCTGTAATTCGAACAAACCAAACATGGACAATGCCAATAAAACAAACAACAAGCTAAAGCTACTAAGAATCCAGGGGTTTTGGAAAGTGGCTTGTAGGTTGCTGCCAAATAGGCCCGCTAATATGCCAAATACAGCGTACATCGCAGCCGCAGCGACTACATAACTAAGTGATAAGAGGAAGGCCCTACGACGAGTTAAATTTTCACCTTGGCCAATAATGATGCCAGATAAAATAGGAATCATAGGGAACACACAAGGCGTAAATGATAGTGCTAACCCGGCGCCAAATAAGAGGATGCAAACTTTTAAAAAAGAAAGGTCAAAAAGTGATTGTGCAATTTGATCTGTTTCAGAGACAAGCGGTGGTTTTGAAGAGGAGCTAGGGTTTGTGCTTTGAGTTGCGGCTGGAATAATTAATTGGACAGTCTTGCTCATGGGTGGGTAACACACGCCTATATCAGCACAGCCTTGAAAAGTGACCGTCAATGTCACCGTTTCCCCGGGGTTTAACTGATGAATAAGGCGCTGTTCTAGATTAAGCTCATGATAATAAACGATGGTGTCGCCAAACGTTTCGTCGTGCTTAGCTTTGCCCTTTGGAAAGTCAATGTTGACTAGCTGAACTGAATTGGGCTGGTCGACAGACACGCCGATTTTGTCTTGATACAAGTAATACCCATCGGCCACTTGCCAGCTTAATTGGACTGTATTTGCGCGAGTGATGTCAGCCATAAAGCTAAAGGCTTTATCTGGCTCGAGCAACTCATCTGTTTGGGATTGGAAACCACCAAACAGTTCTTTTAGTGTGTTGACTGCCGTTGTTGAAACAGGTGTGGGCGGTTCAATAGCAAAGGCAACTTGTGCAGGGGGAAAGCAAAAACCTTCATCTGAACAACCGACATAATCTAACAATAATTTAAATGGCTCATTTGTGCCTGAATAGGGCACAACAACATGCGCGGTGTTTCTAACGTTGTTTTTGTCATCTGACGTACTTTGAAATTCTGGCGTACCCAATGTCACGTCTGATGTAGCGCTTGAAAAACGAAGGTTGTTTTTGTTTAAGTAGTAACCCTCATCAATGTCTGCTTTTATAGAAATCGAGCTATCGGTTACGTCACTAGAAAAGTGAAAGTACTGAGCGCTATCAGAGATGGCCAGGTTGGCGACACAGGTAAGCGTTAATAAAAGAGGTCTAAGTAATTGAATTAACATGCGATAGTAAACGGATAAAGTGGGTTTGTTAACGAAAGTGTAATAAACATTATAGCGTATAGGTTATTGGCTTCGCACCAAATGGGCTTATATTATGTATCGGTTAAAAAAGAAGACCGCATAGGTGGCCACTTTCTTTCTGTTTATATCCTGTGTAAGCTGATTGTTATGAATCCATTTTCCTTCTTTCTTTTGTTGCTTATTGTTGTGCCCGTTGTGGAAATTTATTTTCTAATCCAAGTGGGTGGTGTTATTGGCGCTTTTTCAACCATTGTGCTAATCGTAATTACGGCGGTATTGGGTGCTTATTTATTTAGGCAACAGGGGTTGGCAACGTTTCAACGGGTACAGGCCACCATAGCAAGAGGTGAAATACCGGCTTTGGAAATGATTGAAGGATTGGTGCTTATGGTGAGCGGCGGACTGTTACTGACACCAGGGTTTTTTACCGATACCGTTGGTTTTCTTTGTTTAGTCCCCTTATTACGAGCCAAAATAGCGTTGTCAGTCATTAAAAACCAAGTGGGAGGCGCATCATCTTTTCAACAAGGTGGCTTTAAACAAGACCCTCATTCAGATGTTAGTGATGAAGATATCATTGAAGGCGAATTTAAGCGCGAAGATGATAAGAAACTCGAAAAATAGCGGACTGGTTTTATAAGACGACGTCAAACCCTTCAAAATTAGGGTGCCCTAAATATAACCCTTTTGTTTGCCCTGCTTGAGCATGCACTTGCTTGAAGGCATCAGAGTGAGTCCAATCGTCAAACGTGTTTTTGCTATCCCAAACAGTATGCGATGCGAACAAAGTGTGGTCTTCTTGTTCTGGTCCACGTAACAAATGAAACGTTTTGAACCCAGGCACGTCATTTAAACGAGACTCTCGTTCACGCCAAACATCTTCAAAGTCTTGTTCTTTACCTAAGGTCACCTTAAAGCGGTTCATGGCAATAAACATGGGCTAATCTCCTAATTGAATAATGGGTTTTTCTTGTATAAAGGATACATGACATACAGGCCAAATAGTGGCCCCATTGCCAAAAGAGACACGGCGAGCTGTAAGCTAAACAAATTCATTAATAACTCGAAAATATAAATACTAACTATAGTGAGTGTAAACCCTAAGAAAATAACCATTGTTACAGCGGAGCCAACAATCTCAGCAGGGGCTGTTCGTGCGTTTAAGGTTGAAAATTGTGGCGAGTCCCCCGGTACAGTTATGCCCCAAATTAACAGATAAATGAGAAACACGTCTGGACCAGCTAGAAACATGATTGGAAAGATCAAGCAACACAAGCCAGACGTTGTTAATTGCGAAAACGCGACGCGTGCACTGCCTAGTCTAAAAGACACAAATCCCCCCACGGCGCAACCGATACTGCCAGACGCAATAATAAAGAAACTCCATAAGGGAATGTTTAAATCAATGTTAGCTTGAGCGCTATAGGCGCTTAAAATGATCGGTACAAAGGCCCAAAAGGTATACAGCTCCCACATATGCCCGAAATAGCCGGTAGAAGAAGCTCGGAAATCATTGGACTTAAAGATGTTTAGTAACGATTTGCCTTCATGATTTGGCGTTCGCTTGGCGATTGATTTTTCTGGAATGATAAAATAAACCAATGCGCCGCCCACCAACGCCAGTGTTGAAGAGGTAAAAATAACCGACTGCCAATTTAGCGCCAGATCTAAGCCGCTAATTAGGTGAGGGAAGGCTGTTCCACACACTAACGCAGCGAGAATAAACCCCAAAGAGCGCCCCAAATCTTTTGGTGACCATAGGGCAGAAATTTTAACAGCAACAGGGTAAATGCCCGCTATAAAGAAACCCGTTAGGCAGCGCGATAGTATTAACGTTAAGTCACTAAGAGGCATCAATATAATAAGTGCGTTTGAAAGGCTCCCAAGAATACTAGAGATAAAAAACACCTGTCCAGCTGCGAATCGGTCAGAAATATTCAAGAGAGCAAACGTTAGTGTGCCAATAATAAACCCCAATTGAACGGCTGATGTAATATCAGATACGTTTAACGTGGAGTTGGGTATGGCAAGATTTAACTCATTTAAAATTGCATTACTAGAGAACCAAAGTGATGATCCAGCAAATGCAGAAAACACCAAAACAATGATGACAGTGGAGGGCCGCATAGTTAATTAACGAATACCTGCTTGCCAAACACTGTCGAGTGGGTTGCGGCCGGAAGGGAACTCTTTTGCACTGAGTTCATCTGGTAGCGTATTGGGCAGGTCTATTTCACCCAGGGCAAAGCCGCAAATAATGTCGTAGTCCTTTGGCGATATATTAAGTGTTGTATAAACGTTCGCGTAATCGATGCCGCCAATGCCGTGCGTGTGTAATTGGTGCATATTGGCTTGCAGCGTTAAACTCATCCACGCGGCGCCACAATCAAATTTTGCTTTATTGTTATCGTTACCATTATGAGCAAAGGTTTTCTTTGAAAATATAAAACAAATCAACCCCGCATTTTTTGCCCAAACTTGATTCGACTCATTTAATAAGCCCAGAAAAGTGTCAAAATCCTTATCGTTAGATGAGGTGACAAAAAGCCACGGTTGTTCGTTGAAGCAAGAAGGAGCCCAACGTGCGGCATCGAAAATGCTTTCTATAGTCTCTATAGGTATAGCGATTTTCTTAAAGGCTCTTGGGGACCAGCGGTGGGAAAAAAGAGTGTCCACGCCCGCCGCAGCACTGCGAGAACTAAAGTCTGGATGCTGGCTCATTACAGTTACCTAGGTCGTTGATAGTTAAAGTAGGTTACGTAGGCTTTGTTGACTTGGCAAGCTTATAAATAGGCAAATAATATTTTTTTTAAAAAAAGTGTTGCGTCGCAATAAAAAGTCAGTATAATGCGCTGCAACAAAGCAATATTTATTAACCTAAAAAAAGGATATATCATGTTAAATAATCTAGAATTATTATTAGCGCCTGCTAAAAAATTAGCTGAATTAAACAAAGCACAAATCGAAAAAGCTGTTGCAACACAACAAGCTGCTGCAAAAGAATATGTTGCTTTAACTGAAGCTCGCATTAAAGCAGCTACAGCAATTAAAGACATTGCTGGCTTAAACACGTTTGTTAAAGAACAAGTTGAACTAGCAAAAAGCGGTTTTGAAAAAGTACAAGCTGACAGCAAAGTATTAGTTGAAGACGTTAAATCTTACAACGAAGAAGTTATCAAACTTGTTCAAGAAGGCAACGCTGTTGTTACTAAAGAAGTAAAAGCTACAGTAAAAAAAGCAGCTAAAAAAGCAGCTTAAGGCTTAGTTATTTAAAAAAACCGCCACCCAGTTTAGGTGGCGGTTTTTTTATGCCTGGTATTTATAAATAGAATGTTCGTTTTATAAAAGGTGGGCGAGGTGTTGATGTTCTGTGCGTAGTTCATTTCTAAATGAATTAATGTGTTCAGAGGTTCTTTCTGAACGCGGAGTATTTATAGCAATATCATCGATAATAGTGCTAGGTGAATCTGATAAAAACAAGATTCGGTCGGCTAGCTGTATGGCTTCTTCTATGTCATGAGTCACAAAAATAAGTGTTTTTGGTTGTGTTTGCCATAATGTTAGGAGCAGTTGTCGCGCTTTTCGAGCGGTTGGCTGATCAAGTGAAACGAAGGGCTCGTCCATCAGTAATAAATCACTATTAACGGAAAATGCGCGAGCCAATGCAACGCGTCTTTGCATGCCAAGAGACAAATGGTGAGGGTAGCTGTTCAAGCTATTTTTTAATCCCAGTTCGAGTAATAATTGTTCTATGGTGTCTGGCGATATGTCTGTTTCGTTAGCAAGCTGAATGTTTTCCAATACGTTACACCACGGCAATAAACGGGGCGTTTGAAAAACAAACGATGCATTAGGGGTGCCAATTTGCTCGTCTATTTGAATGTCACCTTCATAGTTATTATCAAGCCCACCAATAATATTGAGTAATGTGGTTTTACCACAGCCAGATGGCCCAACTAAGCAAATGAACTGGTCGCTTTGTTGTTCAAAGTGTAAGTTTTTTATGACATCGAACGAGTTTTCATCGCCGTGGTGTTGGTGCTGTTTAAGTTTGATATTGACGTTCAACTGGTTCATTTAAAATTACTTCCAGCGTTGTGATTGTTTATCAAGCGGATTTAATATGGTGGTTTCGATGAGTTGAATGACAAAGATAAAAGACACGGTGTAAGCAAGAATGCTGGTGATGTCAAATAGCTGGAAGAACAGGTGAATTTGATAGCCCATGCCGTCGCTTCGGCCTAATAACTCCACAACTAATACAATTTTCCATATTAACGCTAGCCCCGTTCTAGCAGACGCCATTATGTAGGGATACAGTTGGGGCATGATGACGTGGCGAATGGTCTTCCATTTACCAAACCGATAGGCGACTGACATTTCTATCAGCTCTTCATCTAAGTTTCTTGCACCTTCACGAATGGTGACGATGACATTAGGCAATTTATTAACAACAACCGCAAAAATAGCGGCGGTTTCTATCAAGCCAAACCAGATATAACATAAAATAATGGTGACTAATGCAGGTATATTCAGCAGGATTATCAACCAGCTATCAAAAAATAAATTCGTTTGCTTATGTCGCCCAAGGGCCAAACCAATCGCAATGCCTAGGAGCATGGCTAAAAAGAAACTAATCGCTAATCTAAATAATGTGATGCCTAAATGATGTGGTAACTCTCCGCTATTAATGGCATCGATTAGTGTGGTAAAGACTAAAACGGGCGATGGCAATACGGGAGAGGCTGCAATTGATGCGGTGACTTGCCATATCAACAACAGTAACCCAAGAGAGAGAGTGGAATTGATAAAAGAAGACCGTGGCATGTTGTGGCGGTTAGCTATGATTGCTTGTTTTTAATTATTATCCCAAAAAATATCAGGGTCGAGATGTTGAACGGGGCCAATCAATTTTGTGCCACCTGTTTTCGCCAGTATAGCGTAAATGTCGGCGATTGCCTTCTTGTCTTGATCAGCGAAAGCTAGGACTCGTCCTTTGCAATAGTTTTCACGTAGTTGCTCTTGAGTGCTTTGGTCTTTAGTTCGAGTTAAAGGTAACACAGCAGCCCAATGGCTATCGGAACTGCATAATAGTTCCCCGGCCTGGCGTGTTGCGGTTAATAAACCATTAACGGCATTAGTGTTTTTGAGTGCCCAATTTTTTCTAAAAACATACCCTAAAATGGGCACCTTTTGCTTAATGCCTAGTTGATAAATGATCTGATGTGTATTGATGATTTCTCTATAGCCTTTTGCCTTAAGGCGGGCACTGTAGTGCCAAAAATTAATAAGTGCTTCGAGCTCGTTTTGCTGGAGAATGTTATTAAGTAAAGGTGGGGCGCCAAATACTTTTTCCACGCTCGTGTTGAAATCAATGCCTTTAGTTAAACCGTAAGCACGCAGCAACAACCAGCTTTTGTCGAGTGCGCCACCAGCAATGCCAAGCCTTTTGCCAACAAGGTCATTTATAGTGCGAATAGGCGAACTTTCTGGGACCATAATAGAGCCAGTGCTTGAGGAATAAGGAGCAAATAAATAATTAGAGGAATTGCCACGTTGACGGGCAACCCAAGTCCAGTCGGAAACAATAATATCGGATGCATTCGCTTGTAGAGATATTCTGCCTGCTTGAGTGCTAGCTAATGGCGTGACAATTAACTCAAAACCGTTTTTCTTATCAAGATTGTTTTTCTTAATCGTTTCTAATGTCCAATTGACAGTGCCGAATTTCAAAACAGCGATATTGATTGGTGTAATGTTGTTATTAGCGTGCGCTAAGGATGCAACTAAACAAAGTGTGCTGAGAAGAAGTAATTGAATTTTATTGATGGGAGTCATAGTTTCAGTATTGAATAATATAGGTCAAAACCTAAAAGGGCTTATCTTAAATGAAATAAAGCAAATCAGTGGGGCAAAACTACCAACATAAAAGTTTATAGAGGCAATATTAACAAATCATTAATAAAAAATTGACCAATAAATTTAGTTTGGGTTATGGTATTACAAAAGAATAATGCATAGCTGTAAGTTATTAATACTAATGAGAATTATTGATTTTTGATAATGATTCTTAATAATCAAGTAACTTGCTGAAAAGCTGAGAATTTATATTAAAAAAGGTATCAATTGTAAAAATGAGTGCGCTTCCATCCATAGTAAATACAAATAAGTTGATCGATAAGTTTGGTCGACAAGTGACATATGTGCGAATTTCTGTCACTGACAGATGCGATTTCCGCTGTGTTTATTGTATGAGTGAAGAAATGGAGTTTTTACCTCGTGAACAAGTGTTAACCTTAGAAGAAATTTCTACTTTATCGCGTGCATTTGTTGAAATGGGTGTCACTAAAATTCGCATTACCGGTGGTGAGCCTCTAGTAAGAAAAGACGTTGTTGGCCTTATGGCAGAAATTGCTCAGTTGGATGGATTGGAAGAGCTTGTTATTACGACAAACGGTTCACAACTTGTAAAGTTGGCAGAGCCGCTTAAAAAAGCAGGTGTTAAGCGAATCAATATTAGTTTAGATAGTTTAGATGCTGATAAATTTAAGAAGGTAACGCGAGTAGGTGATCTTGCTGTTGTCTTGCAAGGTATTCAAGCTGCTAAGAAGGCAGGCTTCGAAAAAATCAAATTAAACGCTGTGATTTTGAAGAACAGAAATCATGACGAAGTAAATGGTTTGGTTCAGTACGCAATGGAGCAAGGGCTTGATATTAGCTTTATTGAAGAAATGCCACTAGGCGCGATCGATAACCATTCGCGTGAAGAAGCCTATTACTCCAGTGATGAGATTAAGCGTGATATTGAAACGCAATTTGATTTATTGCCTAGTACCAAAAACACAGGTGGCCCTGCACGTTATTACAGCGTCAATGGTTACGATAATTTGGTCGGATTTATTTCGCCGCACAGTCACAATTTTTGTGATACCTGCAACAGAGTTCGCGTAACAGCATCGGGCTTATTGTTGCTATGCTTAGGCCAAGAGCACTCTATGGATTTAAAGAGTATTTTACGAGCAAACCCTACAGATATTAATAAAGTAAAACAGGCTCTAATAGAGTCTATGGAGATCAAGCCTAAAGGGCATGATTTTGATATTACTGAGCAACCTGTTATCTTTCGTCATATGAGCGTAACAGGTGGTTAAAGTTTTTTTGAACGTTTAATAATAAATAGAACCCAGAGGAGGGTGTTATGCAGATGTCATTAGTAATAGATGCGAACAAATGTACAGCTTGTTTGCAGTGTGAAATGGCTTGTTCTTATGAAGGTGAAGGTGTATTCAACCCGACTAAGTCAAGAATTAAAATTTTTCCATTCCATGAAGAAGGTATTTTCGTACCTTATACATGTACTCAATGTGATGAAGCGTGGTGTATGCATGCTTGTCCTGTCGAGGCTATTGTTTTAAACAAAACAACAGGCGCAAAAGAAATTGTTAACGATTTATGCGTAGGTTGTAAAGTTTGTACGATTGCTTGCCCATTCGGCACAGTTAACTACAACGCAGACAGCGGTAAAGTGATCAAATGCGACCTCTGTGGCGGCGATCCTGAATGTGCTAAAGCATGCCCAACAGATGCAATTACCTACCAAGATGCAAATTGGACAGGCTACGACAAAATGAAAGATTACGCTGCGAAAGCAATGCCAGCGAAATAGCATCTTGTCCGTATAAAAAATAAAATTTGGAGATAGACTATGTCTTGGACAAAAAAAGTATTAAGAATTAATTTAACAGCAGGAACCTGTTCCCCAGAACCATTAAATATGGAATGGGTTGAGCAGTTTCTTGGTCAACGTGGTTTGGCCACAAAATATCTAACGGAGGAAGTTCCACCTACAACGGACGCTCTTTCACCTGAAAACACAATGTATATGATCACGGGTCCTTTAACAGGCACCATGGCATCAACAGCGGGTCGTTATTCAGTTGTTACTAAAAGCCCATTAACTGGAGCAGTCGCTTGTTCTAATTCAGGTGGTTTCTTTGGTAACGAAATGAAATGTGCAGGTTGGGATATGGTTATCCTAGAAGGGAAGTCACCTTCACCTGTTTACATCAGTATTAATGATGATAAAGCTGAAATTTTACCTGCCGACGAAATTTGGGGTAAATCAGTATGGGAAGCCGACGAATGGTTACATACGAAACATCAAGACCCACAGCTACGTGTAGCTGCGATTGGTGTTTCTGGTGAGAAAGGCGTGCTGTATTCTGCCATTATGAATGATTTGCATCGCGCGGCTGGCCGCTCTGGTGTTGGAACAGTCATGGGTTCTAAAAATGTAAAAGCCGTTGTTATTCGTGGTAGCAAAGGTGTTGATGTTCAAGACCCTAAAGCATTCTTTGACGCAACAAATGCAGGCAAGAAAATTTTGGCTGAGAACCCTGTAACAGGCGAAGGTTTACCTGCATTGGGTACACAAGTGTTAATGAACGTTATTAACGAAATGGGCGCAATGCCAACAAATAACTGGAAAGATTCAGTATTTGAAGGCGCATCAAAAATTTCTGGTGAAGCGATGCTTGAACCTCGTGATAGCGATGGCAAAGCGAACTTAACTCGAAATGGAGCTTGTTTTGCGTGCACAATTGCATGCCAACGTGTCTCAACTATCGACCCAGAACATTTCAGTGTGCAAAATAGAGATGACTTACATCCAAGTTATCACGCCAATTCAGGTGGCTTAGAATATGAAGCAGCTTGGGCATTAGGCAGTGACACTGGGGTTGATGACATTGATGCATTAACATATGCTCAGTTTGTTTGTAACGAGCAAGGTCTAGATCCGATTTCATTGGGTTCAACAATTGCTGCAGCGATGGAAATGTACGAAGAAGGGTTTATCACCAAAGAAGATACGGATGGTATTGAGCTTAACTTCGGTAATGCTGAAGCGATGATCAAGTGTACTGAACTGGTTGCTCTAGGTGAAGGTTTTGGTGCTGAACTAGGTCAAGGATCTTCACGTTTTTGTGCCAAGCATGGGCACCCAGAACTTTCAATGACTGTTCGTGGTCAAGAATTTCCAGCTTACGATCCACGTGGCATTCAAGGTATGGGTCTTGGTTTCGCTACATCAAACCGTGGTGCATGTCACCTACGTGGTTATACAGTGGCTTCGGAAGTATTGGGCATTCCAATTAAAACTGATCCATTAGAAACAGAAGGCAAAGCAGGATTACAAATTGCCTTCCAAAATGCTACCGCTGCATTTGATTCTGCTGGTATTTGTATCTTTACATCATTTGCATGGTCACTTGAAGATGTAGCACCTCAGTTAAATGCTGCTTGTGAAGGCGAATGGACACCAGAACGTTTAGGCGAAATTGGTGAGCGTATTTGGAACCTTGAGCGTTTATATAATGACGCGGCTGGCCAAGGTGCTTCGGCGGATAAATTGCCACCAAGGTTAACCGAAGAAGCTGTTAAAACAGGCCCTGCGGCAGGTAAGGTTAATGGGTTGGCAACTATGCTTCCTGAATACTATGCTGAACGTGGTTGGTCACCTGAAGGTGATGTTACAGCTGATACTAAAGCGCGTTTAGGGCTTTAGTATAGACAGATTGTAATATTGACCTGAATAAGGGCGAGTCGTTTTCGATTCGCCCTTTTTTAGTGGTTTAATAATGTTGTTATTTACTATTAGTCATTCAGGGGAAGGTTTATGAAGCATGTCATTATTGGTGCTGGCCCATCGGGTATTGTCGCCGCAGAACATATACGAAAATTTGATCAATCAGCAACAATCGTAATTATTGGTGATGAACCGGAAGCACCTTATTCAAGAATGGCTATACCCTATCACTTAATTGGGAATATTGAAGAAGAGGGAACATACCTTCGGCATAAACCCAATCATTTTAATGATTTAGATATCCAATTAATTAATGCTCGAGTGGATAAAATAGATTCGGTAGATAAAATGCTTCAACTGAGCACAGGTGTGACTGAGTCATACGACAAATTATTGATTGCATCAGGTTCTAGGCCAGTTTCCCCACCGATTCCAGGCATAGGCGAACCAGGTGTTCATTCATGCTGGACGCTTGAAGATGCAGGAGCTATTGCAGCTCTTGCGAAACCGGGCGCAAAAGTTATTCAAATTGGCGCAGGCTTTATTGCCTGTATTATTTTAGAAGCACTTGCGCGACGAGATGTGGACTTAACAGTCGTTGAAATGGAAGATCGTATGGTGCCGCGTATGATGGATAGTATTGCGGGTAATATGATTAAAGATTGGTGTCTACATAAGAACATTGATGTATTCACCAATGGTCAAGTAACTGAGATACAGAAAGCGGAAGGTAATCATACATTTAAGGTCAGTGTTAAAACGCCAGATGGGGTAACTCAGCTGGATGCTGATTTAGTTATTACTGCCACCGGTGTTCGACCTTGTGCAGATTTCTTAGAAGGCTCTGGCATTACAGTAGATGACGGTATTATTGTTGATAAAAACATGCAAACTAACGTGCCTGATATTTATGCGTCTGGCGATGTTGCACAAGGTAAGGATTTTTGCACAGGTGAATATGCGGTTCAGGCTATTCAGCCAACTGCAACTGAACATGGCCTTATAGCAGCGCAAAATATGGTTGGTTTAGAAGGCGCGGAGTGTGGTGGTACAATTAATATGAACGTATTGGATACGATGGGGCTAATATCGTGTTCTTTTGGCTTGTGGCAAGGCGTTGAAGGTGGTGAAAGTTGCCAGCTAGTCGAAAAAGACAAATGGCGTTATTTGAATTTACAGTTTGATGATGATGTGTTGATTGGTGCGACAGGTATTGGATATACACAACACGTTGGAATAATGAGAGGTTTAATTCAGTCAGAGATACCTTTGGGAAAGTGGAAGAATAAATTGTTAGAAAACCCACTTCAGCTAATGGAAGCTTACTTAGCTTGCACACAATCAGCAGCGATACAATAATGAGTAAAATGACAGTGAAACTGTTTGCAGGGTTGATGGATTACCTGCCAGTAAAGAGTACAAAAGCACATGGTTTTGATTACCCAATTACAGATGCAACAACAGTAGGTTACTTAATTGATGACCTTAAATTGCCACGTAATGTGATTCATATTGTGCTGTTAAATGGTGTGTACCTAGATGCCGAAACGCGTGATGAGGTTATTTTAAAAGAAAATGATATTCTTGGTTTTTGGCCAGCAGTAGCAGGCGGTTAATGAAGTTATTTAAAGATAAATCCTTTGCTTTAGAAATGGGTTTTTCTCGGAAAGAGTTTATTGCATTGTTGGATAGCCAGAATAAATTAGTTTTTCAACGCGATGGTAATGTTATTACGTTTATCTTTTCTGAACAGCAGGCAATAGTAACGCTTGGTGAGGAAGATGTTAGACGTATTGGCTCTGCGATATTGCCAAAACTAGACGTGAATTTTAATTGTTCTAAAATGAGTAATGATAAACAAGAGCAGTTTATGAGAATATTCATGCTAAAGTTTCACCGCGGAGGTGGTTAAACGATGATTGATTTACCAGATAAAACCTCGATCGAAATGGGTTTTTCACGGTTAGAATTTAATACGTTGTTGCATGCGCAAACTGCCATGAGTTTTACTGGGAATGGTGATGAAGTTGTTTTTTTTTATGCTGGTGGAGAAATAAAGGTTTGTCTAGGCGAGGATGATTTTCGGCGTATAGCTTCTTGGAAAATACCAAAAATGAAGGTAGATTTAGATTTTACGAACTTAGCTGAAGCAAGTCGACGCCCGTTTATGAAGGTTCTTCTTAAAACGTTCTTAAAAGGCGGCGGTTAATCAGTACCGTATTGCTCTCTATATTTCAAAATAGCGGTTAAGTATTTTTCATTTCCAGATTGCTCAAGGTAGCCAATAATGTCTTTAAGGCAGATAATTGATGCGACTTTAAAACCATAATTTTTTTGGATGTCATCGATAGCCGATGTTTCCCCAAGGCCTTTTTCTTGACGGTTTAATGATATAAGTACACCGGCAGTCGTTGCGCCTGATTGATTAATAATATCAACAGATTCTCGAACAGATGTACCTGCGCTGATAACATCATCAACAATGATTGCTTTACCTTTTAAATTAGAACCAACTAATAAGCCACCTTCACCGTGATCTTTAACTTCTTTACGATTAAATACATAGGGTATATCCCGGTTAGATACTTCGGATAAACCAATCGATACAGCGCAAACAAGAGGAATGCCTTTGTAAGCAGGGCCATAAAGAATATCGCATTTAATACCAGAATCGGCTAAGGCATAGGCATAAAATTGGCCTAGTTTACGAAGCTTCTCACCCGTGTTAAATAAACCAGTATTAAAAAAATAGGGGCTAATACGCCCAGATTTAAGCGTGAATTCGCCAAATTTTAAAACGTCACATTCTAGGGCGAATTCAATAAAATCTTGTTTGTAGTTATTCATAATAAAAATTGAAAAATAAGTTGAGTGTATTTTACACAAATGAGCCGAAAGGCTCAGCTTTACTCGGTGTCGGTTTTTGCAGTTAGGTAGTATTCTTGATTGCTCTGGTCAACTTCAATAGATAACTCGATTGGCCTGCAACAAACACTGCAATCTTCAATTGTCGTTTGGCTTCCTTGGGACGTATCAATAAAACTGTCTATTTGTTCGCCACAATAAGGGCAAGCATATGTTTTTTCAATGATGAGCTCATTCATGCTGTGGGTAAAAAGTGTTCTAAGGTATTATTCAAAAAGTTCCAACCTTGATCTGTGCAGGAGTAAATGGAGTCGCTGATTTCTAATAACTGCTTATCTATCAGCGTGGTGAGGGTGGGTTCAATCGTAGACGGGTGCAGCCGTGTACGCTGTGTGAACTGTTGCAGAGTAAAGCCTGATTTTAATCGAAGTGCATTCATCATAAATTCGAACGGTAATTCGGATTCAATCACGATATTTTCTCCGCCTATAGACTTTAAAGTACCCGCTGTGTTCATATATTCACGCGGTTGTTTTTTTTTCCAGTAGCGTGAGATTTGGCCGTTGTTATTGGTGAGTTTCCCGTGGGCACCCGCGCCGATGCCAATATAGTCACCGAATTGCCAATAGTTAACGTTATGCTGTGACTGTTGTTGCTTTGCTGCGTAAGCAGATACTTCATATTGGCTAAGTTGATTGGCGATTTGTTTTTGGCATTCAGTCTGCATGTCCCAAATTTGTTCATCAATGGGCAGTATGGGAGGGTGTGCGTAAAACAAGGTGTTTTTTTCTAGAGTTAATTGGTATTGGGATAGGTGACCTGTTTGGTAGCTTAACGCGTGTTCTACATCTTGAACTGCTTGTTCAACGGTTTGTTCGGGGAGGCCAAACATCAAATCTAAATTAATTCGTTCAAAACCAGCATCTTGTGCCATTTTGATGGCTCGGTGTGCTTGATCTGAGTCATGAATACGGCCTAGTGTTTTTAAATGCGGGTCATTAAAACTTTGTATGCCGATGGAGAGTCTGTTGATGCCTGTTTGGCGGAAGGCTGAAAATTTTTCTGCTTCGAAAGTACCGGGGTTTGCTTCTAAAGTGATTTCGATATCACGAGTTTTGTTTAATTGCTGATCAACTTGTGAAAGGATTTTACCGAGACTTTTTGCTGAAAATAAACTGGGAGTGCCACCACCAATAAAAATACTTTTGAGGGTTCTACCTTTAACGTTAGGTGCTTCAGTTTTTAAATCACGAATCAGTGCGTCAACATAGGCTTCTTCATTGTAATCATCACGTTTTTCGTGAGAGTTGAAATCGCAATACGGGCACTTTTTAACGCACCAAGGGATGTGAATATAGAGGCTGTAGTGGGTATCGGTTTGGGTCATGCGTTATTAGCAAAATAATCACTGATTTGAGGCATCAGTAATTGTAATGCCTGAGCGCGGTGACTAATTGAATTTTTGGTTGTTGCAGGCAACTCTGCGGATGTGCAATGGTGTTCTGGTACGTAAAAAACAGGGTCGTACCCAAAGCCATTGTTGCCTGATTTTTGAAACGCAATATTGCCTTCCCATGTGCCATGTCCAATCAGTGGGGATGGGTCGTTTTCATGTGCCATAAAAACCATTACGCAGTGGAATCGAGCGGTGCGTAATTCTTCATGTGTGTTTATTAAGGCTTGTAGTAATTTGTTGGTGTTATTTTGGTCGTTAGATGGCAGCCCTGCATAACGAGCAGAATAGACACCAGGTTTGCCATTAAGGGCATCAACTTCTAGGCCGGAATCGTCGGCAATAGTGGATAGCTGCGAAATAGCAGAGGCATGCCTTGCTTTGATAATGGCGTTTTCAACAAAGGTGGTACCGGTTTCAGCAATGTCCGGCACATTAAATTGTGATTGCGATATAACCTCTATAGCCTGCTGTTTGAGCATATCTTGTATTTCAGCTATTTTCCCCTTGTTACCACTGGCGAGAACAATTCGTTGACTCATATAGCTAAGGCATCTCGCTGATGTTGCATTAATTCACTGATGCCGGATGCAGCGAGATTTAGCATTTCATCGAGTTCTTCACGGCGAAACGCATGGCCTTCTGCTGTGCCTTGTACTTCAATAAATGCACCAGCTTCGTTCATAACAACATTCATGTCGGTTTCAGCTTCTGAGTCTTCTGGGTAATCTAAATCCAATACGGGTGCGCCGTTATAAATGCCGACAGAAACTGCAGCAATTTGGCCATGAATCGGGTTCTTTTTAATTTTTTTGGCAGCCTGTAGTTTTTCAACAGCGAGTGATAATGCAATAAAACTACCCGTTATAGAAGCTGTACGGGTTCCACCATCGGCCTGCAAAACATCGCAATCGACTGTAATTGTGTAACCGTCCAATGCGTTTAAATCGACGGCAGCGCGGAGTGAGCGGCCTATTAGGCGTTGAATTTCTTGTGTACGACCACTTTGTTTGCCGCGAGCTGCTTCACGCCCCATGCGGGTATGTGTAGATCGTGGCAGCATGCCATATTCAGCCGTTACCCAGCCCTGTTTTTTATCTTTTAGAAAACGTGGAACACGGCTTTCAACAGACGCAGTACAAAGTACTTGAGTATCACCACAAGCGATTAAAACGGAGCCTTCAGCATGAATAGTGAAGTTGGTTGTAATATTGATGTCACGTAGTTGATCTGTTCTGCGTCCGCTGGGTCTCATGAGGTGTCCTAGATTAAATAAGGTTACGAAGAAAGGGAACGCTATTCCAAGAAGGTTTAGCATGGCCTAGGTTGTTAGTAACCTCCATTATAAGGTAATAGAGACAGTGTGGTGACAGTGAAGTGCGCTAAGTTGTTAGCAGGCGTCTAGTTTCTTTATAGGTAATGAAGCGCACGCATTAAATCTTCCATTGATTGGGGCCGCTTACCTGGGTCGATCTGCATGGCCCAATCAATGGCGTGGAGTATTCGATGCTCAATATTCTTTTTATGGATTTTAAATGCGGGCTTGAGTGACACAATGGCATCTCCGTCTGTGGACATGGGGGGTATCGATTTGTCTAAACAGGCGCGCATGGTAGCGCCAATTGCATAAATGTCACTCCAAGGGCCTATAGTGGTTTGTTTATGGTGTTGTTCTGGCGCTGCAAAACCTTTCGTCATGCTATGCGCTACTGAAGGAAGTTCTTTTTTAAAGGGCAGAGCAGATCCAAAATCTAAAATTAGCGGGTTATTTTGCGGTCTTAATAATATATTATCGGGCTTTATATCTAGGTGTAAAAGGTTCCTGTTATGCATGTTTTTAATGCATCGCATAATGGGTGGGAAAACATCCAGTAAAAACTCGGATGTAACATTTAAATTAGGTTCTTTGATGGTTTTTGCTAAGGTTATGCCGTAGTCGTAGCTCATCACAAGGTATGCAGTGTCATTGGCGAGGAAAAAGTTCAACACATGAACAATGTTTGGGTGCTTAATGGTCGTTAATAGTTTCGCTTCATCTAAAAAGTATTGACGACCTTTTTTAAACAACTTGGCTGAATCGCCATTGATAGCAGATACTTTATCGCCTACTCGGTGTGTAAATTTAGCGGGCATGTATTCTTTAATGGCTACTTGGTGTTGGTCATTAATTTGCCGGGCTAAATAGACATTGCTAAACCCACCTTTCGCGATGGTTCTTTCAATATAATATTGATCTACAATGGTGCCAGATGGCAACGGTTCGCAGTCATCAGCGTTATTAAGCTGGGCAATGGTATTGTTGTTTTTATTAAACAGGGTATGAATCCTCGTGAAAACAGCCTAAGATTTGTCGATTAAAGGAAGTATAGGTAATTAAATGATTAGAAGTATGACGGCCTTCGCAAGTTGTGAAGAGAATATTGGAGATTACACGCTTATTTGGGAAATCCGTACGGTAAACCATCGGTATTTAGATGTGTCACCACGGTTGCCAGATGTTTTTCGCTCTATTGAGCCAGATGTAAGAGAGGCTGTTGGTCGAAAGCTGAAACGTGGCAAAGTTGATTGTAATTTTTTCTACCGTAAAGAAAAACAAGCTGAGCAGCCTATTCAAATAAACGAAGCGCGCATGAGTGAGCTGCTTAAAACGACGTTACGCATCGAACAGGGTATGGACAAGTTTCAGGCATTATCTGCTTTAGATGTTTTACGTTGGCCTGGGGTGCAAGCAGATGTAAAAGAAGATATGGAACCGATACATGCTCAAGCATTGGTTTTATTAGAAAGCGCCTTGGAACAGTTGGTGAAATCGCGTGAGCGAGAAGGTAGCCAAATCACTTCAATGATTGAAACGCGCTGTGAACAAATTATTCAGCAAGTTGCTCTTGCTAAACAACGGCTTCCTGAACTAAAAATATTATTACGAGATAGGCTTGAGAAAAAACTAACTGATTTGTTAGACAATGTTGATCAAACGCGTCTTGAACAAGAGCTTGTTTTTTACATCCAAAAAATGGACGTTGAAGAAGAGGTTGATCGGCTAGAGGCGCACATTATAGAGGTAAGGCGGATATTAACGCAGCAAGAACCAGTGGGTAGGCGGTTAGACTTTTTAATGCAAGAGCTTAATCGCGAAGCGAATACGTTGGGTTCTAAATCGGTTGATATTCAAACGACAAATATTTCTGTCGAGCTGAAAGTATTAATTGAGCAAATGCGCGAGCAAATTCAGAATATAGAATAATGTTTAGTTGAGTTCAGGTTTGTTTTAAATCATTTTAATATCAATGGTATATACAAAATTAGTGTTTCAATTAGCATCTATTTTACCGGAATTGTTTCATTAATGTGGTGACATAATTGGTGACAGTTCATTAATATTTTTCCGTTATTGCTGTGATATTTGTTATTATGTCACCACTTTATTTTAAGTGCGTGAATAATAAGTGAAAATTAACGATCAGAAGGTTAAGTATTTAATTAAACAGGGAGATGCCAAACGCACTTCTGTTGGTAACGGCTTGTATTTGCGAGTTGCAAACAAAGTGGGATATTGGGTCGTGCGTTACACGATTTACAAGAAGCGTAAAGAGATTTCAATTGGAAAGTACCCTGATGTATCTCTAGCAAATGCTACGCTTAAGGCGCTTCAGATAAAAAAAGGCATTAAAGAAAATACCGATCCACAGGCTGAAAAAAAACGTGGTGATAGGGTTGCCATTGATATAGTTGATGAATTGGCTGAAGACTGGTTAGCGGAATGCGATAAACGTCTTAAATATTCGAGTATTCCTCGGCGTGTATATGAAAAAGATATTGGGCCTTTGATTGGTGATCTGGGTATTAGTGCCGTGAGTCCTCGTGACATCCGGGCGATTATTACTAAAATTTTTGAAAGTAATCGCCCGTCCGTCTCGAATGATGCGCTGGCGTATTGTAAACAGCTTTTTCGTCATGCTATTAAGCTGGACTTAAGGGAGTCTAATCCAGCAGATGCTTTTAGTGTTACCGATGCAGGTGGAGTTGAAAAAAGCCGTAAAAGGACGCTGTCTTTTAAAGAGGTTAAGGATGTCTTTCATTGCTTGTTTGAGTATAAATCTCAATTTGCTCGAGAAAACTTTTTGGCAGTAGCTCTTTTGCTTGTGCTAGGCGTTAGGAAAGGAGAGTTGATAGCAGCAAAATGGAGTGAATTTGATCTCGTGTCATCTTTATGGGAATTGCCGGACGAGCGAAGCAAAATGGGGGCGGGCATGTCGATTCCATTGCCGAGCGAAACGGTCGTTTGGCTCGAAGAATTAAAAATAAGGTCGTGTGAGTCTGAGTATGTTTTTCCGAGCCGACGCGCTAGTAAGCGTCAGCATATGAGCCATGACACGCTTAACGCGGCGCTGCAGAAGTTATTTAAAGAAGGCAAGATGCCTATGGACTACTTCACAGTTCATGACCTAAGGCGCACCTGCCGAAGTTTGTTAGCCGGCTTAAAAGTACCTGGACATGTAGCTGAGCGCTGTTTAAATCATAAAATTAAAGGCGTAGAAGGGATCTATGATCGCTATGATTACTTTGAAGAAAGGAAGGAAGCGCTGATAAAGCTATCAAATTTAATAAGCCTGGTTGTCAAAAAATGACCGATCATAAGACTTGACATTTACAAATAAATAGTATTTTTACTTGACAGAGTGTCAAATCGCGCTATAATATTCCAACCATGGTCATCGTGAATTTGTATTCATACTGGCAAGCATGGAATATAAGAGTATGAAAAAGGTTCTTTAGTAAGAACGCTTACAATCTTTTGACTCTTTTTGAGAAGTCTCTCAATTTCAAACTTTGTTGTCGTTTTGAATGATAGCAAGCAGTAATTAACTGATTAAACGTCAGTTATGTACATTAAATGTGATTTTAACAGGGTGCTTACAAATAAAAGTAAGGGCATCTGTTTGCTTAAAATTAAACTTTGGTACGGTAAGGCTAAGAAGAAAAAGTAGTCAACTTGTATAGTTAAGCACGATTTAAGGAATAAAAAGTGGATGCATCTTTGTAGTGAATGAAGTATCTCATTTTTTTTGAATTGAATCAAGTTTGATTTTTACGTAGTAGTTGAAGCCAGAATCTTGCAGGCGAAATGCTTTTTTGTTCAGACGTTTTATATCGTGCCTTAACTAATCGTATAGGAGATAAAAAATATGGAGATAGAAAAAAATCAAACAATAATGCTTATTGGGATTGCAAAAATTCTTAAGGTAACTGATCTCAGTAGAACCGAGTTCTGGCGGCTACGTCGCGACGGAAAATTTCCAGAAGGTTTTGCCGTTGATGGTGGTAGGAAAAAACGCTGGAGGTTATCCGTGGTGAATGAATGGATGCTGGAGAACACAGGGGGCTGTAATGTATAGCGGTAGTGCTAGTAAAGGAACTCACAAGCTATCAACTAAAATTGTACCGCACGAGTCTTGTACGGATAAAGATATACGAATGGTGGACCCATTGAACTGCAAAATGTGGGAGCGACATAATAGAGCGTATGCTGATTTAACGGAAAAGAATTGCAGGCATTTAATATCAGCATTGTTGGAACAAGGGTGTCAGGAATTTGCTGCAGTTGTTCGCTTATCAAATGACCCAAATTATGAATTTGAAGTTATTTGCGGAGCACGTAGGCATTGGGCCGTTTCATATTTGATAAAAAATGGTCGCCCAGATTTTTTATTCCAAATTGATGTCCGAAAGCTGAATGATGAAGAGGCATTTATGCTGGGACATATAGAAAATCATGAACGTAAAGACATTAGTCATTATGAGCGCGCGGTAGATTTTTTATATGCGCTTGATCATTATTACAAGTCGCAGAAAGAAATGGCGTCAGCATTAGGAGAGAAGGAGGCTTGGCTTAGCCGGTATCTGGATCTAGCGAGACTGCCAAATGAAATTGTAAATGCTTTTCCGAGTCAGCATCATATACTTCCCGGACATGCGAAAATACTAAAACCGTTTCTGAAAAATGCGGAGAGTAAAAAAGAATTGTTCGCTCAAGCTAAAAAGATTGTAAATGGAGGTTCAAGCTTGAATGCTGCGGATGTCGTTAAAGAGTTGATAAGTAATCAGGGTTCTTTCACTGGGTGCACGTTAACGACCAACTCAAACTCGTCCGAATTTGTTTTAGTTCAATTGAGGCAAAATAAGATAATTCTGAAGATAGGAGCTGATATGGAATGTAAGGATTCAATAGATGTAGCGAAATGCATTAACGATTTTTTTAACAAGGAAATTGTCAATTGACAATTTAAAATGATCTAGGCTGCACAAAGTGTTCGCTTAACACTCAGGGGTCCTGAAGCTTCCCCAACTGATGCCCCGTCCCATATCACATGAGTTTTATAATGCGGTGCTGTGCGCTGTCGTTGTTCACTATAACTGTAGCGATTCAGGGTTAATGCGTAACTTTCTATTTATAAAGTAGATGGCTAGTTGGTAACGTTTGCTTTTTTTGTGCACAAGAAATGTTCACTAATGAACAATCGGAAATTCCAGGGTAATAGGTGCAATCACCCTTATTAAGGGCTTTTTCTTCTTATGGAGACCTTTGCATGACGACACTATTTCGTCCCACATTGTGTGATGACGCTATTTTTAATAGCAAATTGCCAAAAAATGTCTGTCGAGAGCGATTTTTTCGTCCTTGTTTTCCATTTTTTAGGCGCAACTTGTCTGCGGGAGCGATATCCATCGTTATTTTTGTTTATGTAAAGCCCTTGCTCCATAAGCTGGGCGTTAATCTCACTAAGTAGTTCATCCATTAAACACGACTTTTCAAGCACTTGTCTAAACCGCCAAATGGTGGAGTAAACCGGAACAGGCTCTGAAATATCCAGCCCAGTAAAGCGCCGAAACAGCAAGTCTCGGACTATTTGCTTTTCCAGTGCAGGATCGCTGAAGCTTGTACCAACTTTGTAGAATAGTGCTTTAAACAGAGCCAGCCCCACGAAGTGCTTTGGGTATCATCAACGGAGGCCACGCTTTCTCACCTTGTTTTTTTGAATGAATACTTGAAAGCTTCTGTTCTAGACGCGACCAGTCTATTAACTCATGAACGGCATCGAGTTCTTTGACTGCGTCATGGTCGATGAACATGGCATCTGCCAAGCTGCGCTGAGTGAAGCCAGCCCCCCCCCAAGCCATTTTGTATTTGCTGATTGCCGCTTTATTGGGACTCTATTATCTCAAATAATGGTGGCCGTTGCTTGTTGGGTTCGTGCAAAGTTCTTGATTTAAGTAAATTTTTAGTACTTCGCCATCAATGAAAATCTCAACTATAATGCTGCGAAATAGAGATTTATTCTTTTAGATAAGGACGTTAACTCAATCAATGAACGTAGCAGTATTTGGAGTTGGTTTTTTTCAGTGTTTATAGTTATTCAGGGGCCTGTCCGTTTAGATGGATTTGAGATAGGTATTAGAAAAATAGTGCAGAGGCCTTAGAAAATAAAGACTAGTGTGTGAACGAGTGGGTGAGTGTTGTCTTTTACCTTGGTAAAAGGCGTCGATGTAGCAGGGTAATAGGACTTGGTAAAATAGTGAGTCTGATAAGGTGTTATCTAATAGATTGGAATCCCCTCCCCTTCTCTATAAGTTATTAGAAAGATGTATAATCTCATATTTATAACCTTAGGCTAGGTGCCAAAAATAAAGCTGTCCAGCTCTTGAACTCAAGAAATAACTGTTGAAGACCTGTTTTGTTTAAAGTCTGGGTCTAAATAACGTAATATAAAATGGAATTATAAATACAACGCACTATGGTTATAAGTAAAAAACACCTGACCCATCTAAAGCGCCTAGAAGCAGAGTCTATTCACATTATACGTGAAGTGATTGCGGAATTTGATAATCCCGCGATGTTATACAGCGTAGGCAAAGATTCATCGGTGATGCTTCATCTCGCACAAAAAGCCTTTTTTCCAGCCAAACCGCCTTTTCCACTGGTACATGTAGACACGCAGTGGAAATTCAAAGAAATGATTGAATTTCGTGGAAAGCGTGCAAAAGAAGTGGGTATGGAGTTGGTGGTGTACATCAACCCAAAAGGTGAAGAGCAAAATATTTCTCCATTTACGCACGGTTCAGCGATGCACACCGATATCATGAAGACAGAAGGGCTTCGTCAAATGTTGGACCAATATCAATATGACGCGGTATTTGGTGGCGCAAGGCGCGATGAAGAAAAATCACGTGCGAAAGAACGTATTTACTCCTTTCGCGATAAAAACCACCGTTGGGACCCAAAAGCACAACGTCCTGAACTGTGGGATACCTATAACGGTCGTCACCAAAAAGGCGAATCCATTCGAGTGTTTCCGTTGTCTAATTGGACAGAACTCGATATATGGCAATACATCTACTTAGAAAGCATCCCCATTCCTGATTTGTACTTCGCCAAAGAGCGCCCAGTGGTTGAATACGGCGGCACTAAAATCATGGTCGATGATGATCGGATGCCAGAAGAATTACGTGCAACCGCTGTTATGGAAAAAGTACGCTTTAGAACACTTGGTTGTTATCCACTAACAGGCGCTGTTGCATCAACCGCTGAAACCTTGCCTGAAATCATTCAAGAAATGCTGCTCACTAAAGTGTCCGAGCGCCAAGGCCGATTAATCGATCATGACGAGTCAGGCTCAATGGAAAAGAAAAAGATAGAGGGGTACTTCTAATGGCTATTGAACAAAACACCCTCATTGAATCAGATATCGAAGCGTATCTTCATCAGCATGAAAACAAAGAACTATTGCGCTTTATCACCTGCGGTAGCGTGGATGATGGCAAAAGCACCTTAATAGGACGGCTTCTACACGACAGTAAGATGATCTTTGAAGATCAGCTTGCAGCGATCAATAAAGACTCCAAGAAACACGGCACAACCGGCGATACAGTTGATTTAGCCTTGTTAGTGGATGGTCTTCAATCTGAAAGAGAGCAAGGCATTACCATTGACGTGGCGTACAGGTTCTTCGCCACCGATAAACGTAAATTCATTATTGCCGATACACCGGGACATGAGCAGTACACCCGCAACATGGCAACCGGTGCGTCAACCGCAGACTTAGCGATTATTCTTATTGATGCAAGATACGGCGTGCAAACACAAACGCGCCGCCACAGCTATATCACCAGCTTGCTCGGCATAAAACACATCGTTGTGGCGGTGAATAAAATGGACTTAGTCGATTTTAGCGAACAACGCTTCAATGAGATTAAAGAGCAGTACCAAACGTTCGCCAAAGAGATTGGTATTGCTAACCCTGTGTTTATCCCCGTGTCAGCATTAACCGGCGACAACGTCGTTAATGCCAGTGAGAACATGCCTTGGAATACCGATGCGCCATTAATGGAGCAGCTTGATACCATTCCATTAGAAGATACGGTCAACTTGGACAACTTCCGGTTGCCGGTTCAATACGTCAATCGTCCTCATTTAGATTTTAGAGGCTTTTGCGGCACCATTGCAGCGGGCACCATTAAAGTCGGTGATGCCATTACCGTATTACCCTCGAACAAAACATCGACAGTAAAACAGCTTATACAGCCATCAACAGATGAGCAGAACATGAGCATCGAAGAAGCATTTGCCCCGATGGCGATAACACTAACGCTAGAAGATGAAGTGGATATCAGCCGTGGCGACATGATCGTCAAATCAGATGATATGCCTGAAACAGCCAATCAGCTTGAGGTCATGCTGGTGTGGATGAATGAGAAGCCAATGCAAGTAGGCGCTGATTATTTGATCAAACGCGCCAGTAACCTCATTCCAGGACAATTCAGAGCCGTTAATCATAAGATAGACGTCAATACCCTAGAAGAACAAGCAGCAAACGAATTGCAGCTAAACGAAATAGGTCGTTGCCAATTATCATTAAATAAAACCATCGCATTTGATGCGTACGCAGATGTTAAAGGTACCGGCAGCTTTATCGTCATTGATAAATACACCCATGCCACACTGGCGGCAGGCATGATCCAGCAAGGATCGGCAAAACAAGCCATTAAACAAGAAACCAGCCGTGAATACAGCGCGTTTGAAAAAGACATGAATGCACTCGTTAGGCAACACTTCCCTGAGTGGGGATGTCGATCTATTGATGAGTTGCTGTAACAGCTATTGGGTTGACTATGATTTCAGGGAATGAAATAAAAATTCATGTATAAGGAAACAAATAAACGCTCAGTTGTTAAAGGCATTACCTGGCGAGTAATTGCAACAACAACAACGATTCTTATCGTCTATTTCTTCTTCGACCGACTAGACCTTGCTATTGCTGCAGGTGCGATAGAAACAGTGTTGAAGATAGGTTTGTTTTGGATTCATGAACGAGCTTGGTTCAAAATACGCTGGGGAAAAAAGAGAATCGAACCGTTCAACCTTTGGTTTACAGGTCTACCCTTAAGTGGCAAAACGACTATTGCAGATAAAGTTTTTGAGGAATTGGAGAGGCTGCATATTCCGCTAGAACGTATTGATTCAAAAGACATTCGTGACTTAATTCCAAATATTGGTTATTCAAGAGAAGATAGAAATCGTCATATGCACCGTATTGGTAATCTTATTTGTACCTTACAAAATAATTCAATTTCAACGGTGGCCTCATTTGTTTCTCCATACAAGGAATCGCGAGGGGCTATCCGTGAAATGGTGAATAATAATATTGTTGTTTACGTGAAAGCAGATGTTGAAACGTGTAAACAGCGCGACAATAAAGGTGCCTATGCTAAAGCACTCAGTGGTGAGTTTAAAAACTTCCCAGGCGTAGATGAAGTGTATGAAGAACCTGAACACGCAGAAATAGTGATTGATACAGATAAAACGGATGTTGATGAAGCGGTTAAGATGATCGTTAAATATGTAAAAAAGCATTACATTAAATAAAGGTGAATCCATGAGTAGTAATACAGTTTGGCATGAACATCATGTCAGCCAACAAAAGCGAGCAATACTAAAACAACAAAAACCCTGCATCTTATGGTTTACAGGCCTAAGTGGTAGCGGTAAATCAACCGTTGCAAATGCTGTAGAGAATTTATTATTTGGGTTAAATAAGCACACTTACCTATTAGATGGAGACAACGTCCGCCAAGGCTTAAACAAGGGTTTGAGCTTTAGCGAAGAAGATCGAATAGAAAATATTAGGCGCGTTGGTGAAGTGGCTAATTTGTTTTGTGATGCGGGTTTAGTCGTTGTCACCGCTTTTATTTCACCGTTTGAAAAAGACAGAGATATGGTGCGAGATATGGCAATGGAAGGGCAGTTTGTAGAAGTCTTTATAGATGCACCATTAAGTGTATGTGAGCAGCGTGACCCGAAAGGCCTGTATAAAAAAGCTAGAGCAGGCGAAATTAAAGACTTCACAGGAATAGACTCACCGTACGAAGTGCCAAAGAACCCAGAATTACACGTGATTAATGACGGCATCAGTATTGAAGAAGCAGCAACACAAGTCGTCGATTACCTTAAAGAACATGCGTACATTTAATATGCTGAATAAAATAGACGTACAAGATGTAGTCGCGCTAGCTAAAAAAGCCGGTGAAGCGATTATGGTTATTTACCAAAAAGACTTTGAAATTGAATTCAAAGCCGATCAATCCCCATTAACGGAAGCCGATAAAGCAGCTCACAATATTATTGAGGCGGGTTTAAAAGACCTAGATCAAAAAAACAACACTGCTATTCCATTGATGTCTGAAGAAGGAAAAAACATCCCCTACGATGACAGGAAAGATTGGGAGTGCTATTGGTTAGTAGATCCAGTCGATGGCACCAAAGAATTTATCAAAAAGAATGGCGAGTTTACCGTTAATATTGCGCTTATTCATAACGGTGCCCCCGTGCTTGGCGTAGTTTACGCACCCGCACTAGATGAAATGTACTGGTCCAAAAAAGGCGAAGGCGCGTTTAAAGATGGAAAACCCCTTCCGCTAAAAACAGAACAACAGCGCGAAACGTACAAAATAGTCGCTAGCCGTTCACACATGTCTGATGAAACAAAAGACTACATTGAAGCAATACAGACGCATAAAGAAAAAGAATTGATTTCAATAGGCAGCTCCCTAAAAATTTGCTTAGTCGCAGAAGGTGCAGCTGATATTTACCCAAGACTAGGTCTAACCATGGAGTGGGATACCGCGGCCGCACATGCTGTTGTTACAGAGGCGGGTATGGACATGAGAGCCTATGAGAATGGTAAGATAAAAAATCAGCTCTCGTATAATAAACCGAACTTACTAAACCCATTTTTTATTGCGTCAGCCATTTAATCTGAACTAATGCCATAGCGGCTGTTTGCTAGGCCGTTACAGTTACGCCTCGAAATCTTTCGCTTTATTCTTTAAGTACTTAGATAATTAAGACTGGAGTGAGAGTGTGTTGGATGGGAGCTATCAGAAGTCTAAAAGTAAGTATAATTACGCATTTGCAGCGTTAAAAGGATTTTATCTTATGTGCTAATGTAAGGCTGGGCTTTTTGCCTTCGTGTAATCCGTGCTAAAAGAATGCGTCTCACCCCCCCCCTTTTTTTTTTACATAAGGAGCTTGATGATATAATAGCTGGCGGTTAAGCGTTAGGCTGGCGTTAAAGTATTCAAAAAAACGCGGTGAAACAGTGACGCCTCATCAATAAAATATTAACGGACTAAATTTAGTGGAAATAATACCAACAATTTTATGTGGAGGGGCTGGGTCGCGCTTGTGGCCAGTCTCGCGTGAGCAACACCCGAAACCTTTTATACGTCTAGCCGATGGGCAAAGCCTTTTGCAAAAGGCATTTCTTCGAGGTGCGCAACTTTCAGGTGTTTCTGAAGTACTCACGGTGACTAACCGAGAATTATTTTTTAAAACAGAGGATGAGTTCCGTGAAGTGAATGCGGCTGGTGTCGCCACATCTTTTATACTGGAACCCTTTGGGCGAAACACAGCGCCTGCAATTGTTACTGCCGCGCTTCAAGTTGCTAAAAACCATGGTGATGATGCCATCATGCTAGTTCTTGCAGCGGATCACCTTATTACCGATCAGGTAACTTTTCAACAAGCGGTACACAAGGCTTCAGAGTTAGCTGCGGCGGGAAAATTAGTTACTTTTGGTATTCAACCTGAAGCCCCTGAGACTGGCTATGGTTACATTGAGGCCGATGGCAACGCGGTGTTGCGTTTTGTCGAAAAGCCCACCCTCGAAAAGGCGCAGGAATATCTGCGATCAGGCCGGTTTCTATGGAACTCTGGCATGTTTTGCTTTACTGCTGGCAGCTTGTTGCGTGAAATGGAGAAATATAATTCGCAGATTATTGCTGATATGCGTGTTTGTATCGAGAAGTCTCGTGTTTTAGAAGGCGATGGTTGCTCTCAAGTTGAGCTTGATCCAGAGACTTTTGCGAATGTAGCTGAAGACTCTATCGATTACGCTGTCATGGAAAAGTCGGATCAAGTGGCTGTTGTTGCATGTGATATCGGTTGGAGTGATATTGGCTCGTGGTCAGCGTTGGGTGATCTTGGTGAAGCTGATGAAAATGGCAACAGAGTGCAGGGAGAGGTTATGCTACACACGACTGATAATTGCACCATCCACAGCGATCATCACCTTGTCGCAACTGTGGGTGTAAAAAATCTGATAATCATTGATACGCCTGATGCGCTTTTAGTCGCGGATAGGTCTTGTGCGCAAGAAGTAAAGCATATTTATGCTGAATTGAAGTCAAATGACCACGATGCCCATAAGCTTCACCGTACTGTGTATCGGCCTTGGGGCTCTTATGCAGTCTTAGAAGAAGGGGCTCACTTCAAAATTAAACGGATTGAAGTAAAGCAAGGCGCTAGTCTTAGTTTACAAATGCATCATCATCGTAGTGAGCACTGGGTCGTCGTCGTGGGTACGGCTAAAGTGCTAAATGACGAAAAAGAATTGATTCTAAATGTTAATGAGTCAACTTATATACCTGCCGAACATAAGCACCGCTTGGAAAATATAGGTGAAGAGTTGCTGGTCATGATTGAAGTGCAAACGGGTAGCTACCTTGGGGAGGATGATATTGTTCGTTTTCAAGATGTTTATGGACGGGCTTAATGAGTCGATTAACCTGCTTTAAAGCCTACGATGTTCGTGGCAAGCTTAGAAGTGAATTAAATGAAGACATTGCCTATCGTATCGGTCGTGCCTATGCACAACATCTAAATGCAAAGCGCGTTGTTATTGGTTGTGATATAAGAAACTCTAGTGAATTATTGAAACAAGCAGTTGCCAACGGTTTAATGGATGCAGGAGTCGATGTCATTGATATCGGCATGACAGGCACAGAAGAAATTTATTTTGCTGCCTTTCACCTTGATGTCGATGGCGGAATTGAAATTACGGCTAGTCATAACCCGATGGACTACAATGGTTTGAAGTTTGTGGGCAGGGGGGCAAAGCCAATCAGCGGCGATTCTGGCCTGCGAGCTATTCAGCAATTGGCTGAAAAGAATGAGTTTTCAACACCGAATCACAAAGGCACCTTAACGCAACAATCAATATTGCCGCCCTATATCGAACATCTACTTGGCTACATTAATTTAAAGACTATCAAACCACTACGATTAGTCGTTAATGCAGGTAATGGTGCTGCCGGTCATGTGATAGATGCGATAGAACAAAAATTTAAACAAACCAATATACCAATAGAATTTATAAAAATTCATCATGATCCTGATGGCAATTTTCCTAATGGCATACCTAACCCATTATTATCCGAAAATCGTGCTGCCACTGCCGATGCCGTAAAACAGCATCAAGCCGATATGGGTATTGCCTGGGATGGTGACTTTGACCGCTGCTTTTTGTTTGATGAACACGGTGAATTTATTGAAGGTTATTACATTGTCGGTTTACTGGCAGAAGCCTTTTTGAAAAAACACCCAGGTGAAAAGATTATTCACGATCCACGCCTAACGTGGAACACCATAGATCAGGTACAAAAGGCTGGCGGTATTCCAGTTCAATCCAAAACAGGTCATGCGTTTATTAAAGAGCGAATGAGAGCTGAAAATGCTATTTACGGCGGCGAAATGAGTGCACATCATTATTTTCGTGATTTTGCATATTGCGACAGCGGCATGATTCCATGGCTATTAGTTGCAGATCTAATTAGTACTAATCAACAATCACTATCAACTATGGTAAATGAGCGTATTGCTGCCTATCCATGCAGTGGTGAAATTAATTACACAGTGGAAGATAGTAAGTCTTTAATAGAAAGAATTCAGGCTCATTTCTCTTCATACAATCCCATAATCGATCAAACAGATGGCGTTAGCTTAGAATTTGATGATTGGCGATTAAATATACGTGTTTCTAATACAGAGCCTTTATTGCGCTTAAATATTGAATCGAAAACTACTATAGAGCTTGTCATGGAAAAGGTAAAAGTAGTGGAAAATATAATAAATTCAGAAAAGTACAACTATGCATAAATCAGGTTTTAACAAAACAAATTTGACTGTATTACAGATTAATAGGCAAGACAATAAGAATGATTAAAAATAAATTTCCAAACAGAGTTTTTGACTTCACAGAAAGAAAATATGTAAAGCCCAGTAAGCATAAATTTCTTTTTCATCACATTCCCAAAACAGCAGGTTCAACATTTCGCGGAATATTGCAGAATTTATTTGAGCCTAATGAGCTGTGCCGTGCTGAAATTCCCAAAGAGTTACAAGCGGCGTTTGAAGCAGGTTTAGCCGACTATAGATTATTTGGGGGGCATTTTAGTTATGGCGCAATCTCAAAATATCTTGATGATGCCGTATGGGTAACCTTTTTAAGAAATCCAATTGAACGTGTGGTTTCTCATTACCATAATCACTCTGATATGAAAAGGATTCCAGATGATTGGCAGAAAAGACTCGATGAAAATCCTGAGTGGAAGCAATACATTGATGATGTTCAGGGTGTTTCACTAGTGGAATGGATTGAGCATGAGAATCAAACGGTTAATAGTATTGCGTGTAATCGTCAAACACAGGCTTTTTTGCCGGATAGAATTAGAGTTAATGTAAAAGATTGGGGAATTTACAATGCTGAGTATATAGCACTTGCAAAAGAAAATTTACGAGAAAATTTTTCTTTTGTAGGTATTCAAGAGCTCTTTGATTTGTCATTAGACCTTTTTAGCATGACGTTTGCACTAAATCCAATTGATGCATCTTCATATACGACTAATTTGAATACTAAAAAGACGATGACAAAGAATTATGACCTTGAGCCAAGTACGCTGGAGCTTGTTCAAGAAAAAAATCGTATGGATATCGAGCTATATGAATATGGTAGAGATTTGTTGTTTGAGCGACTACATATTTTAAACAGCCAGGTAATAGCTAATAACAGAACACATGTAATGACGATGCTTTATTCTGAAACCGCGCCGTCGAGCAATAAAATGAATATCAAGCAGGTTAATTCTACGCATGGTTTTTATGCACTTGAAGGTGAGCAGGACAAGCCGTTCAAATGGAGTGGTTATAACACGCCATCAATTGTAGATTTTTTATGGAATTTTCAACAGAAAAAGCGTTATACACTTCAGTTACGACTATTAGCCGTCATCTCGGAAGAGATAATAGACAGCCTAAGTATTTCTTTAGATGATGACGTGCTCCCGATAAATATTGAATATAAGGCGGGTGAAATAATTGTTGTTGCTACGATAGAAAACTCTAGTGTACTCTCTAAGAATGTATTTCATAGTTTGAAAATTTATAGTTCAGTATTATTAGAAAGTGAGGAAGAAGGTGCCCGTCAACTAGGTGTTGCGCTCCATGCTATTGAAGTAACTGCACTATGATTAAAAAGAGTAATTAACATGACATTTCCAGAGGTGGTGTTTAACTTTAAAACAGGCGACTACGATACCTGCAGTAATAAAACTGGTATTTTATTTCACCATATACCTAAAACAGCGGGTTCAACATTCCGAGCAATATTAGAAAATATGTTTTCAAGGGATGAGGTTTGTCCGGCAGAAATTCCGGAAGAATTAGAGGCGTTAACTAGCCCAGAACTAGAATGCTTTAAACTTTTTGCGGGACATTTCAGTTATGAAAATAACGAAAATATGTTGTCAGAAAATATTTGGATTTCTTTTTTAAGGAACCCAACCGATAGAATCATATCTTATTATTATAATTTGATAGCCTTGGATAGAATGCCAGACAGTTGGGCCGAAAGGTTTAATAATAGAGCGGATTGGAAAGAATTCCTTGTAGAAATTAGAAAAATGAGCTTACAAGAATTTATTTTATCTAAAAATAAAAAGGCAGTAAAAATAACAGAAAACCGGCAAACGCAGGCATTTGTGCCAGATAATATAAGGCTTAATGTAAAGGATTGGAGTATATATAATGCGGAGAATATTGAGTTAGCAAAAAAAAATTTAAGAGAACGTTTTGCTTTTGTCGGGATACAGGAATATTTTGACTTGTCACTAGATTTATTTAGCATGACTTTTGCGTTAAACCCTATTAATGCTGTTCCCTATACGACAAACTTAAATACCAAGAAGACTAGAGAAGCAAAATATGAGATAGAGCCCGCAACCCTGGCATTGATAAAAGAAAAAAACACCATGGATATTGAGTTGTATGAATATGCTAAGGAGCTTTTCTTTGAGCGAATAAACAAGATAAATAGAAAAGGAGTTGCTAATAACCATATGGAGTTAATAAGTAATAATATTCCTCTTGAACTAATGAATGAGAAGACTAAAGCACTCAATCAAGGCATTGATGATATGTTTTCAATGCATGGCTTTTATCCGGTGTCACGCAGAGTAAGTATATTTTTTAAATATGGTTTTTATCCTATCGCTCGTAGCCTAAATTTGCTTTATAGATGGAGCCGTGAAAGCCCAGCAGTAATAGAGTTCCTATTTAATTTTGAGCGTGATAAAACATATCTTCTAACGGTAGAGGTAGCAAGGTGTATTGATAATACGGTAATAAATACGGCTTCCTTAAAATTAGATCAAATAGAGTTGAATCATGCTGTAAAAAACAAGTGGTTAAAAGGCTCTTTTAAGCTTTCTGCTCGGGTACAAGGTGGTGTGTTTTTACAGGGATACACTCTGCATCATTTAGAAATTTCAAGTGATTTCAGGCTGGAACATGGCCGTGCAGGAGCCAGAAAATTGAGCTTTGCTGTTAGCAAAATAACCATTGTGGAGAAATGAGCTTGAAACGATTTTTGAAACGAACAATTAGAGCAATGATCCCGCGGCCAATCAAGCTAAGGATAAACAAATATATGGCACAAATGGCAAGTCGTGCCATTAACGAACAGTTGACGTTAGTCTATCAAAAGCTGGCCATTACAGAAAGCTTGGAATATAAACTTGAAATTCTGGAGCAGACACTAGAAAAAAGAGATCAAGAATTATTGTCGCTAGAGGAGATAACGTGCAAAGTTAGCTTGATTGAGGCGCAGCTTTCTGCAGTCAATAATGGAAATGTTTTATCCGATAACGAATATGACCAGCTTGAGGATGGGATTATTGGCGGCAGAGTCGAAACCGAGGAGGCCTATTTTGATTCATTGGCAAATATTTTCCCAGATAATGCCCGTATTTTAGATTTGGGTTGTGGAGCGGGGCGGTTTGTTCAGCGCCTTAATGAGCAACATTTTTCTGCAGAAGGTATAGATTCAAATATCACATATGATCATATTCCTAATGTAATCATTGGCCAATTACCTGAGGTGTTGACCTGCTGGAAAAATAACTCTACTGATATTATTGTTTCATTTCATTTGATTGAGCACCTGGATTTAGTAATGTATCGCACAATGCTGAGTGAGGTTTATCGTGTTTTAGATAATGGCGGTAAGATTTATATGGAAACGCCGAACACACAATCAATAATGACTATGAGCCAATATTACTATAAAGATCCCACGCATTTAATGCCACGTCATCCAGAGCTATATGCCAATATATTGCGGTTTTGTGGGTTTAAAAATGTCGTTATAAAAAACTTACCTGAGTTAGACAAGCATAAATTTGAAAATATAGAAAATATAGAAAATATAAATGAAAACCTAGTGCATGAGCTTAATAATAAATTCCAAGCTATTGATGACATGCTGTTTGCAGGCTCTGGAAATGTATTAATCATCGGTGAAAAGTGATGCCTATAGATAAAATAATTATGTTTACTCCTTTGCCTCCAAGTAAAACGGGTATTGCTGATTACATGGTGGAAGTGGGGGTAGAATTAGAAAAAACAATAGAAATTATTTATGTGATAGGTGATGATGCCCCTTCTTCAGAGTATAAGCCTAAAAATGGTGCAGTTCTTCGACACAGTGATTATAAAGGTATGTCAGAGCTAAAAGATATTCCACGTATTTATCAAATGGGCAATAATGTACAGCATGAGTATATTTTAGTTGAACTGTTAACTTCACCCGGAATAGTTGTTTTACATGATTATAGTTTGCATCATTTATTTGTTGAAATAACATTGGCAAGAGGGAATGAAACCGATTATAAAGAGCTAATGATCCATAACTACGGCGATTATGGAGAGCTAGTTGCCACAGGAAGAAGTCGAGGTGAATTTAATGAATTATTACAATTCATCTTACCCCTTAATCAAACTGTAATAGATGCTTCTCTGGCGGTTATAGTTCATTCATACGAATCATTTTTTCGGGCTAGAAAGGTCACGGATCACCGCAAAGTTCATAAGATAAGCTTCCCCTACAATCATGAGCAAGATGCAATGTTGACTGGAACAACAGGGGGGGCTAGAAAAGCGTTAGGGATAGATGAAAATACGATTATATTTGCATCATTTGGATTTGTAACGCCGCCGAAAAAAATTGAGTTTGTTATAAAAGCATTAAGTGCGGTTAAACATGAAATACCAGATTTTAAATATTTTATCGTTGGAGATGTGTCAGATAGCGTACCGCTTAAACAGCTATTAGTTGAATACGGTCTTAAAGACAATGTGGAAGTATTGGGATACGTAGATTTTGAAAAATTACACTTATATATGGAGGCGAGTGACATGGTTGTTTCATTACGTTATCCATCGGCCGGAGAAACATCAGCAGCACTGTATCGAGCGATGGGAGTCGGAAAATGTTGTATAGCCTTTGACTATTCATCTTATTCTGACTTACCTGATAATACGCTGATTAAAATAAAACTAAATACTCTTGATGTAACAGAGTTGGCACAAGCATTAAAACATTATGCACAGCATATGGATGAAGTGGTCGTTATAGCCGAAAATGCAAAACGATATATACAAGAGAAACATTCTGTTGGCATCTGTGCAAATCAATATATAAATATAACTAAGAAAATTTATTCTTAATTAATCACAAGATACAATGAGATCACAAGGGAAGAAAATGATAGTACCTTTAGATATTAAAAAAGTTGGGCATGATATAAATATGTATATCCATGCGCCGGAAGATGACATCGGTGTATCCAAGTACATAGCCGAAAATAAGGTTTGGGAGCCGTATGAAACGACTATCTTCTGTGAGATATTAGAAGGTAAATCCTTTTTTATTGATGTTGGTGCTAACCTTGGCTATTACAGCTTGATTGCAGCAAAACATTTTAATAATGAAGGTGTTGTGATTTCTCTTGAGCCTGAGCAGAATAATTATGTATTATTAAAAGAAAATATAGCACTCAATAGTTTGAATAATATGTCGGCAATTCAAGTCGCGTGTTCGGATACTATAGGTCAAGCTACAATTAAGAAGTCAGACAATAATTATGGCGATCATCGGGTAGAAATAGACCAAGTTAATAAAGGAATTGACAGTATAGAAACGACAACGGTTGATGCGTTGATTCGTCGTGAAAACAAGATACCAGATGTGATCAAAATTGACACGCAGGGATCAGAATTATCTATCTTATATGGAATGCATGAACTATTAGAAAATCTGACTGAAAATACTCTTATTATTCTCGAATATTGGCCACATGGTATTGTGGATAGAGGACAGTCCCCAAGAGGGCTACTAGATTATCTAGAGAAATTCGAGTTAGATATGCTAATTATGCATGAAGAAACAAGTGTTATTTCACAATGTGATTTAGAAGATCTTAGACGGTGGACAAAAACGATATTAAAGCCGGAATCAGAGCATTATGTGAATTTAATTTTTGGAAAGAAATCAAACCGGGATATCATCAAGCTTAAAGAAAAATTTACAGCGAAGGTAGAGCCATTTCAATTTAATAAAATATATTCATCAATCAGTAATCAAAGATTGAATAGTGCCCTAAATCCTATTGGGTGGTCATACCCTGAGGAGCACGGTGTCTGGAATAATGGACACTATGCAGAAATGGAAATAAGGGATGTTTATTTTGATAAAGAAAATAGAGATTATTATCTCAAATTAAATATTTACCCATTCCTTGCGGAAGGTAAAATCCTTTTTCAGAGAGTTAAGATAAGAGTTAATAACAATGAGGTGGGTGAATATAAACTTGATCGTATGGAAATGAAAGAGTTAAAAATTACATTGCCGGAAAGAGTTTTATTGACAAATGAAGGAGTGTTAACTGTTAGTTTCGAATTTCTAGACTCTCATTGTCCAAAAGAATATGAGCTGTCAAGCGATGCTCGTCTGCTATCTATATTGTTGAACGGGTATGGCATTTATTGTACAGCTTAGCTCTAGGAGAAACAAGGGTGTCATTGACGGCAAGCTTAATTTTAGCTGTTTTATTTTTTATGGGTTTTTATGATTTTTTCTCGAAAATATAATTATGGGGCTGACACCTAATAATTTTCTTTTAGTAGTTTTTTGAGATC